>Ga0164241_10000006_pt1 | contig 592527 bp, 522 predicted proteins | sample OricomyardsoilBY_FD_108780 | JGI IMG/M metagenome (GOLD analysis project Ga0164241, IMG submission 108780) | Backyard soil microbial communities from Emeryville, California, USA - Original compost - Back yard soil (BY) | ecosystem: Environmental > Terrestrial > Soil > Unclassified | place...
ACCGTGCTGGTCATCTCTTCCATGGAGGAAGCGGTCTCTTCCAGCGAGCTCGCCTGCTCCTCGGTGCGCTGCGACAGGTTGGCATTGCCCTGGCTGATCTCGTCGGCGCCGCGCGTCACTTCGCTGGCGGCGACCTTCACCTGCGACACGATCCTCGACATGCCGTCGGTGAGCTCGTTGATGCCCGAGGCCACCTTGACCAGCAGGCCCGACTGGCCTTCGGTGGCGATGCGGCGCGTCAGGTCGCCGTCGTTGGCCGCGGCCACCAGGCCCTGCACCTGGTCCACCACGGTGCCGATGTTGGCGGTCAGGTCGTTGACCCCCGAGCCCAGCTTCACCATCAGACCGGACTTGCCTTCGGTGCGGATGCGGCGCGCCAGGTTGCCATCGTTCACGGCGGCCACCAGGCCCTGCACTTCCTCCACCACGGTCTCCACATTCGCGACCAGCTCGTTCAGGCCGCCGGAGAGCATCTTGAAGAAGCCGGCCTTGCCCTCCTCGCTGATGCGCTTGTCCAGATTGCCCTTGAGCGCTTCGGCGACGATGGTCTGCACCTCGTTCTCGACCGCGACTTCCTGGGTGCGGTCCACCCATTCCACCACCGTGCCCAGCCGGTGGCCCGTGTCGTCCACGATGGGGTTGGCGACGATCTTCATCGTCAGGCCGCCGATCTTCTGCTCCGCGACATGGGTCTGCGTGATGGCAGACAGCAGCGGGCCGCGGTAGTCGGCGGTTTTCTGGAACACGTCGATGCTGTTGCCGATGATTTTCGCAGCATCGAAGGTTGGCACGGCGCGGCGCAGCTCATGCTGCGAAGCCTGCATCAGCTGCGTCGCGGCGCGATTCACGTAGATGATGCTGTGCGAGTCGTCGGCCACCATGACGTTGGCCGAGGAGGCATCCAGCGACTGGCGGATGCGCGCGTTCTCCATGCCCACCTTGCGTTCGGCGTCGATTTTCTCGCGCAGATTGGCCTGCATCCGGTCCAGCGAGGTCAGCAGCACGCCCAGCTCGTCGCCGGGCTGTTCGCCCACTTCGCTGTCGAACTGTCCCTGCGCCATCCTGGCGAACACGGCGTTGGCCTTGTTCACCTGCGAGCTCAGGTAGCGCGTCACCCAGCGCACGATGGCCAGCGCGATCACCAGCGCCAGCACCACCACCACGACATGGGAGATCAGGCTGAATTCCCTGCCGCGCACGCGCTTGTTGAGGATGGTCTCCAGGGTCGCGGTGCCCTTGTCCTGCATGTCCGCGAGCGTCTCGGTCAGCTCCTCGGTCATCTTCGATACTTCGGTGCTCTCCGCGGCGGACAGCGTCGCGCCACCGCCCACGGCACGCAGCCTCGGCAGCAGCACGGCGAAGGTCTTGCTGGCGGAGCGGGCCGCCTCGATGGTGCTCGTGTCCTGCGGCGCGGCGCCGGCGTAGGTTTCCGTCAGGTCCCTGAACGCGAACTCCAGGCGGGCCTCGGCGATGCCCAGCTGCTCGCCCATGCTCACGCGCACTTTTGCGCTGTTGTCGCCGCCAATGAGCAGATCGAAGTCGCGCCGCGCCATTGCCAGCGAGTCCAGGCCAGAGGGCAACTGCATGATGGTGGAGCTGATCAGCGCATAGCTGTCCGGATCCGGATCCAGCGCCAGGCCGGATTCGCTGGTGACCCGGTGCAGCGCCTGCAGCACCTTGTCGATCACGGCGTTGTGCGCGGCATTACTGTCGGCGGCCTTCGGATCGGCGCTGACGACTTCGGTCACCTCCTTGCCCAGCGAGCCCCAGTCGACCGCCAGGTCGAAACCACCGCGGTCTTCGCGGGCCACTGCATCGAGCAACTTGACCGCGTCCTCGACACGGCCCTGATGCTCCAGCATCTCCGCGCGCTCTTCCTCGTGGCCGGCGGCGACGCGACCGACGTGGTCGCGATGCTCGGCGAGGTTGCGCACCACCACCACCAGCGGCCGCGCCCAGTCGTTGCCGTAATCCTCGCTGCGCGCGAAGCGGATGGTCGACAACGCACCCGCGATGTCGAAGTAGAAGAGCATGGCCACCGGCACCAGCAGCGACACGAGGATCGCGGTGAGCTTGGTGCGCGTGGACAGTCCGGCGAGTTTCTTGAACATGGGAGTAAGTCCTTGGGGAAGCCGTAAGTTATTGGTTGGACTTGTTGGAGACGACCAGTCCGGGGTCCTGTTCCGATGCCGGCTGCTGTGCCAGCAACGCCCAGGAACGTCCCCACGACATCTCGAAACGCATGCCGGCGACGAAGGCATTGCGCAGCGCGCGGTCGGCACCCGGGGATGCCACCCACTGCACGCTGGGTACCACTGCCAGCCACTGCGCCAGCGGCGCGCGCCAGGTCAGTTCCACCGCGGTCTCGCTGTGCGCGGGCCGGCCGCCATCGGCGCCGAGCTGCGCGCGGAACTGCCGGCCGGTGCGGGCATGCGCGACGGCAATGCCGACGCCATCATCCGGACGCGACGCCAACAGGTTGCTCACCACCACGGCGCCACCGACATAGGTGCCCACCGCGTTGTAGCGCGCGGCGGCAACGCCGGCGCGCAGCATGCCGTCCACGCGCGCCTCGCCCAGCGAGCCCAGCGGCGCATCGATCATGGCGTAGGCGCCGCGATTGCCCTTGCCGCGCGCCTCAAGGCCGGTGACTGCCGCATCGATGCGCTCGAAGGACGCCGTATAGCTCCAGGCGCCAATGGCGAGCTTGTGCAGCCCGGCAAGCTCGAAGGCCAGCTCGCCGATCACGAGCGCGCCTTCGCCATGCGCGAGATCGGCGGTGGCAAAGCGATGCCGGTCGGTGCGACCCGGCGTGCCTTCATAGGCCGCGAGGCGCCACTGCAGCGCGTCGCCAGCCTGGCCGCCAACACGCAGGCCCAGCGCGGTGACCGGGAACACCGCCGGACCGTTCGCGCCGGTCTGCGCCAGATCCGTGCCGATGCCAAACGGCGGGCTGACGAAGAATCCGGCGGTGTCCGAGGTGTCGAATTCGGCATTCAGGTCCAGCAGCCCGGCGCGCACCGACGTGCCCTGGCGCGCTCCGAAGCTCACCTCGCTCCACAGGTCGTACAGGTACCAGCCCGCGTCGGCCTCGATGTTGTTCAGTCCCTGCAGGTCGCCGGTGAAGTCGCCGCTGAGGTTGTCGCCAGCGACGTGAATCAGCGAAGCGGAGGTGGTGACGAACGCGCCGGGCAGCACAGCCGCCGAGCGCCAGGCGGCACCCGCCTCCAGCAGACCCGACACGGCATTGCCCCTGCGGATGCCGCCGGCGGCATTGCGGCGCAAATCGGCGGTGTAGCCGCCAGTGAAGTCGAGGCCGGGACAAGCCGGACTCCCGGCGCACGCGGCGCCCTGGGCCTGTGCCATTGGCGCAGCCAGCACCAGCATCATGCCAACGGCGGCCAGGGGCGCGGGCGGGCAACGGGTTTGGGTGAACATCCGCATTGCCTCAGGCAACCGCTGAAAGTTCGGGCGCTGCCTCCCTGGCTACCAGTTCTTCCGCGTCCAGCAGAATGAGCATCTGATCCTCGACGTTGGCGAGGCCGCGGATGAACCGCGAACGGGGCTCGCCACCTACGGCGGGGGATTCCTTGATCGACTCCAGCGGGATGTCGACCACATCCGACACGCCATCGACCACGATGCCGCATTCGCGCACGCCTTCGGCGGTGCGCAGCGACAGCACGATGACCACGGTCAGCGGCGAGTACTCGGCCGACTCCAGCGCGAAGCGCAGCCGCAGGTCGACGATGGGGACGATGGCACCACGCAGGTTCAGCACGCCCAGCATGTGCGGCGGCGAGTGCGGGATCCTGGTCACTGGCGACCAGCCGCGGATCTCCTTCACGCGCAGGATATCCACGCCGTAGGTCTCGGCGCCAAGGCGGAACGTGAGCATCTGCCCGCGCTGCGCACCGGTTGCTGTTTCTGCCGGGGTTCCCATAACGACACGTACCTCTTGTTGAAAGTGGCATCCGTGCCGGGCTTAACGGTCGGGAATCGAAGGAGCTTCGAGTCCCTGGTCACAGTCCGCTGGTCCTTGCGGCCAGCGGCTTGCATTCTTCTTCAGCGTCCGGCGTTCAACCGCCCAGTGCGGTGTGCAGGCTCGCCAGCTCGTCGGCGGTTTCTTCCAGCGCCTTCTGGCAGGACTCGCTGGTCAGTCCCATGCGGCGGCTCGCGCTGGCTTCGGCCAGCTGCGCTTCCATCAGCGCCGGATCGCTCTGGCAGCTCACCAGGCGGTCGGCGATGGTCAGCACGTCGGTGAGGTCCGGGTCATGGTCGCCGCGGCGGTCCAGCTGCTCGTAGGAGCCGATGGCCTCGATGATGTCCGGATGAATGTCCCAGCTCTCCAGCACGGCCTTGGCGATGGCGGCATGCCAGTCGTCCACGATCTGCTGGTAGCGCGCGGGATCGGAGAACAGCGCGGTGTGCTCGGCAGAGCGGGCGAGGATGTACACCTTGCCCACGCCATGCATCAGGCCGGCCAGCAGCGCCTGGTCAGCGCTGACACGCGCCCAGCGGCGCGCGGCCACATAGGCCATGGCCGCCATCTTCACGCTGTGCTCCCACAGTTCGTTCAGCGGCTTGCGGATCGGCGCCAGCGCCGGCGCATTGCGGATCTGCTGCATCGCATAGGCCAGCGATGCGGTACGCACGTTGGCGAAGCCGATGCGCGCCACGGCGCTCTTCAGCTCGGTGATCTTGTTGCCCGAAGGGTTCAGCGCCGCGGAGTTCGCCATCTGCAGCAGCTTCGCGGTCATGCCCGGTTCGGCGCCGACCACCTTGGCCACCTGCGTCGAAGTGCAGTTGTCATCGGCCAGCACCTGGCGGATACGCACGGCAACGTCCGGGAACGAGGGAATCTCGATCTTCCCTGCCGACATTTCCTGCGCCAGCGCCTGCACGAAGGCAAACGCGTCCCGGTCACTGGGACCTTGAATATTTTCCTTGCGCTCGACAGCCATCGCCCTCTCCTGGTATCCCTGCTTTGTTGTCAATTCCGTACCGGTGCGTGCAGCCGCGTCAGCAGCTGCGCCTCGTTGCGCGCCAGACCCGAGGTGGCAGCAATCTGCTCGGCCCCTGCCCCGTTGCGCGCCATCTGCAATGCCAGCTCGTAGCCCCGTTGCGCCGGACCCGCGGCCGCCTGCGCGAGCTGGCGTCGATCCTCGAGGCGCGCCTCCATCGCAGCCATCTGCGTGGTGAGGCGTTGCGTCAGTTCCGACAGCGCGCGCGTTTCGGCCATGACACCCTGCAGGTCGCGGCGCCCGGAGCGGCGCCAGCTGGCGAAGGCCAGTGCGAAACACAGAAGCGTCACCGCCATCAGCGCAGCGCGTGCGGCGAACAATATCCATTCATCGGGTTGGTAAAACATGTTGCTGATCACGTATCAAGTCCGCTCAGGGTTTCCCCTAAATGAGCCTTCCGCCGGCGAACCGGCGCCCTCACGTGATTGAGCAGAATCCATGCCACGCGCCGCACTTGTGCACTTGCGCGGCAGTTCCTGACTGCGCAGCGTGACGGCCGTCACCTTGCATCGCCCTGCGCGAGCGGCAGATCCGCCACGGGTGACGGTTCGCTGGCTTCCACCGACAGCACCACGCGGCGATTGGCGTTGCGGCCATCCGGTGTCGCATTGGGCAAAGCGGGACGGAATTCACCAAACCCCACGGCGGACAGTCGTGCCGGTTCGATGCCGTCGGACACCAGCAGGTGCACCACGCTCACCGCGCGCGCCGCGGACAGCTCCCAGTTGGAGGGGAACTGCGGGCTTGCCACCGGCACATTGTCGGTGTGCCCCTCGACCTTGATGTCGACGGGGAAATCCCTGAGCACCTGGCCCAGCAGCAGAATCACCGGCTGCGCGTCCGCGGACAGGCCCGCCGAGCCGGAGGTGAACAGGATGTCCGAGCGGATCGCGATCGACAGCTTGCCGTCGCCCTTCACCACATCCACCAGCCCCTGCATGATCAGCGGCGCCATCGCCTTCTCGGCCTGCTCGGCCAGCTGGCGCAGCGCCATCGATTTGACTTCGTTGGGCAGCTGCACCAGTGGTGCCGCCAGCGTGCTGGCCGCATGCGCGCCCACCTGGATGGGCGCGACCGTGGTGGGCTCGCCGCGGAAGGCGGCGTTCAGCGAATCCGACAGGATGCGGTACTTGCCTTCGTTGACCTGCGAGATGGAATACATCACCACGAAGAACGCCAGCAGCAGCGTCACCAGGTCGCCATAGGGAATGGCCCAGCGCTCGTGGTTCTCGTGCTCCTCGTGGCGTTTGCGGCGTGCCATGGGCTGTCCGCTAGTGCAGGTAGCTCTGCAGGCGGTTGTCCACGCTGCGCGGGTTCTCGCCCTGCGCGATGGCGATCATTCCCTCGATGACCATCTCGCGCACGCGGCTCTGCGCCAGCGCCGCGGTCTTCAGCTTGCTGGCGATGGGCAGCAGGAACAGGTTGGCAAGGCCGATGCCGTACACCGTGGCGGTGAACGCCGCGGCGATGCCGGTGCCGAGGCGGGTCGGATCGGCAAGGTTCTGCATCACCGCCATCAGGCCCAGCACCGCGCCGATGATGCCCAGCGTGGGCGCATACACGCCCATGCCCTCGAACACCTTGGCGGCGCGCAGGTCGGCGGCCTCGCGGCCTTCCAGGTCCACTTCCATGATGCCGCGTATCTGCTCCGGCTCGCTGCCGTCGATGACCAGCTGCAGGCCCTTGCGGATGAATTCGTCATGCTCGTCGCCCAGCGCGGGTTCCAGCCCGAGCAGGCCCTGGCGGCGCGCGATCTGGCTCCACTCCACCATGCGCGCGATGATGGCGCGCCGGTTCGGCACCGGCGAACGGAACACCCACGGCAGGATGCCGAAGGCATGCTTCATCACCACGCCCGGCGTCTGCACCAGGATGGCGGCGAAGGTGCCCACCACCACGATCATCAGGGCGGCGAAAGACAGCAGCGAACGCAGGCCGGCGCCCTTCAGGTGCGCGCCCACCAGCAATGCCACGAAGGCCAGCAGGATGCCGATGATGCTCAGCACATCCATGGGCCGGCGCCCTTTCATGTGCCGCGCCGCCATGTGGAGAGCTTGCCGCGCAGCCGGATCAGCGCCTGGCCGTGCAGCTGGCAGGTACGGGATTCACTGACGCCGAGCACCTCGCCGATTTCCTTCAGGTTCAGCTCGTCGTCGTAATACATGGACATGACCAGCCGCTCGCGCTCCGGCAATGCGGCAATGGCCTCGGCCACCGCGGTGCGCAGCGCGCCGTTCTCGGCCTGCAGCAGTGGATCCGGCTCGACACCGGGAATCTCGGCGATGCCCGCCACCTCGTCCAGGCTCGACAGCTGGCACACCGCCGCGTCCTGCACGATGCCGTGGTATTCGGTGAGCGGGATGCCCATGGCCGCGGCGATCTCGGTGTCGCTGGCGGCGCGGCCCTTGCTGGTTTCGATGGCGCGCATGGCCTCGGCGGCCGCGCGCGCCTTGCGATGCACCGAGCGCGGTGCCCAGTCCAGCTGGCGCAGCGCGTCGATCATGGCACCGCGGATGCGGATGCCGGCATAGGTCTCGAAGCTGGCACCGCGGTCGGACGCATAGTTGGCCGCCGCCTCCAGCAGGCCGATCATGCCGGCCTGGATAAGGTCATCCACCTCGACGCTGGCCGGCAGCCGGCCCGCCAGGTGGTAGGCGATGCGCTTGACCAGTGGCGCATGGCGCTCGATCAGCTCATCGGCCCCACCCCTGGCATTGGCAACAGAACTGTATGCGCCCAATGGGCTCATCGCACCGCCTCCAGTTGCGGCGCCGTCCGTGGCAGCAGTCGTTCCATCATGAATTCGATGTTGCCGCGCGGGCCGTTCACCGCCGGCCACCTGGCAGTGCGCTGCGCCAGCCGCGTGAAGGCACGCGAGGCCGGCGCCGAAGGATAGGTGGCAAACACGCTGCGCTGCGCGCAGATGGCGGTTCGCACGTAACGGTCCTCGGGAATTTCTCCGGCGTATTCGAGCACGACATCGAGGAAGCGGTCTGCGACGCGCTGCAACTTCCGGAACAATGCCTCGCCGCTGCCGGTGGCCGGCGACATGTTGGCGAGCACGTGGAAGCGCCGCACCCCGTGCGCCTTGTGCAGCACCTTGACCGTGGCGTAGGCATCGGCGAGCGAGGCCGGCTCATCGCGCAGCACCACCAGCACATGCTGGGCGGCCTGGCAGAACTGCCGCACGCTGTCGGAGATGCAGGCGGCGGTATCGATGATCAGCACGTCCAGGCCGATGGCCAGCTGGCTGAAGGCCTGCACCAGCCCGAGGTGCTCGGTGGTGGAAAGCTCGGCGAGGCGCGACACACCCGCCGCCGAGGGAATCAGCTTGAAGCCGGCCGGCGTATCGATGATGGCCTCTTCCAGCGTGCAGCGGCCGTCCAGCACATGTTCCAGCGTGACCTTCGGCGCGATGCCCAGCTGCACGTCGGCATTGGCAAGGCCCAGGTCGCCATCCAGCATCAGCACGCGCTTACCCTGCGCGGCCAGCGCCGCCGCGAGGTTGATGGCCACGCAGGTCTTGCCCACGCCGCCCTTGCCGCCGGTGACGGCGATGACCTGCACCGGGTCCGGCCGCAGGGCGGCGCGGAGGCCTTCGGTCTGTTCGGGCGTGAAACCGGATTCAGCGGATGTCATGGGCCACTCCACCGAAGCGGCGCACCAACACTTCCTCGCCCACCGTGGTGTCGGTGCTGCGCGCCAGGAACACCGCGCGCGCCACCAGCTGGTGCGCGCGCGCCGGCGCCAGGTCCTCGGGGATGCGCGGACCACCGGCCACATACGATACCGGCAGGCCGGACACGGCGAGCTGCGACAGTACGCCGCCCAGGCTTGCCGCCTCGTCCAGGCGCGTCAGCATCAGCGCGCGCGGATCGAAGGCGGAGAACACTTTCATCGCATCCTCGATCACGCCCGCCTGCGCGCCGGCCGACAGCGTCAGCCACAGGTCCATGCCGCTGCGGCGCGCCGCCTCGCCAATGATGGCGGCGCGCTGGTTCAACTGCTTGTCGCGCGGGCTCAGGCCGGCGGTATCCACCAGCACCAGCCGGTGGCGCGGCAGGCGCGGCATCAGGTCGGAAAGTGCCGCCGGATCATCCAGCGTGAAGCATTCCACGCCCAGCAGGCGCCCCAGCACGCGCAGCTGTTCATGCGCGCCGAAGCGCGTGTCATCCAGCGACACCAGCGCCAGATCGCGCGGGCCATGGCGCATCACCCAGCGTGCGGCGAGCTTGGCAAGGCCAGTGGTCTTGCCCACGCCGGTGGGACCGACGAAGGCCACGCGGCCGCCGTTGTCCAGCAATGCATCGCCGGTGGTGCGGATGCGGCGCGTCAGCGCGGCCAGCGTGCGCCGGTGCGCGTCGTCGGCGGCGATGCCCTCGGGCAGTTCGCGCAGCAGGTCGGTGGTCAGCGCGGCGGAGAGACCCAGCGCGGTCATCTCCTTCAGCAGTTCCGCCGTCGCGGGCGAGCGGCGCGTCAGGTCGTTCCAGGCGAGGCGGGACAACTGCGATTCCAGCAGCTGGCGCATCGAGCGCAGCTCCTCGCTGACGCGCGGGTCCAGCGCACCGGGCGGCGTGGCCGGCGTCGCGGCGGGCTCGGCGGTACGCGCCATGATCGAGGCGAAGTCGTCCTCGGGTGGCGGCGCGACAGCGGCGGGCGCTTCCAGCAGCTGCGGATCCATGGCGATGGACACCTCCACGCCGCCGGCAAAATGCCGCGTGGACAGGATCACCGCATCGGGGCCCTGCTCATCGCGCACCTGGCGCAGGGCGCTCTTCATGTCGCGGGCCGCATAGGTCTTGATCTTCATGGGCTACTTTCCTACGGCCGTTACCAGCCGCACTCGACGGTTATCGGGAATTTCGTTCCAGGCCAGCACCTGCAGTCCGGGCACGCCCGCACGCACGAAGCGCGACAGGGTCTGCCGCAGCGACGGCGGCACCAGCAGCACGGCCGGCTCGCCCAGCACTTCCTGGCGGCGCGAGGCATCGGAGAGATTGCGCTGCAGGCGTTCGGCGAGACCCGGCTCGAGGCCGGGCGATGCGCCACCGGGCCCGGCCAGCGACCCCTGCAGCAGTTGTTCGAGGTCGTTCTCCAGCGTGATCACCGGCAGCTCGTCGCGCAGGCCGGCGATCTCCTGCACGATCTGGCGGCCGAGGGCCACGCGCACCTGCGCCTGCAGCTGCGTCGGGTCCTGGGTGCGCGGTGCGTGTTCCGCGAGGGTTTCAATGATCGCGCGCATGTTGCGCACCGGCACGCGCTCGGCCAGCAGGCCCTGCAGCACGCGCACCACGGTGCTCATCGGGATCAGCCGCGGCACCAGGTCCTCCACCAGCTTGGGGGCGGACTTGGCGAGGCCATTGAGCAGCTGCTGCACTTCCTCGTGACCCAGCAGTTCGTGGGCATGCACCTGCACCAGGTGCGACAGATGCGTCGCCACCACCGTGCCCGGGTCCACCACGGTGTAGCCCAGCGTCTGCGCATGGTCGCGCGCCGCCGGTTCGATCCACACCGCTTCCATGCCGAAGGCCGGGTCGGTGGTCTCGATGCCACTGACCTTGCCGAACACCTTGCCCGGGTTGATGGCGAGCTCGCGCTCCGGATACACCACGCCCTCGCCCACCGGACAGCCTGCGATGTTGATGCGGTACACCGTGGGCGGCAGTTCCAGGTTGTCGCGGATGTGCACGGCCGGCACCAGGAAGCCCAGCTCCTGCGTCAGCTTGCGGCGCACGCCCTTCACGCGCGCCAGCAGTTCGCCGCCCTGCGTGGCGTCCACCAGCGGCACCAGGCGATAGCCCACTTCCATGCCCAGCAGGTCCACCGGTCGCACGTCTTCCCATGACAGCTCGCGCGCCTCCGGCTGCACCACCGGCGCCACGGGCATCTGCTTCGCCGCGGCGGCCAATGCTTCCTCGCTGGCCAGCTTCTTCTTCATCGCATGCGCCGCGAAGGCGCACAGCGCGGCGATGCCCAGGAACGGGATGTTCGGCATGCCGGGGATCAGCCCCATCACGCCGATCACGGCCGCCGCCACGAACAGCGCCTTGGGCTGGCCGAACAGCTGCTTGTTGATTTCCCCGCCCATGTCCTGCGAGCGCGACATGCGGGTGACGATGATGGCCACCGCGGTGGACAGCAGCAGCGCCGGGATCTGCGCCACCAGGCCGTCGCCGATGGTCAGCAGGGTGTAGGTGCGCGCCGCATCGCCGAAGGCCATGTCATGCGCGGTCACGCCGATGGCGAGGCCACCGATCATGTTCAGGATCAGGATGATGATGCCGGCGGTGGCGTCGCCGCGCGCGAACTTGCTGGCGCCATCCATGGAACCGTAGAAGTCGGCCTCGGCGCGCACCTCGTAGCGGCGCGCACGCGCCTCGTCCTGGGTGATGAGGCCAGCGTTCAGGTCCGCGTCGATGGCCATCTGCTTGCCGGGCATGGCGTCCAGGGTGAAGCGCGCCGTCACTTCCGAGATGCGGCCCGCGCCCTTGGTCACCACCACGAAGTTGATGACGGTCAGGATGATGAACACCACCACGCCGACGGCGTAGTTGCCGCCGACCACGAACTCGCCGAAGGATTCGATCACCTGGCCCGCCGCGCCGGTGCCGGTATGGCCATGCATCAGCACCACGCGGGTGGAGGCGACGTTCAAGGCGAGCCGCAGCAAGGTGGCCAGCAGCAGCACGCTGGGGAACACGCCGAACTCCAGCGGCCGGGCGACGTAGAACACCGCCATCAGCACCACCAGGGAGAGCGCGATGTTGAAGGTGAACAGCACATCCAGCGCCAGCGGCGGCAACGGCAGGATCACCATGGCGAGCACGGCCAGCACGCCCAGTGGCACGCCGAAGCCGCTCGTCAGTACATCCCGGATTGTCAGGGGCTTTGCCAAGTCTCTTACCGTCTGTGTGGCCGTCTGTCTGGCCGTCTGTCTGGCCGTTTATCTGGTCGCCGGCCGGTCATCCGGCAGGTCGATCGTTGGCGCCACCGGACGGGGCATGCGGTCGCGGATCGCGGCGCGGAGCTGGAAGATGTAGGTCAGCACCTTGGCCACGGCCGCATACAGGCCCGTCGGAATCTCGTCACCGATCTCCACACTGCGATGCAAGGCGCGCGCCAGCGGCGGCGCTTCGAAGATCGGAACCTTGTGTTCGGTAGCTACTTCACGGATTCGGGCCGCCATCAGGTCAACGCCCTTGGCCACCACCTGCGGTGCGCGCATGGTTTTTTCGTCATAACGCAGCGCAACTGCGAAGTGCGTCGGGTTCACGACGATCACATCCGCCCTGGGAACGTCATCCATCATCCGGCGCTCGGCGATTTCCCGCTGCAGCTGCCGGATGCGGCCCTTGACCTCGGGCGAGCCTTCGGACTCCTTGTGCTCCTGGCGGATCTCATCGCGCGTCATGCGCATGTCCTTGTGGTACTGCCAGAGCTGGAAGGGCACGTCGATGGCGGCGATCAGCACCAGCGCGCCGGTGAGCGCGATCAGCGCCTGGCCCGAGATCTGGATGGCATGGCCGATGGCGGTCTGCACCGGCTCGGCGCCCAGGCCCAGCAACTTGTCGTAGTTGAAGCGCAGCACCAGCCAGCCGGTGATGCCGACGATGGCGAACTTGCCCAGCGCCTTGGCCAGTTCCATCCAGGAACGCGCCGATACCATGCGCGCCAGGCCCGCCACCGGCGACAGGCGCGTGAAGTCCGGGGCAAGTGCCTTGGTGCTGAAGGACCAGCCTCCCAGCGCCAGCGGCGCGCCGAGGGCCACCACCAGCGTCAATCCCAGCACCGGCGCCACCGCCCAGAAGGCCTGCAGCGACAGGCTGCCGAACACCCGCGTCATCGCATGCTCGTCGAAGATCAGTTCGCGCGGGATGCTCAGGCCATTGCGCATCAGGTCGCCGAGTTTTCCGCCGATGCCGCGGCCGGTGAACATCAGGATCAGGCCGGCGCCCACCATCACGGCGGCGGCGGTGAGCTCGCGCGAGCGCGGGATGCGGCCTTCGCGGCGCGCATCGTCGAGGCGTTTCTGTGTCGGGGCCTCTGTCTTGTCGTGCTTTTCGGTTTCTTCCGCCATGGCGTCAGTTCCCGCCCATCAGCGTGCCGGCGAAGCCGAAGGTCTCGCGCATCAGCCGCACGAAGCCGGACTGCATGGCGGGCAGGCCCGCCAGGATGACCAGCAGGCCCCCGATCAGCGTCACCGGAAAGCCGATGGCGAACAGGTTCAGCGCCGGTGCGGCGCGGCTGACCACGCCGAAGGCCAGGTTCACGATGAGCAACGCCGTGACACCGGGCAGCGCCACCATCAGCGCGCCGCGGAACAGCTGCACGCCCCACAGCGCCACCTGCCGGAAGCCCTCCGGGGCCAGGCCGTCGGTGGAGATGGGCAACGTATTGAACCCATCAAACAGTGCCTGCACCACGGCGAGATGCCCGTTCAGTGCCAGGAAGGTCAGCGTCGCGATCAAGGTGTAGAACTGCCCCACCACCGGCGCGCCGGTGCCGCGCAGCGGGTCCACGTTGAAGGCGAAGGACAGGCCCATGGTGTTGGCCAGCAGCTGGCCACCCATGGCCAGCGCATCGAACACGATCTGCAGCACGAAGCCGATGGCGACGCCCACCAGCACCTGCTGCAGGGTGACGACCAGCCCGGCGCCCGAGAACATCGGCACATCCGGCTGCTGCAGCAGCGGCGCCACCATCAGCGTCAGCGCGCCGGCCAGCACCAGCCGCGCGCGCGGCGGCACCGCGCCGGCACCGAACACCGGCGCCACCATCAGGCAGGCGCCGATGCGCATGAACGGCCACAGCCAGGCGGCGATCCAGCCTTCGATCTGTCCTGAGGTGAGTTCGATCACGGGCCCGCCTGGCGCAGGCGTCAGCCGATCAGCCCGGGAATGCTCGTGAACAGCTGCGTCGTGTAATTGACGATCAGCTTGATCATCCAGGGACCGGCGATGGCGATGGCCGCGGCCATGGCCAGCAGCTTCGGGATGAACGACAGCGTCATCTCGTTGATCTGGGTCGCGGCCTGGAACACGCCCACCAGCAGGCCGGTGATCAGCGCCACCAGCAGCAGCGGCGCGGCCAGCAGCAATGTGATCTCCAGCGCGCGGGTGCCGATGGTCATCACGGTTTCGGGGGTCATGGGTGGCGGCCTTATTTGTAGAAACTGGCGGCGAGCGTGCCCATCACCAGCGACCAGCCGTCCACCAGCACGAACAGCATGATCTTGAAGGGCAATGAAATGAGCACCGGCGACAGCATCATCATGCCCATGGACATCAGCACGCTGGCCACGACGAGGTCGATGATCACGAAGGGGATGAAGATCAGGAAGCCGATCTGGAAGGCGGTCTTCAGTTCGCTGGTGGCGAATGCGGGTACCAGGATGGACAGCGGCACATCCTCGGGCGTGTCGAAGCCATCACCACCGGTGATGCGCACGAAGGTGGCGATGTCGCTCTCGCGGGTCTGCGCCAGCATGAACTGCTTCAGCGGGCCCACGGCCTGGGTCAGCGCTTCGGTGGTCTCGATGGTGCCGGCCATGTAGGGCTGCACGGCGTTGGTGTTGATCTGCTCCACCACCGGCGACATCACGAACAGCGTCAGGAACAGCGACAGGCCCACCAGCACCTGGTTGGGCGGTGCCTGGCCCGCGCCGATGGCCTGGCGCAGGATGGCGAGCACGATCACGATGCGGGTGAAGGCCGTCATCATCAGAAGGATGGACGGCAGCAGCGTCACCGCCGTCATCAGGAGCAGCAGCTGCAGCGTCAACGAGTAGCTCTGGCCACCACCTGCACCCTGCACCGTGACGGCAGGGATGCCAGGCGCCGCGGCCTCGGCCACCACTGGCAGCAATGCCAGCAGCGCGATGCCGGCGAAACCAGCGATGCGCGCGAGTTTCACTTGCCCAGGCTCCGGCGCAGCAGCGCGGCGAAACTCTGGATCTGGCTGCCGGTCACCGCAGGCGGCGGAGTCGATGTCTCCGGCGACAGCGTCTTCAGCAGCGACACCTGGCCGGCGGCGACGCCGAGCAGCAGCCGCTCGCCATCCACGCGCAGGATCACGGCCTTTTCCTTGCCGCCCAGGGATGCCTGCGCCAGCACCTCGATGCCATTGGCACCACTGCTGCTGGCGCCGCGCAGGCGGCGTGCCACGAAGGCCACCACGAATACCGCGGCCAGCACCACCACCAGACCAAACAGCATCTGCCCGATGCCGCCGACGGTGCTCTGCGTGGTGGCGGCCGCCACGTCCGGCGCCGCGAAACGCCGCGCAGGCTGCCCCTGTTCCGCCGCGAATACGGCAGGAGCAAAGGCCCAGCCAGCGAGCACCAGCCTTGCGAGCAATGACTTCATGGATGCGGGTTACTTCAGCTTGCGGATGCGCTCGGCCGGACTCACCACATCGGTGAGGCGGATGCCGAACTTCTCGTTCACGACCACCACCTGGCCGTGCGCCACCAGCGTGCCATTGACGAACACGTCCAGCGGTTCGCCGGAAGCGCGTTCCAGTTCGACCACCGAGCCCTGGTTCAATTGCAGCAGGCTGCGGATGGGCAGGCGCGTACGGCCCACTTCCAGCGACAGCGTGACCGGCACATCCAGGATGACGTCGAGGTTGACGTCCTTGGCGGCTACTTCGACGGGAGCATCTGTGGTCATGATGGGTCCTACTGCATGACGAAACTGGTGAAGTACACGTTCTCGAGGCCCTCGGGCTTGCCGCCCTCGTCCTTGATGATCTTGCGGACGCTCTCCAGAGCGGCCACACGCAGTGCTTCCTTGCCCTCGTGCGTGGAAACTTCATCCACGCGCTTGTTGCCGAGCAACAGCAACAGGTCGTTGCGGACGATGGGTTTGTTGCGCTCCAGGAATTCCACCATCTCCAGCTCGCGCGTCATCAGCTGCACGGTGACCTGCAGGAAGCGCGAGGTGGAACCAGGCTGGAAATTCACCACGAAGGGCTCCAGCTCGACGAACTGCGCCGGCAGCTTCGCGGCTTCGGCGGGCTTTTCGCCCTCTTCCTTCGCGTGCTCGTCCTTGTTGCCGGCGAAGGCGAAATACGCGCCCGCGCCGCCACCACCGAGCACGACCACCGCGAGGATGGCGATGATCAGCCCCTTCTTCGATTTCTTCGGGGCGGCGTCGGCGGGTTTCTCATCGGACATGGCAGGGCCTCGGGTGCAATGGCTGGACTTCTGGACAGAAGAACAGCAAGGCCTGTGCCACGGCCCGCCAGGCGGGTACAAGTCACTGATGTGACTGGAGTTTCACCTGAATGCGTAATGTGACGCCGCGCACGCTAGTCGGTTTTCAGGCGCCGGGAAGAAGGCGGTGGAACAGGGTCCACTGGCTGCGCGATGAATACGCAGCGGATGCGTCGCGCGCCTGGCGTAGCGCATTGGCGGTGGGGCACGTAACTGGGTCAGTGGATCAGGCGTAGGTATCGACCAGCCCAAGCGCCACGCGACGCGCCACCGGCGCCATGGCTTCAGGTTCATCGACGACATTGGTGGATGCCGCACCCGAAAGTCGCTCCGCGTCACCGGAACGCGGCCCCTGTCGCGGCGCTTCCTGCGAAACACCCGCATGGCCCAGCAACAGCCCGGCATCGGCGAACAGCTCGCGCAGCCGTGGCAGTGCCTCGGCCAGCGCCGCGCGCGTGTCGGCGTGTTGCGCACCGAACCACACATTGGTCGTGCCATGGTTCACGCTGACGCGCACTTCCAGCGGGCCGAGGTGCTCGGGAGTCAGGGTGAGGGAACCTTCATGCTGGCCGCGCACGGTCATCAGCATAATCCGCGAGCCCAGTTCATCGGCCCAGCGCGGCGAGCCCACCGGGTTGTGCACGGTCTGCGTCGCGGCTGGCGTCGCGGCCTGGAATTGCTGTGGCTGTGCCTGTGCCAGCGCCGCCAACTGCGGCTGACCCTGGGCGGGAGCTTGTGATTGCGGTTGTGCCGGGGCAGGCGCCTCGATCGCGGCAGCCAGCGCAGTGAGTTGCACAGGCTGGGCGCCCGCCACCGGCTTTGCGATATCCGTCGCGCGCAACGCGGCCTCGGCGGCTCCCTGTGGCAGTGCGGATACCTGTGGGGCCGCGGCATCGCCCCTGGTCGCGCCGGGCTTCGGCAGGGTCACCTGCGGTTCGGCCGTGGCCGCGCGTGGTGCCATGGCCCGCAGCAGCTGGTGCAGCCCGGCATCCGCCGGCAGCTTCGTCGCGCTCGCAGCTGGCGCAGTCACCGTTGCTGCTGCCTGCTCCTGTTCGTGGGTACCGCCAGCTTCCTGCGCCAGACGCTGCAGCAGTTGTTCGAGGGCCTTCGCGGGATTGGTCGCGGCTGCTGGCACCTGCGCCTCGTCCGCGGCGCCTGCTGTCGCATCCGCCACTGCGGGCGTCGCATCCGCGCCGGCCACCGGCAACAGCGCAGCGATCATTGCCGCCAGTTCCGGCGATGTGGTGCTCTCGGTCGCGGTTTCATCGGCAGCCTGCGCGACGGGCAGCACACTCGGCGCTGCGGAATCCGCCGCACCCACCGGCCCAGCCGCCAGCAACGCGCCGAGAAAATCCACGCCTGGCGCCGCCGCCTCGCCCTGCGCGGTGGCTCCGGCAGTGGCCTGCGGTACGCCAGTGAGCAGTGTCATGGCTGAACCCATCATCGCGCCTCCGTGGACCCGCGGCCGCGCGATGCGGCCTGCTGGGCTCGTTCATCGGTTTCTTTCTGGTCGCGGCGCTCGCCGGCCTTGACCTCATCGCGGCGCCAGCGGTCGACCACTGATTCCACCGCCTTGACCTGGCGCGCCGCGCCCTGCCAGTTGCGCCGCTGCGCGGCCACCGCCTCACGAGCCGTGGCCACGATCTTCTCCTGCTGGCTGATGGCCTGCTCCAGCCTGGCGAGGAAAGCCTGGAAATCACGCAGCTTGGTGATGCCGGTGCCATCCTCGGCGCGCTGGCGGTAAGTCTGCAGGTATTCGCCGTGATAGGTGGAAAGTTCGGTGAGCTTGGCCTCGGCTTCGGCCAGACGCTTCTGTCCATCGCCCAGTTCGCGCGCGCGTGTCTGCTCGGCGCCTTCCAGCACCTGCTGCACCGGTTCCATGCGTTCGGAACGCTTCATTCAGCGGCTCCGATCAGCTGGTTCAGCTGCGCCACGCTGTCGGTGAAGCCCACGCGCTGCTGCAGGTCCTGGCGCAGGAATTCCTGCAGCGCCGGATGCGCGGCGATGGCCGCGTCGATGCGCGGGTCGCTGCCGGCGCGATAGGCGCCGATGGCCACGAGGTCGCGGTTGTGTTCATAGGTGGACAGCAGCCGCTTGAGCTGCCGGGCCTGGTTCAGCTGCTTACCCGGCACGATGTCGTGCATCACGCGGCTGATCGAGGCTTCCACGTCGATGGCGGGGTAGTGCCCGGCGTCCGCGATGCGCCGCGACAGCACGATGTGGCCATCGAGGATGGCGCGTGCCGCGTCGGCGATCGGATCCTGCTGGTCATCGCCCTCGGTCAGCACGGTGTAGAAGGCCGTGATGGAGCCCTGCTGCGGTCCGCCATTGCCGGCGCGCTCCACCAGCTGCGGCAGGCGCGCGAACACCGACGGCGGATAGCCCTTGGTGGCTGGTGCCTCGCCAATGGCCAGGCCGATCTCGCGCTGCGCCTGTGCGAAGCGCGTCAGCGAATCCATGATCAGCAATACGTTGCGGCCCTGGTCGCGGAAGTACTCGGCGATGGCCGTGGCGGTCCAGGCGCCGTGCAGGCGCATCAGCGGTGGCGCGTCCGCGGGCGCGGCGACGACCACCGCGCGCGCGCGGCCCTGCTCGCCCAGGATCTTCTCGATGAATTCCTTCACTTCGCGGCCGCGCTCGCCGATCAGCCCGACCACGATGACATCGGCCTCGGTGTAGCGGGCCATCATGCCCAGCAGCACGCTCTTGCCCACGCCGGAGCCGGCGAACAGGCCAATGCGCTGGCCGCGCCCCACGGTGAGCAATGCATTGATGGCGCGCACGCCCACATCCAGCGGACGCTCGATGGGCGCGCGCAGCAGCGGGTTGATCGGCGTGCCGGTGAGGCTGGCGCGATCATCGAGATAAATCGGGCCGCGTCCGTCCAGCGGCTCGCCGCTGCCGTCGATCACGCGGCCCAGCAATTCCAGGCCCACGCGCACATGTCCCGCGCCATGGCGCGGAATCACCCGCGCGCCGGGCTTTATGCCGTGCACATCGCCGGTGGGCATCAGGTACAGCCGGTCGCTGCCGAAACCCACGACTTCGGCCTCGATGGAACCCTTGCCGGTCATCACCTCGCAGCGCTCGCCCACTGCCGCCTGGCAACCCAGTGCCTCCAGCGTCAGGCCCACCATGCGCGTGAGACGGCCTTCCACCGGTGGTGGCGGCAAGTCCTGGGCAAGGCGCAGCGAACGCGCCAGCTGGTCGCGCCATGGCACCGCCACGCGGGCGGTGCTGCTCATGCGGCGCCTCCGTCGCGCCGCACACTGCGTTCATCGCCCAGCAATGCGGCCAACGCTTCATTCAGGCGCGTGGCGATGCGCGCGTCGATCTGCGCATAGTCGGTGTGCACACGGCAATCGCCGCGCGCCAGCGCGGGATCATCCACTATCGCCCAGGCGGATTCGGGCCCCGCCACCACCACGCGCTCGCGCACAAGCGCCGCATCCTCCGGGTGCAGCGCCACGCGCACGCCCTGCACGCTCACCGGCAGCAAGGCCACGGTATCGCGCACCATGCCGATCACCTGCGAGGGATCGGTGCGCAGTTCACGACGCAGCAGCCCACGCGCCAGCTCCAGCGCCAGCATGGTGATCTGTTCATGCACCACGTCATCCACCTGCGCCAGCGGCCGGCCCAATGCATTGAGCGCGGCCTGCAGGCTGCGGCTTTTCTCGTCCAGGGCCCTGAGCTTCGCGTCGATGTCCTGCTGCGCGGCGGCAAGTCCCGAGGCACGTCCCTGTGCCTCGGCGGCAGCCAGCAAGCGCCGCTGCTCCTCCCGCAACTGTTCGCCGGTCAGGTTGCGGCCAGCCGGCCGCGCATCGAACCCGTCCAGCACCGGTGCCTGCCAGGTTGGTGCTTCAGCCAGCATCACGCTCTCCCGCATCATTCATCGTTCTGTACCCAGTCCTTGACCACCTGCGCCACGCGCGCCGGGTCCTTCGCCACCAGGCTGCGTGCCTGGGCGATCTGTTGTTCATAGGCCAGCGGCGCACCGGGTCGCCCGGCCGCGGCGGCCGGACCTTCACCGGCCAGCTGCGGCGCCGGCTGGGGCGGCGCCATGACGGCGCGCATGGGGGTGGCGAGGTTCTTCACCAGCGGCTTGATCACCAGCAGCAGCAACAGCACCAGGATGACCAGGCCCGCCACCAGCCTGGCAATATCGCGCACCAGCGGGTTCTGCCAGATCGGCGCCTTGTCCAGTTCCTCGACGGCAGCCGGCGCTTCCACCAGGAAGGGCTCGTTGACCACGGACACGGTGTCACCGCGCTGCTCGTTGAAGCCCACCGCGCCTTTCACCAGCGTGGTGAAGGCGGCGACCTGTTCGGGTGTCAGCGGTGTCTGCGTGACCTTGCCCTGTGCATCGGTGGTGCGCAGGTTGTCGATGGCCACCGCCACCGACAGCCGTTGCAGCCGGCCAGCCGGTGTCTTCGTGTAAGCCACGGTGCGATCGATCTCGTAGTTGCGGGTCGATTGCTTCGAGCTGTTCGCAGGGTCGCTGGCGGCCGCGGCCTGTGCATTGGCGGCGGGCCTTGCACCCGGTGGCAGCGCGGTGCCGCCCTGCGGCGGCTGGTTGGTCAGCGCGCCCGGCACGCCCTGCGGGCCGGCGCCATCGCGCGAGAGGTCCTCGCTGGTCTGCTCGCTGCGCACGATCTGGCTGTCGGGCCGGTACTGCTCGCGCGCTTCCTCGACGGTGGCGGTCTCGATCTGCGCCACCACCTGCGCACGCACGCGATCCGGGCCCAGGAAGGGCGTCAGCACCGACACGATGCTCTGCGAATACTCATCGCCGATGCGCCGCGCCAGTTCCATCTGGTGCTCGCGCGCGGCGAATTCGCTGTCCTTGTCCGGCGCGGACAGCAGCCGGCCGGTGTTGTCCACCAGCGTCACATGCTCGGCGGTGAGTTCCGGAATGCTGGAGGCCACCAGGTTCACGATGGCGTCGATCTGTTCGCGGTCCAGGCGCTGGCCGCTGCGCAGCTGCAGCGTCACCGAGGCACTGACCGAGCGGCGGTCGCGCACGAAGGCCGACTGCTGCGGTACCGCCAGGTGCACGCGTGCGCCCTGCACGGCCTTGATGCTGGCGATGGTGCGGGCGAGCTCGGATTCCAGCGCGTGCTGGTAGCGCGCGTTCTCCATGAACTGGCTGACGCCGAAACCCTGATCCTTCTCGATGATGGAGAAGCCGGAGCTGGCCGGCAGGCCCTTCTTCGCCATGCTCATGCGTGCTTCTTCCACGTGCTCGGCCGGCACCATCACATTGCCGCCCTGCAATTTGTACTTGATGCCCGCCTGGTCCAGCGACTGGGTGAGCTGCGCGGTATCCGCGTCGGAAAGATCGCCGAACAGCAGGCTGTAGTTGGGCGTCTGCGACCACAACGCGATGCCCACGCCCAACGCCACGGCAGCGGCCAGTCCCACCAGCAGCAGCAATGGCCTGAGGCTGGCGGTGATCGGCAAACCCGCCTGCGGAGCGGACTGATTCGCGACGGCCTGGTTGTCACTCATGTCGGGTACTCATCATCCTCAGATGGGCATGTTCATGATTTCCTGGTACGCATTGACCAGGCGGTTGCGGACTTCGACGGTGGCACGGAAGGCCACCTGCGACTTGTTGGCTTCGAGCATCACCTGCGACAGTTCCAGGCCCGGCTCGCCGCGCTCGAAGCGCGTCGCGACATCCGCGGCCTGCTGCTGCGTGGCGTTGACCGCGGCCAGACCCTGCTTGAGCACATTGGCGAAGCTGGCGTTGCTGCTGCCGGCGACTTGAGCCGCGCCCGCGAGCCCGGCCGGCTGCGGCGCCGAGGGCACGCTGATCTTGGTCTGCGCCTGCAGCGAGCGGATCTGCGCCAGCACGCTGTCGATGTTCATGTTGCTCATGGGTAGCTATCCGGTTGTGTTCAGGCGGCCGGCACGTCGACGCCGGCGGAGCGCAGTTGCGCGAGCTTGTAGCGCAGCGTGCGCGGACTGATGCCGAGCTTGCGCGCGACTTCCACGCGGCTGGTGCCGTCACGCAGCGCCGATAGGAGGATCTGCCCTTCGGCGGCGCGCAGCGAGCCGCGCAAGGGCCTGCCACCGATGTCGATCACCGCGGCATCGCTCCTCTGCTGCAGCCCTTCGTGCAGGCTCTCGAAGCGGATGTGGCCGGCCTCGATCACCGGGCCATTGGCCAGGATCAGGGCGCGCTGCAGGAGGTTGTCCAGCTCGCGGATGTTGCCCGGCCAGGTGTAGGCCAGCAGCAGCTGCGCGGCATCGGCCGACAGCGCCGGGATGCGCATGCCGCGCGGGCTGCGCATCTCCAGCAGCCGCATGGCCAGCGGCAGCACGTCGTCGCGCCGCTCGCGCAGCGCCGGGATGGTGATCGGGAACACGCACAGCCGGTAGTACAGGTCCTCGCGGAAATCGCCGGCCTGCACCTGCGCGCGCAGGTCGCGGTTGGTGGTGGCGAGCACGCGCACGTCCAGGTTCATCATGGTGCGCGAGCCCAGGCGTTCCACCTCGCGCTCCTGCAGCACGCGCAGCAGCTTGGCCTGCAGCGGCAGCGGCATCTCGGTGATCTCGTCCAGCAGCAAGGTTCCGCCCTGCGCCTGCTCGAACTTGCCGGCATGCGCATTGGTGGCACCGGTGAAGGCGCCACGCTCGTAGCCGAACAGCATCGCCTCCAGCATGTTCTCGGGGATAGCCGCGCAGTTGATGGCGACGAACGGCGCCACGGCGCGCGGCGAGCGGTCGTGGATGTAGCGGGCCAGCACTTCCTTGCCGGTGCCGGATTCGCCGTTGATGAGCACGGTGCAGTCGGTGGCGGCCACGCGTGTGGCGAGCGCATACAGCGCGCGCGAGCCGCGGTCCACCACCACCGGTTCGCGGTCGAGCACCAGATTCTCGTTGTTGGTCTGCATGCCGGTTACAGGAGCAAGTTCCGTGCCGGCGAGGGGTTGCCTTGCTGGTGAAGTCCGTCACAGAAACGGACCTCCACGCATCCGCGGACGTCAATCCTCCGACGTTTCGTCGGCGCCCGCGATCTCGAACTTGCGCAGCTTCTCCACCAGCGTGGTACGACGCAGGCCCAGCAGGCGCGCGGCCTGCGCCACCACGCCATTGGAGCGGTCCAGCGCCTGGCGGATCAGCGATTCCTCGATGGCCGACACATGCGCACGCAGGTCGATGCCGCCGGGCGGCAAAACCGTGCCGCCCGCGGGCGGGTCTTCCAGCAGCAGCAGTGCTTCGCGCTCGCTGATCTCCGGTTCCGCAGGCAGGGCGGGTTTCACCAGCCTCACGGGCGCGGGGGGTTGCTGCGCTGTCACGGGTGGCGCGGGCGGCAGCGCCGGCGTGTGGTCGTTGGCAGCATCGGGTGCCCAGTCGCGCGGACGGTAGCGCGGCGGCAGGTCGGCGGCCGACACCAGGCGGCCGCCGCAAAGAATGGACAGGCGCTCGATCAGGTTGCCCAGCTCGCGCACATTGCCCGGCCAGGGGTGGCGGTTCAGGCACTCCATGGCCGCCACCGAAAGGTTCACCGCACCGCGGCCGGCCGCGGCGTTCATGGCCGAGAAATCGCGGATCAGCGTCGGCAGGTCCTCGAGGCGCGAGCGCAGCGCGGGCATGTCGATGGGAAACACGTTGAGGCGGTAGAACAGGTCCTCGCGGAAGCTGCCACGGCTGATGGCCTCCTCCAGGTTGCGATGCGTGGCGGCGATGATGCGCACGTTGCAGCGGTACTGCAGCGCGCTGCCCACGCGCTCGAACACGCGCTCCTGCAGCACGCGCAGCAGCTTGACCTGCATGGACAGGCTCATGTCGCCGATCTCGTCGAGGAACAATGTGCCGCCATCGGCCAGCTCGAAGCGGCCCTTGCGCGTGGCCACCGCACCGGTGAAAGCACCCTTCTCGTGGCCGAACAATTCGCTCTCGAGCAGGTCGGCGGGAATGGCACCGCAGTTCACCGCGATGAACGGGCGGTTGCGGCGCGGGCTGGCATTGTGGATGGCGCGTGCCACCACTTCCTTGCCGGTGCCGGACTCGCCCAGGATCAGCACGCTGGAGTCGTGCACCGCGACCTGGCGGATCAGCGCATGGATCTGCCGGATGGTGGCGGATTCACCAGTGGGACCAAGATGGGTAAGGACTTCCGCTTTTACTTCTTGTTCTGCCGTTGCCATTGAACCGCGACACCCTGTTTGCTCGTCAGGGTTGGCATTGTCCGGATTCGGCGACGCCAGAAAAGTGACGGCAGCGTCAACTATCCGCGCGTGCGTGTGATCATGGTCTCAGTTCCCGCACGGCGCGGCTGGCGGACGCCGGCCACATGGCGCCGGTGACGGCGGAACGCCAGTTTTTCGATCAGATCGGCCACGGCTTCGCCCGGCGGCGTGACGGTGGCCTTCACCAGGCCGTCATTGGCCACATGCGTGACATTGACGATCAGCGTCAGCGGTTGCGGCAGGCTGTCACGCAGCCAGATCTCCAGCAGGCCCTGCGATCCGGAACGCGGTGGTTCCAGCGGGCGCCATTGCACGGCCGTGGCATTGAAGCGGATCACCGCAGGGCGCGGCCGGGGTGCCTGGGCGGCAAGCAATTGCCCCATCAGGTCCAGCAGCAGGTTCACCTTCACTTCCAGGCGCAGCAGGTCGGCCGAATTCTGTGCGTGCGAGCCCTCGTCCTGATGGCCCACTGCGCCCTGCTCCTCGACCGCCGCGCATACCTGCAGCAGCCGCACGTTGCGGTCGGCCAGCGCCTGCGCCGCGGCGGCATCGAGCTGCCGCGGAAGCAGCTTGAATGCCACGGGGAGCAGATCCTCGTAGGCCAGCTCGTTGTTCAGGATGACGGTATCGACGCCTTCGTACATGCAGCCTCGCAGCGCACACCGAATGCCGCGCCGGCGGACTATCCGAGCAGCGCTCCCAGGGTGCGGTCCGATTCGCCCACCGCGGCTTGCAGCGCCGCCAGCGAACCGACTTGCGTGGAACTATCCACTTTTCGTGCCAGCTCCGACAGCAGGCGGCGCCGCTCGCGCATCAGGTCCTGCACCTCGGCGGGAGTGAGCCCCTGCTCCATCGCGCGCACCAGCTGCATGGTGGAGGCCACCACACCCAGCGCCAGCATGCGCCCGGTCGGGCAGGCCACGCCGTTCATGGCCGCGCCGCCTGCTGCGCCGGGATCTGTATCCAGGCGCTGCGGATCTGGCGCAGCAGCGTGCCCACCTCGTCCAGCATTTCCGGCTTGTTCGCCAGGTTGGCACGTACCAGCTGCCGGCTGGCGTAGTCGTACAGGTCGGCGAGGTTGGCCGCGATCTCGCCGCCGGCCTCCATGTTCAGGCTGGCGCGCAGTTCCTGCACGATCTCCACGGCGCCGTGGATCAGGTGATTGCTGCTGTCCCGCTGGCCATGGTCCATGGCACCGCGCGCCGAACCGATGCGCTCCAGGGCGCCGTCCATCAGCATCACGATCAGGCGGTGCGGGTCCGCGGCGGCGACGCCGCTGTGGGCGGCAACCGAACGATAGGCCGAAAGGCTGGATTTGCTGGGGTAAGCCGACATGTAGAACTCCTGTCCTGCATGCAACTTAACGGCGCGGTGCGCCGGAACTTGAGAGCGGGCCTGCGGCCCTGCGGCCCGTTACTTGCCCGAAGTGGCGTAGTTGGCGAGGTTCGACAGGCCCTGCAGCTGCTGCGAGAGGTAGTTCGACGTCGACTGCAGCTGCGAGAGCATGGAATCCAGCGCCGTGAACTGCTTCATGTAGCGCTGCTGGATCACCACCATGCGTGCCTCCAGCGCATCCTGGTCCTTCTCCAGGGTCTTGCGGCTGGCCGCAAGGCTGGCATTGCGCGAGGCGAACTCGCCGGTGGAGGACAGCTTGCTGTCCACGAAGGCGCCGAGTTTCACGGCCACGCCATTGGCGGAGGCGAACACCTTGTTCACCGACAGCGGATCGGCCGCGAGCGCCTTCTGGAACTTCGCGGCATCCAGCGCCAGCTGGCCATCGGCGCCAGTGGTGATGCCGAGGCTCGCCAGCGAGGTGTAGTCGCCAGTGATGCCAGTCACCTGCTCGGTGATGAGGCGGCGGACTCCGGACTCGATACCCAGCAGCAGCGAGTCACCCAGCATGGCGCCGCCGGTCTTGGTATCCGCGTTGTAGCCACCGAGGTTCTTCAGCTGCCTGGCGAGGTTGTTCAGCTGGGTGACGAGAGTCTGGGCTTTGCCCTGGATGGCCGCATCGTCGCGGCTGATCTCCAGCGAGGCGGTCTCGCCAGTGGGGTTTTCCTTCTTCAAAACCAGCGCAACGCCGTCGATGGCATCGTTGATGGTGTTGGTTGCGCTGTGGATCTCGAAGCCGCTGACCTTGACGATGGCGTCCCTGGCCAGGTCCTTCACCGGGTCCTTCGGTGCCAGCGCGAACAGCTGCGACAGGCCGGCGTTGTCGCCGGGGTTGCCATCGGCATCCACCGAATCGGTCAGGTTGATCGACACGGCACTGGCCGCGCCGGTTTTCGTGCCGGTGAGCACCAGGTGCGCACCGTCCTGGTCGGTGATCAACGTGGCGCGCACGCCCTTGTTGTCCGGAGCTGCGTTGATGGCATCGCGGATCTGCGCCAGCGTCTGCTTCGAGCTGTCGATGACGACGCTGAATTTCTCGGTGCCTACGTCGATGGCCAGCGTGCCGGTGCCGACCACGGTGCTGGCGCCGCCGCCGGCGGTGGGAAAGCCGGCCGAGGCGATGCGCGTGGCACTGGCCAGTTGCACCACTTCCACGTCGTAGCGCCCGGCCACGGCTGAGCTGGTAGCTGTGGCACTGAAGAAGGCTTCATCCCCCACGCCGACCTTGCGCAGGTCGAAGGAGCTGGTGCCCTTCAGCGAATTGACCGCACCCTGCAGGCCGGACAGCGCGCCCTTCAGTGCCGACACAGCCGTCAGCTGCGCCGTAAGCCTGGCATCGGTATTGGTCAGCCGCTTGTCAGCCGGCGCGCGCTCGGCCGCCACAAGCTGGCTGACCAGCGAATTGATGTCGAGCCCGGAGCCGATGCCGGTGGATGTGACGGAGGGCATGAGATCAGTTTCTCACACCATCGAATCGACGAATGTGCCCGACTCGACATTAACCCGGCGCAGCATCTGCAGGGCTTCTTCGCCGGGGATGGTGCGCACCACGTTGCCGACGGCATCACGCACGGTGATCACGGCATCGCCGGAACCCAGATCGACCTGGAAATCCAGGTCGCGGGAATTGGAGCGCAGATAGTTGTTCATCTGCTTCGCCACGGCGGCCCAGCGTTCCTGCATGTTCTGGGTCACCACGGGGTCGAGACGCGCGCGGGTCGGTGGCGGAGGCGGCAAATCCTTGCCGGTTCCGCCTGTGGAAACAGCGGGCCTCCCCTTCGCGCCAGGGGAAGCGGCGACACTGGATACTGGCTTCATTGCCTTGATCTCCATGCTGCCTCTCTATGGGCCGACGGCGGAGGTCTTGCGACCCCCGCCGTTGCCCGGTCTCAAGGTGCCTGCGACTGAATTACTTCAGCAGCGAGAGCACGTTCTGCGGGATCGAGTTGGCCTGAGCCACCATCGCCGTGCCGGCCTGCTGCAGGATCTGCGCGCGGGTCAGCTCGGCCGTCTCCGACGCGAAGTCGGTGTCGAGGATGCGGCTGCGCGAGGCAGTCAGGTTCTCGGACACGGCCTGCAGGCTGTTGATGGTCGACTGGAAGCGGTTCTGCACGGCACCCAGGGTGCTGCGCAGGGTGCTCACCGCCGTCAGCGCGTTGTCGATCGACAGCACCGTGCGGTTGGCGCTGTTGGCAGTCAGCACGTTCTGCGCGCTGAGCGCCGGGCCCGTGCTCGTGGTCGTGGCGGCCGTGGTGTCGAAGTCCAGGGTCGCCGCACCCGAGGTGCCGCTGTACAGCGTGCCGGCCAGGGTCAGGTCGCCGCTGGCACCCAGCGACAGGACGCCGCCGGAGTAGTTGGCCGCAACGCCGGTCTGCGTGGAAATGGCCGTGGCCAGTTCCGCGCCGCTGGCGAAGGTGCCAGTCACGTCCAGCGCCGTGGCGCTGCCCACCTGAACGCTGAACTGGCCAGCAGCCAGCGTCAGCGAACTGCCCGTGGCGGCATGCGTGCCCACGAAGCCCGCGGTCGCGAACGACGTGCCCGCCGCGAAATCGCCGGTGCTGCCGGTCAGCGTGACGTCGGCAGCGGCGCCCGCCCTGGTGAACCGCAGGGTGCCCGCGGCAGCCGTGCCGGTCACCGTAATGCCCGCGTTGGCCAGCGCCGTGGCCGACCCACCGGCGATCTCGGCATCCAGGCCGGCCGCGACGGTGGCGGCGTTCTCATTCGCACCCACAGCTGCGTAGACGATGGCCACGCCACCGACATTCAGGTGGAGCTCATCGGCAGCCGTGCTGGCACCGGCCACCGTCAGCGCGCCGGACACGCCGGTGTCAGAACCCGAGAACAGGTCGCTGATGTCGTACGAAGTGGCGGTCGCGATCTTGCCGATGTTCGCGGTCTGCATGCTGGTGGTGGCATCGAGCGTCACGCCGATGGTCTCACCGACGTTCGCGCCGATCTGGAACTGCGCGCTGCCGAACGAGCCGTCCAGCACCTTGCGGCCGTTGAACGAGGTCTGCGCCGCGATGCGCTGCACTTCGTTCAGGCGCTGCTGCACTTCCTGGTCCAGCGCCTGGCGGTCGCTGTCGCTGTTCGAGGCGTTGGCCGACTGCACGGCCAGCTCGCGGATGCGCTGCAGGTTGTTGGTCACTTCCTGCAGGGCGCCTTCGGTGGTCTGCGCCAGCGAGATGCCGTCGTTGGCGTTGCGGACGGCCTGGTTCAGGCCGTTGATCTGCGTGGTCATGCGGCTGCTGATCGCAAGGCCCGCCGCGTCGTCCTTCGCGCTGTTGATGCGCAGACCGGACGACAGACGCTGCAGCGAAGTCGACAGCGCCATGCCGGAGGTCGACAGATTGCGCTGCGCGTTCAGCGACATCACGTTGGTGTTGATGACAAGTGCCATTTCAATGCTCCTGTGAGAAATCTATTTTGTTTGCGACTGAACCGGCTTTTGCTGGCCGGCGGTGCCCCTGGTCGGTTACCGCGGCCAGTGCGCTCTACGTGAGGGTTAACGGCGCATCAGGTGGTTACTTGAAGACGCAGTCGGCGGATTTGGCGGTTGCAGTGAGATGCGCGTCACATCCGTCACGCCGGACGGATCAGGCAGGGGATGACTTAACGCAGATAGTCGAACAGCGACATCTGGCCGATGCGCGTATACGCCGCCTGCGCCGCCTGCAGGCCGGTCATCTGCTGGTTGAGACGGCTGATGGCCTCGGCGAAGTCCAGGTCGCGCACGCTGGACAGCGAGCCGGTGAGCTGGAAATCCAGGTCCTCGCGCAGGCTGGCGGCGGTGTCCAGCGAGGACAGCCGCGCGCCGATCTCGGTGCGCAGGTCGATCATGTGGTTCAGGCCGCGGTCCAGCTGACCCAGCGCCTTGTTCACATCACTGCCCAGCTGCGCGCGCTGCTGCGGCGTGTCGGCCCCGCGGTACAGCGCTGCCACCAGGTCGTCCAGTGTCTGGAACAGGCTTTCGTTGCCGGCCGGGCGCACTTCGAAGGTATCGCCCACCGCCGGTGTGCCGCTTATCGCGAACTGCACGCCATCGAAGGCGATCGCGCCGCCATTGGTGAAGGCGCCGGTGACCGGGGTTGGCGGCGCGCCATTGTCCAGCACCGGGTTGCCATTGGCATCCAGCAGTTCCCAGCTGTCGGCGGTGCCGTCGAGGTCGGGGTCCGTGAAACGCACCGTGTATTCATGCGCGCGCGGCGGTACGGCCGCGGCCGCCGCGGCGCCCGCCGCATTCCACTGCGTCGCATCCAGCACCTGCGAGACGCCGATGATGCCGGTGCCGGTCTGGGTGCCGGAGGTCACCACGAAAGTGCCATTGCCCTCGGGGATGTCCATGAACACCCGCGCGCCGGCGAAACCATCGGCGATCTTCTGCGAGCTGCTGATCTGCAGCTGGCGCACACCCTGGTCGCCGAAATAGACCACGCCGGCGCCGGCATCGTCGAAGGGCCGCGTACTGGTGGAATAGCCCGCGAACAGGTATTCGCCATTGCCGTCCTGGCGGTTGGCGATCTGCTGCAGTTCCTCGCGGCGCGACTTCAGTTCGGTGGCGATGGAGCGCAGCGAGACGTTGTCCATCGCGCCGCTGTTGGCCTGTATGGTCAGTTCCTGCACCCGCTGCAGCAGGGTGCCCAGATCGGCCAGCGATTGTTCGCCCAGGTTCAGGCGATCGGCGGCGATGCCGGCGTTCTTGCCGTACTGTTCCAGCTGCGCCTGCGCGCGCTCGATGCCGAGGATGCGCGTGGCGGCCACCGGGTCGTCGGCCGGCGTCTGCACGCGTTTTCCCGAGGCCACCTGCACCTGCGTCTTCGACAGCAGCGCCTGCTGTTTCAGGATCTGCGCGATCGCGGCGGCATGCTGGCCGGAAGTGGAAAGGCGGTAGCTGCTCATCGTCCCACCGAGGCAATGAGGGTGTCGAAAATGGTCTGCGCCACGCGGATGGCCTGCGCCGCGGCCTGGTAGGCCTGCTGGTAGCGCAGCAGGTTGGCCGCTTCCTCGTCCAGGTTCACGCCGGACAGGCTGTCGATGGCGCCCTTGCTGTCCTCGTAGATGATCTTCTGCGCATCGAGGCTGGCATTGGCGCCGTTGGTGGCAACGCCCACCGTGCTGACCATGCGGCTGGCAGTCGCATCCAGTGATTCGGTGCCATTGCTCAACACGCCCTGCGTCAGCACGGCGGCCAGCTTCAACGCATTGCGGTTGTCGCCGACGCCGCCGATGTTGCTCGCCACGGTGAAGGAATCGCCGGTGGCCGGAGCGCCGCTGACCTGCACGCGCCAGCCATTGACATCGATGTTCCCGCCAGCGGTATAGGCGCCGGAAGCAATGACGGCATTGCCCGCATCCACGGCCTCCCAGGTGCCGGGGGCGGTGAAGCGGATGGTCACCGGATCGCGCAGGTCGGCATTGGCCGGATTCAGCACCTCGCCCGCCGAGATCACGCCCGACCCGGCATTGGCGGCAGCCGTGCCGGTGCGGATCGGCGCCGCCGCGGCAACGCGCGATGGATCGGTGACCAGCATCCTCAGGCCACCGACTGCCTCGGCGGTGGGCCGCACGAGGAAACGGTCACCGGACTGCGCCGTGCCGGAGACGGCGATGGACAAACCCTCGAACTGCAGTTCACCGCCGCCGCCGAGCGTGAAGGGCACGGTCTCGCCAGTGGCGGCGCGCTGCACGCGCCAGGTGCCGGTGTCGAAACGCACGATGTAGTCGTCGGTGGTGAGCTGCCCGGTGTTGGTGCGCGTGGCGCTCAGCGTGGCGCTGCCGGCGTTGGTGTTGGCGCCCCGCGCCTGCACGCCGCCGACGGCGAAGAAATCCGTACCCAGGTCGCCGTACAGATCCTGGCCGACGCGGTGCTGCACATTGGTCACCTGCGTGAGCGCCACGGCCATGCGGCCCAGCTCGTTGCGAGCCGGATCCAGCATTTCGCGGCGGAAATTCAGCAATCCGCCCACGGCGCCACCAGACAGCGAGGCCGAAACATCCATAGGGCCCTGCGCGGACTGGAAGGCCAGCGTCAGGCGGTCCGGCTGGAAGCTGTCGGACTGCGTGATCAGTTGCGACGGCAGGTTGCCCAGCACCAGGGGCTGGCCCTTGCCGATGAATACGTTCACCGCACCATCGTCCTGGCGCACCACGCTGACGTCGACGCGGGTGGCAAGGTCCGCCAGCTGCGCGTCGCGCGCATCCAGCAGGTCATTCGGCGGCGAGCTGCTGTTGCCGGAGGCGCGGGCGATCTGCGCATTCAGCCCGGCGATGTTCTGCGCGATGGTGTTGATGGCCGAGGCCTCGGCGCGCAGCTGCTCGTTGATCTCCGTGTCGATGTCGTCGAGCCGCGATTCATAGGTCTGCAGGCGGTTCACCAGGCCACTGGCCTCCGACAGCAGCACCTGGCGGCTGGAAGTGGAGGATGGCGTGTTGGCCACGCCCTGCAGCGCATTGGTGAATTTCTGCAGCGCCGCCGACAGGCCGGTCTGGCTGTCGGCGAACAGGTTGTTGAGTTCACCGGCCTTGGAAGCATAGGCATCCAGCCGCGAGTAGCCGCTGGAGGCGCGCCGCATCTGCGCGGACAGCAGGTCATCGGCGTTGCGGTTCACGCCGGTGATGGCCACACCGCTGCCGGTGGTCAGGCCGCCGATGCCCTGCGGGGTTTGCGTCGCCAGGTCCACACGCTGCCGGCTGTAGCCGGGCGTGCTCACGTTGGCGATGTTGTGGCTGGTCGTGTCCAGCGCCGACTGGAAAGCGCGCAAACCGGACAATGCCACGTTCATCATGTCAGCCACGGGACGTAACCTCTCAGATGGTCGTGGTGTTTAACGGCAAGGAATTGCCGCTCTTGAGCCGCGCCGCGACTGCTGTCAGCTTGGCGACATATTCAGGGTCGGTGGCATAGCCACCGCTGGCGAGGCCGCGCGCGAACGCGCCCACGTCACTGCCGGTGCCGAGCGCAGCGGCGTAGCGCGGGCTGCCTTTCAGCAGGCGGACATAGTCCTGCATGGAATGTTCGGGCGAGTCGTAGGCGCGGAACTGCGCGCTGACCTGCTGCATCCCTCCGCCCTGGTATTCATGCGTGAGGCTGGCAGCAGCAGCACCGCGCCATTCACCGCCGGCCTTGATGCCGAACAGGTTGAAGCCCGGCGCACCGTTGGCGCCGGCAGGCACGGACCTGCCCCAGCCTGTTTCCAGCGCGGCATGCGCGATGACGGTGTCGGGGTCCACGCCCAGTTCGCGTGCCGCGCGCGTGGCGGCGGGACGGACGGCGCTGATGAAATCTTCCTGGCTGCGCGGCGGCCAGCTGGCGGCGGCGGTACCACTGCCACCGCTGCCGGCAGCCGGCGATGGCGCGGTGGCTGTGCCTGCCGCATCCATCGTGCCGCCCATCAACTGGCGCACCAGCATGTCGGCAAGGCCGAGGCCCCGGCCCTTGCCCAGCTCGACCGCGAGCTGCTGGTCGAACATGTCCTGGTAGAAATCCGCCTGGTCGCTGCCGAACATGGGATCGCCTTGCGAGGCCGAACGCATGCTCTTCAGCATCATGTTGGTGAACAGGCTCTCGAACTGTCGCGCCACCTCGCGCAGGCCCTCCGGCGACTGCGCAGCCTCGCGCTTCAACCCGTTGAGGTTGGCGGGATCGGCGTAGAACACAGTGCTGACGGGTTCGATGGCCATGGCGGGAACTAGATGACGATCAGCTCGGCGCGCAGCGCGCCGACTTCCTTCAACGCCTCGAGAATCGCCACCAGGTCGCTGGGCGCGGCGCCCACCTGGTTCACGGCCTGCACCAGCTGGTTCAGGTCCACGCCGGCCTCGAACACGAACATGCGCGCCTTGTCCTCGCCGGCGGAGATCTCGGTGCGCGGCGTGACCACGGTGTCGCCGCGGCCCAGCGGATTGGGCTGGCTGACGTCCAGGCGCTCGGTGATCGTGACCGACAGCGAGCCATGCGCCACCGCGGCGGGGGTGACGCGCACGCGCGAGCCCACCACCACCGAACCGGTGCGCGAATTGATGATGACCTTGGCGGCAGCATCGCCCGGCTCCACCTCGATGGCTTCCAGCACCGACAGGTAGGCGATGCGCTGGTTGGGGTTGACCGGCGCGGCCACCTTGATCGACACCGCATCCATGGCCTGCGCGGTATCCGTGCCCAGCATGGTGTTGATGCCACCGGCCAGCCGCGCGGCGGTGGTGAAATCCGGGGTGTGCAGGTTCAGCACCACGAAGGGCTGCTGCGTGAAATTGTTCGGCACCTCGCGTTCGACCGTGGCGCCATTGGGCACGCGGCCACTGGAGGGCACGTTCACCGACAGCTTGGAGCCATCCGAGCCCTTCACGCCGAAGCCACTGACCACGAGGCTGCCCTGCGCCATGCCATACACCTCGCCGTCGACACCGCGCAGTGGCGTCATCACCAGCGTGCCGCCGCGCAGCGAGGCCGCATTGCCGATCGAGGAAACGGTGACGTCGATGGTCTGGCCCATCTTGGAGAACGGCGGCAGCTCGGCGGTGACCACCACCGCGGCCACGTTCTTCAGCTGCGGGTTCACGTTGGCGGGCACGCTCACGCCCATGCGGGCCAGCATGCTCTTGATGCTCTGCACGGTGAATGGCGCCTGGCTGGTCTGGTCGCCGGTGCCGTCGAGGCCGATGACGAGGCCATAGCCCACCAGCTGGTTGCCCCGCACGCCCGACACCGAGGCGAGGTCCTTCACGCGCTCGGCATGGGCGGCAGGGGTAAACATTGCCGCCGCCAGGGCGGCGATGGCAGCGATGAGCAGCAAGTCGATGGCGCGATTTTTCATAGCGGGTTGAAGATGGAGTTGAAGAAGCGGGACAAGAGGCCCGGGCGGTTGGCATCGGCCAGTGCGCCGCTGGCACCGTAGGCAATCGTCGCGTTGGCCACCTTGTACGAGGGAATGCTGTTGTCCGGGCTGATGTCGATGGGACGGATCACGCCCTGGATGCGCACGAACTCGCGGCCCTGGTTGATCTCGATCCACTTCTGGCCACGCACCACGAGATTGCCGTTGCCGAGGCGTTTGGCCACGGTGACGGTGACATTGCCCGACAGCTTGTTGCTGAGGCTGCTGTCGCCGGAACCTTCGAACTTGCGGCTGTTTTCCAGCCCCGCGGAGATCTCGTTGCCGCTGATGGTCAGTGGCGCGCCGCCGAACACCGGCGCGGACAGGTCCACCGAGGTGTCCTTGGAGGTGCTGGTGCTGGAACTCTTCTGGGCAGCCGTGCTCTCCTGCAGGTTGATGGTCACGGTGTCGCCGACGCGGTGCGCGACCACATTCTCGAACAGCGCCACGTCGTAGCCGGCCTGGAAGATGGCGCCGTTGCTCGGCTGCTCGCGCGGCAGCTCCTCGGGCCACGCGCCATCGAACTCGCGCGATTGCTCCGGGAATGTCGCGCAGCCGCCGAGCAGTGTCGCGGCCAGCACGGTCATGAACAGATTGCGGCTCACAGGTTGTTGCTCACGTATTGCAGCATCTGGTCGGTGGAGGCGATGGCCTTGGAGTTCATCTCGTAGGCGCGCTGGGTTTCGATCATCGCCACCAGTTCCTCGACCACATTGACGTTGGAGCCTTCCAGGAAGCCCTGCTGCAGCACGCCCAGGCCATTGAGGCCGGGATTGCCGGTCTGCGCGGGACCGCTGGCGGCGGTTTCGGAGAGCAGGTTGTCGCCGCGTGGCTGCAGGCCGGCGGGATTCACGAAGTCGGTCAGCTGCACGGTGCCGACCTGGGTCGGGGTCGACTGGCCCGCGAGCAGCACGCTCACCGTGCCGTCCGCGGCGATGCTGATGCTCTGCGCGCCCTGCGGCACGGAGATCGCCGGCTGGATGCGATAGCCATTGGCCGTCACCAGCTCGCCCTCCGGGCTCATCTTGAAGGAGCCATCGCGTGTATAGGCCGAGCTGCCATCCGGCAGCAGCACCTGGATGAAGCCGCGGCCATTGATGGCCACGTCCAGTGCATTGCCGGTATTGGTCATCTGGCCCTGGGTGTAGTTCTTCTCGGTGGCCACCACGCGCACGCCGGTGCCGAGGTTCAAGCCCGTGGGCGATACCGAGTTCTGCGAGGTGGCGGCGCCCACCTGCCGCACGTTCTGGTACAGCAGGTCCTCGAACACCGCGCGGTCCTTCTTGAAACCGGTGGTGTTGACGTTGGCGATGTTGTTGGAAATGGTGGTCATGCGCGTGTTCTGCGCATCCAGCCCGGTCTTGGCGGCCCACAGTGCGGAGTTCATAGGATTACCTCAGTGAAAGCAGCCGCGCCGAGGCGGCACCGTTGTCTTCGGCGGATTTCATCGCGCGCACCTGCATGTCGAAGCGACGCTGCAGTTCGATCATGTTCACCATCGCGTCGGCGACGTTGACGTTGCTGGCTTCGAGCATGCCGGAGACGATGCCGAGGCCCGCGTCGGTCTCGGCATCCGAGCCGTCCTTCATGCGCAGCAGGCCGTCGCTGCCCTTTTCCAGCTGGTCGGCGTCCGGGTTGACCAGCTTGATGCGCGCGATGTCGGCGCGCACATCCGGCCCCTGCCCCAGCGGCACGATGGAAACCGTGCCGTCGCCACCGATGGTGAGCGAGGCATAGGGCGGGATGGCGATGGGACCACCGTCGCCAAGCACGGGCAGGCCCGTGCCGGTGAGCAGCTGGCCGTTGGTATCCACGCGCAGATCGCCGGCCCGCGTGTAGGCCTCGCGGCCGTCCAGTCCCTGGACGGCGAGGTAGCCGGCTCCCTGCACCGCGACGTCCAGGTCGCGGCCCGTTGACATCAACGTACCCTGCGTATCGTCGAAGCCCGTGGTCGCGGCAGTGGCGTACACCCGGGATTCGTAGCCATCGCCTGCCACATGTCGCGCCTGGAATGCCTGCAGGTCGGCGCGGAAGCCCACCGTCGAGGCATTGGCCAGGTTGTGGTTGTTCGCGGTCTGCGCCCGCAGCGTTTCGCGGGCGCCGGTCATCGCGACATAGAGCATGCGATCCATTTATGGACTACCTGATGTTGATGATGGTCTGCGTGATCGAGTCAGCCGTCTGGATCATCTGCGCGTTGGCCTGGAAGTTGCGTTGCGCGGTGATCATGTTGACCAGCTGCTTGGTGATGTCCACGTTGGAGGCTTCCAGCGAGCCTGCCTGGATCAGGCCGAAGCCGGTGCTGCCGGCCTGGCCGCGCAGCGAGTCACCGGAGGAGAAGCTCTCCGCCCAGTTGGTGTCGGCCAGCTGCTGCAGGCCATTGGGGTTGGCGAAGTTCGCCAATGCCACCTGGCCCAGCACCAGCGAACGGCCGTTGGTGAAGCGGGCTTCCACTTCGCCGGTCTTGTCGATGTTCATGCCGATCAGCTGGCCGGTGGTGTAGCCGTCCTGGGTGATCGAGGTCACGCCGAAGTTGCTGCCGTACTGCGTGGCGCCACCGAAATCGATGGTGATGTTGATCGGCGCGGCGCCGGTGGCCGGCATGTAGCTCGGGAAGCTGATCATCCCGTTCACCGGCAAAGTCAGCTGGCCCATGTTGTTGAACGCCAGCGTGCTGGGTTGCGGCGCACCGGCCGGAACCAGCGGGCTGACCGCGGTCAGCGGTCCGAACACCGAGCCCACGTCGGCGCCGCCGAGGTTCAGCTGCACATTGCTGTTGTTGGTGATGACGAACTGGTTCGAACCGTTCAGCGAGACCGTCGCCTGGCCCGCGACACCGCCGCCGGCCACCACCGCCGCGTCGACCGCCGTCTGCAGCGCGGCCTGCAGTGCCGCCGCATCCGCGCCACCGGTGGCAACGGCGTTGCCGTTGACGTTGATGCCGTAGCTCGAGGGATAGGTCAGCGAGGTGGCATCCATGGTGCCGGTGCCGACACCCGGCTGGGAGGCGCCCAGCGTGCCCACCGGGTTGCCGTCGACGTACAGGTAGGAGTTCCACTGGCCCGGTGAATTGCGCTGGAAGTACACCGTGCCGGTGTGCGCGGCACCCAGCGAGTCGTACACCGTCAGCGAGGTCGCGCGGTTGTAGGTGTCGGTGTTGGTGGGGTCGAAGGGCAGGATGGTGGGCTGCGCGGCGTCGCCCGGCAGGTTCAGGATCATCTCGATTTCGGTGGTGGCATTGGGCGGGCTTTCGCCGGTGGCCAGCCGCAGGTCGGTGAGCGCGCCGGTGTTGAAGCCGCCATTGCTGGCCGGCGGATACACCTGCAGGCGCTGGTTCGAGGAGTTGATCACGTAGCCGTCGCTGTCGGTGCGGAACGAGCCGGCCCGCGTGTACAGCAGCGCGCCGTTGTCGCTCAGGGTGAAGAAGCCCTGGCCACTGATGGCGAGGTCCAGCGAATTGCCGGTGTTGTCGATGTTGCCCTGGGTGAACTGCTGGCTGACATCCGACACGCGCACGCCGTTGCCCACCGCGGTGGAGGCGACGCCCTGCGGCGAGACCGCGAACATCTCGGCGAACTCGGCACGCGACTCCTTGAAGCCACTCGTGGAGACGTTGGCGATGTTGTTGGCCGTGACCGTGAGGTCGGTGGTGGCGGCGTTGAGGCCGGACAATGCGAGACGAAATGGCATGTTTGCTCCTTACAGCACCCGCCGCACGGCGGAGAGTGAAATGGGTCCGAGGTCGGTATTCAGGGTGAGCTGGTAGTTGTTCGGGTCGATGCTGACGCTGTTCACGTAGCTGGCGAGCTGGGTCTTCAGCTGCTCGTTGCTGCCGCCCAGGTTGGCTATCGCCGTGAATTTGTATTCGCCGGGCGGCACGCGCTCGCCCAGGCCGTTGGTGCCGTCCCACACGAATTCCGCCTCACCCTCGGTGGTCGGCAGCGGGATGCGCGCGATCTGCTGGCCGCTGGAATCGGTGACGAGGATGGCGGCCTCGCTGGCGCCGGCCGGAATGGTGGTGGCACCGTAGATCTCGCCTTCCGCGCCCAGTGCCGCCTTGTCGCTTTCGGCCAGCACCGCATGGCCCACCAGCGACGTACCGCCCAGTACCTGCGAGCTGCGCAGCGCGTCCGACAGGCTGGCGATGGAGTCGCGCATCTGCTGGATGCCGGTCACGGAGCTGAACTGGGCCAGCTGGCCGAGGAATTCGGTCGGGTCCGCCGGTTTGGTCGGATCCTGGTTCTTCATCTGCGCAACCATCAGCTGCAGGAAAGCATCCTGCCCCAGTTCATTGCGCCGGGTGGTCGACGTGGCGGATCCGCCCAGCCCGTTGATTGCATCTACGCCCATGGTCTCTCCTTTGCTCTACGCCTACTGGCCGAGCCGCAGCGTCGCAAGCAGCAGCTCTTTCGACGTGTTCATGACTTCGACGTTGTTCTGGTAGGCGCGGGAGGCACTGATCATGTCGACCATCTCCTCCACCACGTTCACGTTCGGCGCGAATACGTACCCTTCCGCGTTGGCCAGCGGGTTGCCCGGCTGGTAACGCATCTCGGGGGCGCGCGTGTCCTCGACGATGCTGGTGATGCGCACGGCGGCGGATGGGTCCACGCCGGACTGCGCACCCTGCATGCTGGCCTTGACCGCCTCGAATACCGGGTGCCTGGCCTTGTACGCGCCGTCAGCGGTGCCGCTGACGCTCTCGGCATTGGCGAGGTTGCTGGCCACGGTATTCAGCCGCACGGACTGCGCAGCCATGCCGGAGCCAGCGATGTCGAAAGTCTTGAATGAGGACATTCAGTTGCTCCTTTATTCGCCGGTGATGGCGGTCATGAGCGAGCGGAACTTGGAGGACAGGAACTGCAGCGTGGCCTGGTAGCGCACCGCGTTCTCCGCGAAGGCCGCCTGCTCCAGCTGCGCATCCACCGTGTTGCCGTCCAGCGAAGGCGCCAGCGGCGTGCGGTATTTCAGGAAGGCTTCGGTGGAGCCGGGCGCGAGCGCCGCGGCATCGGGGCTGCCGATGTGGCCGGACTGCGTTGCATGCAAGGTGCCGGGCGAACCCTGCCCCTCGGCGCTGGCCAATGCCGCACGGAAGTCCAGGTCACGCGCCTTGAAGCCCGGCGTATCCGCATTGGCGAGATTGCGCGCCAGCAGCTCGGTGCGCGTTTCGCGCAGACCGAGTGCTTTGGCGTGCACGCCCAGATACGTATCGAGATCGAATGCCACGGATGCTCCGTCAATAAGCCGTCCCAGGCCGGAGACAGAGCAACCGGCGTGCCATGCGGGCCAAAAGGGCTTGATCCGGTGGAATCGGGGGTCGCGGCGCGCGCAACGCGTGACGACTTTCACGGCGCGGTGGCAAGCAGTTGCCGCATGCGGCAAGGCGCGGCGTGTGGATTGCGCCTTCTCGATCCTGATAACGGCACGGCGCAGGTTTGCTTGAGCAGCGCGCGTGGCACGCGACTTGCTCTATACATCGCATGACACACGCCACCGCTCGAAGCGCCTTGATTCTGACGCTGCTGCTCTTGCCAGCTGGCGCACTGGCACAGTCATCGCAGCCGCTCGAGGACATCCGCGCGGCCGCGGAACGATTCATCACTGCGCGGCTCGGCGACCCCGTCGATGGCAGCGTGATGCATGTCACAGCCGGGCAACTGGACCCGCGCTCGCGGCTGGCGCAATGCGCGGCTGGGCTGAGCGGATCGCTGTCGCCCACCACGCGCATCGCCATGCGCACGCTGGTCGGCGTCAGCTGCGCGCAGCCACGCTGGACCCTGTACGTGCCCGTGACTGTCGAGACGGAACTGCCGGTGCTGGTGCTGCGCCGGGCCCTGCCCCGAGGCAGTGCGATCGCCGCGGAAGACGTGGAGGTCCGCCGCATGCGGGTACCCGGCCTTGCCGACACATATATAAGGGATCCATCCCAGCTGGCAGACCAGCATCTGCGCAACGCCACCGCGCCGGGCACGGCCCTGGCCGTGGACCTGCTGGCCGCCGACATTCTGGTGAAGCGCGGCCAGCGCGTGACCATCGTGTCGCGCGTCGGGGGGCTGGAGGTACGCGCGGAGGGCGAAGCCATTGCCGATGCCAGCGCCGCTGGCCGGGTGCGGGTGCTGAACCTGAACTCCCGGCGCATCGTGGAAGGCCAGGTCGAAACCCGTGACCGGGTCGTGGTGAGCCTCTGATGCAGCAGGTTGCGACATATTCCGCGGAATTTCGCCGCCGCGGAAAATATTGTGTCCGGACTCTCAAGTCCGGTGCCGCTTTGCCGTTACAGCACACGTAGGGACTGGAATGAAACTACCCGGAGACAGTGTCGTGGCGAACAAGATCAACGGCCTGGAGGCGAAACCAGCACGGATTGCGGCCAGCTCGGCCGTAAACCGCCGTGCCGGAGGGGCTCCTGGAGCGGCTGCTGACGGCGCCGCCGATTCGGGCACCGACGTGCAACTGACCGGCGCGGCACGGGGCCTCGCCGCGCTCGAGCAGTCGCTGCGCGCGCAGCCTGCGGTGGACCCCGCGCGGGTAGCCGCCGTGAAGGAACGCCTGCAGAACGGCAGCTATGAAGTCGATCCACAGCGCATCGCTGACAAGCTGCTGCGCCTGGACGGCGACCTGGCGCGCGCCCTGCCGCTCGAAAAGAACCCGCTGCGGTAAGCGCCACCGATGCAGCCGCAAGCCTGTCGCGAGCAGTTTGCCCGCCACCTTTCCGATGAGACTGCGCTGCTGATCGACCTCGAGCAGCAGCTGCAGCGTGAACACGAGTTCCTCGCCGCCAACGACATCGAGGGCCTGGAGCAGGCCAGCGGCATGCGGCAGCAGACCGTTGCGCGTCTGCTGCGCCTGGACGAGGAACGTCGCGGCCTGTGCCGCGTGCGCAATCTTCCCTCCGATGCCGCGGGACTCGGCGAGCTTCTGGCCTGGTGCGACCCCGCCGGCAGCCTCGCTGCCGCGCAGGCACTGTGCGCCACGCATGCACAGCGCTGCCGCGAGCAGAACGAACGCAATGGCGCGCTGGTGACGGCACGTCTGAACCGCGTCAGCAGCATGCTGGGCATGATGGAAGGCAGCAACCCGGGCAGCACCTACCAGCCACGCAGCAGTGCCACGCGCGCGGCGGCGTACCAGCCTGCGGGCAGGATGGTTTCGACCAGCGCCTGATCCGCACGAGCGGGCATTCAAGGGTTTTTCCTGGTTCTCCCCAACCGTGACGCCGGTCCTAATTGCTTAAGTCACCTTGCCGATAACCTTGCGACACAGGGAGATCGCGCTCCCCGAGGTTTCGGATCTTGTTTGCAATCATCGGCACGATCGTGGTCCTGGGTTCGGTGCTCGGCGGTTATCTCGCCGGCGGCAGCAGCATCCTGCTGCTGTGGCATCCCTTCGAGATCCTGGTGATCTGCGGTGGCGCGCTGGGCGCATTCCTGATCAGCAACCCCCTGAAGGTGGTCAAGGCCTCGTTCAAGGGCGCGCTGGGGCTGGTCAGCAAGCCGCATTACGGACGCCACGAATACATCCAGCTGCTGAAGCTCGTGTACGACATCCTGGTGATGGCGCGCAAGGACGGCGTACTGGCCATCGAGCGGCACATCGAGGATCCGAACAAGAGCGAGATCTTCAAGAAGTATCCGAAGATCATGGCCGACCACCACATGATGGAGTTCATCACCGACTGCCTGCGGCTGATCTCCGGCGGCAACCTGGATCCGCACGAACTGGAAAGCCTGCTCGAGTACGAGCTGGACACCCACCACAAGGAAGCCGCCGAGCCGGCGCATGCCGTGCAGAAGGTGGCCGACGCCCTGCCCGGCTTCGGCATCGTGGCGGCGGTGCTGGGCATCGTCGCCACCATGGCCGCCATCGAAGGGGCCAGCACCACCGAGATCGGCCACAAGGTCGGCGCCGCGCTGGTGGGCACCTTCCTGGGCATCCTGGTGGCCTATGGCTTCGTCGGACCGATCGCCGCGGCCATGGAGCATCGCGCGCATGAGGAAGGCAAGGGCTTCGAGGTGGTGAAGATGGCACTGGTGGCCAGCGTGCGCGGCTATCCGCCGCCGGTGGCCGTGGAGTTCGCGCGCAAGCTGCTGTTCTCGGACGTGCGCCCGAACTTCAAGGACCTCGAGCAGGAACTGCGCGGCAAGAAGAAATAGCCGGGCGCCGCGATCATGGCCGACAAAGAACGTCCGATCATCATCGTCAAGAGGAAGATCAACGCCGCCGGGCACCACGGCGGCGCGTGGAAAGTCGCGTACGCCGACTTCGTCACCGCGATGATGGCCTTCTTCCTGGTGATGTGGCTGGTGAACTCCATCTCGAAGGAACAGCGCGCCGCGCTGTTCGACTACTTCAGGAACCCCAGCATGGAGGAAGGCAGGAGCGTGAAACCCGCGCCCGGCCAGGCCGGTCCCGGGGGCGCCAGCACCAGCCCGATCGATCTGGGCGGTGGCCTGGATGCGCCGAAGTCCAACCCCACCGAATCCAGCGGCCTGGGCCAGCCCACCGCGATAACCGAGGATGAGGCGAAGAAGATCGCCAACGAGATCGAGAAGAAGCAGCTTGAGTCCCTGGAACAGGAACTGCGCGAGGCCATCGAGAAGAGCCAGGCGCTGCAGCCGTTCAAGGACCAGCTGCTGCTGGACATCACCCCGGAGGGGCTGCGCATCCAGATCGTGGACAAGCAGAACCGGCCGATGTTCGACACTGGTGGTACGCGACTGAAGGACTACACCGTGCAGATCCTGAAGGAGCTGCCCAAGTACCTGAACACGGTGCCCAACCGCATCAGCCTCAGCGGCCACACCGATGCGCAGCGCTATTCCGGCGCGCGCGGCTACTCGAACTGGGAATTGTCGGCGGACCGTGCCAATGCGGCCCGTCGTACCCTGCTGGAAGGCGGCCTGCAGGGCGACAAGATCGCGCGCGTGGTGGGCCTTGCCTCGTCGGTGCTGTTCGATCGCGAGAACCCGTACAACCCCATCAACCGCCGCATCAGCCTGATCGTGATGACCAAGAGTGCCGAGGCCAGCGCGCTGTCCACCGATGCGGCCAATGTGGATGCCACGCGCGAGGCGATCGAAGCCGGCACTGCCCCCAGCCCGCCGGTCGGGGACACCGGGGCCACACCAGAAGCCGCGACCACACCGGCTGCCGCAGTGGGCCAACCACCGGTACCAGTCAATGCGGATCCCGGCAGCGCTGCGCAGGCCGCGGAAGCGGCACTGGCCGCAGCCACCAGGGCCAGCGGGAAGTAGCGGGAAGTAATTCGCGCGGCGGGCAGGAAACCCGCTCGCAAGATTCAGCCAGGCGCGGGCTCGAAAGCGGCCAGCAGGCTGGCGATACCGGCGACGCCATCGCGCGCTTTCTGGATCAGCAACGCAGGCAGCTTGAGTGCCTCGCAGGCGGCTTCCACCAGACCGGGCGTGCTGGTGCCGGCATGAACCAGTTCGGAAGTCAGCGCCTGCGCCATCATCAGCAGCGTCACCGAAGATGCGCGGTTCAGGCTGTTCTGTTCCTCGCGCCAGCGGATGATGGCCAGGCGCAATTCGCCCGGCAGTCCCCAGCTGCGCGTGACGCGCGAAGCCAGTTCATCGTCGCCAGCGTCGAAGATCTCCTGCACCACCGGACCCACCAGGCGTTGCCCGGTGTCGCGTTCCGCCTGCGCCAGCGCGCGCAGCGCGGCCACTTCACCAGCCCGGTGCAGCAGCCCGACACCGGTGAGCAGCGGCGCATTCAGTCCAGCTTCCGGCGCCAGGATGCGCGCGAAGCAGGCTGTGGCCAGCGCCTCGCGCCACAGCAGCTGCATCTCGGCATCGCGGCCGGGGGCCACGAACAGGCTGTCGCGCAGCGACTGCAGTGAGCGCAGTGCCATCGGCCGCGTACCAAGTTGCGCCGGCGGTTCCTGCAGCCAGGCCACGCAGGCCGCGATGCCCATCGGCTTCGGCGGACAGCGTGCCAGTGCGGTGCTGAAAGCCTGGATGACGCGCGCGTCGCGCGGTGCGGAGTCGTGCGGGTTGCGGGATTGTAGATAGACGACGTTGGCGCTGCTCATCCGGCAATTATTCAACGCCGATTTGACCTTTGTCCCGGCATGAAGCGGGAACTGCCAAGCCCGTCTCGCAGACTGACGGCATATGTAAGGCTGCGATCAGGCGGTGCAGTCATCCCCTCATCGCTTGCGCTTCGGCGGTGGTCCCGCCGGCACCAGATCCTGTGTGCCCAGCGGTACCCGGTTCATGTCCAGCGTGAAGCTGGTCACCATCCACCAGCGACCACTGCGCCGATCGTATTTTTCCAGGGCGATGAACGTACGCACCGACCGGCCATCAGGCAGTGCCTGCACCTTGGTGACCTGCCGACAACGCTCCGTCGTATCGCTCTCGCAGTGGGTGTCGAAAGTCCAGCTCAGTGTGTTGCCGTTGAGCACACCGGCCTCGGACTCGGCGATGCCCCGGGTGTTCAGGATCAGGTAGCGGATACGCGATGCGATAGGATCGTATCCATACAGCGTGGCAGCCGGACCGAGGAAGGTGACACCGCCATCCACCGGCGTGCCCAGCGATGTCCATTCCTCCTGCCAGGGTACGTAGGCCACGCAGTGCACGCCGGCGCCCGCACCGATGGCGACGCAGTCGGCCAGACCCTTGGCGTCCCGCAGCGAGGGAATGCTGGTGAAGCACTCCTCGTCGCAGGTTCCGTCGGCGTATATCTTGTCGCGGTCCGGGAATTCCTGCACTTGCGCGCCGGGCACCGTCGCCTGGTAGAACTGCACCACACCGCTGATGCGGAACCGGCCGACCATCCGCGCCAGCCAGGCAGGCATCTCCACTTCCAGCTGCTGACGCCTGGCTTCCCTGGTCTCGGGTGTATCAGGTGGAATCTCCGCCAGTGTCCCGCGCGGCTGGGCCACTGCCGTACCGCAGGCCAGCGCACAGATGCAGGCCAGCAGCATGTATTGCCGCGGATGCCTGCTCATCGCGAACTGCCGGAGATGGCGTCTGCCGGTACCGCACCCTGCCGATGCAACCGGAACCTGAAGCTCGCCGCGTTCTGCAGGTCGCGTTCGATGTCGAACTGCATGTCGACGAGCTGGCCGTCGATGCCGGGAGTGATCCGCGTGATGCGCTGGCAATTGCCCGGGTCGTCGGAACAAGGCGTGGTGGTGGTGAGTGTGTCATTCACCAGGTATCCCTGGCCGTAGTGGGCCAGGCCCTTGTTGTCCACCAGCAGGAAGCGGATCCCCACGTTGTCCGGATTCAGTCCGTACTGGATCATCGCCGGAAGCAGCGTGGATGCGCCCGCAGCGACTTCGGCTCCGCCAGCACCCTGCACCGCGGGCCAGGTGACGCGGATCTCGCAATGCACGCCAGGCGCGAGACCGAAGGCCATGCAGTCCGTCGAGCCCTGCGCCTGCCGCGTGACGCGCTCCGCATCGAGCTGGATTTCAACGACACCTTCGTAGCTGAATTTTCCCACCAGCAATTTCAGCCAGTTGACGATCTTCTGCGGATCCCGCGTGGCCTTGAGCCGACTGCCCTGCACGACCGCCTCGTCAAGCTCTTCGTCCGCCAGCCGCATTTGCGGTGGCTGGCGTGAGGTGCCCGCCGGATCGGCAGCAGGCAATGCACCGGAAACAGCCAGCAACAGTACGAGGATGCAGCTGCGTAGCGCATTGCCGCCGGCATGTTTGTGCACCATGTCCCCCGACCCTGAAGTTACGGCCCTGCGGCGCGCTGCGCAGTATGCCGCAAGCAGGCTGCCTTGCGCCCTGGATGACGACCGCGTTGGCGGTGATGCGCGTCACCCGCCGGCAGGGTGCCGGCATGTTTTCCCGGATGCAGCCATAACCCGCCATCTCTGGCGGGTCTGGCCGGGAGATGCCGGCGTCTAGTACTCGAACAATGGATTGTTGTGCGCCAGGCGCGGCGGCCAGGGATTGTCGTAGCGCGCCTCCGGGCAGATCGGATGCGGATGAAACATCCCGTAGTTCACGTGGTCAGACGAAAACTCGCCGTCGCCGATGTAGTCGATGACCAGCCATTGCCAGGCCTTGCACTTGGCGAAGTCCGGATCGAGCTCCGGCTTGACCGTTGCCTCGGTCGGCAGCAGCACATCGCTGTGGTAGGCGGCCGAGTAGATCCGCCCGGAATAATTCTCGGGGATGTAGTGCGGCCGATGACTGAGCTCGCGCCTCGAAGACAGCCTGGTCGCGTCGCTGACCGTGTTGTGCCAGCTGCAGCTGCGCGCGGCTTCATGGCCGATGCCGCCGTTGCCCACCGAATACATGGCGACGTCGTAGATCCACTGCACCGCCTCCGGCAGGGTCGGCACCACGCCCCGCATCACCAGCGAGTTGGCCAGGTGGCCTGGCGAGTTGACCGAGATCAACATCCCGCCTGGAACTCGCCGATCATGGTTCAGGGTCCGGTGGGCGCCCGAATAGAAGACGTTGATGCCGCCCTTGAACAGGCCATAGCCGCCATTGCGACGCAGGGGGATGGCCTCGTTGTAGATGGTTTCCCGCTGCAGCGGGGCACTCTCGACGATGTACAGCTCCGCGGCGCGCTGGCAGGCCTCCAGCAGTCGCTGCCCCGGCCTGGCCCGCGCCAGCCGCGCATCGTGGAACAGGATGAGGAATCCGCTCGACAGTCCCTCTGCCGCGCGATCCTTCCAGGCGCGCCTGGCGGCCTGGATCTTGTCCGCCACCTGCCGGTCGCCAGCTCGTATGTCGGCGCTGGTGATCCAGCACATGTCATATGAAACGCCCTTGGATCCCTTTGCCCCGAGGCGGCCGAACAGGCAGGGCTGGTATCGCCCCACCCAGTCGGTGAATGCCTTCAGGCAGGCCGGCTGCTCCACATCGCTGTCGAACATGACGCGGTGAACGGCGTCGATGTCCCTCCCGAGGCTCATCGCCTCCGGGTAGGCCTCCAGGCTCCCTATCATGTCATCCAGTGATTCGGTCTTGTTTGCATCGCTTCCAGTTATTCCCAGCATGATTGCTATCTCCGTGACGACGAAGACGTATGAATCCGATGGCTGATGCAGGACTGGCCACCGATCGTCCGGAGTTGCCTGGGCGCACTGTCGAGACATGCTGGTCTGGGGTCGTGTCTTGCGAGCGCCTGCTTTTTCTGGTCGTTGGCTTGCAGGGGCGGAACAGGCTGCTCGGGCCAACGAATGTGGCTGCACGATTCCTTGTGTATCCTCGCCCACCCGGCCGGGTGAGCCAATTCAATTCATTCCATTGACTTGCATGCATCATGCATTTAAATTATCGAGCGCCTCATGAGAATGCAACGACTTGAGAATCTGCTTGGGGCCCTTGCTCTCTCCGTAACAGATGCGGTGGCCCGCAGCATCGAGGGAGCAGAAGGCACGTATGGATCGGACACGTTTGCGCTGGTGCTTCTGCAACATGCCGAAGAGCTGCGCACCGACGTGTTGTCGAGGCAGTTGAGGCTCGCGCAATCATCCACCGTGCGCCTGGTGGACCGGCTGGAGCGCGATGGTCTGGTAAGGCGCGAGGTTGGAGCTGACAGACGGACTGTAATGGTGAGTTTGACCGCGCGTGGACAGCGTGCAGCGGAGAAGGTGTTGTGTGTGCGGCGGAGCGTGCTGAAAGAGCTCGTTGGGGAGCTGAACGAAAGCGAACGTGCCGCGCTTCAGGGCATCGCCGTCAAGCTGCTGTCCACGCTGACTGTTGACTTGCAGAGCGGCGAGCAGAACTGCCGCCTGTGTGATGAAGATGCTTGTTGTCTGGCGGATTGCCCCGTGGAAACCCGTTATCAGACATTCGAAGGCGCCCTACTTCCCCCCAGGAACAGGGAACGTCCGAACGCACGCAAATAGGATTTGTGTGGGTGAGGTAGTGCGCCTTTGAATGTCTGATGACCGGGCGGGTCAGATGGCGCCGAGCGCCTGCCCGATATCCGCGAGCAGATCCTCCGGATCCTCCAGCCCCAGCGACAGCCGCACCGTTCCCGGATCGATGCCGGACAGCCCGGCCAGTTCCGCCGGCAGATCGGGCGGACCCATAAGCCCGGGTGGAATGATCAATGACTCGGGCGAACCCATGCTGGCCGCGATGGCAAACAGCTTCAGCTGATCGGCGAAACGATCCCCGGCGCCGGCACCGGCGCGCAGGTCGAAACTCACTATGGTGCCGAAGTGGCGCATCTGGCGTTTCGCCAGTTCATGCCTGGCGTGGCGCGGCAGGCCGGCGTAGTGCACGCGCGCCACCTTTTCGTGCGATTCCAGGTACTGCGCCACTGCCAGGGCCGCCGCGCATTGGGCCTCGTAGCGGAACTGGTAAGTCTTCAGCCCCCGCTGCACCAGCCATGCCGCATGCGGATCGAGCACGCCCCCCAGCAGCGTGAATTCCGGCCGCAGGCGGCGGATCAGCTCGCCGGAACCAATCACCGCGCCGCCCATGACATCGCCATGGCCCGAGGCGTACTTGGTGAGGCTGTGCAGGAACAGATCGACATCGGTTGCGCCATGCTGATGGAAGCCGGCCAGGGTGTTGTCCAGCAGAGTCAGCGCACCGGTGGAGCGCGCCACCTTCGTGATGTGGTCGATGTCCGCGATGCGATTGATCGGGTTGGTCGGGCTCTCGAAGATGACCAGCCGCGTCGGTGTGGACTGCAGCACGCGCTCGATGCCCGCGTCGTCCAGGATGGACAGCATGGTATGGCGCACGCCGTAGCGCGCCAGCACGCGACGAATCAGCGCGCGGGTCGGCGCGTAGGTCTCGGCGAAGCACAGCACGTGGTCGCCGGACTTGAGCAGGGCCAGCAGTGTCTGTGCGATGGCACCCACGCCGGAGGCACAAACAATGGCCTCATCCCTGCCCTGCAGGTCAGCCAGGGTGTGCTCCAGCTGGCGCGTGGTCGGATTGGCCGAGCGCGAATAGAAGAACCCCTGCTTCTCGCCGCGCAGGCTGGCCAGCGTCTCGGCCACGGTGTCGTGCTCGAACTTGACGCTCTGGTAGATGGGCGCCACCAGCGGCAGGTTCTCGGGTGGCACGGCCACTTGCGGCGGGTGCACCAGGCGGGTCTTCTCCTTCATCGCGCTAGCCTATCACTGCAGCTTGCGCAGCCGTTCGATGCCCGCTGCAAGGGTCTCGTCGCGCTTGGCGAAGCACAACCGCAGCAGACTGTGTGCAACCGGTTCCCGGTAGAAAGGCGCCAGCGGAATGGCCGCCACACCGCCCTGCTCCAGCAGCAGTGTGGCAGCCGCCATGTCGTCGCGCCCGGCGAGCAGTTCGCAACCGGAATAATCCACCAGCGTGAAATAAGTGCCCTGCGCCGGAAGTACCCGGAACGCGCTGTCCGCCAGCCCCCTGGTCAGCAACCTGCGCTTGTGTTCGAAGAATTCCGGCAATGCGTCGAATACATCGACGCGCTCCTCCAGATAGCCGGCGATGGCGTGCTGGAAGGCAGTGGCGATGGCGAAGGTATTGAATTGATGCACCTTGCGCAGCTCGCTGGTGAGCGCTGGCGATGCCACGCAGTAACCGACCCGCAGACCCGTTGCATGCAGCGACTTGCCGAAGGAATAGACCGCCAGCGAGCGCTGCCGCAACCCGGGATGCGCCAGCACGCTGCGGTGGCGCGCACCGGCAAAGACGATGTGCTCGTACACCTCGTCCGCAAGCACGAAAAGATCCCGCTGCTCGGCGAGCTTCGCCAGTTCCGCCAGGTCCTCGTCGCGCAGCACCGTGCATGCCGGATTGTGCGGGCTATTGACGATGATCAGGCGGGTGCGCGGGCTCAGCGCCGCGCGCACCCGTTCCCAGTCGTAGCGGAATTGCGGTGGCGCCAGCGGCACGTGCACGCAGCGCGCACCCGCCACCCGCACCGCCGGATCGTAGGAGTCATAGGCCGGGTCGAACACCAGCACTTCGTCTCCCGGCCCCACCAGCGCGGTGATCGCCGAAAAGATCGCCTCGGTGGCACCCACCGTGATGGTGATCTCCTGCTCCGGATCCGCCACGACGCCGCGGCGGCGCGCGAGGTTGCGCGCGATGCGTTCGCGCAGCGCCGGCACGCCCGCCATCGGCGCGTACTGGTTGTGGCCGGCCTGCATGGCCTCGGCCACCAGTTCGCCGAGCCGCGCATCGATGGGATAGTCGGGAAACCCCTGGCCAAGGTTCACGGCTCCCAGCTCGGCCGCGCGGCGCGAGATCACCGTGAAGATGGTGGTGCCGACGTCGGGCAGCTTGCTGTTCAAGAGCCGCGCCCGGCTGCCGCCAGCGCAGCACCTACCGCACCGGCTGCGGCGCCGAAATGGGCCGCGCGCAGCTCGGCCCGCGAACGCAGCAGCGGCGCGAACTCCGCGTACTGCTCGCTGACACCGCCACCAATCACGATCAGCTCCGGCCAGAACAGCCGGTCGATGGCATCGAGATATTCATTTACGCGCACGGTCCACTCGGCCCAGCCGAGCTTCCGCTCGCTGCGCACCCGCGCGGATGCGCGCAGCTCGCCCTCTTCGCCGCCCACCTCCATGTGCCCGAGCTCGGTATTGGGAACGAGTGTGCCGTCGATGAACAGCGCCGAACCGATGCCCGTGCCGAAGGTCAGCAACATCACGGTGCCGCACACGCCGCGCGCCGCGCCGGCGCGGACTTCGGCAACACCGGCCGCATCGGCATCGTTGAGCAGCACCACTGGTTGCCCCAGCCGCGCGGTGAGCGCCGCCTGCCCATCCACGCCCACCAGCGAGGGATGCAGGTTGTGGGCGGTATGGATCATGCCGCGGCGGATCACCGACGGCAGAGCCACGCCCACCGGCGTGCCGCGTGGCTGCCGCGCCGCCAGTGCCGCCAGCGCATCGAACAGGTTCTCCGCGTTGGCCGGCCGCGGCGTCGGGCTGCTCGCCAGCGGCGCACGCAGCTGGCCGGTGCCGGTGTCCACCGGGGCGTACTTGATCGACGAGCCGCCGACATCCAGTCCCAGCGCGATGTTCTGTTGAACCATTGCGATCTACCTCAGGGCTGGTTTGCGCCGGCTTCGGCCATGCGCATCTCGCGTTCGCGCTTCTTCCCGGCGCGCTTCATCAGGATGTAGGAGACCACCACGCCGGTGGCGACGATCAGCATCATCAGCGTGGCCAGTGCATTGAAGCTCGGGTTCACGCCGCGCTTCACCTTGCCGAACACCACCACTGGCAGGGTGTCGTAACCCGGCCCTCCGGTGAACTGCGACACCACCACGTCGTCCCAGGACAGCGTGAATGCCAGCAGCCAGCCCGACAGGATGGCCGGCGTGATCAGCGGCAGCGTGATGCGGAAGAACACCTTTGCCGGCCGTGCGCCGAGGTCCAGCGCGGCTTCCTCCAGCGAGTCATCGAAGCCCACCAGTCGCGACTGCACCACCACCGTGACATAGGCCATGGTGAAGGTGATGTGTGCCAGTGTGATGGTGAGGATGCCGCGGTCGAACTGGATGCCGAACAGCGCCTGCAGCAACTGCTCCATGGACACGAACAGCAGCAGCATCGACAGCCCGGTGATGACCTCCGGCATGACCAGCGGCGCGGTGGTCAGCCCCTGCAGCAGGGCGCGGCCGCGGAACGGCCCGAAGCGCGCCAGCACCAGGCCCGCCAGCGTGCCGAGCACCGCCGCGGCGGTGGCGGCCATCAGCGCGACGCGCAGCGACAGCCACGCGCCGGCCAGCATTTCCTCGTTGCGGAACAGCTCGCCATACCACTTCAGCGATGGGGAATTGGCCGAGTCCCACACCGTGACCAGCCTGGAATGGTTGAACGAGTACACGATCATCGAGAAGATCGGCACGTACAGGAACAACAACCCCAGCCCGAGCATGACGTTGGGGAACGTGAAGAGTTTCTTCATCGACCCCCTCATCGTCTGTAGGCCTTCAATTCCCGGTTCTGCACGCGCTGGAACACCATGATGGGCACCAGCAGCAGCAGCAGCATGGCAATGGCCACCGCACTGGCGCGCGGCCAGTCCTTGTTCAGGGAGAACTCGTCGTACAGCAGGCTTGCGATCATCACCTGGTCGGAACCGCCCAGCAGCTGTGGAATCACGTACTCGCCCACCGCGGGGATGAACACCAGCAGGCAGCCGGCCACGATGCCCGGCCGCGACAGCGGCAGCGTGACGCGCAGGAAGGAGCGTACCGGGCCTGCGCCCAGGTCCGCCGCGGCCTCCAGCAGCGTGAGGTCGTGTTTCTGCAGGTTGGTGTACAGCGGCAGGATCATGAACGGCAGGTAGGAATACACGATGCCGATGTACACGGCGAAGCTGGTGCCCATCATCACCAGCGGCTCGTCGATGATGCCGAGCGAGCGCAGCACGTTGTTGATCACGCCGTTGGTGTTAAGGAGGCCGATCCATGCATACACGCGCAGCAGGAAGGATGTCCAGAACGGCAGGATGATCAGCATCAGGAGCACGTTGCGGGTGGCCGGCGCGGAGCGTGCGATGGCATAGGCCATCGGATAGCCCAGCAGCAGGCACAACAGCGTGGAAACCGCCGCCACCTTGACCGAATACAGCCAGCCGATGACATACAGCGGTTCATGCAGCAGGTGCGTATAGCTGCCGAACAGCAGTTTCAGCTGCACGGCACCATCTTCCATCCAGCGCAGGATGGGTTCGTAGGGCGGACGTCCCGCCGGCGCGAACTCCGCGAAGGAGATCTTCAGCACGATCAGGAACGGCACCAGGAAGAACACCAGCAGCCACAGGTAGGGCACGGCGACAACCAGGCGCTGACCGGCCCAGTTGTGGCGGATGTACTGCGACCAGCGCGGCGGCCCGAAGCGCCAGAACAGCTCCCACAGCGCGCCGGCCCGGCCGCTGCCGGGTGGCTGGCGCGGGGATGTGTCCGGCATCGCCATTACTGCGTGACGACCACCGGGCTGCTCTCATGCCAGCTCAGGTACACGGTCTCCTCCCACTGGATGCGTTCGTCGTCGGACATGCGCTCGACGTTCGGCAGCGTGACGCGCAGGGTGCGGCCGGTGTCGATCTTCACCAGGTACACGGACATGTCGCCCATGTAGGCGATCTCCTTCACCACGCCGCGCACGCAGTTCTCGTGCGACTTCGCCGGTGGCTGGCGCGTGATGTTGATCTTCTCCGGGCGCACCGCCGCCCACACCGTCGCCCCGGGTGCCGAGCTGATGCCGTGGTCCACGAACACCACGCCGCCGAGCTGGTCGGACTGGATGCGCACGCGGTCGGGCAGGTCCTCGATCAACCGGCCTTCGAACATGTTCACCGAGCCGATGAAATCGGCCACGAAGCGCGTGGTCGGGAATTCGTAGATCTCGGTGGGTGTGCCGATCTGCACTATCTCGCCGCGGTTCATCACGCCGATGCGCGAGGCCAGCGTCATGGCCTCCTCCTGGTCGTGCGTGACCACGATGAAGGTGACGCCCAGCTGCTCCTGGATGTTGATCAGCTCGAACTGCGTGTGCTCGCGCAGCTTCCTGTCCAGCGCGCCCAGCGGCTCGTCCAGCAGCAACAGCTTCGGCCGCTTCACCAGCGAGCGCGCCAGTGCCACGCGCTGGCGTTGCCCGCCGGAGAGCTGGTGCGGCTTGCGTCTGGTGAACTCGGTGAGCTTCACGATGCCGAGGATTTCCTCGACGCGGGCGGCGATCTCGCCCTTCGGCAGACGCTCCTGCTCCAGTCCAAACGCGACGTTCTTCTCCACCGTCATGTGGGGGAACAGCGCATAGGACTGGAACATCATGTTCACCGGACGCTCGTAAGGCGGGATGTCCGCCATGTCCTGTCCATCCAGCAGGATGCTGCCCGAGGTGGGAGCCTCGAAGCCGGCCAGCATGCGCAGCAGCGTGGACTTGCCGCAGCCGGAGCCGCCCAGCAGGCAGAAGATCTCGCCCTGGTAGATCTTCAGCGAGACATTGTTGACGGCGGCGAAATCACCAAACCGCTTGGTGATGCCGGAAATCTGGATATACGGAGTGGCATGCGGATCGCGCCACAGTTCGACCCCGTTCCTGTCGTTGCGCTTTTCCGCCATGCACAGCTCCGCAGCAGGGGCCTGAAAGAAGGCGCCGCCCGAGGGCGGCGCGCTGTACATGATCCGCTACTTGCCCGTCTTGAATCGCTGCCACACGCGCGTCAGCTGCTTGGTGAACTCGGGACTCTCCGGCAGGTCCGGCACGAGCTTGGCGGCCAGCTCCGGCGGCGGGTAGACCTCGGGGTTGTCCCGCACGGCCGGGTCGATCAGCGCCTTGGAGGCGGAGTTGCCGTTGGCATAGCTGATGTAGGTGCTGTTCTTCGCCGCCACTTCGGGGCGGTTCATGAAGTCGATGAACAGGTGCGCGTTCTTCACATGCGCCGCGTCGGCGGGAATCGCGAAGTTGTCGAAGAACTGCACCGCGCCTTCCTGCGGCACGTGGTACCTGATGTGGAAGGGCTGCTTGTTCTCCTCGGCACGGCTGGCCGCCTGCAACACGTCGCCGGACCAGCCCAGTACCAGGCACCATTCGCCGCCGGCCAGATTCTCGATGTAGGCCGAGGACTCGATCTTGCGGATGTAGGGCCGGATGGACATCAGCACCTTCTCGGCGGCCGCCAGGTCTTCCGGCTTCTCGCTGTTGGCGTCCTTGCCCAGGTAGATCAGCACGGTGCCGACGACCTCGCCGGGCGCATCCAGCACGCTGATGCCGCACTTCTGGAATTTCCTGATCACGTTCGGGTCGTAGAACATCGCGAAGCTGTTCACCGGCGCGTCCGGGTCGATCGCCTTGATCTTCTCCTCGTTGTACGAAATGCCCGACGTGCCCCACATGTAGTTCACGGCGTACTCATTGCCCGGATCGAAAGCCGCCAGCTTCTTCTGGATCTCGGGGTCGAGGTTCTTGTAGTTGCTGAGCTTCGACTTGTCGAGCTTCTGGTAGATGCCGGCCTTGATCTGGTTGGCGAGGAAGCTGGCCGATGGCGCCACCACGTCATAGCCGCTGCGACCGGCCTTCAGCTTGGTGTCGAGTATCTCGTTGTTGTCCATCTCGTCGTAGACAACCTTGATGCCGGTCTCTGTCTCGAACTGCTTGAGCAGGTCCGGGTCGATGTAGTCGGACCAGTTGTAGACATTGAGAACCTTCTCGGCGTCCGTCTCCACGGCAGCGGCCGCTGGCCCGGGCTCCTCGGCCTTCTTGCCGCAGGCGGCGAGCAGCGCGCCAAGCGCCACAAGGACGGCAACGTTTCGCAGATGAAGAGACATGGCGGACTCCCTCATGAATCGGTCGGCAACAGGTTGGATGCGACAACCGCACCGTGGGCCTTCACCCGCGAGCGGCGCGCCCGACTATAGCCAACCGTCCTGTTTCAGGCCAGAGAGCGTCATGTCCAGAGTGCGCCAGGCTTTCTCCACCAGTTCGTCGATTTCGGGCGGTGTCATCACCAGCGGCGGCGCGATGATCATGGTGTCGCGGGTGGCGCGCATGACGAGGCCATTGGCGATGGCGTTGTCCCGGCACCGCTCACCCACCTTGCCGCGCGGTTCGAACCACGTACGCGGTTGCTTCGCCTTGACCAGTTCCAGTGCTCCAAGCAATCCAAGGCCACGGGCCTCACCGACCAGCGGGTGCGCCGCCAGGGTGGCCCAGCGCTGCTGCAGGTACGGCCCGGCAACATCGCGGACATGCTCCACCAGCCGTTCGCGCTGGATGATCTGGAGGTTGGCCAGCGCCACGGCGCTGCACACCGGATGCGCCGAGTACGTGAAACCGTGGGCGAATTCCCCGCCGCTGTCGATGAGTCGTCGCGCCACCCGCTCGCCCACCATCACGCCGCCGATGGGCAGGTAGCCGGAGGACAACGCCTTGGCCATGGTCATCAGGTCCGGGCGCGTGCCGAAGTGCTCGCAGCCGAACCACTGTCCGGTGCGGCCAAAGCCGCAGATCACCTCGTCGGAGACCAGCAGCACCCCATGGCGGTCGCAGATGCGCTGGATTTCCGGCCAGTAGCTTTCCGCCGGGATGATCACCCCGCCCGCGCCCTGCACCGGTTCGCCGATGAAGGCAGCCACGCGCTGCGGGCCCAGTTCCAGGATCTTCGCTTCCAGCTCGCGCGCCGCGGCCAGGCCGAATTCCTGTGGCGAAACTCCGGCGCCATGCTCGAACCAGTAAGGCTGGTTGATGTGCTCGAAGCCTGGCATCGGCAGCAGGCCCTGCTCATGCATCCACTTCATGCCGCCGAGGCTGGCGCCGGCGATGGTGCTGCCGTGGTACCCGTTCCAGCGGCCGATGATGACATTGCGCTGCGGCTGCCCTTCGAGCTGCCAGTAACGCCGTACCAGCCGGATCGCGGTATCCACGGATTCGCTGCCCGAGCCGGTGAAGAACACATGCTGGAACTGGGGCGGCGTGATCTCGGCGAGCTTCGCCGCCAGCTCTATGGCCGGCGGCGTGGCGCACTGGAAGAAGGCGTTGTAGTAAGGCAGCTCGTTCATCTGGCGCGCCGCGACCTCCGCCAGCTCCCTGCGCCCGTAACCGACGGCCACGCACCACAGGCCGGACATGCCATCCAGCAACCGGCGGCCCTCGCCGTCATACAGGTACACCCCCTCGGCGCGCGTGATCACGCGCGTGCCGCGCGCGGCGATCTGCTGTGGATCGGAGAACGGATGCAGGAAATGCGCGGCGTCCTGCGCCTGCCAGTGACGGAGCTGCTCGGTGGTGCCCATGCTCACACGTTCAGCAGCAGGTGCTCGCGCTCCCAGGAGCTGATCACCTGCAGGAACACCTCGTGCTCGGCTTCCTTGACCAGTGTGTAGGCCTGCACGAAGGATTCGCTCAGCACCTGGATCAGCGCCTGGCTTTCGCGCAGGCGCCGCACTGCCGAGTCGAGCGAGCGTGGCAGGCCGAACGGCAGGTCGTGCGCACTGCCGCTGACGGGTTCGGTGGGCCGCAGGTTCTCGACCATGCCGAGGTAGCCGCAGGCCAGCGAAGCGGCAATCGCGAGGTAAGGATTGGCGTCGGCGCCGCCGATGCGGTTCTCGACGCGGCGCGCATCCGGCGTCGACACCGGCACGCGCAGCCCGGCGGTGCGGTTGTCGTAACCCCAGTGCACGTTGATCGGCGCGACCTGCGTGCGCGTGATGCGCCGGTAGGAATTCACATTGGGTGCGAACAGGCACATGGCGGCCGGCAGGTACTTCTGCAGCCCGGCGATATGCGCGAAGAACAGCTGCGAGGGCGTGCCATCCTTGTTGCTGAACACGTTCTGGCGGGTCTTGCGGTCCACCACGCTCTGGTGCACATGCATGGCGCTGCCCGGCTCGCGGGCATGGGGCTTGGCCATGAACGTGGTGTACATCTTGTGGCGCAGCGCCGCTTCGCGCGCGGTGCGCTTGAACAGGAAGGCCTGGTCGGCGAGATCCAGCGGATCCCCGTGCAGCAGGTTGATCTCCATCTGCGCCGGGCCGTCCTCGTGGATCAGCGTGTCGATCTCGATGTCCTGGCGCTCGCAGAAGGCGTAGATGTCGTCGAACAGCGGGTCGAATTCGTTCACCGCGGCGATGCTGTAGCTCTGGCGACCGGGCTCGGCGCGGCCGGAACGGCCCACCGGCGGCTTCAGCGGGTAGTCGGCGTCGATGTTCGGCTCGATCAGGTAGAACTCCAGCTCCGGCGCGATCACCGGTTCCCAGCCGCGTTGCGCATACAGCTCCAGCACATGCCGCAGCACCGTGCGCGGCGCCATCGACACGCGGCGGCCATCGGCGAAGAAGCAGTCGTGGATCACCTGCGCGGTGGGCTCGGCCGCCCACGGCACTTCGCGCACCGTCTTCGGATCGGGCTTCAGCACGATGTCGATCTCGGCCGGGCTCATGGTGTCGCCGGTATCCGGCGGGTAATCACCGGTAACCGTCTGCAGGAAGATGCTCTCGGGCAGCTTCATGCCCTCGTCCGCCGTGAACTTCTCGGCCGGCATGATCTTGCCGCGCGCGATCCCGGCCATATCGGGGATGATGGCCTCAACCTCGGAAATGCCGCGTTCGCGGAAGAATTGATGGATGTCGTTAGTCATGGATCACCTGTCCGTATCCTGTGTGGCACGCGCGCGGGCCGCGGCGCCGAAAGCCTGGAAGAGCGCGACCGAGAAGGCGTTGTGCTCGGCCTTCCATTCCGGATGCCATTGCACGGCCACCGCGAAGCGCCGCGCGTCGGCCACGCGGAAGGCCTCGATGAGCCCGTCGTCGGCACGGGCTTCCGCCACCAGCTGCGGCCCCAGCGAGCGCACGCCCTGGTGATGCAGCGAGTTCACGCTGATGCGCGTCTGGCCGCCGGCAATGCCGGCCAGCAGCCCGCCCGGCTCCAGCGTCACGTCGTGGGCGGGACCGTACTGCACCTCCAGCGGCTGACTCGGGTCCTCGTGATGCGCATGGTGACCGGGCACCTCCGCCACGTGCTGCCACAGGGTGCCGCCGAAGGCCACGTTCATCTCCTGGAAGCCCCGGCAGATGCCCAGCACCGGCACGCCGGCGGCGATGGCGCGCGGGATCAGCGCCAGCGTGGTCGCGTCGCGCTGCGGATCGTGCAGCGTCCCGGGACGGCTGGCCTCACCACCGTAGTGGCGCGGCTCCACATTCGACGGGCTGCCGGTGAACACCAGGCCGTCCAGCTCGTCCACCAGGTCATCCAGCACCAGCTCGTCGCCCAGCGCCGGAATGATCAGCGGCAGCGTGCCCGCCACACGCAACAGCGGCGTGAGGTACTTCTCGCCGACCAGGTGCGAGGCATGGGGCGCGATCAGGCGCCGGTCGGCAGGGATTCCGATGACGGGACGGGCAGACATGGCTGCGAGGGGCTGATTAGAATCTTGATTGCGGCCACGCCGCAGCGGGCCTTCCGGGGTGGCGGCCATTACACCACAAGGTGTCCCCGGCCCGCCCTTGAATCGCCGCAGTTTCCGCACAACTCTTTGAAATAATTCTGGAATCCAGACATGCCCCCGGAACTGCAGGACTTCCTCGCAGCGCGCCCGCAGCTGCGCTTCATCGACCTTCTGTTAAACGACCTGAACGGCGTGGACCGTGGCAAGCGGGTGGATGTGGCCGGTAGCCCGGCGGCCTTCCAGAACGGGCTGCTGCTGCCGGGCTCGATGTTTGCGGTCGACGTGCCGGGGCATACCGTGGAAGCCACCGGCCTGGGCTTCGACGAGGGCGACGCGGATCGCCCCTGCCTGCCGGTGGCCGGCACGCTCGTGGACGTGCCCTGGCTGGAACACGGCGTGGCACAGGCGCAGGTGAGCATGTACGAGCGGGATGGGCGGCCGTTCGCCTGCGACCCACGCCACGTGCTGGCGCGGGTGCTGGAACGTTTCCGGCCGCTGGGACTGACACCGGTGGTGGCCGTGGAACTGGAGTTCTACCTGCTCGACCCCGCGCTCACCGCCCAGGGCCTGCCGCAGCCACCGGCCTCGCCGCTGACCGGACGCCGCGAGCATCGCACCCAGATCAACTCCATGATCGACCTGGACGCCTGTTCGCAGGTGCTGGCGGATATCGACAGCGCCTGCAAGGTGCAGCGCATCCCCGCCACCAGCGCGCTGGCCGAGTACGGTCCCGGTCAGTACGAGGTGAACCTGGCGCATGGCCCCGACGCCCTCGCTGCCTGCGACCAGGCAGTGCGCTTCAAGCGCCTGGTCAAGTGCGTGGCGCGCCACCATGGCATGGACGCGACTTTCCTCCCGAAGCCGTACCCGGACATGGCCGGCAGCGGCCTGCACATCCACGTGAGCCTGAACGATGCCAGCGGCCGCAACGTGTTTGCCGACGCCGCGCCGCTGGGCAGCGCCGCGATGCGCCACGCAGCCGCCGGGTTGCTGGCCACCATGGCCGAAGGCATGGCGATCTTTGCGCCGCTGGCCAATTCATGGCGGCGCTTCCGGCCTGAGGCCTACGTGCCGCTGACCGCGGACTGGTCGGTGAACAATCGTGGCGCGGCGCTGCGCGTACCGGTCAGCGATGCAGCGAACCGGCGCCTCGAACATCGCGTGGCCGGCGCCGACGCCAACCTGTACCTGGTCATGGGCTGGGTGCTGGGCGGAATCCTCAAGGGTCTCGCCGAGCGCCGCGAACCACGCGCGCCACTGGAAGGCAATGTGTACCGCGGCAGCGGGTGCGCCTTGGGCGAGGCACTGCCACGTTACTGGCCCACGGCACTGGACCGCCACGAGGCCAGCCAGTTCGGCCGCGAACTGCTCGGGCCGGAACTGCACCGCCTGTTCGCGATGGTCAAACGTCACGAACTGGATGAGTTCAACCGGCAACCCACGCCTCAGGAATTTGCGCTGTACCTGCCCGCGCTGTGATGGCCGACCACTACCACCAGCCGTCCTGGTACTGGGCGTCGTTGCCCCCCGCTCCGATTCGCCCCGCGCTGGCGGGCAGCGCTGCCTGCGATGTGGGCGTGGTGGGAGGCGGCATCGCTGGCCTTTCCGCCGCCCTGCATCTGGCGGAGCGCGGTTACAGCGTGCGGTTGCTGGAAGCCGAGCGCATCGGCTGGGGTGCATCCGGCCGCAGCGGGGCGCAGGCCATCTTCGGCGTGGCAGCCGGACAGGAAAAGCTCGACCAGCTGGTCGGTGCCACCGACGCCCGCCGCATCTGGGACATGTCGGTGGAGGCGCTCGCGTTGCTGCGCGGACTGATCGCACGACACAGCATGGATTGCGACTACGTTGCAGGACAGATGCACGTCGCCATCAAGCCACGACAGGTCATGGAACTGCGCGACTGGTACGAGCAGCTCACCGGCAACTACGACTATCGCAGCGTATCGATGCTCGATACGGTCGCCACGCGCCGCCTGGTCGCCAGCAAGCGCTATGTTGCGGGCTTGCTGGACACCAACAGCGGCCACCTGCATCCGCTCAAGTACGTGCGGGCCCTCGCCACGGCCGCCGAAGCCGCTGGCGCCGTACTGCACGAGGGCAGCCGCGTATTGCGGCATGAACGTCGCGATGGCCGCCTGCAGCTGGTGACCGACGCGGGCGCACTGGCCTGTGGCCAGATCGTTTTTGCTGGCAATGCCTGGCTCGGCACCACCGAACCGCGGCTCGCCCAGCGCATCGTGCCGGTGGGCACCTACATGGTGGCCACCGAACCGCTGGGGGAACACACCGCCACGCAGCTGCTGCCCGACAACACGGCCGTGACCGACATCAACTGGGTGCTGGATTACTTCCGCCGCAGCGCCGACCACCGCCTGCTGTTCGGCGGGCGCGTCAGCTACTCGGGACTCGATCCCTTCGGTCCCACGCGGGCCACGCGCGCGCGCATGTTGCAGGTATTCCCCGGACTGAAAGATGCGCGCGTCGAGTATTCCTGGGGAGGCTACGTGGACATCACGCTGAACCGCGCACCGGATTTCGGACGGCTGGAGCCGGATGTCTACTACCTGCAGGGGTTCTCGGGCCACGGCATCGCGCTGACCGGTCTCGCCGGCAAGCTGGTTGCCGAAGCCATCGCCGGCAACGCCGAACGCTTCGATGTATTCGCCCGCATTCCGCATCGCGAGTTTCCAGGCGGCCCCTGGCTGCGCCGTCCGGCACTGGTTCTGGCGATGCTCTACTACCGGCTGAAGGACCTGCTGTAGCTACCTGAGTGATTCATTGAGCAGCCGGGCGAGCCGCAATGCCGCGATCTGCATGCGCTGTTCAGCCAGTGGCCGCATCGACTCGAGGTAGGCGTGATCCATCACATGCTGCTGTGGATACAGCTTGCGGGCATCGATGAGCGCGCAGGACTCGCGTGCCCACGACAATGCAGTGCCGGCATGCCGCGCCTGCAGCGCCGGCAGTCCTGACTGCAGCTGCGCAAAGTATTGCCGCGCGGGCAAACCTGCCGACGCCAGCACGTAGTAGTCCCAGACCGCGTGCAGGTTGGTGGCCATCACGCCATTGGCGTAATTGCCGCGCGCGTAGGCTTCAGGCGCGAGATCCGTACGCAGGCTGACCTGGAACCGGTTGCCGCCGGAATCGCGGCGATTGGCCGCATGCAGGGGTTGGTGCACATCGGCCACGAGGTGGACCAGGAACTTCAGCGCGTCGCGGCGTGCCGCCTGCGGCTGTCGCGGGTCCGCGAGAATCCGGCGTTGCGCCTCGATCGCGCCGACGATGCAGTTGCCGTCCGGACAATCACGTTCCAGCGCGAAGCTGCAGCTGCCGTCCCGCGAATTGATGTAGTGCCACGGCGAGGTGGCCTTGAAGCGCGGCGGATCACTGTCGCGCAGGCTGTCTGCCCAGCTGGCAATTCCACCCAGCGTCGGATCCGGTTCACTGGCCAGCAACCCGGCCACCTGCGCCTGCACTGGCTGCGTCAGGCGCGTAGCGGCGAGCTCAGCGACCAGCCGATGGCCCAGCTGCGCCCACGCGAACACCGGAGCGGGAAACAGACCCAGCAGGATCAGCACCGCAGGCAGGCGCAACTTCATGTTTCGGACTGTACAGAAACAGTACGGCCCGCGCGGTTTCCCGTGCGGGCCGTATTGGCAACCCGAGGCTGCTTCGCTTACGCGATCGAGAACCCCTGGCGGGTGATCGGCAACGTGCGGATACGCTCCTTGGTGGCGGCGTAGATCGCATTGCAGATCGCGGGCGCGGCCGGCGGGAAGGCCGGTTCACCCAGACCCGTGGGCGAGTCGGTGGTGTTCAGGAAGTGCACATCGACCGCCGGCGAGACGGGCATGCGCGCCATCTTGTAGGAGTCGAAGTTCTGTTCCTTGATGCGACCATTCTCGATGTTGACTTCCAGGCACATGGTGGAAAGCGCATCGACGATGCAGCCCTGCACCTGGTTCTCGGCGCTGGCCATGTTGATGATGGGACCGATATCGCCCACCACCGTCATCTTGTGCAACGTGACCTTCTTCTTGGCGTCGACGCTGACCTCGGCCACTTCGGCGAAATGCCCCTGGTGCGAGAAGTGGAAAGCCAGACCATGGAAGTGGCCCTTCGGCAGCGGCTTGCCCCAGCCCGAGCGCTCCACCGCGGCCTTGATGGTGCCGATGGCGCGCTGCGCGTTCAGACCACCGCCGCCGAAACCACCGCCACCGAAGCCACCGCCAGCTGGCGCCGCAACCGGTTGCTTGTTGCCGAAGACTTCCAGCAGGAATTCCGCATGGTCGCGACCCGCGGCAGTGGACAGCTCGTGCATGAACGACTGCACCACCCACGCCGCCGTGTTGGAGCCCGGTGCGCGCCAGGGGCCGCACGGAGTCTTGATGGGCGTCATCGACTGGGTCATGCGGTAGTTCGGCGCGTATTCGGCCGGGAACTCGTTGGCGCTCCAGGTGCCGCCCTGCACACCGCCCGGCGGACGGCCGCCCGGCGCCGGCGCAGCAGCCCAGCCATCATTGAAGGTGATGAAGTGCGCGGCCCACGCGGCCAGCTTGCCCTGCGCGTCCACCGCGCCTTTCAGGTGCTGGAAACCACCGGCACGATAGAAGTCGTGCGTGATGTCATCCTCGCGGGTGTACATCAGCTTCACGGGGATGCCACCGGCCTGCTTGGAGATCTGCGCCGCCTCGCAGGCGTATTCCTGGTTGATGCGGCGGCCGAAACCACCACCCACGCGCATCTGGTTAAGCTTCGCGTTGGCTGGCTGCACACCCACTACGCGGGCCGCCGAGGTACGGGCGCTGTCGGAGATCTGCACCGGCGCCCACAGCTCGAGCTTGTCGCCGGCCGGATCCTTCTGGTACCAGGCGGTGGTGTTCATCGGCTCCAGGGTCGCGTGGTACACGAAGCCGTAGGTGTAGAGACCTTCCACGGCCTTCTTGCCCTGGAAGGCGGCATCCACGTCGCCGACTTTCTTCAGTTCCTGCGGACCCGAACCCTTGGCGGCCGCTTCCTTGGCGAAGGCCGTGAGCGCGGTCCAGCTGTCCTTCGAAGCTTCGCTTTCGTCCCAGACGATCTTCAGCTTCTTCTTCGCGGACAGGGCGGACCAGGTGTTGTCCGCCACGATTGCCACGCCCGAGGAGACGTTCGCGACACCGCCATTGGCTTCCACGATGAACGCATCCACCACGCCGGGCAGCTTGCGAATCTCTTCCAGGTTGGCGGAGGCCGCCTTGCCACCAATGGCCGGGCACTTCGTGAACGTCGCCACCTTCATGTTAGGCAGCTGCACGTCCACGCCGAACAGCGGCTTGCCGGTGACCAGCGCCGGATTGTCTGAACCAGTGACGCGCGTGCCGAGCAGCTTCCAGTCCTTGCGGTCCTTCAGCTTTAGCGCCGTGGCGGCTGGCACGGGCTGCGATGCCGCGGCCGTGGACAGCGAACCGTAGCTCGCCGAGCGGTTGCTGGCGGCATGGCGGACCATGCTGTCGCCGGTGGTGATCTCGGTCTCCGGCACATTCCACTGCTGGGCGGCAGCCGACACCAGCAGAGCGCGCGCGGCCGCGCCGGCATTGCGCAGCGAGGTGAAGTTGGAAGGAATGGAAGTCGAGCCGCCCGCCAGCTGCGAGCCATACTTGGCCGAATTGACCTCGGCCTGCTCCATCGTCACATCGGACCACTTGGCATCCAGTTCTTCGGCAATGATCATGCCGAAGGCGGTCTTGATGCCCTGGCCGATTTCCGGGCTCTTCGACCAGATGGTGATCTTGCCGTCCGGCATGATGCGCACGTATGCGCTGGGGTTCAGGGCCTGCGGTGCGCCACCGAAGCCGCCCCCGCCGGCACGCGGGCCACCGGGGCCGGGAGCCTGCTGGGCATCGGCGTCGCTCATGCCAAGGCCAAACGCCAGCACGAAACCACCGCCGACACCGGCGGATACCTTCATGAAACTGCGGCGCGATACAGGGGAGGCGGCGGGCGCATCGCCCTGCGAACCAGCCTCTGCCATGCCCAGCGCCTCGACGACGGCGGCCGGGAGGTAATCGTAGTCGGACTTGTTCAGTACGGAACTCATGACGCGCTCCCGTTCAGAGACTTGGCGGCGGACTTGATGGCCGCGCGGATACGTACATATGTACCGCAGCGGCAGAGGTTGCCCTGCATGTAGCTGTCGATCTCGGCGTCGGTAGGGTTCTTCTTCTCGCGCAGCAGCGCCGTGGCGGACATGATCTGCCCGGCCTGGCAGTAACCACACTGCGGCACGTCGTGGTCGATCCAGGCCTGCTGGATGGCAGTGAGCGCGCCACCCCTGGCGAGCCCCTCGATGGTGGTGATCTTCTGTCCGGCAACCGAGGCCGCCGGAACCGAGCAGGAGCGCATTGCGTTGTTGCCCACATGCACGGTGCACGCGCCGCACTGGGCCACGCCGCATCCGAACTTGGTGCCGACGAGCTTCAGCTCATCACGCAGCACCCAAAGCAAAGGTTGATCTGCCGGCACATCGACCGTGTGGTCGGTACCGTTGACGTTCAATGTGACTTTGGCCATGGCTGTTGCCCGTCCGCTCTGTAATGTTTAATTGGTTGTAACCCCACCAAGCGCCGCCGAGCATAACTGTCTGACTAGGTGGGTTCAATGCGCGCGCAGCTCGTAGCAGCGATGGATGCGCGGGTTGTCCTTGAAATCGAAAGGCAGCGTCGACGCAGAGACATCCGATACGCGAAATTGCTTTAACGCTGTATCGATCTGGAAATAGCGTGCGTTGGTGGAAAACAGCAGCACGCCATCCGGCGCGAGGATCCGCATGCAATGCGCGACCAGCGTCGCGTGATCGCGCTGGATGTCCAGTACGCCCTGCATGCGTGCCGAATTGGAAAACGTGGGCGGGTCGAGAAAGATGAGATCGAACGCCGCAGCGGTCGGCTGCTCCGCCAGCCAGCGGATGGCGTCGGCCTGCAGCAGCTGATGCTGCGGACCAGCCAGGCCATTGAGTTCAAGGTTCGCTGCAGCCCAGTCCAGATAGGTGCGCGACATGTCGATGCTCAGGGATTCGCGGGCACCACCCGCTGCCGCATGCACCGTGGCCATGCCGGTATAGCAGAACAGGTTGAGGAAACGCTTGCCCGCCGCCTCGCGGCCAATGCGCATGCGGGTCTGGCGATGGTCCAGGAACAGGCCGGTGTCCAGATAGTCATCCAGGTTCACCTGCAGCTTCAGGCCTGCTTCTTCCACGATGTGGAACTGCTCGGTGCCGGCACGCTTCGCATACTGGCCGCCGTCCTTCTGCTTGCGGCGCGTGCGCAGGCGGATATCCACCAGCGGTACGCCGGTCACTTCGGGCAGCACGGCCAGCGCCTCTTCGCGGCGCCGGCGGGCCGCTTCCGGATCGATGGAAGCAGGTGGCGCGTACTCCTGCACATACAGCCAGCGGCGGCCGGCATCGGGACCGGCGCCTGTGTAGAGGTCCACCGCCAGTGCGTACTCGGGCATGTCGGCGTCGTACAGGCGCCAGCAGCCGACGCCTTCGCGCCGGGCCACCTTGCCGAGCCGCGCGACATTCTTGCGCAGGCGATTCGCGAACATCTGCGCCCCCTGCCCCTGCGCGACCGCCGGATCGTCGATGACGATGCCGCGTGTGGCTTCGCGGCGCACCTTGCGCTCGCCAGGCGCGAAACGCAGCAGGCGGCATTCGATGGCCCCGTTCCACACGGTGTGCACGCGACTCGCCTCGGCACCGAGCAGTTGCCCCAGTGCCGGTTCACCAGTGAGCACTGCCACGTTCCAGGTGGCGAATGGTCCGCGCAGCGCCGCACCGATCGCGCGGTGCGCGGCTGCCGCTTCCTCGTCGCCCGGTATGCGCGAACCGTATGGAGGGTTCACGCACAGCAGTCCTGGTGGGACATCCGCGCCGGCGTTGGCGGGACGGGCCTCACTGATATCGCCCTGTTCAAATACCAGGTCGCGACCGACGCCGGCACGCCGCGCATTGGCCTGTGCGGTCGCAATCGCCGCGCGGTTGCGATCCGACCCGCGGATGACCACCGGCAGCTGCTGCTGCATGCGCGCCCGGGCAGCCGCGATGCTTTCGTCCCACAGCGCAGCGTCGTGGCCGCGCCAACCCTGGAAGCCCCAGAACTCCCGCAGCAGGCCGGGAGCGGTGTCGGTGGCGATCCATGCCGCTTCGATCGCGAACGTGCCGGAGCCGCACATCGGGTCGAGGAATTCCCCACCCTCGCGCGCGATGCGCGGCCAGCCCGCGCGCAGCAGGATGCCGGCAGCCAGGTTCTCGCGCAGCGGTGCTTCGCCACCGGCGAGGCGGTAACCGCGCCGCGACAACGCATCACCGGCCAGATCCACCAGCAATGCCACGCCATCCCTTCCGGAATGGGCGTGCACGCGCAGGTCGGGACGCTGTGTCTCGATGGAAGGACGCAGGCGCGTGGTGTCGCGCAACTGATCGACGATGGCGTCCTTGAGCTTCAGCGCGCCGAAGTGGGTATTGCTGATGGCCGGGTGCTTGCCGGTGAATTCGCAGGCCAGCGTCCCGCGGGGATCCAGGTGCTGGCGCCAGTCGATGCCGCGGGCAAATGCATAGAGGTCATCGGCCGTGACCACCGGCGCGCGCGCGATCTCCAGCAGCACGCGGCTGGCAAGGCGCGATTCCAGCAGCGCGCGATAGCCCACGGCGAGCGGCCCCTCGAAAGTCACCCCGCCACTGCTCTCGCGCACGGCAGACGCACCCAGCGCGGTGATCTCGCCGGCCAGCAGGTCGGCGAAGCCACGGGGCACCGTGGCCACGAAACGCAGGCTGGTGGCGGCAGGCCGGGCGGCGGCGATGCCGCCGGTGGGGTCGGATCCTGTCAAGACAGATCGATCCAGGTCGTCTTCAGTTCGGTGAACTTGTCGAAGGCATGCAGCGACTTGTCGCGCCCGATGCCTGATTGCTTGAAGCCGCCGAAGGGCACGGTGATGTCGTCGGCGTCATAGCAGTTCACGTACACCATGCCCGAACGCAGCGCGCGCGCCATGCGATGGGCGGTGGCGAGGTCACGCGTCCACACCGCCGCGGCGAGGCCGTAGCTGGTGTCGTTGGCGATGGCCACCGCCTCGGCCTCGTCCCGGAAGGTGATGGTCGCCAGTACCGGGCCGAACACTTCCTCGCGCGCGATGCGCATCGCGGGATGCACGCCATCGAACACGGTCGGCTCCACGTAGCTGCCGCCGCTGTCGCGCCGCGCCTGGGCACCACCCAGCGCAACACGCGCGCCATCCTGCCGGCCGACGTCGATGTAGCCCAGCACCCGTTGCAGCTGCTGCGCATCCACGATGGCACCCAGTTTCGTCGCCGCATCCAGCGGATCGCCCGGCACGAGTTCGCGCGCCACCGCGAACACCTGCTCCAGCACCGCGTCCTTCAGGTCCTCATGCACCACCAGGCGCGAACCGGCCGAACACATCTCGCCCTGGTTGAAGAAGATCGCGTACGCCGCGGCACGTGCGGCGCGCGGCACGTCCGCGTAGTCGGCCATCAGGATGTTGGGCGACTTGCCGCCGCACTCCAGCGACACGCGCTTGAGGTTCGACTGCGCGGCATAGCCCATGATGAGCTTGCCCGTGGCGGTGGAACCGGTGAACCCGATGCCGTCCACGTCCATGTGCAGCGCCAGCGCCTTGCCGGCCGTGTGACCGTAACCCGGTACCACATTGAATACACCCGGCGGCAGCCCCGACTCGACGGCCAGCTCCGCAAGGCGCAGCGCCGTGAGTGGCGATTTCTCGGAAGGCTTCAATACCACCGAGTTGCCGGAGGCCAGGATGGGGCCGAGCTTCCAGGCCGCCATGATCATCGGAAAATTCCATGGCACCACCGCGCCGACCACGCCCAATGGCTCGCGCGTGATCAGCGCCAGCACGTCGTGCCCGGTGGGCGCGATCTCGCCGTAGATCTTGTCGATGCTCTCCGCGAACCACTGGATGCAGTTGGCGGTGGATGGCACATCCACCGCGAGGCTGTCCGAGATGGGCTTGCCCATGTCCAGCGTCTCGGTGAGCGCCAGTTCCTCGCGATGGGCGCGGATGCTGTCCGCGAAACGCAGCAGCACGCGCTTGCGCTCCTTTGGCGCCTGGCGCGACCACATGCCGCGTTCGAACACCGCGCGGCCACTGGCCACGGCGGCATCCACGTCGGCCGCGTCGCCGGCGGCTACCTGCGCGAGCAGGCGTCCATCAACCGGGCTGATGCAGTCGAAGGTCTGGCCTCCGGCGGCTGGCCGGAAACTGCCGTCGATGAAGATGCCGGTGCGCGGCTGCAGGGCACGGGCGCGGACGTGCCAGTCAATGGCGGGATGATGGGCGGTCATGTTCGGAGGCGCGGCGGAGGTTCGGGCGGCAAGTATCGCCGTGGCTGTCGACTTTTCCTATCATCACCCGTCCGCCAAGGAGCTCCCTCATGAACGCCCACCCCAAGGACTTCACTGCTCGCGCCCTGTCCCGCGAGCAGCTCGAGGCATTCTGGATGCCCTTCACCGCCAACCGGCAGTTCAAGGACGCCCCGCGGCTGCTGTCGCACGCTCAGGGCATGCATTTCTGGACCACCGATGGCCGGCAGATCCTGGATGGCACCGCAGGCCTGTGGTGCGTGAATGCCGGTCATGGCCGGCGGGAGATATCGCAGGCGGTGGCGCATCAGCTGGAGACTCTGGACTTCGCGCCGACCTTCCAGATGGGTCATCCACTGGGCTTCGACCTGGCCAACAAGTTGAAGAAGATCGCGCCTGGCGGCCTCGACCATGTGTTCTTCACCAATTCCGGTTCGGAGTCCGTCGACAGCGCGCTGAAGATCGCGTTGCAGTACCAGCGACTGAAGGGCCAAGCCACCCGCACGCGGCTGATCGGCCGCGAGCGCGCCTACCATGGCGTGAACCTCGGCGGCACCTCGCTGGGCGGAATGGTGGGCAACCGCAAGGCATGGGGTGCGGCGATGATTCCCGGCATCGACCACCTGCCGCATACCCACAACCTGGCGAGGAATGCCTTCAGCAAGGGTCAGCCCGAGCATGGCGTGGAGCTGGCCAATGCGCTGGAAAGCCTGGTCGCACTGCACGATGCATCCACCATCGCGGCGGTCATCGTGGAGCCCATCGCGGGTTCGACCGGGGTGCTGGTGCCACCGCAGGGTTATCTGCAGCGGCTGCGGGAGATCTGCACGAAGCACGGCATCCTGCTGGTCTTCGACGAGGTGATCACCGGCTTCGGCCGCACGGGCGCGGCCTTCGCGTCACAGGAGTTCGGCGTGACTCCAGACATCATCACCTGCGCCAAGGGACTGACCAACGGCACGGTGCCCATGGGCGCGGTGATCGTGAAGAAGGAGATCTACGACACCTTCATGAACGCGCCGGAGGGTGCGATCGAACTGTTTCATGGCTACACGTATTCGGGCCACCCGGTGGCATGCGCGGCGGGGCTCGCCACACTGGACATCTATGAACGCGAAGGCCTGTTCCAGCGTGCCAGGGAACTGGCGCCGTACTGGGCCGATGCCGTGCACAGCCTGAAAGGCCTGCCGAGCATCATCGATATCCGCACTTATGGTCTCGTCGCCTGCGTGGAATACGAACCGGTGACGGGCTCTCCGGGAAAGCGCGGCTTCGAAACCTTCCTGCGCTGTTTCGAAGCCGGGTGCCTGGTGCGTGGCGCCGCCGATGGCACCGCCCTGTCGCCGCCGCTGATCGTCGAGCGTGGTCAGATCGATCAGCTGATCGACACGCTGGGCAAGGCCATCAAGGCGCAGTGAGCGCCTTGCGGTTCGCCGCGGCAGTTACCAGGGAAAGGTTGTGCTGAGCGAACCGACGATGCGGCTCGGCGTGCCTTTCGTTCTATCCACGTATCGCACGGCAAACCGCAGCTTCTCGATGTTGTAGCCCGTGCCAACCGAGAAATCCACAGGTTCGTTGTAGGCGGCGCCGAAGGCCTGGCCGACATGCAGCAGCAGGGTCAGGTTGTCGACTCCGCCCATTGGAATGCTGGCATTCAGTTCGGCGTAGACACCGCTCTTGCTGGAGCTGGCAACGTCCGGTGAATACCAGAGCTTGGCGGAGTAGATGCTCCGGCTGACCCCGACGTAGGCCTCCACGGTGTTGTCACGGTTCCAGCCCGGGTAGGTGTAGGCATACAAGCCGACGTCATAGGCGAAGGAACTCGAGGCATCGCCCCATGCGTATCCGGCAAAGAGGTCGATTTCGACATTGTTGCCATCCTTGCCCGCCCCGGCACCTCCCTGCGCCGCATCCGGATAGCTGTTGTCGATATTGCTGCCCCAGGCGCCGACGTAGATCGCATTGTCGAAATTGTAGGTACCACCCAGCTGAACGGCGACTTTGCCGTCTCCACCGACAGGGTCCGTCAGGGATTCGCCACGGAAGTCGTAGTCCGTCGCAATCGTCGGCGTAACCGAGTAGCTGTCCGCATGTGCCACTCCGGCGGCAAACAACATCCCTGCGGCAGCTGCGATCCTGTGATTCGTCATGGTCCCGGCCCCTTTCGTGATTACTCACGCCAAGGATGCCACATCCAAAAAGCCTTGCCGCGGCGGGCTCCGCAGGCCAATTGGTGCGAGCTGCTGCCGGCAAAAAAAAAGCCCGGCGCATGGCCGGGCTCTTGTTCATCCAGAGCTGGTCTGGAACCGGCCCTGCTTACTCGTCTCCCCAGGGAAGCGTGGTCGTCACACCGAACACGAAGCGGCCCAGGTTGTGTGGCGCGCCAATCGGGGTGCTCTGGTCGCTGCCGTCGATCCACTTGAGGCTCAAGTTGAAGTTGCTGGCTTCGTAGCCAACGCCAAGCGACCAGTCCAGGTAATTGCCGTAGGAGCGCTTCTTGTCCGAATCGGTATAACCAAAGTGGGCCAGGAAGCTGAATCCCTCGTTCATCGGAACATTGAGGTTGGTTTCGGTATAAACCGCGCCCCTCTTGCCCTTGCCACCGAAATCATTCCACGCCCACCACACCTTCAGGCTGGCCGGGCCCTTGCTGATGCTGCCGTAGGCCTCGGCGAAGTTCAGTTCTCCAGAGTTCGGGTAGCTGTAGTAGATGACGCCGACGTCATAGCCGACGACTTTCTCGCCCGAGAACCCGACGAACACATCCATTTCCGTGGACGGCTTGTCGAGATCCGACGGGTACGCCGGGTTGTTGTCGCCGTCATTGAAATCTACATTGCTGCCCCACAAGCCATAGTAGAGGCCAGTATCGGACGTATACGTCAGACCCGCCTGGAAGGCCGGATCGTTCAAGGTCTGGCTGATGCCACGAAAATCGTAGTCCGAAACCAGGCCTACCGTGGCCGAGACATTCCCGCCAACTGCCGTGCCGGTGGTTGCGGCCAACAGGGCCGCCGCGGCGGCAATTCGAGACTTGATCATTGAGTGACTCCCCTCTTTGTAAACATTTGTGCCGGGCACTAAAACGGCGACCCGGCACTGCTTCCCGGCCTAGGGTACCAGCAACAACTGCCGGAGTATATGAGTTGCCCGCCAGGACTTCACCTCGACGCACCTATGGCAGACCACTGAGTGCACTCCAATCCCCCGCGGCCAGCGCCAAGGCAGACCGGGCACGCCAGTAATCGCGCAGCAGACCCACGTGCTCCCGCTCGGTATCCATGCTCTGCAGCCGCCGGTTCTGCACCTGTATGTCGTTGGGATCACCACCGGCCGGATCCGCCTGTTGCTGTCGCAGGATCGGCAGTATTTCCCTCTCGACCTGCTCGAGCAGCTGCCGGGTCGCGACCATCTCCGCCGCGGCGGTACGGATTTCCCGGCGAGCGGTCAGGCGCGCCACCTCCAGCCGCCGCAGCTCGCTGCGCAATTCGGCATCGGCATTCAGTACCTGGGCATGGCGTGTATCGAACAACGGCAATTCGATCGCGACGTTCGGACCGGTGAAGCTGGTACCACCCACCACCTGGTCGCGGAAAACACCGATATCCAGCTGGTTGAGCCAGCGGAACAGCCGGCGGTGGGACAGTAACCGCAGGCGTGCCTCGATGGCCTCGTTGGCGGCGCGCAGGTCCAGCCGCCGCTGCATGGCGGCCTGCTCTTCAACGACGGGATCCGGGTCCGCTGCCGGCAGCGGTGGCAGGTTCTGCTGCACGGTCCAGTCGTCCCGCCATCCGGCGATACCCATCTGTTCCTCGAGATCCGCGCGTGCCTTGCTTACCGCGAGCGTGGCCCGCACAAGGTCGCGCTGCCGCGAAAGCAGTTCGCCACGCCCTTCAATCAGCTCATCAGTACCGGCACGCGCGGCAACCAGGTTGTCGAATGCGGTCTGGGTGACCGCGATGGCACGCTCGTTCAGGTCCCGCATCTGCAGTTCCGCGCAATAGTCCATCCAGGCCTGCGCAACCAGCCCGGCGAGCCGCACCGCGCTGTTGGCCGCCTCATGGCGTGCCTGCTCCAGATCATGTTTCGCGACCCCGATGCGGCCGGGCATGGTCAGCAGACCCACGACACTCTGCACGATGCCGAAGCTGATGGTGCGATCCGGATAGAAGGCAGCGAGGTCGCCCTGGGGTTGGCGGGTGCCTGCAACCACGACCGGATTGGATATGGTGGTGGCAAGCACGAAATCGGCGCGCGAGATCTCGAGCTTCTCCAGCGCAAGCTGCAATTCCGGACTTGCCAGGAACGCCACCCTGATGGATTCCTCCAGCGTCAATCCATCCACGAACAGGGCCTCGGCCTGCTCGCGGGCTGCGGCGTCGGCCTGCGGGTCCAGGCGCCACAACAACGGCGCGGTCACCTGACCCGCGACGAGTCGCACAGTGGCATCCAGGTTGTCGCGCCGTGATGGCGCAGAACATGCCCCGACTGCCAGCAATCCCAGACCCAGGGACAGTAGCGGCGCGTGGCGGTACCTCTGCATGGGCGGCCACTATATAGTGCCGCGACTTCAAGGGCACCTGCGGACCGATGAACCAAGCACCTCGCATACTGCTGACCCGGCGCTGGACTGAAGCAGTCGAACGCCATCTCGCCATACGCTACGACGTGACGCTCAACGAAGCCGACGTGCCGTTGACTGCGGACCAACTGCGCCAGGCCATGCGCGACTACGACGCACTCTGCCCTACCGTGACGGACTGTATCGATGCCTCGGTGCTCGACGTCCCCGGACGGCGCGTGCGCCTGATCGGCAACTTCGGCGTTGGCTACAACCACATCGACGTGGGGGCGGCGCGCGCGTTTGGCATCCGCGTCTCCAACACACCCGACGTACTGACCGACACGACGGCAGAACTGGCCGTGCTGCTGCTGCTGATGGCCACGCGCCGTGCCGGCGAGGGAGAACGCGAACTGCGCGCCGGACGCTGGACCGGTTGGCGTCCCAGCCATCTGACGGGCACGAGCCTTGCTGGCAAGGTCCTTGGTCTGATCGGCTTCGGCCGCATCGCACAGGCCACAGCGCGCAAGGCACAGGCGGCATTCGGGATGCAGATCCTCTACCACGGCCGGCGTCGCGCCGACGCAGCCATCGAAGCGCAGACCGGCGCGCAATTCATTGCCGCCCTGGACGAACTGATCGCGAACTCCGACGTGATCTCGTTGCATTGCCCGGGTGGCCCCGAAACCTTCCATCTGATCAACGCCGCGCGCCTGGCGCTGATGCGGCCAACCGCCGTGCTCATCAATACGGCCCGCGGACCGGTGGTGGACGAAGCCGCGCTGGTGGCGGCACTGGCGCAACGGCGCATCGCGGCCGCGGGTCTCGACGTCTACGAGGATGAACCGCGCGTGCATCCCGGCCTGCTGCAACTGGAGAACGCAGTACTGCTGCCGCACCTGGGCAGCGCCACCATCGAGACGCGCAATGCCATGGGCATGCGCGTGGCAGCAAACCTCGACGCGTATTTTTCGGGCCAGCCGCTGCAGGATCCGGTCGCCTGAACGGGGCGAACCGCGCCATACGATGAGCGACTGGATCGCTGACTTCCTGGATCGCGAAGGGCTGCCACGGGATTACCTGCGCACCATCGATCACGCCCTGCAGCCGCTGGCACAGCTGCTCGCGCGCCGCGCGCGGCTCACGGACCACCTGATGCTGGTTGGATTGTGCGGAGCGCAGGGCAGCGGCAAGACCACCGCGGCCGCCGTGCTGGTGGAACTATTGGCGCGCGAGGAGCTGCCGGCAATTGCCCTTTCCATCGACGATTTCTACCTGCCGCGTGCCACGCGGGCCGAACTCGCGAGGCATGTCCATCCGCTGCTGCAGACCCGCGGCGTGCCCGGCACCCATGATGTGGAACTCGCGCTCGCCACCATCGAATCCCTCGCCGGGGATGAACCCACGCCGGTACCGGTCTTCGACAAGGCCATCGACGACCGCCTGCCCCGCAAGGCCTGGCGCAGTGCGCCGGGCCGGCACCGTATCGTGATACTCGAGGGCTGGTGTGTCGGGGCAAGGCCGCAGACCACTGCCGAACTCGCCGCACCAGTCAATGCGCTGGAGCGCGAAGAGGATCCGCTGGGTATCTGGCGCGGTCACGTCAACGCCGCGCTGACCGGACCGTATCGTGCCTTGTTCGATCGGCTGTCGCCGCTGGTGCTGCTGGCCGCGCCCTCATTCGAGGTGGTGCGCGGCTGGCGCGGCGAACAGGAGCAGAAACTGCGCGAGCGGGTCGCGCGGACCGGCGGCGATGCGAGCCGGGTGATGAACGACGCGCAGATCCTGCGCTTCATCAGCCACTACGAGCGCGTGACCCGGCACATCCTGGCGGAAATGCCGGCGCGCGCCGATCACCTCATTTCGCTTGATCCGCGGCGTACCGCGCAATTCCTTCGCTGATCAGCCCCCTGGCCTCCGCGGCGTCGCCCCAGCCGGCGATCTTCACCCACTTGCCTGGTTCCAGATCCTTGTAGTGCTCGAAGAAGTGCTGGATCTGCTGGCGCGTGATCTCGGGCAGGTCGGTGTACTCGTGGACATGCTCGTAGCGCCGTGACAGCTTCGGCGCGGGAACCGCAACGATCTTCTCGTCCCCGCCGGCTTCGTCCTGCATCTTCAGCACGCCCACCGGCCGCACGGCGATCACCGAGCCGGGCAGCAGCCCGCGCTGGTTCGCGATCACCACATCGCAGGGATCGCCATCGTCGGACAGCGTGTGCGGAATGAATCCGTAGTTGCCGGGGTAGCGCATCGCCGTATACAGAAAGCGGTCCACCATCAACGCACCAGAGGGCTTGTGTATCTCGTACTTGATCGGCTCGCCGCCTACCGGCACCTCAACTACGACGTTCACTTCTTCAGGCGGGTTCTTGCCGATGGGCAGCAATTCGAGACGCATTCTGCGGGAACTCCGGGGAAATCTTGCGAGGGGCGCGCAGTATACAAGCCAGCGTCAGCGCGCCAGCGGATCGGGCCGGATCTGGAACTTCACGATCTTGCCTGTGGTGCCCTTGCCACCCTCGATGTGCCACACCAGGTGCGTGCCGTAGTTGGCATACAGCCCCCGGCCCTTCCAGCCGGCGGCAGGATCATCGATGCGGCCATCCAGCCCGCGCTGGTAGAAGCCCAGCGGATACGGCACCCGCAGGTAGGTCCACTTGCCGGTCTTCGGATCAAGTGCGATCAGAGAGTCCGAATTTGAGCCGGTGAGGATGGGAGTGTCCCTGCCGAGCCCTGCGACATTGTGCTGATCCACCCAGCCGAAGTAGTGGAAGTCCGTCGGATAGTTGCTGCCCTTGAACTTCGGGCCCTGCGTCTGCCAGACGGTCCACCCCTCAGGGCAGATATCGCCGGTGCTGGCGTCCGGGCCGTTGGTCCTCGCGCACTTGCCACGCTCGAAGCGCGCCCACTGCGAGGTGGCCGCCATGGCCACCCACGGGTTGCCCTGGCTGTCGATGTCGATGCCCCTGGGGTTCAGTGTTCCCTGCGGCACGCGGTACACCTCGGAAATGCAGGACTCCGGCGGATTGGCGCCGCGGTTCAGGCGCACGATGTAGCCGCGCTCCTCGCCGTTGGCGCCTTCGGATGCGCCCCAGACGATGTTGCCGTCGTTGGGATCGGGGATCAGCGAGTACAGGTTCTTGCGCACTTCCGTATCCAGCCGCGGGTCCGGATTGCGGTTGCTGGCCGCGTTCCAGGGCCTGGTAATGCGCCCGTCGCCGTTGGTATCGATGATCTGCGGGCACCAGCCCTGCGCCTGCTGCTCGTCATGCGTGGCATCAAACACGCGCGTATTCAGCCAGCCGAACATCGGCCCTATGAGTTCGTTGAAATACAGGGTGCGATCCGCGTCGCGCGCGAACTGCAGGTGGTGCGTGCCGAAGCAGGTGTCGATCAGTTCGAACTTGCCGGTGGCCGGATCGTAGACCGAGGCCTGTCGCGCACTGCTGTTCAATGGATAGTACTGCGCGTACCTGTTGCTGCTGCCCTGCTTGCAGAAGGCCGGCTGCTCGTTGCGGAGCTTTGAGGTCGACCATACGCGCCCGCGCCCGTCCATCATCGGGTTGTGCGGATCGGCGGGATGCTCCTGGCCCCACAGATGCTCCATGCCCCAGAAGTTGGAGGGACGCGCAGGTGGCGGGAAACGCGTGCTGACTTTGCGCGGATCCTCGCGGGTGGGGATCACGACCTTCCACGCATCGTTGGTCACCGGATCCACCACGTTGATGGTGCCGTGGCCGGCGGACACGGCGTAGATCGGGCCATTGGCATTGACGGTGGGGTTGTTCTTGTCGGTGGCGACCTCGTCGTGCATGAAATCCTGCGGGCCACCGATGTCCCACAGCGTGACCACCACGTTGCGCTCGATGCCCTGTGGACGTGGCGGCGCGGGTGGCACCGCGCCGGCTTCCACTGCACGGGTCCAGTCGGCCATGGTCTTGCCCATGCCTTCGGCCCCGAACTGCGTGAACACCGCCGCCATGCTGGTGCCACGCACGCCCAGCGAGGTGCGGTACAGCCATGCATCCTCGTGCGACTTGAATCCCAGCTTGTTGAAATCCATGTGCCCGAGGGTACGGGTGATCTGGTTGCCCAGCTGGTGGCAGAAGTTGCAGTCCTTCTTGAAGCGATGCATCCAGTCGTCCTGGCTCCGGATGGCGGGCGCAAAGCCGTTGCCGCCGGCTGCCTTGCCGCCGGTGCCGGGGAAATTGCCGGCCGCGGGAACCTCCAGCAGCGACAACCAGTAGTCGCCGGGGTACACCTTCGCCGCGTCGCGCGGGTTGGTGGCAACCTCCACCTTGAGTTCCAGATTGGTGTCGCCCGGGCGACCTTTGATCCTGGCGGAATCCAGCAGGCCATAGCCGCGTACCCACACGCTGTAGGTGGCACTGGGCAATTGCGGCAACGTGAAGCGACCCTGGTCGTCGGTCACCACGATCTTGATGAAGGGCGTGTTGGTTTCCCGGGTTTCAGCGATCACCCAGACGCCTGCCTCCGGCCTACTGCTGGTCACGCGACCGGAGATGAACCCTTCAGGCAAGGCACGGCTGGTGGCAAGCGGTGCCTGCGCGAGCACAGCCCATGCGATGGCAGCCAGGGTGAGTACCGAGCCAGTGCGCAGCAGCTTGTTCATCATTTCCTCCCGCCAGGCCAGCGGAGGGCAAAGGTGTCACGCCTCCGCACGCCTGGGTCACATGATGGTCGAGTCTATTCCTTCAGCCAGGCTGCGACGGACCGGCTCAGGAAATCCTGGACCCGGATCCCGTCATCGCCTAGCAGCAGCTTGCGCCTTACCTTGAAGGCTGCGGCGAAGGCCTCCGTTCCGGGATGAGCCTGCGGCGCGCGGCCACTTTTCACTTCGATCGCGGTCAGGCGGGATCCGGATCGGACCACGAAGTCTGCTTCCTGCCCCCGATCCCGCCAGTAAAAAAGCTCGCACTCCCCTACTGCCGCTGCATTGGCAAGATGGGCGCCGATGGCGGACTCAACGAGCCTGCCGCGAAACTCGCGATCCGCCTGCGTTTCTTCCGGTGTCATTCCGGAGGTGACCGTCATCAAGGCCGTATTGAACACCTGCAGCTTGGGGCTGGAGCCGCGACTGCTGGGGGGCGCCGATAGGAGTTGTGCGGTTTGCTCAAGATGCTGAGTATTTTTACTCACTGTGTTGAGCAAGCCAAACCACCGGCTTGACCCTCGCGTCCGAAGTTCTGGCCGGCGGTGGTTTCAGGAGCGCCTGAAGGCGCCAGATCGGTATTGGTGGAAAGGGAGGGACTCGAACCCTCGACCCCGGCATTATGAGTGCCGTGCTCTAACCAGCTGAGCTACCTTTCCGAGCGGACCGCCGTCAAAGAAAACGGGGGCCGCGGATTCTCCGGACGGCCCCCGAGGGTGTCAAGCAGCGTTCCTCGCGCACCCCGGGGAAGGGGCGCGCAAGGAAATTGCAGCTCAGAAGCGGCGCTTGATGGTAAACGCCAACTCCCGCGGACGACCCGGCACGCCCTCGGTGTGGCGCCCACCTCCAGTTACCTGGTCGCTACGCGACAGGAAGTAGTATTTGTCGGCGAGATTGGTCGCTTCCAATCCGACATCCATGTTCCCATCCGCATTGCGCCAGACCAGACGTGCATTCACCAGGCCATAGCCACCGATGCGGTTGGTGAGCTGGTTGTTGCCGTTGGCATAAAGGTGTGACTGGTAGCTCCAGTCTGCGCGGGCCGTGATGCTGCTGCCGTTACCCAGCGAGAACTCGTACTGCGAGCCGAGGCTCAGCTTGTGCCTGGGCATGTAGGGCGCGACAAAGTTCATCTGGATGCCGCCGGCACCGGTCAGGCTCTTGTATTCGAAATCCGTCAGGCTGTACGAAACATCCACGGCAGCACCGCCAAGACGCAGCTGGGTTTCCAGCTCGACACCCTTGATCTCCGCGGTGCCCACATTGTCAACGCGACCGCATTGCGCGGAAGCCGAGCCTGGGCAGTTCTGCAGGTTCAGCTGAAGGTCGATGTAGTCACCCATGAACACGGCGCCGTTGATGCGCAGGTGGCGATCGAACAGGTCGGTCTTCGCTCCCAGTTCCCAGGTCCTCAGTTTCTCGGCACCGAAGGGTGTTGCCTGGTCGGCCACGAAGGGGCGCGGCGAGATGCCGCCACCCTTGAAGCCAGTCGAATACTGCAGGTAGGCCATCACGTCGTCGGTGAAGCGGTACTGCACCGCGCCGCGATAGTCGATGTTGTCACCGTCGTAGACGCCCTGCACGCCGTTCAATCCACCAACCACCGGCGCTCCGGTAGAACCGTCGCGGTTCAACCGCACGTAGTTGTAGTCCTTGTGTTCGTCCGTGTAACGCACGCCGGCGGTTGCCACCAGCCGCTCGGTGATGTTGTACGCGAGATGGCCGAACGCCGCAGCGGTGTCGACATTGACCACGTCGTTCTGCTGGAACATCAGCGGCGCCGAGTAGCGCAGGTCCTGCCAGGACTGGTAGCGCGACTGCTGGTCCTGGAAGTAGCCGCCGACCGTCCAGTCGAATGGGCCAGTGCTGGCGTTGAAGCGCAGTTCCTGGCTGAACGAGTGGAATGGCAGCTCGCCCTCACCGATGGAGCTCGACAGCGGCGACAGGTCGTTGTCATTCGAGAAGCCGCTCTGGTACGCGCGGTAGGCGGTGATCGACTTGATCGACATTTTCTCGGTGAGTTTGGCATCGACCTCCAGCGCCGTGCCCCAGCCCTCGAAGTACTGGCCCACCACAGGACGGGACTCCATCCACGGTGCAGGAATCGCGCCCGTGGGTAACACGGCAGGATCCACACCGCCGCTATAGGCGGGGTTGTAGTAGGAGGCGTAGTTGTAATACGAGCCACGTGGCGTGACGAATGCGGAAGCCGGCGCATCGTTCGCGGGGTTGCCGTCGTAGATCGCCTGGATGCGGGCGCGCGCTGCCGCCGACAGCATGTCATCGCGGTATCCGACCAACACGGCGCCAGTCGGGTTGCGACGATCGTTGGTGTAGTCCGCCGAAAGGTTGAATTCCAGCGCATCGATCGGTACCCAACGCAAAGCGGCGCGGACGGCGCTCAGATTGACGTTGCTGTCCTTGGCGACCGTACACCCGCCGGTGGTGGCCTTGACGGGCAGGATGCCGTAGGGATTGCCGGGATTCGCACAGCCATAGTCCACGCGCTTGATATAGCCATCCTGGCTCTTGTCGACGCCGGAGATGCGGAAAAACAGATTGTCTGTCAGTGCGAAGTTCGCCGTGCCGCGCAGGTCCAGTCGGTCACGCGATCCATAGGTTGCCTGGAATGAGCCGCTGGTATCGGCCGTGGGCCGCTGCGAATACAGCTTCACCGAACCGCCGATCGAGTTGCGTCCGGCCAGCGTGCCCTGCGGGCCACGCAGGATTTCCACGCGCTCCAGGTCCAGCAGGTCCAGCATCGAGCCGGTCAGCGTCGCGATGTACACGTCATCGACATACAGGCCGACGCCTGGCTCCTGCGCCGGGTTGAAGTCGTAGGTACCGATGCCGCGGATGTAGGCCACGATGGATGGCCCGAATGCCGGGCCCGCCTGGCGCAACGTCACTGCGGGCGCCTGGTTGGCGATTTCAGTGACATTGGTCTGGCTGCGCGCTTCGAGCATCTCGGCGGACACAGCCGTGATGGCCAGCGGCGTGTCCTGCACGTTCTGTGCGCGGAACTGCGCGGTGACGACGACTTCGGAGAGTTCCTCTTCTTCAGCCGCCACGACGGGCATGGCCAGCAAGGTGAACATCCCGCAGCCCAGCGCAATGCGCACGGCGGCAGATATGGAATGACAGGCAACAGGTCGAGGCTGGGCTCGGGACACTTGGATACTCCCATGAGGTTTGACGCCGCACGATATCGTGCGGGCCGACTGTAGTCTGGTTATGTCTTGTGGGCTAGCTAGACATTGAACCGGAAGTGCATGACATCACCTTCCCTGACGATGTACTCCTTGCCTTCCAGCCGCAGCTTGCCTGCTTCCTTGGCGCCAGCCTCGCCCCGACAGCTCAGGTAGTCCTGATAACCGATCACCTCGGCACGGATGAATCCCCGTTCGAAATCGGTATGGATGACTCCCGCGGCCTGCGGGGCAGTTGAACCCGCCTTGACCGTCCAGGCGCGCACTTCCTTCACACCGGCGGTGAAGTAGGTCTGCAGACCCAGCAACTGGTAGGCGGCGCGGATCACCCGGTCCAGGCCCGGTTCGGACAGGCCCAGGTCCTTCAGGAATTCGCCCTTCTCGGCATCATCCAGCTGCGCGATCTCGGCTTCCATGGCGGCACACACAGCCACCACCACGGCGCCCTCCTGTGTCGCACGCTCCTTCACCCTGTCTAGATAGGGATTGCCGGTGAAGCCAGTCTCATTGACGTTGGCCACGTACATGATGGGCTTCAGTGTCAGCAGGTGCAGTTCGCGCAGGTCGGCTCGATCTTCCGTGGTCAGCTGCATCGAACGCGCCGGCCGGCCCTGGTTCAGGTGCTCGCGCAGTTTCGTGAACAGGTCGCGCTTGCGCACCGCGTCCTTGTCACCGGCCTTGGCGGCCTTGGCCGCGCGGTCCACCGCTTTCTCGACACTGGTAAGGTCGGCCAGGCACAGCTCGGTGTCGATCACGTCGATGTCGGAGATCGGGTCCACCTTGCCGGCCACGTGCACGATGTCGTCGTTCACGAAGCAGCGCACCACATGCGCGATGGCATCGGTCTCGCGGATATGCGCCAGGAACTGGTTGCCTAGGCCTTCGCCCTTCGAGGCACCGGCAACCAGCCCGGCGATGTCGACGAATTCCACCGCCGCCGGCAGCACGCGTTCGGGCTTCACGATGTCCGCCAGCACCGCCAGCCGCGGATCCGGCACGCCGACCACACCGACGTTCGGGTCGATGGTGCAGAACGGGTAATTCTCGGCCGCGATCTGCGCCTTGGTCAGCGCATTGAAAAGGGTCGACTTGCCGACATTGGGCAGGCCGACGATTCCGCATTGGATTCCCATCGCTTGAAACCTTGTTGGTCAGTTAGGTCGTGTGTGCAGCTTCTGCATGGCGCGTTCGGCGCCCTGCTCCAGCATCTCCGGCAGGATGTCCGCACCCTGCTGGACGGCCTGCTCGATGGGCACGCGCTCAGTCGCGCGCGTGCCACCCAGCAGCCACGGGGTCACCAGCTCCTTCGTGCCCGGATGTCCGACACCGATGCGCAGGCGCCAGAAATCCGGTCCGAAATGCGCGATCAGGTCCTTCAGTCCATTGTGGCCGCCGGCGCCGCCGCCCTGCTTCAGGCGCAGGTCGCCGGGCGTCAGGTCCAGTTCGTCGTGCGCCACCAGGATCGAGGCCGCCTCCACCTTGTAGAACGCCGCCACGGCCGCCGTGACGCGGCCGCTGTTGTTCATGTAATCCTGAGGCTTCACCAGCCAGCGTTCGGCCCCTGCCAGCTGCACGCGCGCAAGCCCGGCCTTGAAACGCACCTCCATGCGGAATGCGGCGCCGTGGCGCCGGGCCAGTTCGTCCACCAGCCAGAAACCGGCGTTGTGCCGCGTGGCCTCGTATTCGGGTCCGGGATTGCCCAGGCCCACGATGAGCTGTATCGCGGGCCCGGGCATCGGCAGCCTCGGATATGCGGCGGTAACCCCGAGGGGTTACTTCTTGCCGCCTTCCTTCTTGGCGTCCGCAGCAGGCGCGGCCTTGGCGTCGCCCGCCTTGGCATCGCCGGCTTTTGCGTCGGCCGCTGCGACGACCGCCCCATCGGCGGCAGCAGCCACCGCGGGCTCCGGCTCCTCGGCACGCGGTGCATGGATGGAGACCACCGGGATATCCCGGCCCTGTGACAGCTCCGGCACGGTCACGCCCGGCGGCAGCTTGATGTCCTTCAGGAAGATCGTCTCGTTGAGGTTCATCGCACCCATGTCAACCTCCAGCGCCTCCGGCAGGTCCTTCGGCAGGCAGGAGATTTCCACGTCGCTCTTCAGGTGGGACACCTGGCCACCCTGCGTCTTCACGCCCGGGCTCGTGGTCGCGTTCAGGAAGTGGATGGGGATGTGGATGCGGATCGCCTGGTCGGCCAGCACGCGCTGCAGGTCCATGTGCAGCACGGCGTTCTTCGCCGGATGCAGCTGGATGTCCTTGACGATGGCCTGCTGGTCCTTGCCGTCCAGCTTCAGGTTGATGATGCTCGAGTAGAACTTCTCGTTGTCGATCACGTTGAGCAGCTTCAGGTGCTCCAGCGTGATGTTCGAGGGTTCTCCCTTGCCTCCGTAGAGGATGCCCGGCACCTTGCCCGCGCGACGCAGGCGGCGGCTCGCACCCTTGCCCTGGTCGTTGCGCGTCTCGGCGACAACTTCAAATGACTTTGCCATGTGTTACTCCAGTAGTTGCAAACCGGCGGACGCCGCGACCAGTCGTCCGCCACTCTCGTTTCAGCCCGCTGCCATCAATCGATGTACATCGAGCTGACCGATTCCTCGTCGCGGATGCGGCGAATGGTCTCCGCCAGCAGCTCCGCCACGCTCAATACGCGGATCCGGCCGCAAGTCTGTGCGGCTTTGGACAGGGGGATGGTGTCCGTCACCACCAGTTCGTCCAGCGCCGAGCCGGCGATGCGTTCCACCGCCTTGCCCGACAGCACCGGATGGGTGATGTAGGCCACCACCTTCAACGCGCCCTGGTCCTTCAACGCCTCGGCGGCCTGGCAGAGCGTGCCGGCGGTGTCGACCATGTCGTCGATCAGGATGCAGCTGCGATCCTTCACGTCGCCGATGATGTTCATCACCTTCACTTCATTGGCGCGCGGCCGGCGCTTGTCGATGATGGCGAGGTCCACGTCGTCGAGCTGCTTGGCCAGCGCGCGGGCGCGCACCACGCCACCCACGTCCGGCGACACCACGATCATGTTCTTGTAGCGCTGCCGCCAGGCATCGCCCAGCAGCACCGGCGAGCCGTAAACGTTGTCCACGGGGATATCGAAGAAACCGGTGATCTGGTCGGCGTGCAGGTCCACCGTCAACACCCGGTTTGCGCCCGCTCTGGAGATCATGTTGGCCACCAGCTTGGCCGTGATCGGTGCGCGTGCGCCGCGCGGGCGGCGGTCCTGGCGGGCGTAGCCGAAGTACGGAATCACCGCGGTGATGCTGGCCGCCGAGGCACGCTTGGCGGCATCGATCATCACCAGCAGTTCCATCAGGGTTTCGTTGGTCGGCGGGCAGGTGGACTGCAGGATGAACACGTCGCGGCCGCGCACGTTTTCCATCAGCTCGACGTTGACCTCACCGTCGCTGAAGCGGCCCACGGAGGCGCGGCCCAGCGGCACCATCAGGTGCCGGGCCACATCGTGAGCCAGCGCGGGGTTGGCGCTGCCCGTGAAAAGCGCCATCGACTGGGCGTCCACCTGGCTAACCTCTTGAATTTGCTAGCTATGCCGGAAGGGGCGCGCATTATAGCGGCAGGTCCTGTCCCGCGGGGAGCGGAGGCAAACAAAAAGGCGGGCTTTGGGGCCCGCCTCTTCGATTACCTGACCTCTCGTCACCGCGAGGTCAGGGGTGCTTCACCCGGCGATCTTCAAGGCAGCGGCACCTTGGTCCGGCACATGTAGACCGGCCGGTCGACCGGCTCGTTATTCGACGTGTACCGCATGCCCACCACCTCGGGCGTATCTCCCGGCCGGGCCGCCTTGCACCAGTCAAAGGACACACCCGCTAGGCCAGGGAAGTAGATGGGATTCGCAGTGGTGGCGAAACTGCTCGCAGGCGCGATGTGGAACTGCACCGGCGAAGCCGTGGTATTGCCGGGGAAGGCCTGACCACCCGGTATCTTGCCGATGAAGCCTGGCAGCAGGGCAACGGTCGCCGTGGCGGGCACGGTGGTCGGGTAGTCGGTCGAATCGGAGCCCTGACCATGGTTGTAATTCTGAGCAGGCGCCGGCTGGGTCGCCGGCTGCGAGAACGGATGGCAGCCCGGACCTGATCCACGCCTCACGTAAAAGCCCGACGACTGGTGCAGGTTCTCCATGGTGAAGCAGGCGTCGTTCATGCTGGGGTGGCCACCGAGAACTGCAGCCCCGAAACCATAGATGGTGCGGTGGTCCCACACCCAGAAGCGACGGTGGTCCTGGCTCATCCAGGCGCCAGTCATTTCGCCATTGATCGTCGGCGGCTCCTGCAGTTCCCACTTCAGCCTGTTGCCATTGGCCGCAACGACGCAAGGCGCTGTGTTGCTGCACGTCGGAGTGCTGGCGGTAATGTCGAATGCGCCCGTAGCAGGATTCAGGCATGGACCATTGACAGCACAGTTGCCGACCGTCTGCCAGGCGGCACCGCCTGCCGCTCCACCGAATTCACCAGTGATCGTGCGCACGGTCTGGAATACGGAAGCCCCATTCACCGTATCCTGCAGCACCTGCTTGGTACCGAACGTCACTTCGGTCATGGTCGGGGTGGCCATGTAGAGGAACCTGCTGTTGTCGCGATGCTGCGGATTTGGCGTCGCGCTGAGCCCGGCAGTTGTAGTCTGGGTATTGTTGGGGCCCTTTTGGGTGTTGCCCCCCGGAGTGACGAAGCGGTCCTGCGGGCCGGAATACAGTGGCGAAAAGGTTGCCGGGAAACCTGCGCCGTTATTGGTGTCCGTAACCAGCGTGAACCGCAGCGTTTGGGCGGTCGCATCATAGTCATAAAAACCATGTTCCACCTGGGCTCCGCTCACGGCCAGCAAATTGCCCACTGGCACACTGCCCACTATCGTGCCGCCCGTGCCGCCCGGGCCACTCGCAGGGGCTGCTACGCTGCCCTGGACTGAATTGGTATTGGTAGCGTAGCCGTGCGAGCCGTAGAGGAAAGTCCCATCATCGAACAGCGCCAGGAAATTGCTGCTGGCCGTCTGGTTGTTGAGGAAATCGAACGGATTGTAGGTGCTGGTAACTGGCACCGGATTCGCAATATTGGGAGTCCAGGTCGAACTCTGCAGCCGGTAGATCCCATGCAGCTGCTTGTTGGTCGCGGGCAGCGCCCGGCACAACACATGGGCGCGCGACACCGGGACGGGCGAGGTTGTCCCCACGGTGTATACGTTGACGCTTCCGCCATTGGCCACCACACACATCTGGCCGGTCGGCTGCTGCGACACCACTACTTCATACAGGCCCTTCGACACGCCGCTGGTCACCAGGGTGTCGAATTTATAAGCGCAACTCGCCACCCCCGCCGTCGCCGTCGACGGAATGGGGAAGCTGGGAATCGCGCCGGCAACCGTGGTCGTTCCGGTTGTCACGCTTGCGTCGCCGGGGGTGCAGGTGATTGGACCCTTGGTCTCAAGCACTGTCCCCGCAGCATCCTTCAACTGGAGCGAAATTCCATCAATCGTCGTTCCGGGTGTAAAAGCGACGCCCGCAGGCAGGCTGTAGCCGATGTAACCGCTGACTTCAAACTTGCACGCCGGAATGGCCGTCCCGACCGTGAGCCCCACTATCGGTGTACTGATATTCGCCGTTGGGTTCGGGGTCGTCCCACCTGCGCCGACGCCAATATTGGTTGGGGTGCTCACCGCACACTTGTTGAGCGTATTGCCTTCCAAGGTAGTGGCGGTAACAGTCCAGTTGGCGGAGCTCGCCTGTCCGGTGGCATTGATCAGCACGCCAGGGAAGGTCACCGCGGTGTCCGTTGCCGACACGGTCTTCTCGATGATCTCCTCTTCGGTGGTCACGCGCACCTTTGCGCCAGCGAGCCCCTGGAACAACTGGCCGTTCGTGTTGTTTGGATTGGCAGGGGTACTTGACGGAAGACCGGGAAGATTGACGGTCAGGTTAAAGCGCTGCGCGGTGTTCGTGCACGTGATCCCGATGTTCGTCGCAACGCCTGCAGCCAGCGTGCCCTGCCCGTTCGCGACCACACAGGTCTTGCCAAAGGGCTGGTTCTTGATGGTGACGTTGTAGGCAGTACCCACAGGGAGCGACCCGAATGAAAACGGCACGGTTACCGGGCCGCCGTTGACGATCGTCGGTGCGCCGGCGATGAAGCTGCGCGCATTCTCCGAGTCACCATTGTTCATCAAGGTGATGGAGCGGAGGCTGCTCATGTTGGTGACAGTGCCTTCCAGCACGACCGTTTGCGCTGGCAGGGTCAGTGGTTTCTCCTGCACATCCTTGACGGAATCGCAGGCGGTCATCGCCAGCGCGCATGTCGCGCCTGCCAGAAACGTTGCAAAGTTGATTGTCGATTTCATTTTCAGAACCTCAGGCGCACGCCAAAGCGATAAGCACGACCGTAGGTGTCATAGAAGCCACCCACCGCACCACCAGTACCACCCGAGAGGAATGGCGGATCCTTGTCCATCAGGTTGTTGATGGAGCCATAGATCTGGAACTGGCTCATTCCCGGAACCTGGAGGTTGTACTGCGCGTTCAGCGAGATGTTCACGTAGGACTTCGCGGTGTTGTTGTCCACCGTGGCATTCGTCAACCGGCCATCCGCGGTGAAGTAACGGGGATCCATTGGATCATCCGTCCACTGCAGGTCGATCTTCGAACCGCCGGTGTACTGCGCGGACAGCGTGGTCGTGAAGTTGCCGACGAGATAGGACGCCGAAAGATTGCCGCGCCAGTTCGGCGCTGCCGACACACCGGGAATGAAGGTGCTGGAACGGATCTGGCCGACGAGGTTGACGCAGTCGTACCGGTTGATGACGGTCTGATTTCCAGCGAGATCCCGGCGGGCGACGCGTGCGCCGGTAGCCGGGTCGATGTTGTAGTTCTGGGGATCAGCCAGCTCGTACTTCCTTCCGCACGGATCGGTATTCAGCAGCCGTGCGGCCTGGCCGTTAAGCGACGTGGCCTGCACACCTGAAGCCTCCAGCGTCCGGGTGCCACGCGCCGTCAGGGACAGCGAGCCCGGCAGGCTCTCGAAGGCCCTGCTGAGCGGGAAGCTGTAGTTCAGGCTGACATCGACGCCCCTGTTCTGGTACGGCAGGCCATTCTGGTAAGTACCCGAGGTGTACGAGACCAAGTCCGTCAGATCGCGGCTGCCCGCAATCGCGTTGCCATTCGCGTCCTTCAATTCGGCAAAGGTCAGCTGCTGGCAAGCAGCAATGTTCGGATCGAAGGCGGTCTGATTGCCCAGATCGACCAGCTGACCGTCGGGATCGAATTGCGGCGCCACGCCGCCGCTCTGGGTAAAGCAGGTCTGCACCGGGTTGTTGGCGTTGAACGGCAGGGTAATGCCGTCCCGCACGCGGATGTCGGAGTAGTCCACCGACATGCGCATGCCCTGCGCCCAGCCACCCGGCTGCAACACAAAACCAAAGGTCCGGGTAGTGCTGCGTTCCGGCTTCAGGTCCGGATTGCCGACCGTGATCTGGCCGTAGCGTTCCCGCTGACCTTCGTCGCTGGTCAGCGTACGCGTCCGCCACGGATTCAGGATCTCGCTCTCGTCCGGTTGCAAGGGCGTGTAGCGGAACAACTCGCGGTAGCCAGCGGCACGCAGGTCCTGTGACCGCGTGGCACGGAAGCGCACCCAGTCGAACGGTGAGAATTCAGCCGAGAAGCGCCATGACGGCGTCTTCTGCGTCGCGTGGTCTCCGGTGGTGCCAGCCCCACCCTTGACGTAGTAGAGGCCGTAGCGATACGTGCCACTGATCGACAGCAGATCGGCGCCGTCCTGGCCGGAAACCAGCGGCATGCTCATTTCAATGGAGGGCTCGATCTGGCGCGTCTTGCCGCCGGCCGCATTCACCCAGTTGTTGCCCAGGTCGGATCTCAGGTAGACGTCGCCCTGCGTGCCCTTGTTGTCGTTCTTGTTGGTGTTCACGTCGAGCGTAAGGGCAGTGCTCAGCGGACCCGCCCAGCCCTGGTACAGCGTACCGGAGGTGGTCAGCGACAGACTCTGCTGGCTGGTGTCACCGTTGTTGTAGGTCTCCACGAAGGCATAGTCCAGGGCCTGCTGCTGCAGGGCTACGGCATCGTAGGTGATGGGGTTGCCACTGCCGTCCAGGTAACGGTTGCCGTTCAGGTCCCTGAAGTACGCGGCATTCGAGAAAGTGGTACCGAAAATGTTCAGCGGCTTGCAACCCGCAGCCAGTCGCGCCAGCTGGTCAGGAGCAGACAGCGGCCGGGCATTGAGGTCGATGACCGGTGATCCGTCGCGGGTGATCTTGCAGATCGGCTGGCCATACGTGCCGCCATTCTCGGGAAGGTTGGAGCGCGGCAAGCCATCCGAGCCCACCACGGTCAACCGATCGTCCACCACTGCATCCATGGCAAAGGCGGACCGCAGCTGCGTAGCGGAATTGAACTGCGTGCTCCGGCTCTCGTTGGCGCCGTGGGAGAAGTTGGCATCCCAGCGCCAGTCGGCACCGAAGCGGCCACGCAACCCTGCGTTGACCGTATAGCGCTCGGTCTTGCTCTCGGTGGACTGCTGGATCTGGGGGTTCCAGACCTTTCTCACCGCGGTGTGGTTGGCGCACGGAGTCACACCATACAGGGCTGCGACACCCGCGTTGCCAGTGGTGCTGCTGTTGCCGAAGGACGTCTGCAATTGGTAAATCGCGTCGGGCGACAGGTTGTTCAGGAAGGCGTACGCATTGCGTCCCTGCTCCGGGAGCACCGTGGCCGTGCCGGTATCGAAAGCCGAGGTGATCTTCAGGGTGTCGAGAAGCCAGAAGTCGTTCTGGTAGAGGGGCGCATTCAGCGCTGAATTGGTCGCGAAATCGGTGTACTTGATCCGCACCCATGTGCCGATGGCATTGCCGTTGAAATTGAAATTCGGCGGACCATTTGGCGACAGCTCGACTGGCACCCAGAACGGCCACGCGAGGCCTTTCTTGAGCGTAGTGGAGGGGGAGTCGTCTGCGACGTCACTTGCATCCTCGTAGCCGCTGCCCGTGGTGTATGAGGTCAGGAAGGTCGTCTTGGTGCTGCTTTCAGGAAGCAGTCCGAGGAACTTCGCGAATGCGGCAGGAATGTTGCTGTTGCCGAATCGCGAGTCACGACCCCTGGTGGCATAGGGAAGGCCGGACGGAGAGAGCACAGTGGTGGCCGTCGTGGTGGCAAAGTTCAGCGTCACGCCGGCCGCCACGTTGGTACCACGCACGGGTGTGACAACGCCCTGGTCGAATCGCATGCAGTAGTTTCCACGCGAATACCGGTTCTTGTTCAGTGCTTCCGTGGTGGCGTAGGTGCCCTCCAGCGTCAGCACGGTGGTCGGGGAAATGTCGTACTCGAAACTGGCCAGGAAGCTCCTGCTCTCGTTGCTGGGCCTCAGGGTCTGGCCGGAAGTGGCCAGGGGTCCATCGCCATTGATGGCGTTGCTGCCGTTGCCGCCCCGGAAGCCGAATGCGAATTCCTCGCCACCCAGCAGGCCGGTGACGGGATCGACCGCGTTGTCAAAACGATAGCCTGAGGTTCTGGCCACATCGTTGACGTAAACGGATCCAGCCGGTGAGAACTGGCTGTAGCGCACGTTGCCCTGCTGGAAGCGTCGCGGCGAATTCTCGAAGCCGATGATGGGCGTTACCGCGGCATCAAGTGCGGTAGCACCACCGGAGGAATTGTCGAAGGTGAACCGCGACTCGGCGCACCAGTCACGCGCCGCGGCGCAGTCACGGATGGCGTCCTGCTTGCGCCATTCGACGTTGCCAGTGAGATGGCCGCGTCCACCCAGGATGGACATGCCACCCGACAGCGAAAAGTGGGGATTGCCGCCGTCGCCGGCCTCATTGAAGCCGTAGTCCGCGTCAAGGCGGATGCCCTGCACGCGGCGGTTCAGCACCACGTTGACCACGCCGGCCATTGCGCCGGAGCCATAGGTCGCCGCCGCACCGCCGGTGACGACGTCCATGCGCTCGACCAGGTTGGAGGGAATGATGTTCAGGTCGACGACGTCCGCCTGGTTCGAGGTGGAGACCACGCGACGACCATTGACCAGCGTCAGCGTGCGCGAACCGAATGTCGGGTCCATGCCGCGCAGGTTGGCAATGGTATTGCCGATGAAGAACGTGCCACGGTCGCCGCGTTCCAGGCCGCCGCCCTGCGGGCCGTCCATGGTGGTATCACCAGTCAGCGCGGGCGTGTACGTGGAAATGTTCTGCGGCACCAGCTGCGTCAAGGCGTCCGCGACGTTGATGATGCCCAGCCGCTGCATCTCTTCGCCCGTGATCGTCGTGATCGGGTTGGTGGACGTCGCATTCGGCGAAAGGATGCGCGTTCCCGTCACCTGGACTTCGGTCAGCTCAAGGTCGTCTTCCTTGGCATCGTCTTTCTTTGCTTCCGCGGCCAGCAGCCCGGAAGACCAGAGCAGCATCGTCCCGCCCAGAATGGCGGTTACCGACGCGCGCGCGAACGAAGCGCTTGCAGCGTTCTTGAACACTTTGAAGCTCCCTCCCACTTGAAGTTTTCTTAATCTCGCTGTCATCGCACAGCCAGGGACTGTGTGATGACGGCGACAGTGGACAGAGTATTGGTGCGGTGGGTGCAGCCGCGCAAGGGGTTTAGTAGTACTAATCTTGCTTTAGTAGCACTTATCGTTCCGTCAGGCTCCCAGGGTCCAACCTGCGCCGAACGCCTGTGACCGCGCATTCGAAAGGTCAACTTCTTGAATTTCTTGAATAAGGTGCGTCAACCAGCCGATGGCAGAGCCCCATCGCCGATGCCTGGCCGTTTCCGGGAAGCAGCAGTCTGGGGAAGCCACGACCGGAGTCGATGCGCGGTGCGGCGGCTCAAAAAAGAAGGGGCGGGTAAAGCTACCCGCCCCATGTCCAGTCAACCGGGCACTGATGCCCTTGCCCAATTCGCGCCTATTGGTTGAAGCGCGTCCTGCAGAAATACACCGGCGGGTTGATGGGCGACCCGTTGGAAGTTGAGCGCAGGCCGAGAATTTCCGTCGTGCAATTCGTCGGTACGGTCGGGAAGTAAAGCGGATCTGCAACCGTGAAGAACGTGGCGGCAGGGGCCACCTGGAAATAAACCGGCGACGGCGAGAACGTACCCGGAGCGAACTGACCGCCCGGGATGCGGCCGGTGTAGTCCGGCAGCTGGGGGATGATCGCTGCGCTTGACGGTCCAAATACGGTGAGATCAACAGATTCACCGGTACCCAGGGTATAAGCCTGCCCCACCGCCGGTCTCGCGAAGGGGTAGCAACCTGTGCCGGAGCCACGGCGAGTGTAGATGCCCTTCGACCAATGGAGGTTCTCCATCGTGAAGCAGGCATCGTTCATGCTCGGCGAGCCGCCCAGCATGCCAACGGCCGTTCCATAGTACGTGCGGAAGTCCCACACCCAGAGGCGCCGGCCATCCTCCTGCAGCCATGCGCCAGTCATCTCGCCGTCGACCTGACCCGGCTCCTGGAGGACCCAGTCCAGCCTGCTATTGGCCGTCGTGGCTGTGGTCGGGAATGGCGCACCATCGGCACCGAAAGTACCGCTGATGGTCCTGACATCACCCAGGCCGCCGCTGCTGGCCGTACCAAACACGACACTGCTCATCGAATAGTGGCTGGTCCCATTCTGCCGGATCGGATTTGGCGCAGCGCTGATGCCTGGAGTGGTCGTGCGCGTATTGCCGATATTGGGGACGGAAGTCGGCGTGTTGCCAGGCGCCAGCACTGGGGAGAAGTTCGACGGGAAAGTCGTGCTGTTGCTCGTGTCGACGATGAGCGTGAAGCGCAGCTTCTGGGTTGCTGGATCATAGTCGTAGAACCCATGCTCCACCTGCGCACCATTCGCGTGGGCGCCGTACAGGAATGTGCCATTCCTGAAGAAGCCCAGCATATTGCTGCTGGCCGTGTTCTGCACCGTGGTATCGAAGGAATTCCAGGTACTGGTCACCGGAACCGGCGACGTGATGTTCGGCGTCCAGGTAGAACTCTGCAGCCTGAAGACCCCATTCAGCTCCCGGTTGGGTGCCGAGGGAAGGGCTCGACAGAAGACATGCGCGTTTGTGGGGCCGACCGGCGCAACGGTTCCCAGCGTAAAGACGCTTATGGCGCCACCATTGACAACGATGCAGGCCTGACCAGTGGGCTGCTGCGAAACGGCAACCTCATACAGACCGGAAGAGGTGCTGCTGCGTATCGTTGTGCTGAATGCAAACGAACAACCATCGGTGGGCACTGGAACAGTCTGGTTGGTGCCAACCACGGGCACAGCGTTGCTTCCCGTCACCGTGGTCACTGCCGCCGATGTCGGTGTGCAGGTCGGGACATTGAGCGTCTCCAGCACATTGTCCTGCGTGTCCCTCAGCTGCAACCGCAAACCATCGATGGCGGGAATGGTCGAGGCACCCGCTGGCAGGCTGTAACCGACCTTGCCTCTGACGAAGAACTGGCAGGCCGACTGCGTGACCGCCGCTCCATTTGCAGCTGCAGTTCCATTGGGCCCCAGCCCGACGACCGGAGCGTTGATATCGCCAGTTGGATTCGGAGTCGAAGCGCCCGGACCAGTGCCGATGTTGGTCGGCTTACTCACCGCGCATTTGAATTCCCGGTCGTCGGTGAACGTACTGGCGTTGACCGTCCAGATGGCGGGGTTATTCGTGCCGGTGGCGTCGATGAGGACGCCCGGGAAGGTCACACTGGTTGTCTGACCGGGGGTCACGGTGACCTCACGAATCTCTTCCTCATTGGTCACCCGCACTTTCGCCAGTGGCAGGTCGCCGAAGAATTCCGGATCGGACGGCAGCTGCACCGTGAGGTCGTGCCGCGACCCAGGACCAGTGGTGACAGATGGATAGTTGCAATTGACGATGATGTTTGGCGTCACGCCCTTCGTCAGGACGCCCTGCCCGTTCTCCACCACGCAGTTCTTCAGTTCTGGCTGCTGCTTGACAGTGATGTTGTAGGCCGAACCGACACTGACCGCACCGAACGAGAATGGCACCGGCCGGACGCCCACGTTGGGCAGGGTCGGAACGGCATTGATGACGCTGCGGGTGTTGATGATGTCATCGTTGTTCTGCAGCGTGATGGATCGCAAGCTGCTGAGGCCGTTGATCTGCCCCCCCAGCACCACCGTCTCCGGCTGCACATTCGCCGCCGGCTTGTTTTCGACATCCTTGACCGAGTCGCAGGCCGCTACCAGGACACATGTCGCGCCGGCCAGAATCTTCAAGTAGCTGATCGTGGATTTCATGAACTCCCCCCAAAATTTGTTTCGCTGAAGGGACGGGCCTTGCGACCCGCCCTTCCCGTCAGGCCTGGCTTAGAACCTCAGGCGCACACCCATGCGATAGGACCGTCCGAAGGTGTCGGCATACTGCGCGGCACCACCGACACCGTTTCCTGTTGCGAAGGGCGGAGACTTGTCCATGAGGTTCGAGATGCTCCCGAAGATCTGGAACTGCCGCATGCCCGCAACCTGCAGGTTGTACTGACCATTCAGAGACAGGTTCACGTACGACTTCGCGAAATTGTTGTCGATCGTGGCGTTGGTGAGCCGGCCATCGGCGGTGAAGTACCGGGGATCAGACGGATCATCCGTGAACTGCTTGTCGATCGCCGCACCACCCGTGTAGGCAGCACCCAGGGTCGCGGTCAGGTTGCCGACCAGATACGACAGGCTGAGGTTGCCGCGCCAGTTCGGCGTGGGCTGCACGCCAGGAATGAACGTGCTGCTCTGGATCTGGCCGACCAGATCCACGCAACGGTACTGGTTGATCACGCGGAAATTGCCGTTGAGGTCGTAGTTCTGGCGATCCGCCCGCTCCAGCTTGGCGGCGCATGGATCCGTGGCCGGAGCCGCGCCGAAGGTCGAGAGGTTCTGGATGCCCGACGCCTCCAGGGCGCGGGTGGCACGCAGGGACATCGACAGCGAACCCGGCAGAGTCTCGAATGCCCGGTTGAGCGGGAAGTTGTAGCTCAAAGCCAGATCCACCGCCCGCGTCTGGTACGGCAGGCCATTGTCGTACTGCGCGGAGGTGTAGGAGACCAGGTCCTCGAGGTTCCTGCTTCCCGGGATCGGGTTGCCGTTCGAATCCGTCAATTCGGCAAACCGCAGCATCTGGCAATACACGTTGTTCTCGTCGAAGGCCAGCTGGTTGCCCGCGTTGGTGATCTCGCCATCCGGGCCGAAAGTTGGTGCCTCACCACCGCTCTGCGTGAAGCAGGTTTCCACCGGCATGTTGGCGTTGAACGGCAGCGTGATGCCGTCCTTGACGCGGATGTCGCTGTAGTCCACGGAGAAGCGCATGCCCTGCGCCCAGCCGCCCGGCGACAGCACGAACCCGAACGTCAAAGTGCGGCTCTTCTCCGGCTTGAGGTCGGGGTTGCCGATCTGGACCTGGCCATAGCGCTCGCGCTGGTTCTCGTTGCTGGTCGCGGTGCGTGGACGCCAGGGGTTGACGATGTCGAACTGGTCGGGCTCGAGTGGCGAATAGAAGAACAACTCGCGATAGCCCGCCGCACGCATGTCCTGCGAACGCGTCATGCGGAACCGCATCCAGTCGAATGGCGCAAACTCGGCGGAGAACCGCCAGGTCGGGGTTTCCTGCGTGGCGTGGTCACCGGTGGTACCGGCGCCGCCCTTCACATAGTAGAAGCCATGGCGATACGTGCCGCTGACCGACAGCAGGTCGACGCCGTCCTGCCCCGAGACCAGCGGGAAGTTGACCTCGAGCGCCGGCTCGATGTTCCGTTCCTTGCCACCGAACGCATTGGCATAGTTCGCGCCCAGGTCGGACTTCACGTAGATGTCGCCCTCGGTGCCGCGGCTGTCGTTCTTGTTCATCAGGATGTCGAGCGTGAGCGCCGAAGTCAGCGGCCCGGCCCAGCCCTGCCACAGCGTGCCCGAAGTGGTCAGCTGCACGCTCTGCTGCGTGACGGTGCCGCTCTGGTCGGCCGACACGAAGGCATACTTGAGCGCTTCCTCCTGCAGCTTCGCAGCATCGTATGTAACCGGCGTACCGTTCTGCAGGAAGCGGTTGCCGTCGCGATCGAACACATAGGCCGAATTGGAGAACGTGGTACCGAAGATATTGAGCGGCTGGCAGCCCGCCGCAATTCCCGCAAGTCCCTCGGCACCGGAAAGCGGACGCCCCTGAACGTCGAGCACCGGAGCGCCGTCACGAGTGACCCTGCAGATGGGCTGGCCGTAGGTCGCCGATCCCGTCCGGTCGTCGATGACCGCGTCCATGGCGAACGCACTGCGTATCACGGTGTTGACATTGGTCTGGTGCGTCGCGCTCTCGGTCTGGCCCCAGGAATAGTTCGCGTCCCAGCGCCAGTCCGCACCGAACCGGCCCTTGAGGCCAACCTCTGCGGTCCAGCGGTCGCTGGTGTTTTCCGAGGTCTGCTGCAACTGCGGGTTCCACACCTTGCGTATGGAGGTCGAACCAGCGCAGGGCGCGCTACCGAACAGGCTGCCGATACCGGAAGCAGCCGCACCGAAGAAGTTGCCACCAGCAGTGTTGTTGTTGCCGAAGGCGTTCTGGACCTCGTAAAGGGCTTCCTGCGACAGCGTGCTGAGGAACGCATACGCGTTACGACCCAGAGTCGGGACCACCGTGGCGGTGCCGAGGTCATAGGCAGTGGTCAACTGGATCCTGTCCAGCACCCAGAACTCATTCGGGAAATCCGGGTTATAGACGTCCGGATTCGTCGGGCTGTAATCGTCGAACTTGACCTTGACCCACGTGCCAACGGCGTTGCCATTGAAGTTGAATACCGGCGGATTGGGAGACAGGGAAGTTGGCATGTAGAACGGGAACGCCACACCCTTTCTCGCTGGATTGGAGGGATGAAAGCCGGTAGACGTCGGCGCAACCAGAAGATCCGCAGCGGTCTGGTAGCCGCTACCGGTGGTAAAGCTGTTGCCAACGCCCGTGGTTGCTGACGCCGGGGACAATCCAAGGAACTTGGCGAAAATGACGGCGACCGTACCGCCTGTAGTTGCCGTGGTTCCTGTCGCAACACCCGTCCACTGGCCACCACGGCCGGCGAAGAAGCCGCCATAGGCGCCGTTGTTGTCCACACGCCGGACGCCGGCGGACAGGATGCTGAAGACGATATTGGCGCCGGACTGCGCGTTGGTGCCGCGGACCGCATTCACGGGTGAATCAAATCGCGTGCAATAGTCGCCGCGCGTGTAGCGGTTCCTGTTCAGGGCCTCGGTCTCGCCGTAGGTGGCTCGCACATGGCCCGTGGTCGTGGGCGTGAAGTCGTAGTCGAAGTTGGCCAGGAACTGCGTGCTTGACTGGCTGGGCCGCAGCGTCTGACCGGTGCTGGCCAGCGGGCCGTCGCCATTCATGACGGTGCCCGAAGAAGCGCCGCCGCGGTAACCGAGTGCGTAGGTCTCGCCACCCATCAGACCGGTGGCGGAATTCACGCCACTGTCAAACCGGTAGTTCGTGGTGGTCGCCGCGTTGTTGACGTAGATCGTGCCGGTTGGCGCGAACTGGCTGTAGCGCGTGTTCTGCAGCTGGAAGCGCCGTGGCAAGCCTTCGTAACCGATCTGCGGGGTCACCGGGTCGGTGAGCGCCGCACCACCGCCGGAGCTGTTCGAAAACAGGAAGCGCGATTCCGCGCACCAGTCGCGGGCAGCGGCGCAGTCACGAATGGGCTGCTGGTCGCGCCATTCGACGTTACCGGTCAGGTGGCCCTTGCCGCCAAACAGTTTCATGCCGCCTGACAGGGAGATGTGCGGGTTGCCGCCGTCGCCCCGCTCGCTGACACCGTAGTCCATGTCCAGGCGGATACCGTCCACCCGGGTATTGAGGACCAGATTGACGACACCGGCCATGGCGCCAGAACCGTAGGTAGCCGATGCGCCGCCGGTAACGATGTCCATGCGCTCGACCAGGTTGGACGGGATGACGTTCAGGTCAACCACATCGGCCTGGTTGGAGGTCGACACAACGCGGCGACCGTCCACCAGCGTCAGGGTGCGCGAGCCGAAGGTGGGGTCCATGCCGCGCAGGTTGGCGATCGTATTGCCGATGAACAGCGAACCGCGATCACCGCGCTCCATGCCACCGCCCTGCTGCCCATCCATCTGGGTGCTGCCGGTGAGGGATGGCGTATAGGTTGAAATGTTCTGCGGTACGAGCTGGGTCAGGGCGTCGGCGATGTTGACGATGCCGAGGCGCTGCATTTCCTCACCGGTGATCGTCGTGATCGGGTTGGTCGAGGTAGCACCCGGAGACAGGATGCGGGTACCGGTGACCTGGACTTCCGCCAGTTCCTGGTCCTCCTCCTCGTCATTGGTTGTAGTTGTTTCCGCAGTAAATACCGCAGACGACCAGAGCAACATCGCGGTCCCGCCCAGAATAGCGGCCACCGACGCGCGCGCGAACGACGCGCTTGAAGCGTTCTTGAACACTTTTAAGCCCCCCCACAAAGAGTTTTGTTCGACCTCGTTGCTATCACCCGGACATGGTCTGAGTGATAACAGCGACAGCGGCACGGAGTATTGGTTGGGGCAGTACTGCGGTGCAAGCAGGTTATGGGGTGATAACCTTTAATGCATCAGATGACCGAAAGACCTCAGGATGGTTGGGGTGGAAGGATTCGAACCTCCGAATGGCGGGATCAAAACCCGCTGCCTTACCACTTGGCGACACCCCAATTCTCAGCACTGCAGTCCGGGCGCGATATACCCCTGCCAGTGGCGAGGCAGGTCCGCCGCTACCTCTTCGGCCGCTGCTTGCGTTGCAAAAATACTGAATACGCTGGCCCCGGTACCCGTCAATCGCGCGCCCCAGGGCGCCAGGTGGTCGAGGACCGCAGCAACCTGCGGGTAACGGGCACGCACCACCAGCTCAAAATCGTTGCGCCCGCCATCCGCCGGCAGGGCGCGGATGGTGAGGGCCGGCGTGTCGCGCGTCAATTCCGGAGCAGCAAACAGTTCGCGCGTTGCGATGGCCACGCCAGGATTCACGATCAGGAACCAGCGCGGCGGCAGCACCAGTGGCGTCAGATCCTCACCCCGGCCGCTGGCAAATGCATTGTGGCCATGCACGAAGACCGGTACATCCGAGCCCAGCGCCAGACCCAGGGAAGCCAGGCGCTGCACAGGCCAGTGCAGACCCCATTGGTCATTCAGGGCAGTGAGCACACATGCGGCGTCGGAACTGCCACCTCCGAGACCACCACCGGCCGGAATCCGCTTCTGCACATGGATGCGCGCGCCGAGCTGCGTACCGCTCTGCTGTTGCAGCAGCCGTGCGGCGCGCACCGTCAGGTCGTCCGCGTCGCGCAGCTGCGCCAGTAGCGGATCGCTGGGAGCCGGTTCACGTGTTATCTGCCCGTCATGCGTCGCTTCGATATCCAGCGTGTCGTAAAGCGCCACCAGCTGGAATACGGTCTGCAGGTCATGGAAGCCATCCGTGCGCCGACCGGTCACATGCAGGAACAGATTGAGCTTCGCGGGCGCGCGATACTTCATTCAATCCCCGGTGGTCAGGTCCCAGCGCCGCACGGCCAGGACCAGACGCAGGTCGGCACGCGTGGCCACCAGTTTCTTTGGCAACCGAGCGATTCCCGCGGAGGTCGCGACATCGGTCCAGCGCTCGTACCGGATATGCCACTGTTGCTGCGTCATGGCGTTGATGCGACCGGCATCATCGGTCGACTGCTCGGTCGGCGGGTCGCCGGGCGCTGGCAACCCCAGCACCCAGAAGCGCAGCGCCTCGAAGGGTGGCACGAACCCGATCTGGGCCGACAGGGCCTGCTCGGCCTCTGTTCCCCGCAGGTCTTCGCCGCGGCTGGAGGTAAGGTGCAGGGTCTGCGGCCCGTATTCCAGCACCAAGCCCATGCCGAGCAGGCCGCTGAACCTGAACCGGGCCTCGGTGCCACGTTGTTGCCATGAGACGGAGGGCGTGACGGCCTCCTCGCCTACCTGCACCGAAGCAGTGCCTTCCAGCCGGAACCCGCCCAGGCTGCGCAGCATGGTCTGCTGTGCAGCTACCGACAGTGGTTCGCGCGAGACCCGCGTGGTGGCGCAGCCAGCCAGCCACAGCAGGCCGCACAGCAGCAGACCCGCCCCGCGCATGGCGTCAGCGCGGCGCCGCATCCTCGCCGGTTACCCGCGCCATGGTTTCCCGCAGGTGCTGGTGCGATGGATTGCTGGTCAGTGCCTGCTGCCAGATATAGCGCGCCTTGCCCTGTTCGCCATTCGCCCACAGCACTTCGCCGTAGTGCGCGGCGATCTCCGTGTCGCTGCTGTTCTGCCAGGCGCGCGCCAGGATCGGCAGTGCCTCGGCCTTGCGGCCGCGCCGGTACAGCACCCAGCCCAGGCTGTCCTGGATGGCCGGACTGTCGGGCGACACCGTGATCGCCGCGCGAATGAGCTGCTCGGCGTGCGACAGGTTCTGCTTGTGATCGGCGAGCGTGAAACCCAGCGCATTGAGCAGCTGCGGATCCTCCGGGCGGTGCTTGAGCGCGCGCTCGAATTGCGTCACCGCGTCGCGGGTGCGGCCACCGGCTTCGAGCACGGTGGCGCGCGTGTATTCAAGGTCCGGATGGCCCGGATACTCCTTGCTCAGGGCGTCGAGCCCTTCCAGCGCGGCCTTCAGGTCGCCGGTCTCCGCGAGCAGCGTGGCGCGCGTGGCGCCGACATCGAGAGCGGCATCAGCGTTCTGCATGACGTAGTTGTCCAGCAGCGCCAGCGCGTTCTGCCTGTCGCCGCTCTTCATCATCAGCCGCGCCGCCGCCGACCGTGCCGCCAGCCCCAGTGAACTGTCCGCCAGCAGACCGTAGCTCTGGATGGCGCGGAGATTGTCGCCACGCCGCTCCGCCAGCTGCGCGATGTACAGCACCGCAAACGCGGTGTTGCCGCCGTCGCCAAGCAGCGCGCCGAGCCGCCTCTCGACTTCCTCCTCGTTGCCATCACGCATGGCCATCGCAATCAACCGCCGCTCGGCGCCGAACTGCGTATCCGGCTGTGCGGCGAGGCGCTGCAGTTCGGTGGCAGCATCCGCATCGCGATCGGCGGCATCCAGCAGGTCCGCCAGCAGGAAGGCGTCATCACCGCTGAGGTTCCGCGCGGCAAGCTGGCGGGCGCCGGCAATGGCCGCGTCGTGCTCTCCGAGTACCGATTGCGCGCGCAGGTCGAGGCTGCGCGCCTCGGTGAGCGTGGCGTCCAGGTCGATGGCGCGCCGCGCCGCCTGGCGTGCCACGCGCATGTTCTGCGCAGCGAATGCCAGCCGCGCCTGCGCCAGCATCACCTCGGGAGTCGGATCCTCGCCGACCAGCACGTCGGCGAACACGCGATACAGCGCGGTGACATCGGTTTCCTCGCTCATGGCCGCCGCGAACTGCAGCGGATCCTGGCTGCCGGCCGAGCCGGAGTCGCGCCAGGCCAGAAGCGCCGTGCGCGCTTCCTTCAAGTCGTAGCGCTTCAGTGCCACCAGCGCAGCGGCCAGCGCGGCGTCGCCATTCCAGGGCGCCAATTCACGCCAGCGCGAAGTGGCCTCGCGCGCGGTCTGCAGCTGGTAGCAACCCAGCGCAACCTGTGCTGCCCGCGAGGCAATGCGTACCTCGCTGGAGACACGGGCTGCGGCCATGTAGTTTTCGCTGGCACCACGACAGTCGCCCGCGCGCAGCGCCATTTCGCCCGCCATCAATGCTTCGGATTCGCCTTTGGCGACCTGGCTTGCCGGCGGCTCCTGTCGCGCGGGTTGTCGCGCGCAGCTGGCCAGCAGCAGCGCGAGAACAAGGACGGCGGGGCGGCGCAAGGCTGCCATGAGACGGGAGGGTTCAGGCATCATCGCCGCACTATAACGTGTGCCGCCCATGAAAGCCTCGATCCGCCTGAAACTGGAAAAGACCGCCGATCGCTTCGAGGAAGTGGGCAGGCTGCTGGCAGACCCTTCGCTTGCCGGAGGTTCACAGCGATTCCGCGACCTTTCCATGGAATACGCGCGGCTCGAACCGGTGGCGGCAGAGTTCCGGCAGTACACCGAACTGGAATCGCAGGCCGCCGCGGCGCGGGAACTGTCGGAAGACGCCGACCCGGCAATGCGGCAGATGGGACTGGAAGAAGCCACGCAGCTCACCGGCCAGCTGCAGGCACGCGAACAGGGACTCTCGCTGCTGCTGCTGCCGAAGGATGTGCGCGACGAACGCAACATCTACCTCGAAGTACGCGCCGGCACCGGCGGCGACGAGGCGGCCATCTTCGCCGGCGACCTGCATCGCATGTACACGCGCTACGCCGAAGGACGCGGCTGGCAGGTGGAGATCCTTTCGGAGAGTTATGGCGAGCATGGCGGCTACAAGGAAGTGATCAGTCGGGTGGTGGGCCGCGGCGCATTCAGTGCGTTCAAGTTCGAGTCTGGCACCCACCGCGTGCAGCGCGTGCCGGAGACCGAAGCGCAGGGCCGCATCCACACCTCTGCCTGCACCGTCGCCGTGCTGCCGGAGCTGGACGAAGTGGAAAGCATCGACATCAACCCCGTTGATCTGCGCATCGACACTTTCCGTGCCTCCGGCGCGGGCGGCCAGCACGTCAATAAGACCGACTCGGCCATCCGCATCACGCATCTGCCCTCGGGCCTGGTGGTGGAATGCCAGGACGAACGCTCGCAGCACAAGAACCGCTCGCGCGCCATGTCGCTGCTGAAGGCAAGGCTGCTGGCCGCCGAGCAGGAAAAGCAGCACAGCGCGCAGGCCGCTTCGCGCAAATTGCAGGTGGGCAGCGGCGATCGCTCCGAGCGCATCCGCACCTACAACTTCCCGCAGGGGCGCATCACCGACCATCGCATCAACCTCACCCTGTACAAGCTCGCCGACGTGATGAACGGCGCGCTCGACGAACTGCTCACCGCATTGCAGACCGAGTTCCAGGCCGAAGAGCTCGCCGCACAGACCGGCGAGTAGAGTCATACGCAACAAGGGGGGGGATCGCGCATGAACCGTCCATTGCCTGCCCTCGCCGCCTCGCTGCTCATCCTCGCGCTGCCCGCTCCGGCCGCACAGGCGCTGGACCTGCAGCTGAAGGACAAGATCGTGCTGGTCACCGGCAGCACTTCCAACATCGGCTACGCCACCGCGAAGCTGTTCCTGCAGGAAGGCGCCACCGTCATCATCAACAGCCACCAGCAGGCCGAGATCGACGCCGCGCTGCCCAGGCTGGAAAAGGAAACCGGCCGCAAGCCGCTGGCCTTCCGCGCCGATGTAACCAGGCCCGAGGAGATCGCCAATCTCGTCAAGGCGCACCCTCGCGTGGACATCCTGGTCAACAACGTCGGCGGCATGATTGCCAGCGACTTCCTGCAATCCACCGACAAGCAGTGGGACGACAGCTGGCAGCTGAACGTGATGTCCGGCGTGCGCCTGTCGCGCCACTACCTGCCGGGCATGCGCGCGCGCAACTGGGGTCGCGTGATCTTCATCTCCAGCGAAAGCGGCCTGCAGATCCCCACCGAGAGCATTGCCTACGGCGCGGTGAAGGCCGCGGTCATCGCCACCGCCCGCGGTCTGGCGGAGATCAACGCCGGCACCGGCATCACGGTGAACAGCATCCTGCCCGGCCCCACCTGGGATCGCGAAGGTCCGCGCGCGCAGAATTCCCTGCAACGAAGCGGCGCGAAGAATTTCGAGGAGATGGAGAAGAATTTCATCGCGCAACGCCGGCCGACCTCGATCATCCAGCGCTTCGCGGATCCGGACGAAGTCGCCGCGCTGATTGTGTACACCGCGAGCCCGCTGGCGTCGGCCACCACCGGCTCCGCGCTGCGCGTGTATGGCGGCGTGGTGAAGAGCGCGTTCTAGCGCACGGCCGGCAGCTGCGCGGCCAGCAACCGCCCGAGACGGCGGATGGCCGCGCGGGTCGCCTCGGTCACCGGATAACCCGCGTTCAACCGCAGGCAGTTGCGATAGTGGCCGGCCGCGGAGAACAGCGGGCCCGGCACGTAATCCGCGCGCTGGCGCACCGCCTCGTCGTACAGCGCCTGGGTATCGATGCCTTCCGGCAATTCCACCCACAGCACGAAGCCGCCCAGCGGATGCGTGAGCCGCGTGCCCGCCGGAAATGCGTCCTGCACGCATTGCGCGAGCTGCGCCAGCTGCTGGTGCAACTGGCGGCGCAGTGTGCGCAGGTGCCGTTCGCAGCGGCCGCTGGCCATGAAGTCCGCCAGCATCTGCTGCTGCGCCAGCGGCGTGGCGCCGGAGAGCATCTGCTTGGCGCTGCGCAATGTGTCGCGGAAGCGCCCGGGGGTGATGAAACCGGTGCGCGAACCCGGCGCCAGCCACTTGGTGAACGACGAACACAGCAGCACGCGTCCGTCCGTATCGAAAGCCTTGCAAGGCAGCGGCCGCGAACCCTCGAAGTGCAGGTCGCCGTAGATGTCGTCCTCCACCAGCACGATGTCGGCCTGGCGCGCCAGGCGCACCAGCTCGCGGCGCGCCGGCAGCGGCATGCATGAACCGTTGGGGTTGTTGAAGCTGGGCATCAGCACCACGGCGCGCACATCGCGCCCGGCGCGTCCCGCCAGCAGGTCGCGCACTGCATCCACCGACAAGCCATCGCGCGGATGCGAGGGAATCTCGATGACCTTCACGCCGTGGTCTTCGGCGGCACGCAGCACGCCGAAGTAGGTCGGTGATTCCACCGCGATGGTGTCGCCCGGCCGCGCCACCACGCGCATGGCCAGCGTCAGCGCTTCGGTGCAGCCATTGGTGATGACCAGGTCTTCGACGGTCAGCGCCACGCCGATGCGCGCGTAGTGGCGCGCGATCTGCGCGCGCAGCGCGGGACTGCCGCCCATCCGCACCGGGTACTCGCCCAGCAGCTTCGGATCGCGGCGCACGGCGCGGATCAGGCTGGCGCGCAGGGCACGTTCGGGGAACAGCGCCGGATCCGGCAGCGCCTGGCCGAGCCGCGCCAGCCCCGGATCGAGGCTGGCCTCCGCCATCTTCTTCAGCACGGCCTGCGTACCAGCAAGCCGCGCCCGCTTCGGCAGCTCCACCGGAGTGGCCGGCGCCAGCTGCGGGCGCCGCCGCGCCACGAAGTATCCGGACTTCGGCCGCGCCTCGATCAGCCCGCGCTGTTCCAGCTCGCGCAAGCTGGCCACCGCGGTGGTGATGCTGACGCGCCGCTGGCGTGCCAGCTGGCGTACCGAGGGCACGCGTTCATGCGCTTTCAGCGCGCCGGCGCCGATCAGCTGCGCCAGGTCATCGGCTACCGCGAGATACAGGGGAGAGGAATCTGTCACGGCGCAACTGTACCCCAAGAGAATCACGATTTGTGTATCTGTACTTTAGCCCGTCGCGTGGCAGATTCGCTGCAGGGAGTTGTGCGATGGAGATGCGATGACTACGCAGTGGCAACGCGATGGTTTGCTGGTGAGCTGCGACCCCACGCAGATCCAGGAGGACGTGGTGGCGCGGTTCCTCGGTGAGAGCTACTGGGCACAGGGAATTCCGCTGCGGACCGTGCGGCGCTCCATCGCCGGGTCGCTGTGCTTCGCGCTGCTGGATGGCGCGAAGCAGGTGGGCTTCGCGCGCGTGATTTCCGACCGCGCCACCATCGCCTTCCTCAACGATGTGTTCGTGCTGCCCGAATACCGCGGCCGCGGTCTGGGCAAATGGCTGGTGGAATGCGTGCTGGCGCATCCCGACCTGCAGGGCCTGCGGCCGTGGGTGCTGGTAACCCGTGATGCGCACGAGCTGTACAGCCGCTTTGGCTTCAAGCCACTGGCCCGGCCCGAGGGTTTCATGGAACTGCATGACGCACAGGTGTATTCCCGTGGGTAATGGCATGGCGCTGAACCTCACCATCGGGCCGATGGCGCTGTTCGCGCTGGTCGCCTCGATCACGCCTGGGCCGAACAACCTGCTGCTGATGCGTTCGGGCGCGCGCTTCGGCGTGCGCCGCTCGGTGCCGCACCTGGTCGGCGTGCAGGTGGGGTTCATGGGCCTGCTGCTGCTGTGCTGGCTGGGCGTGGGCGCGGTGCTGCTGGCATTGCCGGCGGCCTTCACCGTGCTGCGCTGGGCCTGCTTCGCCTATCTGCTGTGGCTCGCCGCAATGATCCTGCGTGAGGCCGGCGCCACGCGCGTCGTGGCGGCGAGCCCATCGCGGACCGCGCACATTGCCCGCCCCATGAACTGGTTCGAGGCCACGGCCTTCCAGCTGATCAACGCCAAGGCCTGGATGATGTGCATCACCGTCGCCACTGCCTTCTATGGCAGCGAACAGCCCACGCTGTTGGATATCGGCATCGCGGCGCTGCTCTGCTCGGCGATCGGCACTCCCAGCATGCTGGTGTGGAACGCCTGGGGCGCGGCCATCGAGCATGTGCTGAAGCGACCGGCCGCGCACCGCGCCTTCCACATCGCCATGGCGCTGCTGGTGGTTGCGACCGCCGTCTGGATGTTGTTCTGAAAAAAGTTGTTCCAGGAGGAGCACGAATGAATGCCGCCTTCATGCCCGGGCCAGCCGCATTGCGCGAGGTACCGCTCGGCCGCGCTGCCCGCGCGCTGTGGACGCTGCGCGAGGATGCCAGCCTGCTCAATCATGGCGCCCGCGGCGCGGTGCCGCGCGTGGTGCAGCAGGAGCAGGAGCGCCTGCGCGCCGGGATGGAACGGCACCCCGATGCCTTCTTCGCGCGCATTGAACCTTCCGGAACGGAGCGCGCGCCACGCGCGGTGGCTGCCGCGATCGCAAGAATGGTGGGCACGAGCGGCGAGCGCATCGCGCTGGTGGAGAACGCCACCAGCGGCGTGCAGGCCGTGCTCGATTCCCTGCCCTTCGGCCAGGGCGATGCCATCCTGGTGACCGAACTGCAGTACAACGCCGTACGCCTCGCCGTGGAGGCGCGCTGCCGCGAGACCGGCGCGACGCCACTGGTGGTAAGGCTGCCCCTGCCACTCGATGAGGACACCGTCGTCGAGCGCGTGCTGGATGCGGCCGGCCCGCAGGTGAAGCTCGCGCTGCTGGACCACATTTCCTCCGGCACCGCCATGCGCCTGCCGCTGGAACGCATCGCGCCGGAGCTGCGTCGCCGCGGCATTCCGGTATTCATCGATGGCGCCCACGCGGTGGGCCAGATCCCGCTGGACCTGGATGCGCTGCCGGTGGACTGGTACGTCGGCAACCTGCACAAGTGGGGCTATGCACCGCGCGGCAGCGCGCTGCTGTATGCCGCGCCCGGCGCGGCATCGCTCACCCGGCCGCTGCTGGTAAGCCACTACATCGGCCAGGGCTTCCCGCACTCCTTCGACTACACCGGTTCCCGCGACTACACGGCGTGGCTCGCGATTCCGCGCGCGCTCGCCTTCCGCGAGGAACTGGGCGTGCAGCGCGTGCGCGCCTACTGCGCGGACCTGGTGCTTGCCGGCAGCACCGCCCTGCAGCGCATTGGTGCACGACCGGTGGCGCCACTGGCGGCGGATCTGGCCATGCGTGCCTTCCTGCTGCCGCAGGTACGTCCCGCCACCGATGCCGATGCCGCCGTCGTGACCCGCGAGCTGTGGAACCAGGCCCGCATCCAGGTCCGCTGTGCGCGCCAGGGCAGCGCCCTGCTGCTGCGCTTCTGCGCGCAGGCCTATGTGGAAGCCGATGAACTGGCGGCGCTGGCCGCCGCAATGGATCGACTCGGCTGGCCGGCCAGGCAATGAAGGAGCTCGCGATGACACAGAAAGCAACGACCACGACCAGACTGGGCCTCGCCGAAATGCTCAAGGGCGGCGTGATCATGGACGTGATCGACGCCGCGCAGGCCCGCATCGCCGAAGACGCCGGCGCCGTCGCGGTCATGGCACTGGAGCGCGTGCCGGCGCAGATCCGCGCCGAGGGCGGTGTCGCGCGCGCCTCCGACCCGGCGATGATTCAGGACATCCAGCGCGCGGTGTCCATCCCGGTGATGGCCAAGTGCCGCATCGGACACAGCATGGAAGCGCGCATCCTCGAAGCGCTGGAAGTGGACTTCATCGACGAAAGCGAAGTACTGACGCCGGCCGACGAGCAGTTCCACATCGACAAGCGCGACTTCCGCGTGCCTTTCGTATGCGGCTGCCGCGATCTGGGCGAGGCGCTGCGCCGCGTCGCCGAGGGCGCCTCGCTGTTGCGCACCAAGGGCGAAGCCGGCACCGGCGATGTGGCCGAAGCCGTGCGCCACCTGCGCAAGCTGTGCACGCAGATCCGCCGGCTCGCCACGCTGGCCGGCGATGAACTGGTGCGCGAGAGCAAGGACCTGGGCGCGCCACTGGAACTGGTGCGTGCGGTGGCCGCCACCGGCCGGCTGCCGGTGCCGAACTTCGCGGCCGGCGGCATCGCGACACCGGCCGATGCCGCCCTGTGCATGGCACTGGGTGCCGAATCCGTGTTCGTGGGCAGCGGCATCTTCCTCGCCGATGATCCGCCGCTGCGCGCCCGCGCCATCGTGCTCGCCACGACTTCGTGGCAGGACCCGCGGGCGCTGGCAAGGATCTCCACTGGACTCGGCAAGGCCATGCGCTCGGTGGAGGTGGGCAAGCTCGCCAGCACCGAACGCTTCGCGGCGCGTGGTGCCTGATTGCCGCGCATCGGCATCCTGGCCGTGCAGGGCGCGTTCGCGGCGCATGCGGCCGTGCTCGAAGGCCTGGGCCATGTGCCCGTCGAAGTGCGCGCGCCGCGCGGCATCGACGAACTCGATGGCCTGGTGCTGCCCGGCGGCGAGAGCACGGCGCAACTGAAACTCATCGAGGCGCTGGGGCTGCGGCCCGGCATCGTCGCGCTGTGCCGGCACAGGCCGGTGCTGGCCACCTGCGCCGGGCTGATCCTGCTGGCACAGCGGGTCAGCAACCCGGAACAGGACAGCCTCGGATTGCTGGAGGTGAGCGTGGGCCGCAATGCCTGGGGAAGGCAGGTCGACAGCTTCGAAGCGCGTTCCGCGGGCGGCAGGCCGCTGGTGTTCATCCGCGCGCCGCGGCTGCTCGCCGTGTCGCCAGCGGTGGCAGTGCTGGATCGCTACGTGGGCGAGCCCGTAGCCGTTCGCCAGGGCAATATCGTCGCCCTCACCTTCCATCCGGAACTGGCCGGCGACACATTCTTCTATGAACTGGCTTTCGCCACCCGCCAGGCCGCCACGTTCACCGCGCCGAAGTACACCACGGGCACCGACAGCAACGCCGCCATCACCCAGCGCGAGACCGACAGGCCCGCGTGACCGGTGGGCGTGCCCAGGCCGGCCAGGTTCATGACCACCGCCAGCAGGATGCTGGTCAGCAACACGAACACCAGAACCGCGGCGACTGTCGCGCCGACAATGCCGGCCATCGCGAGGAACCGTCCCCGGGACAGCGCCATGCTCCGCCGCAGCGCGGCCACCGGCCCCAGCCGCTCCTCGATCTGCGCCGTCCAGGCGCAGAAGCACCACACCAGAACGGCAAGCCCTGGCAATACCAGCAGCACCAGTCCCGCGAGCAACGCCGCCAGCCACAGCAGCACCACCGCCAGCGCGGGCAACAGCCCGGCCACACCCTGTGCCAGTGCGGCAAGTGGACCCAGGCGGCTGCCCACCGAGCGCGCCAGCTGCTGGCGCAGGATGCCGCCATAGCAGACCAGCATCAGCAAGATGCTCGCCGCATACAGTCCCCACCATTGCGCGCTGTGCAGCAAGCCCCGTTCCTCGCCGCTGGCCACCGCCATGGCGCCAGGTGCGCCGCTGGCCACCACGCCCAGCAATGCAAGCGGCAGGCACCCGGGCAGCGATACCTGAAATAATGGCCACGCGGCGGCCAGCACCTCGCGTGCAGCAAGTCGCGTCGCGGCCGGAGCCTGGGCAAAGGGAGTAGCGGGTTCAGTGGACAACGAGGAAACCAGTCCTGCGGGTATTGACGGCGGCGGCAATGTACCAGAGCCGCCGTGCGTGGCGGCGCTGCTGGCCGAGGCGCGCGCGCAAGGCGTGCCGCGGCTGGATGCCGAGGTGCTGCTCGCGTCGCTGTCGCGCGAACCGCGCGCGCAACTCATCGCCTTTCCGGAAAAGCCCATCGACACACTGACCGCCGCCATGTTCCATGCGGGTCTTGAACGGCTGCGCGCCGGCGAGCCGCTGGCCTATGTCACCGGCCTGCGCGAGTTCTGGTCGCTGCCACTGGTGGTCGCGCCCGCGGTGCTGGTGCCGCGCCCGGAGACCGAACTGCTGGTGGAGCTGTGCCTCGCCCGTTACACCGAGGCGCCGCGGCGCGTCGCGGACCTGGGCACTGGTTCAGGCGCCATCGCGCTGGCACTGGCGAAGGAACGGCCCGCGTGGTGGATCGTGGCCACCGATGCCTCCGCGGATGCGCTGCAAGTGGCGCAGATCAATCGCCAGCGACTGAAACTCAACAACGTGGAGTTGCGCCAGGGCAGCTGGTGCAACGCGCTGGGCGGCGAACCCTTCGATGCCATCCTGAGCAATCCGCCATACGTCGCGCCGGGACATCCCGCGCTGGCCACGCTGCGTCATGAACCGGTGGAAGCACTGGTGGCGCCGGATGAAGGCTACGCGGACCTGTTCGCCGTCGCCGCCGGTGCGCGCGCGCGGCTGAAGCCCGGCGGCCTGCTGCTGCTGGAACATGGCCCGGAGCAGGCCGGACGGCTGGCGCGCGAACTGGCGCTGCTGGGTTACACCGCCATCGACTGCCACCAGGACTTCGCGGCGCTGGACCGCGTCACCGCTGCGAACTGGCCCTCGGCCTGATCTGGTTGTACTGTCTGCCACCGCAGTCCTTTCCCTGCTGATCACTGGAAGAACATCATGGTCCGTATCGAAACCTCGCTGGGCGGCTTCACGCTCGAACTGGATGCCGAGAAGGCTCCCATCTCCGTCGCCAACTTCCTCGCCTATGTGGACGAGGGCTTCTTCGACGGCCTGATCTTCCACCGCGTGATCCCGGGTTTCATGATCCAGGGCGGCGGCTTCACGCCGGACATGGACCAGAAGAAGGGCAAGGGCACGATCAAGAACGAAGCCGCCAACGGCCTCGCCAATGATCGCGGCACCATCGCCATGGCGCGCACCAACGTGGTGGATTCGGCCACCTCGCAGTTCTTCATCAACCTGAAGGACAACGACTTCCTGAACCACGCCGGCCCGGGCAACTTCGGCTACGCCGTGTTCGGCAGGGTGGTCGAGGGCCTGGACACCATCGACCGCATCGCGAAGGAACGTACCGGGCGCAAGGCCGGACATGACGACGTGCCGGTCACCGACGTGGTCATCGTTTCCGCCAAGCGCATCGAAGCCGCCAGTTAAGCGCGGTGGGTACAGGCAGACGCAGCCTGCCGCGGCGTCTGTTGCGCTATACGCTCGGCGCGGTGCTCGCGGCGCTGCTGCTGTCGGTGCTCGCGGTGCTGGCCATGCGCTGGGTGGACCCCTGGAGCAGCGCCTTCATGGTGGATGCGCGCGTCGACTCCTGGTTCGACGATGACGAGCGGCCGTTCCAGCTGCGCCAGAGCTGGCGCGACTACCGCTACATCTCGCGTGAGCTGGCGCTGGCAGTGGTGGCATCGGAGGACCAGCGCTTCCCCGAACACAGCGGCTTCGACTTCGCGCAGATCCAGAAAGCCATGGACGATGCCGAAGCCGGTCGCCGCGCGCGCGGCGCCAGCACCATCACGCAGCAGGTGGCCAAGAACCTGTTCCTGTGGAGCGGGCGCAGCTGGATCCGCAAGGGACTGGAAGCCTGGTTCACCCTGCTCGTCGAGGCGTTGTGGCCCAAGCAACGCATCCTCGAGGTGTACCTGAACATCGCCGAGTTCGGCCGCGGCATCTATGGCGCGGAAGCCGCGGCGCAGGCCTTCTTCCACAAACCGGCTGCGCGCCTGACCCGTGCCGAGGCCGCGCGCCTCGCCGCGGTGCTGCCCAACCCCAAGCAGCGCCGTGCCGATGCACCCGGCCGCTACGTGCTGCGACGGCAGCAGCAGATCGAGATCCAGATGGCCGCGCTGGGTGGCACGTACTACTTGCGGGAACTGGAGAAGCGTTAGTCGTGCACGCTGGACATCAGCGCCAGCGGCCGGCCTTCCGGGTCCTTGAAGAAAGCCATCCATTCCTCGGTGCCATCCGCATGGCGATGGACCATGTGCGGCGCGTTGATGAACTCGACGCCGCGCGCATGCAGGTCATCATGCGCACGCCGGATGTCGGGCACGGCGAAGTAGAGGATGGATTCGGCCGGCGGTGCGGCCTCCGCCTGGAACAGGTACAGGCGCACGCCCGCGCAATCGAAGAAGGCGAACGTCCCGGTGGTGAACAGATGTGGCAGCCGCAGCACGTCGCGATACCACGCCTCCGCCAGCCTGATGTCCCCGACCGACCGGGATACCTGCCCGACGGCGACTGATGTGTTCTGCACTGCTGTCTGCTGCTGCGACACGGCCTTGCCCAAGGCACTGTCCTTCGGTGCGCGGAACCAGCGCCGCAGCGCCTGGCGGTTGGACACGCCCAGCTTGGCCATGGCGTTGTCGATGTGGAACTTGACGGCGTCGAAGGAGACGCCGCGACGGCGCGCGATCTCCTTCGTCGTCATGCCGTGCTGGACGGCATGCACGATGGCCCACTCGGTGCGGGTGAGCACATCGTCATGCGGTGGGCGGCCTCTGTTGCGCGGCATGGGGACATCCTAGCCGCACCGCCAGGGGAATTACCCTCCCCACGCCAACAGCATGTCAGCCGCGCTTCTGGATCATCTTCCAGCCATTGCCGGAAGGATCGCGGAAGTTGGCATCCCAGCTGCCATAGCGTTCGGCCGGCTCCTGCGTGAACTCCACGCCCGCCGCGCGCAGGCGCGCGAATGCCGCGCGGCAGTCGTCCACTTCCAGCAGCAGCGGTGGCATCGCGCCCTTGGCGACGATGGCCTGCAGTGCCGCGGCCGTCGCGGCATCGTGCACCGGCGGGCCGGGCAGGAACAGGCCCAGCTGGAAGGCCGGCTGGTCGGGGTGATGCACGGTGAGCCAGCGGTAATCACCGTTGCGCACGTCCGCCAGCACGCGGAACCCGAGTTTGCCGGTGTAGAACGCGAGCGCCTCGTCCTGGTCGCGCACGTACAGGCCCATCATCTGGATGCTCTGGCTCATGAATGCTCCTCTTGTTGCGCGCCGTTATACCGGCGGCCACGCGGCGTCGCTTCTCCGAAACTGCGGTGCTGAGGTCAGGGCGTTGCGCGGCACTGAGGAAGCAGGCAGGCACGTAGCCCAGCCCTGCCGGATTCGCCCGCGCCGCGGCGCGCACCGCGCCCGGACTGCGGCCGGTAACGTCGCGGAAGATGCGCCCGAAGGTGCCGAGGCTGCGCCAGCCGGTATCGAAGGCAATGTCGGTGACGGGCCGGTCGGTATCGCGCAGCAGTGTCATCGCCCGTTCGATGCGGCGCGTGAGCAGGTAGCGATGCGGCGGCACGCCGAAGGCCTGCCTGAAGGAGCGCGCGAAGTGCGCCGCCGACACGCCGCTCACGCGCGCCAGCCTCGGTACCGGCCAGTGCTGCTGCGAGGCCGCGTCCATGCGGTCCCTGGCGCGCAGCAGGCGGCGCAGCAGATCAGGGGACTGTGCCGCGCTGTCGCCGGTGCCGGAACGGGAGGTGCGTGAAGGCGGAGGCATGCGGGCCGGTTCTTCAGTTCAGGCTGGCGTTGCCTTCGGCAGAAGCCGCCAGGAACAGCCGCGCGGCATCCACCGCATCGAAGCGGTAAGGCTTCTGGCAGAACTCGCAGGTCACCGTGACCGCGCCCTGCTCGGCCAGGATGGATTCGATCTCCTCGCGGCCAAGACCGCGCAGCAGCGCCGACACGCGCTCGCGGTCGCAGCGGCAGGCGAAGCTCACGCGCTCGGCTTCGAAGAGCCTGAGGTCATGCGCGCCGAACAGCCGGCGCAGCAGCTCTGCGGGTTCCACCGCCAGCAATTCCTCCGCGCCCAGGGTCGCCAGCAGTGCGGTCGCCTCTTCCCACAGATGCTGCGCACCAGCTGCGGCGGCCTCGCCCTGCCCGCCCGGTGCCGGCAGCTTCTGCAGCAGCAGGCCGGCGGCCGCATCACCGTTCGCGGCCAGCACCAGCACCGTGGGCAGCTGTTCGGAGACCTCGAAATAATGCGCAAGGCAGGCGGCCAGCGAATCCCCGCCCAGCGGCACGATGCCCTGCCAGGGCGCCACGCCTTCGCCCTGCTCCACGCTGACCACCAGGCGCCCGCCATCGATCTGCTCATGGAAGGCGGCGCCGTGCGCGGCCGCGTCTTCGGCCACATGCGCCACGCCGCGCAGCGTGCGCTGGTCGGTGGCCTGGGCCACCAGCATGGTCACGGCACCCTTCGATCCCAGCAATTGCAGCGTGAGCGTGCCGGTGAATTTCAGCGAGGCGGACACCAGTACGGCAGCGGCGAGGGATTCACCCAGCAGCGCCAATGCCGGCGCCGGCAGGTGCTGGTGTTCGCGTGCCTCGCGCCAGCTGCCCGACAACCGCACCCAGTGGCCGCGCAGCGGCGCATTCTCGAAGAGGAATCGCCGCAGGCGATCCGTCTCGCTCATGAAATGCGCGGGCGGCACCGCTGTTTGCGGTTCCGCTCCATTACCGGGAAGCGCTCACGGCGCGAGTTTCTTCTTCAGCAGCTCGTTGAGCAGCGCCGGGTTGGCCTTGCCGCCGCTGACCTTCATCGCCTGGCCGACGAAGAAGCCGAACAGCTTGTCCTTGCCCGACCGGTAGTCGGCGAGCTGCTTCGGGTTCGCTGCAATGATCTCGTCGATCAGCTTCTCGATGGCGCCGCTGTCGGTGATCTGCTTCAGGCCGCGCGCCTCGATGACGGTATCCGCATCGCTGCCGTCGGCCCACATCACCTCGAACACTTCCTTGGCCAGCTTGCCGGAGATGGTGTTGTCGGCGATGCGCGCGAGCAGGCCACCGAGCTGCCTCGAGGAGAGCCTGCTGGCGCCGACCGCAAGGCCATCCTTGTTCAGCGCGGCCGAGAAGTCGCCCATCACCCAGTTGGCGGCGAGCTTGGCCTCGCCAGGCACCACGGCGGCCACTTCTTCGTAGAACGCGGCCACGTCACGGCCGGCGGTCAGCACCTGGGCGTCGTAGGCCGGGATGCCGTACTGCTGCACGAAGCGCGCGGCCTTCTGGTCCGGCAGCTCGGGCAGGTTCCTGCGCAATCCATCGATGAAGGCATCGTCCAGCACCACCGGCAGCAGGTCCGGGTCCGGGAAGTAGCGGTAGTCGTTGGCTTCTTCCTTGGTGCGCATGGAGCGCGTCTCGTCCTTGTCGGCGTCGTACAGGCGCGTTTCCTGCACCACCTTGCCGCCGGATTCGATGAGGTCGATCTGCCGCTGCACCTCGTGGTTGATGGCCTTCTCGACGAAGCGGAAGGAGTTCAGGTTCTTCAGCTCCGCACGCGTGCCGTACTTTTCCTCGCCGCGGCGGCGCACCGACACATTGGCGTCGCAGCGGAACGAACCTTCCTGCATGTTGCCGTCGCAGATGCCGAGGTAGGTCACCAGCTGGTGCACCTTCTTCATGTAGGCGATGGCTTCCTTCGCCGAACGCATGTCCGGCTCGGAGACGATCTCCACCAGCGGCGTGCCGGCGCGGTTCAGGTCGATGGCCGACACACCCACATGGCCTTCGTGCAGGCTCTTGCCGGCGTCCTCTTCCAGGTGCGCGCGGGTGATGCCGACGCGCTTCACCGTGCCATCTTCCTGCAGCACGTCCAGATGCCCCTTCGCGACGATGGGCAACTCGTACTGGCTGATCTGGTAACCCTTCGGCAGGTCCGGATAGAAGTAGTTCTTGCGCGCGAACACCGACTTGCGCGCGATGCTTGCATCCACCGCCAGGCCGAACTGCACCGCCATGCGCACCGCCGTGCCGTTCAGCACCGGCAGCACACCCGGGTAACCCAGGTCCACCAGGTCCGCCTGCGTATTGGGCTCGGCGCCGTATGTGGTCGGCGAACCGGAGAAGATCTTGGTCCTGGTGGCCAGCTGGGCGTGGATCTCCAGCCCGATGACGGTCTCCCAGGCGGATTCGGCCGTGCTCATGCGAAGCCCTCCGCGAAACCGGCCGGGGCTTGCAGGTGCCAGCCGGTTTCCTGCTGGTAGCGATGCGCGGCCGCCAGCAATCCGGCCTCGCCGAAGTGCGGTCCGATCAGCTGCACGCCCACCGGCAGCGAGCCTGCAAAGCCGCAGGGAATCGACATGGCCGGCAGCCCGGCCAGGTTGGCGCCGATGGTGTAGATGTCGTTCAGGTACATGGTGATCGGGTCCGAAGTCTTGTCGCCCAGGCCGAAGGCCGGAGTCGGCGCGGTGGGGCCCAGCAGCAGGTCCACTTCGCCGAAGGCGCGGCGGAAATCCTCGGTGATCAGCGCCCGCACCTTCTGCGCCTTCAGGTAGTAGGCGTCGTAGTAGCCGGCCGACAGCACGTAGGTGCCGGTCATGATGCGGCGCTTGACCTCCGCGCCAAAGCCTTCGGCGCGCGAACGCTTGTACAGGTCCTGCAGGTCCTTCGGTTTGTCGCAACGGTGGCCGAAGCGCACGCCATCGAAGCGGGCCAGGTTCGAGGAGCACTCCGCGGGCGCGACCACATAATAAGTAGGCACCGACAGCGGCAGGCTGGGCAGGCTGACTTCCTTCACCACCGCGCCCAGCTTCCGGAAGGCCGCAAGTGCTTCACGCACCGGCTTTTCCACTTCCGGCTGCAGGCCATCACCGAAGAACTCCTTCAGGATGCCGATCCTGAGCCCCGCCAGCGGCGCCGACAGCGCGGCATGGTAGTCGGGCACCGGCGCATCGACGCTGGTGGAATCGCGCGGATCGAAGCCGGCCATGGCCTGCAGCACCAGCGCCGCATCCTCGGCACTCACGGTAATGGTGCCGGCCTGGTCCAGGCTGGAAGCGAAGGCGATCATGCCGTAGCGGGACACGCGTCCATACGTGGGCTTCAGGCCCGTCACGCCGCACAGCGAGGCGGGCTGGCGGATCGAACCGCCGGTATCCGTGGCAGTGGCCAGCGGCGCGAGCCTCGCGGCCACCGCCGCCGCCGAACCGCCGGAGGAACCACCCGGCACGCGCGTGGCGTCCCAGGGGTTCTTCACCGGTCCGTAGAAGCTGGTTTCATTGGACGAGCCCATGGCGAACTCGTCCATGTTCGCCTTGCCCAGCATCACCATGCCGGCATCCTTGAGCCGCGCCACGATGGTGGCGTCGTAGGGCGCGACGAAGTTCGACAGCATCTTCGAGGCGCAGGTGGTCAGCACGCCGGCGGTGCAGAAGATGTCCTTGTGGATCATCGGCACGCCGGTAAGCGGCCCGGCCTTGCCGGCCTGGCGCGCGGCATCGGCCGCCGCGGCCTGGGCCAGCGCCGCTTCCGCGGTCACCGTGACCAGCGCGTTCAGCCCGGGCTGGGCCTGCTCCACCCGCGCCAGCGCGGCACGGGTGAGCTCCACGGCGGAGTACTTGCCGGCGGTGAGGCCCGCCGACAGCTGCGCGAGCGTGTTCGCCATCACTCGATGACCTTGGGGACGAGGTACAGGCCGGCTTCCACCTGCGGCGCATTGCGCTGGTACAGGTCGCGCTTGTTGCCCGAACCGATCTCATCCGCGCGCAGGCGCTGCACCTGCCCGGTCAGCGGATGGGCCATGGGCTCCACCCCGGCGGTGTCCGCCTTCTCCAGCTGGCCGACCATGTCCAGGATGCTGGTGAGGCTGGTCGCGTAGCCGGCCGCCTCGGCGGGTTTGACTTCGAGCCGCGCGAGCTGCGCGATGCTCTGGATCTGCTCGGGTGTCAGGGTCATCGGAAAAAGCTTCGTTTCGGCCGCGGGAGGGGCCGGATGATACACCGCGGCAGCGCAGCGGGCCGTACCACCGCCGCAGCGGGCGCGCAAAGCACTGCATCCATCGGCAACGTGAAACCTGTCGCGCATTCCAGACGAGCGCATCGCGTCGTCACGGAAACATTGAAAAAAGCAGCGCTGCATCACGTGTCTTGCCTTGCTACAAAGTAGTGCCGTTGTTATGTTACCCGCCGCTTTTCCACCCCTTTTTTTCCGACCCAAGGCCAGCGTTTCATGTTCAAGCGCGTTCGCGGCTATTTCTCCAGCGACCTGTCCATCGACCTCGGCACGGCCAACACACTGATCTACGTGCGCGGCAAGGGCATCGTGCTCAACGAACCCTCGGTGGTGGCGGTGCAGGACGAGCCCGGCAACAGCGGCAAGCGCATCGTGGCCGTGGGCGCCGAAGCCAAGAACATGCTGGGCCGCACGCCCGGCCACATCACCGCGGTGCGACCGATGAAGGATGGCGTGATCGCCGACTTCACCTACACCGAGAAGATGCTGCAGTTCTTCATCAAGAAGGTGCATGGCGACCGTTTCCTGCGCCCCAGCCCGCGCGTGCTGGTGTGCGTCCCCTTCGGCTCGACGCAGGTGGAGCGTCGCGCCATCCGCGAGTCGGCCGAAGGCGCCGGCGCGCGCAACGTGGCCATCGTCAGCGAGCCCATGGCCGCGGCGGTGGGCGCGGGCCTGCCCACGCATGAAGCGCGCGGCTCGATGGTGCTGGACATCGGCGGCGGCACATCGGAAGTCGCGGTGCTGTCGCTGAACGGCATCGTGTATGCGAATTCCGCGCGCATCGGCGGCGACCGCTTCGACGACGCCATCATGAACTACGTGCGCCGCAACTACGGCATCCTGATCGGCGAAGCCACCGCGGAGCGCATCAAGATCGAGATCGGCTCGGCCTACCCCGGCCAGCAGGTCAAGGAACTCTCGGTGAAGGGCCGCAACCTTTCCGAGGGCGTGCCGCGCAGCTTCACGCTGAACAGCAATGAAATCCTCGAGGCGCTGCAGGAACCCCTGCAGGGTATTGTCGGCGCGGTGAAGCAGGCGCTGGAACAGACACCGCCCGAGCTGGGCGCGGACGTGGCCGAGCGCGGCATCGTGCTCACCGGCGGCGGCGCGCTGCTCAGGGACATCGACAAGCTCCTCATGGAAGAGACCGGCCTGCCGGTGGTCATCGCCGAGGACCCGCTGACCTGCGTCGCGCGCGGCGGCGGTCGCATCCTCGAATTGATGGACGAGCTGGGCCCCGGGCACTTCGGCCTCGAATAACAGGAGCCGGCGCATGGCCTTCGCCGGCGGTGGCATGAATACCCCTTCCGCGCGCGAATCCGCGCCGGGCGGCCGCTTCTTCTTCTTCGCCCTGCTGTCGCTGGTGCTGATGTACTTCGACCAGAAGGACGGCTGGGGCGATCGCATCCGCTACGCGCTGCAGGCCGTCGCCTACCCCATCCAGGTCACCGTGGGTTCGCCGCGGATGTTGTGGAATGCCACCGCCGAATTGTTCGAGACCCGCGGCAGCCTGCGGGCGGAGAACGAGGCACTGCAGAACCAGGTGCGCGAACTGACGTTGCGCACGCAGACCTTCGAGGCAATGGAACGGGAGAACGCGCAGCTGCGCGCACTGGCGGACTCATTGCCGCCACTGGTCCAGAAGAGCCTGCTCGCCGATGTGGTCAATGCGGAGCTCACCCACCGGCGGCAGCGCCTGGTGATCAACAAGGGCGATGCCGCCGGCCTGTACCGTTCGCAAGTGCTGGTGGATGCCACGGGCCTGGTCGGCCAGCTGGTGCGTGTCGGGCCATGGAACGCCGAGGTGATGCTGATCAGCGATGTGGAAGCCGCGGTGCCGGTGCAGATCGTGCGCAGCGGTGAACGCAGCATCGTGGTCGGCACCGGCGATTCGCGCGAACTGAAAATGGATTACCTGCCGGCCACTGCCGACGTGAAGACCGGCGACATGGTGGTCACCTCCGGCCTCGGCGGCGTGTTCCCGGCCGGCATCCCGGTGGGCAAGGTCATCGAGAACATCCGCGATCCGGATGACCTGCTGGCGCATGTGCGCGTGGCACCGCTGGCGCAGCTGGACCGCAGCCGCCAGCTCAGCGCGCTGTGGTTCGATCCCGCCAATCCGGGCGCTCCGCCATCGCCGCAGATACTCGAGGCGCTGCCGCCAGCCTCCGTCGCCGATCCGGTGACGCGCAACCAGGAGCCGCGCAAGGCGCGCACGGCCACGACAACTCCAGCGCCGGCACCGGCATCCACGCCGCCCGCGCGGGCCGCCGCGCCGGCCACCCGCCCGGCCACCCGCCCGGCCACGCAGCCCGTCGCGCCGCGTGCGGAATCACCCGCCGCGGCAAGCCCGGGCAGTGCCGAACCCGCGCCCGCGGTCGCCGCGCCGGCCGCACCTTCCGGGGAGCCGCAATGATCCTCGGCGGCGCGCGCGAATCCCCGCTGCTGATCTACGTCACCACGCTGATCGCGCTGGTGCTGACGCTGCTGCCGGTGCCGCAGCTGGTGACCATGCTGTGGCCCAACCTGCTGGTACTGACCGTGCTGTACTGGTCCACGATGGCACCGCTGGCTGGCGGCATGCTGCTGGGCTTCGCGGCCGGGCTCACGCTGGACGTGCTGGGCGGCGCGCAACTGGGCCAGCATGCCTTCGCGCTGTCGCTGCTCACCTACCTCGCGCTGAAACTGCACCTGCTCACGCGCGCCAAGCCGCTGTTCGAGCAGGCCATCTTCGTGTTCTTCGCCATGCTGCTGTACGAGGCCACGCTGTGGGCCATCGACGGCTTCAGCGGCCACGCCACCTCCGGCTGGACACGCTGGGTGCATGTGCCCATCGGCACGCTGCTGTGGCCAGTGGTGGTCGGCGTGCTTGGCCGTCTGCACGCACCACGCTAGGGGGCAACCATGGCAGGGCCCGTACGCATCAAGGATCACCAGCGCGAGCAGCGCTCGTTCTTCCAGCGCAGCGCCGTGGCGGCGTTCGTGATCCTGGCGCTGATACTGGTGCTGCTGGGCCGGCTGGTGCTGCTGCAGGTGGTGCGCTACGACTACTACACCGACCAGGCCGACGGCAACCGCGCGCGCATGGAGCCCATCCCGGCCAACCGCGGCCTGATCCTGGACCGCAACGGCAAGGTGCTGGCCGAGAACCGCCCCTCCTTCCAGCTGGAGCTGGTGCGCGAGACCGTGGGCTCGACCAGTGACCTGGACCGCACGCTCGCCGGACTCGCGCGCATCGGCGCCATCCCGGCCGAGGACGTACCGGAACTCAAGCGCAAGATCCTCGGCTATCGCGTGTTCGAGACCGTGCCCATCCGGCTGCGGCTGACCGAGGAGGAGATGGCGGCCTTCGCCGGACATCGCCACGAATTCCCTGGCGTGGAAATGCAGTCACGCTCCACGCGCTTCTACCCTTACGGCGCGCTGGCCGTGCATGCACTGGGCTACGTGGGCGCCATCACCGAGAAGGATCGCGAGAAGATCGACCTTACGGCCTACGAAGGCACCGCGTTGATGGGCAAGCTGGGCGTGGAAGCAGCCCGCGAAGCCGAACTGCATGGCGTGAACGGCTTCGAGGAGAAGCTGGTCAACGCGCAGGGCCGTTCGGTGACCGGACGCAGCAACCTGGAAAGCACGCTGCGCAACCGCAAGCCGCGCGCGGGCATGGACATCATCACCTCGCTGGACCTGGCCACGCAGCAGGCCGCGGAAGAAGCCTTTACCGGCCGGCGCGGTGCGGCGGTGGCCATCGACCCGTCCAACGGCGACGTGCTGGCGTTCGTCAGCCTGCCCGGCTTCGACCCCAGCATGTTCGGCCGCGGCATCACCCGCGGCGAGTACGCCGAGCTGAACAACGACACCAAGCCGCTGTTCAACCGCGCCATCAGTGGCGAGTACCCGGCTGGCTCCACGGTGAAACCGGTGATGGGCATGGCCGGCCTCGCATTCGGGGAAATCACTCCCAATGAACCGCACTACTGCCCCGGGACCTACCGCGTGGGCGGCAGCAGCCGCATCGCCCGCGAGGGACGTGGCGGCGTGCATGGCCAGGTGGCGCTGCGCGCAGCAATCGCCGAATCCTGCGACGTGTACTTCTACGCGCTGGCCGAGCAGCTGGGCGTGGACAAGATGCATGATTTCCTCGCGCCCTTCGGCTACGGCGAGAGGACCGGCATCGACATCGCGGGCGAGAAACCGGGCGTGCTGCCCTCCAAGGCCTACAAGAGCGCGCTGTTCAGGAACGCCAAGGACCAGACCATGCGCGGCTGGTATCCGGGCGACTCGGTGAACATGGGCGTGGGCCAGGGTTTCATGTCGGTCACGCCGATGCAGAACGCGCACATCGCCGCGGTGCTTGCCGCCAAGGGCAAGGTGTTCAAGCCGCGCCTGGTCACCGGCCTGCATGATCCGGTCACCGGCAAGACCGACACGGTCGCACCCGAGGAGCTGCCGCATGTGAAGGGCGGCACGCCGGAACAATGGGACGTGATCATGGAAGGCATGCGCGAGACCATGATCAGCGGCACGGCCAAGGCCATCTCCACGTCGGCGGAGTACCACATCGCCGGCAAGACCGGCACCGCGCAGGCGCATTCGGTGGGCCAGAACGAGCGCCTCGACGCGCAGGTGGCCGAGAACCTGCGCGACCATGCCTGGTTCATCGCCTTCGCGCCGGCGGAGGATCCAAAGATCGCGGTAGCCGTGCTGGTGGAGCATGGCGGCTTCGGCGCCGCGGCGGCCGCACCCATCGCGCGCAAGCTGATGGATGCCTATCTGCTGCCGCGGATGAAAGGTGCGCCCGCGCCCGCCGACGCGCCGCCATCCGGCGCAGCGGCAGCCGAGGAAGATTCTCCCGCTCCGAGGCCCGCACCATGATCGGTTCGAGCTTCGGTCCCGCCCCCGACACCACCACGCGCCGCACGCTGGGCACGGCCGCGCGACTGCTGTCGGCGCTGAAGCTGGATGGCCCGCTGGTGGTGGGCCTGGGCCTGCTGGTGCTGTACGGCCTGATCGTGCTGTACAGCGCCTCGGGCCAGAAATGGGAGATGGTGCTGCGCGCCGTGGTCAGGTTCGGCATGGGTGCGGCCGCCATGGTGGCGCTGGCGCACGTCCGCCCGCAGCAGCTGCGCAACGCGGCGCCCTGGCTGTACGGCGTGGGCATCGTGCTGCTGATCGTGGTGGACATCATCGGCCACATCGGCAAGGGCGCGCAGCGCTGGCTCGACCTGGGCTTCGTCAGTTTCCAGCCCTCGGAGATCATGAAGATCGCAGTGCCCATGCTGTGCGCGTGGTACCTGCACGAGCGGCCGCTGCCACCCTCCTGGTCTTCGCTGGGCGTACTGGCCGGCATCATCCTGGTACCCGTTGGCCTGGTTTACTTCCAGCCGGATCTGGGCACCGCCGTGCTCATCGCCATCGCCGGGGCGCTGCTGGTGATCATGGCCGGCCTGTCGGTGTGGATCATGGCCGGCGCGGTGGCCGCCACCGGCGTCGGCGCGTGGATCGCCTGGAAGTACCTGCTGCACGACTACCAGCGCCTGCGCGTGCTCACCTTCATCGATCCGATGACCGACCCGCAGGGCGCCGGCTACCACACGCTGCAGTCGCAGATCGCCATCGGTTCGGGTGGCGTATTCGGCAAGGGCTGGATGCATGGCAGCCAGTCGCAGCTGGCCTACCTGCCGGAGCGTCACACCGACTTCATCTTCGCGGTGATCGGCGAGGAGTTCGGCCTGTTCGGCATCATCATCCTGCTGGGGCTGTATGGCTTCGTGATCTCGCGCGCGCTGTACCTGGCGTCACAGACCCAGGACACTTTCGCGCGGCTGCTGGCCTCGTGCCTCGCCCTCACGTTCTTCGTATACGTGTTCATCAACGCCGGCATGGTCAGCGGCATCCTGCCGGTGGTCGGCGTGCCGCTGCCGCTGGTCAGCTACGGCGGCACATCCATGGTGACCCTGCTGGCCGGCTTCGGTATCCTCATGGCGCTGTATTCGCATCGCAAACTCGTCGGCTCCTGAACAGGGAGGCAGGCCATGAAACCGAATCTGTCCTGCGCGGCCCGCGCCGCATTTCTCGCCTTTGCCGTGGTTCCCGCGGCGCTGCCGGCGCAGGGCGCGGGGCTGGACGTCGCCCGCAAGGACGTGCAGCAGTTCATCGCGAAGCTGCACAAGGAACATGATTTCGACGCGCAGGAACTGGTGTGGATACTGCGCGATGCCGAGCCGCAGCTGCGCATCGTGGAGATCATGGAGCGGCCCGCGGAAGCGGCCATGCCCTGGCACCAGTACCGCGCGCGCTTCCTCACCGACGAACGCATCAATGGCGGCGTGGCCGTGTGGCAGCAGCACCGCGACACGCTCGCCGCCATCGAACGCGACAGCGGCGTGCCGGCGCAGTACCTGGTGGCCATCACCGGCGTGGAAACCTTCTACGGCCGGCAGACCGGCGGCTACCGCGTGCTGGATGCGCTCGCCACGCTGGCCTTCGAGTATCCGCGCCGCGCCGAATACTTCCGCGGCGAGTTGACGCAATTCCTGCTGCTGGCGCGCGAGGAACGCATCAACCCGCGCACACCCAAGGGTTCCTACGCCGGCGCCATGGGCATTCCGCAGTTCATGCCCTCCAGCTTCCGCCGCTATGCGGTGGATGGCAGCGGCGACGGGCATCGCGACCTGTGGAGTTACGGTGCGGATGTCTTCGGCAGCGTCGCGCATTACCTGAAGGAACACGGCTGGCGCGCCGGCGAACCGGTGCTCAGCAACGCCAGCAACGCCATGCCGCCGGATGATCCGGCCAGGGCCGAGGCGAAGCTCGCCGATACCGTGGAATCGCTGCGCAACCGCGGCTACCGCTTCGACACCACGCTGGCCGACAAGGCCCCGGCGATGCTGGTGCCTGCGCTGCTGGAGGACGGCCAGTCCTGGCGCGTGGGGTTCCAGAACTTCTACGTGATCACGCGCTACAACCGCAGCTTCCTGTATGCGATGGCCGTGAACGACCTCGCGGACGCCATCGCCGCGCGCTACAAGACCACGCAGACCGTGGCGCAGGGACAGTGATGCGGGGATTGCCGGTTGCCCTGCTGGGCCTGCTGCTCGCCGCCTGCAGCGCCACGCCGCCCCGGCCTTCACCATCGCCCTCGCCGACACCCGCACCTTCGGTGCCGGAGCGTTCCACGCCGCCGCCGCCGCCGGCCAACCTCGATGCCATTGCCGATCCGGTGCCGCGCGCCGAACCGCGCAGCACACGCGGCAACCCGGTCTCGTATGAGGTGTTCGGCAAGCGCTACTTCCTGCTGCCCACCTCCGAAGGCTACAAGGAGCGCGGCGTCGCCTCCTGGTATGGGCCGGATTTCCACGCCCGCCCCACTTCCAGCGGCGAGCCCTACGACATGTACGCGATGACGGCGGCCCACAAGACGCTGCCCATCCCCTGCTATGCGCGCGTCACCAACCTCGCCAACGGCCGCAGCATCGTCGTGCGCATCAACGACCGCGGCCCGTTCGTGGACAACCGCATCATCGACCTGTCCTACACGGCCGCGCACAAGCTGGACATGACCCGCGCCGGCACCACCTTCGTCGAGGTGGAAGTGATCACGCCGGGCTCGTTGCCGGAAGCAGCGCGCGGTATCGCGCCGCCAGCGACGCCAACGCTGGCGCAGCAGCCCGGCCTGTTCCTGCAGGCCGGCGCGTTCAGCGTGGCCGACAACGCCAACCAGCTGGCCGCACGGCTGCGCACCGCGGGCATCGCCAGCGTCGTCGTGCGTCCGCCCGAAGCCAATGTTTCGCTGTATCGCGTGCGCATCGGCCCGGTGGCGGACGTAGCCAGCTTCGATGTGCTCGCCGCGCAGCTGGCGCGGCTGGGCATCGCCACCCTGCTTGTCACAGAATGAGCCGACCTTCTCCGGAGTAGCCATGATGAAGAAATTCCTGCCCGCCCTGCTGCTGGCCGCCGCCAGCGCCACCGGCTTCGCCGCCGCGCCCGGCATTCCCGCGCCGCCAGCGGTGCAGGCCACCGGCTACATCCTGCTCGACCACGACAGCGGCCGCGTGCTGGCCGAGCAGCGCGCCGACGACCGCATGGAGCCGGCCAGCATCACCAAGCTGATGTCGGCCTACATCGTGTTCGCCGCGCTGAAGGAGAAGCGCCTCACGCTCGCCGAAACGGTGAAGGTCAGCGAATACGCCTGGCGCAAGGGCGGCGCCGTCACCGACGGCTCCACCAGCTTCCTGGAGCTGGGCTCGCAGGTGCCGGTGGAGGCGCTGATCCAGGGCATGATCGTGCAGTCCGGCAACGACGCCACCATTGCGCTGGCCGAGCGCATCGGCGGCACCGAGGACGCCTTCGTGCAGATCATGAACGACTACGTGAAGCGCCTCGGCATGAAGGGCACCAATTACATGAACAGCTGGGGCGGCCCCGGCCCGAACCATTACTCGACGCCGCGCGACATCGCCATCCTCAGCAACGCGCTGATCCGCGACTTCCCCGAGTACTACAAGTGGTACTCGCAGCGCGAGTTCACCTGGAACAACCACAGGCAGCAGAACCGCAATGGCCTGCTGACGAAGGATCCGAGCGTGGACGGCATCAAGACCGGCCACACCGACAGCGCCAAGTACTGCCTGGTGAGCTCGGCCAAGCGCAATGGCATGCGGCTGGTGTCGGTGGTGCTGGGCTCGCCTTCCATCAAGGCACGCGAGGATGCCAGCGAGGCACTGCTGCAGTACGGCTACAACAATTTCGAAACCGTGAAGCTGCAGGAGGCCGGCGTCGCCGTGCTCACGCCGAAGGTCTACAAGGGCGAAGCGGACAAGGTGGCCATCGGCGGGCGCAGTTCGATCTCCGTCACCGTCACACGCGGCAGCACCGGCAACATCAGCAAGGAAGCCGCCGTGAATGGCACGGTGATCGCCCCGGTGCAGAAGGGCCAGGTGCTGGGCCAGTACACCGTACGCATCGGCGACGAGGTGGTGGCGCGCGTGCCGCTGGTCGCGCTCACCGCCGTCGCGGAAGGCGGCCTGTGGCGCACTGCCGTGGATACCGTGAAGCTCTGGTTCGACTGAGCTGCCGCGTGGCCGAGCCGCTGCCCTGGTGCCATCTGAACGGCGAGCGCATGCCGCTCACCGAAGCGCGCATCTCGCCCTTCGACCGCAGCTTCCTGTTCGGCGACGGCGTGTACGAGGTGCTGCGCGTGTACGGCGGCAAGCTGTTCCGCCCCGAATCCCACCTGAACCGCCTCGACCGCAGTGCCGCGACCATCCAGCTGACCAATCCCCACAACCACGCGCGGTGGTCGGCGCTGCTGCAGGAACTGGTCACCGCCAATGGCGGTGGCGACCAGTACATCTACCTGCAGCTGTCGCGCGGCGCCGAATGGGGCCGCAACCATGCGCCGCTGCCGGACATCCCGCCCACCGTGTTCGCCTACTGCTCGCCCTGGCCGCAGGTGGCCGAAGGCACGCTGCGCGATGGCCTCGCCTGCATCACGACCCAGGACACGCGCTGGGCACGCTGCGACATCAAGTCGGTGGCGCTGCTGGCGAACGTGCTGCTGCGCCAGCTGGCGGTGGATGCCAATGCCTCCGAGGCCATCCTGTTGCGCGATGGCGAGCTGATGGAGGGCAGCGCCTCCACCGTGCACATCGTGAAGGATGGCGTGCTGGTCACGCCGCTGAATTCCACGCGCATCCTGCCCGGCACCACGCGCGGGCTGGTCGAGGAACTGACAGACGACCTGGGCATCCCGCGTCGCGATGCGCGCGTCAGCGAGGCCGAGCTGCGCGCCGCGGAGGAGATCTGGCTGGCCGCGGCCACGCGCGAAGTGCAGCCGGTGACAAGGCTCGATGGCAAACCGGTGGGCACCGGCAAGCCGGGCCCGTTGTGGCGTCGTGTCTACGACGCCTACCAGCAGCTGAAGCGCCGCTGACCTGCCGATGAAGGGCTCCCTTCCTCCGCCAGGCGATGGGCGGCAGCGCTGGCTTGCGCTGCTGTGGCCCGCGCCGCTGAACATCGACGCGCGCGAGCGCTGGCGCCTGGTGGCCGGCGTCGCGCTGGGATTGCTGTTCGCCGCGCTGGTGGCGCGCCTGCTGGGCAACGACCCGTGGCTGGTGGCACCGATCGGCGCCAGTGCCGTCATCGTGTTCGCGCTCCCCTCCTCGCCGCTGGCGCAGCCATGGGCCGTCATCGGCGGCAACACCATCTCGGCGCTGGCGGGCATCACCGCCGTGCACATCGCGCGGGCATTGCATGCGGACATGCTGCTGGCAACCGTGCTGGGCGGGGCACTCGCCACTGCCTCGATGGTCGCATTGCGCTGCCTGCATCCACCCGGCGGCGCGGCAGCGGTGCTGGTGGCGCTGGGCGGCGTGCAGGATTTTCACTTCGCGCTGCTGCCGGTCGGCCTTGATTCAATGTTGCTGGTGCTGGCCGGCATGGGCTACAACCGCGCCACCGGCAAGTCCTACCCGCACCGGCCCGTGCCCACGCATGCGCCCAACCTCGCCAGCCGTTTCGCCGATGCCGACATCGACCGTGTGCTGGCGCGCTGGAACCAGGTGCTGGACGTGCCGCGCGATGAACTGCATGCGTTGCTGGAAGCCGCCGAGTCCGAGGCCTACCAGCGCCGCATGGCCACGCTGACCTGCGGCGACGTGATGTCGCGCGACGTGCTGTCCGTGGAGTACGGCACGCCGCTGCACGAGGCCTGGCAGCTGCTGCGCCGGCGCGGCGTGAAGGCCCTGCCGGTGGTGGACCACTGGCGCAATGTGGTGGGCGTGGTGACGCTGGCGGATTTCCTGGATGGCGCGGGGCTTGATCATCACGAGGGCGTGGGCGAACGCCTGCGCCGGCTGCTCAAGCCCACCACCACGCTGCACACGGACAAGGCCGAGGTGGTGGGCCAGCTGATGACACGCCGGGTGCAGGTGGTCAGCGTGAACAGCACGCTGTCGGCGCTGGTGCCGGTGTTCTCCGTCACCGGGCACCATCATCTGCCGGTGGTGGACGGGAAGCTCAAGCTGGTGGGCATCATCACGCAGACCGACCTGGTGCGGGCGCTGCAACACCAGGGCTGAAGTCACGGCTGCCGTGGCCGGCCTCAGAGGCCCCGCTCGATGACCACCGGTATGCCGAGCAGCCGCGCCACCGGCCCGCGCTGCTCCTTCAGGTCCTCCAGCGTGTAGCGGTCCAGCACGGCGAGGAACTCGCGCATGGCCTCGGCGAGCACTCCCTTCAGTCCGCAGGCCGGTGTGATCGCGCATTGCCCGCCGTCGGCTTCGAGGCATTCGACGATGCCCAGTTCGGCTTCCATGTCACGCACCACCGCGCCAATTCCTATCTGCGTCGGCGCGCGCGCCAGGCGCATGCCGCCACCCTTGCCCCGCTGCGTTTCCAGGTAGCCGCGTTCGGCCAGGCCCGCGACCACCTTGACCAGGTGATGGCGCGAGATGCCGTAGGCATTGCTGACCGTATTGACGGTCTGCCATTGCCCGGGGTTCAGTGCCAGTGCGATCAGCGTGCGCAGGCTGTAGTCCGTGTACTGCGTCAGCTGCATGTCAGGCCCGCGTGGCGCTGAAGAAGCCGGACAGCAGCGCGCCGCACTGCTCCTCGAGCACACCACCGAACACATCGACGCGGTGGTTGAGACCCTTGAGCGCAAAGGCGTCGATCAGTCCGCCGGCCGCACCGGCCTTGGGATCGAAGGCGCCGAACACCACGCGCCGCACGCGCGCATGCACCATGGCGGCGGCACACATCAGGCAGGGCTCCAGCGTCACGTACAGCACCGTGTCGTCGAGGCGGTAGTTGCCGAGTGCTGCACCCCCAGCACGCAGCGCGGCGATCTCCGCGTGCGCAGTGGGATCATGCGACGCGATGGGCGCATTGCCGCCGGTGGCGACCACGCGTTCATCCTTCACCAGCACCGCGCCGACCGGGACCTCGCCGCGGTCCATGGCGCGCCGTGCCTCGGCGATGGCGAGGCGCATGAATTCCACGTCGCTGGGCATCGCCGCGCTACTCGTAGATGACGTAGTACTTGCGGGCCGCCGCACGCACGTCCCAGTAGCCGGTGAAGCCGGCCGGCGACACGAAGGCATCACCGGCGCGCCAGGTGCGCTCGGAACCGTCATCGCCGGTCACCGCGATCTCGCCGGCGAGCAGCTGGCAGAACTCGTTCTCGGTGAACACCACGCGCCATTTGCCTACCGCGCACTCCCAGATGCCGGCATGGAAGCGCCCGTCCACGCTGCTGTAGAGATTCCAGGCGCGTTGCGCCGGATCACCCGCGACCACGCGGTCCGCCGGTGGCCGCCATTCGGCGGGCGCGGGCAGCGGACCCTTCATGTCGACCATGGGCTGGAATTGCAGCGTGGCGGGATTGTTCATGCCGCAAGTCTGGCGCAATCAGGCGGGTTCCAGCCAGCCCTCGTAGCGCACCAGCAAGCCAATCAGGGGCAGCGCGGCTTCCACCAGGAATTCATAGCGTCCCTGCGATTCACGTTCGCGGCAGCGTACGCCGCGGAACCAGGAGGTGGGCAATGGCAGCAGGCCCAGCAGGCGCACGCCACGGACGATCCACCAGATCTCGCCATTGCCGGTCTGCAATTCGAAACGCAACTGCACCAGGCCCAGTCGCTCGCGCAGCTGGCCGTCGCGGTGGGTCAGGATCGATGTCATGCCGTGGCCGCCGAAGTCGCGGCGCCAGATCTCGCGCCTGGGGTCGGCGAGGAACTCGACCCGGGTGCGCGCATCGCGCATGGCGGGTGGCAGGCCGGTGAACAGGGCACAGAGCCTTGCCAGCGGGTTACCGCCGCGCAGGATGTTGGTACAACCCGCATAGGTTGATCGCCCTTGCAGGCTGTGCAACCTGCGGATGCTGAAGGGAAGACTGGAGAACTTCTCGCCAAGGATCTGCTGGTAGATCGTCGCTTCCATAGCGGGCGCATCATACGTGGAGGAGCTGCGGGAACCCTTTGCTGTTGAGCTATAGTCGGCGGCAAGGATCTGGCTTACGCAACGACGATATCCATCGCAGCTCCCATGCATCTCATGTTCCATCAGGGACTTGCCGTGCCTGCGAGCTGGATATGCGACTGTTTGTCGCGTTGTCACCTGGTCCCGCATGCCGCGGGCGGGTGGTGTCGGCGCGCGCGTGCTGAACTCAGCTGTCAGGCGACAGGCATTCCGTTGAGGTGCATTTCATGACTACGGCGAGACCATTCCTGATGTTTCAAGGTGGCGTTGCTCAGGCTGCGCTGGATCTATATTTCGCCACCTTCCCGGACTCCCGCATGGTGAAAGCCGAACACTATGGTCCGGGCGAAGCAGGAGCTCCTGGAACCATCAAGGTAGCCGTCTTCACGCTATGCGGCCGTGAGTTCATGTGCTCCGACAGCCCGGTAAAGCACGCCTTTTCCTTCACGCCATCAAGCTCCACCTTCGTTGAATTCGATTCTGCTGCGGAATTGGATCGTGCATTTGACGCACTGTCGAAGGATGGTCAGACACTCATGCCACTCGGCGACTATGGCTTTAGCAAGCGTTTTGAGTGGCTTGCCGACAGATTTGGCGTTTCCTGGCAGCTCAGCCTTCCGGCCGGGCAGCCACAAGCCAGGTAGCCGCAGCCCTTTGTGGGAATCCAGTCACGATTCGGAGACCTCCAGATGGACGCGGAAACCCTTCGGACACTTCAGGCTCCCCTCAAGGCTCGGTATCGCGAATCACCCGATACGGCACGAATCACACTGCGGGCGGAAGGACATGCAGACCAGGACATTGCATGCAGCGTCACGACGGCCCAGGGCCCCGTCAAGGCAGGGCTTCACCCCGCAACGGGAGGTACCGGTCGAGAAGCATGTTCCGCAGACATGCTTCTCCAGGCGCTGGTGGCATGCTCCGGGGTTACATTGAAGGCCGTGGCAACCGCCATCGGCGTCTCGATCAAAAGCGCCAGGATTGAGGCGGAGGGAGATCTGGATTTCCGTGGAACGCTCGGGGTATCGCGGGACATTGCCGTTGGAATCCACGCCATCCGGTTGCGTTTCACGGTCGACACGGACGCGACAGATGACGAGCTGCGAAACCTGCTCCGCCTCACTGAAAGATACTGTGTTGTCCTTCAAACGCTTGCCCAATCACCGAGCCTGGGGGTTTCCTTTGAACGTGGCTGATGAACAACGCACTGATCCACGCAGATCGTTGCAGCACCGCGACCGCGTACAGACATGTCAGCCCGCCGCTGAACTCAGCCGTTGGGCGGCATGACCGACACCTGCGCCAGCATCGACGAGATCGAGCGCATGGCCAAGGCAGCCGGCTGGCGGCGCATCGGGGTTGACGGCGCGGGCGGCGCCGGCAAGTCGCATCTGGCTGATGAACTATCGCAGGTGCTCGACATTCCTGTCCTGGATGTTGACGACTACCTGCACAGGAACCAGGGAGGGTACGTCGACTTCGTGGACTATCCAGCTTTGTCAGCCGCCCTGTCGTCCATGCCCGCGCTGATCCTCAGCGGCGCGTGCCTGCGGCAGGTCCTTGCCAACATGGGAGAAGACCTGGACGGCCATATTTACGTCATGCGCATGCGCGATGGCCTGTGGGTCGACGAGGACGAGTGCGTGTTTCCGGATGGTGTTGAAGTGGCTATCGAGAATCTCGCGAACGGCGCGGCCATGATCTCGCAATACCTCGATGAGCCGACGGAAGCGGTGGTGTCGGAACGGGACGACGAATCGCTGCGGTTGTCATTCGAGATCATGCGCTATCACTCGGAGTTCTCCCCTCATGAAACTGCCGACGTGATTTACGAGCGCCACGAGCATGCCGCCTGAGCCTGCGTGCGCATTTCTGTCCATAGTGGCGGCCGAGCAGAGAAGGCATGCGGAATCCTGAACAAACCTACTACGCCGCCCGCGCCCGGGAATACGAGCGCATCTACCACAAGCCCGAGCGCCAGGCCGACCTGACGCGCCTGCGCGAAGCAGTGCCCGTTCCTTTCACGAACCGTTCCGTGCTTGAAGTCGCCTGCGGAACGGGCTACTGGACGCAGCACATCGCGGCTACCGCACGATCCATTTGCGCGACCGACCTGGCCGATGAAACTCTGGCCGTTGCCAAGGCCAAGCGCCTCGATCCGGACCGCGTGACCTTCAGTGTTGCCGACGCCATGGATCTTCCAGCGAGTCTTGGCACCTTCGAATCGGCATTCTGCGGATTCTGGTGGTCGCATGTGCCGCGCTCCTCCGTTGGTGCGTTCCTGGCCTCATTGCACGCGAGGCTTGTCCCTGGCGCCACGGTGCTGTTGCTTGACAACCTGTATATCGAAGGCAGCAGCACGCCGATTTCGCGGCGCACCGCCGATGGCGATACCTGTCAACTCAGGCATCTTTCCGATGGCTCAACCCACGAGGTGCTCAAGAACTTCCCTTCGGAGTCCGAGCTGCGGGCTCAACTCGGCTCACACGCCACTGACGTGAAGTACACGGACCATGGACACTATTGGCTACTGGAGTATCGCTGTGTCACCTGACAGCTTGTTGCAGCCCGCATGAACACACGCAGCAACATTCCGGTACTTGCCTTTGCAGCACCCCATGAACTCCCCGCGGGCCAGTTCCCTTGCCAGCACCCAGGCGGTCCAGCCGGAGCTGGTCCGGACTGTTTCCTACGACGCCGGCACGGTGAGCAGCCTCATCGCAATGAGCGAGGCGTCGTGCAAGTAGCGCTGCGCAAGGCGCGGGGCATTTCACGGTGACCCGCCCCCGCCGACCACAAGGAAGCCTTCGTTGAAAACGCATTCCGGATCCTGCCTCTGCTCAGCCGTCAGGTTCGAGGTCGACGGCGATTTCGAACGCTTCTATCTGTGCCATTGCCAGTACTGCCGCAAGGACACGGGCTCGGCGCACGGCGCGAACCTGTTCTCGGGCACGGCAGTGCTGAGATGGCTCTCGGGCGAGGAGAAGGTCGCGCACTTCACCCTGCCCGGAACACGACACTCGAAGTCCTTCTGTTCGGTGTGCGGCGCGGCGTTGCCGCGCCTGCAGATGGGCGGCCAGCTGCTGGTGGTTCCGGCCGGCAGCCTGGACGGCGATGTTTCACTTCGACCTGATGCGCATATATTCACCGCCAGCAGGGCAAACTGGGACCAGTCGCTGGAAGGTGTTCCATTGGTGGCGGTGTTGCCATCAGGTTGAGAGGGAGTACGGCATGGCCGAAATCAAGACCAGGGCCACCAAAGCCAGCGTGGCGGGCTACGTGGCCGCCATCGACGACGAGGAACGGCGCGCGGACTGCAAGCAGCTGATCAAATTGATGACCAGCATCACCGGCAAGCCGGCAAAGATGTGGGGCGCGAGCATCGTCGGCTTCGACAGCTACCACTACAGGTACGCCAGCGGTCACGAAGGCCAGATGTGCCTGGCCGGGTTCTCCTCGCGCAAGCCGAACCTCACCATCTACATCATGTCCGGCAGTGCCGCGCAGAAGAAGCTGCTGGCGAAACTGGGCAGGCACAAGGTGTCCACGGCCTGCCTGTACCTGCGGCGCCTGGCGAATATCGACATGGAAGTGCTGCGCGCGCTGATCGTCAATTCGATGGCCGAGGTGCGCCAGCTCTACTCGTCGTAGCGGTAGCCTGCCCCATGCACCGTGCGCACGATGGCGGGGTTCTTCGGATCGATCTCGATGCGCTTGCGCAGCTGCGCGATGTGCTGGTCCAGCGTCCGGCTGTTGGGCAGGTGGTTCAGCCCCCAGCACTCCCTGAAGAAGGCATCGCGGGTGACCACCGACCCGCGGTTCTCCCGCAGCAACGCGAGGATCTTCACATCGCGCAATGACAGCTCGATGGCGGTGGCGCCGCGCCGGGCACGCAGCTCCGCAGGCGACACCTCCAGGCCACCGATGCGGAATGGCGCCGCGCGCACTGCGGCCGGTACCGCGGCAAAGCGGCGGCGGGTGACGGCGCGGATGCGGGCCACCACCTCTTTCACCCCGAATGGCTTCACGATGAAATCGTCGGCGCCCAGTTCCAGGCCCACCACCTTGTCGATCTCCTCGGACTTGGCGCTGATGAAGATCACGGGCACGGCCGGATCGGTGCGACGGATCTCGCGGCACACGTCATAGCCGCTGACGCCCGGCATCATGATGTCCAGGCACACGAAGTCGGGCGTTTCCCTGGCGAACAGCCGCAGCGCATCCTGCCCGTTCTCCGTGGCCACGGTTTCGTAGCCTTCGGCCTCGAGTATTTCCGCGAGGCCGGCGCGTGTGTGCGGATCGTCCTCGGCGATCAGCACCTTCATGCCAGTGTCCGCAGTGCCAGCTGGAAGCAGGCGCCGTCCGCCGTTGGCAGGACCCTCAGGTCGCCGCCGTGCCGCCGTGCCAGCTCGCGCGCGATGGTGAGGCCGATGCCGGTGCCGGTGGTGCCATCCGACAGCTTGTTGCTGAGGCGGTGGAAGGGCAGGAAGATCCGCTCCTCCTGCCCTTTCGGGATGCCGGGGCCGCGATCGCATACGGTGATCGTGACGCTGCCGTCCTGCTGGCGGCTCGCGACTTCCATCAAACCGCCGGATGCGGCGTACTTCTCCACATTGGAAAACAGGTTGCCGAGGATCTGTTCCACCGCGTCGCGGTCGAAACGCAGGGACGCGCCGGCACCGGCGCTGAAGGTGCTCTTCACGCCCTTGGCCTCGAGCGCGGCCTGGAAGTGGTCGAGCACGAACTCGATGCAACGGTCGATGCTGCCTTCCACCGGATGCAGTGTCAGCCTGTCGTTCTGCTTGCGGGCAAAGGTCAGCACATTGCCGATCAGGCGGCTCAGCCGCTGGCTCTCCGACACGATGATGTCCAGGTGGCGGGCCGCCTTGTCATCGCCCTCGGGAATGCTGCGTTCGAGCAGCTCGGCGTACATGCGGATGTTGGTCAGAGGCGTCTTCAGTTCATGCGACACCTGGTTGACGAAGCTGACGCGCGCCGCCGCCTCGCGCATGCCGCGCGTGCTCTCGCGATAGAAATATGCCGCGAGCCCGACGAGCGCCAGCACCAGTGCCCCGAGCCCGGCGGCCAGGTTCAGCAGCAGGCTGCCGTCGAAACGGCCCTGCCGCGCCGACGCCGGGGTGAAGTACAGCAGGCTCCAGGAATCCAGCGGCGGGCGCAGATCCAGGCGCACCTGCGGCAGTTCACTGGCGGCAGGCTCGTACTTGCCCCATTGGTATACGACGGCATCGTCACCGCCAATCAGCGAGATGCGTCCCTGCCGCAGGCTGGCGGAAGAGGACTCATACGAGGATTGCGGCACGGCGACCGTCGCATCCGAGTCGGGTAGTTCGCCCACGATGTCGGCCAGCAGGCGCGTGCGGTCGCAGGCTGCGCCGATCACATGCCCGGTGGCAGTGCGCACCCAGAACACGATGTTCACGCCATTGCCCCAGTACCAGGTGTACCAGCCATGGCTGGCCGTTTTGCCGTCCGTATCGGTGCCGCCGAAGAACACCTGCTTGTCGCGCCACACCTGCGCGGAACGCTCGAGGAACTCCTGCTCGGCGGTGGTCAGCGGGCCATCCGGTGGCGGGTGCAGGCGGTTGCCCTGCGGATCCAGCACGAACAGCGACTGGATCAGCGGGCTGGCACGCACCAGTTCGCGCAATGCACCCGGCTCGTACGACTTGCGGTCGAGCAATCGCAGCAGCCCGGTCTCGCGCTCGCCGACCGCACGCTGGATCACGGCATTGATGTCGCGCAGGCGGCCATTCAGCGCCTCGCGCAGGCGGTTTTCCGTGACCTCGCGCTGCTGCGTCGCCACGCGCAACCCCAGCCACCCCAGCGCAGCCAGCGGCAGCAGCACGATCAGCGTCAGGACCAGGATCAGTTTCGGCTTCACGCGCCCGCGAGTTTACTGGTTGGCCTGCTGCCGGACCCGCGAATTGATGTCGCTGCTGTTGGACTTGCGCAGCGAGTTCCATTGCTCGGGGGATTCCAGCTTCTCGGCGGTTTCCTTCTGCGAGCTGCTGTAGTCCTCCAGCGCCCTGGATTCATAGCGCCGCGCGTTTTCCGCCAGGAAGGCCGCGTTCTCGCGCAGCACGCTGCGGGCCTCCTCGATGCGGCCCTGGTCGCGCAGGTTGATCGCCATCTGGTTCTTCTCCACGCCGATCTGCTCGATGGCCGAGGCCATCACCACGCGATTGGTGCCGGCTTCCACCTGGGCCGGCGAATTGCTGAGCTTGTACGAGGCGGAGCGGGTGATCCTGCCGGGCGCATTCGAGGCCATGTTCACGTACGACACGGCGACTTCGGCCAGGCCGCGCGTGGCGCCGGGCTCTCCGGCCGGCACCTCCACTTCCAGCAGCAGGTACTTCTCCTGCTCGCCATACACCTGGTTCAGGTAGGCCGTGACCACCTGCCCGGTGATGTCCGCCTCGCGGCCCAGCACCCGCACCGGGCGCACTCCCGGCGCGCACACGATGCGCACCTTGACCTCCTGCGCCACCACCGACATCACGTCGTTGAACTCGTAGTCGAATTTCGAGGCCAGTTCGGTGCTGTTCTCGATGAAGTAGTTGTTGCCGTCGCTGCGGCGGGCCAGCACCGTCATCAGGTCCTCGTTGTAATCCAGGCCAAGGCCCAGCGTCGCGACGGAAATGCCCTCCTTGATCAGCGAGGCGCCGAGGTTGCCCAGGTCCGCCGGCGAGCTCGGGCCGACATTGGCCTGCCCGTCGGACAGCAGGATGATGCGGTTCACGCGCTGGCGGTCGAGGAACTTGCGCACTTCCGCCGCGCCCTTGCTGACGCCGGCGAACAGCGCGGTGTTGCCGCCCGCGGTCAGGCGCTCGATGGCACCGCGGATGGCGGCGCGGTCCGACACCTTGGTGGCCGGCACCAGCACCTGCACGGTGTGGTCGTAGGCCACCACCGAGACGATGTCATCGGCGCCCAGCCGCTCGATGGAGGCGATGGCCGCATCCTTGGCCTTGCGCAGCTTGTCGCCGCTCATGGAGCCGGACTTGTCCAGCACGATGGCGAGGTTGACTGGCGTGCGTCGCTCCGCGGCGCGCGTGGCAAGGCCGGTCAGCCCCACACGCAGATAGTTGACGCGCTTGTCACCCGCGAGCACCAGTGGCTTGGCCAGCGCCACCTCGACGCTCACCTGTTCCGCGGCCGGGGCGCGCGCTGCCGCGACAAGCAAGCCCAGCACCGCCCCAACCGTCGCGACGTTGCGCAGCATTCTCTGGATCATCGGGATTCTCCTTGCATGGCCACGACGGTATTGAACCGGCCCGCCATGCAATGATGGTCAGGTGGCGGCAAGAAGGTTGTAAAAGAGTTGTCAGCGCGCCAGCCGCGAGACCTTCAGCCGCGCGGGCGGCGCCACACCACCACCTGCGCCGTCATCACCTGCACCAGCTCTTCGCGCTGGTTGAAGGTCTCGCAGCGCACGACGGCGATGCCGCGGTCCGGGCGGGAACGCGAGGGCTTGAGCTCGACGATCTCGCCGCGCAGTTTCAGGGTGTCACCGGCATACACCGGCTGCTTCCAGGCGATGTCGCCGCCGGCGCCGATGTAACCCGCCGCGAGTTTCGGGCCACTGGTCACCATCAGCCGCATGCCCAGCGCCGCCGTGTGCCAGCCACTGGCGGCAAGCCCCTTGAAGAAGCTGGCGTCGGCGGCTGCCTCGTCCAGATGGAAGGGTTGTGGATCGAATTGCGCGGCGAAGGCCTTGATGTCCGCGGTGGTGATCGTCACCGTGCCGCTGGTGAAGGCCAGGCCGGTGGTGAGGTCCTCGAAGTAGACGAGCTCGCTCATGCGGGTACCAGGATCGCTGAAGCCCTGTTCAGTGCCGCGCTGCCATGGCGCCACGCGACAGCAACAGCAATGCCACCAGCGTCACGAGGCTCGCCCCCGACAGGTACCAGCCCACCGCGGCAAGCCCATGATGGTCGGCCAGCCATTTCGCGACGGTGGGCGTCAGGGAGGCCCCCAGGATGCCGGCGAAGTTGAAGGTGAACGAGGCACCGGTATAGCGCACCGGCGCGGGGAACAGCGCGCCGAGCGCGGCACCCAGCGGACCATAGGTCAGGCCCATCAACAGCAGGCCAAGCGCAAGACAGGTGAACACCGACAGCGCCGTTCCAGCTTCCAGCAATGGCGCGAAGGCGAAGCCGAACACGATGAGCAGCGCGGCCGCCGCGATCAGCACCGAGCGCGGGTCGAAGCGGTCGGCGAGCTTCGCGGACAGCGGAATGGCGATGCCGAAGAACACCATCGCTCCCATCAGCAGCCACAGGAACTGCGCGCGCGTCCAGCCATGGCTGGTGCCCCAGCTCAGCGAGAACACCGTGATCAGGTAGAACACCAGGAAGGTGGCCACCGCGGCAAAGGTGCCCAGCACCAGCGTGAGCCCATGGCTGCGGAACAGTTCCGCCAGCGGCAACCGCAGGCGTTCGTTGTTCTCCAGCACGCGGCGGAAGGCCGGCGTCTCGGTGATGCGCAGGCGCACGTACAGCCCGACCAGCACCAGTGCCGCGCTGGCGACAAAGGGCACGCGCCAGCCCCAGGCCAGGAACTGGGCGTCATCCAGCGTGCCATCCAGCAACAGGAAGGAGCCGGCAGCCAGCACGAAGCCGATCGGCGCGCCCAGCTGCGGAAACATGCCGTACCAGTTCTGCTTGCCCGGCGGCGCATTCTCGGTGGCCAGCAGCACCGCCCCGCCCCACTCGCCGCCGAGGCCGAAGCCCTGGCCAAAGCGGCACAGCGCCAGCAGCGCCGGCGCCAGCAACCCCGCGCCCTGGTAGGTGGGCAGCAATCCGATCGCCACGGTGGAGATGCCCATGGTCAGCAGCGCCGCCACCAGCGTGGCCTTGCGGCCGATGCGATCACCGTAGTGCCCGAACACCGCCGAGCCGATGGGCCGCGCGAAGAACGCCAGCGCGAAGGTGGCCAGCGACTGCAGCGTGGCCGCGTCCGGATCCGAGGCCGGAAAGAACAGCTTCGGGAGCACCAGTACCGCGGCGTTGGCGAAGATGTAGAAGTCGAAGAACTCGATGGTGGTGCCGATCAAGCTCGCGAACAGCACCTGGCGCGGCGAATTGGTCTGCATGCTCCCCCGGTTCGCCGCGTCTTCCCGCGCGGCTATTTCTCGACGAATGCGCGCTCGATCACGTAGTCACCGGGCTCGCCGATATGCGCCGAGATGGTGAAGCCGCGCTCGTCGAGCAGGGCGCGGGTGTCCGCGAGCATATGCGGAGAGCCGCACAACATGAAACGGTCGGTGGCCGGGCTCAGCGGCGGCAGCCCGCACAGGCTGGCGAGGCGCCCATCGGCGATCTGCTCGGTGAGCCGGCCCTCGATGTGGAATGGCGCGCGCGTGGCGGTGGGATGGTAGATCAGCTTGTCGCGGATCATGTCGCCCAGCACCTCGTGCTGCGGCAGGTGCTGCTCGATGAACTCACGGTAGGCCAGGTCCTCCACCTTGCGCACGCCATGCGCGACCACGACCTTGTCGAAGCGCTCGTAGGTGTCCGGGTCCTGGATGATGGAGAGGAACGGCGCAAGACCGGTGCCGGTGCCCAGCAGGTACAGGTGCTTGCCCGGCTTCAGGTCGTGGATCACCAATGTGCCGGTGGGCTTGCGGCTCATCAGCACCTCGTCGCCGACCTGCAGGTGCTGCAGCCGCGAGGTCAGCGGCCCGTTGGCCACCTTGATGCTGAAGAACTCCAGGTGCTCTTCCCAGTTCGGGCTCGCGATGGAATAGGCACGCAGCAAGGGCTTGCCGTCCACCGACAGTCCCAGCATCACGAAGTGGCCGTTCTCGAAGCGGAAGCCGGGGTCGCGCGTGGTCCGGAACGAGAACAGGCTGTCGTTCCAGTGATGGACGGAGAGGACGCGTTCGGGTGCTGTGACGGCCATAGGGGGCGAAAGGCTAAGGGCTTTCTCATTGCAGAGAAAGCCCTTCGCTGCCTGAATCCATAACCGGACTTAATCAGCGCGCCTCAGGCGCGTGCGGCGGGCTTTTTGTCCCAGTCCTTCTTGCCTTCGTCAGTACCTGCAACCGAGTACAGCACCTGGGCATTGCGGGTCTTCTGGAAATCCTCCAGCGACTGGCCGCGCATGGCCGCGTAGATGTGCAGGTTGGTGGTGCCGACCACGGCGCCCAGCTTCTCCAGCAGGAAGAAGATCACCCCGTAGTGGATCAGCCCGCGCCAGTCGCGCCGCGTGACGAGGTCCCGTTCCTCGGCGGTGAGCTTGTGCTGGTCGTACAGCGGGGCCGGGTCCGTGAGGAACTGCTTGCGGAAGGCCGGGTTCACCAGCTCGTGCAGGAAGCGGTTCAGGCGGAAGGCCTTCACGCTGCGCTCGATGGTGTACGGATAGGTGCCCGGGAGTTTCTCCAGCCCGTCGTACTGCTCGGCCATGCGCTTGCGGTAGGACTCCACCGGCTCGTCCAGCGGCTCGTCCGAGGCATTCTCGAAGATCACGCTGCAGATCGGCGTCATCGACGGCAGGTAGTAGGTCTGGTGCGTCTTGGTGACCTTCTTCGCCAGCGCGCCACGCATCATCAGCCACATCACGACCTCGGCGCCTTCCATGCCGCCCAGCGTGGCGTACTCGGCGACGGTGACCTTGGTCAGCCCTTCAGGGTCCTTCTCCAGGCGCTCGATGAACTCCATGTCCCAGGGCGTGTTGTTGAAGCCGCAGCGCTCGCCATGCACCTGGTGCGACAGGCCACCAGTGCCGACGATGGCCACCTTGATGTCCTCCGGGTACGACAGGATGGCCTTGCGCAGCGCGAGGCCGAGCTTGTAGAAGCGCAGCGGCGTCGGTACCGGCGGGTTCAGCACGCCGCACTGCAACGGCACCATCCGGCAGGGCCAGCTGGTTTCATGCGGCAGCAGCAGCGACAGCGGCGAGAATACGCCGTGGTCCAGGTTCTTGCCCTGGAAATACGACAGGTCGAACTCGTCGGCCACCAGACCAGCGGCGATGTGCGCCGCGAGCTTCGGATCACCCTGTATGGCGGGCAGCTTGCGCGGCCCGCCGCCCTCGTCCGCCGGCGCGTACTCCTCGCCGATGCCGAGGGCAAAGTGCGAGTAGTGGTCCAGGAAGAACGAGGTGATGTGGTCGTTGAAGATATAGAGCAGCACGTCGGGCTTGCGGTCGGCCAGCCACTGCTGCACCGGCTTGTAGCCCTCGAAGATCGGCTTCCATACCGGGTCCTCCTGCTTCTTCGCATCGAGCGCGAAGCCGATGGTGGGGGTGTGGGAAGTCGCGATCCCGCCAATGATCCTGGCCATGCTGTTCTCTATATCCTCTCTGCGTGCCTTACTTGCCTTCGGCCTGCTTGCGCACTTCCTCGCCGATCTGCTGCTGGGTGGCGCCGGCGCGACCCTGCATGCCGAAGAAGCGGCCGTCCGCAAGTTTGGCGGAGATCACGTAGCCGCCCTCGGTGCCGTCCTTGTAGGGCGCGGCATTCACCGTCATGGTCTCGCCGACCTTGACCATGCCCTTGCGATAGCCGGCGCGGTACATGTTGTTGGTGCTGTGGCCTTCGAAGTTCACGATGTGCGTGCCCTTGCCGTCGGCGTTCTTCAGTTCCAGCACCATGCGCATGTGCGGGTTGATGGCGGCGAAGGACTTCACCACGCCGGTGTAGCTCACCGACTTGCCGAAGTCGAAGGCCACTGCGGAGTGATGGGCGCCGGCCGTGGCGGCAAGCAGCGCACCGGCAACCAGGGCGGTCATGCCGCGGATAATGGTTTTCATGTGATGGACCTCTTGATGCGTTGGAAACTTAAGGAACAGGGACGCCGGCCTTCCTGGCCATTTCTGCAATACGATCGAGCCAGGCTTCTTCCGGGCAGTCGTAGGGCAGCACGCGTCCGTTCGGCACTTCTGCCCAGGTCTTGGTCGACTTCACCGGCTCGGTGTAGAACTTCGGATCGGTCATGGTCATTTCAGCGATGAGCGTGCGGCGGCCCTGCGCGTCGATGGGGCCGAGCCGGTAACGCTCGACGATCTTCGCTTCGTCCGAATGCGGATACCGCTGGTCCAGCTGGTCGACCAGATTGTCGGTTTCCACCACCAGCGTGTCGCCTTCCCAGCGTCCGCTGGAATAGCCGTTGCGCCCCGGCACGCGATCCTCCTGCGGAGCATTGCGGCTGCCGAAGTAGATGCGACGGATTTCGGCGTGCGCCTCGTAGACGACGATGATTTCCTCGGGCCGCTGCAGGATCTCCATCGGATACCCGCCGGAGCCGATCATCGAACCCGGCATGCCGGTGCCCACGCACCACTTGCCCGGTGAATCATCGGTACCGCCGGTCAGTTTCTGGAAGGCATCGACGCGCGCCTTGGCGTATGGCGTGAACGGCAATGCCGGAGCACCGCGCGCACCGCCGCCTGCAGCGGCCGCGCCAGCACCACCTGCACGGGCTGGCGGAGGACCACCGGCGCGCGCGGGTGCGCCGCCCGGAGGAGGACCAGCCGCCCGTGCCGGTGCTGCGCCGCCCTGAGGGGGACCGCCCGCCCGTGCCGGTGCTGCGCCGCCGCCGCCACCGCCTGTGGTCCATACACCGGTGAAATCCGGCGTCGTCGCCGGAGCAGCAGGCAAAGCAGCGGCGCTGAAGAGAAGCGCCGCGAGCACTACCACACCACCAGCCACGCTATTCGAATACCGCATTTAATCCCCCGTCTGATAGGGCTTATCCAATAGGTGCGGCAAGCCTAGGGCCGGCCCAAGGGCGGCGCAAGAGCCTCCTTATTAACGGCACCGGCAACCAGGTGGTACGGGTCAAGCAAGCCGGTTCAGCGACTTGGGAAGATCGATCAGCGGCCAGGTGCGAAGGCGCACTTCCCGCAGCCGTCGTGTCTGTATGGCCAGATTGACCGTTGCGGCCGCACGTGCCACCTCCAGCTCGCGCCGATCGAAGAAGGATCCGCCGCCACTGCCGATCCACTCCAGCAATTCCACCAGGCGCCAGGTGCCAGCTTTCAATTCGAGCAGCGGTGCGGGAAACAGGTGAGCATCCGTCAGCATCCGCAGCCGCATGGCCTGGCGTGATATCCGGTATATCCCAGCCACTTCGCGGAGTCCCACGTGGTCGGGACCTGCCTCCACCAATGCACAGGAGGGAAAGATCCGGCGTGCCTCGCTGACCGTGCGACGCATGGCGGCAAGTGCGGCGGTACCCGCCCGGCATACCTCCAGCCGCATCCTCCCGCGACGATCCGCCAGCACCCTGACGCCATCAGCCTCCCAGAGGGCAAGGCGCTGCGCGTATCTCGCGGCGTATGGCCTTTCGGCGAGCTGGAACTTGAGCCAGAAACTGAACGTCACCAGTCACCTGTATTGCCTGAAGGAGCACGTCGGTCGACGGGCACCCGGACCTTGTCGGCCGACAGGCGCCAATCACTTTTCAGTCGACAACATCCAGCGAATTGTCGATTGACAAGGGCTCCGAGCTTGTCAGTCGGCAACTGCGGGTGATTTCTCGGTCGACAAGTGGAGAGGGTATCCGTTGCATACACGCAGCTGACGCGTCTAAACGGGGGCATTGGCGTCAATACGCGGGGGGTTTCCAGACATCATAGAATTGCCGCCGCAATGACCAGACAGCTGAAGATTGATTTCATTTCCGACGTGGCCTGCCCATGGTGTGCCATCGCGCTGCACAGCCTGGAGGAAGCGCTGCGACGCGCCGCCGATGTGGTGCAGGCGCAGATCCACTTCCTGCCCTTCGAACTGAATCCGGACATGGCCGCCGGTGGCGCGAACATCGATGCACACCTGGGTGCGCGCTATGGCGGCGGCACGCAAAGGCTGGCCGGGATGCGCGAGATGGTGCGCGCCAGGGGTGCCGAGGTGGGGTTCACCATCAACCAGACCGGCGACAGTCGCCTGTACAACACCTTCGATGCCCACCGGCTGCTGCACTGGGCCGGCACCGTGGGCCACCAGCGCGAACTGAAGCACGCGCTGTTCAAGGCGAACTTCACCGACAACGCGGATGTGTCGGATCACACCGTGCTGGTGCAAGCGGCGGCTGCGGCGGGGCTGGATGCCACGGCAGCCCGCGAAGTGCTGGCGTCGGACCGCTACGGCGCGGAAGTGCGCGCCATCGAACAGCTATGGCAGAACCGCGGCGTCCACGGCGTGCCCGGCATCATCATCGACGAGAAATGGGGAATTTCGGGCAGTCATCCGCCCGAAGCCTTCGAAGAGGCATTGCGGCAGGTCGCCGCCGAAGCGCCCTAGGCGCGCTGCATGTTGCCGTCGATGGGGACCACCTGTCCCGAGATCGACTTGCCGGCATCCGAGGCGAGGAATACCGCGAGCTTCGCGATATCCACCGGATCCACCAGCTGCTTCAGCGACTGGTTGGCAAGGCCGAGAAGCTTCTCCTCTTCCACGCTGCGCCCGGAGAGTTGCGCACGACCCGTGAACACACGCTCGGCGCGCTCGCCGGCCACCGCGCCCGGTGCAATGGCATTGACGCGGATGTTGTACTCGCCCAGTTCAATGGCCAGTGTCTTGGTGAGCCCGATCAGCGCCCACTTCGACGATGAATAAGGACTGCGGTTGGCATAGCCGAAACGGCCCGCGGCCGAAGCCATGTTGAGGATCGCTCCACCACCCGCGCCGATCAGGTGCGGGATGGCGAGCCGCGCGACATCGAAGGCGCCGGTGAGATTCACGCGCAGCACCTGATCCCAGTCCGCCGGATCCAGTTCGTGCACGGGCCTGGTGGGACCGCCGATGCCGGCGTTGTTCACCAGCACATCCAGGCCACCGAGGCGCTGCGCGGCATCGTCGACCATGGCCGTGACCGCGGCGCGATCGCTCACGTCGCAGCGGCAGGTCATGAGGCCGGGCAGGTCAGCCGCGGCGCGCGCCAGCGCAGCGTCGTCGATGTCGCAGATGAAGACACGCGCGCCCTCAGCATGGAAGGCGCGCGTGATGGCAAGACCGATGCCGCCCGCTCCGGCGGTGATGAGAACGCGCTTCAAGCGGACGACGTACCTTTACCTGGCAGGCGCAGGTGGTGCGGGCCTGGGTGCCGCTGGTGCAGCTGGCGCCGCTGCGCCCGGAGCCGGAGCAGCACCACCGCCGCCCTGCTGTGCGGCCAGTGCCTTGGTGATCTCGGGAGCATCCAGCTTGCCATCCTTGTTCAGGTCGTAGGTGTCCCAGGCCGCGATGAGCCGCATGTTGGCCTTGGTGACCTCTTCCTTGGTGATGACGCCGTCCTTGTTCGCATCGTTGTTGGTCATCATCGTCTGGATGGTGGTCTGTGCATTGCCGGGACCACCGCCGCCACCAGCAGGAGGACCAGCTGGCGCCTGGGCCTGCGCGGCGGCGGCAGCCAGCAATGTGGCGACAGCGAATGCGATGTTGCTCGACTTGTTCATGCGCGCTCCTTCCCGGAAGTGAAATGGGGGGGGCGACAGTCTAGCGCTACGGCACTCGCCGCACGGTCAGGATCTTCACCGGCTGCGCGAGCATCTGGCCTTTCATCGATGGATTGTTCGCCTCCTGCGAAGTGGGCAGTTCGAGGATGGCCTTCACCACATCCATGCCGGAGGTCACATGCCCGAATGCGGCATAGCCGGGATCGCTGCCATCGGGTTTGCCATCGAGCGCCGTGAGGTCACCTATCACGAAAAAGAAATCGGCTGCGGCAGTGCCGGGCGCATTGCGTCCCATCGAGATCACACCGTCGACATGCGAAATGCCGGTTTTTGCCGGCGCTTCGTGCGCGATCTTCGGGAACAACCGCGATGACTCGCGCTGTCCGCCCTGCACCATGCCGTACTTGCCGTCTGGCGTGACTTTCACGACGCGGTAGAAATTGATGTTGTCGAAGCGCTTGTTGTCCACGTAACGCAGGAAGTTCTTCGCGGTGGTGGGCGCGCGCTCGATTTCGATGGCGACCTGGATGTCACCGCGCTCGGTGTGCATCAGCACCGACACCGTGGCCGGTGCAGGCTTCGGTGGCTCGGCTGGTGCAGCTTCGGTGGAAGCGGGAGCGGGAGCGGCAGCGGCAGCAGGTGTCGCAGCGTCCTGCGCCAGGCACCACATCGCCGGCATGGCCAGCAACAGCGCGGCGAGCGCGCGGCGGATCGGGATAGGATTCGTCATGGTGGAGAATCCTAAACGAAAGAACCGGGCCATGCTCCTGGTGCTGCTGCTGTCCGCGGTGACCATCGCGGCCGCACTGCTGCTCGTGTTCTGGATCAAGCACCAGCAACCACTGCCGGCCCCCACCTACGTGGGCACCACGACCTGCGCCAGCTGCCACAAGGAGGCCTACGACAACTGGCTGCAGAGCGACCATCGACACGCGATGGAAGTGGCCGATGCAAAGTCCGTGCGCGGTGATTTCAACAATGCCGCATTCGACTACTTCGGCACGAAGTCGCGCTTCTCCACGGAGGACGGCAAGTACTACGTGGAAACCGACAATGCGCAGGGCAAGCTGGAGAAATTCCAGGTTGCCTACACCTTCGGCCACTATCCGCTGCAGCAATACCTCGTCGCGTTTCCCGATGGCCGCATGCAGCCGCTGGCCATCAGCTGGGACAGCCGCCCGGCCGCACAAGGCGGCCAGCGCTGGTTCCACCTGTATCCCGGGCAGAAGATCGCACACGACGATCCACTGCACTGGACCGGCGCCTTCCAGAACTGGAACTCGCGCTGCGCCAGCTGCCACTCGACCGATCTGGTCAAGAACTACAACCAGGACACGGATCGCTATGCCACGCACTGGCAGGAGCTGAACGTGGGCTGCGAGGCCTGCCACGGGCCAGGCTCGCAGCATGTGGCGTGGGCAAACGGCAAGAGCTCGCTGCCGCAGCAAGGCCTGGTGACACAGATCCGCAAGGTGTGGGAACCGCATGATGGCCAGCTGCAGATTCCGCAACTGGCCGAGACCATGAGTGGACAGCTGCAGGTGTGCTCAGGCTGCCACTCGCGCCGCGCCGAACTGCAGCAGCCCGACGTGCGCGCACCCTACTTCGACAACTACTCGCTCAGCCCGCTGCTGGATGGCCGCTACTTCGCCGACGGACAGATCCACGACGAGGTGTACGAAACCGGTTCGTTCCTGCAGAGCAGGATGCACCAGAACCATGTCTCCTGCTCCAACTGCCACGAGCCGCACAGCGCGAAGCTGCGCCGCACCGGCAACGACCTGTGCCTGCAATGCCACCAGGCGCCGCGCTACCAGACCGAACAGCATTTCTTCCACAAGCTGGAATCCTCCGGTGCGCAATGCGTGAACTGCCACATGCCGGAGCGCATCTACATGGGCGTGGACGCGCGCCGCGATCACTCCTTGCGCGTGCCGGATCCGCTGGCCAGCCTGCGCCATGGTGTGCCCAATGCCTGCACGCAATGCCACAAGGACAGGAAGGACCAGTGGGCGGCGGATTTCCTCGCGAAACGCACGGGCCGCAAGCAGCCCTGGTATGCGCACACGCCCTTGCTGGCTGCGGCCCACAGCAATGACGCGGCCGTACTCCCGGATCTGCTCGCCTATGCCGGGGACAACGGGCGCCCCGCCATCCTGCGTGGTACCGCCCTGCTGGAGAGCGGGCGCTTCGTCTCGCCGCAGCAGCTGGCAGCCATCGATGTCGCGCTGCGCGCCAGCGATCCGCAGTTGCGCGTGGGTGCGGCAGCGGCGCTGGGCAACCTCGAACTGGCGGAACGCCTGCGGCATCTGCAGCCTTTGCTTGCCGATCCGGTCAAGGCGGTGCGCATGGCTGTGGCCCAGCAGCTGGCACAGGTGCCACTGAACCAGGCACCGGCACAGGTGCAACCTTTGCTGGGCCGGCTGTTCGAGGAATACCGGCAGAGCCTGCTGTACAACGCGGACATGCCGGAGTCGCAGAGCAATCTGTCACTGCACCAGGCCGCGCAGGGCGACCTTGCGGCGGCGGAGCGATCACTGCGACATGCACTGAAACTGGCACCGCGCTATCTACCGGCCATGCTCAACCTGTCGGACATCTACCGCGCCACCGGCCGCGACGCTGCCGGCGAGATCCTGCTGCGCGATGCCATGGCCGCATATCCGGAATCGGCCGATGCGCGACACATGCTCGGGCTTTTGTATGTGCGTGCACGCAGAACGGCAGAGTCGGTGCCGCTGTTCGCTGCAGCCAGCCGCCTCGCGCCGGACAATGCCCAGTACGCGCTGGTGCTGGCACTGGCGCTGAATGAAACCGGCCGCAAGCCCGAGGCCGTGCGCGTGCTGGAGCAGGCGGCGCGACGCTTCCCGGGGCACGCGCAGATCCAGCAGCTGCTGGCCTCCTATAAGTAAGTGGTGATTTGACTTGCCCAGGGTTGCGGGGTATCCGTAGCCACCTCGTCAACGGGGGAAATCCAGATGGTCTCGTTCAAAGTGAAAGCCGCGCTGGGCTTCGCCGCGCTTGCTGCCGCGCTGGGCGCAGCCATGCCGGCAACTGCCGCCCAGCCGAAGCGTCCCAACATCCTGCTGATCATCGGCGACGACATCGGCATCGATGCCACCAGCGACATGTATCCGGGCCTGATCGACGCGCTGCTGAAGCAGTACGGTCCGCAGGGCCGCAACCATCCGAAGTACATGGAGATCAAGGGCCGGCCTGCCTCCACGCCGAACCTCAATGCCATCGCGAAGGCCGGCATGAGCTTCACCCAGGCCTGGGTGCAGCCTTTCTGCGCCAATACGCGCACCTCCATCCTCACCGGGCTGTATCCGGTGCACACCGGCGTGATCGACTACAACGGCTGGCTGGACCAGAAGCACCACTCCTTCGTGCGCGACCTGAAGGAGCAAGGCGGCTACGCCACGGCGCTGTTCGGCAAGTACCACATCGCGGGCCTGGTGGCGCAGGGCACTGCTGCCGCGAAGCCCTATCCGGGCATGAAGGCCAAGGAAGCCGGCTTCGACCTGTTCAAGGGCAACATGAACGGCGCGCCCGCTGAATACTGGAACTGGGACTACCACGTGCAGGATGCCTCGAGTCCGCCCGACCAGTTCCGCACCGAGAAGCCACCGGTGAGCTCGCTGCCCGGCGTCGCGCCCACCAACTTCGCGCCGGTGGTGAATGCCGCCGATGCGCTGGCCTTCATCAACGAACAGCAGGCGAAGAACAAACCCTGGTTCGTGTGGCTGGCCTTCAACCTCGCGCACATCAGCGGCAACCAGCGGCCGAACCCGATGGCCGTGCCGAACATCGACACGCTGGATGAGCCCTCGCGCAAGGAGATGCAGGCCTGCGGCGGCAACTTCGGGTCGGCGAACGCCGGCAACTGCACCGACAAGCAGCTGATGCGCGCCATGACCAACTCCATGGACACCATCATCGGCAAGGTGCTGCAGCGGGTGGACGCCATCGCGCCGGATACCTACGTGATCTACCTCGGCGACAACGGCACCTGGATGTTCGGCCAGGGCCGCGAGTTCATCGACAACCTGTACATCACGCGCGTGGACCGCAGCAAGGGCACGGCCTACGAGAGCGGCGCGCGCGTGGAGATGGCGATCCGCGGGCCGCGCATCAAGGGCGGCGTGCAGAACAGCGTGCCGGTCAACGGCGTGGACCTGTTCGCCACCATCCTGGACCTTGCCGGCCTGCCGGTGCCGAAGACGGTGCCGGACCGCAACGGCCGGATGATCAAGCCCGACGCCCTGACGCTGACGCCGCTGCTGTTCAATGGCGCGAAGCAGCTGCGCGATCCCTGGAAGGACTACCAGCTGGCCGAAACCATGAACCCGGTGAAGCAGAACATGCTGCACGCAGCGGCGCGCAATGCGCGCTACAAGGTCGTCTGCGCCAACGATGTCGCGGCGGCCAGCTGCGAGTTCTACGACCTCAACGAGGATCCGCTGGAGGAATACAAGCTGGACAAGCCGGCGAGCTGCGAGCCCTACGACAAGGGCACGTGGAAACAGACTGCGCCCGAATGGAGCTACTGCCGACTGCACGAGGTGCTGGCGAAGGAATCCATCCTGTCGCAGCCGAAGCCCGCCGCGGCGGCGCCCGCGCGGCCGCAGGCGCCGCGCGCGCCGGCAGCCGGACCGCAGCCGGCCACGAGGTGACCATGCGCGCCGTGCTTGCACTGGGACTGCTGTGCCTCGCGCCGGTGGCATTGACTGCTGAAGCCGACGCCCAGCGCGAACTCGTCGCGCGTGCCGCCATCATGGACACGATGCACAAGTACATCTGGACCGTGGATTCGCTGGATGCGGATGGCTACGTATCCGTGTTCACCGCGGATGCGGTGATCGAGCAGCCCGGTTCCAGCACGAAGGGCCACGAGGCCATCCGCAAAGTGGTGACCGGCATGGCTGAGCGGCAGGCTGCCAACCGTGCGGCAGGCAAGCCGCCCGGCGCGCTGTATCACGTGGTCAGCAACGAACGCATCACCTTCCAGAGCGCCACCGAAGCCACCTACTTCTCCTACTGGCAGACCATGCGCAGGAACGACGAAGGCCGCTATGTCACCGGAGGCTTCGGTCGTTCCGAGGACCACCTGGTGCGCCAGAAGGATGGCCGCTGGCTGATCCGCCTGCGCAAGCTGACCGTGTTCGCGGACTGATCGCCCGCCGCGGCCATGAACGAACTGTTCGCGGCCGTCGAGCACACCGGCGTATCCGTGTGGATGCGCGAGGGACCTTACGCCTACTTCGTCGCCCTGATCTTCCACGCCTGGGGCATGGCACTGCTGGTGGGCGGCGGCATCGTGATCAGCTTGCGCGTGCTGGGGGTCGCGCGGGACGCACCGCTGCAGAAATTCCGTGGCTTCTTCAAGGTGATGGGGCTGGGCGCGGTGCTGGCCGTTCCCTCCGGGGTGTTGCTGTTCGCGGCCTACCCGGCCAAGGCGCTGACCAACCCGGTGTTTGCCTTGAAGCTCGTTTGCCTCGTCGCCGCTGCCCTGCTGGTGCGCTGGCTTTCACGCCATGCCTTTGCCGCCGCGGCACGCGATGAACCGCTGCCGCCGAACAGCCGCGGCACGGCCGCCGCGGCACTGGCGCTGTGGCTGGCAGTGGTCGCCACCGGCAAGCTGCTGCTGTACACCTATTCCGTGTTGCAGGTCAGCTGATGGGCGCCGATCCGCTGTTCAACATGGATGCCATCGCGCAATGGGCGCGCGACGTGGGCATCGCGGGATGGACCACATGGACATGGGGCTGGCCCATCACCGAGATCCTGCACTTCACCGGGCTCTGCCTGCTGTTCGGAACCGTGGCACTGTTCGACCTCAGGATGCTGGGCGTGGCGCGCGGCATCCGCATGCGCACACTGCATAGGCTGATTCCCTTCGGCATCGCCGGGTTCGCGCTCAGCCTCGGCTCGGGCTTCCTGTTCGTGGTGACCTATCCGGACCAGTACCTGCACAACCCGGCCTTCGTGCTGAAACTGGGATTCATGGCGCTGGCCGGCATCAACATGGTGCTGTTCTACGTAACAACGGCGCGCGCCGTCTGGGCCACCGAACCGGATGCACTGCCACCGCTGCGGGCGCGCATCTTCGGTGCGGTGTCGCTGCTGTGCTGGCTGGGCGTGATCGCCTGCGGACGGGTGATCACGGCGTACCGGCCGCCATGGGATTGGTGTTTCTGGTGCGGCAGGCCATGATGCCCACGCAGCGGAATCCTCCCGGAGAGCAGTCATGTTGAAAACTGTGCCTGTCACTGTGTTGCTGGCGTTCTGTGCGTTGCCACCGGCCCTGGCCACAGCGGCCCAGGCACCCGCACCGGCCAGCCTCGAAGCCCGCCTGCAACGACTGGAAGACGAAAAGGCCATCGAACGCGTTCTGCTGGAATACGGCCGCACGCTCGATGCCCGTGACTTCATGGCCTACGCCGCCCTCTTCGCTGCGGACGGTGTCTGGAAAGGCGCGCAAGGCGCCTACAAGGGTCCGAAGGAAATCCGGACCCAGATGGAGAAGATCTTCACCGACGCCGCCGCCGACATCCCCAAGGGCCAGAACTTCCACGTCATGTCGGATTTCGTCATCGACGTGCAGGGCGACCGCGCCACGGCGCGCTCGAAGTTCATCTTCTACAAGCTGGACGGCCGCAAGCCGGTGGCGGAAGTGGCCGGGCGATACGAGGACGTGCTGATCCGCGCGGGCGGCACGTGGAAGTTCCTGTCGCGTACCGCCCTCGGGCCGGGCTGACGGCTCGCGCGAGACGAGGATGGGCACGGTACTCAGCGTGCACATCCCGACACGCGACCTGCACACCGGCCACCTGCAGCCTTCCCGGCGGCGCGGTCAGCGATTCAGGAAGGCGTCCAGCTCCGGCCGGCGCAGCGAGCCCACGCGCTGTGCATGCGGCTGCCCGCCCTGGAACAGCATCAGCGTCGGAATGCTGCGCACCCCGAAGCGCGTGGCCAGTTCCGGGTTCTCGTCGATGTTCACCTTCACCACGCGCAGGCTGTGCTGCCGTTCGCTCGCGACTTCATCGAGCAATGGCGCGATGGCGCGGCAGGGGCCGCACCACTCGGCCCAGAAATCCACCAGCACCGGCTTTTCGGATTGCAGCACGTCGGCCTGGAACGAGGCAGCGCTGGCATGGACGATGTTCGACTGGCTCATGGGAAGCTCCTCGGTTCAACTCTGTCGTCGTTATGCGGCCGCGCGGCGCGAACTCCAATGCGCCCGCGCTCTGGACAGATAGCCGGTGCTCATGAGCCAGTCAGTCCTTCAGGTGCAGCGCCCGCAGTTCGCCGGTGTCGATCTTCAGCCGAGCGGTATCCACCACGTGGATGGTGTTGCGCCCGGCGTTCTTGGCCGCGTAGCAGGCCGCGTCGGCCAGGCGCATGAACGAGGGCGCATCCTCGATGGACATCGAGGACACCACCCCGATGCTGGCATCCACCGAATACTGCCTGCCGTCCCAGTCCAGCCAGTAGTCGTGGATGCGCTCCTTGATGCGCGTGGCGATCTGCGTGCCCAGCGCCAGCGGGCACTGCTGCAGCAGCACGGCGAACTCATCCCCGCCGATGCGTCCGCACACATCCTCGCCGCGCACGCATTCGCGCACGATGCGCGCCACGTCCACCAGCAGCTGGTCGCCGGCCGCGTGCCCCGCCACATCGTTCACCGCCTTGAAGCGGTCCAGGTCGAAGTAGACCAGCACCTGGCCCGGCTTGTGCGGCACCACCAGCTGTTCCAGCTGCTGCTCGAAACCGGCGCGATTCATCAGGCCGGTGAGCGAGTCGTGGGTGGCGCGGCGCTCCAGCTCCAGCCGCGCCTGCTGCCGGGCGCGGATCAGCGGATACATGTACGCCGGCACCACCGTCAGCACCAGGATGACATTGATCGCCAGCGCGAAGTTGGAACCCCACCAGGGACTGAACGTATGGATCAGCCCGAAGCCCACCAGCGAGCACAGCGCTGCATAGGCCATGTATGGCGCGCCGAAACGCACGCCGCTGGCGAGGATGATGACCACGTAGATCACCGAGAAGAACCCCGTGCCCGCGCCACCCAGGTACACGGCCACCGAGTTGGCGCAGACATCGTGGGTGATGCCGGCCAGCCGCCGCGCTGTCGATGGCTGTGGCCAGCGCGCGAAGGACATCAGGATCAGTGCCGTGACGATGCCGGCGACCAGCGCCGCGACCCTGCCGAGCCGGACCGCCGCGGCGTCCGGCGCATGCTCGGCGTAGAACGGTGAGTACGCGAACAACAGCGCGCCGCCGACGATGATCACGCGCGCCAGCGCCTGATGGTAGTCCGGGTCGGAGCGGTGCCACACTTGATTGCGCACCGATGTCAGAAGTCCCTGTCTTTGCATGGCTGGCGGATACTACCGTGCATCCCGCATGGTACGGGCTGCGAGCCTAGCATCAGCAAATCGGCGGCTGCCACCCGGCCACAGGCACCTTCACAGGTTGCATCTGGCCCAAGCGGGCTGAGTTGCTTGCCGCCAGCGGCTGCTAGTATGGCCGCCATACCGCGGAAGGGCCTCATGGAACAGCGCATCGAACAACTCGAGATCAAGGTCGCCTTCCTCGAAGAGGCCAACGCGCAGCTCAGCGACATGATCTACCGGCAGCGCCAGGAACTGGAGGCGCTGCGCACGCAGCTGGCCGGCTTCGCGGAGCGCATCGAAGCTGCGCGGGAGCAGGTCACGTCCTACACGGCAGAACAGGAAAAGCCGCCGCACTACTAGCGCGGACTCGGGCTGGCACGGACGCTGGATGGCGCGGCTTGAGTGGCGCTACGATGACCCCACCTCCGGATCATCTGCCCCGGACCGCCATGCCCCTCGAGAACTTCCATCCCGCTGTCGCCCGCTGGTTCGCGGGCGCATTCGGCACACCCACCGCCGCGCAGGCGGCGGCCTGGCCCGCCATTGCCAGCGGCCGCCATACGCTGATCGCCGCGCCCACGGGGTCGGGCAAGACGCTGGCTTCATTCCTCGCCGCCATCGACGCGCTGGTGCGCGAGGCTGCCGCCGGCACGCTCGCGGACCAGGTGCGCGTGGTGTACGTGTCGCCGCTGAAGGCGCTGTCCAACGACATCCGCCGCAATCTCGAACAACCGCTGGCCGGCTGCATCGCGGAACTGGAGAAGATGGGCCTGCCGGCCACGCAGATCCGCAGCCAGGTGCGCACCGGCGACACACCGCAGGCCGAGCGCACGGCCATGCTGAAGCTGCCGCCACATATCCTGGTGACCACGCCGGAGTCGCTGTACCTGCTGCTCACCAGCGAATCGGGCCGCAGGATGCTCGCCACCACGCGCAGCGTCATCGTGGACGAGATCCACGCCGTCGCTGCCACCAGGCGCGGCTCGCACCTGGCGCTGTCGCTGGAACGGCTGGCGGATCTGGCCGGTGGACGCCTGCAGCGGGTGGGCCTGTCCGCCACGCAGAAGCCCATCGAAGAGATGGCGCGCTTCCTGGTCGGCACCGAAGGCGGGGATTGCGCCATCGTGGACAGCGGCCATGTGCGCCAGCGCGACATCGCGCTGGTGCTGCCGGATTCGCCGCTGGAAGCGGTGATGGCCACGGAGGTGTGGAACACGCTGTACGACCGGATGGCAGGGCTGATCAACGAGCACCACACCACGCTGATCTTCGCCAACACGCGCCGCATGGTCGAACGGGTCACGCGGCATCTGTCCGAGCGCATCGGCGCGGAAAACATCGCCGCGCACCATGGCAGCCTGGCGAAGGAACAGCGCCTGGATGCGGAGCAGCGACTGAAGGCCGGCACGCTGCGCGCGCTGGTGGCCACCGCCTCGCTGGAACTGGGCATCGACATCGGCGATGTGGAACTGGTGTGCCAGCTGGGCACGCCGCGGGCCATCTCCACCTTCCTGCAGCGCGTGGGCCGCGCCAACCATGCGGTGGGCGGCGTACCGAAGGGCCGGCTGTTCCCGCTGTCCCGCGACGAACTGGTGGAATGCACCGCGCTGCTGGATGCGGTGCGCGCTGGCGAGCTGGACCGCCTGCACATTCCGGTGGCGCCACTGGATGTGTTGTCGCAGCAGATCGTCGCGGAGGTCGCGGCCGGCGAGCGTGGCGAGGATGAACTGTTCGCGCTGGTGCGCCGTGCGTGGCCCTACCGCGATCTCGCACGCAGCGAATTCGATGAAATCCTGCGCATGCTGGCCGATGGCATCGCGACGCGCCGCGGCCGGCAGAGCGCCTACCTGCATCGCGATGCCGTGAATGGCCGGCTGCGCGCGCGGCGCGGCGCGCGGCTCACGGCCATCACCTGCGGTGGCGCCATCCCGCAGAACGCCGACTACCAGGTGGTGATGGAGCCGCAGGGCATCATGGTCGGCACGTTGAACGAGGACTTCGCAGTGGAAAGCCTGGCGGGAGATGTCTTCCAGCTGGGCAATACCTCCTACCGCATCCTGCGCGTCGAGGCCGGCAAGGTGCGCGTGGAAGATGCCGCGGGACAGGCGCCCACCATTCCCTTCTGGCTGGGCGAGGCGCCGGCGCGCACCGAGGAACTTTCCATCGCCGTGTCGCGGCTGCGCGCCGGGATCGACGAGGCGCTGGCGGATTTCGACCCCGACACGCTGAACGCCGCGATGGCGACGCTGCGCGGGCAGCACCAGCTCGGCGACACCGCCGCGCGGCAGCTGGTGGAATACCTCGCCACCGCCAAGGCCACGCTGGGCCGGCTGCCCACGCGTGAGCGGCTGGTCATCGAACGCTTCTTCGACGAGGCCGGCGGCATGCAGCTGGTCATCCACGCGCCCTTCGGCGCACGCGTGAACCGCGCCTTCGGGCTCGCGCTGCGCAAGCGCTTCTGCCAGACCTTCAACTTCGAGCTGCAGGCCGCGGCCACCGAGGATGCCATCGTGCTGTCGCTGGGCGAGACGCACAGCTTCGCGCTCGAGGATGTGGCGAAGTACCTGCACAGCAATACCGTGGAGGCCGTGCTCACGCAGGCCGTGCTGGATGCGCCGCTGTTCATGACGCGCTGGCGCTGGAATGCCACCATCTCGCTGGCCGTCAGGACTTCGCGCGCCGGCAGGAAGACCCCGCCGCCACTGCTGCGCATGGCCGCCGAGGACCTGGTGTCGGTGCTGTTCCCGGACCAGCTCGCCTGCCAGGAAAACCTCAGCGGCCCGCGCCAGATCCCCGATCACCCACTGGTGCGCCAGACGCTGCACGACTGCCTGCACGAGGCCATGGATGTGGATGGCCTGATCGCGCTGCTGCGCCGGATCGAGTGTGGCGCGGTGCAGGTGCTGACACGCGACCTGCCGCAGCCCTCCATGCTGGCGATGGAGATCCTTAACGCGCGGCCCTACGCCTACCTGGACGACGCACCGCTGGAGGAACGGCGCACACAGGCCGTGGCAGCGCGGCGCTGGCTCGATCCGCAAAGCGCCGCCGAGTTCGGCCGGCTGGATCCCGAAGCCATCCAGCAGTTGCGCGAGGAGGCCTGGCCGGATCCGGAAAGCCCCGACGAGCTGCATGACGCGTTGATGCTGCTTGGCGCATTGCCCGAAGCCGAAGGCAGGGGCCGCGGCGAAGTGCGGCGCGCGGACTGGACGCCCGGCTTCGAAACGCTGCGCGAAGCGCGGCGCGCCACGCGCCTGACTGTCGGCACGCAATCATTCTGGGTGGCTGCCGAGCAGTTGCCGCTGGTGCTGGCCGTTCACGCCGCGGCACGCGTCGAGCCTGCCATCGCAGTTCCGGCCGAATATGCCGGACGCAGCTTCGCGAGCAGCGATGCCATCCGCGAACTGCTGCGTGGCCGGCTGCAGGCCATCGGCCCGGTGACCGCCACCGCGCTGGACGCGGCGCTGGCCCTGCCCGAGGGCAGTGCCATGGCCGCGCTGCTGGCGCTGGAAGGCGAAGGCTTCGTGCTGCGCGGCCAGTTCACCCATCCAGCGGCGCAGCAAGCGCGCGCCACTGCGGATGTTGCCGAACCGGAGTGGTGCGAGCGGCGCCTGCTGGCGCGCATCAGCCGCTACACCATACGCACGCTGCGTGCGCAGGTGGAGCCGGTGGCCAGCGCGGATTTCATGCGCTTCCTGCTGGAATGGCAGGGCGTCACGCGCGAACCGAAGGGCGAAGGCCCGCAGAGCCTGGCGGCGGTGCTGGAACAACTGGAAGGTTTCGAGATTCCCGCCATCGCGTGGGAGCGCGATGTGCTGCCGGCGCGACTGCAGGCCTACGACCCCGGCTGGCTGGACACGCTGTGTCTTTCCGGCCGCGTGTTGTGGGCGCGGCTCGATGCGCCCAAGGGTTCGGTGGCGGGTCCGGTGCGCACCACGCCGATCGCATTGCTGTCGCGGGCGCATTTTCCGCTGTGGCGCGGCTTTTCTCATCGGCAGCATGGCGAGGCCACGCTGTCCTCATCCGCGCAGGCCATCGTGGAGCAATTGGCCGCGCGCGGTGCCTCGTTCTTCGACGAGCTGGTGCGCGGCAGCGGCCTGCTGCAGGCGCAGGCCGAGGGCGCACTGGGCGAGCTGGTCGCGGCGGGCCTGGTCAGCGCCGACAGCTTCGGCGGACTGCGGGCGTTGCTGTTGCCTCTGGATCGCAAGCGCAAGCTCGCTTCACGCGGCCGGCGCGTTGCCCTCTTTGGTCTGGAGGAGGCCGGTCGCTGGAGCCTGCTGCGGCCGGTGAGCGCGGCGGAGGATCCCGCCGATGATCCGGCACTGGTCGAGCAGATCGCCTGGCGACTGTTGCAGCGTTATGGCGTCGTGTTCCGCCGCATCCTCACGCGGGAGGCGCCGTGGATGCCGCCATGGCACGCGCTGCTGCGTGTGCTGCGCCGGCTCGAGACACAGGGCCATGTGCGCGGTGGACGTTTTGTCGCCGGTGTCACCGGCGAGCAATATGCGCTGCCCGAGGCCATTCCGGCCATGCGCGCCACGCGCCAGAAGAAGGCGGATGGCGCGCTGATCGCGCTCAGCGCCGCGGATCCGCTGAACCTGCTCGGCATCGTCACGCCTGGCGAGCGGCTGGCCGCACTGCCGGGCAATCGCTTCGTGCTGCGCGACGGCGTGCCCATCGCGCAGCATGCCGCGGGCGAGGTCGAGTTCCTCGTCCAGCTCGCGCTGCCGGAGGAATGGACAGTGCGCAACGCGCTGCTCAGGCGCAGCGTTGCGGCCGGGGTCGCACAAGGCGCCTGAGCGGCGGTGTTTGCGGCTCGCGAAATCAGCACCGATACGGGTCGCACCCTGAAATTTCCGGTGTCGACCGGTAGACTTGCCCCGACCTTGACCGCAGAACAACAGGGGAAATCAGTCATGCGCAAAGTCCTGGGCCTGGTTGCCTGCATCGCCGGAGTTGCGGCGAGCCATGCGGCCGAGCCGCTGAAGAGCTTCGAGCTCGCGGTGGTGGACATGCAGGGTCAGAAAAAGGTGCTGGGCGTGGTGTCCGAACCGGTCTTCGCGCCACGTGTGTCACCCGATGGCAAGCGCGTGGCCTACGAGCAGGCCAATGTGCCGCAGCCGGGCGATCCGCAGACCTACGGCATCCATGTCGGCAGCATCGACAAGCCGGACAAGGGCCGCATGCTGCAGCAGACGGTGATCGCGCGGCAGAACATCGGGCCGGTGTGGTCCCACGATGGCGACTGGATCGCCTTCCTCGCCACCGGCAATGGCGGCGACACGCTGTTCTGGCAGAGGTCCGATGGCGGAATCCAGCCCACGATGCTGGTGGATGGTCGCGCGGTGGAAGGCCTGTACGAAGGTGGCCACCTGGAAGCCGGCACGATGCTGTTCCTCACCCTGACCGGCAACCGGGATTACGGCATCTCGATGCTGGACATCGGCTCGCGCAAGGTCACGAAACTGGTCGACCAGCCCGGCTCCGAGCAGCACAGCAGCGAGATCTCGCCCGATGGCAAATGGCTGGTGTACACCTCCAGTGAAACCGGCCGGCAGGAACTGTGGCTGGAGCCGTTGCCGCAGACCGGCAAGCGCTACCAGCTGACGAAGAATGGTGGCGCCCATGCGCAGTGGTCGCCCGATGGCGCGCGGCTGTACTTCGACCTGGGTGGCCAGATCTACCGCTTGGATGTCGCCACCGGCGGCGAACCCAGGGCCGCAGATCCGGTGGCGCTGCCGATCAGGGGATTCCAGCAGGGCGACCTGCGGCGCCAGTACGACCTGATGCCGGATGGCAAGGGTTTCCTGATGCTGTTCCCGGCCGCGGCTGCCGCCTCCGCCGCGAAGTAATCCGGGCCGGGAGCCCCGCCAGCGGACGCCGCCGCAGCGGCCGGTTGATTCCCCACCTCGAGCCCCCATGCTGACGCGAGGTAACGGAGGTGCACCATGAGCGATTCAGACAGGAAGCGGGTGCTGGTGGAGCTGGAGTCCGAGTTTCGCCGGACTGCCACGGGGCTTGCCGTCGCGCAGGCTGAATACGAGAAGGCCTACACCGCGATCTACGAGTACATGAATGCGCATACGGACGGACCGCAGCGCATGCTGGTGTTCTCGGACGGCATCACCGTGCATTGACGGTCATGCGCTGGCTTTTCCTGGCCGGGATGGCTGTGGTCACCGGAACCATCTTCGCGCGTGAAGCGCCGCCCGTCAGTGCGCTGCCGGCAGCGCAGGTGCAGCAGCAGGTACTGGAGCTGGTGAACCAGGCGCGCGCGCAAGGCCAGCTTTGCGGCGCCGAGCGTTTCGGCCCCGCGCTGCCGGTGTTGCTCTCGGCGCAGCTGCATCGCGCCGCACGCATCCACGCCCGCGACATGGCGAAGCGCAATTACTTCGAACACGAAGGCAGTGACGGCAGCGCGCCCCGGGACCGGGTACAGCGCGCCGGATACAGGTTTCGCCTCACCGGCGAGAACATTGCCTTCGGCCCGGAGAGTGCGGCGGAGGTCGTGAGCGGCTGGCTGGCCAGCGCGGGCCATTGCGCCAATCTGATGAATCCGCACTTCCGCCATATGGGCGTGGCCGTGGCGCAGGGAAGCAAACGCGGGCACTTCTACTGGGTGCAGGAACTGGGCGCGCCAGCACCCTGATCAACCCGCACTGATCACGAGGTGATGTCGCGGTTGAACGCCTGCCGCAGGCGCTGGCCCGCCCACTCCTGCGCATCACGCGCCTTGTTGACCACTGCCGCCGCACCGAAGAACTCGTGCGTGACACCCTCGTAGTCGCGGCGCTCCACCGCCACATCGGCGCGGCGCAGCGCGGCCTCCAGCTTCGCGCCATCGCTGCGCAGCGGGTCGATGCGCGCCGTGATCAATGTCACCGGCGGCAGGCCTTCCAGCACGGCAGAGGTGAGCTGCAGGCGCGTGTCCTGCAGGTCCTCCTCGTTGCGCGTGGTGTGCTCGAAGAACCATTTCATCATCGAGCGGTTCAGTGGCAGCGCGATGGCGTTCTCCAGGTAGGACTCCGTATCCAGGTCCGTCTGCGTGACTGGATACACCGCCAGCACATGCACCGGTTGCTGGATGTCGGCATCCATGGCCGTGATCGCGGTGGCCACGGCGAGGTTGCCGCCGGCACTCTCACCCGCCAGCGCAACCATGCGGCGATCCCCGCCATAGCGGTGGGCATTGGTCAGCGCCCATTTGTACGCGGCGAAGGCGTCGAGCCAGGCCGCGGGGAACTTGTGCTCGGGGGCGAGGCGGTAGTCCACGGAGATCACCAGCGCCTGCGCGGCCCTGGCGAGGCCGCGCGCGCCGCCGTCGTAGACCAGCCGGTTGCCCAGCACCCAGCCACCACCGTGGAAATACAGCACCACCGGAAATGGTCCGGTGCCGGAGGGCGTGTAGACGCGCGCCGACAAGGGGCCGGTCTCGCCACTGACGGTGATGTCCTGGCTGGTGACCCCTGGAACCTGGTCCTGTGGCCGCGTACTGCGACCCTGCCGCTCCAGCACCACGTTCACGGCATCGGCGATGGTGGGATTGCGCCGCGCCAACTCGGGAGAAACCTTCTCCACGGCATCCGGATCGAGGCTGGCGTGCGCGTTGAGCACTTCCAGCATGTCCTCGTCGGCACGCAGCTTGCCCAGCGCCTTGCTGACCGACATGAGGAGGGAATTGGGTTTGGTGTCGTGACCTGCGGTGCGCATTGGATGCTCCGGAGGAGATGCAAAAAAGGGGGGAGGAAGCCGAGGTTACGGCGCGCACCGAACCCCGCATGTAGCCTGCCGCTAGGTTCCCGCGTAGGAGAACGCCGACCTGACGAGGGTTCGCTGCGCCGACACGGGCACGCCAGTGCGCGGGGCACTGTGCGTACCCGTTCCTTCCCATCCATTACCCATCGTTCCGGAGGACGCCATGGCCAACTGCAAGGTGTGCGGCAACGACTACGTGCATTCGTTCCAGATCGTGCGCAACGGCCATACGGCCACGTACGACTGCTTCGAATGCGCCATCCACGACATGGCACCGACCTGCGCGCATTGCCACTGCCGCGTCATCGGGCACGGCATTGCCGTGGATGAAATGGTGTATTGCTGCGCGCATTGCGCGCGGGAGCATGGCGTGACCAGCGTGGTGGACAACAGCCGCCATCCCGGCAAGCCGCTGCACGCGCCGTTTATCTAGAGCAGCAGCGCGATGCCTGCGCCGGCGACGGCCACCAGCCCCAGCGCGAGGATGAAATACATCAGCACTGGTCGTGAGGCCCTGGCGTGTTCCGGTGCCGCGCGGACTGGCGCTGCAGGCGTGAGCTGCCGCGCCGGTCGCGATGCCGGTGCCGCGGCGGGCGCGGCCGCAACTGGCGAGAGCGTGGGTACGACTGGTGGTGCGGCCGGTGCCGGCGCGGGCGTCGCCGCCTCCATCGAAACCGGCACGGGCGGCAGATGCCCGGCGTGGCGGCCGGCGAATACCGTCTTCTCGGCCACGGGCACCGCCGAGGCTGCCATCGGCTGCACGGGGGCGCGGAATTCGAACTCCAGTCGATCGAGCAGGAAGCGTTCACCGGGCAGCAATGGCGTGCGTTGCGTGATCCGCACGCCGCGCACCCAGGTGCCGTTGGTGGAGCCGAGGTCCTGGATCCAGGCGTAGTCGCCTTCCACTTCGATGCTGGCATGCCGCCCGGAAATGCCGGCGCTCTCGTCATTGACCGTGACCACATGATCGCAGTCCGGATGACGGCCAACCGTCAGCTTGCGGTCCAGCGGCACGATCTGCTGCGTGTCGAGGCGAACCAGGTGCGGCTTGCCGGTGTTCATCGCAGCGGATTCTCCGGCAGCACCGACCCGAAAGTCCTGTGCAGGCAATGCACCTGTGATGCGTGTCTCGCTCGTTGCTGGACAGTGCGCCCGGTCCGCCCCTATACTTTACCCAATGGTTAATTAACCGCCGGGTGTAATCCATGTCCGACCAGCTCAGCCGCACCTTCGCCGCCCTCGCCGATCCCACGCGGCGCGCCATGCTCGCGCAGTTGTCCCATGGCGAGGCCAATGTGTCGGACCTGGCCGGCCCACTGCTGAAAAGCATGAGCCTGCCCGCCGTCACCAAGCACCTGAAGGTGCTGGAGAACGCCGGCCTCGTCAGCAAGGGGCGCAATGCGCAGTGGCGCCCCTGCCGCCTGAACGGCGAGCCGTTGCGCGAAGCGCTGGACTTCCTGGAGCAGCACCGCATCGCCTGGGAAGAACAGCTCGACCGACTTGGCAACTATCTGAAAACCAAAACCCAAGGGACCCGTCATGGCCGCAAGAAATAAATCCAGCGTCATCAGCCTCACCCGTGTCTACGACGCACCGCTGCAGGCGGTTTGGGAGGCCTGGACCATTCCGGAAGAAGTGGCGCAGTGGTGGGGTCCGCGTGGCTTCACGCTGACCACCCACAGCCATGACCTGCGCACCGGTGGTCACTGGCACTACACCATGCACGGGCCCGATGGCACGGACCACGAGAACACCACGCAATACCTCGACGTGGTGCCCGGACAGCGGATGGTGTACGACCATGGCGGCCACAAGGACCGCCCGCCCCTGTTCCGCGTCACCGCGCTGTTCACCGAGCGCAATGGGCGCACACAGCTGGACATGAGCATGACTTTCGCCACTCCGGAGATCGCCGAGCAATCGCGCGGCTTCATCAGGAAGGCCGGCGGCGAATCCACCTGGGACCGGCTCGCCGAGTACCTGGGCGGACAGGCCGGCAAGGAACAGTTCTTCATCACGCGTTCCTTCGATGCCGGCATCGAACAGGTTTACCAGATGTGGAGCGATCCGGAACACCTCGCGCAGTGGATGCCACCCACTGGCGCCACGATGCGCTACCTGCGGGCAGAACCACGCGTCGGTGGCTCGTCCCTGTATGTGATGACGATGGACGGCGGCCAGAGCATGCACGGGCTGATCAAGTACCTCGCGCTCGAAAAGCCCGGTCGCATTGTCTATACGCAGCAGTTCTGCGACGAGCAGGAGCGCGTCGTGCGCCCGCCCTTCTTCAACGACTGGCCACTTGCCATGCTCACCACGGTGGAACTGACCGCCGAAGGCCCGGACCGCACGCGCGTGGCGGTGCGCTGGGAGCCGCAGGATGCCAGTGCCGCCGACATTGCCGAGTTCGCGAAGCAGCGCACCAGCATGACCGGCGGCTGGACCGGCAGCTTCGACAAGCTGGAGGCGCTGCTGGGCTGATCGCGGCGACGCCCGCGCCAGCATCTCCCGCTGGCGCGGCTAGAACCCCCGCGCCAGGTCGAACACCGCGTACATCTTCGTGCCGGTGGCGAAGCGGCGCATGTTCTCGCGCACCACCAGCCAGCGCAGTTCGTTGTCGCGCGCGGCCTTGGAGGAGGCATCGCGCGATCCCGTCACGGGCATCCCCGCCCAGGGCGCCAGGATCAGGTTCGGCGCATCCCACAGTGGGTGGTCCTTCGGCAGCGGCGTCTGCGAAGCCCAGTTCAGCGCCGCGCTGCCGATGGTGCCGGCCTTCAGCGCCGCGGCCAGGTCCTCGGCCACCACGATGTCGGCGCGCGTCCAGTTCACCAGCATGGCGTCGCGCTTCATGCGCGCGAACATCTCCTTGTTGAACATGCCGCGCGTGGCGGGTGTAAGCGGCGCGGCCACCATCACCACGTCCGCTTGTCCGATCAGCGACGGCAGCTCCTCCGGCAGGCCGAGGTGGCTGACGAAATCCGGCCGGGTGCGGTTTACCGGATCGGTGGCGACGACCTTCATCCCCACCGCATGCGCCATGCGCGCGATCTCGGTACCGGCGCCGCCCAGGCCGATGACCAGCATGGTGGCGCCTTCCAGGCGCTTGCCCGGCCGGCCGCGGCGGCTCAGGTCGCGCTGGCGCTGGTTCTCCAGGCCCACGTCGATGGAACGGGCCAGCGCGAACACATAGCCCATGCCCATCTCGGCCAGCACCGTGTTCTTCACCTTCTGCGAGTTGGTGAGCAGGATCTCGCCGCGTGCCACGCCCGGAATCTGCAGGCAGGTGTCACCGCCGCCGCTGAAGGCGTGCACCCATCTGAGCTTCGGCGCATTGGCGAGGCCGGCGTTGCAGTTCACCTCGATCATCGCCTCGGTGTCGGCCAGGTGCGGCTGGGCCTCGGCCTCGCGGCTGACGCCGATCACCGTGGTGCCCGCAGGCATGGCCTGTTGCAGCCACGCGGTGCGCTCTGGCTTGTCCACCACTACCACCAGCTTCTTCGGCGCCACCCAGCCGGGGATCAGTGCCTTCACCGGCTTGCTGCTCTCGGGCAGCTGGAACTCGGCCAGCGCGGTGGCAAGGTCCAGCTTCTCCGGTTGCGCCGCGATGGCCGTCTGCGCGCCTGCAGCGGCGAGCAGCACCAGCGCAATGCGATGGATGCGATGGATGCGATTCATGGATTCTCCTTGCGTGGGCCGTACACCGGCATGGGCCGGCCGCGCTCATATGCACCGAGGTCCGGCGCCCTGCCGGTGAACCCGTCGTTGATGTTGGGCAGCACCACGCCGGCATCGATGGCGCGCGAGTTCTCGCTCAGCGAGAAATCGAATTCATCGGGACGGTAGAAGCGCCGCGGGTCCCTGGGATCCGCTGCTGACGCGCGCGTGAAATCGCTGAAATCCACCAGCACGCTGTGCGTGTCCTGGCCGGTCGCCGCCGCATAGGCCTGCAGCGTCGGGAAGCTGCGCTTCTCGCGGTCCTTCGCGAAGTCGGCCACTACATTGCGCGGCGGCGAGTTCCACACGAAGGACTGCGCGGCACCCGGGTTGGGCCGGAAGCCGTTGTAGTCCGAGCTGGAGTAGCTGGTGAAGGTATCCGCGGTGAAGATCTCCGGATACGCGCCCTGCCCCAGCACCAGGTTGTTGCGGAAATGCAGGTTCGACACTGGCCCCATGTCATGCACTTCGCTGAAGAAGGTGTTCTGGTAGACGAGGATGCCGGCGGGGTTGGCCTGGAACTTCAGCGCTCCACCCTCGGGTGCGTGGTACACCACGTTGCCGATGAAATACCCCGGCCCGCCGAACAACGGCTGCGCGCTCAACGCGCGGTGCGCGTGGTTGAAGCAGCGGTTGCGCAGGATGCGGATGTTGTACATCGCGCCATCGGCCTCGATGCAGTTGTCGTCCACATTGCGGATGTCGTTGCCGATGATGTCGATGGACACCGGCATGCGGTCGCGGATCGGCTTGCCGTTCGCATCCATGTCCGGGGTGCCATAGGTGGCGTGGTCGATGCCGTCGTGGAAGTGCGAGATGTCGTTGTAGGCAACGACATGCCCGGATCCGTACACCTTCACCGCCGCGTTCGAGCGCATTTCGACGGGAAAGTCCGGGAAGCTCTGCCAGGTGCGGCCGATCCAGCCCATCAGGTGGTCCGGGATCTGCCGCCCCACGAACACATTGTCGGTGATGGTGAAGTTCTTCGAGCCGGACCAGTCGGTGGTGATGCCGATGCCCACGTCCTCGAAGCGCGAACGCTTCACGATCAGGCCATCGGAGCCGAGCATACGCTTGCGTCCGGCCAGGATGGCGATCTCCGTGTTGCGGAAGGTCAGCCCCTCGAACCAGATGTGGCTGCCCGCGGTGACATCGAACAGCACGGCGTTGCCATCGCCATCGAAGATGGCCGGGCCATCGCCGGCGGCGCGGATGATGATGGGCCGCTCGGCCGTGCCGCTGGCCGTCAGGTAATAGGTGCCGTCGAACAGCGTGCCGATGCCCGAGCCGTACTTGTAGCGCGTGTCCTTGTACAGGCCGGCATGCACCAGGATGGTGTCGCCCGGCTTCACGCGCGGCAGGTAGGAATTGAACCAGTCCGAATGCGAAGCGCCCAGGTTGAACGCGCCCAGCAGGCCATTGAAGGCCGGCTGCTGCCGCGTGCCCTGGTAGCCCTGCGGATAGACATGGTAGGTGGCGCCGCCCGTGGCGGGCTTCGGCTCGGGGCGGGTGCGCGCCTCGATGCGGCGCTCGGCAGCGCCGGTGACGCCATCAGGGTCGGAGATGCGCAGGCTGATTTCATACGCGGTGCCGGGTTCCAGGTCGAAGACGCTGCCGGCGAACATGTGCGGCGCGGTGAAATCCACGGACAGGTATCTGGTCTCCTCGCCACCCAGGCGCAGCGGCGGCAGGCCATCACGCCAGCTGTCGGTACCTTTCTTGCGGAAGCGCAGGCTCACCGACGAATTGCGGTTGGCATCGCCGCTCAGCGGCCATTCCAGTCCCACGGATTGCAGCGTGGAAGGTTCGACGATGATTTCGCCCGGCCGCACCGCATTGCCGGATGCAGGCGTTGCGGCGGAGGCCGCCATCGTGCACCAGATCGCCGCTATGGAAACCGCCATTTTCAGGCTCTGCATGGCCGCACCGCCCCGTTTTCTGGAGCGGCAACCATACACGGAGCAGCAGCCCCGATACAGCGCCGGACCGCCGGCTCAGTTGCGCAGATCCACCTTGGCGACCTTGTCCCGGTAGTCCTGTTTCGGATCGACACCCAGCAACATCTTCACGCCGGCCACGACACTGGAACCATTGAGCCACACCTCGCCACGGTCCGGATCAAGGCGCAGCAATGCCAGCTGCGGATCGTCCTTGCCGCCTTCGAACCACGCGGCGACGAACCTGTTCCACAGCCGGTCGACCACGGCGCGATCGGTCTCCAGCGAGAGATTGCCGTGCACGCTGGCGAACAGGTCATGTCCCTTGGCGACAAATGAGGCGATGGCGCGGCTGTCGGATGCCAGCTCACCCACCAGGGCGTTGTCCTTCGAGGTGAAGAACCAGATCGGGCCGGGCCGGTCGTCGTCCAGCTGCGCAGTCATGGGCCGCAGATGGCCATCATCGCTGCCCTGCAGGCCCAGCATCATCGTCATGTCGGACTGCAGCGCCTTCCAGAATTTCTGTTCCAGTTCCTGAGGTGAGGTCATGGCGGTCTCCGGGTGGTCGGGGACCTGCACCTTGATCCACATGACTGGGGGCCGCTGCCTCCCGCACACGCTTGCGCCTGTAAGCGTCCTCCGACCGAAGAGGCGCAAGCCGCGACTACTGCAGCCGCGGATCCAGCTTGCGCAGGGCGTCGCTGACGTTCATCTCGCCGGTGGCGTTGATCTCGTCGGCGGTGTAGGTATGTTGCCCAGGAACGCTGACGCAATCCGCCCGAGGATCACCGCGGATCCGCGTGCCGGTGGTGGCAGTGCAATTCTGCTCCGGCTTTTTTTCATCCTTCGCTCCGGGCCTGGCCGCGGCCCTGGCCTTCACCTTTTCCCTGGCTTTGTCCGCGTTCGCGTTCGCGGCTGCCGAGGGGCTGGCCTCGGCTTTCTGCTGCACCGGTTCCGCCGCATTCACCGTGCCCACTGCGAGCCAGCAAACCGCCACCCATGCTGCCATGCTGATTCGCGAATTCATGGTGATCTCCGCTGCGAGTCCGGATGGCAAGGGTACCGCCGCGGGAAGCCGGCGGGCAACGCTGTGGCGGATTGAGCCCGCCTCACTTCCCGAGGGGCCCGTCCACGCCTTCCGGCGTGCAGTTGAACGGCTCGAGCTTCAGGTTCGACGGCGCATATTCCAGGCGTGACAGATCGAAGTCGCGCGTGAAGAACTGGGGGTCCTTCAGGCTGATCTCCACCACCAGGCGCTGGCGCGCCGCGTCCAGGTGGATGCGCTCCACCGAGGTCAGCGCCGCCGAATGCAGCAACCCGCGCGTGGGCTGGCCAGGTTGTTCGACGTACTGGTTCAGCACGCCAGCCGCGTAGTTGCCGGTTTCGACCACCAGCGTGTCGCCTTCGAAATGTCCGATGGAATGTCCCAGCGAGGTGCGCGGCCCGCCCTTCGGATGTTCGCGCTGGTTCAGGTAGACGATGCGCTGCACGTCCATCCACTCGTGCCGCAGGATGACGCGATCGGCCTGGCGGGCGATCGACAGCGGCGTGCCGGGCGCGCCCCATACGCGGCGCACCGCCACCGGATCGCAGCGGAACACGGGGTCGTCCTTGAAGGGGTTGTACTTCGCGACCGCCGCCTTCCCGGCTTCGGTCAGGGCTTCCATCATCGGCTGCGGTCCGCTGGTGCTGCGACCCGGTGCCGGCGCCAGCAGCCAGGTGCCGGTGATGTCGCGCCGCGCCGCACCGGCCGGCGCTGCCGGCGCATCCGTGCGTCCGTTCACGTTCAATGAGCGGCCATCGGTGAAATGCACATCGGTGAAGAAGCAGCGGTGCGGGTCGTTGCGGGACTGCGAACCTTCGATGCGCACCTCGGTGCCGGCCTTCAGCATCTTCGGCGTGATGCCATTGCGCGACAGCTGCGTATAGCCATGCGATTCGCAGATGTATTCCTGCGTCCGGCCGTTCTCGTCGACGGCCGCGACATGCAGGTAGCTGTGCGGGTTGCGTGCCTCGAACTGCGTGACCTTGCCGGAGATGCTGACGGGCTTGTTGCTGTCGAAGTGCGGCGCGAAGCTGTGGTGCGCGCCGGCCACGGATGCCAGGGATGTGGCGGCAACCAGGGCTGCGAATTTGCGGATCGATGGCATGTGAGCTCCTCTTGCGACAAGTGCGGCCGCTATCTCGCCGGAGCCGGGCCAGCCGGAGCCGGACCCGCCGGCGCCGCAGCCGGCGCGGGGAAGTACGTGGCGACGCGCGAATCCAGCGTGAAGTCCATGCCGAGTTTCGGGTACTTCTTCAGCGTGTTCTTCTTCATCTCTTCGGCATTCTTCGAGCGGGCGACGTTGGCGTCCCAGTCCGCGACGTACTTCTTCATGAATGCGATGGAGGCCGGGTTGCGCGTGGCACCGGGGCCTTCATGGCCGGGCACGATGATCTCCGGCTTCAATGCCAGGATCTGGTCGATGGACTTCAGCCACTCCTCGCGGTTCTTGTCCTTCTGCACGCCGAAGTAGGCGTGATCGAACACGATGTCGCCAGTCACCACGGCCTTCAGCTGCGGGATGTACACGAAGCTGTTGCCGGGGCCATCGCTGCCACCCACCGGCCCGGTAACCGGAAACTGCTGCCCTTCCAGCTCCAGGTAAGGCGTGGTCAGTTCCTCCAGAGCCACCGGCTCCGGCCCCGGGATGTTGTTGCCGTAGGTCGGCAACCAGAACTTCTGCCGGTTTGGCCAGCCGGTCTTCGCGGCGGCGGCTGTCTGCGGCATCGCGAGGATGCGCGCCTGCGGGAAGGCCTGCTTCAGCACCGCGAGGCCAAACATGTGGTCCGGATGCGGATGGGTGATGTAGATGGTGGTGAGGTTCTTCTTCGATTCCAGAATGGTGGCCGCGAGCCTGTGGGCCTCGCTGAGCGAGAATTGCGCATCGATCAGCAGCATGTCCTTCTCGCCGGAAATCATCGTCGAATTGACGTCGTAGCCGTTGAAGCCGCGCCCGGTGTGGACGGTCAGTTGCAGCTTCGACTGCGCACTGGCGCCGGCAGCGGTGGCGAGCATGGCCAGGGTGGCGAACAGCATGGTGGTGCGACGGTAGAGCATCTCTGGTCTCCCAAATCCGGCTTGCCCCGGGACGGGGTTGATTGCCGCGATGGCATGTTTCACAGGCAGCCGATACTAAAGCAGGTTGGACGGCACTTTGCAGGCGTTCTGCCGCGGCACCCCTACAAGGCAGGCGTTTTTGGGCGCATCATGTCGCCCGCGTGATTCATCAGAACAACGGGAGGGGTCAAATGGGAAGTTACCAAGGCGGCTGCGCCCACGTGCACGTCACGGCCACGGCGGAGCCCATCGACAACCACGAATGCCACTGCAATGTGTGCAAGACGGTGACGGGCCAGCACACCACCCACGTGGCGTTCTTCAACTACGGCGACTTGAATGTCGATCATCCCGAGAAGATCAAGCGCGTGCCCTTCAACAAGGACAACCCCGGCGGTCCGCTGGAGATCTGCCTGTGCACGGACTGCGGCGCGGTACTGATGCTGGACGACAAGCAGAAGCGCATCCGCGTGGCGGTGCCGAATGTCATGGGCTACGACGATGCGGCCTTCCCGAAGGCGACGTACCACGCGTTCTGGGACGAGAGCAAAGGGTATCCATCTCCGACGGATGGTCGGCCGGTGTATGGCGGCCTGCGGCCGGAATTCGCCTGGCCCAAACCCGCCTGACTGCCCGCATGCAAACACCTGGCGGAACTGCGGTCCGCCAGGTGCGGGTAGCGCCTACCGCCCCTTGCTGAGCACGAACACCCGGATGGCCTGCTGGATATCCAGCTCGAACGCAGCGTCCGGATTCCGCAGCAAACGCCGGGTGGCCTCGGCATGCGCCCGAACCAGCGGATCCCTGCTCGTCATTGCATTGCTCAATGCCGGCCCACCCAGTGCCACCAGCGCACGACTCAGGCTGAGCTGCAGAGTCCGGTCGCCTCGTCCCAGCTGCAACGCCAGTTCGCCGGCCAGCAGCTGCTGCTGACCCTCCGGCACCAGCACCACCGCGGCACGCCAAGCGCTGCGGGCCACTTCATCATCCGGATCACGCAGCAGCGACTGGGTGATCGCCGGCCATCCTGCGGCATCCCTGATCTTCGATAGCGTGTGCAGTGCCTGGCTGCGCGCCTGGGCGATCTGCGAACCGAGCTCGGCGATCAGCCTTGGCACCGTGAGCCGCGAAGGGCAACGCGTGAGCGCCCAGGTGAGCGTGTCGCGCACCTGGAAATCCGGCTCGATGGCGCAGCGAGCCACCAATGCTTCAACCATCTGCGGCGCCGGATTTGTACCGATCGCGAGCGCGGCTCTGAGCCGGACCGAAGCATCGGCGGCCGCGAGCGCGGCCACTCCTGGATCATCTCTTGTATTCATCGCGGTCTCGATATCTTCCAGTTCAAATCAACGGCCGGCGTAAACAGTCAGTGCTGGCCGCGGTATCGGCTGCGCAGCCCTGCGCTCCATCTCCAACCGCCAAGCCTGGTACACCTCGGCCGCGGACACGCTGCGCGCATCGCCACCGAGTGCACACGCGATGATGCGTTCGGCGCGCGCCGCGTCGCCCTCGCACAGACGCAGCGCCAGCCGGCCGCCCTCCTCGCGCGTCAGGCGCCGCACGTTCACCGCGGCGAAGCAGCGACCGGGGCGCAGCAGCGCTTCGTCGATCGCGCCGGCGTTGGGGACGTTGGTGGTGAACACCATCCGGCGTCCCTCCGCACGCACCACACCGTCCGCGACCATCAGGAAGCGATGCAGGTCCGCATTGCCGTCGCTGCGCGGCTGCAGCAGGTAGTCGGCATCCTCGATGACGAAGGCGTCGTGCGAACCGGTGACGAAGTCCACGAAGATGGTGTCCGAGGTCAGCACCTTGCGGTCAGCCGTGTACAGCACCTCCGCGCTGTCGCCCTTCAGTCGCGACAGCGCACCGAGAATGGCCCGCACCAGGCGCGTCTTGCCGGTGCCCGGCGGCCCGAGCAGGATCAGCACGGATTCCGGTGCACGCACATAACGCTCGATGAACTGCTGCACCGGCTCGCCCAGCATCGGATAGGCCTCATCCAGCAGCACGTCATCGGCCACTTCCTCGAAGGTCGAGGACCGCAGTTCGCCATCCGCGCCGCTCATGCGCCAGTCGACCACGAACAGCTGATCCCGCGCCCGGTCATCACCCACGATGCGCAGCAGGTTGGCCCGCGTCGCCTCCGCCAGCTCGACATCCCTCGCCCAGATCCTGAACGAGCAGGAGCAGTACGCCAGCTTGCGATTGCCTTCGGCCTGCACGAAGACCCCCGGTCCATCCAGCAACAGCGACCCCGCGTACAGGCGCTGCGCCGCGAATCCGGCCTTCAGCGCCAGGTCGTCGAAGACCTGTTCCATGGGCCGTCGCGCCACGCAGCGTGCCAGCCGGAGGATTGGATAGCCGGCCGCGGCGCTGTCGAAAGACTGGATGGCGCGCGCGTTCATCACGGCCTCACCCAGATCACGCATGTGATCGGTGAAAGCCACGCTCACGTTGAACGGTTTGTTGCTCGTTTCCATGTTCTTCTCTTCAGGTTCCATCCACCCGACAAACCACCAATGATCTGCCGGGGCTTTGCACTAGCCCTTCACGCACAGCACCTGCTTCAACGTGGCCACGATCTCCACCAGGTCGGCCTGCGCGGCCATCACGGCGTCGATGTCCTTGTAGGCCGCCGGCGTCTCGTCGACCACGCCCGCATCCTTGCGGCACTCGACTCCCTCGGTCGCCGCCTTGTGGTCGGTGACCGTGAAGCGCCTGCGCGCCTCGGTGCGCGACATGCGCCGCCCGGCGCCGTGGCTGCAGCTCGCGAAGCTCTCGGCATTGCCCAGCCCGCGCACGATGAAGGAACGCGCCCCCATCGAACCCGGGATGATGCCCAGCTCCCCGCGACCGGCGCGCACCGCGCCCTTGCGGGTCACCCACACCTCGGTGCCGAAGTGCACTTCGCGCGACACGTAGTTGTGGTGGCAGTTCACCGCCACATCGCGTGTCGTGAAGCGCGGCAGCATGTCGCGCAGCACGGCCAGCACCGACTCCAGCATGGCGCGCCGGTTCTCGGCCGCGTAGTCCTGCGCCCAGCTCATCGCCTCGACGTAGTCATCGAAGTGCTCCGTGCCTTCGACCAGGTACGCCAGGTCCCGATCCGGCAGGTTGATGAAGTGGCGCCGCATGTCCTCGCGCGCCAGCTCGATGTACACCTGCCCGATCCGGTTGCCCGCGCCGCGCGAACCCGAGTGCAGCATCACCCACACCGCGCCCGTGGTGTCCAGACACAGCTCGATGAAGTGGTTGCCGCCGCCCAGCGTTCCCAGCTGTGCCTGCGGCTGCTTCGTGGAGATGGCCGGGCGCTTCGCCACGATGCGCTTGTGGCGCTCCGCCAATACGGCCCAGCGCGCCGTGACTGCCTCGGGCGTCTCGCGCCAGCTGCCCTTGAAGGCATAGTCGCGATCCGTCACGAAGCCATGCGGCACGGCCAGCTCGATGCGCCGGCGCAGCCCGGCCAGCGAATCCGGCAGGTCCTCCGCGCGCAATGTGGTGGCCACGGCCATCATGCCGCAGCCCAGGTCCACGCCTACGGCGGCAGGGATGATGGCGCCACTGGTCGCCACCACCGAACCCACTGTCGCGCCGATGCCCACATGCACGTCCGGCATCACCGCCACGTGGCTGTGCACGAACGGCATGCGTGCCACGTTCGCCAGCTGCGCGCGTGCGCCGTCCTCGACGGGCACGCCACGCGTCCACATCTTCACCGGCCGGCCGCCTTCGACGGCCATCACTTCGTATCCCTTCTCGTTCATGACACTTCCTTTGCTTACCCTGCCCGGCAGATCCCCATTGACCTGCCGGGACTTCTCCGCCCGAAAACGACGAAGCCCCGAGTGGCGATGGCCATCGGGGCTTCTGGAGGAGCAGTCCGAAGGGTCGCCAGAATGGCCGACCCTTCCCATGTGGAGGGTCAGCTGATCTGCGGCGGCAGATCCTCATGCGCGGTGCGCGCAAAGCGGCACGAGCGCGTGGGGCATTGCTGCCGCGCGTTCATCGCGAATGGGTTGATGGACTGGTGCTTCATAGGGGCGCGCAATTTACGCGGAATATTTCCCGTGTCAACACTTGCCCGGGCACACACGGGTATTTCCTGACGGGAATCTGGCCATTCGGACAACCAATACGAGACCGCAATGCTGCGTGGACGGCACATGCTCCTTCCATCCGAGCCGGCGCGTCTTCGATTGTTAACTATAGTTTACGACGCTGTCGATCATGAACTACACTCCTCCCGCAATCGCGATACTCAAGTCGAAGACCTTCGATGTCTGGTTTGCGGCGCTGAGAGATCGACGGGCGAAGGCCAGCATCCTGGCGCGCATTGATCGTCTCGCCCGTGGCAATCCCGGAGATGTTCGCCCGGTTGGCTCGGGTGTCAGCGAAATGCGCATCGATCATGGGCCGGGCTACAGGGTTTACTTAACGCGGAGGGGATCCGTGGTGGCGCTGCTGCTGTGTGGTGGAGACAAGCGATCCCAGGCTGCCGATATCCGGCGAGCCATTGCAATAGCCGCCGACTGGGCAGGATGGAAAGATGGCAGCGAAGAAACGCCGTAAAGAGAAATTCTCGCCTTACGACTCGGCCGACTACCTGAACTCGCCTGAGGACATGGCCGCCTACCTCGAAGCCTGCATGGAGGAAGGAGGCGATGACCCTGCCTGCCTCGCGGATGCGCTCGGTGCCGTCGCGCGCGCGTATGGCATGGTGAAGCTCGCGCGCGCGACGGGTCTGACGCGCGAAGGTCTTTACAAGGCGCTGTCGTCGGAGGGCAACCCCAGCCTGGGAACCGTTCTCAAGGTGATGAAGGTGCTCGGAATAAGGCTTACGGCGCAGGCTGCGTGAAGTTCACGCAGCCCGACCACGGCCGGCATCCTACCGACGCGGCGGCGCTGCCGGTGCCGCCGCCCCACCACCCGGTCCGAATCCGCCGCGCGGCGGATTGCTCTTCAGTTCATTCGCCCGATACGTGAGAAACGCGCGCACCGCTTCCACATCCTGCGCCGACAGCGACTTGTTGAACGGCATCATGCCGTTCTCGCGCAGCGTGCCGTCCAGCACGATGGCCTTGAACAGCGCCGCGCTCTTCAGCGCCACCGTGTAGTTCAGGTCCGGGTAACCGGTGAACATGCGGCCGCCTTCGTGGCAGCCCGTGCAGCTCTGCTCGTATACATCCTGCCCATGCCGGCGCGTGGCCTCGTCGCCGAAGTTCCCGGGCGGATCGAGCACCTGCGCCACCGGCGGCGGCGCTGGCGGCAACGTGGCCGTGCCGCCGAGCTTGTACACCAGCAGGCGGTTGGTGCCATTGGCCGCCGCATAACCGGTGCTCGCGGAAGAGATCGCCGCGATGTACTGCACACCATCGAGCGCATAGCTCACCGGCCCTGGCACCACATTGCCCTGCGTTGGCGTCGACCACACCAGCTCGCCGTTGTCCGCGCGGAATGCCGACAGTTTCTGTCCACCCGTGCCCTGGAACACCAGGTTGCCGGCCGTGGTCAGCGTGCCGGCACTGCTGCTGCCTTGGCGCTGCGTCCACGCCGCCTTGCGTTTCACTGGATCCCAGGCCAAGAGGTACGCGCCCGTGCCCTGCAGCACCGGCCGCGGCATCGACGCATCCGGCTGCTTCGACAGGCTCACATCCACCAGCTGGTTGCCGAGGATGCGCGCGCCTTTCTCCGCGACGAAGGAGCCGACGCCATAGCTCGTGGGAATGTAGATCAGCCCCGTCACCGGGTTGTACGACTGCGAGGACCAGGCATGCGCGCGCGATGGCACCACATAGAACCCCTTGCCGGTTTTGCCGTAGTCCGCATCCGGATTCATGATGGGCGCCCAGTTGTTCTTCTCGTCGAAGCCCGTGGCCCAGTTGATGCTGGGCACGAAGGGATCCGCCGACACCACCTTGCCGGTGGCCACTTCAATCACGTACATCACGCCATTCTTCGGCGCCTGCATCACCACGTGTTTTTTCTGGCCGTTCACGACGAGGTCCGCGATGGTCAGCGGCGAAGTGGCGTCGTAGTCGAAACCCTCGGCCGGCGTGGTCTGGTAATGCCACTTGTATCTGCCGGTCTTCGCATCCAGCGCCACGATGGAGGCGATGAACAGGTTGTCGCCACCGCCCGGTGAGCGCAGATTGGCGGGCCAGGGAATGCCGTTGCCGGTGCCGAACACCACGGTGCTGGTCTCCGGGTCGAACACGATGCCGTCCCAGATGGTGCCGCCGCCGCCGAACTTCCACCATTCACCGGTCCAGGTCTTCGCCGCCATCGGCATCACTTCATCGGACACCTCCTTGTCCGGGCCATTGGCCGGATTGCCCGGCACGGTCCAGAAGCGCCACAGCTTCTTGCCGGTCTCGCCGTCATGCGCGGCGAGGAAGCCGCGCGTGTAGAACTCGCCGCCGCCCTGCCCGATGTACACGATGCCATTGCCGATGCGCGGCGCGCCGGTGATGGAGTAGGCCTCCTTCGGATCCGCGACGCGCACTTCCCAAGCCTTCTTTCCGCTCTTCGCATTCACCGCCATCAGGCGGCCATCGAGCGTTGCCCAGATGATCTTGCCGTTCCAGTACGCCACGCCGCGGTTGGAGATGTTGCAGCACAGGGAGGTCCCGGCGATCTCGCGCGGCACGGCCGGATCGAACTTCCACAGCTGCTTGCCGGTGCGCGCGTCGTAGGCATACACCTTGCTCCACGGCGTGCTCACGTACAGGGTGCCGTCGATGATGATGGGCGTGCTCTGGTAGCCACCGCCTTCGGTGAAGTTCGCGGACCATGCCAGCCCGAGCTTTCCGACGTTGTTCACGTCCACCTGGGTCAGCGGACTGAAGCGCTGCTCACTGGCATCGCGGCCGTGACTGGTCCAGTCGCCATCCCGGGTTGCATTGCTGCCCGCTGCCATGCAGGTCATCGCGCTGATTCCCAGGGTCGCGGCTGCCACGATTGAAATGAGATGTCGCATGTTTCTCCCCTATCCGGTGCGTGCCGGTACCCATATATAGTGGACATCGGCGCCGGATTGCACCATCCCGGCGAAAGCAACGAACGGAAGGACGCCAACATGAACCTTCGGACTGCGGTGATCTGTGCGGCGATGCTCGGCTTCATCACGGCGGCGCATGGCGCGGACCCGCTCGCGCCCACCGGCCGATGGACAGCCTACACCCGCGGTGCCGCCGCCCTGCCGCCCATGGGCTGGAATTCCTGGAACGCCTTCGCCAGCGCCATCGACGAGGAAAAGCTGATGGGATCGGCCCGGCGCATCGTCGAGACTGGCCTCGCGGGCAAGGGCTATCGCTACATCAACCTCGACGATGGCTGGGCCGCGGGACGCCGGCTGTCCGACGGGCACCTGATGATCCGCACGGACCGGTTCCCCTCGGCCGTGCAGCCTGGCAACACACCCTCGTTCAAGTCCTTCACCGACACGCTGCACGGCATGGGCCTGAAGGCTGGCATCTATTCCGACATGGGCCGCAACACCTGCGCGCAGGCCTGGGGCAACGTGCCGGCTGATCTGCCCAGCGGCAGTGTGGCGGAGCGCGAGGTCGGCCTGCTCGACCACATCGAACAGGACATCGCGCTGTACTTCCGCGACTGGGGTTTCGACTACCTGAAGGTGGATGGCTGCGGCCTGCGCGACTTCGGTCCGGATTCGGCGAAGGTGCGGGCCGGGGAAGCGCGCGCGCTGGCGCCCATCCTGAACCTCGGCGTGATCTCGCGCACCGACATCGCCGCCGTGCAAGGCCTGTTCCGCCGCGTCGGCACGGCCATCGAGCGCAGCAATCCCGATGGCGATTACATCTACTCGCTGTGCATCTGGGGTGCGGCGAATGTGCGCGCCTGGGCGAAGGACGTGGGCAATGCCTCGCGCACCAGCGACGACATCGCCCCGGCCTGGGGACGCCTGATGGTGAATTTCGACAGCGCGGTGCATCGCGCGCTGTACGCGCATCCCGGCTCGTGGAACGACCCGGACATGCTGTACATCGGTGCCGGCGATTTCGACGCCGGGCACCTGACCGAAGCGCGCTCGCACTTCGCGCTGTGGGCCATGCTCAATGCGCCGCTGCTGATCGGCGCCGACCTGCGCACCACACCGGACACACTGCTCGCCATCCTCGGCAATACCGGCATCATCGCGCTGAACCAGGATCCGGCCGGCAACCAGGCCACCGTCGCGTACGACTCCAGCGACCTGCAGATCCTGGTGAAGACACTGGCCGATGGCAGCAAGGCCGTCGCGGTGTTCAACCGGGGCAGCGGCAGCCAGGAGGTCACCCTGCAGGCCGCCCAGATGAAGTACCGCGCCGATGCACCAGTGGAACTCACGGACCTGTGGACACGGCAACGCACCCGTTTCACGGGGGAAACCAGGCTGCGCGTCATGCCGCGCGAGACGCTGGTGTTGCGCGCCACCGGCACGCGCGCACTGCCGGACGGCTTCTATCTCTCCGAGCAACCCGGCAAGGTGAATCCCGCCGTGGATGGGGTCACACAGCCGCTCGCCGATCCCACCATTTTCCGTACCGCCGCCGGCTGGAACGGCACGCGTGGCGCGGGCGACCGCCCGCAGTACGCGGGCTGGGGCGGCGCGCGCGCCGACAGCGCGCCCTACGGCCGGCTGCTGCAGGTCGCCGGCAAGACCTATCCGTCGGGCATCGGCATCCTCGCCAATTCACGCCTTGAAGTGCGCAATGACGGATACCGGCGCTTCACCGTGCAGGTGGGCGTGGATGACTCCGCCACCGACAAGGGCAATGCGGTGACCTTCACCGTGTATGGCGATGGCAGGCGCCTCGCGCAGAGCCAGCCGCTGCGATGGGGCACGGCCGCGCAGCCGCTGCAGGTGGATGTCACTGGCGTGAAGCTGATCGAACTCGTCGCCCGCAGCCGCGGCGGCGACAACGAAGCGCTGTCCGTGGCATGGGGTGAGGCCGCGCTGACGCTGCAGGCAGAACATGTCGCGCACTGATGCCGATGCGCCGCTCACCGGCGCCGCGAGCCTGCTGCATACGCTGGCTGATGCGGGCATCGAGGTGTGCTTCGCCAACCCGGGCACCTCCGAGATGCATTTCGTCGCAGCGCTGGGCTCGTTGCCGCAGATCCGGCCGGTGCTGGGATTGTTCGAGGGCGCGGTCAGCGGCATGGCGGATGGCTACGCGCGCGTGGCCGGCAAGCCGGCACTGACGCTGTATCACCTGGGCACGGGCTTCACCAACGCCGCGGCCAACCTGCACAACGCGCGGCGCGCGAAGAGCCCCATCGTCAATGTGGTCGGCGATCACTCAACGGGGCACAAGCGCTGGGACAGCCCGCTGAAGTCCGACATCGAGGCGCTGGCGCGGCCGATGTCGGACTGGCTGCGCATGGCGCGGTCCGCGCACACCCTGTCGGCCGATGGTGCCGCCGCCGTGGCCGCGGCGCGCGCGCATCCGGGACGGATCGCGACGCTGATCCTGCCCGCTGATATCGCATGGGGGGAAACCACCGGTCATGCGCAACCACTGCCCGCGCCGTCGCGCGTGCCACCGGACACCGCGGCCATCGAGCGCGTGGCGCGGATACTGCGCGAACGCGGCGCCACCGCCGCGTTGCTCGTGCGCGCCGCAGCCGGCGAACCGCGCGGTCTCGCGGCCCTGCAACGCATCTGCGCGGCAACCGGCGCGAAGGCACTGCATGATCTGATGGCGCCGCGCGTGCTGCGTGGCGCAGGCCAGTTCACGGTGACACGCGTGGCATATCGCGCCGAGGAAGCGGTGGCATTGCTCGCCGGTGTCCGCGACCTGGTGCTGGTCGGCGCATCGGCACCGGTGGCGCCTTTCGGCTATCCGCAGTTTCCCAGCTGGCTCACCCCCGATGACGCGACACAGACCTGGCTGGCGCAGGAACATGAGGATGAAGTGCAGGCACTGGAGGCGCTGGCGGATGCATTGGGCGCTCCACCGCTGAGGGCGATCGGTGCCGCCCGCTCCGCCGCGGACCGCCCGCGTGGCCAGCTCGATGCAACTGCGATAGGCCGCTCCCTCGTCCGCCATCTGCCGGAAGGCGCCATCCTGTCGGAAGAAGCCATCAGCAATGGACCGGCGCTGGCCGCACAGACCGCGCTGGCCGCGCCGCATCTGCACCTGACGAATACCGGCGGTGCCCTCGGCCAGGGCATTCCCGTTGCCACCGGCGCCGCAGTCGCCGCGCCGGGCCGCAAGGTGGTGAACCTGCAGGCCGATGGCAGCGCGATGTTCACGCTGCAGGCGCTGTGGACGCAGGCGCGCGAGCGGCTGGATGTGCTGACCATCGTGCTCGCCAACCGCAGCTACGCGGTGTTGCGTGCGGAGATCCCGCGTGTCGGCGCGCATGTGGAACCCGCACTCGCCGGCAGCCTGCTGGACATCGATCGTCCCGACCTCGACTGGGTGTCGCTGGCGCGCGGCATGGGCGTCGAAGCCCTGCGGGTCACGACAGCCGAAGAGTTCGATGACGCGCTGCTCGCAGGGCTGCGCGAGCGCGGCCCGCGCCTGATCGAAGCCGTGATGGTGGCCCGATGAACCAGCCCGCCCCATTCGATTGGTCACGCGCCGCGCAGGTGGTCGTGGCCATGGTCGCCTTCGCGCTGATGCTGGATGGCGTGGACGCGCAGGCGCTGGGCCTTGCCATCCCGCCGCTGATGCAGGAATGGAATCTCACGCGCGCGGATTTCTCGCCCATCACCGCGGGCAGCCTGATCGGCATGGCCATCGGCGCGACCTTCGGTGGGCTCGTGGGCGACCGCATCGGGCGGCGCGCAGCGTTGATCGGCAGCCTCCTGCTGTTCGGCGTGCCCACTGGTCTTGCCACCCTGGCGCAGGACACCGTGAGTTTCGGCGCATTGCGCGCGGTGGCCGGGCTGGGCCTGGGTGCGACGCTGCCCAACGCCACCGCGCTGATCGCCGAGTTCATGCCGCTGCGCCTGCGCAGCCTCGGCATGTCCATCGCCATGTTCGCCCAGCCGCTGGGTTCGATGAGCGCTGGCCTGCTGGCCGCCGTGCTGCTGGAGAGCCATGGCTGGCGCAGCCTGTTCCTGATCGGCTGCGCGGCGCCGATCGCACTGTCGCTGCTGTTCCTGTGGCGCCTGCCGGAATCGCCCGGATTCCTGGCACGGGACACCACCGCCACCCGGCAGAAGGCTTCGCTGGGTGCATTGCTGGTCGCGGAGCGGCGTCGCGACACACTGATCGCATGGCTGGCCTGCTTCCTGTCGCTGCTCGCGCTGTACAGCATGCTGAGCTGGGCACCGGCGATGCTGGCCGCCGAGCACATGCCGCTCCCCTTCACCGGTACGGCCATCGCCAGCTTCAGCATCGGTGGCATCGCGGGCAGCCTCGCCTGTGGATTGATGATCCGCAAATGGGGCTCGCGCGGCGCGCAGCTGGTCATCGGCGCCATCGGCATCGCGGCCGGGGTACTGCTGATCGCACTGTTCCGCTCGGGCGCCCCGACGACCACCGTCATTGCCGTACTGATGTCCTTCGTGGGCGTTGGTGCTGCCGGAACCCAGACCACGCTGTTTGCGCTCGGTGCGCACCTGTATCCCACCGAACTGCGGGCCACTGGCCTCGGCGCCATCCTCGGCGTGGGCCGGCTGGGCGCCGTGGCCAGCGCCTGGGTGGGCGCGAGGGCCGTGGACGCGGGCGGGGCCGTGGGGTTCTTCGCGCTGTTCGCGGTGGCGATTGCGGCATCAACGCTGGCCTGCATCATGATCAGGCGGTCGATACCGCCGGTGCCATAGCGCGCGTGTAGGCGTCTTCCGCCACAACATATGGCACCGGGCCGGTTGGCCCGACACGGCACTGCGACGATTACTGCGTCGTGCCCGAAGGTCCCACCATCGTCATCCTGCGCGAACAGCTGGCGCACTATCGCGGCAAGAAAATCCTGCACGCAGAGGGCAATGCGAAGTTCGACATGTCACGGCTGGCCGGACAGCGGATCAGTGCCGTGCGCAGCTGGGGCAAGCATTTCCTGATCGAACTGCCGGGGCTGGCCGTGCGCGTGCACTTCCTGATGTTCGGCAGCTACACCATCGATACCCGCAAGGACCGCGAGCCACGCCTGCGCCTGCGCGTCGCCGGCAGCGAGGTCAATTTCTACAGCTGCGCGATCCGCCTGCTGGAGGGTGAACTCGATGCCCTTTACGACTGGAGCGCGGATGTCATGTCCGACTCCTGGGATGCGGCCGCCGCGCGGCGCAAGCTGCGCGCCATGCCGGACGCCTTCATCTGCGACGCCCTGCTGGACCAGAGCGTGTTTTCCGGGGTCGGCAACATCATCAAGAACGAAGTGCTGTTCCGCGTGCGCATCCATCCGCTGTCGCTGGTGGGCAAGCTGCCGGCGGCGAAACTGCGGGCCATCGTCGAACAGGCGCGCCAGTACAGTTTCGAGTTCCTGGAGTGGAAGCGTGCCTTCGTGCTGCGCAAGCACTGGCTGGTGCACAACAAGGGCACCTGCCCCGCCTGCGGCGGCAAGCTCACGCGAGCATGGCTGGGCAAGACGGACCGGCGCAGCTTCTTCTGCGAACGCTGCCAGAAGCGGCATGGGCCGACGCGTGAACCCGCTGGCGCGCGACGCGCCGGGAAGACCGGAACCAGAGCCAGGAAAAAAGCGGCGTGATCGTCGTGGCCACCGCGGGCTGGTCGATTCCGCGCAATTGCGCGAAGCGCTTCGCCGGCGACGGCACGCACCTGCAGCGCTACTCGATGCAATTGCGCGGCGTGGAGGTCAACAGTTCTTTCTACCGCCACCATGCGGCCGCGACCTGGCAGCGCTGGGCCAGGCAGACACCGCGCGGGTTCCGCTTCGCCGTCAAGCTGCCGCGGCTGATCACGCACGACCAGCGGCTGCGCGCGGCCCGCCGGCCATTGCGTGAATTCCTGGCCGATGTCGCCGGGCTGGGCAACCGGCTTGGCCCGTTGCTGGTGCAGCTGCCGCCATCCATGGCCTTCGAGCGCCGGATGGTGCGCACCTTCTTCACGCTGCTGCGCGAGCAGTACGCCGGCTTCGTGGTGTGCGAACCGCGGCATGCGAGCTGGTTCGAAGCGCCGGCGGATGCACTGCTGCAACACTTCCGTATCGGCCGGGTGGCGGCGGATCCGGCGATCGTGCCCGCTGCCGCGCAACCCGGCGGCTGGCAGGGCATCCTCTACTGCCGCCTGCACGGTTCACCGCGCAGGTACTGGTCGGAATATGAACCGGCGCGGCTGGAGCAATGGGCGCGCCTGTTACGCGCATCGCCGCGCATCCCGGCCTGGTGCGTGTTCGACAACACGGCATCCGGCGCCGCCACCGGCAACGCGCTGCGGATGCTGAAGATGGTCGCGGGCTCGGCTCGCCGCTAGACGCTCAGGTTCTTCGCCAGCGTGCTGTTGCGGCTGACGCGCCAGATCTTCGAATCCACGTAGAAATGATGCAGCCGCACACCACTGATGAACGCCGCCACCGCTTTCAGGCTCACATCCGCGGCCACGGCCTTGCCGACAAACGGGAATACCAGCAGCAGCCCTGCCTGCAGCGGACCTGCAATCACATTCTTCGCGATGCCGGAGCCGGGGCCCTGCAAGGTGACGATGCCGAATATCACGCCCAGCGCCACGTACAGCCACACGTTGCCGAAGATGCGCATGGGCAGGCTGGGCCGCTTTTCTTCCGGCGGCGCCGCGTACTTCCTGACGCCGTACTCCCACACGATCTTGTGGTACTGCGCGCAATGCCCGGGGCCTGTCAGCAGCACCCAGAACGCCGCCAGCAGCGGGTTGAAGGTGAACGCGAGGTAGTAGATGGGAATGACCGTGGCGAGATACAGGAGCTTCGGACCATTGCGCTCCACGCCGCGGCGCCACTGCAGTATCTGGTAGCCGATGTAGGACACGCAGACGCCGATGAACAACGCGTGGCAGGCCGCATGCAGCAGGTTGCCCAGCGTCGTGGTGCCGATGGCGGCCTGCATCAACGGGAACGGTGCGCCGTCGAAGTCCAGGTACCAGGGCGCCGTCAGCCACGCCGCATAGGGCAGCCAGATCGCCGTCTGGTAGAAACGCCGGTCGATGTCCAGCTCCGCGGTGCCCTCGCCGTTCTTGCGCCGGTACAGCGAGATGAAACCCCAGTGCTGCTTGTTGATGTGGAAGATGGCGTAGAAGGTGAAGAACTGGCTCCACAGCACCCAGCCCATGTTCTCGTGGCCTGCCGGGAACAGCGCCATGGCGGTGAACGCATAGGGCAGCAGGATCACCACCGGTCCGATGACAAACCACACCAGCGAGCCGATGAACAGGCGGCGCCGCTCATTCCATTCTGCGGCATCGGTGTACGTGCGCGAAATCGTGGCCCACAGATGCGGGGCGTCTATCAGCGGGCCGTACAGGTACATGACGATGCCGGTGATCTTCGCCTGCGTGGCAGCCTCGGGCAGCCTCACGTCCCAGTGCGCGAATTGCGCGATCCACCACCAGGCCAGCAGGAATATGCCCAGCGCCAGGCTTGCCCAGAACGGCAGCAGGTTCCAGGTGAGATCCTCGCGCGCGCTCCACAGCCAGTTCCAGCGGACGCGTGGCGCAGGTTCGATCGCCGGGGAGGTTGCCGCGATGTTCGTCATGTCGGGACCGCTTCCTTGATGATGCCTGGGTGGTTCAGTTGTGGCCGGTGCTTCAATGCCAGCCAGCGCTTCTCGAACAGGTGCCAGCTGGCGAAGGCGATCAGCGCACAGATGCCGATGCCGACCACGTTCACGCCGAGCAGCGCCAGCGCGCGGGAGTGTAGCAGCGCCTGCAGGCCGGCCACCGTGATTCCCAGCTTCGCCAGGATCACCATGGTTGGCTGGTTCACGACATAAAGACAGTAGCTGTACTTGCCGAACCACCGCAGGGCCGGCGACCGCACCAGTCGCTGCGCCTGCCCATCCCCCGCTCCATGGATGAGCATGACCAGTGCGCATCCGAAGAACAGACTCAGCAGCGAGATGCCCACCGTGCCGATGAGCGGATCGCCGAAACCCGTGGTGCCCGCCTTGGCGACAAGCGCCGCGAACAGGGCCACCACGACCGGCATTGCGCGGTGCGCCCACTTGCCCAGCGCCATCCAGTCATTGGCATTGCATGCGGCGAGCGCGATGAATGCGCCGATGGCAAGCCCACCCATGCGCGCGAACGGCAGCACATATGCGGCGGTCGGCCAGCCCTTGCTGAACAGCGCCACGCGTATCAGCGCGGCGGCGACGACCATCCCCACGCATAGCGCCATCAGGCCGCGCCGTGACAGAGCGCGGACCACGGCCGGCCAGACCAGGTAGAACTGCTCCTCGACCGAGAGGCTCCAGAAGTGGGCGATGAAGGGCGTGACGAAGCCGAACCCCTGGATCGCAAGATCCCAGTTCACCAGGTACAGCCAGGCAAGGAACTGGGTGGTCGGAGAGGCGAAGGTCGCGCCGGACGGTGCCACGTGGCCGATGTGCATCAGCGCCGGCAGCAGCACCAGCACCAGCAGCAATGTCGCGTAGTACAGCGGGAAGATGCGCACCAGGCGACGCAGATAGAACACCAGGTAGTAGTTCGGCTCGGCCCGGGTGTCGTACAGGATGCGGGTGATCAGGAAGCCGGAGAGCACGAAGAACAGGTCCACGCCGGCCCATCCCAGGCCGGCCACCATGGCATAGGCCCTTTCCCACAGCGGCGCACCGGCGACCAGGGTGAAGAACTGGATATGGAAGATCATCGTGGCCAGCACGGCGATGCCGCGCAGGCCGTCGGCGACGGGCAGGTGTTGCCGGAGAACAGTCTTGTCCACCCTGCGCAGGGTAGCGACCCGGCGATATAAATCCGCGATTCAGCGCGCAGAATCCCGCGACGGCGCAGCCCTTCCCTGCAGTGCAGGCGCGAGCGTATGCTCGCCGCACCTCTGGGCAATCCGGATCCGGGAGAGAAGTCCATGGCTGCAACCCAATGGGCCATACACGGCCGGGAATTCGCCAACTGCAACTGCTCCTATGGTTGCCCCTGCCAGTTCAACGCCTTGCCGACGCATGGCAACTGCTCGGCCGTGGTCGGCATCGACATCGACAAGGGTTTCCACGGCTCGACCTCGCTGGATGGACTGCGCGTTGCCGGCATCTTCCGCTACCCCGGCCCCATCCATGAGGGCAACGGCGAAGCCCTGCCCATCGTCGACAAGCGCGCCACGGAGGCGCAGCGCGATGCCCTGCTCAGGATCATGAGCGGGCAGGACACCACGCCAGGCGCGACCATGTTCGCCGTGTTCTTTTCCATGCTCAGCAAGGTGCACGATCCGGTGTTCGCCGACATCGATCTTGCTGTGGACGTGACGAAACGGCGTGCGCACATGAAGGTTCCCGGTTACATCGAGCAGCGCGGCGAACCCATCCTGAACCCCGTGACCGGCGCCGAGCATCGCATCCGCATCGTGCCGGAGAACGGCTTCGAGTTCGCCGAGGCCGAGATCGGCCGCGGCTGGACCCGGGCCAGCGGCCCCGTTGCCTACGACCTCGTGGACAGCTACGGCCAGTTCTGCGACCTGCATCTCGGCCCGGACGGCATCATCCGTTGAGCGGCGACGCCGCGCTCGCCGCCACGCTGCGGCGGGAACGCGCCATCGCGCTGGTGGCGCTGCTGCTGATCACGGCCATCGCCTGGAGCTGGGTGCTGCGCGAGGCTGCACGCATGGCACCGATGAACGTGCCGGCGATGGCCGCCATGCGCATGAGCCACATGCAGATGATGTCGCCGGGCTTCGCGCCCTGGACCGCAATGCTGGCTGCGTACCTGTTCGCGATGTGGTTCGTGATGATGGTGGGCATGATGATTCCCTCTGCCGCGCCCATGGTCCTCATCTACATGGGCGTGGCACGCCAGGCCCTCACGCGTGGGCGGCGCTTTGCCAGCGCGGGGTGGTTCCTGCTCGGCTACCTCGTGGCATGGGCCGCGTTTGCGCTGGCCGCCACGCTGGCGCAGTGGTTGCTGGAATCCACCGCACTGCTGACGCCGGCAATGCAGATCCGCAACCCCCGCGCGGGCGCCGTGGTGCTGATCGTGGCCGGCCTGTACCAGTGGCTGCCCTGGAAGGACGCGTGCCTCGCGCAATGCCGCGCCCCGCTCGTCTTCATCCAGCAGCATGGCGGGTTTCCAGCGGCCGCCGCCGGCGCGGTACGGCTGGGGATCCGCCATGGCCTGTACTGCGTGGGCTGCTGCTGGTTGCTGATGCTGCTGCTGTTCGTCGGCGGCGTCATGAACCTGCTGTGGATCGCCGCACTGATGTGCTTCGTGCTGCTCGAGAAGCTTGCGCCGCGGGCCCGCTGGATCGGGCGTGCAGCCGGCGCCGTGGCCGCGCTCGCGGGCCTGTGGAACCTGCTGGCGAGCCAGCCGGGCTGAGAGCCGGACGCCCGGCCGCGTTCGCGGTGTTACTGGCGTGCCGGCGCGGGTGCCGGCACGATGTTCGCGGGCAATGGCCAGTTGCCATCGCTGCTGGCCGGCCAGTTCGGCACCGCGAGCTCAGGTGGCGGGTAGAACATCGCCGTATACGTCACCTTGATCTTCGCGTCATCGATCACGAACCACCAGCTCGCCGCGTTGCGCGGCGTGGGCGAACCCGGCCTGCGGATGAACACACCGGTCGCCATCACGATCTGCGCTTCCTCGTCGACCAGCGGAATGCGCCGCGCCGCGACCAGCGACGCATTGAAATTCTCGATGCCCGAGAGGCAACTGCCGGTACCGCCGGCGGCCCCGGACCGCGGCCCTGCCGCGGCGCCGGCCGGTGCACCCGGACCTGCGGCCGCTGCCCGCGGCGCAGCCGGTCCCGCTCCGCCCGCACGCTGCGCGCGCGGCGGTGCCGGTGGCAGGAAGGCCCCCGCCGGTGCCGGCGAGCCGTTCTCCGCGCGCGAGCAGCCCTCGTGCACCAGCGCAACCGTGTGGTCGCGCGAGGTGATCGCGTCGAAATAGCTGTCGACGATGCGGATCAGCGCCGCCCGGTCCACGCGCTTGCCGGCAGGCACCATGCGCTGCGGCGGCGGGTTCTGCGCGAGGTATTCCGGATTGTGCAGGTTGGCCGGCGCCGCGCCCGGCTGGCGCGGGCCGTTCATGCCCGGATCATTCGCGCGGGCCACGTACCACTCGGCTTCGGTGATCTCGCGGTTCTCCACGCGCAGGCGGATGGTCACGATCGGGGTTTCGGCGCCTTCCTTCAGTGTGCCGTAGTAGCCGGCCTGGCCGGTCACGGGGTCGAAGTACTTGCGCTGGACTTCGCCAAGCGCAGTGACGCTTTGCCACACCCCCCTGCCGGTTGCGATGTTGACCGCGTTCACCGTCTGGCGGACACCGAGGGCCAGCGGCGCCTTGCCCGGATTCTTGGTGACGACGGCTTCGAGATAGCGATCCAGCGCCGAGCGCAGGCAATCACGATTGCAGGCCGCCTGCCCGAATGATGGCGCGGCATGAGCGCCGATGACGAGCAGCGCGGCGCTGGCCGCCCATTGCTTGAACGATGACATCATCCCCTCCCCTGGCCGTTTCTCAGCTCCGGACTTCCGCCCTTATACTGGATTCCGGACGAACAAACATGCCGGGGGGCCAGGTCCATGTCACATCAGACTGTGCGGTCGACCATCTGCAGGACGGCCATTTTCGCCGCGGCATCAGCCTGCTTCGCCGTGCCCGCGCTGGCCCACCACAGCTTCGGCGAATTCCAGATGAACATCGCGAGGAAATGGTCCGGCACCATGACCGAGATGCACTTCATCAACCCGCATTCGTACATGGAGATCGATGCGATCGACGAGGCGGGGAAGAAGGTGCACCTGCGCTGCGAGATGCGCGCTGCCACGCTGCTGAAGCGCTCCGGCTGGACGAAGGAGATGTTCAAGTACGGTTCGAAGGTGGAGATCGAGGGGCATCCGCACCGCACCGATGCCAACGCCTGCTATATCGAGAACTTCAGGATGGGCGATGCGCCCATGATCAACCGCAATGCGCAGTTCGAGACCAAGACACTCGACACCTCGAAGCGCGCGCTGAAGCTGCCCGATGGCCAGCCGAACATCAGCGGTGACTGGGCCGTGGAGCAGCTGGTACTCACCGTTCCGCCCAGCGGTGGCAATGGCTCGATGATCCCCAAGAGCCAGTCGGCGGCGTTCGCGGCCGGCAGGATCACCATGGAGCAGATCCAGTCGACGCAGCCGCCACGGCCGAAGGTGGTGTACACCGCCGAGGGCAGGAAGGCGGCCGACAGCTTCAACCGCAATTCGCCGCAGGACAACCCGTGGTTCAACTGCAAGCCCACCAGCATCATCCGCGACTGGACCGCGGACTGGCCCATCACCCGCTTCCAGCAGAAGACCGTGGGCGGCGAGAAGGTCATCGACATCACCTACGGCCTGTACAACTTCGATCGCCGCATCCACGTGGGCATGGCGAAGCACCCGGACAGGATCAAGCCCAGCAATGCCGGCCATTCCATCGGCCACTGGGAAGGCAACACGCTGGTGGTGGACACCGTGGGGTTTGCCGCGGGCCTGCTGAATCCCCCCACCCGCAACAGCGAGCAGATGCGCATCGTCGAGCGCTTCACCTTCGATCCGCAGAAGTTCTCGTTGCGGCGGGATTATTCAGTGACGGATCCGGTGCACCTGGCGGCGCCATACGAGAGCTACGACGTCATGTACCTGTCGGACGTGCCTTTCCAGAAGCAGCCCTGCAAGGACATGACGCCGGAGTTCCAGCAGAAGAAGAAATAGCCGGCGTCGGGCCGCCATTGCTGCAGCTGCGCCGGGCTTCGGGCGTGCTGCAGGCAACGGGCTGCCACGCGCACGCCCGAGAGCCGGCGCCGCCTTCAATGCTTGCGCGCGGAACGCGCGTCCAGTTCGCGCGAACCGGTCTGGGAATTCTGGCCGGGCTGCGTCTGCTGGCGGCTGCTCGAGGACTTGGGCCGGCCCGGGGTGTCCTGCTTCGGTTCCCCGTTGTCGCCTTCAAGGCCGCTGCGGGATGGGACAGTAGTTCTGCGCTTCGACTCTCGCGGGTTCATGCCTGCCTCCAGCGTGGTGGAACGGGCACCACTCTGCCGCGCGCGGAGTTAATTCCATGTAGTCATTGCCCGCAAATGCCCGTCAGCGAAAGCGTTCAGGAGTGCCGATGGAATTCAGCCCCCACAATCCCGTCGTGAAACTCTGCCTGCAGGGCCTGGGACTGGAGGACAAAGGCATGAAGGAGGAAGCAGCAAGGCTTTTCCTGCAGGCCTGGAACGAATCGACCCAGCCCTTCGAGAGATTCATGTCAGCCTGGTTTCTGGCCCGGGTTCAGGTACAGGCGGCCGACAGGCTGCGGTGGCTGGAGGCAGCGCTGCAAGCAGCGCGCGCAATCCATGATGGCTCGGTCAAGAGCGGCCTTCCGCCGCTGTATGCGGCTCTCGCTCACTGCCACGAGACCCTGGACCATGCTGATGAGGCCGAGCAGAACCGTGCAATGGCTGCCTCACTGGATGAAGCGCCCGCCGACGCAGGTCCCTTCTATCACGGCACCAGGGCAGACCTGCGCGTGGGCGACTTGCTGACGGCCGGAGGCATGTCGAACTACAAGGCCGACCTGAAGATGAACCACATCTACTTCACGGCATTGATGAGTGGCGCCGGTCTCGCGGCGGCCCTCGCCAGGGGCGAGCAGCGGGAACGCGTCTACCAGGTCGAGCCCACGGGCCCGTTCGAGAACGACCCGAATGTCACCAACAAGAAATTCCCCGGCAACCTGACGCGTTCGTATCGCTCCGCGGCACCGCTGAAGGTGATCGGCGAAGTCACCGACTGGGCGGGACGGGCCGCTGCGGAAATCGAGCAGTGGCGGCAACGCCTCGCCGCGAACAAGGGCGAAATCATCAATTGATGGCCGTCCTCAGACGCCCAGCAACTCCACTTCGAATACCAGCGTGGCATTGGGCGGAATGACGCCGCCGGCGCCGTGCGCGCCATAGCCCAGCTCCGGCGGAATGGTCAGTACGCGGGTGCCACCCACCTTCATGCCCTGCACGCCTTCATCCCAGCCGGCGATGACATTGCCGTCACCCAGCGGGAAGTCGAAGGGATCGTCGCGATCCTTGCTGGAGTCGAATTTCCGGCCGCGGCTCTGCGGCGCCTTTGCGTCGTACAGCCAGCCGGTGTAATGCACCGTCACGTGCTGGCCGGCCTGTGCGGTTGCGCCGCTGCCAACCACTGTATCTTCGTATTGCAGGCCCGAGGCCGTGGTAGTCATGTGGATTCCTGAGGTGAAGTGTCGGCTCAGCGCTGCACCGGCAGCGCGAATGCATACAGCCCATTGCCGCCGCCGAACAGCACGTACTGCCTGCCGTCCAGCTCGTAGGTGATCGGTCCGTTGCCCACGCGCCCGATGCCCGAATTCCACAGCGTCTTGCCATCGCTGGAGCGCAACGCCATCGCGCTGTTGGCCGAATCCCCGGTGAAGATGACGCCGGTGGCGGTGGTCAGCACGCCTGCCGTGCCGGCGCCGCCATGCAGGTCGTGCTCCCACTTGATCTGCCCGGTGCGGAAATCCAGCGCGCGCAGCATGCCCTTGCCGTAGACCGTGTAGTCGGCACCCGCCCAGCCGTAGTCGCCGTGCTCCGGTTTGTAGAAGTAGATGCCGTAGGCATCGTGGGCGCTGACGATGAACAGCCCCGTCGTTGGATCGAAGCTCGGCGAACGGTAATTGGTGCCGCCGGCTTCATCCGGCGCCACCAGCCGGCCGTCGCGGGCAGGCTCCTTGGCCGGATCGGGGATGGGCCGGCCATCCGCGCCGATGCCCTTCGCCCAGTTGACCGCGGCAAAGGGCCGCGTAACGAGGTTCTTGCCCGTGACCCGATCGAGCACGAAGTAGTAGCCGTTGCGCGAGGCCTGCAGCAGCAGTTTGCGTGGCGCGCCGTCGAAGCTCGCATCGACCAGCACGGGTACTTCGGCGGCGTCCCAGTCGTGCGTGTCGTGCGGCGAGGCCTGGAAGCCCCATGCCAGTACCCCGGTGTCCGGGTTCAGCGCGACGATCGAGCCGGTCCACTTGTTGTCGCCCGGCCGCGCGGGGCCGTTGAGCACCGGTGTCGGGTTGCCGGTGCCGACGTAGAGGAGATTCAGCTCCGGGTCGTAGGTGCCCGTCATCCACATCTGGCCGCCGGTGGCTCCGCCGGAGTCCGCGCCTGGCGTGCCGGGTGGATGCGTGCTGTAGAAGGTCCACTGCGCCTTGCCGGTATCCGGGTCGAAGGCGCGCAGGATGCCCGGCAGGTTGTCGAAGTCCCCGGAGACGCCGACGATCAGGTGATTGCGGATGACCAGCGGCGCATTGGTGGACCAGTAGCCCTTCTTCGCGTCCGCGATCTCCACATTCCAGCGCACCTTGCCGTCGCGGGCGTCCAGCGCGATCAGCCGCGCGTCGGGCGTGGTCAGGTACACCATGTCCTTGTAGACGGCCGCGCCGCGATGGCCGATGTGGAAGCCGTCGTTGGCCGGATAGGAGTAGCGCCAGATCTGCCGTCCCGAGCGCGCGTCCACCGCCCAGATGTTGTCGGGCGTGGTCACGTAGATGACGCCATTGGCAAGGATGGGCGACGCCTTGATCTGCTGGTTCTGCCCGGTCTGGAATGTCCAGCTCAGCGTCAACTGATGCACGTTGGCGGGCGTGATCTGCTTCAGCGGGCTGTGGCGCCTGCCTGAATAATCGCCGTGGTAGGTCAGCCAGCTGTCCGCCGGGGGCTTCAGCAGCATGGCCGGATCCACCTGCTGCGCGCCGGCGATCGACGCCAGCAGCGCGATCGCGAAGGCGCAGAGCGTGGGCCGCAAGTGCCCGCTACTTGAGTGCTTGCAGATACGCGAGAACATCATGCATGTCCTTGTCGGTGTACTTCGCAAGCTGCTCGGCGTGTGCCTGCAGCTTGTCCTCGACAGTGAAAGTGACCTGGTCCGCGGGCCAGGAGCGCCGCCAGCCGTTTTCGTCCGTCAGCGCGATGGTGAACTCGTCCCGGTAGGCAAGACCTCCGGTCACCGCCTGGCCCGAACGCAGCGTGACCGTCACACGCGGTGCCGCGCGAGCGCCCCCGCGGGGGCCGCCCCCGCCGGGGTTCAGCATCCGTTGCATCAGCTGCAGACCCTGGGCCCGCGAGCCCAGTCCCTTCAGATCGCCCTCGGCGGAGTGGCAGCGCGCGCAGTTGGCATCGAAGTAGCGTCGGCCCGCGTCGGCGTTGCCGGTGGCCACATCGGCTGCCGCGACCGAGCGCCGGTTGCCTTCGGCGCTTGCAGCCAGCGCGCGCTGGTCGTGGATGAACGCGACGATTGCATTCATGTCGGCGTCGGGCAGCGTGAACGGCGGCATGCCCTTCTCCTGACGCCCCGTACGGATCATCGGGATCAGCTTGTCGCCGCGCACATCGCTGCCGACGAGTTCAGAGCGCGTGAGGTCCGGCCCACTCTCGCCTCCGGCCGTGTCGCGCCCATGGCAGAAGCCGCACTGCGCCGCGAAGCGCGTGCGCCCGGCTTCGACCTGTTCCGGCGAATAGGCCTGCGGACTTGCCGAAGGTGTCGGACGCTGCGACGCGGGGCTGCGCGCGCCCGGACCCTGCGCGGCCAGGCCAACGCAGGTCAGGCAGAGCAGGCCAATGGCGGAAATACAGCGCAATCCGCTCATTGTGGCGCCTGGGCGGTGGTGTCCTGATCGCCGAGCTTCTTCTTGCGCTCGATCAGCCACACCACGCCGAAGATCACCAGCAGCACGGCCGGAATGATGGCCACGGCCTTGAAGGATTTCTCCGCGGCGAACACCAGCGCGGCTTTCAGTTCGGGGCTGCCCGGCTGCAACGCGGCGAAGGCCGCCGCGCTGCCGGCGTGCTGGGCTTTCGCCTCGTCGTAGATCTTGCCCAGCTCCGGCAGCACATAGTAGATGGCCATGGCGCCGGCAAAGCCCACGATGCCGATGGTCCACGGGCCGCCACGCGGATAGCGGTGCGACACGGCCGCCAGCATGGTGGGCCACATGAAGGCGACGCCAATTGCCCACAGCGTCGCCGCCAGCAGCGCGGTGATGGGCGAGTTGGCAATCGCCAGCAGATACAGCCCGATCGCCGCCGGAATCGTGCACACGGCGAGCAGGCCCATGTCGGAGAAGCGATGCGCCAGCACACCGGCAAAGTGCCGCATGATGAACATCAGGGCCGACACGTAGATCAGCACCAGGATGCCCGGCATGCCGACGGTCTGCGTCAGGGAAACGTCCACCCATGAGCCGGGTGCCAGTTCCGCCGACGCCGTGAGCAGCATGATCGCCGGGAAAATCCAGAAGCTCGGCCGCTTGAAGGGTTCGGCCAGCATCGCGCCGAAGGGCACGCCCAGGTTCGTGCTCTCTGTCTTCGGGAATTTCTGCGTCAGTGCCCACAACCCGAACACCACACCCGGCACCATGATGGCCGCGACGAGGTAGCGCCAGTCGTAGCTGCCGTGGAATTTCGTCGAGCCGATGATCAGCAGGCCGCCAGCCACGATGCCGGCCGGCCACCAGGCATGCAGGGCATTGAGCCGGTGAATCTTTTCGGTGGGATACAGCGCCGCCGTCACCGGATTGATCGAGGCTTCGGTGGCGCCCCAGCCCACCCCGCAGATCACCATGCCGAGGTTCATCATGGAGATGATGGTGGTGCTCTCGCCCGCATTCGGCGAGTAGATGATCACCGCCGGCCCGACGATGAAGCACAGCGAGGCCAGCAGCACAATGCGCTTGCAGCCGAACACGTCGAGGAAGGGGCTGATCACCAGCAGCGAGATGGCAAAGCCCAGGAAGGCGTTGCCCAGCGCGGTAGCGATCAATTCGCCCGAGCGCGCCGCATCGATGGGATCGAACACGCCCTGCTGGATGGCCCCCGCCACGCCGGAGCGCAGCGAGAAGGACAGCGCCGCTGTGACCAGCGCCAGCACGCAGATCCAGAAGATCGACTTCCGGTTGTAGCCGTCAGTCGGCCGGGTGGCATCAATCATCGTTTGCTCCCTCGTATGGCACGTGTGGCAACCTGGAAATACAGACTGCCCAGTGCAGTGTTTTTTTCAGCTTAGTGGGTGGGCGTGCGGACCGCAACTCAGGGAATCTTCACCCACTGTCCGCTTTGCGAGGACCTCTCGATGGCATCGAGCACGCGCTGGTTGCGCAGGCCGTCCTCGAAGTCCGGTTTCGGGGACTTGCCTGCGTCGATGGCCTTCAGGAAGTCGTAGACCGTGTGCGTGAAGGAATGCTCGTAGCCGATGATGTGCCCCGCCGGCCACCACGCGCAGATGTAAGGGTGGCTGCCATCGGTGACGGAGATCGTGGCGAAGCCGCTCTGCGGTCCGCTCTCGGTGTAGAGCTGCAGCTCGTTCATCCGCTCCAGGTCCCAGACCAGGCTGCCCTTCGAACCGTTGATCTCCAGCCGGTTGTAGTTCTTGCGCCCCGGCGCGAAGCGCGAGCCTTCGTAGTAGCCCACCGCGCCATTGTCGAACTTCACCAGCGCCTGTGCGGAGTCGTCGACGTCCACCTTGCCGCGCTTGCCGCTGCCGTCCGCCAGCGGCCGCTCCGTGATGAAGGTGCGCAGCAGACCGGAGACTTCCACCGGCTCCCCGACGAGGTAGCGCGACAGATCCATGGTGTGGGAGAGGATGTCTCCGAGCGAACCCGAACCCGCGCGGGCCTTCTCCAGCCGCCACACGCGCGGGAAGTCCGGATCGACGATCCAGTCCTGCAGGTACACGCCGCGGTAGTGATGGATCTGCCCGAGCCTGCCCTCCTCGATCAGCCGCCGCGCCAGCGTGACCGCCGGAACGCGCCGGTAGTTGTGGCAGATCATGTTCACGACGCCGGCCCTGGCCACCGCGGCGTGCATGCGCTCGGCCTCGGCGAGCGTATTGGCCAGCGGCTTCTCGCACAGGATGGCCTTGCCCGCTTCCGCCGCGGCCACCGCGATCTCGGCGTGCGAATCACCGGGCGTGCAGATGTCGATGACGTCGATGTCCTTGCGCGCCAGCACTTCCTGCCAGCTGGTGGCGAAGGACTCGAACCCGAGCCGTGCCTGCGCTTCCTTCACCCGGGCTTCATTGCGCCCGACGACCACTTTCAGCACCGGCTCTACCGGCAGGTCCTGGAAGAAACGCCCCACCTGCCGCCACGCATTCGAGTGCGCGCGGCCCATGAAGTCGTAGCCGATCATCGCCACGTTCAATGTGCGCTTCTGCATGTTGCGACTCAGGTGAAGTAAGGAACGCGGCCGCGGCCCTGCACGGGGATGCCCTGCGCAGGCAGCACCTCATGGTGAAGCGCGTACATGCAGGCCGCTGCCTCGTCGATCTTGCGCGCGAAGGCGATCGAGCCCTGCAGGATGGGCTTGAGCTTTTCCTTGTCCTGGATGCGGGCACGCGGGTATTCGTGCTCGATCACCAGCGGGGTATTCGCGATGTCGAGTTTCAGAAGCTCACGCGCCGCGAGCTGGTGGTCCAGCCAGTCCACCGTGCGGTTCTGCAGGTAACCCAGCGGATCGTGCCTGGCGGTGCCGGGCAGCTCGTGTTCGCACAGCACCGTCTGCTTCTTCCAGGCGTTGACGTGATCGGCGGCGTTCGGCGAAGGCTGGCCGTTCTTCCAGTCGCCGCGTTCCACCGTCTGCCCACCGTAGCCCCAGGCCGAAACACCCTTGGCGTCGATCACCTGGCCCTTCACGTGGAAGCCGCTGATCAGGAAGTCGTAACCGGAGTCCTTCAGGTACTGGAAGATCGAGCGCGTGTCCTGGCCCATCAGGATGGCGTGCGAAGGATCGTAGTGGATGCGGAACTGGTCACCCACGCCGTGCTTCTCGCAGATGCGATGCAGGGCGATCCAGGTGCCCGGCGTGTAGCCGATGTTGTTGTGGAAGTTGTCGCCGGTGGTCCAGCCGGGCATGGGGCATTGCTCGACGCGGTATTCGAGGCCGCGCGCTTTTGCATCCTTCAACAGGGGAATGAACACCTGCTCGAAGAACACCAGGTTCTGGTCCATCGACAGCTGCTGGTTCCGGCCGACAAAGCCGCACACCGCCTTCACGCCCAGCAGCGCCGCGGCATCCATCGTGTGCACCATGAACTGGTGCTTCCTGTTCCGCACGTCGGCGTCGTCGTGCAGCATGTTGTCGAAGAAGGCGATGTCGGTGACGCCGACGCCGGTGGCCTTCATGGCAGCCTGCACGCGTTTGGCACGCGCCGCGTCGAAGGGCTTGCGCAGGTCCAGGGTGTTGGCCACCGGGTCGAGCATGGCCTCCACCGGAACGTCCGCCTCGCTGGGATGCAACGCCGCGGAGATCTGGATGTTGGCGCAGTCCATTTCACGCGAGAACTGCAGCCAGTCCTCGATGGCCTTGTCCGGATCCGCGTCGCGGACTTCACGTGGAGTCAGCTCCTGCAGCGCGGCGGTGAGCACACTCATCTTCATGAACTGGGGCTTGAAGGGTTGCGGAGGCATGGCTTCTCTCGTCGTTGGAGGCTTACTTGACCCCCTCGGGGGCCCGGCGCAGCCTACCACCCCCGGCTGCGAGGCAGCCACGGTCGCTGGATCAGCAACCTTCGAAGTTCAAGCGCGGGAGCCCGCCGCCTCCGCATCGAACTCGCCCGTATCGGATGGCTCGGCAATCACCAGGCTCCGGCGCGTGCCGCCATCCCGCATCGGTTCCGGACGCCCCAGCAGGAACCCCTGTGCCTCATCGCAGCCTTCGCGGCGCAGGGTTTCCAGCTGCTCCCTGGTCTCTATGCCTTCGGCCAGCACTGGAATGGACAGGCTCTTGCCCAGCGCCAGCACCGCCCTGACGATGGCGATCGACTCGGCGGACTCCGCCACGCCGGAGATGAAGAAGCGATCCAGCTTGATCTTGTCGAACGGGAACACGCGCAGTGTTTCCAGCGACGAATAGCCGGTGCCGAAGTCATCCAGCGCCACACCCACACCCATGGCCTTGATCTGCCGCAGCACCGCCAGCGCCCGCTCGCGATTCGACATGATCGCGGACTCCGTCAGTTCGATCTCGAGCCGGTTCGCCGGCAGGCCGGTCTCCGCCAGCACCCTTGCGATCAGCTGCGGCAGGTCGGCCTGCGAGAGCTGCAGCGGCGACACGTTGATCGCAACCCGGGCGGAGGAGCTCCAGCTGGCGGCATCGCCGCAGGCCCGCCACAGCACCCACTCGCCCAGCCGGACGATCAGGCCATGTTCCTCGGCCAGCGGGATGAACTCGGACGGCGGGATACTCCCGAGCTGCGGATGCTGCCAGCGCAACAGCGCCTCGTATCCGATTACTTCCTGCGACGCGACCGAGGCCTGCACCTGGTAGTGGACATCGAGCTGTTCGGAATCCACAGCCTGGCGCAGTTCATTGGCCAGCTCCCTTCTCTCGCGGATCACATCGTCCAGCAATGCATCGTAGAAGTGCGGCGCCGGGGATTTCTCCCGCTTGGCGCGATACATGGCGAGGTCCGCATTGTTGGTCAGGTCCTCGGCCTGGTCGGCGTCCCCCGGGAACATGGCGACGCCAATGCTCGCGCCCATGCGTGCCTCGAAGTCAGGGAGGATCAGCGGCTGCCTGAGCGAGACATTCAGCCGCGCCACCCAATCGATGGCCTGCTTGTGGTTCGCGACACCCATCATCGCCACGAACTCGTCGCCACCGAACCGGGCGACGGTGCCACCCGGCAGGGCCTCGCGCATCCGCCGCGCCATCTCGATCAGCACATCGTCACCGGCCTTGTGGCCATGCAGGTCGTTGATCTCCTTGAAGCGGTCCAGGTCGATGGCGATGACCGCCAGCTGCGTGCCGGCCACGCCAGCGGCGGCCAGGCGCGTCTGCAGCTCGGCCTTGAAACTCAGGCGGTTGGGCAAACCCGTCAGGGCATCCGTCATCGCCATGCGCTGCAGGCGCTGGATCGCGGCGGACCTGCTCTGCCGGTCGATCAGCGCCGCGGCAACTGCGGTGCATATCACCAGCAGCCCGACCAGCCCCGTGGCCATGCCGAGCGCGTGCATGCCTTCGTCGCTGACCAGCGTGTCGCTCAGGCGGACCGGCGCGATGCGCAGCGCGCCCATTGCGGTGAAGTGCAGGCTGGCGACCGCCGCGACGAACAGGCCCGTTCCGATGGATATCCGGTAGCGCCGGATCGATGTTGAACACAGCACGCTGAAGGCAGCGGCGGCGAGCGTGACACCCAGCAACACCGAAGCGGTGACCAGCGACCAGCGCCACTGCACGATGCCGTCCACGCGATAGGCCGCCATGCCGGTGTAATGCATGGCCGCCACGGCCGCGCCCACTGTCGCGCCACCCAGCAGCGGATACGCGCCGGTCGCGCGCCACGTGGAGATCACCAGGCCCAGCGAAGCCCCGACAATGGCAACGATCAGCGACACCAGCGTAAGCACCGGACTCAGATGCACCGGCACCACAGGTTCGTACGCGATCATGGCCACGAAATGGGTACACCACACGGTGGCGCCGGCGGCAATGGCGGTGAGGAAAGTCCACCCCGCGCGCTGTATGCCGGTCGTCCGCTGCACGCGTTCGAAGTTCTGCGTAACCGCGGTTCCGCCAACGCAGCAGATCAGCGTGGCGAGCACCACCAGCCACGGGTTGTGCTCGGTGGTGAGGCACATGATGACGTCGTACATGGTTGTTCAAGCCGGCGGCTGCAGGAATTGCGCGCGGCATTACATAGCGTCCACGCCGCGTCACACAGCTAACACGTCACGAATTGGGCTGGCCCGCAGATGACATAAGCACGGCGCCCCAATCCGGCGGCGCAGCGGTGAAGCTCATCGCCTCACCGCTGCCCGGATGGATGAAGGTGATTTTCCAGGCGTGCAGGCACAGCGCGGGCTCGCCAACTTCCAGCGTCTGCCGCGGCGGAGCGTCACCGCCGGCATATGCCGTATCCCCCACCACCGGAAGACCCAGGAAGGCACAGTGGATGCGGATCTGGTTGATGCGACCGGTCAGCGGCCGGGCCTCGAGCAGGCTGGTGCCATCCGGCGCACGCCGCAGCACGGTGAACTGCGTGAGTGCCGCCGCGCCTTCGACCGCATCCACTGCGCGCGTTCCGGAGGCGCGTACCTGCCTGCCGATGGGCGCGTCACAGTGGAACTGATCGGCCGCGGGATGGCCCTGCACACGCACCAGGTACACCTTCTCCACGCGTCCTTCGGCGAACTGCTTTTGCAGGCGCCCGGCGAAATGCCGGCTGCGCGCCACGATCACGATGCCGGTGGTATTGGCGTCCAGCCGGTGCGCCGGCTTCGGCTTCTGGGGGCGGTAGACCGTGTTCAGGATCTGCTGCAGCGTGTTGCGCGTGTAACGTCCGCCAGGATGCATGGGAAGCGGCGCGGGTTTGTCCAGCACGATCAGTGCCTCGTCTTCGTGGAGCACCGTGACATCGCCATTGACGGCGGGCTCGATGGTCTGTGGCAGCCGATGCAGCAGTCGCTCCCCGGCACGCACCCGATGCGTCGCGCCGAGCACCTGGTGGCGCGAGTCCAGCAGATTGCCGGCGCGGCATTCCTGCTCCCAGTAGTCCGGTGGCAGATGCCCCACCACGCTGCGAAAGGTTTCGGGTACGGACAGGCCATCACATGACTGCGGCACGTGCAGCGGACGGAATGTCTCCGCCGGCACGCTGCCAGGCAGCGGATTCACCGCGTCGCGGATCGCCTGGTTGCGCCTCTGCAGCGAACGCGAGGCCTGCTCCGCGTCGCTGAGGTAGCACCATGGGCAGGACACTCCCGGCGCGTAGCGCGCATCGCGCTGCTCGGCTGCGGTCAGCGGGGACAGGCACTTGAAGCATTGCGCCGCGTCCGATTCCTGCAGCGCGGGGTCGATGCCCACACGCTGGTCGAAGACGAAACACTCGCCGCGGTAGTGCGCGCCGCCACATTCCTCGAAGTACTTGAGGATGCCGCCATCCAGCTGCAGCACATTGCGAAAGCCCTGCGACTCCATGTAGGGGCCGGCCTTCTCGCAGCGGATGCCGCCGGTGCAGAACATCACGATGGTCTGGTCCTTGAGCTCCGCCGGCAGCCGCGCCACCGCGGCGGGAAAGTCGCGGAAGTGGTCCACACCGGCCGGCAGCGCATTCTCGAAGGTGCCGAGTTTCACTTCGTAGTCATTGCGCGTGTCCAGCAGCGTCAGAGGCCGCCCCTCGTCCAGCCAGGCTTTCAGCTGCCGCGGCGCGAGCTTCGGGGAGGAGCGCCGCGCGGGGTCGATGCCGGGCACACCGAAGGCGATGATCTCCTTCTTTATACGCACCAGCATGCGGCGGAAGGGTTGATGGGCGGTGTGGCTGTATTTGGCTTCGAGTTGCGCAAGTCCGGGAATGGATCGCAAGCGTGCCAGCATTGCCTCGATCCCCGCCGCGTACCCAGCCACGAACAGATTGATTCCCTCACTGCTCAGAAGAATCGTTCCGCGCAATTGATGTGCACGGCAGAGCCCCAGCAGTTCGGTGCGCAACGCGGGGAGATCATCCAGCGGCGCGAAGCGGTAGGCGGCGATGTTCGTTACGGGGAGCGCAGCCTGGATTGCGGGATCTGGCAGTGAGTTCACGCCGCCATCATAAGGTGACAACCAGGGAACAGCGCTCCGGGGTGACAGTCCTCACTCGGGAGACTGAGTGGTCGCACCGCTTGGCGCTTTGTGCCGGGCGCGGCTAGGCTAGCCCCCATGTCTTCCGGTCCCTATTCCCTCGCCCGCCTCGGCTGGCGCACCTTCCATTCCCGGCAGCTGACGCTGGAAGATTTCGACGCCGCCTATCCCGCGCGCGTCAGCAGCGTTCACCGCAGCGGCCTCACCGTCATTTCCGAACGCGGCACCACAGCCGTCTCCGTACCCCACCGCATTACGGAAGTTCAGGCAGCGGGAATCACCGTCGGTGACTGGGTGCTGGTCGAGAACGAAGCGCCCCGCGTGGCCCGCCTTGTCCAGCCCCACTCGGTGATACTGCGCACCGCGGCAGGCACGGAGCATCGCCAGCAGGCCATTGCCGCGAACCTCGACACGCTGTTCGTCGTCACTTCGTGCAACGAGGATTTCAATCCGTCCCGGCTGGAGCGTTACCTGGCCGTGGCATTCGAGGCGCAGGTCGAGCCCGTCATCCTGCTGACGAAGGCCGACCTGTGCGGGGAGGTGGAACAATTCGTAGAGCAGGCATCGATGCTCTCAAAGGGCATTGCCGTGGCAGCGGTGAACGCCATGGATGCGGCATGTGCCGCCCGGCTTGCGTCGTGGTTGCAGGTCGGCCAGACCGTTGCGTTCGTCGGATCCTCCGGCGTCGGCAAGTCCACGCTGGTGAACACATTGACCGGCGCGTCGCAGGCCACTGCCGGTATCCGCGAGGACGACAGCAAGGGACGTCACACCACCACAGCGCGGGAGATGTTTGCGCTGGAGTCCGGTGCGTGGGTGATCGATACGCCGGGGATGCGGGAGCTCAAGGTGGGCGCGGTGCAGACCGGGCTTGGAAGCGTGTTCGGGAACATCGAATCGCTGGCTGCGAACTGCCGGTTCCGGGATTGCCAGCATGAGAGCGAGACCGGATGCGCGGTGCTTGCTGCGGTCGCGGGCGGAATGCTGGATGCAAGGCGCCTGACCAGCTACAGGAAGCTGCAACGCGAGGCCGCCAATGCGGCGATGACCATACACGAGCGCCATGCACGCGAACGCAAGTTCGGGCGGGCTGTGGAATCCGCGCTGCGGTTGAAGAGACATCGTGAATGAGCCCCCCAGGCCACCGTCTTCATAAGTAGCCGATCGCGGCGGATTCCCCGCGCCTCAACTGACAATCCGCTTGTCAGACTCTCCAGCCATGGAGAGACCGATCAATGCAAATACTTGCATCGCCATGCAAGTATTGATATGAAGAAGCCGCTGGAATTCCTGGGCTCCACCCGGGAGGACCTCGCTGCCATGCCGCGAAGCATCCGGCACCAGCTTGGCATGCATCGGGCGCGTACAGGGTGATCTATGTGGCCAGGTTCGAAGCGGCCATCTACATACTGCATGCCTTCCAGAAGAAGACACAGCGGACGACCAGGAAGGACATCGGAATGGCCAGAATCCGCTATCGGATGATTGGAGCCACGTCGTGAAGAGGAAGACGGATCCACGCGCGTCCGATACCCGTCGCATCAGGGGCAGCGGCAACGTATTCGTTGATCTCGGCTTCGATCCGGCCGAAGCCAAGATCCTGGCATTGCGCGCCGAGGTGATGATCCGGATGGAACAGCATCTGAAGGCACAGGGCTGGACGCAGGCCGAGGCAGCCAAGCGTCTCCGCATCACGCAGCCGCGCGTCTCGCGGCTGATCAAGGGGCAGTGGCAGGATTTCAGCCTGGACATGTTGCTCACGCTGGCTGCGCGTGCAGGACTGACACCGGAGCTACGGCTGGCGGCGTGAGTTCAAGTTCGAGCGGGTGGTAGATACGGCTCTGTTCTTTCCCGCCATCGCACGCCTTCGTCGAGAGGCTTGCAGTAAGCTCACGACCATCCATACAAGGAAAGACCATGACCAGCCCGATGTACGTGCATTCCGTTCCCGTCTTCAAGCAATTGCTGACGGCCATGAGAACCATCCTCACGCAGGCCCGGGACTACGCGGCTGCCAAATCCTTCGACCCGAACGCGCTGCTGCAGGCACGCCTGTATCCGGACATGTTCCCGCTGCTCAAGCAGGTGCAGATTGCCGCGGATTTCGCGCGCGGGGTGTCGGCACGGCTGGGTGGAGTCGAGGTTCCCGTCTACGAAGGCAAGGAGCAGAGCTTCGCGGACCTGGACGCCCTGTTGCAGCAGACGCTCGAGTTCCTGGACAGCGTGAGCGCCGCGCAATTCGCGGGCCGTGAAGCGACGGAAATCGTGCTGCGTCCCGGCACGCCGAAAGAGAAGAAGCTCACGGGCCAAACCTATCTGTCGAACTACGGATTGCCGCAGTTCCTGTTCCATGTCACCACCGCTTACGCGATCCTGCGCCACAACGGCCTGCCCATCGGCAAGCGCGATTTCATGGGCGCTTACTGAACGAAAGCTGGCTAACCCTCGCTTTCGACTGCCCCTCCGCCCTCGCCGGGGTTCAGCGGCAGTTCGGTCTGACCGCCCGGCGCAGCTTCTGGCTCGCGCATCGGTGCTGCCGGCTGCGCCGCAGGAGCCTTCTTCATCGGGGCAGCGCGGCGTGCCGACTTGCCAGGCGCCGCGCGGCTGCTGCGCGCGACGGCCTTGCGCGGAGCACTGGCCTTCTTCTTCGCCGACTTGCGTGCCGGGGCGCGCGCGGACTTCGCTGGCGACCGCTTCGCCGCGGTTTTCTTCGCTGCCTTCCTGCGGGATTTCTTCGCTGCCTTCGCGGGCGACCGCTTCACGGCTTTGCGGGCAGGACGCTTGACGGCTTTGCGCGACTTGGTCTTCTTCGCCATGACGTTGACCTTCAGTTGTGGGAGCGACTGAAGGAGTTCTATCACACTCTACAGACCCAGGTCCTGCCGCGGTGATTCCCAGGGAATGGGTTGCTCGCACTGCGCCGGCGTCCGCGGATCGATCAGCATCGCGGCAAAGCCACCATCCGCCCCCCGGTCATAGCGCAGATCGCCCAGGACCCAGCCCGCTCTGGTTTCAACAGCGAATGGCGCACGCAGGAAGCTGGCCAGGCGGCGCGTATCGCAACCGGTGACGGCAAGCCGGGCCAGCGCCGCCGCATCGACCTCGAACTGCCCGCGCCAGCGCATGCCGGAGCTCACCGGCACCTGCATTGGTCGCAGCGGCGCGGCGCCCGCCGTCGTCAGGCTGCGCGCACAGGGTTGCCCCGACCTCGCCAGTGAAAGCTGGCCGATCCTTGCCACATAGTCCGCGCCCGAGCGCTGCAGCAGCATCACCTCCCAGCAGAGCGGATGTGCCGGTGCAGGTGACAGCACGATGTCCAGGGTGCTGGCGCCGGGGAACTGGCTGGCGGCCACCGCCTGCACCCGGTGCAGCACCAGCGCATGCGTCACCCAGAATGTGGCACTGACGGCGACCAGCACACCGCTGGCAAGTCGCGAAGCCACGCGCGGCGTAAGCGCGCGGCCGACGCCCACCAACAGCACCGACAGCACAGGCAGGGCCCACGCCACTGCGGCGAAGCGATGGAACACCAGCGCGGCGATGCTGCCGATGGCCAGCGCAAGGCCCGCGAACCAGCGTGCTGCGCGGGTGCGCAGCGAGAAGAACAGCGGCGCCACGGCGAGCCAGTAAAGCGGCTCGACGATGAACACCGCATCCCCGTAATACCAGCGGTTGTTCCAGGGCCAGAAGGGATGCACCCCGTACTGGTTCAATGCATCCATGCCCAGGTGCAGCATGACGGCCAGCAATGCCATGCCGCCCAGCAGACCGGCATCGGCGGCGCGCAGCCGGTGGCCGCGCCAGCGCAGCACCGCCACCGTGGCCGCGAACAGCAGCAGCGCCAGCACCACGCAGCCCAGCAGCGTATGCGTGTGTCCACGGTGATGGATGACGTAGTCGAGTGGATCGCCAGTGATCGCCGGCATGCTCCACAGCAGGTCGGCATCCGGCAGATTGCCGCCAATCATGCCGATGGCCAGCAGCGCATTGCGACGTGCGGGATCGGACAGGCCAGCCGGGAGTGGACGCGCGCTGCGTGCCACGGCCTCGCCGGCAACCAAGCCGATCAACGTATGCGTGAGGTTGTCCACTCGTCTGCAAGGGTAAATGATTGCGGCTCAATCCAGATGAGTCGACACTGGGCGCCTCGTTCCCGACTCACCTGCTTCGACCCATGAGCCGAACAAGAACTGCTCCTGTGCTTCATCTCGCAACGGTCGCTCTTCTGGGCGTGGCTCAATCGCTCATGGCGGCCGACGCCGGCCCCACGCCATCACCCGGCGCGGCGCAGCCAAACGCCCAGGCGCCCCGCGGTGCCCGCGGCGGCCCGCTGACCGACGAAGACAAGGCGGACATCGCAAAGCTCGCCGACCTCCCCGTCTGGAAGCGCGGCGCCGGCGACGGCGACTACTCCCTCGCGCCGCCCTATGAACCCGCGCCCGAGAACACCGAACGCGCCGACGTGCCGAAGGGCAAAGTCGTCACGTTCATGATGCCGCTGGCGGAGAGCGCGCTTTATCCCCCGGCCGGTCTGCGCGGCACAGTTGAGGCCCGCGAAGTCGTGGTCTACATCCCCGCCGAATACGTGCCCGGCACTCCGGCGCCCCTGCTCGTCACTCATGACGCGATGGGGGCACACGATCGCGACCCCGCGCCGAAGCTGCCGACCATCCTCGACAACATGATCGCAGCGAAACGCCTGCCCCCGATGGTCGCAGTGATGCTGATGCATGGCGGCGGCGACGCGCCCGGCAGCCAGCGCAGCCTGGAGTACGACACCGTCTCGGGAAAGTACGCCGAGTTCATCGAAGCAGAGGTTCTGCCGCGCGTGACGAAGGAAACGGGTGTCACTTTCACGAAGGACCCCAACGCCCGCGCAACCCTCGGCGGCAGCTCGGGTGGCGCCGCGGCCTTCTCGATGGCGTGGTTTCACCCCGAGCTTTATCGACGCGTGCTGGTGATCTCGGGCACGTTTGTCGGCCAGCAGCGCGATCCCGAAGCCGCACCGCACGGTGCGTGGGAATTCCACGAGAACTTCATCCCGAAATCTCCCGCCAAACCACTGCGCGTCTGGCTGCAGGTCGCGGACAGGGACAATGGCGCGAACAGCGGCAGCGCCGGCTTCGGCAACTGGGTGATCGCGAATCAACGCATGGCGCGGGAATTGAAAGCCAGGGGCTACCACTACCAGTTCGTCTTCACGAAGGAGGCGGGTCACGTCGACCGGCCCGTCCGCGCGGCGCTGCTCGCACCTGCGCTGGAGTGGCTGTGGCAGGACTACAGGTCCGCGACCAAATAGCCGCGGCTCGGCCGCGATTCAGCTGCGCACAAGCCCCAGCGGCGCGCCAGCAGTAAAGCCGGGGAACACGCCCTCGGTCTTCGCACCGAGGTGCTCGCGCACCAGCTCGCCCAGCACCTCGCGGAAGTCGGTGGTCACCGCGAGGTCGCGTCCCTCGAACAGCTGTTCCGGTTCAAGGCCGGGCCATTTCCCGTACACCTTGCCGCCTTTCACCGGACCACCCAGCAACATCATCATGCTGCCGTGTCCATGGTCGGTTCCCTGGTTGCCGCTCTCGGCCGCCGTGCGCCCGAACTCCGACATGGTGACGATGACGATATCGGCCATGCGCGAACCCATGTCGTGCGAGAACGCGGCCAGCGAGCCGCCCAGTTCGTTCAGCACGCCGGGGAGCTGGCCATTCTCGTTGGTGTGATGGTCCCAGCCATTGGTCTCGGCGAAGGCGACCTCGACGCCCACATTCGACTTGATCAACTGCGCCAGCTGGCGCATGCGCCGACCGAAGTCGCCCACGTACGTTGCGCCGGGGACGGGTTGATAGGGCTGCTTCAGCACCGCCTCGATCATGCGCACGGCTTCGAAGGTTTCGTTGCCCTGTGCCTTGAGGCCGCTGTCACTGGAGGACGCATACATGTTCTCGAACATCGCGGCCGCGCCCTGGTCCGGCATCTGGAACTTCGCCAGCGTGTCCACCGCCACGGCGGCGCTGTTGCCGCTCAGTGTGCGCGGCACTTGCGTTCCCATCGCCACCGCGCGCAGCGGCGATGCAGTGGCGGAGGCCGTGAGCGCCCGGTTCAGCCAGCCGTCGCTGGTCTTCTGGCTGGCCATGCCGCATTCCATGAAATCCTGCCCATCGAAATGCGAGCGCGAGTTGTCGGGCGAACCGGTGGCCTGCACCACCGCGAACTCGCCTGCGTCCCACAGCGGCTTCAGCGCCTGCAGCTGCGGATGCAGTGCGAAGCGGCCGTCGAGGTCGATGGAAGTGTTGTTGCCCTGCAGCTGTGGGGGCAGCGCCAGCGCGGAGGCCGACGCCGCAACGGGCACGGCAATGCCCCGCGGCGGCGGGATCGCGATGCGCGGCCGCAGTTCGTAGTACCGCTTCTCGGCAAAGGGCACCACGATGTTCAGGCCATCGGCCGCACCGCGCTGGAAGACGGCGATGAGGATCTTGCGGCGCGGGCTGGCCTGCTCCGCCGCGCGCGCCAGCCATGCCGGCATCGTGCCCAGCAGCCCGAGCGTCATTCCGGCTGCACGCAGGAATCGGCGGCGGTGGTTCATGGCTACCTCTTCTGGAAGTCGGGCGATCCGATCAGCGCGGTGGCGATGAGTGCAGGCGTGGGCGGATTGCCCCCAGCGCTTTTCTCCACGGCGGCGACGGCTTCGGGTGAAGCCTCGACGCCGGTGAGCGCCAGCATGGCGCGGCGCATGTCAGTGCTCTTCACCGCCTCAGGCCTGGCCTGCACGCCATCGATCTGCCCCGCCAGCAGCGCCGAGGCGAAGTTCATGCGGCCCAGCAGCCCGACGGAGTTGGCCCAGCCGGCGCTGTTGTTGGGATAGCCAGTGGGCTCCACCTTGGCGTACAGCGGCTGGCCCAGGTCGGCGATGCGCTGCGCGATGGCCGTGGTATCGGTGACATCGGCATCCAGTGCGCGCAGCGAGCTCGCCACCATCTCCAGCGGCGATTTCACCTTGGACCGCCACGCGCCTTCCGACAGGAACTCCTTCGACAGCAGCAGCGTCTCCATCACCGCGCGCAGGTCGCCATCGGTCTTCGTGAACGTGGCCGCCATGCGATCCACCAGCCCCGGCGGTGGCTCGTCGGCGACGAAGCGCTGCGCCAGCCGCAGCGAGATGAAGTGCGCGGTCGAGGGATGCCGCGCCAGCATGTCGATGACCTGCACGCCTTCGTTCTCGCCGCCGCCGCGCGGAAACACCTTGCCCAGCACCTTCTTCTCGTTGCGGTCGTGGTTCTGCGGGTTGAACTGGAACTCACCCACGCGCCCCACGTCGAAGATGGTCCAGCCGGTGAACACGCGCGCCACGTTGACCACGTCATCCTGCGTGTAGCCACCATCCACGCCCAGCGTGTGCAGCTCCAGCAGTTCGCGGCCGTAGTTCTCGTTGATGCCGGGCAGGCGCAGGCCGGCGATCTGCAGCAGCTCCTGGCGCGGCGCCTGCGACTGGTAGTTGTCCAGGTAGAACAGCATGGCCGGATGCCGCGCCGTCGCCAGCAGCATGTCGCGGAAGCGGCCCAGCACATGGGGCCGGATGGCATCGCGCTCGTAGCTGGGCAGCAACATGCGCAGCTGGTTCTTGGTGGTGGAAACATTGAAGTGGTTGAACCAGAAGTCCACCAGCACTTCCTCGAGCTGGCGGTTCGACAGCACCGCGCGTTGCAGCTTGGCTTCGATCACCTCGTTGACCACACCCTGCTGCGGGTTGGCGACCAGCAGGCCCTGTCGACGCCAGGACACCGGCAGCATGGTGGACCCCTGCGGCCCCATGGAGCGGAAGGCCTGCGTGCGCTTCTCCGCATCCATCGCGTCGAACAGCGCGGTTTTCTCCGCCTCGGTGCCGTGCTTCACCACTTCCAGCTGGTCCGGCGTGAACACCTCGCTCAGCGGCGGACGCAGGCGGCGCTGCTGTTCGGCCACCTGCCTGCTGGTGTTTTCCTGCTGCATCTGCCGCGCCTTCTCGACCTCGGCGCGGTACTGGGGCATCCCATCGGTGACCAGCGGCGTCATGCTGTTCAATATCTGGCCACGCACTTCCGGGGTCAGCGATTCCAGGATCGCGCGGCGTTCCTCGGGGGTCGAGGTGTTCGCCTGCAGCTTAATCTGCTTGTCCTGCGGCAGCTGCTGCATGGGATTGATGGAGAGCGAAGTGATAATGGTCATCTGCGGCTGCTGGAAACTCTCGAACAGCTGCCAGGTGGGCAGCTGCAGCGTGGGCAGCAGCTTGAGCCGGCCGTCGAGCACCGGGTTCTCCGGCAACTTCGCGGGTTCCAGTTGCTGGCGTATCCACTTCTGCACACCCATGCGCTTCACCGCTTCGACATCGCCGGGCCGCGGACCATAGGCCATGCGGTTGAGCACATGCAGCGCCTGCTTGTCGGCAGACAGTCTGGTATCGAAGGTGCCCGCCTTTTCGCCCGACATGGCGATGCTGGCTGCGAGCACAGCTGCTATCCCGGCTACGAGTCCAATGGGCTTCATCGTGAATCCCCTCGTTTTCTTGTGAGCCCGGATGCTATCCGGATTCCCGCACCCTGCCTATACTGGCCGCCGCAGCCGCTGGCTGGGCGGATACAACGGAAGTATCGGGGGACCGCATGTGCAAGAGCACAACAACGCTGTTCGCAGTACTGCTGGCCGTCACCATTGCGCAGGCAGCAGACAACCCGCCCGCAAACCTGACCCCACTTACCCAGCCCTGGAGCCTGATGGGCAATGGCGGTCCGCAGGCATTGCCGGGTGCCTGCGAAGTCGGCCTCGATCGCCAGCACGTCGGCGGCGAAAGCCTGCACTCGGTGCGTTGCAGGAACACCTCGTTGCCGTCGTTCGGGGGCGCGCGCATGAGCTTCGCGGTGGGGCCGTACCTCGGCAAGCGCGTGCGGGTGTCGGCCGCGATCATGACCACCGACGTGAGCAACGTGCCCAATCCGCGCTATCCCCAGGCGATGGGCGAGGCCGGCCTGTGGATCGGCGTGGGTACACCGCGCACTGGCTTGCGTGCCGATCGCATGCAGGAGCGGACCATCAAGGGTTCCACCGACTGGAAGGTCCATGACTTCGTGGTGGATATCCCCGCCGATGCCAATGCGCTGCAGGCCGGTTACTGGATGCAGGGCAAGGGCCAGATGTGGATCCGCGACCTCAAGGTGGAAGAGGTGCCGGCCACCGTGCCGGTAAACCTCGTCACGACAACCCCGAGGCCCGACTCGGGGCCGGACATGTCGCTGGCCACGCCGGCGGTGCCGCGCCCCAATGATCGTTTCCTGCCGCCGCCGCCGAAGTGGCTGGCGTTGGGGGACCCCGGCTTCGAACTCTGCGATGCGGGTGTCGACGCGCAGCTGATGATGGCCGGGCAGCGCAACCTTGCCATCGCCTGCAGCTTTCCCATCAGGGCGTATATACGGCAGGCCTTCGAGGCGCCGGCTTACTGGGGCAAGCGCGTGCGCTTCTCGGGCTGGATCAAGACCGAACAGGTGGTGCCGCGGGAAGGTGTGGTTCAGCCCGGCACGAACGGCCAGCCAGGGGCTGCGCTGTACCTGGCCGCCACGGGTAGCCGTGGCCCTGTGTATCACGCCATCGTGACCGGCTCGGCCGAATGGACATACAGGGAACTGGTCATCGATATCCCGCGCGGCGACGACTACATCCCGCTGGGGTTGTCGCTGGTGGGCACGGGCAAGGTGTGGCTGCGGGATCTCAAGTTCGAAGAAGTGCCGCGCGATACGCCGGTGTCGCCACTGGTCGTGACCAACCCCTGAGCGGGATGAACACCTCGATTGCCGGGAGACCTCGCATGCGCAAGAGCACGGGACTGCTGATTGCCGCGCTGATCACCACGAATATTGCGTGGGCGGCGGAAGGGCCAGCGACGCCGCTGGTCCCCTTACCTGCGGTGTGGGGTTCGATGGGCAATGGCGGTCCGCAGGCGTTGCCCGGCAACTGCGAGATCGGCACCGACAGCCAGAAAACCCACGACGGCAAGCCGCTGCTCTCGATCCGCTGCGCGAATTCCGCATTGCCTTCCTTCGGTGGCGCGCGCAATACGGTGGAATCAGCGCGCTACCGCGGCAAGCGGGTGCGCGTTTCCGGATGGCTGATGGTCACAGGCGTGGAGGATGTGACCACCTCGCAATACGGCAAGGTTGCCGGCGAAGCCGGGCTGTGGCTCGCGGTGGGCTCGGCCACCAATGGCGCCCGCCAGGATCGCATGCAGAATCGCGCGCTCAGGGGCACCACCGGCTGGGAACAGCGTGACTTCGTGGTCGATGTTCCCGTGGACAGCAACAACCTGATGGTCGGCTTCTGGATGCAGGGCAAGGGCCAGGTATGGATGCGCGACATCAATGTCGAGGAAGTACCGGCGACGGTGGCGCTGACACCGTTCGCGGACGTAGTCGGGCCGGACTTCTCGCTGGCCGCGAGAACGGCAGCGCGTCCTGATGCACGCTACCTGCCACCGCCCGAGAAATGGCTGACCGTCGGCAGCGGGGGCTTCGAGCTCTGCGACAGCGGTGTGGATGCGCAGCTGCTGACTTCAGGGCAGCACAACCTGACCATCGCCTGCAGAGTTTCCAGCACCGTGTTTCTGCGCCAGTCCTTCGCGGCCCAGCCCTACTGGGGCAAGCGCGTGCGGCTGTCGGCATGGATCAGGACCAGGGACGTCGAGCCACTGCCAGAAGCCGGTGCGCAGGGCGGCGCCGGGCTGTTCATAAACACGCGGAACGCCGTGGTGCACATGAATGTCACCGGCACCACCGACTGGCGGTACCAGGAGCTGGTGATGGACGTTCCCCGCAACTCGCCGTGGCTGCCGCTGGGTCTGTGGCTGGTGGGCCGTGGCCAGGTGTGGGCGCGTGACTTCAAGTTCGAGGAAGTATCCGCTGCCACACCGGTGACGCCAGGCTTGATCCGCTGAGGCAGCCTCAGCTCACTCCCGCGCCAGCGCATCCACCGGATCCAGCCGCGCCGCATTGCGCGCCGGCAGGAAGCCGAAAATCACGCCAATGCTGGTGGAACACAGGAACGCGGCGGCCATCGAACCGAGCGACACGCTCATCTCGAAGTTCGGCACCAGCGCGGATATCAGCGCCGACACCCCCATCGCGAACAGCACTCCCAGCGCGCCACCCACCAGGCACACCAGCACGGCCTCGATGAGGAACTGCTGCAGGATATCCCCCTGACGCGCGCCGACTGCCATGCGCACGCCGATCTCGCGGGTGCGCTCGGTGACGGACACCAGCATGATGTTCATCACGCCGATGCCGCCGACCAGCAATGAAATGCCGGCGATGGAGCCGATGAGCAGCGTCATCGTGCGGGTGGTGGACTGGATGGTCTCGCGGATGTTGGCGGTGTTGTTGACGAAGAAATCCTTCCTGCCGCCGTGCCGCATGGTCATCAGCCGGGTGATGGCCTCTTCCGCGGCGGCCATGGGCGTGTCGTCCGCGACGCGCACCGTGATGCTGGTCACGAATGGCCGGCCGGTGATGCGGCCCATCACCGTCGTGTAAGGCATGAATATCGTGAGGTTGCCGGAGTCGAAGCCACTGCCCTGCTTCTGCGTCACCCCGATCACGCGGCAGGGCACGTTGTTGAGCAGCACCACCTGGCCGATCGGGTTTACCTTCTTGTCCGTAAAGAGGCGGGTGCGCGCGTTGTCATCGATCACCACCACCTGCTCCAGCCGGTAGATGGCCTGCGCGCCGAAGAAGCTGCCCATGGCGAGTTTGGTGCCGCGCACCCGGAAATACTGTTCGCCCACGCCGGTTGCCTGGGCGTTCATGGTGACGCTGCCGTAGCGCAGCGTGACGCCTGCCGAAACATTGGGCGTGGCGCTGTCCACGTAGCCCTGTGCCGCAAGCGCTTGCGCATCCTCGGCGCGCAGCGGCTGCGGGGCAGAGACACGCTGATCGCCGGCGAAGCCACCGGAGTAGATATCGATGGTGTTGGTGCCCAGCGCGCCGATCTGACTCATGATCTGCCGCTGCGCACCGGCGCCGAGCGCCACCACCACGACCACCGAGGCAATGCCGATGATGATGCCGAGCATGGTCAGGAAACTGCGCATGCGATGCGCAGCCATCGCCAGTGTGGCCATGCGGAATGCCTCGACGAAGCGATCGCGCAGCGACTGCCAACCCGCTGCCTTGCTGGCCGGCGGGGCCGCGGCCGCGGCCCGCGTTGCCGGTCGCTTCGGGTTCGCCTGGTCGCGCAGCACCGCACCGTCGTGCAGCTCGATGATGCGTTGCGCGTGTTCCGCCACCGCCATCTCATGCGTCACGAGAATGATGGTGTGGCCCTCGTTGTGCAGCTCGTCGAGGACCTTCATGACCTCCTCGCCCGACCGGCTGTCCAGCGCACCGGTGGGTTCGTCCGCGAGGATCACGCGACCGCCATTCATCAGGGCGCGCGCAATGCTGACGCGCTGCTGCTGGCCACCGGAAAGCTGCGTCGGCCGATGCCCCATGCGATCGGCGAGTCCCAGGCGGGTGAGCAGCGCCCGCGTGCGCGCATGCCGCGCCGCCCGCGCCTGACCGGCATACACCGCCGGAATCTCCACATTGCCGACCGCGGTGAGATCGCCGATCAGGTGGTAGCGCTGGAAGATGAACCCGAAATGCTCGCGCCGCAGTTCGGCGAGCTCGTCCGGCGTCAGTTCCGCCGTATTGCGTCCGTGCACCTCGTAGCGGCCGGTGGTGGGACGATCCAGGCAGCCCAGGATGTTCATCAGCGTCGACTTGCCGGACCCGGACGTGCCGACGATGGCGACGAACTCGCCCGCCTCGATGTCCAGATTCACGGCGCGCAGCGCGGAGACTGGTTCATCACCTGCGGGGTAGTCCCGTCCCACGTCGCGCAGCCGCAGCAGCGGCTGCGTCATCAGAACATCACCACGTTGCCGCGGGGCGAGCCTGCAGCCGCGGCTTCACCTACCACGACTTTTTCACCCTCTTTCAGACCGTCCAGCACCTGCGCAGTCACGTTGTTGTTGATGCCCACGGTGATCCGCCTGGGCTGTGGCTGCCCCTGCGCGTCCGCCACACGCACGGTGTAGCTGCCATCGGCCGCCTGCTCGCCCAGCGCGGAGGTGGGGATGGTGAGCGCCTGCTTCGCCTCGTTCAGCACGACGTACACCTGCGCGGTCATGGCGATGCGCAGCTCACCAGTGGGATTAGGCACTTCGAAGATCGCGTTGTAGTACACGGCCTGCGTGGACCCGCCACCGGCATTGGCGGTGCGGCCGCCGGTGTCCTGCTCGATGGAGGCCGGCGCCGGTGCGATCGAACGCAGCTTGCCGTAGTAACGCTTGCGGGTGTCGCCCAGGGTCGTGAAATACACCGTCTGCCCGGCTTTCACGCGCACTACATCCGCTTCGGAAATGCCGGCGGTCACCGTGATGGTGTCGAGCTTTGCCAGCTTGACGATGGTTGGCGAGCTCTGCACCGCATTCACGGTCTGCCCCTCCCTGGCGACGATCGCAACCACGGTGCCACTCATCGGCGCAAGAATCTGCGTGTAACCCAGATTGGCGCGCGCGGTCTCGAGCGTGGACTTCGACTGCTCCATCTGCGCATCGGAGGCCTCGATCTGCGCGCGATTGGTTTCGAGCTGCGCTTCGGCGCGCTCGAGCTCCGCGCGGGTGGTCGCATCTTCGGTGAGCAGGTTCTTCTGGCGCTGAAAGGTCAGTTCCGAAAGCTTCAGGTTGGCCTGTTGAACCGCCCGCTGGGCGCGGTCCCGGGCGATGGCCGCTTCCGCATTGCGCAGCGTGTTCTGCTGCGTGGTCGAATCGATCTCCGCAATCAGGTCACCCTCGTTCACCTGCTGGCCAACCTGCACCTTCAGGGACTTGATCTGTCCGGAGGCCTGCGCGCCCACGCTCACGAGCCGGGATGATTCCAGCGTGCCGGTGGCGATGACCGTGTCTTCAATGTCCGCGATCACGACGGGAGAGGTTGCGAGACGGGGTGGCGGGGTTGGGCGCATGCGGTGCAGCGCGAAATATCCGGCCACCAGAATGATCAGCACCAGGCCAGCCCAGCGCTTCTTGCTCATCCGCAGTTTCACGTCCGTACTCTCCCTGTTCTTGTAGCCGCCACCTGCGGCCAGACGCGCTGGCGCAACATAGCACGTGGATAGTCAAGGGGTTGGGCCCAAACCTCCCCCAAGGGGAGCAAAGCCCTGTCCGCGCGGCGAGCGAAGCTACGCCTTCCTGACGAACTCCGACTTCAGCGCCATTGCGCCGATTCCCTCGATGCGACAGTCGATGTTGTGATCGCCTTCGGTGACCAGGCGAATGCCCTTCACCTTGGTGCCCACCTTCACCACCGACGAAGTCCCCTTCACTTTCAGGTCCTTGATCACGGTGACGCTGTCGCCGTCCTTGAGCTCATTGCCGAATGCATCACGGATGGCAGGCTGTCCCTCGGCAGCGGCCGGTTCAGCCACCGGCTTCCATTCGTGGCCGCATTCCGGGCAGATGAGCAAGGTGCCATCGTCGTAGGCAAGTGAGGACGCGCATTTCGGGCAGGGTGGCAGCTGGTTCATGCCGCGATTCTGTCACGAACGGCAGCCACCTCATCGGGCAGGCAGGCCCGGCAGCCGGGATGTACCATCAGGGTCCAATCAGCAGGGAGTTTCCTATGAGCAAGGGCATGGATCGAAAGAAGGAAGGCAAGAAGAAACCCGCCAAGACCATGGAGGAGAAACGGGCTGCGAAGCGGGAAAAGAAGGTCAAGCGCTAGACAGCGCGGCTGTGCGGTAGACGCGCACAGCAAGGGGGAAATGTGGATCGCCATCGCGTCACCTTGCGGCAGACCGTCATCGCCACCTGCGCCGCGCTGATCATTGGCTCCGCCGGGAATGTGCTGGCCGCCGAGCGCGACATCCCCAAGCTGGGCGGCGTCTGGCAATTCGGCCAGTGTGCCGACGGCTCGCGCATGCGGTGCCTGATCCTCACCGAGAACGATGCGCTGCTTACCGACCGCGCCAGGGCCTTTCGCGATGCCATGGACGAGGCAGCGCAGCCGAAGTACGACTGCGCCCCGATGTCGATCCCGCACATGTGGACGGATCCGTATTCGCACCAGATCGAGCAGTTCGATGACCACATCGTGTTCACCTACGGCAAGGACGATGTGGTGCGTACCGCATGGCTGCCCAACAGCAAGCATCCGAAGCCGGCGAAGAACGCGTTCCTCTACTTCGGTGACTCACGCGCCCGCTACGAGAACGGTGCGCTCATCGTCGAGACCACCCACTTCGCCTTCGACCCGCAGGGCCTGAACGCGGATTTCCGCCTGCCTTCATCCACCCAGAAGAGGGTGGTCGAGCGCTACACCCGGGAGGGCGAGGAACTGGTGCTCGAAGTCACCACCACCGACCCCTTCTTCCTGAAGAAGCCCTGGGTCTTCAAGGTGCGCTCGAAGCCCGATCCGGAGCCGCTGGAATTGCCGTGGGACTGCGACCCCGCGGCGTCACAGGACATCCTCAAGCTGATGGCACCGAAGTTCCCGAATGATCCGCCGATCATCCGGATGCCGGTCGAGCAAGGAGCAACCCGATGAAGCCGAGACATGCACTGCTGCTCGCCATGTTGACGCTGGCCGCCGCCAACGCCGGAGCGCATCACAGCACTGCCGGCATCTACCAGCAGGACGTCACGGTGACGCTGAAGGGCAAGGTCAAGGAATGGCGCTTCATCAACCCGCACCCGAGCCTGAAACTTGAAGTGGCCGACGACAAGGGCGTTGTCCAGGAATGGGACGTGAGCTATGGCGGTTCGGCGGTGTCGCACATGAAGAAGCGCGGATACAGCGCGACCACCTTCAAGCCGGGCGAGATCATCATCGTCAAAGGGCACCCGAGCGTGCTCAAGGATGCGCATGGGCTGCTGATGGAAAGTGACGATCCGACGCACGAGGACGGCAAGCCCTTTCCCTGATCAACCGTCAGCCACAGCAAGCGCATTGGCCGAGGCCAGACTCGGCCGTCCATTCACTCAATCCGAAATGGCCAAACGCTTATGGTGAGGGCCTTTCTGCACACATCCCCCAGTTTTTCCAAACCCGAGCGGTCGGGTTCAGCGCCTAGCATCTCCATGTCAAGGCAAACAGAAGTCCTCAATCGGTGGCATCGAACTGGACACAGGGACTGCCGAAAACGCTGACTCTGAAAAAACAAACCCCGCCATGAGGGCGGGGTTCGTAGGGCCAATGCCTCTTGGATATCCCACGAATCGTAGGGACCCTGTTGGGGCGGGGCGACGCTGGGTAACTGGCTATGGCGTCAGGGCGGACTGTAAGCGTGCTGCATAGCCAGTTCAAGCTGGAGCCGGAGAAATCGGATATTTGGTCGACATTTGGGGATCAGCGCGTGAGGGTGAGGTTGTACTGAAATTTCGATTCAGCGGGGCGCCGCCAACGTCAGATCGAACACGTTGATGGAATAAGGCGCCAGGCGTTCCCGCAGTTCGGCTCCGGCGACCTCGCCCCCCGCTTCAAGGGCCTTGCTGAACTGCCCATACGAATAACCGCGGCGGCTCACCAGCGTCCCGCAGCCGTCGAGGGCAATGCTGGCGTCGACCGGTGCATCCGGGCCGAGGTTCAGTGCGATCAGCACCAGGTGCTGGCCGCTCGCATCGCGGGAAGCGAACAGCGATACGCCGGGATCCATGCGCGTCTTCAACGATCGATCCAGGAAGCGCGCTCCCTTGCCATCGAAATTGCGGTAGGCCCGAAAAGCCCAGTAGGCAGGCGAATTCTCCGGGGGTGCTGTCCAGTAGAAGGCGTAATCCAGGCCATTCGTCCCGAAGCGACCCAGCGCTTCGGCCAGCGCGAGGCCTCCGGAGATGTGTTTCTCTGCGCCGAAGTTGTATTCGCCAATGGAGGTGGCGAGCCCCGGGTGGTTGCGTGCAACCCAGTCCTTCATGCGTGGAATCAGTTGCACCGTGTCGTTGATCCAGGATTCATCCCGGTAGGTGGGATCCCACAGTGAACGGGTCGAGCGGATGCGCAACGCCGCGGTCGTCGCATCCGCGGCCTCCGAGTACACGCCCTGGGCCTGCGGGTAGTAGTGCAGATCGAGGATGTCCAGCAGCCGTTGCCCGGTGCGCTTCTCATGGTCCGCGATCTGGGCGAGATACCAGGGCACGAGGGGCACGTCACCGTGCGCGCGCCGATCCGGCGCAACGTCGGCGCCTACGGCAAGGTCCTTGGCCGAATAGAAGTAGGCGGACCAACCCCAGGCCGCCGGGCCCGCGATCAGCGCCGCAGGATCGGCACCGCGGATGGCAGTGCCATAGCGGACGGTGCGGTCCAGCAGTTCGTCATACGTCAGCGGGTCAGGATGCACGTCGCGGTGTGTGTGGTTCCACAACTCCGGTTCGTTGTCCAGGAAGAACACGTGCGCGCCGCGGTCCTGCGGTGTCTTCGCGCGCTTCAGCATCGCCGCTACCCAGCGCGCCATGAACTCGGGCGACGCCGGCACGCTGGTCTGGGTGGGAGGCCCTGGTTGCAACGGTGTTCCGTCCGGCCGCTGCCCGTTGCCGGCATCCGGCCGATATTGGTCGGTGGCCTTCTGGGCGCCGAGCTTCGCGACGGGAAAGCCCGATGATGTGTCGTCCTTCGCCACCCATCCCAGCATCGGGATGGTGATCGCGCCACGCAGGCCATATTTGCGATTGCGGTCGAGGAAGTCCGTGTAGCCACCGTCGTTGTGGTTCTCGAAGAACCAGTCCGAGCCCGCATTGGTGTCGCCGGTCTGCCAGTTGTAGCGACTGGTGCGATTGCCACCCCAGCGGCTCGCGGTCTGCAGGCTGCCCCAGGTCTTGTCGCCGCCGCCAGCGATGCCATAGATGTAAGGACTGATGGGCTGGTCCGGCACCTTGCAGTCCACCGCGAGCTGCACCGCTCGCGCGGGCGCCCGCAACTGCGCGGCCATTGCCGCGGCGGCGTCGAAACGGGTGAACATCACCTTGTCGAACTCCACCCAGTCCGCGGCCACCGGATTGCGTGCATGGATCTGCAGCCGGTCGATGGCTTTCTGCGCCGGGTTCAGCAGGTTCCAGGGCACGAAGATCTCGACCCAGCCATCGGCCAATGGCCGGGCGAATTCCGGACCGATGTCCACAGCGGGAAGTGTTGGCTGGTTCTGGCCCGGCTCCAGCAGCCGCACCTGCAGGAAGTTGCCGAACGCAGCGGGCGCGCGCAGGCGAAATGCCACACCGCCAAAGGGTCCGGACAGACCCTGCTGCCACAGGATCCATCCGCCATAGTTGGTCATGTTCAGGCGCGCCGCGCCCTTGCCCAGTTCATGCGGACCCCAGCCCCAGTCCTGCCAGCCGGGGGCCAGTGCGCCGTCGTAGATCATCGCTGCCGCTTCGATGCGGGCGGGACGCTCTATCGGTACGACGGCCGGCGCCACGGCAGGCGTGACTGCCGGCGCGGATTCCCCGGCGGGTACGCGGGAACAGGACGTTCCCAGCAACGCGATGACGATCGCCAGCACGACCCAGAGCGCAGCGACGCGTCGCGTCGCGTGCACCACTCCATCACCATCCGCGTGTCTTGTATTCAACACTGCATTACCTGCGCGGCAAACCAGGATGTCGCAGGCTACCTCACCAGGACGCGGAGTTGTGTCGGACACAGCGCAATTCGACCTCGAGCTGGGCACTGCACATCGCAGAAGACAACCCAATAGCGGCCAGCGCTCTTCTGGATCGTATAGACGAGCAATGTCCCTTCTCGCGAGGCACCCCGCCGCAGGTCGCGCCAGGCTGGAAATCTCAGGCCGTCGGCGGCCCCGAATCTGTGCCAGCCAGCACCCGCCTCAGGTCATCCAGCGTATTGGCCTCAGCCGCAGGCTTGTCCTGCCGCCACCGCAGGATGCGCGGAAAACGCACGGCAATCCCGGACTTGTGCCGCGGCGAAGCGGCAATGCCCTCATAAGCCAGCTCGAACACCTGCACCGGCTCCACGCTGCGCACCGGACCAAACCGTTCCCGCGTATGCGCGCGGATCCACCGGTCCAGTTCGCGGATCTCCTCATCGGTGAGCCCGGAGTAGGCCTTGGCCACCGGCACCAGTGCCTCGCCATCCCATACCGCGAAGGTGTAGTCGGTGTAGAGATTGGAGCGGCGGCCATGGCCCGCCGCGGCGTAGATCATCACCGCGTCGAACACCAGCGGATCGATCTTCCACTTCCACCACGCGCCGCGCTGGCGCCCGGCGCCGTAGGGGGATTCCCAATCCTTCAGCATGATGCCTTCCACACCGCGCGCGCGTGCCGAGGCGCGCAGTGTCGCGAGCCCCTCCCAGTCCGGTGTCGGCAGCTCCTGCGAGATGCCGAGCTCCGGCGGCGCATCGCGCAGCAACGCGGCCAGCGCGTCGCGCCGCGCGCGCAAGCTGCCGTCGCGCAGGTCCATGCCATCGTGCTCCAGCAGGTCATACGCCACGAACCGCGCCGGTGCCGCGCTGAGCACCGCCTTGCTCACGGTCTTGCGCCCGATACGCGTCTGCAGGCTGGAAAAAGGCAGCGGCGCATCGTCGCGCCAGGCCATCACCTCGCCATCGAGCACAGTGCCCGAAGGCAGGCTGCGCGCCGCGGCGATGATCTCCGGAAAGCGGTCGGTGATGATCTCCTCGCCGCGCGACCACAGCACGCACTCGCCTTCGCGTCGCACCAGCTGGCCACGGATGCCATCCCATTTCCATTCCGCGAGCCAGCGTTCGCGCGCACCCAGCTCCGCCACCGGCTGCTCCAGCGGCGAGGCGAGATAAAAGGGATACGGATGCAGCAGCCCGCTGGCGGTAGTGCCGGCGACGAGCTCGCGCCAGAAGCGCTCACCGGGTTGCCATTCACCGATGAGGCCGCGCTCGATCTCCACGCGCGGGCGATCCAGCAGCTCAGCCAGTGCGCGCGTCACCAGCGTGCGCGACACACCCACGCGCAGCGAGCCGGTCAGCAGCTTGTTCACCAGGAAGCTCTCGCGGTAACACAGCGACCGCCACCAGCGCGTGACCTGTTCGCGTTGCGTCGCTTCATCCTGCGAGCGCAGCGGCAGGATGCGGTCGTGGAACCATTGCGCGAGGCCCAGCGACGCGGATTCCTGCACCAGCGCCGCATCCGGCTGCACCAGCAAGGCGATGGTTTCGGCGAGATCGCCCACGGAGGCATAGGCATCCTCCACCAGCCAGTCGGGCAGACCGGCCTCCTCGCCCAGCCAGCGGCGCAGCAACGCCGGCCCGATGCTGCGCTTCGGGCGGCGACCGATGAGCACGTAGACGGCCCAGGCCGCATCCACGGGCGCGACGCTGCGCAGGTAGGCCACCATGGCCGCCACCTTGGCATTGGTGGAGGTGGTGGTATCCAGCGCCTCGAAGAGTTCGGCGAAACGCTGCATCACTCCTCCGCGCCGTACTCGGTGGCCAGCGCCGCCGCGTCCACCTGCTGCTCGCGCAGGTAGCGCACCATGGTGTCGGAGTGGCCGTGCGTGAGCAGGATGCGGCGCGCGCCGGTCTCGCGGAAAGTGCGCAGCAACGAGGGCCAGTCGGCATGGTCGGAGATCACGAAGCCGCGGTCGTAGCCGCGGCGGCGACGATCGCCGCGCACGCGCATCCAGCCGGAGCAGAAGCCGCTGCTGTGTTCGCCGAAGCGGCGCACCCACGGCGAGCCCGCCGCGCTGGGCGGCGCGACAACCAGCGCGCCGGCGTAGTCGCGCGAACGCGAGACGGTGGCATCCAGAGTCGGCAGCATGGCGACGCCAGCGGCGCGGTACGCGTCGGTGATCGAGGTCACCGCACCATGCAGGTAGACCGGTTCATCGGTGAAGGCGGTGAGTTCGGACAGCACGCGCTGCGCCTTGCCCAGCGCGTAGGCGTACAGCAGGCTCGCGATGCCGCGCTCGCGGTTGCGCTGCCACCAGCGATGGATGTCCTGCGCCACCTCGTGCGTTTTGGTCCAGCGGTATACGGGCAGCGCGAAGGTGGCTTCGCTGATGAAGACGTCGCAGGGGACGACTTCGAAAGGGGCGCAGGTGGGGTCGGGGTCGCGCTTGTAGTCGCCGGAGACTACCCAGACCTGGTTGTCGCAGGCGATGCGTACTTGGGAGGAGCCGAGGATGTGGCCGGCGGGGTGGAGCGAGACTTGCACCGGGCCGTAGTGCAGGAGTTCGCCGTAGGGCACTGCGCGTAGGTGGGTGTCCGCGGGTAAGCGAAGGCGCGCTATGCCCTCACCCGGCGCGGCCAGCATGTACTGCGCAGTGCCGTCGCGCAGGTGGTCGCCGTGCGCGTGGGTGATGATGGCGCGGTCCACCGGCTGCCAGGGATCGATGTAGAAGTCGCCCGACGTGCAGTAGAGGCCGCGCGGAGTGGCTACGACGAGATCGCGCATGTGGATTCGCCTCCTCTATGCGGATGATGTGGGTGCGGGTAAGCGGGGTATGCAGCGGTGGGACGCAGGGCGGCGTAGGAATCCTCTGTGGCCCAGGTTTCTACGTTGCGGTCGACATCGACGCGGTCTCGGACCGCAGCAGTTCCACTTGGACCAACAGCGCCTAAAATCGCCCAACGACTATCAAGTTCCTAGGTCACCAACAGAAACGGCTTCTCATCACTGAAATTTGGGGGTATGCGTCGTACCTCCAATCGACCGCCATTCCTGGTTCTTGCGAGCTCAATGTAGGCTCTATTTCCCATTACGAACTCATGTACGGCATTCAGGACGATCTCAGAGTCCTTGCGTGTTGCGCACTCCCATACGACAGCAACTCGCCAACCGGCCGCACGAAGCTTCTGCACCGCGAGACCATCCCGCTCCCTATTGCGGCTCAGCTTGTCTACCCAGAATTGCCGGTTTCCTTCGGGGACGCGGAAGAACCGACACCCTTTGTGGGCATGCCAAAAACACCCGTGCACCAGAACGACGACCCCATGCTTGTGGATGACAAGATCTGGACGGCCTGGCAAACTCGCAGAGTGCAGGCGGAATCGGATGCCTCGTCTGAACAAACCCCTGCGCAGAACAAGCTCTGGCTGCGTATCCTTGCCACGAATTCCGCTCATCATCGTTGAGCGGACTGCTGGTTTTACGACGTCGGCCATATTGCAAGCATAGTGACCACCAGCAGGATGAAGAAAGCGATTGCCGTAGTAGACCTGTTTGCCGGCCCTGGGGGACTGGGAGAAGGATTCTCTACCCTTAAGGAAGGCAACGGCGCCAGCACCAATTACCCGTTCCGAATTGCCCTGTCGGTCGAGAAGGAGGCTTTCGCCCGCACGACTCTCAGGCTCCGGGCGTTCTACCGCCTACTGGTACTGAACAGCAAACCGCTCACTCGGTACTACGACTACGTGACAGGCAAGTCGGAAGCTCCCTATACCCAGGAGACAAAGCATCTATGGGATCAAGCCGGCGAAGAAGCTCTACAGCTGGAAATCGGCTCCGAAGGGGCAAATCGAATGCTTCACGACAAAGTGAGGCAAATACAACAGGAAAACCCGCACTGGATTTTGATTGGCGGCCCGCCATGCCAAGCGTATTCGCTCGTTGGCCGAGCACGAAACAAGGGAAAGAAGGACTACAAGCCTGAAGAGGACAAGCGACACTTCCTTTACACGCATTATCTGGAGCTGATCAGGAAATTCCGCCCGTCCATTTTCGTGATGGAGAATGTGAAGGGCATCCTGTCCTCCAAGGTCTCAGGAGCAGGCATCTTCAGCAAGATTCTGGAAGATCTGCGTGTGGCGGACTCGAAAGATGGCAGGTCATATCGAATCTACAGCCTGACCAAGGACAAGAGCGTCTATACCGGCCCAAAGGGCAATCCGGTCGACCCCCATGACTTCATTGTGCGATCAGAGCTGTTCGGAATCCCGCAAGCCCGGCACAGAGTAATTCTTCTGGGCATACGTGAAGATGTCGCTCCTCAGCGCTTCCGCCCGCTGGAGCAGAAAGCAAAAGTACCTTTGAGCGACGCGCTACGCGACCTGCCAAAACTGCGCAGCGGCCTGTCTCGCGAGGATTCGCCGGCGAGCTGGCGACAAGCAGTAAAGGATCAAGCCCAGCGTGCGATCGATTCCCTGAAGGACATGGACAGCGCGGAGGATCGTAAACGCATACGGAAAATCTTGCAGAAAATCGCAAAAGGCAAACTACCGTATGGGAGCCGAGGGGCCTTGCGGGTCGCTCCGTCGGGTGTGAGTCCAACCACCTTCGGCCGCAAGATGCAGGACAGAAAGTTGTCAGTGGTCCTGAACCACGAGGCAAGAGGCCACATGGACAAGGATCTCGCGAGATACCTTTTTGCAGTGGCCTACGGAAAGGTCAAGGGTGTTTCTCCTTCGCAAGAAAACTTTCCCAAATCCTTGGCCCCGAAACACAAGAACTGGTTCAGTGGCAATTTCGCTGATCGATTCCGGGTCCAGTTAAGCGGCGAACCATCTACAACTGTTACGTGCCACATCGCCAAAGATGGCCATTACTACATCCATTACGATCCCAAGCAATGTCGCAGTCTTACCGTGCGCGAGGCGGCGCGACTGCAAACCTTTCCGGACAACTACTTCTTCGAGGGCAACAGGACGGAACAGTACATTCAAGTAGGCAACGCGGTTCCGCCCTTGCTCGCAACCCAGATCGCCAAGAAAGTTAAAGAGCTACTCAGAGACTGATCATGCAGGGCCGCGGAAGCCCTCATCTTCGCAGCGCTTCCTGATCTCCAAGAGCCTTTTGAGATCCTTGTCCAATGCAATACGAGTCGCGCCAACGACTGTCGAAGCCTTCTGAAGCAACGTAATTTCAGAGCCAAACGCATATCGGCCGACCTGACCCCAATCAACCAAAGCTCGCCAGTAGCCGCTCTGTGCCAATCTAACGACCTCAGCCTGCCTCGCTATTCCGTCATCCTGAGCGCCCTGCTGTCGCGCGTCACGACCGCGCAACTTGTCTTCATCCTTGTCTACCGACCACCTTTCGAAGGCGTCACCCAAGTCCAGCTCCTGTTCTGAAACCCCCTTCCAGCACGCGTCCTTCTTGGCCCACTCACCGACATTCGATGAGCCAGCTGGAGTTGCAAGCAACGCATCCTGAACGATGATTGCAGCACGCTTGTAGCACCTGTCCAGACTTGTGTCGGTTGCCTGCTTATCCCATGCCATTGCCAGGTTCGGTTCGCGGCCTTGAGAGCGCATGGCATGAAAGATCAGTGCCCAAGCATAGGCGACTATCTGGGGACGGAAATCACCCTTGTACCAAGCGCCCTTGCCGTCAGAGACAATTGCCTCGCCCGCCTTCCAGAGGATGGCCATAGCAGCTATACGCTGGTAGTAGCTTTCCCCAAACCTTGGACTCAGCTCCTCCCAATATTCGGTCTCGGTCCTTTCACCTTTGGGTGAAAACTTTCCAGCGAACTTGATGAAGTTCTTCTGGATGCCAAGCGCCGCCCAGTGCGGCTTCTCATCCAGAACACTGTCGTACTTCGCAAGCTCCGTCTTGTTGATTACTTGTTTCGATGGATACTCAAGGTCAAAGGAGTCTTTCCTAGCCTTGGTCAGGTAGAGACGTTCATTCTGATATTGACCGCGTGACCTTTCGTAAAACCACTTGCTCTGCACGCGTACGCTGGCCTTCGCTGGCACAAGCAGGCGCCTGGAAATCTCCTCCATCTTGCGGTGGAAGGGATGATTGGCGAAGAAGTCTGCGACAGCAACCTTGTTTTGGGTGTTCGCATACTCGGCAATCTTGGGTATCAGATCATGCGCCTGTTCCCGCGCCACCACGGTGAGCTTCATCGGAACCGCCACTCCATCCAGCGTCAACCCATCTTGCTTGCGGGCGCGCAGCACGCTGGCCGTGGTTTGCCCGCCGTTTACTATCTGGAGGTCCGACACTTCTGTGATCCTGGCCGCACCGTCTGCACCATCGACCTTGACCGCCACAGCCGTCGCCGCGATACCGTTGTTGTAAGCGAAGAACAAATGCCGCGCGTCCTGGATAGTTTTGCGGATCCCCTTGTTTACGTTGCCCTTCATGCCCAGGAACGACCGAACGTTACCTTCCAGTAGCCGGCTTCCGTATCGATCAAAAAGGTCTGCAAGGATATTTCCATCGATGACACAGAGGTAGGATTCCAGACCGTCCATTCTGGACGCCTCGATACATGGAATTCCCTTGGACTTGAAGTCCTTGAGTTTGATTTCCACCATTTCCCGCTCGCGATCCGACTTGTACATCGCCATCAGACGCTGAAGATCCCAGATATGGGTTTCGGAGGGGATGTCGCCGAGATGTGAGCGGAACTCTTTCTTGAAGCGCTGGCTCAGGCTCTGGTTGGAGAAGATATGTAAGCGGATGCAGGAGATGTCGGCCTTGCGATTCCGAATGGTTTCAACTAACGCATAGGCTTCGCTGGCAGGATTCAGCTGCTCTATCGGCTTGTCTCCCACAGCTGCTGCTGCAAAGTTTTCCAGCCAGCTTCTGAGTTTCACAACGTCCTCAGTAGTCAGTGGACCAGGATCCTCATCGTCAACCCAGCGGCCAATCGCTAACGAAATTGTTCCATCGGCCTCGTCCAGTTCGGTGAATCCATGGAGTCGGAGCTGCCGGCCGCGCGAGTCTTGGGAGATGTGCTCCGCCAGCGTGAACTCACCGAGAACAGGGTCTTCCTCAAGACGCGCCGCCACCTCAGATACGAATGCCAAGGTATCAACCAAATGTTCTGTGGAGGCACGCAGTGCCACCATCTGATTCAGTTCCGCCAGAAACTCCTTCTTATCCATTACCAGAACTCAGTCCGGATTTCGCAGGACGTCCAGCGACAAACTGTACGCGGCAGCACTCACGCCACGCGGCACCGACGCCAGTGTCAGCCTAGGAAATGCATCAGCCACTGGAAACTCCTCGTTGGACATCGGCTGAAAAACGATCGTGTCGTAGTGGGAGTTTTCGACATAACCTCCTTCCAGAAGACGACCTCGAAATACCGACAAGGCGTCTGGCGAAGCTGAAAGGCGCCCCTCCACGCGAGGCACAAGAGTATTTAGACCGATGGCATCCGGCTCGGCGGGTGACGCCGGCCTCATCGTGTACATGCTGATGCGGATGGGTACGAGGGCGTCGAGCTGCTGGAGAGAACTAATTGAAATGCTCTCCGAGCCAGGACTGACGGCCTTCACCTCGATGGCTTCATCCGAAAACTGAAAATCCTGATCTGCACCTGTCGGCCCAACCCATGCAGTAGCCGCTTCCAGCAGAGACCTCTTGCCAGCGAGCAGGATGGCCTCCAGCACCAGCAGCTCCGCGATCATCCCCTTTACCTGATATGGCTCCAGCAGGCCACCGGAACCATGATCGAAAAGCTTCTTCCACAAATTGAGGCGGTCCCGAAAGAGGGCCACGAGGGCCACCTCATCAGGAACAGCTGTCATCGAATCCACCAAATCTTGGCAAAGGCGACCAAAGACACCGCTTAGGTCCAACTGTCTTAGTCGCAGCGCCATAAGCCACGTGCCATCGCTGCGCTGCTGCCTGAAGTAGTCGAGGGAATTTGATTCGAGCTTCAAGCCCGGTGGAGAGGCAGCGACGCCAATAGCAAGCATCACGTAGCCAGAACTGTCGACTCCGGCAAATACATTGAAGCGGAACCCAAGATCAATTCTGAGCAGTTTGTAGTTCCCCTCCCCAATCGGCCGAACTTGGGCTTCTCTTTGTATTTCGGTCCAGATTTGCTCAATCCTGGTCATCGCCATCATCCTCGTCTTCAAAGAGACCAAGCTGCTGCATATAGACCTTGTTTAAGCGGTAAGGAACAGAGGTGCTCTCGGTCTCTTCATACTCTGGAAATACCAGACTTACGGCGACCAGCAGTGTCGGATCGATGGTCGAAATATCCAGGATTCGCTTGGAACTGGGTTCCGCCCCAGCAGGTTCAATGACGTGAATTGTGAGGAGAGGACGCGACCTGAATACCCTATACGCGCTCCCAGGCACTGTCGCCTTGCCCTTGTTCTCAAGCTTCTCCTGCCAAGCGGCCTCGGCCGCCTCAATCTGTTCCTGAGAGAGGTCAACCTTCTCGTCAGCTATCTCACCAACCCTTTGCTTATTGACCTTCAGATATGGAACGGATGAGCTGGACGGCCTCTCAAATCTTCGCTGTCGCTTACTGACATGCATTGGCCGGCCATCCGGCCCCAGGAGTTCGATCTCGGTGGCCACATCCCCTTTTCCCTGAGGGACACAGACATCCCAGTATTCAAGCTCATCCAGCTTGTTGTCCCGAATGAAGGTAATAAGAGGTCTCTCTCCTGTGTTCTGCTCAGGAATGAAAGCCGAATTCAGTGGGGATATGTCCATCTGACCAAGGAACTCCGCCACCCTAGCGGCCGCAATCTTGCGCCAATAGAGTCTTCCGCCCTCCTCGCCTCGACCTCCCAACCGCTCAGCGTTTCCAAGCGACCCCAGAAATCTTGCTGTTGTCGCCGCGTTGGCAAGATTGGCTTCCTTTGACTTTGGAAGAAATGGCGTTTCCGTGGCCCTCAGGGAGAAGGAAAGGCCAACGTCAACTTCTGTTGAGTTGCGCATCTTGTTGGCGGCCGTCACCAAGAGCGCACCCGGATGAGACTTCACCCTGATGCCGAACTGACTCGGTTTCCACTTGTTGGCGTGCATCCGCTTGATGTCGCCACGCAACTCAACCACCACCTCAGCGATATGCGAGAACCAGTCCTGGGCCTCAACTGTCATCCATATCCTGCAGAGATCGGCATACCGAGGGCGGTATCCGAACCATCGTCCCATCTGCAACAAGGTGTCGTACGCCCTTGAGTTGCGATAGAAATAGCTGACGCACAACCCTTCCAGGGTCAAGCCACGAGACAGCGTCAAGCCACCAATCGCGATAACTCTTCGACCCTTTTCGTTGCCCTTGTACGCTCGGTAGTTGAGACGCTCGTCTTGACCCGTCTGCTGATTGATCGTGAGCACCTTTACCGAGGCTGTGGCGTCATAAAGCCTCCAGCGAACGTCATCCCAGTCGGAGCCAGAATTACTGTAGTGCTCGTCAAAAAGCCCTTGCAGACGCGCCAGTGAAGGATGGCGTTTCCACAGATCATCGTCTGCCATGTACTGTTTGACGTTTTCGACCAGATCAAAAAGATAGTTCTTGACGACATCTGCCAGCTTTCGTTGAACATCGGTAAACCTGGAAACATTGACCAGCATCGAACGATGTTTGAGCGGCTCTCCCCTTAGGTCCCGGATGGCGCAGGAGAGAAGGAAAACCCCTATCGCGTTCTCCAGAGACTCAGGGATCTCGTGAACCTCCAGATCCTTTTTATGCTTCTCCGGAAAAGCCTCTGCCGCATCATCAATATCAACAAGCTGTCCTTCATGCTCCCCGTCATTCAGGAATATTGAGCTTGCACCTATGTAGCTCGTGGGAGCGTTAAGGCTGTAGACAAAGTTCTTCGGGAATAGATCTTGGGAGTCCGGGTCCGGATTGATGAATACGTTGGCAAACGGGGTCGCCGTGTAGGCCACATATGAGGCCTGTTGGAACTTATCCAGCAGCTCACGTATCAGGCGGTTGATGGTCCTGGGATTGTCGTCTTTGCCTGCATTGACCGAAGCGTTGTCCGCCTCGTCGTCGACCAGGAGCAATGGAATCCTCAAACGCTCAGCTCCCTTTGGGATTTGAGATTTTAGGTAGCTGATGACATTTTCGAGTGCGGACTTGTTCTTCTTCATGACCAGAAGAACCGGCTCTTTGATGTTCTCGAGAGGAATGCCTTGCAATGCTTCGCGATTCCTGGTCAAGAAGTCCGAATCAATTGATGTCAGGACATTCGGAATCTTCGGCCTGAAACGTCCCGCACCAAACCTCTGCCCTCCTCTGTTGCCACCCAGGAGCTCTCGGCTATCTACGCCCACAAATCCCTCATCGAGGCGCTCTTGAGACTGAGACCGCAGATCCTCAATAGTTCCGGTCAGCAGCACGATGAATCGATATCCCGCGTCGGCGGCCTTGCATATGAGTCCGCAATAGCTTGCAGTCTTGCCGGACTGGACATCTCCCATGACCAATCCCTGAATCCGCCATCCACTCGCAGAGACCGGGTCGCCGCACTCCGTCAGTATGTTGTCAGTGTCCTCATCCAGCGTGCGGATAACCGGGCTGGGAAAGTTGTCAGACTTGAGCTGCTTGACATAGGAATCCCAGTAGATCCAGGCGGTAGATGACTTGATATCCTCCACCCAAGGCAGATGCTCTCCATCCGTAAGTCCCTCCCCGGTTTCCATGAAGATACCGATGGTGGATTCCAATTGCTTTTTTACGGACTCCAAGGCAGAGCTATCACCCGGCGCAAGCTGCCTCAGTTTCTCCATGACCTCGTCAAGAATCTCTTCCGTGAGATCCCTGTTCCCGATAATGCCAACCGCAATCATGAAAAGATCCATCACTTCCCCACTTCGTTTTTAATTCTCGGGTGCAGATCTGGGTGCAAACATAGGGGATCGATATCGAGTATCTGGTCCATCCCCAACCCAGTCACGGACAAGAGGCTCTCAGCCATTTCGACCAGCTCTGTGAACAAGTCATCCTGGTAGGTACGGCGCTGGTCTCCGCACATATCCGCATAAATGCTCTGATGAGGTAGTGCAGAACCAAGGAAATTCAGAATCATCTGTAGATGCTTCTGGTCGCCGTCGTCCAGCGACTCCGAGAGCTTCTGGATCAACGGATGATCAGGATTTGGCTCGTAGCGGAATGCTCCAGGCTTTGGCTCGATGCGGAGCCATAGAGGAGTGAAATTCTTGCTCTGGTTGGTGACGCGGCCACGGTAAATGACTGTGCGCTTACTGGCTCCGGCAAAATGCTGGATCAGCTCCTTCAACCGGCTGCGTATCGGATCAGGTGGATGAGCCGCTGACTTCTTGATGTCCAGTGACCAGAGGTCGTCGAAGGTATTGGGGATATCCACTCGAACCCGAGTCAGCTTGAAGAACTCTTCCTTTGGGACCAGACCAAACCAAGTCCCCCAGATTACGAGTCGGCGTGCACGATAGACGTAGAAGCCCTGTGTCCCCCGCAATCCCTCCCGGCCGCCGGCAATCTCGACCTCGTCTGTAGACAACTTGCTGACCGGCGGCAGGACGAAGGGGAACACGGATACCTTGCCGCGGGCATGAGGTATGGTTTGCCCTTCGAGTTCTTGCCGATGCTGATTCCCACCGAGAAAGGGGTCTCGGGGAGGAAGAGGTAGCCCGTTGACGGCAATTGACACTGCAGGGTGCGAATCTTCTTCCTGCGTGAAGCGGTGGAAAACCAGCGCCAAGTGCTCATACAGCGGCGCCATCTTTGCGGTCATTTCCCGCTGAGCATCCTTCGCCCCCGCAGTCAGGCGGTCCAAGTCTTGCCACAAGACCAAAGTGCCAGAGTTCTGGGCCTCTAGTTTCCCGTACAAGGGAAGATCGGCCAGCTCGGGCTTGGCGGGAACAACAACAACCCATTTGCCCATGTCCTGGACGACATCCAAGTCCCACCTTCGGGCGCTAACAACGCCACTTTTCTTGCTGACCACAGTGAGCTTCCGGCACTGCGAAAGGGAGGCCGTCTTCAGGCCCAAACCAAATCGCCCTAGATCAGTGGCGTCCCTATGGTCCGCCGGGTTCCCGCTACCGTGGCGCATGGCATCCGTCAATTCGTCCGGGTCCATGCCGTGCCCATCATCGAGAATCGCCACGAAGGGTCTCTCGGACGCGTCGTACTTGACATGGATCGACATCGCTTCAGCTGAAAGACTGTTGTCGATGATGTCGGCGATGGCTGCTTCGGCGGAATACCCAACCGCCCTCATTGACTCTATGAGAGAGACGGGATCCGGGATGACTTCTAGTGTCTCGATCACACAACTCCCTGTGGTCGTAGCTTCTTATGGTTTTGAAATCCTAGCTCTTCAGACAGGACTTCCCAGCCAAGTAATTACATTAACCCCAACAATTGTCTTTCGTACCAGCCGACAGGACATCATGCCGACCTTGAACCATCTGGCCCAGCAGCCCCGACACCCAGGAAATCCAGCAGCGGACCATAGTCACTTCTGTCCGCCTCACCCAAGGCCGCTATGTAGCGATCCCGGACTTCACCAGACACGTTCAAGTCGCCAACACCCCATTCGAACGGTTGTTCATTGTTGCCCACCAGCAGCAAATCCGTCATGCATCTCGAGAACCGGCCATTCCCATTCGGAAACGGATGAATCTGCACAAGGCGGTGATGAAACCGGGCGGCAATCTCCCGGACCGGATAGCTGTGATGCTCCAGTTGGGCCCTGACGTCTTCGCAGAGATCCCTCAGGCGCGTGGATATGTACTCCGGAGGTACACCGATGTTCTTGCCGCTTGTCCGGAATGTGCCCGCCCATCGCCAGGTACCGGCAAAGAGTTTCCGATGCAGGAGCCGCATGAATTCCAGGGACAGCAGGTCCTTGTGCTTCCGGGCGAAAGCCCACCGCTCTCCTTCAACAATGTTCTGCTGTTCCCATTCGTTCAGTTGCCCCTGGGTCGAGATGTGGCCGGGTATCAAGCCAGCCATTTCATCGGGATCAAGAGGCGTGGCTCCGTGTGGTCCGGGCGAACCTAGCTCCACAACCGCCTCGCACTACCCGCCAACAGCTTCTCGACTTCACGATCGAGAGCCCTTTGCTCCTCCTTCTCGCCAAGGCCCTGGGCCTCGAGCTGCATCGAATGGGAGACTCGCTTGAGCGTCTTGCGCGCTACTTCGATCGCTTGATCCCGGCGAATCTCTTCAAGCGGCTTGAGGGGGACGATCGCGTAGACGAGCTGGCACCCCATGGCATTGGCCAACTTGCGGAGAGTCTCCAGCTTGATCGCCCCACTGACCTCGGATTTCTGTATGTCCTCGATTGATTGGGGTGCCACCTCCAACTTGGCGCCGAGCTGTGCACTGCTCATCCCCAACGCCTCGCGAATCGCCCGGATCCATCCCCGACGGGGCATGGCGGCAGCGGAAGCCGCCCGGAACGGCGCAAGGGAATCTTCAAGCTGTTGTATTCGAAGTATATTTTTGTCTTTCATGGGTGGTGTCTCACAGCTATGCCAGGTTGTAACCTGGTATTTCAATATACATCACCAGGTCGTAACCTGATAAAAGACATTAGCAAGCCAGGCTATGGCCTGGCAAATACGGCGCTCCAACAAGCTCCAACAAGCTCCCCCTGGCCATTGACTCACCGTCAGTGACTATGCAGAACGTGGACCTTGGCAGCGGCAAGCGCGTGCTTGTGCCCGGGGGCAAGCTGGACACGAAGTACCACATCACCCTGCCGGCGGATCTCGATGAGCAACTGGGATAGTCGCTACACCGGGCGCGTGAAGCTGCTGGTGGAAAGCCTGCCGTCACAGTGAACAACTGCAGCGCTTCCTGGGGTTAACCTGACCGCCAGTCCCCTCGACCAACATCGGGCATTGCATGTCGTTGTGCACTGATGGTCCTGGTTGCGCCTTCGCGTCATCGTCTGCATCCGGCCTGCAATCGCGCAGCACCCGGGCAACTACAAGGAATGTACGATGACACGCAATCAACATCTCCCGACGCATGGCAAGAACGTACGCACATGGCGGCACGGCGAACTGCCGATGCCGGACTGGGTACCGCGCCACATGGCCAGTGGCATCGAAGCAAATGGAACTTTCGAGATCCGGACGGACCTGGGACAGAGACGCGTCCACCCCGGCAACGTCATTGTCGAGCGCAGCGACGATGTGTGGGTCTGCGAGAAGGAAGAAGCAGACAACCTCATTGAGCGCCTGGAACTTCATGGGAACCAGCCAATCCCGAATATCGGCCCAGGCAAGGCACACCAGTTCGGATCCGGCGGTCAGCCTAAAAGCAGGGCAAGGAGTGGCGAAGGGAAGAAGGGACGGCGCCCCTCCTATCAGCCACCGGTTGGATCCCTGCCATCGATTGAATGGCTTCATCTGGACCGGCTCTCGGTCGACAAGGCCTATCAGCGATCGACCGACAACGCCACGTCGCGCCGATTGATTGCGAGCATCGCCATGAAGTTCGACTGGAGACTGTGTGCACCGCTGGTGGTTTCCCGGCGTTCTGACGACACACTGGTCATCATCGATGGCCAGCATCGGTGGATGGCTGTCTGCCTGAGAGACGACATACCGCAGCTTCCATGCTGCGTCTTCAGATACGCGAGTATCGAGGAAGAAGCTCGCATGTTCATTGTCGCGAACAGGGCCCGCAGACCCATCAGCCGCCTCGACGACTACTATGCGGCGCTCGCTGCTGCGGATGAGGACGCATTGGAAATCCAGGAACTCGTGACTGGCTCCGGGTTGCGCATCGCCCGCACTACTTCGGCAGCGGCATGGCGACCCGGAGAACTCGCGTTCACGTCTTCCATCGCGAAAGCGATCCGGAGATCCGGCCCTGCCGTCACCTCTACCGCACTCAAGATCATGGCGACTGCCTTTCCTGACCAGAAGATGACGCACGGCGGCGCAATCTTCGGGGCCGTCGTCCGCATCCTGTCGCAACCGGAGCCAGATCTTGATCCCGGCCAACTCACGAAAGCACTGCAGGCACGGAAGGCTGATGAGTGGGGACTGTTTGCCGCCGGCTTATACGGTGGCGACCGGCGGGTAGATGCGCTACACGAAGCGATTGCGACCGCCTGCAGGAAGGTCTCCGGGAGAGCCCGACTTTAGGCCGGGAAGCCGGTTGTCATCTGGCAACTCAATACAGAGCGCTCCGTCAGCGATGTCGGAGCGCTCTTGCTCGCAAACATGTCGAAGCAATGGCGATAAACGGAGCCCGTCGCTGGTGACGCCGACGCTCTTCACTGCCCCTGTCGCATCGCCGCCGCTCTCTTCTCCGCTTCGAGCAACATGTTCCGCGTGGAGGATTCCTGGTTGGACTGCCGCTCCAGCATCTGCCGGTAGGACTCCAGTTGCTGCGGTGTCAAGTGTGGCGCGGCGGCATCGAGGATCTTCTGGTTGGCCTCCGGGGAATAGCGCGTCATCGTCGCCGCGAGTGAAGGTGGCCCGGATTGGGCCATTCGCTCCTGGGTATTGCGTCTTTCCACGGCGGCAAGCGCCGGGATGAGCGAGTTGCTCTGCGCATCGCTGAGCGGCGCGCCTGCCGAGCCGAGTACCGCGGCCAGGTCCTTCACCTGCCGTCGCGTCGGCAACTCGGTGTTGTACTCCTGCCATTTCGCGTACTTGCTGCCCAGCAGGGACTGCAGCTCGCCCTGCTGTTCCTGCATGGTTCGGGCGAGCGCCGATGCGCCTCCTTCTCCCGCCGGCATTCCCATCGTGCGCTGCCGGTTCGCGTTCTGTTCGGCCAGCAGCTCGTACAGTCGATCCACTTCGTCAGGCGAGAGTCCCAGGACCTTGCCGATATCCGGGTACTGGGTGGGCAGTTGCGCCTTGAAGAACAGCTTGGTTCTCTCGACGTTTTCCGGGCTCGCGATCGTTGCCCTCATGACCGCGGCACGTTCTTCGACCTCCTTGCTGACCGCGGGCGCCGCGAGCTGCGGTGCCGCCGACGTCGCAGCCGGAGCCAATGCGGGCTCCGAGCGCGGCAAGGTCGGAGCAGGCGCAACGACTGCAGCCTGGCGCGCGGATGCGGCCATGGAGTCCACCTGCGCCTGCAGGTCCGCAACCTGATGGCGGCTGGCATCGAGCTCGCGCCAGAGATGGAGTGCGCCACCACCGACGGCAATCAGGGCGGCGAACAGGATCGCGACGATTGTCTTCATGACAGTCTCCTTGCGAAATGCACTTCATCCATGGAATTGGGACCTTCGCTGGCGCAGCGATCTTAGTTCTTCCCCGTGCGCTGTGGGCCAGCGGCCAGCGCCGAAGCGGCCGTCCTCTCCATGGACATGCAGAATCTGGATCTTGGCCACCCAGGGAACTTCGAGTAGCATCCGGTAGCATTCCACGACCGAAGCCGCCAATGCCCCAACCCGTGAAACTCTCCGACAGCCTGATCGATGCCGCCCGTGAAGCGGCGCCACTGGCGCATCGCTCGCTGGCCGCCCAGGTCGAGCACTGGGCTGCATTGGGTCGCGCCATCGAGCACACGCTGACGAGCGAGCAATCCGCGATCCTCAAGCGCGGCATGGTGCGCGAGCCGGCCGCCCAGCCCTACGCGTCCCCGGCCGCCGCGCAACCTACGGAGGTGCTTGCCGCTGCGCTTGAACGCGCGGTGAGCCCCGAGTTCGCCGCCCAGGTGCGAGCGTCGCTGGGCGCTACCAAAGGTCCGCAGTACGGCACACATCCGGACCATCCGGGTTCCCTCGTCCGCCGTAATGCCGATGGCACGCTGACTCCCGGGCGCATGGTGAAGCGCAAGTTCGTGCCCGCGCGTGGTGCCCCGGCAAGGCGCAAACGGTCCTCATCCACTTCCAGCTGACGCATGCTTTCGCCGCTGGGTGAGCTGATTGCCGCGGCAAGCGAGGCCGGGCGTCCGCTGCTGATCGTGGTGGCGGGCAGCAACGGAGCCGGCAAGTCGACGTTCCATGCAGAGGCCCTTTCAGGCACGGGCTATCCGTTCATCAATGCAGATGAGATCGCGCGGGATCTCGCAATCTGGTCGGGCCGCGCCGCGGCCGATCTTGCGTACGACGCCATGCGGCGTGCGGATGAGCTGCGCAACGACCTCGTTGAACTTCGAGCGTCCTTCATCATGGAGACCGTGCTGTCGGATACGAAGGGCGCGAAACTCGCCTTCTTCGTCAGGGCACAGGCCGCGGGCTATTTCGTGCTCTTCATCGACATCCGGCTGGAGAACGTGGACACATCGATCGCGCGCGTCACGCAACGAGTGCTCAACGGCGGGCACGATGTGCCTGATGACAAACTTCTGGCCCGCTTTGCCCGCACACGCAGAAACGCAAAGAAGGCGCTCGCCATGGCCGATGCGGGTCTGGTTTTCGATAATTCGAATCCAGAGTCGCCCTTTCGGTGGATGGAAACCTGGGAAGCCGGGCGTTGCATCCGGAAGCGGGAATCCGATTGACGCTGGCCTAGATCCGCATGGAGCGGGACGGCGGGAAGATATAGAGTCGCCCAACAACAGCAGCAGGCTAGGGGGCGCACATGGCACGCACACGCAACGGCATCGGTCGTCGCACCTTCCTCAAAGGCATGACCGCCGCAGCCGCGGTACCACTCGCGGCCCATGCCGCCGCCTCACCCGCACCTGCCACCGCAGCACCATCCGGCCCGGTCGATCGCGCATGGATGGCCGCACCCGTGCAGGGCCTCTATCGCGTGGAAATGGACATCCAGGACTGCCAGCTCGAAGGCAAGCTCCCCTCCGATCTTTCCGGTGCCTTCTACCGCGTCGGCCCCGATCCGCAGTACCCGCTGATGAAGGGCAACATCCCCTTCGATGGCGAAGGCCACGTCAGCATGTTCCGCATCGCCAATGGCCGCGTGAACTACAAGAGCCGCTTCGTGAGGAACGAGCGCTATCTGGCCAACGCCAAAGCCGGGCGCGAGCTCTTCCCCATGTACCGCAATCCGTTCATGGACGACCCGGCCGCGAAGGGAGTGAGCCGCAGCACGGCGAACACGCACATCATCAACTACCGCGATATGCTGCTGGCGCTGAAGGAAGACAGCCCGCCGACGGCGATGGACCTGCTCACGCTGGAGACGAAGGTGCCGAACTACACCTTCGGCGGCACGCTGCCCAGCAAGACGTTCACCGCGCACCCGAAGATCGATTCGGAGAGCGGCAACCTGGTTTCCTTCGGCTACGAAGCCGATGGGCACGCGACCAATGCCATCTCCATCTTCGAGTACTCGCCCAAGGGCAAGCTGCTGTGGAAGACGAAGATCAGCGCCCCCTACATCTGCGCACTGCACGACTTCGCGGTCACGAAGAACTTCATCTCGTTCTTCCTGATGCCGCTGAACATCGATGAGCCGCAGATGGCGCGCGGCGGCGTGCACTGGTCGTGGGACGGCTCGCAGCCTTCGTGGTTCGGCTACCTGCGTCGCGGCGGCGATGGCAAGGACGTGCAATGGATCAAGGGCGCGACGCGCGGCATGTTCCATGTGATGGGCAACTTCGACGACGGCAGGATGCTCTACGTGGACATGGCGCTGGCGAAGAGCAACATCGTGTCGTTCATGCCGCAGCGGGATGGCGCCCCGTTCGATCCCGTCGCGGCGCTGCCTTACACCACGCGGGTGTCGGTGGATACATCGCGTAGCAGTCCGCGCGATTACAAGGAGGAACCGCTGTATCCGCACACCGGCACGCTGCCACGGCAGGACGATCGATACCAGACCGTGCCCTATCGCTATGGCTACCTGCCCTGCCCCGACCCCGCGTCGGGCAACCCGCTGGACAACAACAACTGCCTGGCGCGCTTCGACCACCAGACGCACGAGGTACGCCTCTACAACGGCGGACCCAACGCGGTGATGTCCGAGTTCGTGTTCGCACCGCGTAGTGAAAAGGCAGGCGAAGGCGTCGGTTATCTCGTGGGTGTGGTCACGCACCTGGATCGCGGCGGCGCGCGGGAGCTGCTGGTGTTCGATGCCGAGCATCCGCAGGACGGGCCGCTGGCCAGCGTGCATCTGCCGGTACCGATCGTGGGGCAGGTCCATGGGTGGTGGGTGCCGGAATGGCAGCTGCCGAAGGCGCGGGGGCAGGCATGAAGAAGGTCCTGCTGTTGCTTGGGGTCGCCATCATCACCACCGCGTCGGCAATGGAGACATCGCAACCGACGCCGACCTGCGATCGCGCCTGCCTCTATCGTGTGCTGGACGACTACCTCGCGGCGCGTGATGCCCACGACGCGCGCAAGGTGAAATGGGCGGCACGCGTGAAAAACACCGAGAACAACGTGAAGCTGCGTCCGGACGATGGGCTCTGGGGCACCATCACCGCGCGCGACGCCTACGAGATGCGCTTCGCGGATCCACAGACGGGGCAAGTGGCGATTTTCGGCGTGGTGCAGGAGACGACGACACGTTCGCCCTACGCCACGCGCCTGAAAGTGGTCGACCGCGCGGTGGCCGAAGCCGAAACCATCGTGGTCCGCCCGGAGGACGCGGGTATTCCATTCGTCACTGCGGATATCGCGGTAAAGCCGGTGTGGGACGCGGTGCTGCCGGCGGCCCGGCGCACGCCGCGCCAGAAGATGATCGACGTGGCGAACGGGTACTTCGAAACGCTGCAGCTGAACGATGGCAAGTTGCATACCGAGTTCACTCCCGACTGCGACCGACGCGAGGACGGCATGCAGTCCACCAACAATGCCCAGGTGGGCCTGAATGCCGCGAACTCGGGCCTGGGCTGCTCGGCACAGTTCGAGCTGGGGTGGTACCGCTATGACGACCGCCTGCGCGACCGGCGCTTCGTGGTGGTGGACGAGGAGCGCGGCATCGTGCTTGCCGCGGGGTTCATCGACCACGAGGGCCGGCTGGGGGAATACACCCTCACCAACGGCACGAAGCGGACGTCCAATTACCGGCGGCCGCACACCTATGTGCTGTTTGAAGCCTTTCGCATTGACTCGGGGAAGATCCAGCAGGTGGAAGCGGTGTTCCTCACCGTGCCGTACAACATGCCCTCCCCGTGGGTGAACCGCTGAGACGACGCGCACCTGCCTGGCCGGCCTTCTATGCCTTCCGCTTCATCTCCCGCACACCCGTCTTCCGGGCACGCCCCGGATCCTCAATCCCCACGATCCTTACCGGCTCGCTGCCCGGAAAATGCGCCGTCAGCACCAGCTCTCCACCCAGCTCTTCCACGTACTGGCGCAACGTCGACAAGAGCATGTCACTGCGCTGTTCCATTCTCGAAATGGTGTGCTGCTGCACGCCCAGCTTGCGGGCCATACCGTGCTGCGTGAGTTGATGGGCAGCGCGCAAATCGCGCAATGACTTCTCGGCAACCAGCAGTTCCGACGCGCGAGCCGTGACGCGGGCACGGCGCGCGGGCTTGAGGCGTGCCATCAGTTCCTCGTATGTCTTTCCCATGGCTATTTCCCCTTCTGTTCCAGCATCTTCAGGTGTGCCGCGAAGCGCTCGTCCGATCTTGCGATCAGTCGCCGGTAGAAACGCCGCTCGCTGACGCCGGATTTGTTGCCGGCCGCGAGCAGCAATCCTTCACGCGCGGGATCGAACGCGTACGTCACGCGCCACACCCCACCATCCGCCCTGAATCGCAGTTCCTTGATGTTCGCGAAGCTGGACCCGTTCAACGTGTCGGCATGCGGCCGACCCAGGTCCGGTCCGTATTCCTTCAGCAGGGCCAGCAGCGCCAGCAGTTCGTCCTGCACTGCTTCGGGTAGGGCCGCGAACTCAGGCTCGAACGCGTCATGCAGCCGGATGCTCCAGCCGCGGCCGATTATGCCTTTCACAGGATATCCCTTCCAGTGGATACTTGGATTGCCACGCTTCCTGCCGGGGACCCGGCAAGAGGATGCTCAGGGATGCATTCTGATTTCCGGCCGTCGCCAGACCGGCACGGCTAACTGGGGCATTCGATGGGAAATGCCCCTGCTCTTCGAATCTCACCCCACTGGGATGATGTGGATTCCTCAGCCGCCCTCTTTCTGCGGCACCAGCCGGATCACCATCCCAGGCGAATTGGCCAGCGACTGTGAATTCTGGATCAGCACGTAGAGATACCCATCTGGCCCGGTGATGACCTGCCTTACGCGCCCGAACCCCTTGAAAACCACTTCCTCGTGCACGACCTTGCGGCCCTTGATCTCGTAGCGGATCAATCTCTGGCCAGCCAGCGCCGACAGGAACAGGCTGTTCTTCCATCCCGGATAGCGGTTGCCGGTGTAGAAATGGATGCCGCTGGGCGCGATCGATGGCGTGTAGTACCGGATCGGGTCATCCATGCCCTTCTGGTGCTGCTTGGTGATGCCGGGCTGGATCCCCATCGAAACCACGCCCCACCCGTAGTTGTGGCCTTTCTCGACCAGGTTCAGTTCATCACCGCCGGTCGGGCCATTGTCGCTGCCCCACATGAGGCCGCTGCGCGGGTCGATCGCGAGGCCCTCGGGATTGCGATTGCCCAGCGTCCAGATGCTGGGAACGGCGCCGGGTGTCTTCACGAAAGGGTTGTCCTTGGGGATCGAACCGTCGACGTTGATGCGATGGATCTTGCCAAGCGGCGAGGAGAGGTCCTGCGCGTGGGACATCTCGCCGCGCTCACCCGCGGTGATGAACAGGTGCCCCTTCTGGTCGAAGAAGAACCGCGAGCCGTAGTGGATGACGCTGGTTGAATAGGTTTCCGCTGGTGTCTGCAGCACATCCTGCTGATCCACCCACTCGTTGCTGGCGTTGATGTGCCCGCGCACCCAGCGCGTCATGCTGGGTGGTGCCGGCGCCATCTGCGAGCGCGGTGCGCCGGGTGCGTCCGCCGGCGGCTGCGCCGTACCCGGCGCCACGGCCGAGTACGAAAGGTAGACCCAGCCGTTCTTCCTGTAGTCGGGGTCGATGGCGATGTCGAAGAAGCCGCCGTCCTGGCGCACCCAGGGAACGGGGGTGTTCTTCACCGGTTCCGACAGCTTGCCCTTGTCCAGGAACCGGATCCGGCCCGGGCGCTCGGTAAGCAGCATGCGGCCGTCGGGCAGGAAAACAGCGCCCCACGGCGTGTTCAGGTCAGAGGCGAGAACCTCGATCCTGAACGTCACCTTCTCGCTCCTGACGACCTGGCCATCGGGATTGGGCAGGAAGCTCGGCGCGCCCTTGAGCTGGCCGCTTCGAATGCGCAGGTAGGCGATGAGCTGGCTGACCTCGCTTTCACTCAGCTGATCCTTGAACGCCGGCATGCCAGCCTGCAATCGGCCATTCAGGATCGAGCTCGCGAGCGCGGCGTCGCTGGTTTCCGCCAGCATCGCTTCGGAGAACAGGCTGGGCCCCCGGCCACCCGCAAGAGTGTCGCCGTGGCAGCCCACGCATTTACCGGCGAACTGTTCCGCCGCGCCGCCAAACATCGAGGCTGGCGGGCCCCCGAACTGTTGGGCACTGGCCGGTGAAAGACTGGCAATGGCCGCTGTCAGCAACACTGCGGTTCCCTGGAAAACGTTTTTCATCCGTCCTCACTCCCACTCGATCGTCGCCGGCGGCTTGCCGCTGATGTCGTACACCACGCGCGACACCCCCTTCACTTCGTTCACGATCCGCCGCGAACACTCCCCCAGCAATTCATACGGCAGATGCGCCCAGTGGGCCGTCATGAAGTCGATGGTCTCCACAGCGCGCAGCGCGATCACCGGGTCGTGCCGCCGCCCGTCGCCGGTGACGCCCACGCTCTTTACCGGCAGGAACACCGCAAAGGCCTGGCTGGTCTTGTCATACCACCCGGCCTTGCGCAGTTCCTCGATGAAGATGGCATCAGCGTGTCGAAGCGTGTCGGCCGCCGCGGCCGTGACTTCACCGAGAATGCGCACGCCAAGGCCGGGACCGGGGAAGGGATGGCGATACACCATCCCGGCCGGCAGCCCGAGCTCAACGCCAATCCGCCGCACCTCATCCTTGAACAACTCGCGCAGCGGCTCGACCAGCTTGAGCTTCATGTGCGCCGGCAACCCGCCGACGTTGTGATGGCTCTTGATGACATGCGCCTTGCCGGTCTTGCCGCCGGCGGACTCGATCACGTCCGGATAGATGGTGCCCTGCGCGAGGAAGTCCACTCCGCTCAGCTTCGCGGCCTCCTCGTCGAAGATCTCGACGAACAGCCGGCCGATGATCTTGCGCTTGGCTTCGGGGTCCGCCACGCCCTTGAGCTCGCGGAAGTAGCGCTCGGCGGCGTTCACGCGGATCACCCGCACGCCGAGGTTCTTCGCGAACACCTGCATCACCGCATCGCCCTCGTTCAGGCGCAGCAGGCCATGGTCCACGAACACGCAGGTGAGCTGCTCGCCGATGGCCTTGTGCAGCAGCGCGGCCACCACGGAGGAATCCACGCCGCCGGAAAGTCCGAGCAGCACGTGCGACTTGCCCACCTGCGCGCGCACGCGGGCGATGGCATCTTCAATGATGTTCCCGGGGTTCCAGCTGTCAGAGCAGCCGCAGACCTCGTGCACGAAGCGCGAGTAGATGCGGGTGCCCTGCCTGGTGTGCGTCACCTCGGGGTGGAACTGCAGCGCATACAGGTGGCGCGCCTCGTCGGCCATGCCGGCATTGGGCACGTCCTTGGTGGAAGCGATGAGCTTGAAGCCGGGCGGAAGCGCAGTGACGCGATCGCCGTGGCTCATCCAGACGTCGAGCAGGCCGTGGCCTTCGGCGTTCACGCGGTCTTCGATGGCGTTCAGCAATTTGCTGTGGCCACGGGCCCTGATTTCCGCGTAGCCGAACTCATGCACATCGCCGGGCTCGACCTTGCCGCCGAGCTGCGCGGCCATGGTCTGCATGCCATAGCAGATGCCGAGCACGGGGACCTTTGCATCCCACACGGCCTGCGGGGCGCGCGGGGAGTTCGGCTCGGTGACGGATTCCGGACCGCCGGAAAGGATGATGCCTCTTGGCTTGAAGCCGCGGACATCGGCGTCGGTCATATCCCAGGGATGAATCTCGCAGTACACGCCGAGCTCGCGCACGCGGCGCGCGATGAGCTGGGTGTATTGGGAACCGAAGTCGACAATGAGGATGCGGTGGGCGTGGATGTCGGTCATTGGAGGGAAGATTTCTCGGCGGATGCGGTAGATACGCTGCGGATACTTGAAGTCAGGTTGATGGAAAATTCGATCATCCTGACTCGCGCCATAGGTTGACAATGAGCGTCGTTTACTCGCTGTATGATGCCCTCGTGAGCATCAATGTCCCTGACGCCAAAGCCAAAGCCGTCATCGATGCGATGGAACGCGAGATGATGGACAAGCTTGCCACCAAGGCAGATCTCGCCCATGTGAAAGAAGTTCTCTCCAAGGACATGGATCGGCTTGAGGAGCGGGTGAAAGCTCAACTTGCCGTTCTGGAGACCAGACTCACGGTTCGTCTGGGCGTGATGATGGCAACCATGATTACCCTGGCGACGGCGCTGATTGGCGCGATCCAGTACTTCAGCTGACGCCCTCACCCCGCTCCCTCACGTAACCCGGTAGTTCGGCGCTTCCTTGGTGATCTGCACGTCATGCACGTGGCTCTCGCGCATGCCGGCGCCGGTGATGCGCACGAACTTCGTCCTCGTCCGCATCTCCTGCACGGTGCGCGTGCCGGTGTACACCATGGCGGCGCGCAGGCCGCCGGAAAGCTGGTAGAGGATGGACACCAGGCTGCCCTTGTATTGCACGCGGCCTTCGATGCCTTCGGGCACGAGCTTCTCCAGCTCGGAGCTGCCGTCCTGGAAGTAGCGGTCCGCGCTGCCATGCTTGGCGGCCATGGCGCCGAGTGAACCCATGCCGCGGTACTGCTTGTAAGAGGCGCCCTGGTACAGCTCCACCTCGCCAGGGGATTCCTCCGTGCCGGCGAACAAACCGCCGATCATCACGCAGTGCGCGCCGGCGGAGAGTGCCTTGGCGATGTCACCGGAGTAGCGGATGCCGCCGTCGGCGATCAGCGAGACGCCGCTGCCTTCCAGCGCCTTCGCGACAGTGGCCACCGCGCTGATCTGCGGCACACCGACGCCTGCGACGATACGCGTGGTGCAGATGGAGCCTGGGCCGATGCCCACTTTCACGGCATCCGCACCGGCCTTAGCCAGCGCCCTCGCCGCGTCGGCAGTGACGATGTTGCCGCCGATCACCTGCAGGTGTGGCCACTTCTTCTTGATGTTGGCGACCGTCTCCAGCACCCAGGCGGTGTGGCCATGCGCGGTGTCGACCACCACCACATCCACATGCGCCTCGGCCAGCGCGGCGACGCGGTCCAGCGTGTCCGGCGCGGTGCCCACGGCGGCGCCGACGCGCAGCCGGCCGTTGTCATCCTTGCTGGCGCGCGGGAAATCCTTGGCCTTCTGGATGTCCTTCACCGTGATCAGGCCGGTGAGTTCGGAGTTGTGGTTGACCACCAGCACCTTCTCGATGCGGTGCTTGTGCAGCAGCGCCTGCACTTCATCCTTGGAGGCGCCCTCCTTCACCGTCACCAGTTGATCCTGCGGCGTCATCACCGAGGTCACCGGCGCATCCATCTGCGTCTCGAAGCGCAGGTCGCGGTGCGTGACGATGCCGATGGGCTTCTTGCCCTGCACTACCGGCACGCCGGAGATGCCGCGCGAATGCGTGAGCTGAATCACCTGGCGGATGGTCATGTCCGGCGACACCGAGATGGGGTCGCGGATGACGCCGGCCTCGTGCTTCTTGACCTTGGCGACCTCCGCGGCCTGCAGCTCGATGCTCATGTTCTTGTGGACGATGCCCATGCCGCCTTCCTGCGCCATGGTGATGGCGAGGCGGGCTTCGGTGACCGTATCCATGGCCGAGGAGAGGATGGGCAGGCCGAGGCGCACGCTCTTCGTGAGCTGCGTGCCGAGGTCTATTTCCTTGGGGAGGACGTCAGAGGCTGCGGGAACCAGCAGGACGTCGTCGAATGTCAGCGCTTCTTCGAGGATTTCCATGGCCAATTCTACGGGAGCGGTCCGGGGCCGGTAAACCCCTGCCGCAACCAATCCATGATGTGGGGCATCACCGGGCCCAGCCTGGCCGCGCTGCAAAAGCCGCGTAAACTCGCCGCCACTCGCGCGAGCAAGATAGAGGGGGCACCGTGAAAACTCTGCGTCGCTTCGTCATGTTGGGGATCTGCGGCCTCGCCGCTGTGGTGGCCAATGCAGCCCCCTCGGTTTATCCCTACGGCGTCACCACGTACCAGCCGGACCAGACCTGGAATGGCTACACCGTGCTGAGCCTGCTGGGCGCACCCGGTGTCGCGGTGATCGACATGAACGGCCGCGTGGTGAAGGAATGGAGCGGCTACAGCAGCGCCGCCGGCGGCCCGATGCGCGTGCTGCCCAATGGCGAGGTGATCGGCGCGGTGGGCAACCGCCAGGGGCGGCAGGAATCCATGCGCCTCGTGCAGCAGGATTTCAGCGGCAAGGAAATCTGGACGCTGGATGGCCAGAACGAGATCCAGCTGACGGGCGGCACCACGGACAAGGCGCTGCGCCAGCACCATGACTGGCAGCGCGCGGATTTCCCCGCGGGTTACTACTCGCCGGAATCCAGGCCCGCCTCCGCCGGTGCGGCCACGCTGGTGCTCGCGCATGCGGACCGCATGGTGCCGGCCATCACCGACCGGCTGCTGCAGGACGATCACCTCATCGAGTACGGCCCGGATGGCAAGGTGCGCTGGGAGTGGTATGCCGCAGACCATGTGAATGAGCTGGGTTTGTCGGCGGCGGCGCGCGCGGCGATCAAGGGCGGAGGGGGTGCGGGGAGCGGGCCTGCGGCGCGCGGTGCCGCGGCCGGTGGCCCTGCGCGTGCAGCGGGTGGTGGCGCCGGCGGAGCTCCGCGCGGGCCCGGTGCCGGTCCCCGCGCGGGCGGTGGTCCAGCCGGAGGTGGTGCGCGTGCCGCGGGCGCAGCGGCCGCCAGCGGCCCCGCACCGGTAAGTGCCTTCGACTGGTTGCACATCAACTCGGCCACTTACCTGGGGCCCAACAAGTGGTTCGACGCCGGTGACCGGCGCTTCGCGCCGGACAACGTGATCATCAGCAGCCGGCAGGCCAGCTTCGTCGCCATCATCGCGCGCGACGGCAAGGTGGTGTGGCGCATGGGCCCGGACTTCCGCGAAACCCCGGAACTGCAGCGCATCGGCCAGATCATCGGCCAGCATCACCCGCACATCATCCCCAAGGGCCTGCCCGGCGCCGGCAACCTGATGGTCTTCGACAACGGCGGCTCCAGTGGCTACGGCTTCGACACGCCCATCGCAACCAATGGCTATGGCGGCCTCGCCCGCGCCACCTCGCGCGTGCTGGAGATCGACCCGGTGAAGATGGAAACCGTGTGGAACTACAACGCCGCCGGCTTCTTCAGCACCAACATCAGCGGCGCGCAGCGCCTGCCCAATGGCAATACGCTGATCACCGAAGGCGCGGGCGCGCGGGTGTTCGAAGTGACGCCGCAGCGACGCATCGTGTGGGAGTTCATGAGCGCCAATGCCGAGGGCGCACCAGCCAATGTGTACCGCGCCTATCGCGTGCCCTACGACTGGATTCCGCAGCTGGCCAAACCCACCGAGAGCGCGGTGAAGCCGCCGCCGGGTTTTCGCGCACCCTGACTGTCGACTGACAACCCACCGCACCTTGTCAATCGACAACGCAGCCGCGGTTGTCGACTGACAAGGAGGGGCGGCGCCTGGCCTAGACTAGGGCGCATGCTCTGGATTCCCTGCACAGTGATCGCCGCGGCCGCGCAGACGGCGCGCAATGCCATGCAGCGCGGACTCACCGGTTCACTCGGCACATTGGGAGCGACGCAGGTGCGCTTTTTGTATGGCCTGCCGTTCGCGCTGGTATTCCTGGCGATCACGGCCGGGGCGACGGATTCCGCAGTACCCGAGCCAGGCTGGCAGTTCCTTGTGTTCACCGCTGCCGGCGGCGTGGCGCAGATCCTGGCCACGGCGCTGCTGCTTGCGGCAATGCGCCGCGGCTCCTTCTCCGTGGCGACGGCGCTGTCCAAGACCGAGGCGGTGCAGATCGCGGTTTTCGGCCTCGTCATCCTGGGCGATATCCTGACTCCGCTGCGGTCCGCGGCCATCGTCATCGCGACGCTGGGCGTGGCGCTGACCGCAATGAAACCCGGCGAGCGCTGGACGGCGGTCTCGCTGCGACCGGCGCTGCTGGGCGTGGCGGCGGGTGGCTGCTTCGCGCTGGCCGCAGTGGGCTTTCGTGGCGGCATCCTCGCGCTGGGCGATGGCGCCTACTGGATGCGGGCTACCACCACGCTGGCCTGGTCGCTGGGCATCCAGTCGCTGCTGCTGGGCTCATGGATGGCATTGTTCGCACGCGCAGCGCTGCTGCAGAGCTTCAGGCTGTGGCGTCCGTCGCTGCTCGCCGGCTTTCTCGGCGCCTTCGCCTCGCAGTTCTGGTTCCTGGGTTTCTCGCTGACCGCCGCAGCCAATGTGCGCACGCTGGGCCTCGTGGAAGTGCTGTTCGCGCAGGCGGTCGGAATGCATGTGATGCGCCAGAAAGTGTCGCGGCGCGAACTGCTGGGGATGGCGCTGATCGTTGCCGGCGTGGGACTGCTGCTGGCGATAGACTGGCGCGCATGAACGCAAAGCCCGAGCGCGTGGTCTACACCGTCGGCCGCCTCAATGCCGAGGCGCGCATGCTGCTGGAATCCGGGCTGCCTGCGCTGTGGGTTGAGGGCGAGATCTCCAACTTCGCCGCGCCCTCCTCCGGCCACTGGTACTTCACGCTGAAGGATCGCGATGCGCAGATCCGCTGCGCCATGTTCCGCGCCGCCAATTCGCGCGTGGGCTTCCGGCCGAAGGATGGCCAGCAGCTGCTGCTGCGCGGACGCGTCAGCCTGTACGAGCCGCGCGGCGACTACCAGATGATCGCCGAGCTGATGGAGGACGCCGGCGAAGGCGCGCTGCGGCGCGAGTTCGAGCGACTGAAGGCGAGGCTGCTGGCGGAAGGCCTGTTCGATGCGGCGCTGAAGCGTCCGTTGCCGTCGATGCCGAGCCGCATTGCGGTGGTCACTTCTCCCACCGGCGCGGCAGTGCGCGACGTGCTGCACATCCTGGCGCGGCGCTTCCCGTCCGCCTCGGTGCTGGTCATCCCCACTCCGGTGCAGGGAGCGGCCGCCACCGAATCCATCGTCAATGCCATCGACACTGCTTCGCGGCGCGGTGACTGCGAGGTCATCATCCTCGCGCGCGGCGGCGGTTCCATCGAGGACCTGTGGTGTTTCAACGATGAGCGCGTGGCGCGGGCCATCCGCCGTGCGGCGGTGCCGGTGGTCACCGGTGTGGGCCACGAGATCGATTTCACCATCGCGGACTTTGCCGCCGACGTGCGGGCGCCGACACCATCCGGTGCCGCGGAGCTCGTGGTACCGGACTGCCGCACCCTGCTCGCGGGTCTTGCCGGCATCGAAGCCCGCCTGCAGCAGCTCGCCACGCAGTGGCTGTCGCGCGCCGGCGAGCGCTTCGAGGCATTGATGCAGCGCCTGCAGCGCGCGCATCCGGGCAGCCGCCTGCAGCAGCAGGCGCAGCGTCTCGACGAACTGGACCTGCGCATGCGCCGCGCATGGGAGAACGGTTTCGTGCGCGCAGGGCAGCGGCTGCAACTTGCGCAGCGCGGCCTGGATGCGATCAGCCCGCTGGCAACACTGGAACGCGGCTATGCCATCGTCACGCGCGCGGATGGCACGGTGCTGCAGGATGCAGCCGAAGTGCGGGCGGGGGATGAAATCGAAGCGCGCCTGAGGCGTGGCAGCCTCAAGGCGCGCGTGACCTGAAGGCGCGGCGGGCGCCGCGCCACGGATCAGGTCAGTTCTTCAGCAGGTTCTCGACCGCGCCGGTGAACTGGTCGGACTCCGGCGTCACGCCCTGGGCGAAGTAGGCCTGCACCTTGCCATCGGCCTTCACGAAGTACTTGTTGAAGTTCCACACCGGCGCCTTCTGCTGCGCGGCCAGTTCCTTGAACACCGGGTTGGCCTCGGCGCCCTTCACATGCGTGGGCGAGAGCATCACGAAGGTCACGCCGAAGTTCTGCTCGCAGATCTCCGCGGCCTTGGCCTCGTCCTTGTCTTCCTGGTTGAAGTCATCGGAGGCGAAACCGATCATCACCAGGCCCTTGTCCTTGTACTTCTTGTTCACGGCCTCCAGGCCCTTGAACTGCGGCGTGTAACCGCAGTGGCTGGCGGTGTTCACGATGAGCAGCGGCCTGCCGGCGAAGTTCTTGCAGATGTTCACCGTCTGCGCGGAACCCAGCTTGCGGAAATCATGATCGAGGTAGGCCGGGCAGGCCTGCGGCGATGCCGCCTGCGCGACCGGAGCGGTGGACGACAGGCCGGCGACGGCGACCACGCCGAGCACGGCCAACAAGGCGGAAGTGATTCTTTTCACTGGACGATCCTCCGTAAAAACTGCGGGCGAGTATCCCACAACGCCGCGCTGTTCAGCCGGCGGCCGGGCGCGCAAGTGTAATATCGAGGCCATGAAAGGCCTGTTTCGCATCGCGTATGCCTGTGTGCTGTGTGCCAGTGGCGCCGCCTGGGCTGCCCTGCCCCGTGCCAGCGCCGTTCCGGGTGGAGTACTGGTGGTGGATGTCGGCGCCACGGCCGCTGCCGCACCACAGGTGACCTGGCAGGGTCGGCGGGTGCTCGTGACTACGGATGGCGGTCGCCACAAGGCTGTCGTCGGCATCGCGCTGGCCATCGCACCCGGCAACTACTCGCTGGAGGTCACCGACGCGGCCGGCGCGAAGACCACCGTGCCGGTGAAGATCGCGAACAAGAAGTACCGCGAGCAGCGCCTCACCGTGGCGCCAAACCAGGTGGACCTCTCCGCCGCGGATGCCGCGCGCGTCGAAGCCGAGGCGCAGCGCCAGCGTGCCTCCATCGACAGCTTCAGCGCCACGCTGCCGCCCACGTTCCAGCTGCGCCAGCCGGTGCCCGGCAGGCGCAGCGATTCATACGGATCGCGCCGGCTGTTCAACGGCCAGCCGCGCAATCCGCATTCGGGCATGGACATCGCAGCGCCCACCGGCACGCCCATCGTGGCGCCAGCCGATGGCGTGGTGCTGGACGTCGCGGATTTCTTCTTCAACGGCAACACGGTGTGGATCGACCATGGCCGCGGCTTCATCACCATGTACTGCCACCTGTCGGGGTTCGCGGTGAACAAGGGCGACGCGGTGAAGGCCGGGCAGCAGGTCGGCAAGGTGGGCGCCACGGGGCGAGTCACCGGGCCGCACCTGCACTTCGGCGTGATCCTCAACGGCGCGTCGGTGGATCCGGCGCTGTTCCTGCCGCCGGTGGCGAAGCCCGCGGCGAAATAGCGCGGCAACTTCAGCGCCAGCCGAGCAGCCCGCCTGCCCATGTCAGCAGCAGGCAGGCCCCCATCCACAGGAACAGCAGTACCACCTCGATCAGGCCGTTGGCGCCCTTGCCCTTGTAGCGCGTCTTGAAGGTGTCGCGCCGCCGCGCCACCGGATCGCTCATGTTCAGCAGTGCATGCGTCAGCGACGCGCCCAGCGAGCAGAGGCTCACGCACACCGCATACCAGGCATGCTCGCGCACCAGGAACATCAGCGGCGACATGCAGATGGGCAGCACTGGCAGCAGCGCCGCCTCGATCTTGGCGCGCACCAGCTGCGCGCGGGATACCGGCGCCGAGGCCAGGAGGTCCGGCGCATCCTCCGCCACCAGCGTGAGCCAGGCCAATGGCCCGGCGAGCCCCGCGGCCAGCCAGATGATGGCGAGCCAGGCCAGCGGCAGCTGGCCACCACCCATGGGCGTGCGCCACAACATGAACGCCATCGGCAGCACCATCAAGCTGTGCTGCAGGATCTGCGCGATCAGGAAGGGATCGCGCGCCACCAGCTTCAGCTCCTTCATCACGATGATGCGGCGGAAACTGCCGCCGAAGCCGCGCGCCTGCGCCTCGGCACCTGTCGCGGCGGCACGCACCTTGCGAGCCCCGCCACCAGTAATCCCGGTCAGCGCCTGCACGATGCGATCGCCGGTGAGATGGATGGTGAGCAGGATCAGGGCCGCGGCGCCCACGAAGAACGCCAGCGTCGGCAGGAAGCCATTCATCACCCACTGCGCCGGCGCCAGCAGCAGCTGGCGGTAACCCGCGCTGCCTTCGGCCAGCACGCTGAGGCTGTCCTGTATCTGGCCGCGGCTGGGTCCCTGGCGGAACGCGCCCGGCAGGTAGAAGGCCAGCATCATGCCCATGCCCACCAGCACCGCCAGCACCTGCACGGTAACGCGGGTGCGCCGCGGCCCGATGGTCCGGAAGCACAGCAGCGTGACGGCGAGCCCGATGCTGGTGGCCAGCATGGCCATGGCAGGCACCAGCAGGTAGGCCTTGAACCAGGCCACCCGGCCGAACAGCACGAACACATTCGCGAACGGCCACACCAGCAGCGCCACCTCCAGCGCCACCGTCAGCGCGATCGCACTCATGCGCACGCCGATCACGGCGCGCCGGTCCACCGGCGAGGAGAGCAGCAGGTCCAGGTCGCCGCGCGTGTACAGCGACTGCACTGCACCGGCCAGCGCGCGCGAGGTCATCAGCATCAGCATGGCCAGCAAGCCCGCGGAGAGCAGCAGCGGCCAGATGTCGGCTACCCGGGGATTGCCGCCCGGTGCGAACGCCAGCATCAGCGCGATCAGGTGCAGCACCACCTGGCCGATGACCAGCAAGGTAATGCTGGTGCCACTGATCTGCCCCGAGCGCAGGTACAGCCGCAGCTCGTTGCCGAGCAGCAGCCGGAAGTCATTGCGCGGGACGGCGATCACGCCGGTGGCCCGGCGGGCTGCGCGGTGAGCTGCAGGAAGAGGTCCTCCAGCGTGGCATCGCTGCGGCCGGCGCGAATGCGCAGTTCATCCAGCGTGCCTTCGCCGACGATGCGGCCGGACTGGATGATGCCGATGCGCTCCACCAGCCGTTCCGCCACGTCCAGAATGTGCGTGGTCAGGACGATGGTGCAGCCTGCCCTGGCGCGTTCCACCAGCAGGTCCTTCACCTCACGCGCGATGGCGGCATCCAGGCCGGTGAGCGGTTCGTCGAGGATCAGGAGCTTCGGCTCGTGGAGCAGCGCGCCGGCCAGCGCCGCCTTCTGCTTCATGCCGCGCGAGAAGCCCTCGCAGCGTTCGTCGCGATGGGCCCAAAGGTCGAGCCGTTCCAGCAGCGCGCGCGCATTGCGCTGGGCCACCCAGGCATCCATGCGCCACAGGCCGGCCACGAAGGTGAGGTACTCCATCACCGTGAGCTTGTCGTACAGCAGCGGATCATCCGGCAACCAGGCGATCAGCGCCTTGGCGGCGCGCGGGTTCGCCAGCGCATCCACGCCGAACACCTCGATGCGGCCGGCATCGGGCTTGAGCAGTCCGCACACCATGCGCAGCGTGGTGGTCTTGCCGGCTCCGTTGGGACCCAGCAGGCCATAGAACTCGCCGGGCTGGATGGTGAGATCGATGCCGGCCACTGCCGGGCGGTCGAAGGACTTGCGCAATCCCTGGATGCGCAATGCCGGTGGCGATGCTTCCATGCTCCCGTTCTCCCTGCCCGTCTGCGCGGGCGTTCAGCGCTTTGGCGGTCGTCCCGGCTTGCCCGTGGCCACTTTCCTGCGCGACACACGCCGCGCCGCGTTCTTCTGCCCGCCCTTCTTCTTCGCCGCGACCTTGCGCGCCGCGGCCTCGCGCTGCTCCCTGTTGCCGAAGGGGTTGGCATCGGTGCGCAATTCCAGCACCACCGGGCAGGCGTACAGGTCGAAGGCCTCGCGGAACACATTCGAGAGATAGCGCCGGTAGGCATCCGGCGTGTTCTGCGTCTGGTTGCCGTGGATCACGATGCGCGGCGGATTGCGCCCGCCCTGGTGCGCGTAGCGCAGCTTGATGCGCCGGCCCTTCACCAGTGGCGGCTGGTGCGCTTCCATCGCCTTCTCCAGCACCTTCGACAGCTGCGGCGTCTTCATCTCGCGCATCGAGGCATCGTGCGCGCGCACCGCGGCCGCGGCGAGCTCGCCGACGCCGGTGCCATGCCGCGCCGAGATGAAGTGCTGCGGGGCGAAGGGCACGAAATCCAGCCGCAGCGCGAGTTCATTGCGCACCTGGTCGCGCCGGTCCATCGGGATGCCATCCCATTTGTTGATGGCCAGGAGCAGCGCGCGGCCCTTCTGCAGCGCGAGGCCGAGCACCGAGGCATCCTGCTCGGCGATGCCCTGGTGCGCATCCAGCACCAGCACCACCACATGCGCGGCGGCAATCGCCTGCAGCGTGCGCGCCACGCTGGCGCGTTCCACCGCATCCTCCACCCTGGCGCGGCGGCGCACGCCGGCCGTGTCGATCAGCGTGAAGCGCCGGCCGTCGCGCTCGAAGGGCACGAAGATGGAATCACGCGTGGTGCCGGGAAGATCGGTGGCGATCACGCGCTCTTCACCGACCAGCCGGTTGATCAGCGTGGACTTGCCCACGTTGGGCCGGCCGATCACCGCGATGCGGATGGAATCGTCGGCCGCGTCGGGCTCTTCCGCCACCACCGGCTCGATGCCGGCCAGCGCGCGTTCCAGCAGCTTTTCGCAGCCCTGGCCGTTCAGCGCCGCGACGGCCTGCTGGTCCGCGAAGCCCAGGCGATGGAACTCGGCTGCGAACACGCCCGGGTCGCGGCCCTCGGCCTTGTTGATGGCCAGTACCACCGGCTTGCCGGAACGGCGCAGCAGCCGCGCCACTTCCTGGTCCTCGCTGGTGGGGCCGGTGCGGCCATCGACCACGAACACCAGCCGGTCGGCCTCGGCGACGGCGCGCTCGGTCTGCAGGCGCATCTGCTGCTCGACGGTGGAGCGCGGGCTCGCGACGACACCGCCGGTATCCACCACCACGCAGGGCAGGTCGCCACCGCGGCCGTAACCGTACTGCCGGTCGCGGGTCACGCCCGGCACGTCGGCGACGATGGCGTCGCGCGTGCCGGTCAGCGTGTTGAACAGCGTGGACTTGCCCACATTGGGGCGACCCACCAGCGCGACGATCGGCAACATGGCGCTGGTGGACTAGCGCGGGCCGTTGCGGCGCGTGCCTTCGGAACCGGAACCCGCGGGCGTAACGACCGTACCGGCGCCGGGCTCCACCAGGGTGGCGCGCAACGCCACTACCCTGCCCTCGGTGTCACGCAGGAACACGGTATCGCCGGCCACCACCGGCACCGCCGTCACGCGCCCGGTCAGCGAGTGCACGCGTCCGGCAGGTTCGCCGGTGGCGCGATTGAAGAAATGCACGTAGCCCTCGAAATCCGCCACCACCACGAATTCGCCCAGCACCGCTGGAGGTGACAGCCGGCGATTGGACAGCAATGTCTGCTCCCAGGCCTGCAAGCCGTTGCTGCTGGCCAGCTTGAGGATGGTGCCAGCCGCAGTGGAGATGTACAGGCTGTCCGCATCCACTGCCAGGCCGGCGTAGCTGGAGGCATCGCGCGACCATTGGGTTTCGCCGCTTTCCAGGTCGATGCGCGCCACCTTGCCCTGGAAGCCCGCGACGTAGATGTCGTTGCCCTGCACCGCCACCTGGGTGTCGATGTCGTTGAGTCGTTCCAGTTCGGTCTTGCCGCCGGCATTGGTCACGATGGCATCCCAGGCCGTTCCGCCTGTGCTCAGCTGCAAGGCCTGCAGGCGGCCGTTGTCGAAGCCGCTGATCACGAAATTGCCGACGATGGTCGGACGGGCCGTACCGCGCAGCGACAGGCGCGGCGGGGACTGCTCGTTGGACCACAGTTCAGTGCCGTCGCTGGCGCGCAGCGCCACCACGCGGCCATCCACCGTGCGCAATGCCACGATGTCCTTGCCGATCACCGGCGCGGACAGGATTTCGCTGTTGACGTAGGCCTTCCACTTCACCGCACCGGTTGCGGCATCCAGCGCGATGATGTCGCCGTGGCTCGCACCCGCCACCACCAGTCCGTCGCCGGCTCCCGGTCCACCGGACAGCGGCAGTCTGGTGGCCGTGCTCCACAACTGCTTGCCGCTGGCCTGGTTGTACGCAACCACCCGGCCCTGATGGTTCGCCACGAACACCGCATCGCCCGCCACCGCCACCGACAAACCCAGGCGCTTCTTCGGTTCGCCGGCGCCAACCACTGCGCTCCACACCCGCTCGATGCGCGCGGTGCTCACGAACTTTGTCAGCTCCGCGGGCTTGGCGCTGTGCTTGCTGGTGGCGCAGGCGGCGACCAGCGCCACCACGGCCACCGCCAGCGCCGCCCGCAGGAAGCGGGCATGCATCATGGCTTCACCGCCGACGGCTGGGCGCTGGTGTCGGGCGCTGAAGCGGACGCGGGTGCGGCCGCTGGCGCCGACGCTGCAGGCGCCGCAGCCGAGGCCGTGCCACTGCCCTTCAGGTCGGCGATCTTCAGGTTCAGCAATTCGGTGGCGTTGCCCTGGCCTTCGTCTTCCACGCTGTCGGCCGGCTGCAGGGTGATGGCCTGCTCGTACGCGCTCAGCGCGCCAGCGCGATCACCCTTGGCGAACAGGATGTCGCCACGCGCTTCCAGCCGCGCCGCCTCCTGCGCGCCCATGGGCTTGTCGCCCAGCGTGGCCAGCGCCTCGTCGTACTTGCCCTGCGCCGACTGCACGCGTGCCAGCCGGATCTGCGCCACCGGCCGCAGTTTCAGATCCTCCGCGCTGGAGGCGACGCGCTGCAGCCGCTCCGCGGCCTTGTCCAGCTCGTTGGTTTCCACGTACACACGCGCAGCCACCATGTCGGCCGCGGCCACATAAGGTGACTTCGGGTGGTCGCTGCGCAAGGTCTCGATCAGCGCCAGCGCCTCGGTGTTCTTCTGGTCATCGAAGGCCACCAGGATGGCGCGGTAGCTCTGGTCATCGGCCAGCGCCCGCTCCGTGCCGCGCGACTGCCACCACTTCCAGCCATACCAGCCCAGCAGCATCACTGCCACCATGACCAGCACCTGCGGCCCGTTGGTGCGTACCCAGCCCTTCAGTCGTTCCCATTGTTCCTGTTCGGAAAGCTCGTCCACGTCCCACCCCTCAGAGGTTCTTCTAAAGCGTACTCAACAAGGCCGGAATGCGCGCCGGAAGTTCCGCCAGCGGCACCTCGGCCTGCGCCAGTTCCTGGCGCAGCGGCTTCAGCGCAGCCGCCCCGCGTTCCATTTCATTGTCACCCAGCACCAGGGCCAGCCGCGCGCCACTGCGGTCGGCACGGCGGAACTGCGCCTTGAAATTGCCGCCGCCCTGGTTCATCTCGAAACGCAGCGCCGGCAGTTCGTCGCGCAGGCGCTCCACCAGAGCGAGGCCGGCGCGCGTGGCGCGCTCGCCGCTGGCGATCACGTACACGTCGGCGCCCGGCTGCGCCGGCAGGTTGCCGGTCTGCTGCAGCAACTCGACCACGCGCTCCACGCCCATGGCAAAACCGGCGGCCGGCGTCGGCTCGCCACCCAGCTGCGGGATCAGGCCGTCGTAGCGGCCGCCCGAGCACACCGCATCCTGCGAGCCCAGTGCGTCGGTGATCCACTCGAACACCGTGCGCGAGTAGTAATCCAGGCCGCGCACCAGCCGCGGATCGACGCTGTAGTCGATGCCCATGGCGGTGAGCGTGGCGCACACCGCATCGAAGTGCTCGCGCGATTCCGGGTCCAGGTGCTCGGTGAGCAGCGGTGCACCGGCGACCACGGCCTGCATGGCGGGGTTCTTGGAATCCAGGATGCGCAGCGGATTGCCATCGAGGCGGCGCTGGCTGTCGGCGTCGAGCAGCCCGGCATGCTGCGTGAAATAGGCCACCAGCTTCTCGCGATATGCCTGGCGCGATGCCGGGGTGCCCAGCGAATTGAGTTTCAGCTTCACGCGCGTGATGCCCAGCTGCTTCCACAGCCGCGCGCTCATCGCGATCAGTTCGATGTCCACATCCGGCCCGGCGAAGCCGATGGCCTCGACGCTGAACTGGTGGAACTGCCGGTAGCGACCCTTCTGCGGCTTCTCGTGGCGGAACATCGGGCCGAAAGTCCACAGCTTCAGCCGCGCGCCGCGCAGCAGGCCATTGGTGATGGCGGCGCGCGCGATGCCGGCGGTGGCTTCGGGGCGCAGGGTCAGGCTTTCCTTGTCGGACATCGCGAAGGTGTACATCTCCTTCTCGACGATGTCGGTGAATTCACCGATGGCGCGCTTGAACAGCCCCGTCTGCTCGACCACCGGCACGCGCACTTCCTCGTAGCCATAGGCCGAGTACAGCGCGCCCGCCGTCCGCTCCAGGTGCTGCCAGGCGCCGATGTCGGCGGGCAGCACGTCGTTCATGCCGCGCACTGCGGCGAGCTGGGGAGCACTCAAGCGGTCTGCACTCCCATCGCCCACCAGATGAGCACCGCCAGCACCAGCGCCACCGCCAACACCACCAGCGGCCAGCGCGCGCGCGGCGTGCTGGTCGGCGGCAGGTAGGGCACGGCGGTGAGGTCCGGCGAGCTGGCGGAATCGCGCAGTGTCTCGTAGCGGCCGGTGACTTCATCCAGCGGCTCGCCCAGCAATCCGGCGTAGTGGCGCAGGTAGCCGCGCGCGAACACCGGCGCGCCCAGCGCGAAGAAACGGCCGGCTTCCAGCGCCTCGATCACCGCCTGGTCCACGCGCAGGCTGGCGGCGGCGTCGGCGACGGACAGCCCCTGGCGCTCGCGCGCCGCGAGCAGTTGCCTGCCGATGGCCACCGCGTCGCTCATCAGCGCGCCTGGGTGGTGGCGCAGCTGCCGAGCAGCTGCGGCAACAGGGCCGTGGTCTGCGGCGCGCTGGGGAAATCACGCCGCAACTGGCGCGCGTAGTACGCCGACCCGTTGCAGTCCTTCTGCATCACGGCGGCCCGCACGCCCACCACCAGCAGATCCGGGGTCTTCCGGCCATTGAAGGTATCCACGGTGCGGCGCGCCGCATCGGCATTGCCCTGCTCGAGCTGCAGGTCGCCGAGGCCGATGGCGGCGTCGACGAACACCGGGCCCAGCGCCAGCGCGCGCTCGAAGTAGCGCAGCGCGTCGGCGTTGCGTTTGTCGTCACGCAGGCACATGCCGGCATTGGCCGCGGCCGCATAGGGTGTCTGGTACAGCCGGTCGGCGATGACCTTGTCGAACATGGGCAGCGCGCGATCGATCTGGCCATTGCGGCACAGGAACACCGCGTAGGTGTTGACGATGTTGGAGTTGGACGGCTGCAGGTTCAGGGCCTTCTGGTAGTCCTGCTCGGCTTCCTTCGGCTGCTCCATGCGCTCGTGCAGTGTGGCCATGGCCCAGTACACATTGGCGTTCTTCGGGTCCTGCTTCGCCGCGCGCTCTAGCTTCTCCTTGGCCAGCGGCAGGTTGCCGTTCTGCATGTAGGCCATGCCCAGCTCGATGTTGGCCTTGGCGGCCTCCACCACGTCCACCTCGCGGCCACCGGTGTGCGTGACGCAGGCGGCGAGCGCACACAGCGGCAGCGCCAGCAGCAACAGGCGCTTCATGACTGCACCACCACTGGCACGGCGATGCGCTTGCTGCCCATGCGCGAAGTAACGCGATCCGTGACGCGGCCGGCCAGCTGGCCGCAGGCCGCATCGATGTCATCCCCACGAGTCCTGCGAATCGTCGCCATCACTCCTCCCTTGAGCACCTGGTCGAGAAAGGTCTTGATCGCCGCCGGACTGGAACGCCTGTACTGCGTGCCCGGAAATGGATTGAAGGGAATCAGGTTCACCTTGGCCGGATGCCCCTTGAGCAGCCGCGCCAGCGCGCGTGCCTGCGCGGGCGAATCGTTCACGCCCTCCAGCATCACGTACTCGAAGGTGACGCTGCGGCCGTTGGCCTCGTCGATGTACGCCCAGCAGGCCGAGAGCAGCTCGGCGATGTTGTGCCTGCGGTTGATCGGCACCAGCTGGCTGCGCAGCTCGTCGTCGGGCGCATGCAGCGACACGGCCAGCGCCACGTTGCTCTCTTCGGCCAGCTTGTGGATCTGCGGCACCAGGCCGCTGGTGGAAAGAGTCAGCCGCCGCCGCGAGAAATCCAGCCCCAGCTCATCGAGCAGGATGCGCATGGCGGGCACCACGTTGCGGAAATTCGCCAGCGGCTCGCCCATGCCCATCAGCACCACGTTGCTGATGATGCGGTCGTCGCCGGCCTTGAAGCCCAGCTCCTTCTGCGCCAGCAGCACCTGGCCGACGATCTCGGCGGTGCTGAGGTTGCTGTTGAAGCCCTGCTGCGCGGTGGCGCAGAAGCTGCAGTCCATGGCGCAGCCCACCTGCGAGGAGATGCACAGCGTCGAGCGGCCCTCCTCCGGGATGTACACCATCTCTATGCCCTGGTTGGCCGCCTCGCCGGTGCCGGCACGCAGCATCCACTTCACCGTGCCGTCGGCCGAATCCTGCCGGGTGATGATTTCCGGCCGGCGGATTTGCGCCACCTGCTTGAGCTCGGTGCGGAAATCCTTCGCCAGATCGGTCATCGCGTCGAAATCGGTCTCGGCGCGCTTGTAGATCCACTGGAACAACTGGCGCGCGCGAAAGGCCTTGCCGCCACGCTCGATGCACCAGGCTTCGAGGTCGGAGCGGGTCAGGTCCAGCAGGTTGATGCGCGCGTCAGTCATGGGTTTCAGCGGCTGTGGATCTCGGTCTGCGCGAAGAAGTAGGCAATCTCGATCGCCGCATTTTCCGGGGAATCCGAACCGTGCACGGTGTTGGCCTCGATGCTCTCGGCGAGGTCGGCGCGGATGGTGCCCGGCGCGGCCTTCTTCGGATCGGTGGCGCCCATGATCTCGCGGTTCTTCAGCACCGCGTTCTCGCCTTCCAGCACCTGCAGCACCACCGGGCCGGAGGTCATGTACTTGACCAGGTCGTTGAAGAACGGACGGGCCTTGTGCACGGCATAGAAGCCTTCGGCCTCGGCCTTCGACAGATGCACGAGCTTGGCGGCAACGACCTTGAGGCCGGCCTTCTCGAAGCGGCGGTAGACCTCGCCGATCAGGTTGCGGGCGACGCCGTCGGGTTTGACGATCGAAAAGGTGCGCTCTTGCGCCATGGCAGGGGAACTCCGGCTATTGTAAAAAGTGCCGGATTTTACCCGATTATCCCTAGGGTTAGCCCCTGGATCTCGCCCTGCTTCGCCTCGGGCCTCAGACGTTGAAGCTTTCCCCGCAGCCGCATTCGCCCCGGATGTTGGGGTTCTGGAAGCGGAAGGCCTCGTTGAGCCCCTGCTTGACGAAATCCACCGTGGTGCCATCGATCAGCGGCAGGCTCGCCGGGTCCACGAACACCTTCACTCCCCGGTCCTCGAAAACATGGTCTTCCGGGGCGGCCTGGTCGGCGTAATTCACGACATAGGCAAAGCCGGAGCAGCCGGTCTTGCGCACGCCGAGCTTCAGGCCCAGCCCATGGCCACGGGCCATCAGGAACTTCTGGACACGGTCGGCGGCGGCGGCAGTGAGCGAGATGGCCATGGGTGTGGAGGAAACTCCTGTCGTATTTGTAATTCAGGCGGCGGGACGAAGTGCGGTCAGCGCATCCTCGATAATGAGCAATCGACCGAGTTTTTCAACCGGCGCGCCAACAGTTGTGCGCCATTGCTCCGGCGACCCCGTCACCAGCGCCCCGGCCGGCTGGCCCGTCAGCCGCTGCTGCAGCAATTCGCATGCGGCCACGGTGTGCGGACAGCCATAGACCTGGATATGGGCCTCCCGCACGGTGCCCGCCGTTACGCGCAACCCCACCCGCACCCAGGTGCCGAGGCGTTCGGCACCGGCCTCGCCCAGCCACCGTTCATCACCCGGCCAGGACGGCGGCGGCCGCGCCGGCGAGCTTTCCCACAGGGCCGCATGCACGCGGCGCACGGCGGCGATGGCGGCATCGATATCGGCTGCGTTGCTGCCGGCGCCCAGGCTGAAGCGCAGCGAACTCTGCGCGGTTTCGGTGTCGCGCCCCAATGCCCGCAGCACGAAGGAGGGTTCGGCGCTGCGCGAGTTGCAGGCTGAGCCCGTGGACAGCGCGAGCTGCGGCAGTCCCAGGAACAGGCTTTCTCCTTCGACCCCCGGGAAACTGGCATTCAGGATATGCGGCGCTCCGGGCCGGCCATTGCGCCGCGCTCCGGGCAGGTCCGCCAGGCCCTGCCACAGCCGTTCGCGCAGGGCCGCAAGGCGCGGGCCCTCGGTGGCAAGTCGCGCGGCAGCCAGCTCGCAGGCCAGCCCGAAGCCGACGATCTGATGAGTAGCCAGCGTGCCCGCGCGCAGGCCGCGCTCATGGCTGCTGCCCAGCATCTGCGGCGCCAGGCGGCCGCGCTGCGCCGGCGCCACGTACAACGCACCGATGCCCTGCGGTCCGCCGAGCTTGTGCGCCGAAAAGGACAATAGTGCGAGGCCTTCCACGGTGAGCGGCAACTTGCCCGCGCTCTGCGCCGCGTCGATGTGCAGCGGCACGGTGCGTGCGGCGCAGGCCGCGGCGAACCGGGCGATGTCCTGTGCCACGCCGGTCTCGTTGTTCACGTGCAGCAGCGACACCAGGCAGGTTTCCGGACGCAGCGCCGCCGCCAGCACCGCCGGATCCAGCACACCTTCGGCATCGGGCTTCAGTACCGTGATGGCAACGCCCTGCGCCGCCAGCGCCTTCACCGGTTCCAGCACCGACTTGTGCTCGGTGGCCAGCGTGACCACATGGGGCTTTGCTCCCGCGGCCTGCGCCTTGCGGACGGTGCCGGCGATGGCGAGGTTGTTGGATTCGGTGGCACCCGAGGTGAACACGATGTCCTCGGCGGCCGCGCCCACCAGCGCCGCCACCTGCGCGCGCGCGACCTGGATCAGCTGCAGGGCCTGACGGCCGCTCTCGTGGCTGGAAGAGGGATTACCCAGCCGCATCGCCAGCACTTCAGCCATGCGCGCGGCCACGCGGGGTTCCACCGGTGTGGTCGCGGCATAGTCCAGGTACACCGGCTCTTGTGCGCGAGCCTGCGTCACTGCCCATCCCCGGCCCGGCGGCGCCTGTTCTGCACGGCGGTGAGGATGCCGCGCAGGATGTTCACTTCGTTGGCGTCCAGTTCGGCGCGCTTGAACATGCGGCGGATGCGGCCCATCAGGTGCGTGCCACCCTGCGTGCGGTCGCGGAAATCCGCCTCGTGCATCACCGTTTCCAGGTGCGTATAGAAGCGTTCCATGTCCTCGGGTGTGGCGAGCGCGGTATCGCGCGGCGCGCGCGGTGGCGCGGCGCCGGCCAGCTGCGCGACGCGGATCTCGTAGGCGATCAGCTGCGCGGCCATGGCCACGTTCAGCGACTCGTATTCGGGATTGGCCGGGATGCGGATCAGCGCATGCGCGGTTAGCAGATGATCGTTGGACAGGCCGAAGCGCTCGGTGCCGAACAGCACCGCCACCGCGCCCGTCGCGGCACGCGCCTCGGCCACCATGCGCTCGCCGGCCTCGCGGGCATCCACCACGCGGAAATACTGCTCGCGCGTCCTGGCCGTGGTGGCGTACACCAGTCCGCAGCCGGCAATGGCCTCGGCCAGGGTTGGCACCACGCGCGCCGCAGCCAGCAGGTCATCGGCGCCGGAAGCGCGCGCGGTGGCCTCCGGATGCGGGAATTCCTTTGGTTTGACCAGCACCAGCTCGGTGAGGCCCATGTTCTTCATGGCGCGCGCCACCGCCCCGATGTTGCCGGGATGGGAGGTTTCCACCAGCACGAAGCGGATGCGCGGGATGTTCATGCGAAGGATGCCGGAGCCACTCTGGTATTCTAGCGCGCCCTCGAAACCGGCCCGACCATCGCCATGCATGCCTATCTCAACACCGCAGTGAAGGCCGCGCGCCGCGCCGGCGACATCATCGTGCGGGGCCTCAACCGCTTCGAGGGCATGGAGGTCACCAGCAAGGGCCTCAACGACTACGTCACCAATACCGACAAGGCCGCCGAAGCCGCCATCATCGACACGCTGTACAGCGCGTACCCGAGCCATGGTTTCCTCGCCGAGGAAAGCGGCGAGGCCAAGGGCAGCGTGGACATCGTGTGGATCATCGATCCGCTGGATGGCACCACCAACTTCATGCACGGCTTCCCGCACTTCGCCGTGTCCATCGGCTGCCAGGTGGAAGGCCGCATGGAGCACGGGGTGATCTACGACCCGATGCGCCAGGAGATCTTCACCGCCACGCGCGGCGATGGCGCGTACCTGGAGGGCAAGCGGCTGCGCGTCAGCAAGCAACGCACGCTGGAAGGCTCGCTGATCGGCACCGGCTTCCCGTATCGCGAGAACCTGCACTTCGCGGACCCGTATATCGCGATGATGAAGGCCGTGATGCAGAAGACCTCCGGCCTGCGCCGGCCTGGTTCGGCCGCGCTGGACCTGGCCTATGTCGCGGCCGGCCGCACCGATGGCTTCTGGGAGATCGGCCTGAAGGCCTGGGACACGGCGGCCGGCACATTGCTGATCCGCGAGGCCGGCGGCCTGATCGCAACGCTCGACGGCGGTGAATACAAGCAGAACGGCAACATCGTGGCGGGCACGCCGCGGGTGTTCAATGAACTGCTGGAGACGATTGCGCCGTTCCTCACACCGGAACTGCGGGAAAGCACCGCCGGTTGATCAGCGAGGCGGCGGCGTCAGCGCATCCGCCAGGTCAGACGCCAGGCAACTCCAAGTCCCGGCCATAGCGCAATGTGCGGTTACGCCCGCCGCAGCGCCGCTGCCTGCTCGCCGGCAAAGCGGTGTCCACCATGGTTGGCTATGGCGAGGCCACAGGCCACGCTGGTGAAGGGATCATGGCCTTCCACTTTCCCCGGGAACAATTCCTCCAGCAGTGCGCGCACCGCGACGATTTCCGAGGTGCCGCCGGTGCGGATCACCACGTCGATCCCGGTGGCGGTGGCGCAGGCATGTTCCAGCACGGTCTGCACGCATTCGCGGGTGCGCGCCAGCACCGGCTGCAGGATTTCCTCGAACCTGGCGCGGCTGAACGGCACCGTGAGGTTCAGCTCGGGAATGTCGATGGCAGTGCTGGTGGCCGAGGACAGCGCCACCTTGGCCTGGCGGATGCCCTGGAAGCAGTTGTAGCTGTAGTTGAAGGAGATCAGGTCCAGCAGTCGCTGGAATTTCTCCACGCCCGGCCCGCCACCGGCGATGCGATCCACCACCATCGAGCGGGTCTGGTTCTGGTTCAGCAGGAAGGTGGTTGGCCAGTTGATCAGGCCGGGTTCGAATTCGTGGAAGGGGAACAGCGTGTCGACCGTGCGCCCATCCACTTCGCGCACCCAGCGCTCGCCCTTGCCCAGCTCCGGGAACAGCATGTGCGCGAAGATCAGCTGGTCGATGCGATCGCCGCCGAGGGCCATGCCATGGGTGGCCAGCACCTGGAAGCGCGGCCCGTCGAAGCGCACCACGGCAAGGTCCAGGGTGCCGCCGCCGAAATCCACGGTGAGCGCCGTGCCGCGTTCGAGCCGCCGCGCGCCATGCAGCCAGCTCAATGTCGCTGCCACTGGTTCCGGATAGAACTCGGCGACGCTGAAGCCGGCATGCTCGTAGGCTTCGGTGAGGCGGGCCACCGCCACGTCGTTGCGGTTGCCGGCCCGGCCCTCGAAGGTCACGGGCCGGCCGGCGTGCAGTGCCGGCAGCGGTGGCGCCACCTCGCGCCCGAGCTGTTCGCGGATGTGCAGCAGGATGGGCGTGAGCAGCGCGACGATGCGGTAGTGGCGTTCGAACACGGACAGCCGTTCGATCTGCGGGTCACCCAGCAGGCGCTTCAGGCCGAGGAACAGCCGGCCGGGCAGCGTACGGTCATGCAGCGGCCCGTACACCGCGTGGCGCTGGGTTTCCAGCCGCGAGATGTCCTCGCCGGTGTTGTTGCCGCCCACCGATGAAGCGGATTCACCGATCAGTTCGGCCACCAGTTCCACGCGCCGGCCGCGATTCTCCTCGACATAACGGTCGATGGCCGCCTGCCCGGTGAGCGCCGCGTAGCTGCGATCCAGGTGGATGGCGGTGGGCAGGATGGTGGCGCTGCCCTCCAGCCGCACGCGATGCAGCTCGGTGCCGTCGAACCACGCGGCAGCCGAGTTCGAGGTGCCGAAATCCAGGCCAATGCCGATGCGTTTCAGAGGATTCCCCGCTTGCCGATGCCGGGCTCAGCCGCCCAGATAGGCGCTGCGCACCTGCGGGTCCGCGCGCAGCGCCGCCGCATCGTTCTGCAGGATCACGCGGCCGGTCTCCAGCACGAAGCCGAAGCTCGCGATCTCCAGCGCCAGGTTGGCGTTCTGCTCCACCAGCAGGATGGTGATGCCGCGCTCGCGGTTGATCTCCACGATCTGCCGGAAGATGGACTTCACCAGCAGCGGCGCGATGCCCAGCGACGGCTCGTCGAGCATCAGGAACTTCGGCCGGCCCATCAGCGCGCGGCCGATGGACAGCATCTGCTGCTCGCCGCCGGACAGCGTGCCGGCATGCTGCTTCTCGCGCTCGGCCAGCCGCGGAAACACGCTGAACACGTAATCGCGTTCACGGCGGATGGCGGCGCGGTCATGGTTGAGGTACGCGCCCATGGCGAGGTTCTCGTGCACGGTGAGGTTGGCGAACACCATGCGCCCCTCCGGCACATGGCACAGCCCACGCGCGACGATATTGCAGGCCTTCAGGCCATCGATGCGCTCGCCCTGGTAGGTGATGCTGCCGCCCTGCGGCTTGACCAGGCCCGAGACGGTGCGCAGCGTGGTGCTCTTGCCGGCACCGTTGCTGCCGATCAGCGTGACGATGCTTTTTTCCGGCACCGTCAGCGACACATCGTGCAGTGCGCGGATGGCGCCGTAGCTGACGACGAGGTTCTGGATGGTGAGCATCAGGCCTGCGCCGCGGCCGGCGTCTCCTCACCCAGGTAGGCCTCGATCACCTTCGGATTGGCGCGCACCTCGGCGGGCAACCCCTCGGCGATCTTCACCCCGTGGTCGATCACCACGATGCGTTCGCAGATCTTCATCACCAGCGGCATGTCGTGCTCGACCAGCAGGATGGCGATGTCGAACTCGCGCCTCAGCTGCGCGATCAGCCGCGTCAGCTCGGCCTTCTCCGTGGGGTTCATGCCGGCGGCCGGCTCATCCAGCAGCAGCAGCTTCGGCTGCGTCGCCAGTGCGCGCACGATCTCAAGGCGGCGCTGGTTGCCGTAGGGCAGGCTTTTCGCAGGTTCCCCGGCGCACCTGGCGAGGCCGAAGATGTCCAGCAGCTGCGTGGTCCGTGCCGCGATCTGCGCCTCTTCCCGGTTGAAGCCACTGTCCCGCACCAGCGATGCGATGGAATGGCTCTTCAGGTGCTGGTGGAAGGCCACGCGCACGTTGTCGAACACCGACAGCGAGGGGAACAGGCGGATGTTCTGGAAGGTGCGGGCGATGCCGCGCCGGGTGATGCCGTACGGCTTCAGGCCCGCCAGCGACTGGCCCGCGAAGCGCACTTCGCCCGCGGTAGGCCGGTACACGCCCGTGACCAGGTTGAACACGCTGGTCTTGCCGGCGCCATTCGGACCGATCAGGCCGATCAGCGCGCCCTGCTCCACCGCGAACGAAAGCTCACCCACGGCGGTCAAGCCGCCGAAGCGCAACGTGCAGCGGTCCAGTTCCAGCAGCGGCGCGCCCGTGCTGCTCATGCCTTGCTCAGGCCCGGGGTCTTCGCGCGCGGATTCCAGCGGAACAGCCCCTGCGGGCGCAGGATCATCAGCACCACGATCAGCAGCGAATACACGATCATCCGGTAGTCGCCGAAGCCGCGCAGCGATTCGCCGAGGATGGTCAGCAGTATGGCCGCGAGGATCACCCCGGTGGTGTTGCCCATGCCCCCCAGGATCACCATCACCACGATCTCGATGGAACGGTCGAAGCCGAAACCCATGGGCGCGATGTACTGCTTGAAGTGCGCGTACACGCCGCCGGCGAGGCCGGCGAAGAAGGCGCCGACCAGGAAGGCGGTGATCTTGTAGCGCGTGGAGTTGATGCCCATGGCCTCGGCGGCAATCTCGTCATCAGCCACCGCGACGAAGCCGCGGCCGTAAGTGGAATGCACCATGGCCCACACCACGTAGATGCACACCGCGGCGAGGCCGAAGGCCCAGGCGAGGCTGGCGTAGCCGGGAATGCCGATCATGCCGCGCGGCCCGCCGATGGCATCGATGTTCTGCAGCACCACGCGGATGATCTCGCCGAAACCCAGCGTGACGATGGCGAGGTAATCCCCGCGCAGCCGCAGCGATGGCACGCCGACCACGAGCCCGGCCAGTGACGCGGCAATGCCGCCGGCCAGCAGCGCCAGCAGGAACAACAGCCATTGCTGCCCGCCCAGCATGGCCAGCAGCGGCGTGCCGTACATGGTGGTCAGCACCGCCGCCGCATAAGCGCCCACGCCCATGAACCCGGCATGGCCCAGCGAGAACTGGCCGGTGTAGCCATTGATCAGGTTCAGCGACACCGCCAGCGTCACGTTGATGCCGCAGATCACCGCGATGTCCAGGAAGTACGGGTTGTAGCTGCCGGAGAAGGCCGACACCACGCCGATCACCACCAGCGCGCCAAGCAGGGCCAGTTGCGGACGCGCCGGCATCACACTTTCTCCGCCACACGCTTGCCCAGCAGCCCTTCCGGCCGCAGCAGCAGGATGAGGATCAGCACCGCGAAGGCCACGGCATCGCGGTAGGTTGAGCCGCCGAAGCCCACCACGGCGGTCTCGACCAGCCCCAGCACCAGACCGCCGATGGCCGCGCCGGCGATGTTGCCGATGCCGCCCAGCACCGCCGCGACGAAGGCCTTCATGCCCGGCAGCGTGCCCATCAGCGGATCGATGGAGGGATAGTTCGACGCGTACAGGATGCCGCCTGCCGCGGCCAGCGCCGAGCCCAGCGCGAAAGTGAAGGAGATCACCCGGTCGTTGTTCACGCCCACCAGCGACGCTGCCACCGGGTTGAACGACAGCGCGCGCATGGCCGTGCCGGTACGGGTGTGCAGCACGATGTGGCGCAGCAGGAACAGCAGCACGATGGCCACCACGAACACCATGATCTGCGCGCTGGAGACGACGATGCCAGCGACGTGGAACTGGTGCAGCGGGAACAGCGCCGGGAAGGAACGCGGGTTGGGCCCGAAGATGCGCTGCCCGAGGTTCTGCAGCAGCAGCGACACGCCGATGGCGGTGATCAGCACCGTCAGCGTGGAGCGGCCGCGCAGCGGCCGGTATGCCAGGCGCTCGATGGTGACGCCGAGCAGCGCGCAGATGACCATGGCGCCGAGCAGCACCGCGAGGCCCGAGAGCACCGAACCGGCCGGCAGCAGCCTGGCGAGGTAGTAGCCCGAGAAGGCCCCCACCATGAACACGTCGCTGTGCGCGAAATTGATGAAGCGCAGCACGCCGTACACCATGGTGTAGCCCAGCGCGATCAGCGCATAGATGGCGCCGAGCGCCAGCCCGTTGATCAGTTGTTGCAGCAGCTCGGTCACGAGGCCGAAGGACTGCGGCGGATCAGGGGTTCACGGTCTCGACGTATTCGAACTTGCCATCCTTGACCGTGATGATCACCGCCGGCTTGGTGGCATCACGCTTCGCGTCCAGCGTGGTGATGCCGGTGGCGCCCGCGAAATCCTTCGTCGCCGCGATGGCGTCGCGCAGCGCCGGGCCATCGGTGGTGCCGGCGCGCTTGATGGCATCGGCCAGCACCATGGTCGAGTCGTAGCCCAGCGCCGCCATGGCGTCGGGCACCTTGCCGTTGTACTTCGCCTTGTAGGCGGCGACGAACTTCTGCGCCAGCGGATCGCTGCTGCTGGGCGAGAAATGCGTGGAGTAGTAGGTGTTGGCGAGGTTCTCCGCACCGGCGATCTGGATCAGCTCCGGCGCCTCCCAGCCATCGCCGCCGAACAGCGGCACGGTGATGCCCAGCTGGCGCGCCTGCGCCACGATCAGCCCGACCTCCTGGTAGTAGCCCGGCACCATGATGGCGTCCGGCTTCGCCGACTTGATCTTGGTGAGCTGCGCCTTGAAGTCCTTGTCGCGGCTCGTGTACTTCTCTTCGGACACCACCTCGCCACCGCCGGCGAGCCAGGCTTCCTTGAAGTACTGCGCGAGGCCCAGGCTGTACGGCGCGGCCACGTCCGCGAACACCGCAACCTTCTTCGCCTTCAGCGTGTTTTTCGCGAAGCCGGCCAGCAGCGTGCCCTGGAAGGGATCGATGAAGCACACGCGGAACACGTAGTCGCCGATCTCGGTGACCTTGGGGTTGGTCGAGGACGGCGAGATCATCGGCACCTTGTTCTGCTGCGCGATGGGTGCGACCTCCAACGATCGGCCCGAAGCCACCTCGCCCAGCAGCGCCACAACCTTGTTGCTGTTGATCAGCTTCTTGGCGATGGTGGAGGACTCGCCCTGCATGCTGCGGTTGTCCTCGTAAACCAGTTCCAGCTGTTTGCCCAGCACGCCGCCCGCGGCGTTGATTTCCTCGATGGCGAGCACCGTCCCCTCGTGCGAGGAGGTGCCGAAGGTGGCCTCGTTGCCGGTCAGGGAGGCGAATTCGCCGATCCTGATGGTGGCTGCAGCTGCACCGTCACCGCCGGACTTGGAGCAGCCGGCGGCCAGCACGGCGCCGGCCAGCATGGCGGCCAGGAGGGAGCGGCGGAGGTGTTTCATTTGGAATCCTTCCTGCGGTCCAGCAGCTTGCGTAGCCGCAGGTTAATCATTTCCACGCCCACGGAAAAGGCCATGGCGGTGTACAGGTAACCCTTCGGAATGTGCGTGCCCCAGCCGTCGGCGATCAGCGCGAAGCCCACCAGGATCAGGAAGGCCAGCGCCAGGATCTTCACCGTCGGGTGCTGCTCGACGAAATCGGAGATCGGCCCCGCCAGCAGCATCATCACCAGAATCGAGATGATGATGGCGGTGGCCATGATGGGCACCTGGTCCGGACGGGCCAGGCCCACCGCGGTGAACACCGAATCCAGCGAGAAGACGATGTCGATGACGGCGATCTGCGCCACGATGATGGCGAAGCTTGAGAACATGCGGCCCTTGTGCTCGCTCTCGGCGCCTTCCAGCGTGTGGTGCACTTCCAGCACGCTCTTGGCCAGCAGGAACAGGCCACCGACTATCAACACCAGGTCGCGGCCGGAGATGTCATTGCCGAAGATGCTGAACCAGGGCCGGGTGAGCCCGATCAGCCACACGATGGAGAACAGCAGCGCCAGGCGCGTGCCCATGGCGGCGATCAGGCCGAAATTGCGCGCCTTCTTGCGCTGCTCTGGTGGCAGGCGCCCCACCAGCACCGAGATGAAGATGATGTTGTCGATGCCGAGGACGATCTCCAGCACGGACAACGTGACCAGCGCCATCCATGCAGTCGGGTCAGTCAGCAGCTCCAGCATCGAACAGGGACCTCGGTATTGTCAGGGCAGGCTGTCGGCTTCGCGGCTGCGTACCGGCGGGAACACATGCTCCACCTTCAGGCCGAAATCCAGCGCCGCGGCCGAGGAGATGTAGATCGAGGAATAGGTGCCGGCCAGGATGCCGATCACCAGCGCCTCGGCGAAGCCGCGCAGCGCCGGGCCGCCCAGCACCAGCAGCGCCACCACCACGATCAGCGTGGTGACCTTGGTCATGATGGTGCGCGACAGCGTCTGGTTGATGGACTGGTCCAGCACCAGCACCGGCGCGAGCCGCCGGTTGAGCTCGAAGCGTTCGCGGATGCGGTCGAACACGATGATGGTGTCGTTCAGCGAGTAGCCCACCACGGCCAGCAGCGCCGCCACCACCGCGAGGTCGAAGGGCGTCTGCGACAGCGCGAACCAGCCGATGATCAGGATGGGGTCGTGCAGCAGCGCGAGGATGGCGCCGGCCGACAGGCGCCAGGTGTGGAAGCGCAGCGCGATGTAGGCGAACACCAGCAGCATGGTGATGGACAACGCCAGGATGGCCGCGTTGCGCAGCTCATCGCCCACCTGCGGGCCGACGAACTCCAGCGGCTTGATCTGCACGCCCGGATCGACGCTGCGCAGCGCCGCCTCGACCCTGGGACGGATCTGCTCGATGGTTTCGGTGGAACCCTTCGATTCCGGCGCGAGCCGCGCGGAAACATCGTGCACGCCGAAGGTCGTTACCGCAGGCTCCTGGAAGCCCGCCTCCTCCAGCGCGCTGCGCACCTTCTCGACGTCCACGGCCGCCGGGTAGGTCGCCTCGACATTGGTGCCGCCGGTGAACTCGACCGTGAGGTTCAGGCCGCGCGCGAAGAACAGCCCGATCGACACGACCATAAGTACCGCCGACAGCGTGTACCAGACGCGGCGCGTGGCCATGAACGGGAAGTTGGTGCTCTTGCGGAAAAATTCCACTGTGGTTCCCCTGCGGCCTCAGCCGATCGAGAGCTTGGCCGGCTTGTGGCGGCCGCCGTAGATGAGTGTCAGCAGCGCACGGCTGCCCAGCATGGCCGTGAACACCGAAGTCAGGATGCCCAGCACCAGCACCGTGGCGAAGTTGCGGATCGGGCCGGTGCCGGCGCCCCACAGCACCACGCCGGCGATGAAGGTGGTGAGGTTGGAGTCGAAGATGGCGCTCCAGGCCTTCTCGAAGCCGGCGCGTATCGCCGCCTGCGGCGACACGCCATTGCGCAGTTCCTCGCGCACGCGCTCGTAGATGATCACGTTCGCGTCCACCGCCATGCCGACGGTGAGCAGGATGCCGGCGATGCCGGGCAGCGACAGCGAGGCATCCAGCAGCGACAGCAGCGCCGCCAGCAACACCACGTTGCCCAGCAGCACCACCGAGGCCACCACGCCGAACACGTGGTAGTAGAACATCATGAACAGGAACAGCGCGACCGAACCGATGAGCAGCGCCGTCACGCCGGCGCGGATGTTCTCCGCGCCCAGCGACGGGCCGACGGTGCGTTCGCTGACCGGCACCAGCGTTGCGGCCAGCTGGCCGGAGCGCATCAGCAGCGCCAGTTCCCGCGCCTCGTTCTGGGTGATGCCGGTGATGTTGAACTGGTTGCTGAAAATGCCCTGGATGGTGGCTTCGCTGATCACTTCGCGGCGCTCGACATCGCGCTCGGTCACCTGGCCGGTGACCGGATCGGTGGTCTTCTCGCGCGTCTTCTCGATCAGCACCACGGCCATGGGTTTCTTCAGGTTGGCCGTGGTGACGCGCAGCATCTCGTCGCCGGCCTTGGAGTTCAGGCGGATCGCCACCGCCGGGCCTTCCTGGGTGGTGGTCGTGGAGGCATCCACGAGGTCGGCACCGGTGGCGATGAGCTCGCGCTTGAGCAGCGTGGGCTGGCGGTAGCCGTCCTTCTCGCGATGGAACTCCAGCCGCGAGCCCAGCGGCGCGCGCCCCCGCTGCAGCGCGTCCTGCACGTTGTTCTTCGTGTCAGTGAGGCGGAACTCAAGCGTCGCGACCTTGCCGAGGATGTCCTTCACTTCGGCCGAATTGACCACGCCCGGCAATGACACCGAAACCCGGTTGATGCCCTGCTGGCGCACCTCCGGTTCGGTGACGCCCAGTTCGTTCACGCGATTGCGCAGCGTGATCAGCACCTGGTTGATGGCGCTGCGCTGGCGATCGGTGACCTGCGCAGCGGTGAGCGTGGCGCTCACGTAGGGCACCGGGCCGCTGTCTTCCACCACGAAGGTGGCGTCCGACACGGTCTTCTTCAGCACATCGCGCGCCGCGTCGAGGTCCGTGCCCGCCGGAAAGGTGACCTGGACGCCGTTGCTGACGCCATTGGCCTGCAGCGGTGCCGTATCGGAGAAGGGAATCTTCGCGGCGTTCAGCGCGCGCCGGAAATCCTGGTCGTAGCTTTCGACCAGCTGCTTGATGGCGCTGTTCACGTCCACTTCGTACAGCAGGTACAGACCGCCGCGCAGGTCCAGGCCCAGCGGCATCGGGCGCAGGCCCAGCTTCAGGAAGAAGGATGGCGCGCGTGGTGCGCGTGCCAGTGCCGAAACATAGGTGTCGCTGAGTTTGGAATTGACCGTATCGCGGGCCGTCTGCTGGTCATTGGTCTCGTCGAACAGCAGCATCACGCGGCCTTCGTCGAGGTAGGCGCGCTTGTATTTGGCGCCGGCGGCGGTGACGGTGTCCTCTATTGTCTTCAGGGCTGTGGCATCGATGGCGGCGCGGTCGCGGCGTGCCACCTGCACTGCATGGTCCTCACCGAAGAAATTCGGTGCGGCAATCAGCAGCGCCAGCAGCATCACGACTGCGACGAGAATGTACTTCCAGCGGGCAAACTCAAGCATGACGGACCGATCTCCCCCGAGGCGCTTCTTTGTTGGATCAGGCGCTCTTGTAGGTTCCCTTCGGAACCAGCTGCGTGATCTGCGACTTCTGCAGCTTGATGCGGACGCCATCGGCGATTTCAACCGTGACGAAGGCGTCGCCCACGTCGGTGACCCTGCCCAGGATGCCGCCGGCGGTCACGCACTCGTCGCCCGGGGCGAGCTTGGCGAGCAGGTTCTGGTGTTCCTTGGCGCGCTTCTGCTGCGGGCGGATCAGCAGGAAGTACATCGCCACCAGCATCACACCCATCATCAGGAAGAAGGAGTACGGGCTCTGCTGGGGCGCGGCCCCCGCGGCTTGCGCGTGGGCGTCGGAAATCAGGAAACTCATTGCTCTCGTACCCGGGTGGCGAAAAATGGCCGGGGATTATGCCACAGGGACGTGCGGGAGCCGGCGCGCCATGAAATCCCCGGCGAAAGCCGAAAACCGGCCCTCGTCCAGGGCCTGCCGGACGCGCCGCATCAGCTCCAGGTAGAAAAACAGGTTGTGGATGGTGTTGAGGCGGGCCCCGAGGATCTCGTTGCACTTGTCCAGGTGCCTGAGGTACGCGCGGGAATAGTGGCGGCAGGTGTAGCAGCCGCATTCGGGGTCGATGGGTCCAGTGTCGGCGGTGTGGGCGGAATTGCGGATGTTCAGCACCCCGGTGTGCGTGAACAGGTGGCCGTTGCGGGCATGGCGCGTGGGCATCACGCAGTCGAACATGTCCACGCCGCGCGCCACCGCGGCCAGCAGGTCCTCCGGCCGGCCCACGCCCATCAGGTAACGCGGCCGCTGCGCGGGCAACAATGGCGCCAGGCCCTCGAGCACCGCAAGGCGCACTTCCTCGGGTTCACCCACGGCCAGGCCGCCGATGGCAAGGCCCGGGAAGTCGAGGCGGGTCAGCGCTTCCAGCGAGGCCTGCCGCAACGGCAGGTACATGCCGCCCTGGATGATGCCGAACAGGTTGCCGCGCGGCGGCGCGGGAGCGGTGCGGTAGTAATGCCGGAACGAGCGCTCCGCCCAGCGCATGGAGCGCTCCATGGACTCACGCGCCTGCGCCTCGCTCGCCGGCCATGGCGTGCAGTCATCGAAGCACATGGCAATGTCCGAGCCCAGCGCGCGCTGCACGTCCATGGAATCTTCCGGAGTCAGGCGCACCTGGCTGCCGTCGATGGGCGAGGCAAAGCGCACGCCCTCCTCGCTGATCTTGCGCAGGTCGGCCAGGCTGAACACCTGGAAGCCGCCCGAGTCGGTGAGGATGGGCTTCTGCCAGTGCATGAAGCCATGCAACCCGCCGTGCGCTTCGATGACCTCGGTGCCCGGCCGCAACATCAGGTGGAAGGTGTTGCCGAGGATGATCTCGGCGCCGATGTCGTAGAGCTCTTCCGGCGTCATCGCCTTCACGGTGCCGTAGGTGCCCACCGGCATGAAGGCCGGCGTCTCGATGGTGCCGCGATCAAGCGTGAGCCGGCCGCGCCGCGCGCCCTGTTCGGTCTTCAGAAGCTGGAAGGAAATCATGCGCGCGGCTCTTGTGCCTGCGCCGCGCCGCGCGCGGCAGGTGCCGGCGTCACCCACATGGCATCGCCATAACTGAAGAAGCGGTAGCGTTCGCGCACCGCGTGACGATACGCGGCCAGCACATGGTCGAGTCCGGCGAAGGCCGCGACCAGCATCAGCAGCGTCGATTCGGGCAGGTGGAAATTGGTGATCAGTGCATCCACGACGCGGAAAGCATAGCCCGGCGTGATGAACAGGCGCGTGTCGCCACTGCCGGCGGCAAGCTGGCCCGCGGCCGCGGAGGATTCCAGCGCGCGCGCCACGGTCGTGCCCACGGCCACCACCCTGCCACCACGGGCGCGGGTGGCGTTTACCGCCTCGACCAGCACGGGCGAAACCGTGTAGCGCTCCGCGTGCATCACATGCTGCGCGACATCGTCCACGCGCAGCGGCTGGAAGGTGCCGGCGCCCACATGCAGCGTGACCGCGCCGCGCCGCACGCCGAGCCGATCCAGCCGCGCCACCAGCGCCGCATCGAAATGCAGGCTGGCGGTGGGCGCCGCCACCGCGCCGGGCTCGCGCGCGAAGATGCTCTGGTAGCGCTCGCGATCCGCCACGGCCGCCGCACGGTCGATGTATGGCGGCAGCGGCACATTGCCATGCGCCTCGAAAAAGGCCAGCGCATCGCCGGGGGTTTCGATTTCCCACAGGTCCCCGGCGGCACTGGCCACGCGTTGCACCACGCGCAGCTCGCCGCCGCCGGTGGCGATCGCGAGGTCCGGGCGGATGGGTTTGCTGGCGCGCATCTGCACCCAGGCACGGCGGGCGCCCACGGCGCGTTCGAGGAATATCTCGACGCGGCCACCGGAGGGCTTGGTGCCGAACAGGCGTGCCGCCACCACGCGCGTCTCGTTGAAGACCATCAGGTCTTCCGGACGCAGCAGCTGCGGCAGGTCGGTGAACTGGCGGTCAGCGAGCGCACCGGTAACGCCATCCAGTGACAGCAGGCGGCTGGCGGAACGTTCAGGCAGCGGCGCCTGGGCGATCAGCTCCGGCGGAAGTTCGTAGTGGAAATCGGCACGGCGCATGGGGGCGCGCATCGTAACCGATGCACGCCCCGGCCGACTCAGTCCTCAGTTGCCGCGGCGCTGCTCGATGACCACCTCACGTTCATCCCGGCGCGCGCCAGCGCCATTGGGCATGGTGATCTCGATGTCCTGCGCCTTGCGATCCCGCTGCACGCGCAGCTTGAGTTTCTCGCCGTCGCCATAGGAGCGCAGGATGCGGCCCGCGTGCTGCGCGGAAGTCGGCTCGCGGCCGTCGATGGCCAGGATCACGTCGCCGTCCTGCAGCCTGAAGGCTGAATTCGCGCCAGCGCGCACCACCAGCACCCCGGACTTCACACCGAAGTAGCCGCCGAGCTTCTCGGACAAGGTGGCGAACTCCATGTCGCGGAAGCGGGTGCCGTCATCCGGACCCCCGCCCGCGGTGCGGATCTCGAGGCGACGTTCACCGGGCGTGCCAGGCACCGTGGTAGTTCCGGCGAAGTTGCGGGCGGACAACATCTGCGACAACAGCACCGCCGGCGCGGATCGTGGCGTCACGTCGAAGTTCATCTTCTTGCCATCGCGCAACACGCCCACCTGCACCTTCAGGTTCGGCTCCATCTGGCCCATCCGGTCCACCAGCGCGCGGTTCGGATCCTCTTCCCTGCTCAGGTCCTGGCCGCCAATGGAGGTGATGATGTCGCCCACCTTGATGCCGGCCTCCTCCGCGGCGCCACCGGGACTGACCGACTGCACGTGTGCACCATCTTTCTTCTGCTCGGAATCGAGCCCCACGCCGAGCAAGGCGCGCGGCTGTCGCGCGCCTTCAACGCGATAGACGCTGCGCCCCATTTCGCCGGAGAGCCGGGCCACTTCCGCCGTCGCCATCTCCAGGCGCCGACGCGCCTCCTCCAGCTGTCGCTGCAGATCCGCCTGCCGCGGGGGTTGTCCGGCCTGCGGCGGCTGCGGAGGACGTGGTGCGGGTCGCGGTTGTTCACCAGCCGCGCTCCAGCCTGGCAACGCACCCACCGCAATGGCGGCGAGCAGGGTCTTGCGAAATGCGTTCATGGTTCGAGCTCCTGGGTTCATCACAAACTGAGCAGCGCCTGCGCATAACTGACGCGCTGCAGGGATTCATTTATCTGCGCACGAGTGGATTCCATCTGCCGCAGCCGTTCCGGCGGCGCCGCGTACGCACGTGCGGCGGAAATCTGTGCGTCCAGCAGTGCGATGTGGTCTTCCAGCGCGCTGGTGATCTCGAACTGGCCCAGGTCCACCAGCGCGGGCTGGTGAGGGCCTTGCGGCGGCGTGTCTTCCACTGCGGGGACGGTGAACACCACCGCGGCCGGCAGCTCGGGTTGCGTCATCAGCGCCAGCATTCCCACCAGTCCCAGCACGGCCACCGACGCAGCGATGCTCCACACGGTGGCACGTTGCCGCCGCTGCGCGGTGGTGCGGCGGCGTTCGAATTCCTCGAAGGCGAAAGGTGGCACGGTGCGCGTTGCGTCCGACAGGCGTCGCAGATCCATGGAATGAGTCATCGGATTACCCTCTGCGCAGCAATGCCCGCAGCCGGCAGGGTCGACGCTGCGGGACGGTGCTCGGCCAGCTGCGCGCGCAACTGCGCATGGGCGCGCGACAGCCGGGATTTGGAGAAGCTCACGCTGCGGCCGAACTGGGCCGCGATCTCCTCGTGGTTCATGCCCTCCACGTCATGCATCCAGACGATGGCGCGGGCAATTTCCGGCAAACGCGCCAGCGCGCGCTCCAGGTCGATCAGTTCGGGTAGTGGATCGTGCGCCACCAGCCCGTCGGGCAGCAGCCGCGCATCCTCTTCTCCGGGCAGCACCGCGACCAGCGCCTGGCGCGCCCGCTGCCACGGCGAACGCAGGAACATCAGGCATTGGCGCAGCGCCACTGCCGTGCCCAGGCACCGAATGGTGCCTCGCCGCGGAACTGCGGCAGCTGGCGCAACAGGCACACCATGCAATCCTGGAATACGTCCTCGGCGGCAGCATGGCTGCGCACCAGCCGGCGAATCAGCGCGAAGACCGGGCCCGCGGCCTGGTCGTAGACCATGCGCTGGGCGGCGCGGTCGCCCGCCCCAGCCCGGCGCAGGCAGTCCTCGGTCAGCGTGATCGCCAGGAAGCGGCTCATGCCCCCCAAGATGCGCCAGGGCGGGCAAAGGTCGCAGCCCTTCGCCGATTAAGAATCGGATACCATGCGCCCGCTTTCCCGCATGCCCGTGTGGCGGAACTGGTAGACGCAGCAGACTCAAAATCTGCCGATCGCAAGGTCGTGTCCGTTCGATTCGGACCACGGGCACCAAGGGTGGCGCCCGCCCGGGCTGGTCAGCCCACGTCGAGGATGACGCTGGTGGTGGCGGACTCCCGCTCCATCAACGTCGCGATCGCCGCATCCAGCGGCTCGGCCTTGCCGAACAGATACCCCTGGCCGAAATCGATGCCGAGCTTGCGCAGCAGCTCGGACTGCTCGGTGGTCTCCACATGCTCGCCCACCGTCTGCAGCACGAAGTCGCGGGCCAGCTGCACGATGCCCTTCACGGCGGCCTCGGAACGCTTGTTGGTGGTGATGTCGTGGATGAAGCTGCCGTCGATCTTCAGGCGCGTCACCGGCAGTTGATGCACGTAGGCCAGCGAGTTGGCGCCGGTGCCGAAATCGTCGATGGCGATGCCGCAGCCGGCCGCGCGCAGGCGTCGCATGGCGTCGCCGGCGCGTGCCAGGTTCGCCAGCGCCACCTGCTCGGTCACCTCCACCACGATGCAGCCAGGCACGATCTTCGAGCGGCGCAGTTCGTCGATGAAATGCGCGGTGAACTCGGCATCGCACAGCGACTGGCCGGACACATTGATGGACACGGTGATGCGCTGGCGTGCCAGCACCTCGCGGTGCGGGGCCAGGATGAAGAAAGCCTGGTCAACGACATAGCGGTCGAGCACGGAGATCAGCTGGTGCCGCTTTGCCACCTCGATCAGCTGCGCCGGGTAGGTCTGCTCCTGCTTGCCGCGCATGCCGCGCGGCTTCAGCAGCAGCTCGAAACCCAGCGGATGCTTGCCATCGCGCAGCGACACGATGGGCTGCGCATGCAGCTGCAGCTCGCCGGAGGCGATGGCCTCCAGCAGGTCGTTGGCCGCCAGGTCCTCGTCGTGGCGGCGGATCAGCGTGGCATCGTCATGCTGGCGGGTCTCGATGCGCGAGCGACCCTGTTCCTTGGCCAGTTCCAGCACCAGATCCGCGGACAGCAGCGTCTGGTCCAGCGTGTCGGGCGAGAGATCGTAATCGACGATGCCGCAGGTGCAGGACAGGCGCGCGGCATCGGCCTGGCCTTCGACTGCCGCGTTGGCCAGTGCATGCTGGATGCGTTCCACGATGCGCACCGCGCCGGTGGCATCGAAGTGCGGCACCATCACCGCGAACTTGCCGCCGTCCAGGCGTGCCACCAGCGAGCCTTCCGGCAGCAGCGGCGCGGCCAGCAGGCGTCCGAAGGCAACGATGGCCTCGTCGCCGCCGGCCACGCCGCGGGTGTGGTTGATGCGGCCCAGGCCGTCGAGGTCGGCCAGCAGCAGCGAGCCGGTGGTCTGCTCGCACTGCGCGATGGCCGTGCGCAGACCGAAGCGCGACAGGTGTCCGGTGGACAGGTCCACCTCGCGCAGCAGGCGGCGCGCGAGCCTCAGGCACTGCACCTGCGCCAGTACCGCGGACCAGGTGTCGAAGCGGGTCGATTCGAACGCGCGCGCGAACACCAGCCATGCCGGCGAGCGCGCCGAGCCCAGGTCCACCGAGGTGATGAGCTGGCGGCAGGTGGCGCCGGTTTCGTCACTCTGGACGATGCGGCCGAGGCCATCCTGGGAATCCGGCTGCGCGCCGAGGCGCCCGGGCAGCTGCGCGAACTCGGCGGCGATGGCAGTGGGGACGGGCGCGTCCTGCGCGGCGACGGCCACGCGCAGCCCGCAGGCCGGCATCCACAGCAGCACGGCTTCGACTTCCATGCGGCGCGCCGCGTCGCGCAGCACGTCGACCAACGGCGCGCGCTGGCCAACCCGCCGCCGCATCTCGCGCCCGAGCCGCATCAACGACAGGTCCGAACTGTGCCGGCCGGTCGTGCTGGTATCCTTCGATTCCATTCGAGATTTGCCGCTGTTAACCCACAGCAATGATGGGCCGGCGGCCAGTGTCGGGGATGTGATGACCGTCGCAGCCAGCCTTCCGGAACCCGCAATGGAAAAGCGCTTCTGTACATATTGCGGACAACCCACCGTGGTCACGGTACCGGCGGGGGAAAACCGCCCGCGCCGCTTCTGCCCGGCCTGCCGGTCCGTGCACTACGACAATCCGCTGGTAGTGGTGGGCTGCGTGCCGGAATACCAGGGAAAGATCCTGATCTGCCGCCGCGCCATCGAACCGCGCCGCGGCTACTGGACCCTGCCGGCCGGCTTCATGGAACTGGGCGAGACGATGCAGGACGGTGCGGCGCGTGAATGCCTCGAGGAGGCCATGGCACAGGTGGACATCGGCTCGCCGCTGGCGCTGATGAATGCGCCGGACTCGGGGCAGGTACATGTCTATTTCCGCGCCCTGATGTCCGCGGCGACATATGGCGCGGGCGAGGAAAGCCTGGAGGCGAAGCTGGTGGACGAGGCGGATATTCCCTGGGGCGAGCTGTCCTTCCCCACCGTCCGCTACGCCCTGCAGCAGTACCTGGCGGACCGCGCGGCGGGCACCGAGGGCTTCCATGTCACCACGCTGGGGCGGCGCGATCCGGAGTGAAATCCCCTACAATCGCGCGCCTGACCATCGCTGGAGCCCGCATGACCTTCGTCGTTGGCGAAAACTGCATCAAGTGCAAATACATGGACTGCGTGGAAGTCTGCCCGGTGGACTGCTTCCACGAGGGCCCGAATTTCCTGGTGATCGATCCGGATGAGTGCATCGACTGCACGCTGTGCGAGCCGGAGTGCCCCGCCGAGGCCATCTTCTCCGAGGACGAAGTCCCCGAGGACCAGAAGGAATTCACCAGGCTCAACGCCGAACTGGCGAAGAACTGGCCGGTGATCACCGAGAAGAAGCCGGGCCCCGCCGACGGCAAGGAATGGGACGGCAAGCCGGGCAAGAAGGCGCTGCTGGAGCGCTGAACCTCAGTTCGACTGTTTCGCCGCCGCGAGGCTGGTATTGATGTGCGCCAGCAGATCGGCTGGCGCGAGGTAGCCCGGCACCAGCTCGCCGTTTTCCAGCACGATGCCCGGCGTGCCCGACACGCCCAGGTCGTGTCCCAGCTTGTAGTCGCGCGCCACCGGCGTGCTGGCGCAGCGCTTCATGTCGATGGGTTTGTCGCTCTTGGCCAGCGTCATGGCCTTGTTGCGGTCCGGTGCGCACCACACTGCCTCGGCCTTGTACCAGGACTCGGTGTCCGGGCCGGTGCGCGGGAAGAACAGGTAGCGCACGCGGATGCCGAGCTTGTTGTAGTCGGCAACCTGCTCGTGCAGCTTGCGGCACCACGGGCAGTCGATGTCGGTGAACACGGTGATGGTGTGCTTGCTGCTGGCCGGCCCGAACACCAGCATCTCGGATTCCGGCACGGCAGCCAGCTGCGCCAGCCGCAATTCGTTGCGCCGTGCCTCGGACAGGTTCGGGAAATCACCCTTGTCGTTGACCTGGTAGAGGTCGCCCGAGAACACGTACTTCGCGTCGGCGGTGATGTAGGACAGGTCGGTGCCATGGGTGAGCTCGTAGACGCCGGGCACCGGCGTTGCGCGCAGATCCTCGGGCCTCGCTCCGGGGATCCTGGCAGCCAGCGCCACGCGTGGATCATCCGCCTTGATGCCGACCGCCGGGGCCGCGGCAACCGCTGCCGCGGTGACGGACTGGTGCGCGACTTCGGCTTGCGCACCCTTGCTGTCGCCACAGGCCATCAGCGGCGACAACGCGGCACACAGCAGCAGCAGGCGGGTTTTCATGGGCGCGAGTCTAGCAACGCGCAATGCCGTAGGCGAGCGGCGTCAGCCGCGCGGATGATGCCGCGAATGCAGGTCCTTCATGCGCTCGCGGGCCACGTGCGTATAGATCTGCGTGGTCGACAGGTCGCTGTGGCCCAGCAGCATCTGCACCACGCGCAGGTCGGCGCCATGATTCAGCAGGTGCGTGGCGAAGGCATGCCGCAGCGTGTGCGGCGAGAGTTCCTTCTCCACATTCGCCTTGCGCGCATAGCGCTTGATGATGTGCCAGAAGGCCTGGCGCGTCATGTGGTCGCCGCGGCGGGTCGGGAAGAGATAGTCGGTGCTGCGGTCGAGCAGGATCTCGCCACGGCCGGTGCCGATGAACTCGCGCAGCCAGCGCACCGCTTCCTCGCCCAGCGGGATGAGCCGCTCGCGATCGCCCTTGCCGTGCACGCGCAGCACGCCTTGGTTGAGGTTCAGCTGTGAATACTTCAGCGAGACCAGTTCCGACACGCGCAGCCCGGTGGCGTACAGCACTTCGAGCATGGTGCGGTCGCGCGCGCCCAGCGGATCGGCGACCACCGGCGCGTTCAGCAGCGACTCGACCTCCTCCTCGGTCAGCGACTTGGGCAGCGAGCGGCCGATCTTCGGCATCGCGATCTGCGCGGTGGGATCATCCCGCAGCGAACCTTCGCGCAGCAGGTGACGATAGAAGCGACGGAACGACGAAAGCTGTCGTGCCGTCGAGCGCGGCCTGGCACCGGATTCGACTCGCCATGCGATGAATCCGAGCAGGTCGGCGCGCGTAGCCTGGGTGATCAGCGTGCCGCGCGCAGCGAGCCACCGCGACAGTGCCATGAGGTCGGCCCGGTAAGCCGCCAGCGTGTTCGCAGACAGGCCGCGCTCCATCCATGCGCCGTCGAGGAAGCGGCTCACGGCCGGATCGACGACGTCTGCGGTGGATTTGGCCACGGCGTTGCTGGCGGTCTTGGTCACTGGGTTCTTCCGGGTGGGACTCATGGCGGAGATCTGTAGGAGGAGTATCGCCACCGGCAGGTGGGTACTGCGTGATGCCCTTCACAGCTGGGCTCAAGCGTTAACATAAAGAGAAGCCGATCACAGATTACACCCCGACCTCCCCGATTTACCTTGGCGAAAAACCAGAACCCGCCGCGTTGGCTGCTGCTCCCTTACGCCGCATGGGCTTGCGGGGTTTTCCTGCTGCTGGGACTCACCGTGCTGCTGCTGATCCTGCCTGTGCCATGGCTGTCACTGCGTCGCCGCATGGCGCGCGGCGCGGCGCGGCTGGTACTGCGCGCCTGCTGGATGCCGCTGCAGGTACGGCATCTGGAAAACCTGCCGGCCACGCCCTGCGTGGTGGTTGCGAACCACGCCAGCTATCTGGATGGCGTGGTGCTGTTCGCGGCCCTGCCGCCGAGTTTCGGCTTCGTGATCAAGCGCGAGGTGAGCAACATTCCGCTCGCCAACCTGCTGCTCCGGCGCATCGGCTCGCACTTCGTTGCCCGCGACAGTGGCCACAAGGGCGCGCGCGATACGCGCAAGCTGCTCAAGCGCGCGCATGCCGGCGGCGCGCTGGCGTTCTTTCCCGAAGGCACCTTCCAGCTGCAGCCGGGCCTGGCCGCCTTTCGCAGTGGTGCCTTTGCCATCGCCGCCAGGACGCAGCTGCCCATCGTGCCGGTGGCCATACGCGGCACGCGCGCGGCGCTGCCCGCCAACAGCTTCATGCCGCGGCCCGGACGAATCAGTGTGGAACTCGCGCCACCACTGGCGCCGCCAGCCTCCACTGCGTCTGAAGATCTCGGTGCCGCGCGTCGTGCGGCGCGACGGGCCATCCTCGCGCGCATCGATGAAGCGGACCTGGCGCCGCAGGACTGAAAAGCCTGTGCACGTGCGCAGCGGTTGCCTAGACTGCGCGCCAATGATCGAACGCGACACACTTGAATACGATGTGCTGGTGATCGGCGCTGGGCCAGCCGGCCTCGCCGCTGCGATCCGCGTGAAGCAACTCGAGCCAGCACGCAGCGTCTGCGTGCTGGAGAAGGCGGCCAGCATCGGCGGCCACAGCCTGTCGGGTGCGGTGCTGGAGCCGGGTCCGCTGGATGCGCTGTGGCCCGGCTGGCGCGCCGACCAGCCGGCGCTGTGCCAGCCCGTGGCGCGCGATGAATTGCGCTTGCTCACAGCCAGTGGTTCGCTGCCACTGCCAGTGCCCGCATCGCTGCGCAACCACGGCAACTTCATCGTGTCGCTGGGGCAGCTGCTGCCGAAGCTCGCGCAGCATGCCGAAAGCCTCGGCGTGGAAGTGCTGCCCGGCTTCGCGGCCGCGGCGCCGCTGTTCACCGCGGACGGCGCGGTGGCCGGCGTGCGCATCGGCGACATGGGCTTGGACGCCGACGGCAACCCCACTGCCGATTTCGCACCCGGCCCCGAGATTCGCGCGCGCACCACCATCGTCAGCGAAGGCTGCCGCGGGAGCCTCGCGCAGCAACTGATCGGCCAGTTCGGACTGGACGCCGGGCGCTCTCCGCAGACCTATGCGCTGGGTTTCAAGGAATTGTGGCAACTGCCAGCCGGACGCGGCGAACCCGGGCTGGTGCAGCACACGCTTGGCTGGCCACTGGATGCGGCGAGCTATGGCGGCAGCTTCCTGTACCACCTGCCCGGCGACCAGGTGTACGTGGGTTACGTGGTCGGTCTGGATTACCTCGATCCGCGGCTCGCGCCCTTCGAGGCCTTCCAGCAGTTCAAGCATCATCCGACGGTCGCGCCATTGCTTGCCGGGGGCGAGATCCTTGCAGCCGGTGCCCGCACCATCGCGGCGGGCGGCTGGCAATCGCAGCCGCGGCTGGACATGCCCGGCGCACTGCTGGCCGGCGATGCCGCCGGCACGCTGAACTTCGCGAAGATCAAGGGCATCCACCAGGCCCTGCGTTGCGGGATGCTGGCCGCGGAGCATTTGCATGAAACCGGTGGCACGGCCGGCTTCGATGCACGCTGGCGCGCCTCGGCCGGCGGCCAGGAATTGCGCCAGGTGCGCAACATCAAGCCCGGCTTCAAGCGGGGGCTGTGGTGGGGACTGGCCAACGCCGCCTTCGAGACCGCGACCCGCGGTCTCGCGCCGTGGACGCTGGTGAACCACGGCAACCGCGCCATGCTGCAGCTGGATGAATACATCCCGCCCGCACGCGCCTGGCAACCGCGCACCCTGCCGCCGCGTGACCGCCTCGCTTCGGTGTACTTCGCCAGCACCGTGCACGACGAATCGCAACCCGCGCACCTGCATGTCGCGGACACCACGCTGTGTGCCACGCGCTGCGCCAGCGAGTATGGCAACCCCTGCACGCGCTTCTGCCCCGCGGGCGTGTACGAGATGGTCGATGACGGCGCCGGCAAGCGCCTGCAGGTGAACGCCGCCAACTGCGTGCACTGCAAGGCCTGCGACATCAAGGACCCCTACGGTGTCATCACCTGGACCGTGCCGGAAGGCGGCAGCGGCCCGAACTACTCGAACCTGTGAACACGCCGGAGGACGACAACGAGATTGCCGTCACCCGCCCGCAGAAAGCCGGGCGGCTGTCGGCACTGCGCACCGCGCTGGACGAAGGCGCGGTGCGTTCGGCCGAGCGCATGATCAATACGCTGCATCCGGCCGAGATCGCGCAGCTGCTGGAATCCCTGCCACCGAAGCGCCGCGAGCTGGTGTGGGAGATGACCGACCCGGAAACCGACGGCGACGTGCTGCTGGAACTGTCCGAGGACGTGCGCACGCAGCTGATCCGCGAGATGGATGCGGAGGAGCTGGCCGCGGCCACCGAGAACCTGGAAGTCGATGACCTGGCGGACCTGCTGGCCGACCTGCCCGAAACCGTCACGCAGCAGCTGCTGCGGAACATGGACCAGCAGGACCGCGAGCGGCTGTCGCGCGTGCTGTCCTGGCCGGAGGACACCGCTGGCGGCCTGATGAGCACCGACACGGTGAGCGTGCGCGCCGACGTGTCGCTGGAAGTGGTGCTGCGCTATCTGCGATTGCGCGGCGAACTGCCCGAACCCACGGATCGGCTGTTCGTGGTGGACCGCAGCGACCGCTTCCTCGGCACGCTGACGCTGGCGCGCCTGCTCACCGAGGACACGGACAAGCTGGTGGGTGTGTGCCTCGATCCCGACGCCACGCGCATCGCACCGGAGCAGCCGGCGCGCGAGGTATCGCAGCTGTTCCGCGACCGCGACCTGTTGTCCGCACCAGTGGTGGACGAGCAGGGCCTGCTGCTCGGCCGCATCACCGTCGACGACGTGATGGACGTGATCACCGAGGAAGCAGCGCACGAAGTGATGGCCGGCGCCGGCCTGCGCGACGAGGAAGACGTATTCGCCTCTGTGTTGCCGGCCACGCGCCGGCGCCTGCTGTGGCTGGGCATCAACCTCCTCACCGCCAGCATGGGTGGACTCGTGGTGCAGCGCTTCGAGGGCACCATCGAAAAGGTGGCCGCGCTGGCCGTGCTGATGCCCATTGTCTCCAGCATGGGTGGTATCGCCGGCACGCAGACCGTCACGCTGATCATCCGCGGCCTCGCACTCGGGCAGGTGCAGTGGCGCGACGCGCGCTGGCTGCTGTGGCGCGAGCTGGGCATCAGCGCGCTGACCGGCACCGCCATGGCGGTGGTGGTGGGCGGCATCACCATCGCGTGGCTGGGCACATGGAGCATCGCCCCCATCATCGGCACGGCCATGCTGGTGAACCTGTTCGCCGCGGCCATAGTCGGCGTGATGGTGCCTCTGACGCTGAAACGGCTGGCGATCGACCCGGCGCTGTCGGCGGGCGTGATCCTGACGATGTTCACCGACTGCATCGGCTTCGCGACGCTGCTGGGGCTGGGGACTCTGTTCCTCGTCTAGGCCGGCACAGCCGGCGGCGCAATGGGTGGCACTGGCTGTGCCACTTCCGGCGCGGGAGGCGCCGACAGCAATTCGCGGATATCAGCGGCACGGGCGAGCGTGTCCCGCCGCCCCAGCGCGATCAGCGCACGCGTGTACTCGCCCTCGAACATCAGGTAGCTCGCCAGCTGTGCACCCGCGGTGCTGCTGGCGCCGCTCACCCGCAGCAGCGCCCGCAATGCCGGCGGCAGGCTCGCGAGGTGCTCGGCCGCGATCTCGCGCGGATCGCGCGAGGGGGTGAGGAACACGATCTTCTCCACCACGCGCGAGCCCGGCAGCAGCAAGGGTTGCAGGCCCAGTACCTGGTTCACGCGCTCGATGCGCTCCAGGTCGCTGTAGATCTGGTCGGTGAACAGGTTGTCCAGCGCGAAGCCGGCCAACTGGCCCAGCGTCGGGGCCGCGCGCGGCCCCGAGCGGCGCTCGGAAACGCCGCCATCGCGCGCAGCGCGCATGCCGATGATCAGCATGCGGTTCGCGCCCAGGCGCAGCGCTGGCGCCAGCGGTGCCATCTGTCGCACTGCGCCGTCACCGTAGAACTCCTCGCCGATCTGTTCCGGCGGGAACATCAGCGGCACCGCCATGCTGGCCATCAGGTGCGACAGCGTCAGCCGCATGCGCCGGCCCACGTGGTTGTAGTCGCTCCATTCGGACAGGCCCGCCTGGCCTTCGAAGAAGGCCACAGAACGCGCCGTGGCGAACTCGGTGCTGCACAGGGCCAGCGCATCCAGCCAGCCATGGCGGATGCTGCGCCCCACACCGCGCCAGCGCACCTCGCGCTTGAGCAGCTCGCGCAGCGGCGTGTTGTCGAACAGCGAACGCGGTGCACGCACCAGCAATCCGCCTGACACCAGCGACAGGATCCAGTGCAGACCGGTGCGCACCATGCTGCGGCGGCGGACATCGAACACCTGGCTGGTGCGGAAATTCGCCCACACATGTTCGATGGCGGCCACCGCCTGGTGCCAGTGCTCGGCACGCGCCGCCAGCACCGCGGCTGCCACTGCGCCTGCCGAAGTGCCGAGGATCACGCGAAACGGGTTTGCCTGTTGCGGCAACAGCTCGGCCACTGCCTTGAGCACCCCGACCTGGTAGGCGGCGCGCGCGCCACCGCCGGTGAGGATCAACGCGGTCACAGGCGGCTGCGATGGCGGCTGGATTTCCATGCGTGCAGTGATTATCGTCCGCCAAACGATCCTCACGCGACACCCAGTTAGTCAGGAGTAGCTATGCGCTCACGTTTCCTGTCCGCGCTCATCCCCATGGCCTTCGCCATAACGTGCTCGACCATGGCCACCACGGCCATCGCCCAGGCACCCCGCCAGGCACCTGCGCCAATACCGGGCCAGGCCGCCAAGCCGATGGCCGGCCAGGCCGCACCGGAGTTCAAGCTGGTGGACCAGAACGGCAAATCCCACACGCTGGCCGAGTTTAAGGGCAAGTGGGTGGTGGTGTACTTCTACCCCAAGGACCAGACGCCGGGCTGCACCAACCAGGCCTGCTCCTTCACCGAGAACGTGTTTGCCTTCAGGAAGGCCAATGCGCAGATCCTCGGCATCAGCGTGGATGACGAGGCCTCGCACAAGGCCTTCGAGAAGGCGCTGTCGACCAACGCCAGGATCTCCGCCGCCAACCAGAAGGACATCGTGGAGCACGGCCTGCCCTTCCCGCTGCTGGCGGACCCGACCATGGAGACGGCGAAGAAGTACGGCGTGCTGACGGCGCGCGGCAATTCGATGATCGCCTCGCGCAACACCTTCCTGATCGACCCCACCGGCAAGGTGGCGAAGTTCTACGACGTCACGCAGGACAAGCTCGATGGCCATTCGGCCGAGCTGCTGGCCGACATCGAGGCGTTCAAGAAAAAGGGCTGATCGCCCTTCGGCGCGCGGGACCGGCCCTCAGGCCTGGTCCCGCCTGACGCGCAGGATCTGCATCGAGTTCGTGCCGCCCTGCACCCCTGACAGCTCACCCTTGGTCAGGATGATGGTGTCCCCCACGTCCACCAGCCCGCGGCTCAGCAGCTGGTCGAAGACCGCCTGGTACATGTGCACCGGGTTGCCGTGGGTCACGTCGAACAGCACCGGATAGACCCCGCGATACAGCGTCACGCGGCTGCGCGTCACTTCCTGGCGCGTGAAGGCGAAGATGGGGATGTCCGCGCGGATGCGGCTCATCCACAGCGGCGTCAGGCCGGATTCCGTCAATGCGACGATGGCCTTGGGATGCATGTGCGCGGCGGTGTACATCACCGCCCGCGCGATGGCTTCCTCGGTGTTCTGGATCTCGCCTTCCATGCGCCGCGGACGGTGCTGCTGGCCGGATTCATATTTCTCCGCGCCCAGGATGACATCCGACATGGCCTGCACGGCCTTCACCGGGTACTTGCCGGCCGCGGTCTCGGCCGACAGCATCACCGCGTCGCTGCCGTCCAGCACGGCATTGGCCACGTCGCTGACCTCGGCGCGCGTGGGCACCGGGCTCACGATCATGGATTCCATCATCTGCGTAGCGGTGATGACGATGCGGTTGGCGGCCTGTGCCTGCGCGATGATGGTTTTCTGCAGGCCCATCAGCGCCGCATAGCCCATCTCCACGCCCAGGTCGCCGCGCGCCACCATCACCGCATCGGCGGCCGCGAGGATGTCCGACAGGTTGTCGATGGCCTCGTGGCGCTCGATCTTGGCCACCACATGCGCGGTGCCCTTCCACTTGCGCAGCTCGGCCTGCGCGCGCCGGATATCGCCGGCATTGCGCGCAAAGGAAACGGCGAGGAAATCCACGCGCATTTCCGCGGCGAGCTGGATGTATTCCAGGTCCTTGTCGGTCAGTGCCGGCGCGGACAGGCCGCCGCCCTGCTTGTTCAGGCCCTTGCGGTTGGACAGCTCGCCACCGGCGCGGGTGACGCACTCCACGCGCGTCGCGGACACCGACAACACTTCCAGCACGATGTAGCCATCGGCCAGCAGCAGCGTGTCCCCGGCCCTGACGTCCTTGACCAGGTCCTTGTATGCGCAGCCCACCTCGCGCTCGTTGCCCGCGTTTGGATCCAGCGCGATGTCCAGCGCGAAGGGCTGGCCCTCGGCCAGCACGATGCGGCCCTTCTCGAAGCTTTCGATGCGGATCTTGGGTCCGGACAGGTCCGCGAGGATGCCCACTGGCCGGCCGGCCTTTTCAGCCGCGGCGCGCACTGTCAGCACGCGGCGGCGTTGCTCTTCCTTGCCGCCATGCGAGAAATTGATGCGGGCGACGTCGAGGCCGGCGCGCACCATTTCCTCCAGCACACCCGGCTCGTCGGTGGCCGGGCCCAGCGTGGCAACGATCTTGGTCCTGCGCAGGAATGTGTTCTTGTCGGTCACGATTTACCCCGCGGCCCGTTCTTCGAGTGCCGCAACAGCCGGCAGGCGCTTGCCTTCCACGAACTCGAGGAAGGCGCCTCCACCGGTGGAAATGTAGGAAATACCTTCTTCGACGCCGTATTTCCCGATGGCGGCCAGCGTATCGCCGCCGCCGGCCAGCGAGTAGGCCTTGCTCTGCGCGATGGCGTTGGCGATGACGCGCGTACCCTCGCCGAACTGGTCGAATTCGAACACGCCCACCGGGCCGTTCCACAGCACGGTGCCGGCCTCCGCGATCAGCTTCGCGAAGCGTTCGGCCGTGTCCGGGCCGATGTCGAGGATCATCTCGCCGGCGTGCACGGCATCGACGCCCCGCACATCGGCATGCGCGGTGGCGGCGAACTCGGTGGCCACCACCACATCGGTGGGCAGCGGGATATCCGCGCCGCGCTCCCTGGCACGCGCCAGCAGCTTGTGGCAGGTGTCGAGCATGTCCAGTTCGGCCAGCGACTTGCCGACGCCGACGCCGGTTGCGGCGAGGAAGGTATTGGCGATGCCGCCACCGACGATCAGCCGGTCCACCTTCTCCAGCAGCGCCTCCAGGATGGTCAGCTTGGTGCTGACCTTCGAGCCCGCCACGATCGCCACCAGCGGCCGCGCCGGCTTTTCCAGCGCGCGTTCCAGCGCATCGAGCTCACCCTCCAGCAGCGGACCGGCGCAGGCCACCGGCGCGAAGCGCGCCACGCCATGCGTCGAACCTTCGGCGCGGTGCGCGGTACCGAAGGCATCCATCACGAACACATCGCACAGCGCCGCGTAGCGCTTCGCGAGGTCTTCCTTGTCCTTCTTCTCGCCCTTGTTGAAGCGCACGTTCTCGCACAGCACGGCATGGCCGGGCTCGACGTTCACGCCATCGAGGTAGTCCCTGACCAGCGGCACCTTCTGGCCCAGCAGGCCCGACAGGTGATCGGCCACCGGCGCCAGCGACAGTTGCGGATCCGGGTTGCCCTCCTCGGGACGGCCCAGGTGCGACAGCAGGATCACGCGCGCGCCCTTGCCGAGCGCCAGCTTGATGGTGGGCAGTGCCGCACGGATGCGCGCGTCGCTGGTCACGGCGCCGTCCTTCACCGGCACGTTCAGATCCTCGCGGATCAGCACTCGCTTGCCGGCGAGGTCCAGCTGGCTCATCCGCAGGACTTTCACCTTACTTCGCCCGGGCCCAGGCCAGCGTCGTGTCCAGCATGCGGTTGGAAAAGCCCCACTCGTTGTCGTACCAGGCGCACACCTTCACGAGGCCGCCGTCGATGATCTTGGTCAGCGTGGCGTCATAGGTGGAGGAAGCCGGGTCGTGGTTGTAGTCGATGGAGACGAGCTGCGCCTCGGTGTACACCAGCACGCCCTTCAGCGGCCCGGAAGCCGCGGCCTTCACCAGCGAGTTGATCTCCTCGACGGTGGTGGCGCGCTTCGGCTTGAACACCAGGTCCACCAGCGACACATTGATGGTGGGCACGCGGATGGCGAAGCCATCGAGCTTGCCCTTCAGCTCCGGCAGCACCAGGCCCACCGCGGCGGCGGCGCCGGTCTTGGTCGGAATCATCGACATCGTGGCCGAACGGGCGCGGCGGATGTCCTTGTGGAACACATCGGTCAGCACCTGGTCATTGGTGTAGGAGTGGATGGTGGTCATCAGGCCGGATTCGATGCCCACGCTGTCATTCAGCACCTTGGCCAGCGGCGCGAGGCAGTTGGTCGTGCAGGAGGCATTGGACACCACCGTCATGGCCGAGGTCAGCGTGTTGTGGTTCACGCCGTACACCACGGTGCCGTCCACGTCCTTCTCGCCCGGCGCCGAGATCAGCACCTTCTTCGCGCCACCGGCGATATGCGCACCGGCCTTGGCCTTGCTGGTGAAGATGCCGGTGCACTCGTAAACGAAATCCACGCCCAGCGAGCCCCAGGGCAGCCTGGCCGGATCACGCTCGGCGAACACCTTGATGCGGTCGCCGTTGACCACGATGGAATCACCGTCCACGCCCACCTCGCCGGGGAACTTGCCATGCGCGGTGTCGTACTTCGTCAGGTGTGCGTTGGTGGCCGGATCGCCCAGGTCGTTCACTGCCACGATCTGGATCTCGCTGGTGCGCTTCGCTTCATACAGCGCGCGCAGGATGTTGCGGCCGATGCGTCCGTATCCGTTGATGCCTACCTTGATCGCCATGGGGTGTTTTCCTTTAGAAGAGTTCGAGTACGGTCTGTTGAAGCCTGTCGGGTGTCAGGCCGAAGTGCGTGTACAGGTCGGAGGCTTTGCCCGAGGCACCGAAGCTGTCGAGGCCCAGCACGCGGCCGCCGCTGCCAACGTATTTCCACCAGCCCAGCGTGGCGCCGGCCTCGATGGCCACGCGCCGCGTCACCGCCGCCGGCAGCACCGCCTCGCGGTAACCAGCGTCCTGGCGGTCGAAGGTGTCGGTGCTGGGCATGGACACCAGCCGCACGCGACGCCCGGCGGCGTTCAGCGCATTCACCGCGGTCGCCGCAATGGTTACCTCGGAACCGGTGGCGATGACGATGGCTTGCGGCGCTCCCGATGGTTCGATCAGCACGTACGCACCGCGGCTGATGGCGATGCCCTGCTCGCGCGTGCGCGGCTGTTGCGGCAGCGCCTGGCGCGTCAGCACCAGTGCAGTCGGGCCGTCGGCACGGCCGATGGCCATGGCCCAGGCGACGGCGGTCTCGCAGGCATCCGCCGGCCGCCACAGCGACAGATTCGGCATCGCGCGCAGGCTGGCCAGATGCTCGATGGGCTGGTGCGTGGGGCCATCCTCGCCGAGGCCAATGGAATCGTGCGTGTATACCAGCGTCACGCCCAGCTTCATCAGCGCGGCCATGCGCACTGCGTTGCGCGCGTAATCGCTGAACACCAGGAAAGTGCCGGCATAGGGGCGGAAGCCGCCATGCAGCACCAGCCCGTTCATGATGGCCGTCATGCCGAACTCGCGCACGCCGTAGTTGATGTAGTTGCCCTGCGCGCTGTCGGGCGTGACGGCCTTCGAATCCTTGCGGAAGGTGTTGTTCGACCCGGTGAGGTCGGCCGAGCCACCTACCAGTTCACCCAAGGATGGGCCGATGGCATTGAGCACGGCCTGCGAGGACTGGCGCGTGGCCTGCGGCGCGTTGACTGCGAGCGCGGCCGCCAGACCCCGCTGGGCGATGGCCTCGAAATCCGCCGGCAGCTTGCCGGCCATGCGGCGCGACAGTTCGCGCGCCGCCTCCGGATGCGCCTTCTCGTAGGCGGCGAAGCGCTCGCTCCATGCCTGCTGCGCCGCCGTGCCGCGAGCGCGCTGATCCCAGGCCGAGGTGATGGCGGCGGGAATCTCGAATGGCGGCGAATTCCAGCCCAGCTTCGCGCGCGTACCGGCGATCTCTTCGGCACCCAGCGCTTCGCCGTGCGTGGCCTTGGTGCCGGCCTTGTTCGGCGCGCCCCAGCCGATCACGGTACGGCAGCAGATCAGCGTGGGCCGGTCGCTGCTCTTCAATGCGGCATCGATGGCGGCGGCCACCGCGGCGGCATCGTGGCCGTCGACGTTGCGCAGCACGTTCCAGCCATAGGCCTCGAAGCGCGCCGGCGTGTCGTCCGCGCACCAGCCCTTGACGTTGCCGTCGATGGAAATGCCGTTGTCGTCGAAGAACGCAATGAGCTTGCCCAGCCGCAGCGTGCCGGCCAGCGAGCACACCTCATGCGAGATGCCTTCCATCAGGCAGCCGTCGCCGAGGAATACCCAGGTGCGGTGATCCACCACGTCGTGGCCGGGGCGATTGAACTCGGCAGCCAGCATTTTCTCGGCCAGCGCCATGCCCACCGCATTGGCGATGCCCTGGCCCAGCGGACCGGTGGTGGTCTCGATGCCCAGGTGCGGCTCGCGCTCCGGATGGCCGGCAGTGTGCGAACCGAGCTGGCGGAACTTCTTCACGTCTTCGACGGTGAGTGGGTAACCACTCAGATGCAGCAGCGAATACAGCAGCATCGAGGCATGGCCATTCGACAGCACGAAGCGGTCACGGTCCGGCCATTGCGGATCGGCGGGGTTGTGCTTCAGGTAGTCGCGCCACAGCACCTCCGCGATATCGGCCATGCCCATCGGGGCGCCGGGGTGGCCGCAGTTGGCCTGCTGGACGGCATCCATGGACAGGGCCCGGATGGCATTGGCGAGTTCGCGACGTGTCGGTGTGCTCAAAGTGTCGGTAATCCGTTAAGGCGTGCAGGGGTGTGGTGTGAAGGGCCGCGCATTTTCCAACCTCACGGCGCGCATCGCAAATTTGCGACAGCGGGAGCCATGACGAGGTTCACCCTACAGTCAGCTGCGGGCACATACAGTTGGACCATCCGGAATTTCCTGAAGCAAGCCAAGCAGCTGAAACATTTGACTTTAATCCCCCCCAATCAGGCGCTCTCACTGGTCCACCTCACCGACCCGCATCTGTTCGGTGACCCGGCGCGCGCATTGCGTGGTGTGCCCACGCTGCCCGCATTGCGTGGTGTGCTGGCGGCGGCGCGCGAGCACATCGCGGCGGCCGATGCCGTGCTGGCCACCGGCGACCTGGTGCAGGACGATCCGGGCGGCTATGCGCATTTCCGCACCGAATTCGCCGCACTGGGCCGGCCGGTGCTGTGCGTGCCCGGCAACCACGACATCGTGCCCGCCATGCGCATGCAGCTGTCCGCACCACCCTTCCAGCTCGGCGGCACCTGGGACGCAGGCGCGTGGCGCGTGATCCTGCTCGACAGCTCCGTGCCGGGCGAAACCAGCGGCCGCTTCGACCCGGCCTCGCTGGCCTGGCTGGAACAGGCGCTGGTGCATGCCGGCGCCAGGCATGTGCTGGTGTGCCTGCACCATCATCCGGTGCCCATGCGCAGTCGCTGGCTGGATACGGTTGGCCTCACCAACAGCGGCGAGTTCTTGGCGCTGCTGCAGCGCTTCCCGGCGGTGCGCGCGGTGCTGTTCGGCCATGTGCACCAGGATTTCGATCGCGAGGTGGATGGCCTGCGGCTGATCGCGACGCCCTCCACCTGTTCGCAGTTCAAGCCCGGTTCGGATGAATTCGCCACCGACGACACGCCACCGGCATGGCGCCGGCTGACGCTGCATGCGGATGGCCGGCTGGAATCCGTACTGCACTGGCTTGAAGGCTGGCGGCCCTGAGACATCAATCGCGACCGGCGAGCACCGACTCCAGCAGGTCCAGCCGCGCACGCACGTCATCCACCTCGAGCACGCGCTGCCGGAAATCCGCGGGCGCCGGCAGCAGCTGGGCGAGATTGCCCGCCACCCACAGGGCATCCTCGGGCCGCGCTGCGCCGACCGGATAGTCCTCGTCCAGGTCCGCCAGCACGCGCAGCAGCGTGGCGCGCAACGCCGCGTACTCGCTTTCCGCCAGCCGCGATGGTTCGTCCTCGAGCCACTCCACATCGCCCAGGTGCAACCCATCCTTCTGCAGGTCGCCACCCACCAGGCGGAAGCGCCGCTCGCCGCGTGCCACGATGCTGAGCAGCCCATCCGGCAGCTGCCCGAAATCCACGATGCGCGCGTACGTGCCCACATCCGCCAGTGCGCCCACCGGGCCGGTCTCCGCGCCCTCGTTGATCAGCACCACGCCGAAACCGCTGTTCTCGCGCATGCAGCGGCGGACCATGTCGATGTAGCGGGCTTCGAAGATGCGCAGCGGCAGCAGCCCCTGCGGAAACAGCACCGTACCGAGCGGGAACAGTGCGATGCGCTCGCTCACGGCCCGGCCTGCAAAGCCTCGAGCAGCCGCCGGTGCAGGCCGCCGAAACCGCCGTTGCTCATGATGAGCACCTGGTCGCCGGAGCGCAGCTCCGCGACGAGCCGCGCCAGCAGGGCTTCGATGGTGGCTTCGGTCACGGCCTTGGCGCCGACCGCGCGCGCCACGGCACCGGCATCCCAGCCCAGGTCCGGCGGCGCGAACAGATAGACCGCGTCGGCACCGGCCAGCGATGGCGCTAGCGTGTCCTTGTGCACGCCCATGCGCATGGTGTTGGAGCGCGCCTCCAGCACCGCCACCAGGCGCGCCGCACCGGCGCGCCGCCGCAGCCCCTCGATGGTGGTGGCGATGGCGGTGGGATGGTGCGCGAAATCATCGTAGATGCTGATGCCGCGCGCGCTGCCGGTGAGCTCCATGCGTCGCCGCACGCCCCTGAATTGCGCCAGTGCCGCGATGCCCTGCGCCACCGGCACGCCCGCATGGCGCGCCGCAGCCAGCGCAGCCAGCGCGTTGTCGACGTTGTGCGCGCCGAGCATGTCCCATTGCACTGTCCCCTGCGGCACGCCGTCGAGCAGCACCTCGAAGCGCGAGTGGTCCGCACCGGGCAGGCGCGCGCTCCAGTGCGCGGTGGCAGCAGCTCCGGCGAAGCTTTCGCGCGGCGTCCAGCAGCCGCGTGCGATCACATCCGCGAGGTTGGCATCGGCCGCGTTGTGCACGAGGAGGCCGCTGCCCGGCACGATGCGCAACAGGTGGTTGAACTGCTGCTTGATGGCCTCGAGGTCGCGGTAGATGTCGGCGTGGTCGAACTCCAGGTTGTTGAGCACCAGCGTGCGCGGCCGGTAATGCACGAACTTGGCGCGCTTGTCGAAGAAGGCGGTGTCGTACTCGTCGGCTTCGATCACGAAGAACGGCGCTGTGCCCAGCCGCGCGCTGACCTCGAAATTGCCCGGCACGCCGCCGATCAGGAATCCCGGCGCCAGGCCGGCGTGATCCAGGACATGCGCCAGCATGCTGGTGGTGGTGGTCTTGCCATGCGTGCCCGCCACCGCCAGCACCCAGCGGTCATGCAGCACGGCGCGCGACAGCCACTCGGGGCCGGAGGCGAAGGGAATGTTCCGTTCCAGCAGCGCCTCGATCACCGGCTTGCCGCGCGACATGGCGTTGCCGACCACCACCACGTCCGGCTGCGGGTCCAGCTGCTCCACGCCATAGCCCTGCACGATGTCGATGCCAAGCGCGGCGAGCTGCGTGCTCATCGGTGGATACACGTTCTGGTCGGAGCCGGTGACCCGATGGCCGGCCTCGCGCGCGATGGCGGCGATGCCGCCCATGAAGGTGCCGCAGATGCCGAGGATATGGACGTGCATGAGGCCTGCCGGTCAGGTCTGGGTGGGGGTGGTGAGCAACTGCGGAAACAGCAGCACGAGCACCAGGCGAGTGAGCATCTCCAACGCCAGGATGGCCGCCACGCAGGCAACCATCGGCCATTCGGTGGCGGAGCGCAGGATGCGGGCGGCGATCATCAGTACCCAGACTCCGACTGCGAAGGTAAGGATGAGTACCGGTGCCTGCCAGTCACCGTCCGCGCCGCCATAGCGCAGGAACAGCCAGGCCACCAGCAGCAGTACCGGTGCCAGCACGAAATGGCACCCGAATATCGCCGTGGCAGTCTGCACGAAACGTTCCGGCTTGCCCGCCAGCCGCAGCAGCCAGCGCAGCGTGACCAGCGTCAAGACGATATCAACCAGCACCATCGCCACGGCCGGCACTTTCTCGCCCGGCAACAGCAGGCCGACCGCCAGTTGCAGCAACCCGTAGGCGAGCACGGTTGCCCGCAGCAGCGAAGGATCAAACGGCAGATCGTGCGGACCACGCCGCATGCGCACGATTTCGATGAACAGCTGCAGCGTGCCGGCCAGGCGCTTCGGGGATTGATCGCTCAAGAAGAAGATTCCTTGCGTACACTCGCGATTCTACATGAGCACCCCGCCCCTCTCCGACCAGCAATCCGTGGATGCACTCGCGGCGCGCCTTGCCGCCGCGCCCTGGATCGCGCTCGACACGGAATTCCTGCGTGAACGCACCTATCGCGCGCAGCTGTGCCTGCTGCAGCTGGCCGCGCCAGGCGAGGCATTGTGCGTGGACCCGCTCGCCGCGATCAGCCTCGCTTCGCTGCAGCCCGCGCTCGGCACTGGCGCCGCGCCGAAGATCCTGCACGCCGCGCGGCAGGATCTGGAGGTGTTGTGGCCGGTGATCGGCGCAGTGGCTCCGCTGTTCGATACGCAGGTTGCAGCCGCGCTCACCGGCCTGCCGGCCCAGATCGGTTACAGCGACCTGGTGCACAGGCTGCTGGGAGTGGAACTACGCAAGGGCCAGACCCGCACCGACTGGTCCAGGCGGCCGCTTACCGAAGCGCAACTGACTTACGCCATCGATGACGTGGTGCACCTTGCCGCGCTGCGCGAGCAGCTGCTCGAACAGCTCGACAAACTTGGCCGCATCGACTGGCTTGCCGAGGAACTGGCGGGCCTGGCGCGTGCGGACCGGCTGTTCATCGACCCGGACAAGGCCCACGAACGGTTGCGCTGGAATGGCGAGCTGGATCCGGATCGCGCGCGGTTGCTGCAGCGGCTGGCTGCCTGGCGCGAGCGGCGCGCGGTGGAGAAGGACCGGCCACGCAGCTGGATCCTCGAGGATGCGGCGCTGCGCGCGCTGGTGCTGCAGGTGCCACGCAGTGCCGCCGAACTCGCGCAGATCGCAGAGCTGACTCCGGGTTTCGTCGAGCGCAGCGGTCCGGTCATCCTGCGCGAGATCGCCGCCGCCGGAATGCCGTCGCAACTGCCGCCACTGGCGCCACGCACGCGACCGGATCCGGAAATCGCCGCGCGTGTGAAGCGTCTGGCCGGCATCGTGCAGAAACGCGCCACGGAACTGGGCCTCGCCAGCGAGGTGCTGGCCACGCGCCGCGACCTGGAATGCATCGTGCGCGGCGCAATCGATACCGAAGTGCTGGCGGGCTGGCGCCACGAGGCCGTCGGCAAGGAACTGCTCGCCGCGGGCTGAAGGCGCGGCTATTTCTTCCGCGCGGCGGTCCTGCTGCTCTTCTTCTTCGCGGCGACCTTGCGCGCCATGACCTTCTTGCGCGGCTTTGCCTTCGCTGTCTTCACGACGGCCTTGCCGGCTTTGGCTTTGGCTTTGGCTTTGGCCTTGGCCTTGGTGCTGGTCTTGGCCTTGGCTTTGGATTTGGCCTTTGCTTTCACGGCCGTCTTCTTCTTCGGCGCAGGCTTCCGTTTCGGCTTCGCCACCGCGCGCGCGCGGGCCGCCGCCGGCGAACTCAGCACACCGATCAACAGGTCGGTGATCGCATCCATGTCGCCCGTGGCGTCGATGGTCTGCAGCAGGCCCTGCCTGCCATAGAAGCCCAGCAGCGGTCGGGTCTGCTCCTCGTATACCTTCAGGCGCTCGACCACCGTCGCTTCGTTGTCATCCGGACGCTGGTACAGCGGCGGGCTGTCCGGGCAGCGGGTGCAAACCAGCGCCGCGCCCACCGGCATGGAATAGATGTTGTACACGCTGCCGCAGGTGCGGCAGCTGCGGCGGCCGGCGATGCGCCGGGTCAGTTCGGCATTGGGCACTTCCATCTGCACCACGGCCGTGAGCGGCTTGCCCAGCTGTTGCAGCAGTGCAGCCAGTGCTTCGGCCTGTGCGATGTTGCGAGGGAAGCCGTCGAGGATGAAGCCTGCCCTGGTGTCCGCCTCGGCGAGGCGCTCCTTGATCATGCCGAGCACGATGTCGTCGCTCACCAGCTTGCCGGCGGCCATAACGTCCTTGGCCCGAAGTCCCAGTTCCGTCCCACGCGCCACTGCGGAGCGCAGCAGGTCGCCGGTGGAGATCTGCGGGATGCCGAAGCGCTGCACCAGGCGCTGCGACTGCGTTCCTTTGCCGGAGCCAGGGGCTCCCAACAGCACTATGCGCATTGAGACCGTTTCTTGTGGGAGTTGAGGGTCGGGGCACAGTACCGATACGCTCAACGCCGGTCAAACCTCGCAGGTCCTCCATGAGCAAACCCGGCAAACCCCGCAACGCCTTCTATGCCCAGTCCGGTGGCGTGACCGCAGTGATCAATGCCTCGGCAGCCGGCGTCATCGATGCGGCGCGCAAGCATCGGCGTTACATCGGCAAGGTATACGCGGGACGCCATGGCATTGTCGGCGGCCTCACCGAGGATCTCATCGATGTCGGCGCGGAGACGCCCGCAACCATCAAGGGACTGCGCTACACACCGGCCGGCGCCTTCGGTTCGGCACGCTTCAAGCTGAAGGGCCTGGACCAGAACCGCGCCGAATACGAGCGGCTGATCGAGGTATTCAAGGCGCACGACATCGGCTACTTCTTCTACAACGGCGGCAACGATTCGATGGACACCGCACTGAAGGTGTCGCAGATCGGTGCGCAGCTGGGCTATCCGGTGGTTTGCGTCGGGGTACCGAAGACCGTGGACAACGACCTGCCGCTCACGGACTGCTGTCCCGGCTTCGGCTCGGTGGCCAAGTATGTGGCCGTGTCCACGCGCGAGGCCGCGCTGGACGTGGCCTCGATGGCGCGCACGTCCACCAAGGTGTTCGTGCTCGAAGTGATGGGCCGCAACGCGGGCTGGATCGCCGCGGCGGGTGGCCTCGCCGGCAAGGGCCCTGAAGATCCGCCGCAGGTCATCCTGTTCCCCGAGATCACTTTCGACGAGGCCGCTTTCCTGGCGAAGGTAAAGCACAGCGTCGTGAAGAACGGCTACTGCGTCGTCGTCGTCTCCGAGGGCGTGAAGAATGCCGAGGGGAAATTCCTCGCCGAGGGCGGCACGCGCGATGCCTTCGGCCATGTGCAGCTGGGTGGCGCGGGGCCGGTGATCGCGCAGCTGGTGAAGAGCCAGCTCGGCTACAAGTACCACTGGGCCATGGCCGACTACCTGCAGCGCGCCGCGCGGCACATCGCCTCGAAGACTGATGTGGACCAAGCCTACGCGGTGGGCAAGGCGGCGGTGGAATACGCGGTGCGGGGCATGAATGGCGTGATGCCGGCCATCATCCGCAAGTCCAGCAAGCCATACCGCTGGAAGATCGAGGCGGTGCCGCTGGAGCAGGTGGCCAACGTGGAAAAGAAGGTGCCGCGGGATTTCATCACCGCGGACGGCTTCGGCATCACCGCAGCCTGCCGCCGTTATCTCGCGCCGCTGATCGCGGGCGAGGACTATCCGCCCTACCAGGACGGCCTGCCCGCGTACGTGAAGCTCAGGGGCAAGCCGGTGAAGCGCAAGCTCAGCACAGACTTCAAGGTCTGAGCCAGGCGCCGCGGCCCGGATCGACGTTGTTCCGGATCGCGGAGCCTGCCTGTCGAAACCGTGCAGGGCTGGCTGGCGGCCAGCGGCGCGCGGGATGCCCGGGGATATTCGCCAGGCGCGCAGGCTGGAAACCAGCCGCCCCATAACATCCGGTGAGCTTGGCGCGGCCGGGGTTTGCTATATTGCCGGGCCGCGCGGGCGGGACCATGGGGGATCCGCGCGCAATACCAAGAATCTTCTGGAGATCCGCTGATGCAAGTCGGTAACTGGTTGTGGCTGGCCATCGTGGCCGGCGTTCTGGCCGTGCTCTACGGCGTCGTGTCCATGATGTCCATCCTGAGACTGCCCGCGGGCAATGCGCGCATGCAGGAAATCGCCGCCGCCATCCAGGCCGGCGCCAAGGCTTACCTGAATCGCCAGTACTCGACCATCGCGCTGGTCGGCGTGGTGCTGTTCGTGGCACTGGGCTTTGCACTTGGCTGGGAAACGGCAGGTGGCTTTGCGGTGGGTGCGGTGCTGTCGGGCCTCGCCGGTTACATCGGCATGAACATCTCGGTGCGCTCCAACGTGCGCACCGCGCAGGCGGCGCATACCGGCCTCAACGCCGCGCTGCAGGTGGCGTTCAAGGGCGGCGCGATCACCGGCATGCTGGTGGTGGGCCTCGGCCTGCTGGGTGTCGCGGGTTACTTCATGCTGCTGGGTGGCGCCAGTGATGACGCGGCGGTACGCGAGAAAGCACTGCACGCGCTGGTCGGGCTCGCCTTCGGCGGCTCGCTGATCTCCATCTTCGCGCGCCTTGGCGGCGGCATCTTCACCAAGGGCGCCGACGTGGGCGCCGACCTCGTGGGCAAGGTGGAAGCCGGCATCCCCGAGGACGACCCGCGCAACCCCGCCGTGATCGCGGACAACGTCGGCGACAACGTCGGCGACTGCGCCGGCATGGCCGCGGACCTGTTCGAGACCTACGCGGTAACGCTGGTGGCCACCATGCTGCTGGGCGGGCTGATGCTGGCCGACATGGGTCCCAGCGCGGTGATCTATCCGCTGGTGCTGGGCGCAGCCTCCATCGTCTCCTCCATCATCGGCACCTACTTCGTGTCCACCCGCGATGGCGGCAAGATCATGAACGCGCTGTACAAGGGCGTGATCGTGTCGGGGCTCATCTCCGCGGTCGCCTTCTGGTTCATCACCAAGCAGTTCTTCCCGGGGCAGTTCGGCCCGATGTTCGGCTGCACGCTGATCGGCCTGGCGCTGACCGCCGCGATGATCGTCATCACCGAGTACTACACGGCAACCGAATATTCGCCGGTGCGCAAGGTCGCCGAGGCCTCGCAGACCGGCCACGCCACCAACATGATCGCGGGCCTTGGTGTGTCGATGAAGTCCACCGCGCTGCCCGTGATCGCGGTGTGCCTCGCGATCTGGGGCGCATACACCCTGGGTGAGCGCGCGGAGGTCGGCCATGGCCTGTACGGCATCGCCATCGCCGCCACCGCCATGCTGTCGCTGACCGGCATGATCGTGGCGCTGGATGCCTACGGTCCGATCACCGACAACGCCGGCGGCATCGCCGAGATGAGCGGCCTGGACAAGAAGGTGCGCGACATCACCGATCCGCTGGACGCGGTGGGCAACACCACCAAGGCCGTGACCAAGGGCTATGCCATCGGTTCGGCGGGCCTCGCGGCGCTGGTGCTGTTCGCTGACTACACGCACAACCTGGAAGCCGCCGGCAAGAGCGTGGCGTTCTCGCTGTCGGATCCAGCCGTGATCATCGGCCTGTTCATCGGCGGCCTGGTGCCCTACCTGTTCGGCGCCATGGCGATGGAAGCGGTGGGTCGTGCCGCGGGCTCGGTGGTCACCGAGGTGCGCCGCCAGTTCCGCGAGATCAAGGGCATCATGGATGGCTCCGGCAAGCCGGATTACTCCAAGGCCGTGGACCTGCTGACCAAGTCGGCCATCAAGGAAATGATCATCCCGTCGCTGCTGCCCATCCTGGTGCCAGTGGTCGTGGCCTTCGGCATGAATGCACTGATGGGCCCCGGTGAAGGCATCAAGGCCCTCGGTGGCCTGTTGATCGGCACCATCGTCACGGGCCTGTTCGTCGGCATCTCCATGTGCACCGGCGGCGGCGCCTGGGACAACGCCAAGAAGTACATCGAGGAAGGCCACTTCGGCGGCAAGGGCTCGGATGCGCACAAGGCCGCCGTCACCGGCGACACCGTGGGCGATCCGCACAAGGACACCGCGGGCCCGGCCATCAACCCGCTGATCAAGATCATCAACATCGTGGCACTGCTGCTGGTGCCGCTGCTGTAAGGCGGCACCTTCCGGCAACGCGCCATGGCGGCATCCATCTCGCCTTTCGAGGCCGATCCGCCATCGGCGCGCCGGCTGCTGCTGGGCATCGGCAGCGCGCTGCTGGTCGCCGCGCTGCTGCTGGTCACGGTGGTGCTGCCGGCTGAATACGGCATCGACCCCACCGGCATCGGCAAGGCGCTGGGGCTCACCGCCATCAATGGCCCGGCGCAGGCCGAGGCGGTGGAGATCAGGGACGTCATCGGCGGCAACGAGAACCTGGCCGCCGTGAAGGTGCCCGACGCGGGCGACCCGACGCCGTTGCCCAATCCGGCGGTGTCGCAGCTCAAGACCGCCGCTCCGCGGACCCACGCGCAGACCGTCACGATTCCCGCGTTCAAGGAGACCGAGGTCAAGATGCTGCTGGATGCTGCGCAGGCTGCGGTCTATTCATGGGAAGCGGACGGTGATGTGTACGTCGACTTCCATGGCCACAACGAAGCCATGGGCCGCGGCTTCGTGCGCTACGACGAACAGCAGATGACGCGTGCCGGCCATGGCTCGCTGGTGGCTCCCTTCAAGGGCGAGCACGGCTGGTTCTGGCTGAACCTCAACGACAAGCCGGTGACCATCAAGCTGACGGTCACCGGCTATTTCGACGGCATGAAGGACTACGGCATCATCGATTCCGGGCCATGACTGCGCTGCGCATCAAGCTGGCCGGCATTGCGCTGGTACTGGCCGGCGTGGCTTCCGCGGCCCTGGCGCACGGCGTGGCGGGCGGTGATGCCGAGTTCCTGAAATCGGTGACCGGCGTGCAGGTCGCGCCGCTGATGTACCTGGGCGCCAAGCACATGGTGACCGGCTACGACCACCTGCTGTTCCTGGCAGGCGTGATCTTCTTCCTGTACCGCCTCAGGGATGTGGCGCTGTATGCCACGCTGTTCGCGGTGGGTCACAGCGTGACCCTGCTGCTTGGCGTGCTGGCCGGCATCCACGCGAACGCCTACATCGTCGACGCCATCATCGGCCTGTCGGTGGTGTACAAGGCGCTGGAGAACCTCGGCGCATTCCGGCGCCTGGGGTTTGCCATCGACACGCGCGTCGCGGTGCTCGCCTTCGGGCTCGCGCATGGTTTTGGCCTGTCAACCAAGCTGCAGGACTTCGCGCTGTCGCGCGAGGGCCTGGTCGGCAACATCGTCTCCTTCAATATCGGCGTGGAGCTGGGCCAGATCGTGGCGCTGGCGCTGATGCTGATCGTGTTCGGGCTGTGGCGCCGCACCGGCTCGTTCGTGCGCGGCGCGTGGCTGGCGAACCTCGCCATCATGGCGGCCGGCTTCACGCTGTTCGGGTATCAGCTGGCCGGCTACCTGGTTGCCTGAACTTCAGGCTGCCAGGTTCAGCGGCTTCGGCCGGCCAACCGCGTAGCCCTGCACGAAGTCCACGCCGACACTGCGCGCCGCATCCAGGCCCGCGGCGTCCTCCACCTGCTCGGCAATCACCTTGAAGTTCAGCGAGCGGGCCAGCTTGATGGTGGCCGCGACCATGGCTTGGTTCACGCTGTCGCGCGCCAGGTTCTGCATGAACGAGCCGTCGATCTTCAGGTAATCCATCGGCAGGTTCTTCAGCGACGCGAAGGAGCCGAGGTTGCTGCCGAAATCATCCAGCGCGAACTGGCAACCCATGCCGTGCAGCACGCCGACGAAGCGGCGCGCGGCCTCCAGGTTTGCCACCACCGCGCTCTCGGCGATCTCGAAGCACACCTGCGCGGGCTCCACGCCGCTGCGATCGAAGCACTCCACCACGAAGTCCAGGAACTGGCTGTCGCTCAGCGTCTGGCCGGAAATGTTCACCGCCACCGAACGATGCGCGGCCAGCGCGATCGCGCCGCGACCCAGCGCGGTGAAAGTGGTCTGCACCACCCAGCGGTCGACCAGGCCCATCAGGCGGTAGCGCTCGGCGGCGCGCACCAGCGCGGCTGGCGACAGCTCGCCGCCCTTGTCGTCGGCCAGCCGCACCAGCACTTCCATGGCCGGCCCGCCGCCGTTGGCACCATAGGCCGGCACGATGGGCTGCCAGTACAGCCGGAAACTGTTGTCGCGCAGCGCGGCCTGCAACGTGCGCAGCCAGTGGATGTCGCCGCTCTGGCGCGCCGCCACTTCATCGCGCGCGGAGTACACGGCAACGCGGCCATGACCCTGCTTCTTCGCCACGTAGCAGGCCGAGTCGGCGGCCGCCAGCGTCTCCTCGACGCTGCCGCTGTCGCGCGCCAGCTCGACGATGCCGATGCTCGCCCCGACATGGTGGACATGGTCCTTCCATACGAAGCGGTTCTGGCCCACGGCGCGGGCCAGGTCCTCGGCGATCTGCCGGCCGCGCTCCAGCGGGCAGCCCGGCAGCAGCAGTGCGAACTCGTCGCCGCCGACACGCGCCACGGTGTCGGTGTCGCGCACCGCCTCGCGCATCAGCTTGGATACTTCGCGCAGCAGGCTGTCGCCCGCCTGGTGGCCATCGCTGTCGTTCACCGCCTTGAAGTGATCCAGGTCGATGAACGCCAGCACATGATGGGCATCGCCGCGATGCGCGCTTTCCAGCGCTTCGGTCAGACGGCGTTCGAATTCGCGCCGGTTGACCAGGCCAGTGAGCGCATCGTGCGTGGCCTGGTAGGACATCTGCCGCGTGATGCCGCGCAGTTCGGTCACATCGTGCAACAGCACGACGACCCCGGTGATTTCCTCGGTGGCGTTGTCGCGGCTGCGCAGCGGCGAGGCAGTCAGTTCGATGGAGCGCTCCGTGCCGGCGCTGCGTGCCAGCAGGAAGGCGCGCCGGCCGAGCCCCACGGTGGTGGTGCCACGCATGGCCAGCTCCACCGGATCCTTCAGCAGCTTGCGATCGGTTTCGTCCACCAGGCGGATCACCTCGTCCAGCGACTGCCCGACCAGCGCCCTGGCTTCGACACCCAGCAGGGAAGCCGCCGCGGGGTTGGCGTAATCGATGCGCCCATTGGCTTCGATGGTGAGCAGGGCCTCGCCAACCGCCTCCAGCGCCATGCGCGCCCGCGAGCGGCCACCGCCCATTTCGAACATGCCGGTGCCGGCGACCAGGCCCGGCGAGGTCATGGTCGGGATCACTTCCACGCCGGTGATGAGCAGCGCGGGCGCGTCCTGGTATTCGGTGCGTGTCACGCCAACTTCCAGGCGCACCAGCTGGCCATGGGCGCCGAGCAGGTCCACTTCAAAACGGGTGGGGCCATCTTCGCCAGCCAGGGCCCGCACCAGACTGGCAGCAACCAGTTCCGACTGATCCTCCGGCACGAATTCCGTAAGGGAGCGGCCGACCAGCTGGGCGCGATCCAGGCCGAGCAAGTCAGCCAGCTGCTGGTTGGCGTAGTGGATCGCCGTCCCGTGCAGCAGCACCACTTCATGCACGCGCTCGCCCACCAGCGCGAACAAACCTTCGGGCAGGGGCGCAGGTCGGGCCGGCTCGACGACTGCTTCAGCTGCGATTGCATGCGCCCTGCCGATCTGTCCGGCCAGTGCCTGATTGCGGCGCACAGCGGTCTGCCAGAAAGCCAGGAAGACCACGGCGGCAGATGCGAAAACCAGGCAGAGGGCGCCCACTAAGGACATGTATTGCCTAGAAAGTGGCGAGACAGGGGTATGGGCAAGCGCTGCAGAATAACGTAGTCGCCGTTTGGCAACGGTCGGGTTGGACATAAGGCCCGACTGGCCGCTACCCCCGCCCTAGAGTAAAAAGATCAGCTACCTGATATTCTCCTGCCCCAAGTCGCTAGCCAACTGCAGAGTTCCGATGTCCTCCGCAACCCTCGCCCGCACCCAGATGACTTACCAGCAGGTCCGCGCCTGGTCGGTCCTGCCGCCTGAAGTACTGGCCGTGTTCGAGCGCCTGGTGCGCGAGGATTTCGTGCCCGCAGCCTGGCGCGGCGCTGCCTACGGAGACCTGGCCATCCCGCTCGGCGATGGCCAGCACATGCTCACCCCCACCGTGGTCGGCCGCATCCTGCAGGCCGTGACGCTGCGCCACACGGACCAGGTGCTGGAGATCGGCACCGGCTCTGGCTACCTCAGCGCCTGCCTCGCACTGCTCTGCAAACAGGTACACAGCCTGGAAATCCGCCCCAGCCTGGCGCGGCAGGCCCGTTCGAACCTGAAGACAGCAGGCATCGGCAACGTCGAGGTTGAGGAAGCGGACGTATTCGCGTGGCAGCCCACGCAACCCGCCTGGGACGTCATCGTGGTCACCGGTTCGCTGCCACGCCCCGACCCGCGCTTCGAAGCCCTGCTCGCGCCGCACGGCCGCCTGTTCACGATCACGGGCGACGCGCCGGTGATGGAAGCCAGGCTCATACGCAAGGACAGCCAGACACTGCGCGATGTGCACAGCCTGTTCGAAACCGTGGTGGATCCCCTGGACCATGCCGCGGCCGACAGCCGTTTCGTGTTCTAGCCGGTGCGCGGGAACCGGTCCGTCCAATCCAGCTCTTACTCACGCAGCAACCCTCAAGCATCGGGAAACAGCCTAATGAAACGCGGAAAACTCTGGTCGTTTGCAGGCAGCAGCATCGCCCTGCTGGCCGCCTCGCTGCCGTCCTTTGGTGCCGACCTGCTGTCGGTGTACGACCAGGCACTGGAAAACGACCCGCAGATCCGCGAGGCCGATGCCACGCGCCGCGCGAACCGTGAAGCCAAGCCGCAGGCGCTGGCGAACCTGCTGCCCGGCCTGTCGGCCAGCGCGGGTCGCACCAAGCAATGGAGCAGCGGCAGCGGCTTTTCGGAAATTCCGGTGGTTGATCCGGTCACTGGCGAGGTCATCCGCATCGATCGGCAACCTTCTGGCGGCGACAGCTCCGGCGCCACCACCCAGTGGAACCTGTCGCTGCGACAGACGCTGTTTTCGCTGCCGCAGTTCGTGGCCCTCGCTTCGGCAAACCGCCAGGTGATGCAGGCCGAAGCCAACTTCTTCGCCGCACAACAGGACCTCGTGCAGCGCGTGGCGCGGCAGTACTTCGCCGTCCTGCAGGCCCAGGACGCAGTACGCGCGCAGGAAGCCGCGCGCGATGCCGTGGCGCGCCAGCTTGAGCAGGCGGAACGCCGCTTCGAAGTCGGATTGATCGCCATCACGGACGTGCAGGAGGCGCGTGCGGCCCGTGACAACGCGGCAGCGGGAGTGATCGGCGCCAAGCGCACGCTTGCCAGTGCCGAAGAACAGCTGCGTGCCACCATTGGCACCCTGCCCCCTTCGCTCAATGAACCAGCCGCGAACATGCCGCTGCTCAGCCCGGATCCTGCCAGCGCGGACGACTGGGTGAAGATGGCCATGGAGCAGAACGCCGCGCTGGTCTCCAGCCGCTTGTCGGCAGACATTGCCCGCGACAGCGTGCGCAGCACCTATGGCGGCTTCACGCCGGAAGTCACGCTGACCGCCGGCAAGAGCTTCTCCGACAGCGACAACGAACGCAGCGGCATAGGCAGCACCACGCTGGAGGGAAACAGCAAGAGCAATGGCAAATCGCTCGGACTGTCCTTCAGCATGAACCTCAACGGCCTGGGCTACGGCAACTATTCGCGCACCAGGCAAAGCCAGCAGCGCTGGATCGCTGCGAAGGCGAGCCTGGAACGTGTCTCGCGCGATACCGAGCGGCAGGCCCGCGATGCCTACCTGGGCGTGAAGAGCGAAATCGAGCGCGTGCAGGCGCTGCGCCAGTCGCTGGAATCCAGCCGCACGGCACTGGCAGCCACGGAGGCAGGCTACGAGGTGGGTACGCGCACCGCGGTGGACGTGCTGAGCTCGCGCCAGCAGCTGATCCAGGCCGAGACCAACTACTCCTCGGCAAAGTATTCATACCTCAACAACCTGATCGCGCTGCGGCTCGCTGCTGGTGATCTCGATCGTGAAACGCTCGAGGAAATCAACCGCTGGCTGACCCCGCCTCCTCCGCCACCGCCCCCCGCCGCGCAGTAATTCAGCCGTCGCGCGCGGCCAGCAGTCGCCCCACCAGTTCCAGCGCGCGCCGCGAACCCAGTTCCTCCGGCAGCGCGCCGGCGGTGGCGCGCGAACCGCGCAGGCGCGCGGCAGCCGGATCGGCGAACAGCACAGCCAGTTCCGCGACCAGATCCCCCGCGCCCTGCACCACGATCAACCCGCCGGCGTCATGCAGGCGGCGCGCGATCTCCGGCGCATTGGTGTGATGCGGGCCGGTGAGCACGGGCTTGCCCAGCATGGCGGGCTCGATCAGGTTGTGGCCTCCGGCCGGCACCAGGCTGCCACCTACGAAGGCCACGTCGCCGGCGGCATACCAGGCCAGCAGTGCGCCCATCTCGTCGACCAGCAATACCTCCGGCATGGACGCGCCATGCGCCGCTGGCTGGGTGCTGCGGACAAACGCGAAACCCGCCGCAGCGAGTTCGCGGGCCACCTCATCGAAACGCTGCGGGTGACGCGGCGCCAGTACCAGCAACGGCGGCGCGCCGCCGCCATCGCGCGCCGCCCCAAGCAGGTGGCGCTGAGCAGCCAGGCAGATGGTCTCTTCGCCCGCATGCGTACTGCCTGCCACCCACAATGGACGCCGTGGTGCCCACTGCGCACGCCATGCGGCACCAAGCTTGTCGATCTCGGGTGGCAATTCGAGCTCGGCCTTGAGGTTGCCCGCGACACTCACGGCCGCGCCTATGGCACCCAGCTGCACGAAACGCGCGCGATCCGCCTCGCTCTGCGCGGCGATGCCGGTGAAAGCGCCGACGGTTTCGCGCATCAGCCGCGGCGCCCAGCGCCTGTAGCGGCGCAGCGAGCGGTCGGACAGCCGCGCGCTGATGAGGCCCAATGGCACTTGCGCACGCTGCGCGGTGAGCAACAGGTTGGGCCACAGTTCTGTTTCGACGAATACGCCGATGTTCGGCTGGTTGGCGTGCAGGAAACGGCGTACTGCGCCTGGTACGTCCCAGGGCGCGGCCTGCAGCGTCAGCCCGCGCCGGCCGGAACGCGGCGCGACGGCCAGATCGCGGTACAACTCGCGCGCCTGCGCGAGCCCGGTGGGCGTGCCCACGGTGAGCAGCAGCGCAAAGCCGGCCCGATGCAGCAGCCGCAGCACCACCGCGAGCGAACGCACCTCGCCCACCGATGCGGCGTGCAGCCATACCGGAAAGTCATCACGTTGCGGCAAGCCGATGGCCAGCCGTCCGCGCAGGCCGGCGCGCGCGGTGCCGCTGCGCCGCTGCTGCCACAGGAACCAGGGCACGGCGAACGGCAGCGCGCCATACAGCAGCAGTGAATACAGCCAGCGCGGCATGCGTGCGCCCGGTTACAGCCACGCCGCCAGCAGGCACTGCCACTCGGTATCGCCGCAGCGGCGCTCGCGCCACGTGTCTTCCAGCGCATCGAGCGAACGCCGCAGTCGTGCCAGGTTGGCGTCGCGCCACAATCCCGGCGTGCTGCACAGGCGACTGCGATCGAAATCCACGAGGAACACCTCTTCGTCACCGCGCAGCAGCACATTGTGGGCATTGAGGTCGCCATGGCAGACCCCGTGATCATGGAAGCGCCGGATGCAGCGGCCGATGGCCTGCCAGGTGGTCAGGCCCAGTTCCCCGGCTGCCAGCCGCTGGGCGAGGTTCTGCGTATCGGGCAGGTGTTCAGTGATCAGGTCCGCGCGGTAGGCGATGCCGGACTGCTCATAGCGCGCGGCAACCGGACGTGGCACCGGCAAGCCCGCCGCATGCAGCTGCAGCAGCAGGCGCAGCTCACGCACCGGACGCGTGCGGGATTCGCCCAGCCAGAGGTAATCATCGTGGCTCAGTCGCGCGGCCAGCCCGCCGCGCCGGTAGTGGCGCAGCACGTATTGCCTGCCGTTCTGCTCGAATACCAGCGCCGCGCCATTGCGCCCGGCATGGCGGCCGACGACCGCCTCACGACTGATCCAGTAGCGTGGCTCGAACCATGACACGGTGACTTCCGCATCCACCGCCGCATTGGCGTACAGCGCGCCCTGGCCGGTTGGGCCGCGCACCGCGGTGCGCAGCAGTTTCAACGGTTCGGGTGCATCGGGATTCAACACGGCCAGTGTTCGGGAGGCTTCGGCCCGTGGCGTGGACTTCAGCGACGCAGCGTGAATTCAGCGCCGCAGTAAGGACACTTGGCGCTGCCGGTCTCCTCGATCGGCAGGTACACCCGCGGATGCGAATTCCACAGTTTCATCTGTGGCATGGGACAGGACAGCGGCAGGTCCGCCGGTTCCACTTCGTAGGTGCGGGATGCATTGGCCTGCAGCAGCGTGGCGGTTTGCGACATAGGGCCGGGATTATACGGGCTCCTCCATCGTCCTGCGCCAGATCGCCGCCACCGCCGCACGGTCGGCGGCAAACTCCGTGGCATCCAGCGGCCCGCTGAGGTTTTCCAGTGCGCGCCGGTGGGCTGCGAGCCGGTAATGCTGGTAGGCCACCACCAGCGCATCGACATCCTGCTGCGACACCAGCGCCATGGAAGCCACCGATTCGAGCTGGCGGATCGTGTCCGGGAAATGCACCACCGGCGGATACTCGGCCGCCCAGCGCAACGCCCAGTACTGCGCCAGGAACTCGATGTCGGCGATACCGCCGCGATCATGCTTGAGGTCGAAGCTGTCCGCTGCGCCCTGCGCGAGCTCGCGCCGCTGGCGTTCGCGCATGCCGCCCACCTCCTCGCGCAATCCCGCGCGTCGCACGGCGCCCACCAGCACCTCGACGCGCACCGCCTCGATACGCGCCATCAATTTCTGATCGCCGGCGACGGCCCGCGCGTGCAACAACGCCTGGTGCTCCCAGGTCCACGCTTCCTCGAACTGGTAACGGCGGAAGGCCGTGATGCTGGTCACCAGCATGCCGCCCTTGCCTGAAGGCCGCAGCCGCACGTCGATCTCGTAGAGCCGGCCTGAAGCCGAATGTACGGTCAGCAGGTGGATCAGGCGCTGCGCGTAGCGCAGGAAGAACACCTGGTTGTCCACGGGCGTGGCGGCATCGGTCTCCTGGCGCTCCCCGGCGCTGTCATGCAGGAACACCAGGTCCAGGTCAGAGCCGTAGCCCAGCTCGTAGCCGCCGAACTTGCCGTAGGCCAGCGCCGCGATGGCCACCGGACGGCGCACGCCCTCTTCCGTGCAACAAGGCTGGCCGTATTGCGCAACCGTCTGCCGCAACACCAGATCCATGCCGCTCTCGACGATCAGCGCGGCAATCTCGGTGAGGCGGTCGCTCACCTGCATCAGCGGCAGCCCACCCACCAGATCCGCCAGCGCCACGCGGAATACCGCCGCCTGCTTGAACCGCGCCAGCTGTTCCACTTCACGCTCCACATCTCCCGGGCCGGCTTCGGCGAGGCGTGCCGCGAGTTCCGTTGCCAGCTGGGCGCGTTCCGGCAGCGAGGTGAGCCAGCGCTCATCCAGCAACTCATCGAGCAGGGCCGGCGTGCGCTTGAGCTGCGTGGCGAGAAAATCGCCCTTGCCGCACACCTCGACGAGCCGCGCACGTGCGCCGCGGTTCTCCACCAGCAGCGAGAAATAGGCCGAGCGCTGGCCGATGGCCTCCAGCACGTCGAAGATGCGGCGCAGGGTGTGGTCATCGCGCGCAGCGCCCTGTTCAGCGAGCAGCAGCTCCAGCAGCAGCTTCAGGCGTCGGCGGCCGATCTCGTCCAGCCGGCGCAGGCGGCTGGCCTGCACCAGCGACTCCAGGCGTGTCAGCAAGGCCGCGCCATCAGTGCTGAAGCGCGCCAGCTGCTCGGCCAGCGGCGCGCGATCCAGCCCCGGCTCCCACAATGGTGCAAGGTCCAGTGGTACGGCGGGGCGCGCCGCACCGTCGCTGAACAGCGCCGCGAAGTGTGCCTCGACCCGGGCGCGCTGCGCGGCCAGCTCCGCTTCCATGGCCGCGACGTCCGGATATCCCAGTGCCGCTGCAATGCGGGCGCGCGCCAGCGGCTCCGCGGGCAGCTCGTGGGTCTGCGCGTCATCCAGCATCTGCACGCGGTTCTCCAGCCGGCGCAGGAAATCGTATGCCTGCTGCAGTTCAGCCGCGGCGGTTGCGGGCAGCAGCCGCGCACCAGCCAGGCGCGGCAGCACGGTCAACAGCGATGGTTCGCGCAGCGTGCCGTCATGGCCACCGCGCACCAGCTGGAATGCCTGCACGATGAACTCGATCTCGCGGATGCCGCCGGCGCCGAGCTTGAGGCTGCCGACGCGGTCGCGACGCTGCACATCGCGGCCGATCAATGCCTTCATCTCGCGCAGCGATTCGAACACGCCGAAGTCGAGGTAGCGCCGATACACGAACGGCCGCAGCATCTCCTCGCGCAGCGCGTTGAACTCGGGCAGCGCCGTGAGCGCGCGTGCTTTCACCCAGGCGTAGCGTTCCCAGTCGCGGCCATGGGCCTGCAGGTAGTCCTCGAGGAAAGCGAGGCTCGCCACCAGCGGACCTGAATCGCCAAAGGGCCGCAGTCGCATGTCGACGCGGAATGCGAAGCCGTCGCCGGTAGCCAGGTCGAGCAGGCGGATCAGCAAGCGTCCCTGGCGGGTGTAGTACTCACCGAGATCCAGTGGCACAGGGCCGTCGCTGTGGCCACCGCGCGGATACAGGAAGACCAGGTCCACGTCAGAGGAGAAGTTGAGTTCGCTGCCGCCGAGCTTGCCCATGGCCAGAACGATGAGCTCGCCGGCCTCGCGCGGCGGCCGGCCATGACGCGGCGCCAGCAGCGCGGCAGCCATGTGGGTGGCCGCGACGATCAGGCTGTCGGCAAGCCAGGAAGTCTCGCGCAATGTCTCGTGGATGCCGGCGTCGCCGGCGAGATCACGCCATGCCAGGCGCAGCATCTCGCGCCCGCGCAGCACCCGCAACGCGTTCAGTGCATCCGCCTCGCTCGCTGCTGCCTCAGGCCGCAAGGCCTGCGCCAGTGCGAGGTAGTCCGCGGCGCTGCGCGGCGCATGCAGTGCGCCATCCCGCCAAAGGCTTTCGAGTGCGGCATCGTCGCGCATCATCGCGCGCAGCGCGAAATCGCTGCCCAGCAGCACCAGCCGGGCCTGCGCTGCAAGCGCAGGCTGCGCCTGCAGCAGCTCGACGGTACGCGGCGCATGCTCGGCCAGCTGCGCCAGCCGTGATTCGACGCAGGCGGTCAGCTCGGGGCTAGAGCTCAATGACACCGCCATCGACGAACAGATCCACGCCGGTGATGAAGCTCGCCTCGCCAGAGGACAGGAACAGCACCGCGCGGGCGATCTCTTCCGCGGTCCCCATGCGCTTCATCGGCGTATTGGCGATCATCATCTGGCGCAGGCCTTCCACGGCCTTGTCGTCCATGCCGGGATTGCGATGGAGGATCGGGGTCTCGGTAGCACCGGGGCTGACCATGTTGACGCGGATGCCCTGCGGCAGCAGCTCGGCGGCGAAATTGCGCGCCACCGCGCGAAGGCCGGCCTTGGCTGCCGCATAGGTCACATTGCCGGGCGCCGCGAGCTGGCTGCCGATGGAGCCGGTGAAAACCACGGCGCCACCCCGGCCCATCAGCGGCAGGGCCTTCTGCGCCGCGAAAAAGCAGCCCCGCAGATTCACCGAGTGCACGCTGTCCCAGAATTCCGGCGTCACCGCAGCGGCGGGCACGAAGCCCCCGACGCCGGCGTTCACGAACAGCACATCGATGCGGCCATGCTGTTCGCGAACCTGCGCATAGAGGGCGTCCAGCGCGGCAAGGTCGGCGATATCGGAACGGATCGCCAGGGTGCCCGGCCCGATCTGCTGCTGCGCCTGCGCCAGCGTCGTCGCATCGCGGCCGGTGATGACGACCCGCGCGCCTTCGGCTGCGAAGTCCCTCGCCGCGGCGAGGCCGATGCCGCTGTTGCCGCCGAATACCAGCACCACCTTGTTGTCGAATCGCCGCGCCATCGCCTTGCTCCGCTTCAGAACATCGACAACGGATTCACGGGCTTTGCCGGCACATCCATCAGCACATCCCAGTGCTCCACGATCAAGTCGCCCGCCACGCGAAAGATGTCCACCACCGCCAGGCCCGGGTCGCCCGGATGTCGGACCACATGCACATGGCACACCACGTGGTCCCCGTCGACGAAGGCGCGCTTGATGCATGTCCGGGCATCAGGTGAGCGCTCGCGGATGGCATCCAGGAATTCCTTGAGCGCCGCACGCCCCGGCGGCGCGAGCGAGCTGTGCTGCACGTAATCCGGCGAGATGTACTGATCCACCCTGGAGGAATCGAAGGGCACGAGCACCTCGTTGTACATCCGCAGTACCAGATCGAGATTGCGCTGCTCATCGGCGGTGCGTGCCATGCCTGTCCCCGCTTGCCAGTCGCGCCGGATTCTAGACCGGGTCGATGCCGGTCATCACGCGCAGCACTTCCGCAAGATTGCGGCAGTCGAGCTTTTCCATCATGCGCGCCTTGTAGACCTCCACGGTGCGCGGGCTAATGCCCAGTCGCGCCGCGATCTCGCGGTTCTGCAGCCCGTCGGAAACCAGTTGCGCGACATCGCGCTCGCGCGGCGTGAGCCGCCCGAAACGCGCGCGGGCACGGTGCTTCTCGCGGTTGACGCCGTGCGTCTCCGTGTCGTGCGCGATGGCGCTCTTGAGCACATCGACCAGTACCTGTTCGTCGACGGGCTTTTCGAGGAAGTCGTAGGCACCGGCCTTCATCGCGGCCCGCGTGGTGGCGACATCGCCATGCGCGGTCAGCATCACCACCGGCAGGGTGGCCCCGCGCGCGACCAGTTCCTGCTGCAGTTCCACGCCGCTCATGCCGGGCATGCGCAGATCCGTCAGCAGGCAGCCGCGCCATTCCGGCCGATAGGTTTCCAGAAAGGTCTCGGCACTGGCGAAAACCTGCGAGAGGAAGCCCTTCAGCGACAGCAGCAGGGACAGCGCATCACGGACCGCTGCATCGTCGTCAACGAAATAGACCGTTGGTTGCATGGTGTGCGGATACTACGCGAAAGCCGGAAGCCGCAGCTCGAAACAGGCACCACCCAAATGCACGCTGCGTCGATAGGTGAGATCCCCGCCTTGAGCGCGCATCAGGTTGCGGCTGATGGCAAGCCCAAGTCCCATGCCGTCGGGCTTGGTGGTGTTGAAAGGCTCGAACAGCCTTTCAAGCGCGTCCATGGCCACGCCGGGACCCGAATCCTCCACGCAGAGCCGCACGACATCGCCCTCATGCTCGGCCCGCAACCGCACTTCGCGGCTCGCGTTGTGCCCCGCTGCCAGCGCATCGACGGCGTTGCTGATCAGGTTGTGCAGCACCATTTCGATCTGCGAGCGATCGCCCCTTGCGGACGGCAGGTCATGCGGCAACAGCAGTTGCAGCCGGATGCGCTGGCCCTGCAGCCGGGGCTGCAGCGACTCGAGGACCTGGGCGCAGCAGACCTGGAGCTGCACCGGGCCTTCGCCGGCGCCGCTGCCCTGGTAGAAGTCGCGCAGGCGCCGCATGACCTGTGAGGCGCGAATGGCTTCATTGGTCGCCTTCGCCAGCGTATCGGACAAGCGCTTGTCGGCATTGCCGGCTGGCGTCGACATGATCTGCGAGGCCTGCAGGTACGACACCAGCGCCGTGATCGGCTGGTTGAGTTCATGCGTCAGCGCGGAAGCCAGTTCACCCGCCACCGCGAAGCGCATGGCACGCGCCAGCTGGCGCTCGCGCTCCTGGGCCTCGCTGCGCGCCTGCTCGCGTTCCGCCACCACCGCGCCAAGCAGCAACCCGGTCAGCGTCAGGGTCAGCATCAGGATCTGCAGATCAATCAGCGGCGCGCCGGCGGGTGCCTCGCGCATGGCCACCACGATACCCACTTGAATGGTGAGTGCCGCCAGCAACGCGCCTGGGGCGCCCCAGCGCACCGCGATCCAGATCATCGGCACGAACAGCGGATAGAAAAGGCGCAACTGGTCCGACGCGTCGAAACCGAACAACAGCCACACGAACAGCACCAGCACGCCGATCTGCGCCGCGGCCTGCGGCCAGCTGGCCCGCAACGCGCGCAACCCGGCGCCGGCCTGTGGCAGGACCAGCAACAGCGGCGCGATCATCAGTATTCCGGTGACATCGCCGACCGCGTAGCGGATGACGCTGTCCGCCGCGGAGGACAACGGCAGCGACTGCGTCAGCACGAAGACGCCGACATAGCCGCCGGCCGCCAGCAACGCGGCAAGTATCGCCCCACCAACGAAGCGCACCGCCGATGCCAGCCCCTGCAGCGCATCGAGCAAGGCGCGCCAGCGGATCGCGGTGGCGAGGGCCGCGTAGCTGACCGCCACCCACATGGAAGCCAGCGCCAGCCAGGGCCAGCCGGCAGGACCACCGCGTACCAGCAGCTCGGAGAGGAATGCGGCTAATGCCGTGCATGCTGCCCAGCGCGGCCCGGCCCACAGCAGGAATGCGACAGTAAGCCCCGTCTGCGGGCTCCATGGCGTGATGCCGAGCTTCAGTACTGGCTGGACGTAGCTGATCCAGTCGAGCGCGATGTAGCCGGGCACATAGAGCAAGGCCAGCATCCAACGCCATCGCGGGGCCGGCTCCTCTCCCGTGGCTTCCAACCCGTACGGGACCGCCCTGGTGTGCACGAACTGCATCGGCACTAACCTAGCCCCTGTTGTCGCTGCGAGGCAATGAGACCACCTCGCACACATGCCGTGACGCAAGAAATCTTGCGCGCATGGTCAACAAAGCCGGAGCGGACCTTCGCCACAGGATGTAAAGAGTGGCTGTGGCGGAGGTCCTCTTCGCGTCCCCGGCGCCGGGCGGTCAGTCTTCAGGGACGCAGTGGCAAGCCCAGTGCACGGGCAACCGGTTCACTGCGTATCTCGCCGTCTGCCACGTTCAGCCCGCGCCGGAAGTGCGGGTCCGTCGTCAGCGCCGCGGCAACACCCTTGTCGGCCAGCAGCCGGATGTAGGGCAACGTGGCATGCGTGAGCGCAGCGGTCGAAGTACGCGGCACCGCGCCCGGCATGTTGGTCACGCAGTAGTGCACCACGCCGCTGTCGATGTAGGTCGGTGCGTCATGACTGGTGGGGCGGCTGGTCTCGAAGCAGCCTCCCTGATCTATGGCGATGTCCACCAGCACCGCGCCCGGATGCATTCCCGCCACCATCTCACGTGTCACCAGCCGGGGCGCCGCTTCGCCACGGATCAGCACCGAACCGATCACTACATCCGCCGACCGCACCAGCCGTTCCACTGCGTCGCGCGTGGAGTACTCCGTTTTCAGCGCTGGCCCGAATTCCACGGCGAGCTGTCGCAGGCGTTGCAGCGAACGGTCCACGACAGTGACTTCTGCGCCAAGTCCCAGCGCCATGCGTGCGGCATGACTGCCGGCAACGCCACCCCCGAGCACGACAAACCTGGTGGGCGCAACACCGGGCACGCCGCCCGGCAGCAAACCCGCCCCACCCTGGGCTTTCATCAGGCAGTGAGCCGCCACCGACGCCGACATGCGCCCGGCAATCTCGCTCATCGGAGCGAGCAGCGGCAGGCTGCCATCCGCCGCGGTGATGGTTTCGTAGGCGATGGCGGTCACGCCCGAAGTCATCAACGCCTCGGCCTGTGGGCGATCTGCAGCCAGATGCAGGTACGTGAACAGGGTCTGCCCCGCGTGCAGACGTCGGCATTCTTGCGGCTGCGGCTCCTTGACCTTGACGATCAGCTCGGCCGACTCGAACAGCCTGCCGACATCCGGTTCGATCGTTGCGCCCGCGGCCTGGTAGTCCGGGTCGCTGAACCCTGCACCTTCACCTGCAGCGTGCTCGACGCTTATCTGATGGCCGGCACTGGTCAGCTCGCGCACGCCAGCGGGTGTCAGGGCCACCCGGTATTCACGGTTCTTGATCTCCCGGGGCACTGCTATCCGCATCGGAAAATGCCTCCGTAGTTTCGATACGCTGCGTCCAGATTGTACGTGGGCAAAAAAAAGCCCCGCGTTGCGGCGGGGCTAAAATATAACGTGGAAACGGGGGGTCTTGTTCCACGACTATCGAGACGCGAGCGGCGAAAACGCCGTCGATCTCGGGGCGGAACTATACACGAGCCCTCCGGGGGGCGAAATGACAAATTTGTTGTGGTTGGTCACAAGCCGACCAGCCGCGCCAGACTGTCGTCGCCAACCAACAGGCCCGGGTGGCCCAGGCGCGCGTGCTGCGTCGCGATTGCCTCGTCGTCCTTGCGTACCGCGTTGCGCAGGAAAGTGAGCAACGAGGCTGCATCCGCGGCGCGCGCGCGTGGCCCGACCACCATCACCCGGGACACCGGGTCCAGCGCCGGGCCACAAGGCAGCACTCGTCCGGAGCGCATGTGGGAGGCGATCTCGATGTCGAAGAACATCCCTACCCCCCGTCCGGCCAGCACCATCTGCAGCAGGTGATCCAGCGACTGTGGACGCGGCGAGACGATCTGGCGGGGAATCACCCCTTTGCGGGCGAACTGGTCCAGCGTCCATTGGGTGATGCGGAAATGTTCCGCCAGCAACAGAAAGGGCAGCTCATCCAGCGCACGCTGGCCCTGCAGCACCGGACGCACCAGCGCCGGGGAACCATAAAGCGAACAGCTGATGCGGGAGATGACTTCCGCCGTCTCGCCATCGCCGCAATCAGGCAGTGCGCCCGTGTAAAGCATTACGTCGGCCTCGCCGCGGTGAAATGCCGCTTCGGCGTCAGTGCCCGAGGAAAAAGGCTGCAACTGCAAATCAATGTGCGGATTTGCCTGCCGGAAGCCTGCCAGGCCGGGTTCAACGCAGCGCTCCAGCAACAAAGGTCCGATCAGCACCCTGATCTGCAGCGGTGCCGGGCGATTGCCACCCAGGCGGGCAGGCGTCAGGGCGTTCTGGGCCGCGACCAGGTCCCTCGCCTGTGTGAGGAAACTCCTGCCCTGTGCAGAGAGCATCGCCAGTGCGCCCCGGTGCCGTTCAAACAGCTGATAGCCCAGGTAGCGTTCCATCGACTTGATCTGGGAACTGACAGACGGCTGGCTAATACCCAGTCGCTCGGCAGCTTTGCGGAAATTGCCGTCCTCAGCTACGGCCACGAATACTTCGAGCCTGCGAAAAGTCAGAGCCATGACTCTCCCCCTTCATCCCTGGTTTTGGGTTGCCAGCGCGCCATGGCACCCATCGGTTCCGTTTGGCGAAGAATGGGCGATAGATGATGAGTTGGCAATAGACTGCCGCGATCAATAATAATCCGATAGCAGACAGGTTATCTGATGTCGTGTGTCTTGCGAAGATCCGTGCCGACTGGAGCGAGATCTTAATTTATATTTAAATCAATTTAATTACGGGAATCGAGCGTATGCCACCTCCGCGCAGCCGCGGTCGTCCCCCCGGATCCCGCCGCATGCAACGCAGTCGCCTGTTGGTGGTGGCGCATGAGTTGCTCAGCAGCGGCACTCACCAGGAACTCACCCTGCGCCTTGTAGCCCAGCGTGCGGGCGTGACACCAGCCCTGGCGCACTACTACTTCGGCAACCACGAGGGTCTGGTAAGCGCGCTGCTCGAGGAACGGATTGCGCCACGCATAGAAGATCTGGTTACGGCGGCACGTGCCCGGGCCGGCCAGCCGCAGCTGGCACTGACCTTCCTGATACAGCGGGTGTGCGCGTTGCTGGCCACTGAGCCCGTGGTGCGCCGTTGCCTGTGGATGCCACAGCCCGCAGCGGTGCGCATGCGCGATCAGATGCGCACCTGTCTGCGCGAGCTGCTGGCACGTGCACAGAACATGGAAGCCCTGCGCGCGGATCTGCCGCCGGAATATCTCGCCGATTCGCTGTTGGGCCTGGTGCTGTTCCCGTTTCTGGATGCGGACCCCGCGGCGGACTCCAGCGGCGAACGTGCGGCACAGCTCACACTGCAGCACGTCGCGCTGTTGCGCGACGGCATCATGCGCATTCACAAGCCTCGCCAGCTCTCCGCGGAGTAGCCGAACAAAGAGAAATCCCGTGCGTAGAGCCGGTGCACACGCACGGCGAGGTCTTCCGTATAAACAGGCGGCTCATGCGATGGACTCGCATTGCTGTGCGTGGAAAGCATGCCGTCCACCACCGGCCCGGCCAGTGCCAGCCGCCCGAGAATGCAGCGCATGCCCTCGGTGAATTCGCCTTCCATGCGGAAGCACCGCTCGTAGCGGATGGCATCCATCAGCAGCACGCGGTGCTGATCGTCCCAGTGATGGTCGCGCCGGCCGGATGGCTGGCTCTCCACGTATGCGAGAAAGGTGTTGAAGGGAATCGCCGCGCCCGCGGCACCTCCCGGCAATCCCGCGCTGCGCGCGAATCGCCGCAGGCGCGGCAGTTCGCGGCGCCGGATGCTGCGCGAGTAGCCCAGTTCATGGCCGTAGGCGAATTTGTTCTGCCAGGCCGAACGCAGCCTTGCGTAGGGATTGCGCACGAAACAGAAGAACTGGTACTCGCCGGGGCACCGGAACGCATGCGCATAGTCGCGGAGCGGCGCGAACTGGAATTCGCGTGCCTTCCTGAACAGGCGGTAGCGACCTTCACTGGGATCCTCCACGCCCTGCAACTCGCGCAAGGCATCCGTCAGCACCTTGCGGAAACTCTTGGTGCCGACCTTTGGGTTCAGCACCACCACCGTGCGCCGTCCGCGGTTCACGTAAGTCTTGAACGGGCTGAAGTGCCGGCGCCAGAGGATGCGCCAGAAGCCGGACCAGCCCGGAGCAGGCGCCACCGCAGACATGCCGGATGGCATTGGAGTATTCATGACGCATTCATCGTAGCCGTGCCGGGTTTCGTGGTACATAGCGCACCGGACGGCCGCGCCCCGCGGCCATGGTGCAGGGAGAAGCCAGTGGTCGGAGTACTCGTTGTCCTGATCCTGATCGTCGGTGTCATCGCCTGGATCATCGGCATCTACAACCGCCTGGTCACGGCGCGCAACGGCTTCAGGAACGCCTTCGCACAGATCGACGTGCAACTGACCCGCCGCTACGACCTCATCCCCAATCTCGTTGAAACCGCCAGGGGCTACCTGAAGCACGAGCGCGAGACTCTTGAAGCGGTGATCGCCGCGCGCAACAGCGCACTGGCTGGCCTGAAGGCCGCAGCAGCCGATCCGGGCAGTGCGGCGGCCGTGGCGCAATTGGCCGGCGCGGACGCCGGACTGTCCGGCGCACTGGGGCGGCTGTTCGCCGTGGCCGAGGCCTATCCGGACCTGAAGGCCAACGCCAACATGATGCAGCTCTCCGAAGAGCTCACCTCCACCGAAAACCGCGTGGCGTTCGCACGCCAGGCCTTCAATGACGCGGTGATGTCGTACAACAACGCGCGCGAGATCTTCCCCAACTCGCTGATCGCCGGCTCCTTCAGCTTCGAGGCGGCGAAGATGCTGGAAGGCCCGCCCGCAGAGAAGCGCGAGCCGCCCAACGTAAGCTTCGGCTGAAATCACCCCAGTGGATTTCTTCGGCGCACAGGCGCGCGCACGCCGGCAGTCGCGGCTGCTCGCCTGGGGTTTCGCGCTGGCCGTGCTGGCGGTGATCCTCGCGCTCGACGCGGTGGTGCTGATGGCATTGCGGGTGAGGAGCGCCGTCGGCAAACACGCCGAGCCATTCGCGGGCTCGCTTGCCGAATGGGCGATGGCCCATCCCGGCACGCTGCTGGCGGTCAGTGTGCTGGTGGGTGCCTTCATAGGCATTGCAAGCCTCACGCGCATCCTGCAGCTGCGCGAAGGCGGTGGCTATGTCGCGCGCAGCCTGGGCGGCGTGCGCGTGGAACGCAGCACCCAGGATCCGCGCCGCCGCCAGCTGCACAACGTGGTCGAGGAAATGGCGCTGGCTTCCGGGGTGCCCGTACCCGAGGTGTATGTGCTGGAAAAGGACGACAGCATCAATGCCTTCGCTGCGGGTCACACAGCAGCGAACGCGGCAGTGGCGGTGACACGTGGCGCACTGGTGAATCTCAACCGCGAACAACTGCAGGGCGTGATCGCCCACGAGTTCAGCCACATCCTCAATGGCGACATGCGGTTGTCGATCCGGCTGATGGGAATGGTTTTCGGGTTGATGGCAGTGGCCACCGCGGGACGGCTGGTGATGCGCCTGGCAGGCAGTTCCGGCGGGAGCTCCCGACGCGGCCGTGGCGCCGCTCCAGTGCTGATGGCGGGCCTGGCCATCGCCATCGTCGGCCAGATCGGCTTCTGGGCAGGCCGTGTGCTGCAAGCCTGGATTTCACGCAAGCGCGAGTGCCTCGCCGATGCCTCGGCGGTGCAGTTCACGCGCAATCCCGATGGCCTGCGCGACGCCCTGGTACGCATCGCCGCGCTGCACGCCGCGCCGGATCCCGCGGGCACGGGCCGGGCTGAGGTGGCCCACCTGCTGTTCGTGCCCGGAGCGCAGCGGCTGCTGGCCACGCATCCGCCGCTCATCGAACGCATCCGGGAGCTCGATCCGCAAGTCACTCCCGATCGATTCCAGTCGCTGATCCGGCTGGCGCGCGAACAGATGCGGCGCGAGGCGGACCGCGCCGCCGCTCCATCACCGGTGGCCCATCGCAGCGGCAGCGTGCCGCTGGCAGACATCGCGGTGCCGGCCGCGATTGCGTTGATCGCCGGCAGCACCGGGGAACCCGCGCCACGGCATCTGGAGCAGGCCGTTGCGGTACGCCGCGCGCTGCCAGCGGCGCTGCAGGCCAGTGCCGAGCAGCCCGAACACGCACAGGCGCTGCTGCTGGCGCTGGTTGTCTTCGCCAGCACCGGTGCGCGGGAGCAGCAGCTGGAACTGGTGCGGGACAAGCTGGGCAATGCCATGGCCGATGATGTGCTGCGCGCGGAACCCCCCACTACCGGCCTGGCTCCCACGCTGCGCCTGCCCGCCGTGCTGCAGCTGATGCCGGCATTGCGCGCGCTGCCCACCGCGGATCGCGTGGCCTTCGTCGTGGTGCTCAGGCAGGTGATGCGGCTGGACGGCACGCTCAGCGTGTTCGATTACTCGCTGGAGAAGCTCGCCGCACGCGCGCTGCTGCCGCGCGAGGGCACGCGTGATCCGCACGGCAGGCTGTCGACCAAGGACGTCGCGGATTCCCTCGGCGTCGTCTTCGCGGTGCTGGCGCGCCAGGGTGCGCGCAATCCGGAGCAGGCGCGCCAGGCCTACGAGGCCGGCATTTCCCTGCTGCTGCCGCTGCGCCGTCCCGCCTACAGCATCATCGAGGACTGGGTGCCGGTGTTCGATCACGCGCTGGAGGAACTGTGCCGGTTGCGGGTGGCCGCCAAGCAGCTGCTGATCGAGGCGCTGGTACGCACCATCGCGCACGATGAGATGCTGGCACCGGCGGAAGCCGAACTGCTGCGCGCGATCTGCGCCGTGCTGGAATGCCCTCTGCCGCCGCTGCTGCCGCCTCCGGCGCCAGCAGCTACATGATCGCCCGGCCGATGTAATAGGCGCCGGCGGCCACCAGCCCCGCGGCCGGGATCGTCAGTATCCACGCGTAAACCAGGTTGGTCGCGATGCCCCAGCGCACGCGCGCCGGGTTCTGCACGGCACCGGTGCCGAGGATGGCTCCGGTAATCGTGTGGGTGGTGGATACGGGGATGCCGAAATGCGAGGCGATGAACAGCGTGGCCGCCCCACCCATGGAAGCCGCCGAGCCGCTGGCGGGCGTCAGCTTGGTGAGCTTCTGCCCCATGGTCTTGATGATGCGCCAGCCACCGAACAGCGTGCCCACCGCGATGGCGATGTAGCAGCTGATGATCACCCATTCCGGCAGATGCCCGGGTGTGGCCAGGCCGCGCGACATCAGCAGCAGCCAGATGATGCCCATGGTCTTCTGCGCATCGTTGCTGCCGTGCCCGATGCTGTAGAGGGCGCTGCTCACCAACTGCGAGAGGCGGAACCAGCGATCCAGCCGCGCCGGCGCGAAGCGGAAGAATATCCAGCTGAGCATAAGCATCAGCGCCCCGCCAATCAGCATGCCCAGCAGCGGCGCCACGAAGATGAACACCGTGGTGCGGATGATGCCCGGCATCACCAGCGGCGCGACGCCGGCCTTGGCCATGGCCGCGCCGATCATGCCGCCGATCAGCGCATGTGAGCTGCTGCTCGGGATCCCCCAGTACCAGGTGATCACGTTCCAGGCGATGGCGCCGATCAGCGCACCGAAGATCACCGCGTCGTCGACGAACCCCGGCGCGATGATGCCCTTGCCCACCGTCGCCGCCACCCTCGGTTCGAACAGCCACATGGCGATGAAGTTGAACGCCGCCGCCCAGATCACCGCCTGGTAGGGCTTGAGCACGCGCGTTGAAACGATGGTGGCGATGGAATTCGCCGCATCGTGGAAGCCGTTCATGAAATCGAATGCCAGCGCCAGCGCCACCAGCACTGCCAGCGTCATGAAGGCTACATCGACATGCATCCGCGGATGTCCTTCAGGCGTTCTGCAGGATCACGCTTTCGAGGATGTCTGCCACGTCCTGGCAGCGGTCGGTGGCTGTCTCCAGCAGCTCGTAGACGGCCTTCAGCTTGATGACCTGGCGGATGTCCGCCTCTTCGCGGAACAGCATGGAGATGGCGTTGCGCATCACGCGGTCGGCGCGCGATTCCATGATGTCGACCTCGCGGCACAGCTTGAGGATCTCCGGTGCGTTCTTCATGTTGTTGAGCATGCCGACGGCCGACTGCAGGTTCTCGCAGCCCTCGCGCAGCAGCTGCGCCAGCTCCACCGCGTGGCTGGTGACCTTCTGCACGTCGTACAGCTGCAGCGATTCGGCGGTGTCCTGGATCAGGTCCAGTACATCGTCCATGCGCGAGATCAGCCGGTGGATGTCGTCGCGGTCCAGCGGCGTCACGAAGATGGTGTGCAGCAGCGAGGCGGTATCGTGCGTGATGCGGTCGGCCTCGTGCTCCAGCGTATTGATGCGCTCGATGCGCGCGGGGCGCGCCTCGACATGGGCGTACTCCGACAGCAGCAGCGTCAGCTCGTTGCTGGCAGCGGCGGCCCTGCTGGCGTGCGCGTTGAAGAACTCGAAGAACTTGCCTTCACGCGGCACCAGATTGGCGATGAGACCCATGATGTATCCCCTGTTGGCGCGCGCATGATACTCAACCAGCGGGCCCGCGGCGCGGGAACAGCAGCCAGGCGGCTGTGGCGGCCACGGCCACCAGCGCAACGAAGGCCTGCCAGGCGCCAGCGTGCAGCATGGGCTGCCAGACCAGCGGCGTGACGAAGGTGATGAGGGCAGCGATCTGGCTCAGCAGCCCGGCGGCGCCCGCTCCCTGCAGTGGATTGGCCACCACGCGCGGCAGCGCCGCCATGATCACCGCGATACCCGCGCCCTGCACCAGCATCCAGGCTGCCATCGCGCCCAGACGCGGCACCTTGCCGAGGCCGGGCGCGAACATCGGCAGGCTGATGAGCACAGAGGCGAGCAGCAACCAGCCCAGCAGCTGCAGGTCGCGGCGGCCGCGCGCCAGCAGCGCGCCGGCGGCCAGGCTTCCCGGAATCATCAGCAGCGTGACCAGCGAGAACATCTTCGACGCATCGCCCACCGGCACCTGGTGCTGCAACGCGAACCATTGCGGATACACCGTGGTGGCACCGAAGCCGATCACGATCAGCGCCGCGAAGGCCAATGACAGTCGCAGTGGGCCGCCTTGTGTCCACGCATCTAACAGGCCGGCGCGCTTGCCACCAGCGCGCGGCGCGCCCTGCACATGTGGCAGCAACGGACTGGTGAGCGCGAGCACTGCGAACAGCATCAGGTGCAACCGGTAACCGCCAAGCCAGGATGCGGTGCCCGCGAAAGTGCCGGACAGCAACAGCCCCAGCGACGTGCCCAGCGGCGAATACGTGGACCACAGCGCCATGGCGCGGCCACGTCGTTCGGGTGGGCTGCTCGCCATCATCAGTCCCGGTGCCGCCGCGTAGGCGCCGACCGCCAGCAGGCCTTCCAGCACGCGGATCGACATGAATGCACCGAGGGACTGCGCCACCAGGTACGCGCCATTCACCGCCATGCCGGTCAGCGCCACCAGCTGCAGCGTGCGGCGGGCGCCGAGCCGGTCGATGGCCGAGCCGGCCACCGCGGCCAGCAGCGCGGGGATCACCGTCATCAGCGAAATCAGCAGGCCATATTGCGTGGACGTCGCGCCCAGGTGCTCGCCCACATCGGCAAGCACGGGGATGATCTTGCTCAGCGATGCCGAGGTCAGCACGCCGTACAGGTAGATGTAGCCGATCGACAGCCAGCTGCCCGGAACCAGCAACTGGTTCTGCCCTTCCTGCGCCACCGCTGCCCCTTCTTCGTTGAGCGGGATGGTACACAATGCCGGCCCGAAGGCCCGGAAAGGTCGTGACGTGAAGCAAGGCAATACCATCCTCGTGGCGCACGGCGCCTGGTCGGCGGGCTGGTCGTGGAAGCGGATGCATCCGCTGCTGCAGGCGGCAGGCCAGCGCCTGATCGTGCCGACCTATACCGGCCTGGGCGAGCGCGAACACCTGGCCGCACGCGGGACCAGCCTCGAGACCCACATCCAGGATCTGCTGGGAGTCATCAAGTTCGAGGAGCTCTCGGACATCGTGCTGGTGGCGCACAGTTACGGCGGCATGGTCGCCACCGGCATCGTCGATCGCGTGCCGGAGAAGATCCGCCGGCTCATCTACGTGGATGCCTTCGTGCCGCAGCACGGGCAGTCGATGCTGGACCTGGTGCCCGACAGCCACCGCGCCATGCTCCACAAGGGACTCACCGAAGGCGATGGCTGGCGCATTCCCCCCATGCCCGTTCCACCGGATACCACAGCGGAAGACCGGCAATGGATCGAGCGCTTGCGCATGCCGCAGCCACTGCACTGCTTCGACATGCCGCTGCAGCTGCAACGCGGCGATACGCAAGTGCCGCGCACATATATCTATGCGTTGCGCGCGCCGCCCGCGGATCCGCTCCGGCCGTTCGCGGAACGCGCGCAGCGCGAGAACTGGGGCTACCACGACATCGACGCCAGCCATTCCCCGCATGTCACGGCGCCGCAGGCGCTGGCTGCTCTGCTGACCGACATCGCCGCCTGAACCGCCGCGGCGGACACGTCCCGTATCCCGCTGGTTGTTGCTTCCCCGAGCGCTCCGGTCGTTCAATACCCCGCTTCAGCCACAGGGGGATTCCTCGATGAAGACCAGCACACTGGCCAGCCTGTTCGCCATCGCCGCGCTGCCCGCGCTGACTTACGCCGTCGACAACCCGCCGGCCAGACCCGGCCCCTGCAACCGCGCCTGCCTCGAGGGCTTCGTCAACAAGTACCTGGACGCCATGCAGGCGCACAAGGTCGGCGACGAGCTTTTCGCGCGCGACGTGGTGTTCACCGAGAACGGCATCCGCCTGCCCTTCGGCAATGAAGGCCTGTGGCACAGCATGTCCGGCAAGGGCGACTACAGGTTCTACGTGCCGGATGTCGAGACGCAGCAGGTGGCCTTCATCGGCACGGTGCGCGAGGCGGCGCGCGGCGATGCGCAGGGCCAGCTGGTGGCATTGGCACTGCGGCTGAAAGTGGTGAACAGCAGGATCACCGAAGTGGAGCAGCTGGCCATCCGGCCGGACAACACGGCGACGGTGAGCGGCGGTGGCGCGCGCGGTGCCGGTGCCGGTGGCGCTGCTGCCGCAGGCGGTGCCCGCGCCGGCGCACCCGCTGCCGCGGCGCCCGCGCGCGCGGGAACGGGCGAATTGGTGGAGCAGATGGGCAAGCCGCACGCCGTCTTCCTCGAAACCATTCCGGCAGCGAAGCGCCCGACACGCGAGGAGCTGATCAAGACCGCGAACTACTATTTCACCGGCCTGCAGCGCAACGACGGCAAGGGTTACTACCCTTTCACAGACGACTGCGTGCGCTTCGAGAATGGCATCGACGTGCTGGCGGGCCGGCCCAACCCGCAGACCGGCCAGCCCGCGGTGCGCACCAGCTGCAAGAAGCAGTTCGAGGAATCGCTGAAGGGCATCGTGTCGCGCGTGCGTGACCGGCGCTTCGTGGCGGTGGACCGCGAGCGCGGCATCGTGTTCGCCTTCGGCTTCTTCGACCACGAGAACATCAACTGGACCTGGCAGCTGGGCGAACTGTTCAAGATCGAGAACGGCCTGATCCGCCGCATCGAGGCGGTGTTCCACCGCGCCCCATATGGCATCCAGTCCGGCTGGAGCACCTTCCAGCAGGCCATGTCCGAGGAACCGCAGGACGTGCGGTAGGACGACCGCCGCGGCACCAGCGGGCGCCGGCATGCTGCCGGCGACGCCTGCCCTACTTCGCCGCGCTCGCCGCCTTCCTGAAGTCCCCCGCCTTGACGACGTAGAGCTTCGACGGATCGAGGTACTTCTTCAGCGCCGCGTGCACCTGATCCGGCGTCACCGCCAGCATGCGGCGCTCGAACTCCTTGTCCCAGGTGAGGAAGGTGCGGCCATTGTCCAGGTGCGCCAGCAGCCGGCCCACCAGTCGCTGGTCCTGCACGCGGTTCTGCGCGAACTGCGCCACGAAGCCGGATTTCGCCCTGGCGATCTCCTCGGCGGTGAAGCCATCCTTCAGTGCCCTGGCGATCTCCTCGCGCAGTGCCGCCTCGGCCCTGGCGACGTTCTGCGGCGCGGCGATGGCCTGCATGTTCCAGCCGCCGTAGCGATCGAAGATGCCGCCGCCGGCCGACGAGCCCACCGAATAGCTCAGGCCTTCCTTCACGCGGATGCGCGCGGTAAGCCGTGAATCGAAGCCCGCGCCGCCGCCGAACATGTAGTCGGCCAGGTACAGCGCCGCGTAATCCGGATCATTCTGGTTGGAATCCAGGTTGATGCGGGCCAGCAGCGTGGCGTTCTCCTTGTCCGGCGTCTCGATGATCTCCTCGCCACCCGCGATGGCGCGGTATTCGCGCGTGATGCGCTTGTAAGGCGTGTCGTTGCGCCAGCTGCCGAAGCTTTCGCGAATCACCTTGGTCACTTCCGCCTCGTCGAAATCCCCGACCACGGCGAACAGTGCGTTGTTGGCCGCGTAGAAGGTCTGGTGGAAGCGCTTCACGTCATCGAGCGTGACCGCCTTGATGCCATCCAGCCGCTCCTGCATGGTGTACGAATAGCGCGGATCGCCCTTCGGATAGGTATTGAAGTGCTTCGCCATGGCCTCCGACGCGCGCGCGTCCGGATCGGACAGCTGCGACTCCAGCGAAGTGATCATCAATTTCTTCAGCTGCTCGAACTCGCTGGCCGGGAAGGATGGTTCGCGCGCCACATGCGCCGCCAGCCTGATCGCCGCCACGAGGTTGGCGCGCGTGGTCTGGAAGCTCGCGCCCTGCCCGCTCACGCCACCAACGACCTTCAGCTTGTCGAACTCGTCGGCCAGCTGCGCGCGCGTGTAGCGCGTGGTACCCATGGACATCATCGCGCCCGTGAACGAGGCGGCGAAGCTCTGTCCGTTGAGTGTCTTCTCGTCACCGGAAGGCATGGTCATCGAGAAGTACACGATCTCGCCGCGGGTCTTCTTGGGCAGCAGCGCCAGCTTCATGCCATTGATGTCGGTGCGCTTGACGCGCCGCTCGATGTTCTCCGGGCTGGTGTCGAAGTCCTCGGCCGCCGCCACCACCTGCTTCGACTCGTAGCCCTTCAGCTGCTCCTCGGCGCTGGGCGCCTTCGAGATCTCGGCGCGGCGCGGATTCTGGTCGGGCAGGAACACACCAACGGTGCGGTTGTCGCGCAGCAGGTACTTCGCCGTGGCAGCCTTCACCTGCTCCGCCGTCACCTTCTGCTGCGCGTCGCGCAGCAGGAAGAAGGTGCGCCAGTCGCCCAGCGCGATGTACTCGGAGAGCGCGAGGCCGATGCGCTCCGGGTCGGTCATCACGCGCTCGTCGGAGTTGGCCATCTGCACGCGGGCACGCTGCATTTCCTCGGCGGTGGGCGGATGGTTGGTGAAATCCTCGACGAGGCGGATCAGCTCGTCGCGCACCGGTTCCACCGCGTCGCCTTTCTTCACCACGGCCAGCGCCACGAACAGGCCGCCATCCACGCCACCCAGCGTGCCGGTGCCGATGGAAGCCGCCTTGCCGGTTTCCACCAGTGCCTTGTGCAGGCGGCCGGAGGGCTCATCGCCCAGCACATAGCTCGCATAAGTCAGCGCCGCGCCATCACCCTGCAACGCCGAAGGCACGCGGTAACCCACCAGCACCACCTGCTGGTCGCCCACGCGGCGCACCGTGACGCTGCGCTCGCCGTCCTGCGTGGGCTCCACCGTCCACAGCGTCGGCAGCTTGCGCGTGGGCTTCGCAATGGCGCCGAAGTACTTCGTGACCAGCTGCAGCGCCTTGGCCGGCTCGAACTTGCCCGCGATCAGCAGCACCGCGTTGTCCGGCTGGTAATACGTGCGATAGAAGGCCTGCAGGTTGGCGATCTCCACGTTCTCGATGTCGGAGCGGTTGCCGATGGTGGAATTGCCGTAGTTGTGCCAGTCGTAGGCGATGCTCTGCAGGCGCTTGATCAGCACGCCGGTGGGCGAGTTCTCGCCCATCTCGTATTCGTTGCGCACCACCGTCATCTCGGTGTCCAGGTCCTTGCGCGCCACGAAGGAGTTGACCATGCGGTCGGCTTCCAGGCTCAGCGCCCACTCCAGCCGCTCGTCGCTGGCCTGGAACAGTTCGTAGTAGTTGGTGCGGTCTTCGGAAGTGGTGCCGTTGAAGCGCGCGCCGTATTTGTTGAACTCGCCGGGGATATCCGCATGTTTTGGCGAACCCTTGAACAGCATGTGTTCCAGCAGGTGCGCCATGCCGGTCTCGCCATAACCCTCGTGGCGCGAGCCGACCAGGTAGGTGATGTTCACGGTGATGGTGGGTTTGGACGGATCCGGGAACAGCAACACCTTCAGCCCGTTGGCGAGCCGGTACTCGGTGATGCCTTCGACTTCGGTGATCTTGACCGGAGCGGAGGTCGCGATCGGTGCTGGTGCTGGCGCCGCCGCCATCGCGGCGTACACACCCAGCGACAGCGCAACAGCGACGAGGAAAGTACGGACTGCGAAGCGCGGCATCATGTCGGCAACTCCGGTGACGGATCGGATTGCCATGGGACATGAACAGGACCCGGGCGGTCAAGCGGGCTGCGGCGAGGATAAAGAAAACGCCTCCGCAGGTTGCCCGACGGAGGCGTTCGTTCCGGCAGGTGGAACTACTTCGCGCGCTTCGCCACCACCTTGGCTTCCTGCGGCCCCTGCCCCATGTCCATGGAACTGGTCAGTGTCAGCTCATCACCCTTGAGCTTGCCCTTGTAGCTGATGACCATCGGCGGCGCGCCTTCCATCATTGCCACCTGCAGCTTGAAGCTGATGTCATCACCCTTCACCACGCCGTCGGAAATCGCCGTGGGTGGCATGGCCTGTCCGGCCATGTCGGCGGCGATGGAGCCGGTGAGCTTCTCGCCCGCGGCCTTGAACTCCAGCTTCAGCGGAATGGAGCCCATGGGGCTTTCGGCCGTCGCTTCCCATTTGCCGTCGATGCCGTCGATGCCGGCGGCCATGGCCGGAATGGCCGCCAGCGTGGCCACCAGGGCCAGCGCCAGATTGCGGATCTTCATGTTTTCTCCTCGGATGTTTTGCCGGATGACTACGCCTTTTCGTGGCTGGTCCGGCGCGGGGCAGTGTATCCGAGCGGGGCAAAGTCCCGTGAATTGGCCGTAATCGGCACCGCCCCCTTGCCAGCCCCGCCGGCCCTCCGGTATACCTTGGCCCCATGACTCGCGCCCGCTACCGCTTCTGGCAGTACTTCTTCATTCCACCCCACATGGCGGAAGGACTGGGCGCGCGCTGACGCAAGACCGAAAGGAACCCACGAAAACCGCCAGTTGAACCTGGCGGTTTTTTTTTGCATGAGGCATGAGGAGCTGACCGTGACCATCAACACCGACGACCTGCGCATCCGCGCGATGCAGGAACTGATCACGCCGGCCCGGCTGCTGGCGGACTGCCCGCGCGACGATGCGGCCACGGCCACCGTCGCCGGCGCGCGCGCCGGCGTGCAGCGGATACTGCGCGGCGAGGATGACCGGCTGATCGTGGTCATCGGGCCCTGCTCCATCCACGACCCGGCGGCCGCCATGGACTATGCGCAGCGGCTTGCCACCGAACGCCGGCGGCACGCCGGCCAGCTCGAGATCCTGATGCGCGTCTATTTCGAGAAGCCGCGCACCACGGTGGGCTGGAAGGGCCTGATCAATGATCCGGACCTGGACGGCAGCTTCCGCATCAACAAGGGGCTGCACCTGGCACGCCAGCTGCTGCTGGATGTGAACCGCCTCGGCTTGCCGGCCGGCTGCGAGTTCCTCGACATCATCACGCCGCAGTATTTCGCGGACCTGGTCAGCTGGGGAGCCATCGGCGCGCGCACCACCGAGAGCCAGATCCATCGCGAGATGGCCTCGGGCCTGTCGTGCCCGGTGGGTTTCAAGAACGGCACCGACGGCAACGCCAGGATCGCCATCGACGCGGTGCAGGCCGCGGCGCATCCACATCATTTCCTGGCCGTGACCAAGGATGGCAGGAGCGCCATCGCCGCCACCCGCGGCAATGCCGATTGCCATGTCATCCTGCGCGGTGGCCGGACGCCGAACTACGACGCTATCAGCATCGCCGCGGTGTGCGAGCAGCTTGCGGCGGCGGGCCTCGCGCCACGCCTGATGGTGGACGCGAGCCACGGCAACAGCAGCAGGAAGCCGGAGAACCAGCCCGTGGTGGTGGCGGACATGGCCGCGCAGATTGCCGCCGGCGGCACACGCATCTCCGGCGTGATGGTGGAGAGCCACCTGAAGGCCGGCCGGCAGGAGCTGGTGCCGGGCCGGCCGCTGGAATACGGGCAGAGCATCACCGATGGCTGCATCGACTGGCCGGGTTCGGTGGCCGTGCTGGAAGCCCTGGCCCATGCGGTGGAAGAACGGCGCAAGTTGCGCAAGGCAGCCTGAGGCTGCGAGCCTCGCGCAACAGGAGCCCGTCATGCACTCATCCGATCCACACAGACAGCCATTGCTGGATGACGCCGCGACGCGCGCGCAGCGCTACCTCGCCGCACTCTCCACACGCGCGGTGGCACCATCGCCTGCCGCCATCGCAGGCCTCGCCGCGCTGGATGCGCCACTGCCGCCGGGGCCGCAGGATGCCGCGGCGGTGCTGGCGCGGCTGGATGAAATCGTTTCACCGGCAACCATGGCCATGGCCGGGCCACGTTTCTTCGGCTTCGTCATCGGCGGCGCGCTGCCGGTGGCGGTGGCCGCCAACTGGCTGGCCACGGCCTGGGACCAGAACACCGGCCTGTACGCGGCGACACCAGGCACCGCGCACATCGAACAGGCGGCGCTGGCGCGGCTGCTCGATGTGCTGCAGCTGCCGCGCGATGCCGCCGGCGCATTCGTCACCGGCGGCACGGTGGCGAATCTGGCCGCGCTGGCCGCTGCGCGCCATCGCGTGCTGGCCAATGCCGGCTGGTCCGTGGAGGCCGATGGCCTGTTCGGCGCGCCGCCAGTCACCGTGATCGTCGGCGAGGAAGCGCATCCCACGTTGCTGAAATCCCTGGGCGTGCTCGGGCTCGGACGCAGCCGCGTGACGCGCGTGGCGGTGGACGACCAGGGTCGCATGCGGCCGGATGCGTTGCCACGCATGGTCGGGCCAACCATCGTGTGCCTGCAGGCCGGCAACGTGAACACCGGCGCCTTCGATCCGGTGGCGCAGATCGCCCCGCGTGCGCGCGAGGCTGGTGCATGGGTGCATGTGGACGGCGCCTTCGGCCTGTGGGCGCGCGCCACGCCGGCGCGCGCGCATCTGGCCGCCGGCGTGGAACTGGCCGACTCCTGGGCCACGGACGCGCACAAGTGGCTGAACGTTCCCTACGACAGCGGCGTGGCCTTCGTGCGCGATGCCGAAGCGCTGCGCGCGGCCATGGCCATCACCGCCGAATACCTGCCCACCGCGGGCCCGCAGCGCAATCCTTCCGACTACACGCCGGAACTGTCACGCCGCGCGCGCGGCGTGGACATCTGGGCGGCGCTGGAAACACTGGGCCGCAGCGGCGTCGCTGCGCTGATCGAAGGCTGCTGCGAACATGCGCGGCATTTCGCGGCGGGCCTTGCCGCGGCGGGCTGCGAGATACTGAACGAGGTGGTGCTGAACCAGGTGCTGGTGTCCTTCGGTTCTCCGCAGCGCACGCTGGCGGTGATCGCAGCATTGCAGCAGGACGGCACCTGCTGGGCCGGCAGCACCGTGTGGCAGGGACGCACGGCCATGCGCATCAGCGTCAGTTGCTGGGCCACTACCAGCGACGACGTGGAGAAAAGCATCGCCGCCATCCTCCGCATCGCGCGCGCGTAGCATTCCGCTCGCGCGCATGGCATTGCGCTCCGGTACACTCGCCGTCCCAATGAATACAACAGCCGATGCCGTACGGACGACGGCTCTTGATCTCCGCTATAGCCAGGTGGGTTTGCTGCAGATGAAGCTGCGCAGCACCGACCCCGGCGCCATCCTCGACGAGCTGACCGGCAAGGTGGCCACCGTGCCGCAGTTCTTCCGGCAGACCGCGATCTGCCTCGACCTCGCGGAGCTTGCGGGTGAACCCGGTGTTGCCGAAATGCGCGCCGTCATCGAGGCGGTGCGCCGCTGCGGCATGCTGGTGGTGGGTTTTGCGGAAGGGCCGGCCAGCGTCGCGCTGGCCGGGGACATGGGCCTGCCGGTGATCGCCGGGTTCCGGCCGCAGAACGCCACGCCGCGCGCGACCGCGACCGTCGCGCTGGCACCAGTGGCAGCTCCAGCACCAGTGCCGGCACCAGCACCGGCACCCCAACCCCAGCCGGCGCTTATCCACACCCAGCCCGTGCGCTCCGGCCAGCGCCTGTATGCGCGCGACCGCGACCTCATCATCACGGCCAGCGTCGGGCCCGCGGCCGAGGTGATGGCCGATGGCTGCGTGCACATCTACGGTGCGCTGCGCGGCCGCGCCATGGCCGGCGTGCGCGGCGATGCCGGCGCGCGCGTGTTCACCCACGAGTTCCGCGCCGAACTGGTCGCGGTGGCCGGCGTGTTCAAGGTGTTCGAGCAGCTGCCGGCGGAGCTGGCCGGCCAGCCCGTGCAGGCACTGCTGGCCGGCGATGACCTGCGCTTCGCGCGCCTCGATGGCTGAACCTTCATTCAACCTCCAACAGAAGAATCCACCCAGTGACTGAGATTATTGTCGTGACTTCAGGCAAAGGCGGCGTCGGCAAGACCACCACCTCGGCCAGCCTGTCCTGCGGGCTGGCGCGCAAGGGCAAGAAAGTTGCCGTGATCGACTTCGACATCGGCCTGCGCAACCTCGACCTGATCATGGGCTGCGAGCGGCGCGTCGTGTTCGACTTCGTCAACGTGATCCAGGGCGACTGCACGCTGAAGCAGGCGCTGATCAAGGACAAGCGGCTCGAGACATTGCATGTGCTGGCGGCCTCGCAGACCCGCGACAAGGATGCACTGACCGCGGAAGGTGTGCGCAAGGTGCTCGACGAGCTGATCGCCGATGGCTTCGACTACATCATCTGCGACTCGCCCGCCGGCATCGAGAAAGGCGCGCACCTGGCCATGTACTTCGCCCACCGCGCCGTGGTGGTGGTGAACCCGGAAGTCTCCTCGGTGCGCGATTCAGACCGCATCCTCGGGCTGCTCGCCAGCAAGACCGAGTGCGCCGAAAAGGGCGAGCGCGTGAAGGAGCACCTGCTGCTCACCCGCTACAGCCCGCGCCGCGTCGCGGCCGGCGAAATGCTCAGCGTCACCGACGTGAAGGACATCCTCGGTCTGGACGTGATCGGCGTGGTCCCGGAATCCACCGATGTGCTGTCCGCCTCCAACGCCGGCACGCCGGTGATCCTCAACGACGGCAGCGAAGTTTCCGAGGCCTACACCGATGCGGTGGAACGCCTGCTGGGCGCCGAGTTGCCGCTGCGCTTCGTCGATGAGCCGAAGAAGGGCTTCTTCGCACGCATGTTCGGAGGTTGACCATGGGATTGATGTCCCTGTTCCGCCGCACCCCGCCCTCCGCCAGCGTGGCCAAGGAAAGGCTGCGCATCATCGTCGCGCAGGAACGCAACGGCCGTGGCGGACCGGATTACCTGCCGCTGCTGCGCCGCGAACTGCTGGAAGTGATCCGCAAATACGTGAAAGTGGAACCGGATGCGGTGAAGGTGCACGTCGAGCGCGAGCAAGGGCATGACGTGCTCGAGCTGTCGGTGTCGCTGCCGGGGAAGGCCGCGGGCTGAGTTCCGCCGCGGCTGCGCGGCTACCGCAGCCATCAACGGCCGTCGGCCGCCACCAGCTTGCGGCAATCGTCGCGCACCCGATCGGATTCCGGCAGCGCCGCGCAGATGCCGCCCCAGCGCTGCGCCAGAACCTGCAGCGTGTCGCGGTGTTTCGTCCGCCGCGCCCATTCCATCAGCGCGCTGTTCAGCGAGTCGAGCCGCGCCCGTGCGCGCGCGTGGATGCGGTCCGGGCCTTCGAGTTCTCCCAGCACGTCGAGGAAGGCGGCGCGGATGCGCGGCTCATCCGCCGGAGTCATGCGCAGCAGCCCGCCGGCGTACAGCGCGCCCCACTGGAAGCGCGTGGCCGGACCCTGCGAACTGCGGTAAGCGCGTTCGAGCAGATCCAGAGCCTGCCTGGTGTTGCCTTCCTGCTCCTCGAGATCCGCCAGATCGGCCATGTAGTAGTACGGGGTCTTCGAGGTGCGGATTTCGCCTTCGAGCAACGTGCGCAGCCGCGCCTTGTCATCGAGGTAGGTCAGCACCCACTCGGCGGAGTTGATGACGCCCGAACGCGTGTCGGGGTCGTAGTCCTTCCCGAGCCAGGCATCCAGCGCGGCGCGCGCCTGCGCGGCGACAGCGTCCGGAACCCTGCCACTGGCATCCAGCGACTTCGCCGCGAGCACGCGCTTGGCCACGGCATCCAGGCGCGTGCTGTCGCCGTAGCGCTTGTCCTTCTCCAGCGCATCCATCAGCGCGAACCAGTTCGCCCGCAGCGCATCCACCCTGCCGGGCCGCGCCAGACGCGCGGCGAGGAAGTAATCCTCGCCCAGTGACAGCACGGCATCACCGGAACGCAGCGCGCGCTGGTGGTCGTTGAGCAATGCATCGACCTGGTCGAGCAGGCCGCCAAGTTGTGCGCTGGCGACCTTGCCATCCGCCAGCCCGTCGCGCTCGTCAGCGGCGGCGAGATTGACCGCCGCCAGGGTGAGCCGGTCGCGCTCGGCCACCGCGCCCGCCGGGCAGCGCGCCGCGGCAAGTTGCAGTTCGGCGATCAGTTGCGCGGGCTGTTCGCGCGGATCCAGCCCCCAGCCATTCCACGCCAGGCGCCGGCAATCTGCCTCGCCCAGCGACATCGCGCTGTCGGCCTGCAGCGCCGCCAGCACTTCCGCCAGCGGCCGCACATTGTCGAGCGCGAGGTCCAGCACATCGGCGTAGCTGGCGAGATCGTTGCCGCCGGCAATGCGCGCCAGCTCCCTGCGCTCGGCGGTCAGCACCACCGCGGTGGGATAGCCCAGCACGCGGAACTGGTCCCCGGTGCGCTGCGCCCCAGGCGCATCGCCATCCAGGTACACCGGCACGAACTGGCGCAGCTTGTCCTGGAAATCGCGCCGCGAGAACACATGCGCCTTCAGGTCATGGCAGGGCGGGCACCACACCGCGCCCCAGTACAGGAACACCAGCTTGTGCTGCGCGGTTGCCGCAGCAAAGGCCTCATCGACGCTGCCCGCGAACCATGCGATGCCATCGGCCGGCGCCAGCTGCGGCGCAGCCGGGGATGGGGCGTGCGCCGGTTTGCAGCTGGCGAGCCCGAATGCAGCCGCAAGTGCAATGGCGGCAATGCGCAACGCGTTTTCTCCACTCGAAATGCCCGGCCCCGAGCCTACTCCGGCGACGGGGCGATTTCCTACAGGGCAGGCGGACCTGTTGCGGTAGGCTTGCATGCCCATCTGGCCTGTGCAGATTCCTCATGACCCTCCGAAACCTGCTGCCACTGCTGGCGCTCTTCACCATCACCATGCTTTCACCCGCCATGGCCGCCGACAGCGCGGCATTGCCCGCGTCGAATCCCTTCGCGGCGCCGAGCACCCTGCCCTTCAACTACCCGCGCTTCGACCGCATCAGGGACAGCGATTTCGCACCCGCCTTCGATGCCGGCATGGCACAGCATCTGGCAGAGGTGCGCGCCATCGCCGACAACCCCGCCGCGCCCACCTTCCAGAACACGCTGGTGGCACTGGAGAAAAGCGGCCAGCTGCTGCAGCGCGCGCACCGGGTGTTCGAGGCACTGGTCAGCGCCGACACCAACGATGCGCGCAACCAGCTGCGCAAGGACTACGCGCCGCGCTTCGCCGCGCACGGCGATGCCATCCGCCTCGACGGCAGGCTGTTCGCGCGCATCGAGACGCTGTTCGGCAAGCGCGCCACGCTGGGGCTGGATGCCGAGAGCCTGCGGCTGCTGGAACGCACGCATGAGGACTTCGTGCATGCAGGCGCGCGGCTGTCCGCGGCCGACAAGGACAAGCTGAAGGCGTACAACGCCGAGATGGCCTCGCTGGCGAGCGCGCTCAGCCAGAACATGCTCGACGAGGTCAACGACTCCGCCGTGGTGGTGGAGGACGTGAAGCAGCTGGATGGCCTGACGCCCGCGCAGATCGAAGCCGCGGCGGCGGAAGCGAAGTCGCGTGGGCTGCCCGGCAAGTACGTGCTGACGCTGCTCAACACCACCGGCCAGCCGCTGGAATCGCAGCTCACGTACCGGCCGCTGCGCCAGAAGCTGCATGAGGCTTCCATCGCGCGCGGCAGCCGCGGCGGCAAGTACGACAACACGCAGCTGATCAGCCGCATCATCCGCGTGCGCGCCGAACGCGCCGCGCTGCTGGGCTTCGCCAACCACGCCGCGTACAAGCTGGAGGACCAGACCGCGCACACCCCCGAGGCCGTCAACGCCATGCTGCGCCAGCTGGCCCCGGCGGCCATCGCCAACGCCAGGCGCGAGGCGGCCGAACTGCAGAAGGTGATCGACAGCGAGGGCGGTGGCTTCCGGCTCGCGGCCTGGGACTGGGCGTATTACAGCGAGAAGGTGCGCGCGGCGAAGTATTCCTTCGACGAAGCGCAGCTCAAACCCTACCTCGAGATGTGGAACGTGCTGGAGAACGGCGTGTTCTACGCGGCGAACCAGCTGTACGGCATCACGCTGAAGCGCCGCACCGACCTGCCCGTCTACCAGCCGGACCTGCGCGTCTACGATGTGTTCGACAGGGACGGCAAGCCGCTGGCCATCTTCATCGCCGACATGTACGCGCGCAAATCCAAGAACGGCGGCGCGTGGATGAACGAGTACGTGTCGCAGTCGAAGCTGCTGGACTCGCGGCCGGTGGTGGCCAATCACCTGAACGTGCCCAGGCCGCCGCCGGGCGAGCCCACGCTGCTGACCTGGGACGAGGTGATCACCGCCTTCCATGAATTCGGCCATGCCCTGCACGGCATGTTCTCCAATGTGCAGTACCCGAAGTTCGCCGGCACCGAGGTGCCGCGGGATTTCGTGGAGTTCCCCTCGCAGGTCAATGAAATGTGGGCCGACTGGCCCAGCGTGCTGAAACACTATGCAAAGCACCACAGGACCGGCGCACCCATGCCGCAGCAGCTGCTCGACAAGGTGGTCGCCGCCGCGAAGTTCAACCAGGGCTTCGCCACCACCGAATACCTGGCCGCCGCGCTGCTGGACCAGAGCTGGCACCAGATCAAGGCCAGCGAGGCGCCGGACGCGGCGGGCGTGATGGCCTTCGAGAAGAAGGCGCTGGCCGAGGCCGGTGTGGATTTCGCGCCGGTGCCGCCGCGCTATCGCACGCCTTATTTCCGCCACATCTTCTCGGGCGCGGACAGCTACGACGCCGGCTACTACGCCTACATCTGGTCCGAAGTGCTGGACGCCAACAGCCGCGACTGGTTCCGCAGGAACGGCGGGCCCACGCGCGCCAACGGCCAGCGCTTCCGCGACAGACTGCTGTCGCGCGGCGACAGCGCCGAGGCGCTGCAGCAGTTCCGCGATTTCACCGGCAGCGAACCACGCATCGAACCGCTGCTGGACAAGCGCGGCCTGAGCAGCGCCCCGCTCAGGTAGGCCCTTCGTCCCCGTGGCCGGCCCGGGCATCCTGCGCCCGGGGCTTGATGTGCAGGCCGCCCAGCACCACCACGAAGAACAGCGGCACGAAGAAGATGGCGAGGAAGGTCGCGGCCAGCATGCCGCCGATCACGCCGGTGCCCACCGCGTTCTGCGCACCCGAGCCCGCGCCGCTGGCCAGCGCCAGCGGCAGCACGCCGAACATGAAGGCCAGCGAGGTCATCAGGATGGGCCGCAGTCGTTGCCGCGCCGCCTGCGTCACCGCATCGATCAGCGTCGCGCCCTGGTCGTAGTAGGTCTTGGCGAACTCCACGATCAGGATCGCGCTCTTCGCGGCCAGGCCCATGGTGGTGAGCAGGCCCACCTGGAAGAAGGCGTCGTTGGAGAGTCCGCGGCCCAGCGTCGCGAGCACCGCGCCCAGGATGCCCAGCGGCACCACCAGCAGCACCACCACCGGAATCGACCAGCTTTCGTACAGCGCCGCGAGGCACAGGAACACCACCGCCAGCGAGATGGCGTACAGCGCCGGCGCCTGGCTGCCGGAAAGACGCTCCTCGAAGGAGATGCCGGTCCACTCCGCACCCACACCATCCGGCAGCTGCGCAACCAGCTCGTCCATGATGTCCATGGCCTCGCCGGAACTGCGCCCCGCCGCGGCCTGGCCCTGGATGTTGAAGGCCGGCACGCCGTTGAAGCGCGTGAGCTTCTGCGGCCCATACACCCAGCTGCCCGAAGCGAACGCCGGGAACGGCACCATGCTGCCGGCGTTGTTGCGCACATACCATTTGCCGAGGTCCTCGGGGCTCATGCGCGCCGGTGCGTCGCCCTGCACGTACACGCGCTTCACGCGGCCGCGGTCGATGAAATCGTTCACGTAGGTGGAGCCCCAGGCGGTGGACAGCGTCTGGTTGATCTCGGTGAGCGACACGCCCAGCGCGCCGGCCTTCTCGCGGTCGATGTCCAGCTTGAACTGTGGCGCGTCCTCCACGCCGCTGGGACGCACGCCACTGAGCGCCTTGTCCTGCGAGGCCATGCCGATGAGCTGGTTGCGCGCCGCCAGCAGTGCCTCATGGCCGATGCCGCCGCGATCCTGCAGCATCATGTCGAAACCGGCGGCCGTGCCCAGCTCCGGCACCGCCGGTTGCAGCACGGCGAAGATCTGCGCGTCGCGGATGGTGGCGAAGTATGCACTGGCGCGCGCCGCCACTGACTTCACGTCCTGACCCTTGCGCTTGCGCTGGTCCCAGGGCTTCAGCTTGATGAACACCAGGCCCATGTTCTGGCCCACGCCGGCGTAGCTGAAGCCGGCCACCGACAGCACGCCATCGACCACTTCCTTTTCCTGCTCCAGGAAGTAGTCGCGCGCCTGCGCGAGGGCCGCCTCGGTGCGCTCGCGCGTGCCGCCGGGCGGCGTCTGCACGATGCCGATCATGGCGCCGGCATCCTCATCCGGCAGGAAGGAGGTGGGGATGCGCACGAACAGCAGGCCCAGCACCACCAGCAATGCAACATACACGGCGAGGTAGCGCTTGTTGTGCGTGAGCACGTCGTGCACGCCGCGCACATAGCCGCGGTTGGCGCGATCGAAGCCGCGGTTGAACCAGCCGAACAGGCCCTTGCGCGCATGGTGCTCGCCCTTCGCCACCGGCTTCAGCAGCGTGGCGCACAGCGCCGGCGTGAGGATCATCGCCGCCAGCACCGACAGCACCATCGCGGACACGATGGTGATGGAGAACTGCCGGTAGATCACGCCGATGGAGCCGCCGAAGAAGGCCATGGGCACAAACACCGCCGCCAGCACCAGCGCGATGCCGATCAGCGCGCCGGTGATCTGGTCCATGGATTTGCGTGTGGCCTCGCGCGGCGACAGCCCCTCCTCGTTCATCAGGCGCTCGACGTTCTCGATCACCACGATGGCGTCGTCCACCAGCAGGCCAATGGAAAGCGCCATGCCGAACATGGTCAGCGTGTTGATGGAATAACCGCAGGCCGCCAGCACGCCGAAGGTGCCCAGCATCACCACCGGCACGGTGATGGTGGGGATCAGCGTGGCGCGGAAATTCTGCAGGAACAGGTACATGACGAGGAACACCAGCACGATGGCCTCGAACAGCGTCTTGCTCACCTCGAAGATGGAGGTGCGCACGAACGGGCCGGTGTCCACCGGCGCGGCCATCTCCACGCCGGGCGGGAAGAAGGGCTTCAGCCGCTCCAGCGTGGCATTGATGCCGTTCAGCGTGTCCAGCGCGTTCTCGCCGATGGCGAGGCGGATCGCGACGGCAGTGGCATCGCGACCGTTGTACTTCACGTCGCGGATGAAGTTCTCCGCATCCAGCGTCACGCGCGCCACGTCCGCCAGCCGCAGCCGCGAGCCGTCCGGGTTCACGCGCAGCAGGATGTCGCGGAACTGCTCGGGCGTGGTGAAGCGCGTGGGCCCGACCACCGTCGCGGTCAGTGTCTGGCCGGATACCGCCGGCAGGCCGCCGATCTGCCCGGCCGGCACCTGCACGTTCTGCGCGCGGATGGCCGCGATCACCTCGTTGGTGGTGACGCGGTAGGCCGCAAGCCTGGCCGGATCCAGCCAGATGCGCATCGCGAACTGCGCGCCGAACAGCTGCACGTCGCCCACGCCGGGCGTGCGCGCGATGGCGTCCTGCACGTTGGAGGCGACGAAGTTGGAAAGATCATCGCCCGAGAGGCTGTTGTCCTTCGAATAGAAGCCCAGCACGATGAGGAAATTGCGCGTGGGCTTGGAGACGCGCAGGCCCTGCTGCTGCACTTCGGCCGGCAGCAGCGGCGTTGCCGCCTGCAGCTTGTTCTGCACCTGCACCTGCGCGATGTCCGGGTTGGTGCCGGCCTTGAAGGTCAGCGACACCGAGGCCGTGCCGTCGGCGGAGGCATCCGAGGTGATGTAGGCGAGGCCGTCGATGCCGTTGAGCTGCTGCTCGATCACCTGGATCACGCTGTCCTGCACGGTCTGCGCGGAGGCGCCGGGATAGTTCGCGTTGATCGACACCTGCGGCGGCGCGATGGCCGGGTACTGCATGATGGGCAGGCGGAACACCGAGATGCCGCCGGCCAGCATCAGCACCAGCGCCAGCACCCAGGCGAAGACGGGACGATCGATGAAGAAGCGCGGCAGCATGCGCGCGTTACTTCGCGACAGGCGCCGCGGGTGCTGCGGCGGACGCGGCTGCAGCGGCGGCGGCCACGGGCATGGGTTTCACCACCGCGCCAGGCCGCGCCTTCTGCAGGCCTTCCACGATCACGCGCTCGCCGGCGACGAGGCCGGAGGACACCAGCCAGTCGCTGCCCACCACGCGGTCCACCTCGATCACGCGCTCGGCCACCTTGCCCTCGCCGTCCACCACCAGCACCGTGGCCTGGCCGCGCGCATTGCGCGACACGCCGGCCTGCGGCACCAGCAATGCCTGGCTGTTGCTGCCCACGCCGAGCCGCGCACGCACGAACATGCCCGGCAGCAGCGTGCGCTTGCGGTTGGGGAACACCGCGCGCAGCAGCACCGAGCCGGTGCCCGGGTCCACGCTCACCTCGGAGAACTGCAGCGAGCCCGGCTCCGCATAGGCGCTGCCATCCTCCAGCGTCAGCGTGACCTTCGCCTGCTGGCGCGCGTCGCGCTGCAGGCGGCCGGCATCGAAGTCGCGCCGCAGCCGCAACAGCTCGGTGCTGGACTGGTTGACATCCACGTAGATCGGATCCAGCTGCGCGATGGTGGCGATGGGCTGATCCTGCGCGGCCTTCACCAGCGCGCCCTCGGTCACCAGCGAACGCCCGATGCGGCCGGCGATCGGCGCGCGCACCTGCGTGTAGCGCAGGTCGATGTTCGCCGCTTCCACGGCGGCCTTCGCCGCCGCGACCGCGGCCTCGCCGCTGAGCCGCGCGGCCAGCGCGTTGTCGTACTCCTGCCTGCTCACCGCGCCCTGCGCCTGCAGCGGTGCGTAGCGCTCGGCCAGCAGGCGCGCGGCATTGAGCTGCGCCTCGCTGCTGGCGAGGCTCGCCTGCGCCCGCAGCAGCGTGGCGCGGTAGGGAGCCGAATCGATCTCGTAAAGCTGCTCGCCGGCGCTGACCTCGGCACCTTCGGTGAACAGGCGCCGGATGATGATGCCCTCCACCTGCGGCCGCACCTCGGCGATGCGGTACGCGGCGGTGCGGCCGGGCAGCTCGGTGGACAGCTCCACCACCTGCGGCGCCAGCGTGATCACGCCAACTTCAGGCACGCCGCCGGCGGCGGGCGCCTGCGCCGGGCCCTTGCCGCAGGCGGCAGACAGCGCAGCGAGCACGAACAATGGCAGATGGTGGCGGGCTTGCATTGGTAGCTCCTCAGGGCCGGGGCGGATCGCCCGCGTTGGCGAGCATCCGGGTCAACAACTGCAGCAGGGTCTGGCGTTCGGCAGTGGAGAAGCCGGCGAGATGCCGCTGCAACTCCGCGCTGACCATCGCGGGAATCTCCGCGGCGGCCTCGCGGCCCTTGCGCGTCAGCGCCAGGTGCACGACGCGCCGGTCGGTCTCGCTGCGCTGGCGCTGCAGCAGGCGCTTTTCCTCCAGGCGGTCGAGCATGCGCGTCATCGCGCCGCAATCCACATTGCACTCGCGCGCCAGCGCGGCCACGGTGTCCGCCCGCCCCAGTGCCAGCATCAGCAGTGGTTCCCACTGCATGGCGGTCAATTCCAGTGGCTGCATGCGCGCATCAACGCCGCGTGACAGTGAATAGAAGGCGAGTTTGACCAGCCGGCCGACCGTCAGGTTCGGGTCATCGGGCAGGGAAACATGCGTTGGGGGCTGCGCAGACATGGGGACCTCGCGGGGCCCCGGATATTATTTGTCTGGGCAAATTTCGGCAAGACAAGGAAAGCCCGGGGCGAACATCAGCCCCGGGCCAGTCCCGCGAACGCGGGTGCTTCAGAACCGCCAGGAAAGATGAAACTGCAGCACCGGCCAGAACTTGAAGTCCTTGGCGTCTTCCTCGGCTTCGTCCACTTCCTGCTGCAGCTCGGCCTGGAACTGCGCGAACGCGGGCGTGCCTTCCAGCGAACTGCCCTGGCTGCGCACCTCGGCCTGCGGTGAACCCTGCATCACCAGGCCCGCTTCGATCCCGAAATGCAGCCCGCCCTTCAGCTTGCCGCCCCAGCCCAGCATCACGGTGGGCGCGAATTTCTTGAACTTCACCTCGCCGGTCAGGATGCCCGCCTGGGCCGGCGTGTAGGTCTCGTCGCCGATATCGATATTGGTGGTCGGCGTGACCACGGCGGTCACGCGGTTCCTGCTGGAACGGGCACCCACCGACAGGCGGAAGCTGCCGCCGAAGGGATAGATGTCCGCCATTGCACCCAGCGACTTCAGCTTCAGCTTGCCTTCGTAGTCGTAGTCGTCCTCATCGCCGTCATCGCTGTAGCTGAGGAAGCCACCGTTCGCGCGAACGCCGAACATGCGGTTGATGCGATAGCCCACTTCCGGCCCGACACCCAGCGTTCCGCCAATCACACCGACCTGCAGATGGCCGCCCTCGCCGGCGTCATCGGCCGCAAACGCATTGCCTCCGCAGGCCAGCGCGGCAGCTGCCACCAGCGCCACTGCCGTTGTTCTCGCACGCAACATATTCGTACTCCCTGGTGAATTGGTCCGACTGGCTTCCATGCTGAACCATGCCGGGATCGCTGCCCGGGCGTGGTTCACACTAGCACAGCACCGCAAGGCCTAGGCGCGGCGCGCGAAGCGAAAGTGTGCAACCAGCCACTGGTTGCCATCCTGGTATCCGAACAACTCCGCGCATGCCATCCAGAACATGCGCCAGCGCTGCGCCCAGCGCGCCGCATCGCGTTCGCCATACGCCTGCCGCAACACCTGCAGCACTTCATCGCGTCGCGCGTCCTGGTTGGCGAGCCAGTGATTGGCCGTCTTCGCGTAATGGATGCCGGACATCCGCCATTGCTGCTGCAGCACCAGCCGCTCCTGGAAATGCAGCAAGGTGTCGGCCGCCGGCATCAGCCCGCCGGTGAAGAAGTAGCGGCCTATCCAGTTGTCGCGGCCGGTGGTCCCGAAGGGATACATCAGCTCGCGATGGCAGAAGATGTGCACGAACAGCCGCGCGTCGGCTTCCATCCAGCCGGCGATGCGCTCGAACAGGTGCGCGTAGTTGCGCATGTGCTCGAACATCTCCACCGACACCACGCGATCGAAGCGGCGCGTGAGCGCCAGCTGGTTCACGTCGCAGGTGAGGATCTCCACATTGGCGAGGCCGCGCGCCGCGGCGCGCGCCAGGATGTGCTCGCGCTGGCCATGCGAATTGGAGACGCCGGTGATGCGCGCATGCGGAAAGCGCTCGGCCATCCACAGCGTCAGCGAGCCCCAGCCGCAGCCCAGCTCCAGGATGTTCTGGCCATCGGCGAGTCCGGCGCGCTCGCCGTACAGCGCGAGCATGGCCTCCTCGGCCTGATCCAGCGTCTCGTCGCCGCGCGGGTAGTAGCAACCGGAGTACTTCAGGCGCTTTCCCAGGCACAGCTCGAAGAAGCGCGCCGGCACTTCGTAGTGCTGCGCATTGGCGGCCGCGGTCTCGATGGCGATGGGGCTGGCGCGCAGTTCTTCCAGCAGCTGGCGGAAACGCTCCCAGGCGCGCACGGCATCGCCGGCGCCTGCATCGCGCAGCCGCTGCGCGCACAGCCGGCGGATGCCGAGGCGGATCAGCGCATCCGGCAGCAGCGCGCGCTCGGCGAGTTCGATGGCATCCATCACGTGCCGGCCCGCTTCGGGAACCACGGGAAGAACATGCTCACCTCGCGCTGGTAGCGCCGGTAATCCGCGCCGCGCGAACGCAGGGCCTGCGCCTCGGTGAACGGAATGCCGGTGACCCACAGCAGCGAGGCGCCCATCAGCAGCGGGCCGAACAGCGTCCACACCCACCATGGCGAACCCACTGCCAGCAGCACCCAGGCGAACCACTGCAGCCACTCAAAGAAATAGTTGGGATGGCGCGAACAACTCCACAACCCGGCGCGACAGGTGCGACCGCGGTTGGCCGGATCCGCGCGCCAGCGCGCCAGCTGCCGGTCGGCCAGCGCTTCGCCGGACAGCGCCAGTGCCCAAACCGCCACACCCGCGATGCTCCACGCGGTGAGGCCCGGCACGGGATTCATTGCCACCGCCAGGAAGGGAATGGAGAACAGCCCCACCAGCAGTGCCTGGAACAGGAAGAAGCCGAAGAACTTGCGCTGGTCGCCCTGCCAGTGTTGGCGCAGGTAGCGGTAGCGCCCGTCCTCGCTCTCATGCCGCACACGCACGAACAGGTGCAGCCCGAGACGCAGACCCCACGCACCACCCAGCCCTGCGGCCAGCAGCCGCGGTGCGTCAGCTCCCTCGCCGACAGCACCGTAGAACACGGCGGCCGCAGCCAGCAGCAATGCCCAGGCGACATCCACCCAGCCGGCATTGCGCGTGCGCACCTGCACCCACCATGTGGCGCACATCACGAGCGTGGCGCCGGCCAGTACCGCGCCGAGTGCCGGCCAGTGCTCCATTTCAGCGCGCATCCAGCGACTCCAGTCGCTTCGCCCACAGCAGCAGCAGCGGTGTGACCAGCGCCCAGGCCACGGCCAGCGCCGCGAGCACGATCCACAACGGTCGCGCCAGTTCCACGGCGCTGTAGCTGCGTTCGGCCAGCCAGTAGGCCAGTGGCCCGCCGGTGAGCCCCAGCATGCCGGCCCATATCGGGCGCGTCTTCAGCGGGTACAGCGAATGATTCAGCGTGAGCGCGAAGCCCACCCACAGCGACACGATCCACAGCGGCGCGACGCCGCCCCAGGACGCGGGCGAAGTGAAGCGCACGAGGCCGGTCTGCACCCACAGTGTGTCCAGGCCAAAACCCAGCACACCCGTGCCCAGCATCAGCGTCAGATCGCTGCGCAGGTAGGGGCTGCGCGGCAGCTCCCAGGCGGCCCATGCGGCCACCGACGCCGGACCCCACCACCAGTAACCATCCGCCGCGCCATCCACCGCGATGATCCACACCACATGAAAGTAGACGAGGTTGGGCAGCCAGCGCCGCCAGTTATCCAGCTGCATGCAATCAGGACACTTGTTGCGCAGGCTCCGGCGGCACGAACTCCGGCCGCCGGCAGCGCGGCCGCGTCAGCAGCATCTGCACGTCGCCGATGGAGCGCTCGATGAAACCGCCCTCGCAGTAGGCAAGGTAGTACTCCCACAACCGGATGAAGCGTTCCGGGTAACCCAGCGCCCGCACCTCGGCAAGGCGCGCGTGGAAGCGCTGGCGCCAGTGGCGCAGCGTCAGCGCATAGCTCGGGCCGATGTCCTCCAGGTTGAACAGGCGCAGGTCGCTGCCGCGCGCCATGGCCGCCTGCAGCGCGGCCACCGAGGGGATGAAGCTGCCCGGGAAGATGTGGCGCTTGATGAAATCCACCGATCCGAGTGCCATCTGGTAGCGGTGGTCCTCGATGGTGATGGCCTGGATCAGCGCCATGCCGTCATCCTTCAGCAGCGAGGCGCACCTGGCGAAGTAATCCTGCAGGTACTGGTGCCCGATGGCCTCCACCATCTCGAGGGACACCAGCTTGTCGTAGCGGCCCGTGAGGTCGCGGTAATCTTTCTGCAGCAGCGTGACGCGGTCGGCAAGGCCGGCCTCGCGCACGCGCCCGCTCGCGAACTCGTGCTGCTCGCGCGAGATCGTGGTGGTGGTGACGCGGCAGCCATAGTGCCGCGCGGCGTGCATCGCGAATCCGCCCCAGCCGCTGCCGATCTCCACCACATGGTCGCCGGGTGCCAGCTGCAGCTTGCGGCAGATGCGGTCCAGCTTGCGGCGCTGGGCGGACTCCAGCGATTCATCGGGCGTGGCGAAGATCGCCGCCGAATACATCATGCTCTCGTCCAGGAACAGGCCGAACAGCTTGTTGCCCAGGTCGTAGTGCGAGGCGATGTTGCGCCGGCTGCCGCCGCGGGTATTGCGCGCGAACACATGCGCGCCACGCATCAGCCAGCCGGCCAGGCGCGCGAAACCGCCTTCCATGTCATCCAGCAGGTCGCGGTTGCGCACCAGGATGCGCACCAGCGCGGTCAGGTCGCTGCAGTCCCAGCAGCCATCGACATAGGCTTCGCCGCCGCCGACGCTGCCGGCGAAAGCCAGCTGCCGGTAGAAGGCCGGATCGCGCACCCACATGGTGGCGTGCAGGGTCTGCGAGGGATCGGCCGCGGGCATGCCCAGCACCACATCACCATCCGCATCGATCAGGCGCAGCTGGCAGTCGCGCAGCGCCCGCGCCTGACCGTGCACACGCTCGCGCAGCAGCCGCGCCAGCCCGCGCGCCGGGGACAACGACCGCGGATCGAATCCCGGCGCAGCCTCGTCCCGAGGCAGGGCCTCGGTGACCGTGTCGTTCATTCGTCAGGACTCCCGTGCGGCGCGTCTACGCCTTCTTTGTGGGGCGATGATAGACCGGATTGCCCGCCAGCCAGATCCACAAAGCCTGCCAGTGGATGGCGGCCACCACTTTCAGGGTCATCAACGGGTAGCGCAGCAGGCAGCGCGCCAGCGTGGGACCGTCGGCCGGACGGCGCCGCAGCACCAGCGTGGCGTCGAAATCCCGCGCGTTGGCCGCGCTCACGTCCATGTGCACGTGCAGGTCGGTGCCCGGGGTGGTGAACCGCCACGCATAGTCGCGCTGCATCGGCAGGAAGGGCGAGACATGGAAGGCCTTGGGAAAATCCCAGCACAGCGCCTGCCCTTCGCGGCGCGCGGTGCGCACATCCAGCACATAGCTGTGGCGCTCCTTCCATGGCGTGTTGGTGATCTCGGCCACGATGCAGTCCAGCTGCGCGCCATCGGCCTCATGGCAGTAGTAGAAGCTCACCGGATTGAAGCAGTGCCCGAAGGTACGCAGATGGGTGAGCAGCCGGATCGGTCCCTGCGGCCGGCGACCAAGCACCTCGGCGGCGCGCCGGCGCACCGCTTCATCCAGCGGCAATGCCGGATCGCCCAGGTAGTCGCTGCGGCGGAACTCGCCGAGGTTGCGCCGGCCCACCGACCAGAAGCGCCGCGCGGCGAACACCTGGTCCAGTTCGGCGAGGTCCAGATAGAACAGGTACAGGCGGTAGCGGAAACCGCGCGGCCGCGGGCGGAAGCGCCGGTGCCGCACCGTGCCCACGTACACCGCGCTGTGCAGCGGTTCGTTCACGGCCAGGCCACGCCCAGTGCGCGCGCCACTTCCACCGCGCTGCGCAGTCCATCCTCATGGAAACCCCAGCCCCAGTACGCGCCGGCGTACCAGATGCGGTCGACGCCGTTGATCTCGCCGCGCCGTGCCTGTGCGGCCACGGACTCGCGCGTATACACCGGATGTTCGTAGCGCATCCTTGCCAGCACCTTCGCCGGATCGATGTCGGCACTGCGCCCCAGCGTCACCACGAAGGGCTCGGGCGAAGTGAAGCCCTGCAGCAGGTTCATGCAATAGCTCACCGTGCAGGGCGCGCGCTGGTCGGCCGGCACATGCGCATTCCACGCCGCCCAGGCGCGGCGGTTGCGCGGCAGCAGCCGCGCGTCGGTGTGCAGCACGGTGTCGTTGGTCTGGTAGGTCATGGCGGAGAGCACGGTGGCCTCGGCCAGCCCCGGATTCTCCAGCAGTGCCAGCGCCTGGTCGCTGTGGCAGCACAGCACCACCTGGTCGAAGCGCTCTGCGCCGCTGCTGCTCGTCACGCGCACGCCGCCCGCCTCGCGTGCCACGCGCCGCACCGCGCAGCCACTGCGCACCCGCACCTGCCAGTCGCGGGTCAGCGCCCTCATGTAGCTGGATGAGCCGCCACACACCACGCGCCACTGCGGCCGGTCCGTGGCCTGCAGCATGTGGTGGTTGGCCATGAACCGCACCAGGTAGCGCGCCGGGAAATCCAGGATGCGGTACGAGGGCGAGGACCACAGTGCGGAGGCCATGGGCACCAGGTGATCCTGCACGAAGGCGGTGCCGTAGCCGCGTTCGGCCAGCCACTCGCCCAGCGTGGGATCGCCACCAGTGGCTTGCAGCAGCAACGGCGCCTCGCGGTAGAAACGCCGCAGGTCGCGCAACATGCCCCAGAAGCGCGGTGACACCAGGTTGCGCTTCTGGCAGACCAGGCCCGCCAGCGTGCCGGCGTTGTATTCCAGGCCACTGGCCTCGTTGCGCACCGCGAAGCTCATGGTGGTGGGTTGCGAAGCCACGCCGAGTTCGGCGAACAGCCGCGTCAGCAGCGGATAGTTCTGCGGACTGAACACGATGAAGCCGCTGTCCACGGCATAGGTGCTGCCATGCTGCTGCACCGTGTGCGTATGCGTGTGTCCGCCAAGCCGCCCGGCGGCCTCGAACAGCGTGACTTCGTGCGCCCGCGACAAGAGCCAGGCTGCGGACAGGCCGGCGACGCCGGAGCCGACCACCGCGATGCGCATGCGGCCGGGTTCAACCGGCAGGCCGGCCGGACCGGCTGGCGCTGCAACTGGAAGATGAAGATCGCATCCTGCCGCGGATAGTAGTACGCCGCGCCAAGGCCCACCGCTTTCCCGGATGTCTGCCCGTTCCGCACGAGGTGGCCGGCGCCGTCCCGCGTCGACGCGCAGTTGTCCTGTCTGTTAGCCTCCTGCGGCGCCGCATGACCCGAACCATGATGCATTTCCTTGGGGACGAACCACCCGGGCCCTCGATGATCCGCTGCAAGCCTTCAATCGTGCTGCTGCTCCTGGCGATGCTGACCGCGAACCATGGCCTGGCCGCGGAAGTCTTCGACATCGGGCTCGCGAGTGGCGGCGCCCGCATCGACGCCACGGTGGTCGAAGCCACCGCGAAGTCACCACCCACCGTGGTATTGATCGGCAGCCTCAAGGGCGATGCCGCCACCGCAGAGGTGGTACGCACTGCCGTGGCCGACTACGCCAAACGCACCGACCGTCCGCTGCGCCTGCTCGCCGTGCCACAGGCCAACCCCGCCGCTGTGCCGCTGGCCTTTCCTCCCACCGGCGTCGCGTACCGCGAAAACCAGGAAGCGCACACGCTGTGGCGCTGGCTGGGAGCACAGGCACCGGATCTGGTGCTCATCGCCAGCCAGCAGGATTTCGGCCTCACCGCGGCGCTGCAGACGCAGATGGTGGCGGACATGGGCCGCATTCCGGCGCGGCCGTGGTCGGCGCGCATCGACTGGGTGGCGCGCCTCGGGCCCATCGCCAGGTCCGACGCGCGCGCGGAACTGGAACGACGCCGCGCCCGCTCGCCGCGGCAGCTGGCGCAGCAGCTGGCGCAGCACTACGGCCGCAGCTTCGAGCAGGCGCTGTACATCGATGCCATCGCGCTGCTTGGCCGGCTGCGGCTCGGTGAACTCGCGGCCGTGAAGCAGCTCGCCGAGCCCTGGGTCGATGGCACCAGGGACAGCCTGGCGCGGCCGAGCGCACTGGGCCTCGCCGGCCACATCGTGTTCACCGAGCTCGCACGCCGGACGCAGGACCCGCGTTACACGGCGCTGGTGCGCAAGGCCGCGGACCTGGGTTTCGATGCCGCCGGCCAGATGCTGGACGCCATGCCCTACCACGATGGCTACAGCGATTCGGTGTTCATGGGCACCACCATCCTGGCGCAGGCCGGCGCGCTCAGCGGCGAGCGCCGCTACTTCGACATGGCCGACCGCCACCTGCGTTTCATGGAGAAACTGGACCTTCGCCCCGACGGCCTGTATCGCCACCGGCCCGAGGCCGACGTGCCATGGGGCCGCGGCAATGGCTTCGCCGCGCTGGGCCTGGCACTGACGCTCACCGAACTGCCGCGGGATTCCGCCGCGCATTCCCATGCGTTGCAAAGCTACCGCAACCTGATGAAGACGCTGTTGCCGCTGCAGAACCGCGCTGGCCTGTGGCGCAATGTGCTGAACCATCCCGGCGCGTACCCGGAATTCTCCAGCACGGCGATGATCGGCTTCGCGCTGCAACGTGGGCTGAAGAACGGCTGGATCAAGGGTCGCGAATACCAGCGGGCCGCGGACCAGGCCTGGCTCGCGGTGAACTCGCGCACCGCGGCCTCCGGCAGCCTGATCGACGTGTGCGAATCCACCGCGCGCTTCACCACGGTGGAGCAGTACCTGCAGCGCGCGGCCATTCTCGGCGCGGACCCGCGCGGCGGCGCCATGGCGATGCTGTTCGCCACGGAACGCATGGAATGATGGCGGCCGGTACGCTCCTGGCGGCGAGCGCATGAACGCGCCGCTGGTCAGCATCAAGGGCCTGACGTACCACTACGCGGGCGCGCCGCGGCCGGCGCTGGAGGATGTCGAACTGGACATCCCGCAGGGCTGCAGTTTCGGCCTGCTCGGGCCCAATGGCGCGGGCAAGACCACCTTGCTGTCGCTGCTCACCGGGCTGCTGCCGCCGCAACGGGGCGAGATCCGCATTGCGGGCCTGGATCCCGCGCGTGAGCCCGCGCGCGTGCGCGCCTTGACCGGCCTCGTGCCGCAGGACCTGGCCTTCTATCCACAGCTCAGCGGCCGCGAGAACCTCAGGTTCTTCGCCGATGTCTACGGGCTGTCCGCGCAGCAATGGCCGCAGCGCCTGGAGTACTGCGTGGCGGTGTGCCGGCTGGATGAAGTGCTCGACCAGCGTGCCGCGCGCTACTCCGGCGGCCTGAAGCGGCGACTGAATCTGGCCATCGGCCTGCTGCATGCGCCGCAACTGCTGTACCTGGACGAGCCCACCGTAGGCATCGACGCGCGCTCGCGGCAGGTGATCGTCGAGGCCATCAAGGCGCTGCGCGCGCAGGGCACGACGCTGGTGTACACCTCGCATTACATGGAGGAGATCGAGGCCATCTGCGACACGCTGGCCGTCATCGACCATGGCCATGTGGTGGCGCGCGGCACCACGGCGGAACTGGTACAGGGCACCGACGCGGCGCAGCCCGGCATGAGCCGGCTGGAACGGGCCTACCTGCGTTTGCTGGAAGAAGCGCAAGGATGAGCCACAGATGAGCCAGAAATGAAAGATCCGCGGGTGTCCCGATGAACTGGCAGGGCCTGAATGCCTGCGTGCGCAAGGAGTCGCTGCTGCTCACGCGCGACCTGCATGGCCTCGCGCTGCTGTTCATCATGCCGCTGGCCTTCGTGCTGATCATGTCGCTGGCGTTGCAGGACCAGTTCAGCGCACGCGCCGGCCAGCGCCCGGCGGTGCTGGCCATCGACCACGATGGCAGCGCTGCCTCACGATCCCTGCTGCAGGGTTTCACCACGGACGCCGCATTCGACGTGCAGGTCGCAGCGACCATTCCGGATGAAGATGAACTGCGGCGACGCCTGCGCGACGGCGAGCAGGCCTTCGCGCTGATCCTGGAAAAGGGCCTCGGCGCCAGTCTCGGCACGCAACCCGCCGCCGATGCGCCGCCGCTGGTCAGCGTCGTCGTGGCACCGGACACCGGCAAGCAGATGGAGGCCATTTTCCTCGGCACCCTGCATGCCGCGCTGGGGCGCGAGCGGCTGCGCGCAATCCTGGCGGCCGCGGGCGCACCGGCCCCGCAACAGCCAGCAACGGGCGAGATCGCCGTGCGCTATGCCTACGGCAGCGCCGGCGGCAACGAGATGCCCAGCGCCGTGCAACAGAGCGTGCCGGGCTGGCTGGTGTTCGGCGTGTTCTTCGTGGTGGTGCCGCTGTCCAACACCTTCATCCGCGAGCGGCAGCTGGGCACGCTGCGGCGCCTGCGCAGCACCAACCTGTCCCGTGGCACCGTACTGCTGGGCAAGCTCATTCCCTACTTCGTGGTGAACCAGCTGCAGGTGGCGCTGATGCTGGCCGCCGGCAGCTGGCTGGTGCCGCTGCTGGGCGGCGAGGCCTTGCGCATGGGCGGTTCGTGGCTGGCACTGGCCGCGATCGCCGCGGCGCTGAGCGTCGCGGCGCTGGGCCTCGCGCTGCTGATCGCGGTGGTGTCGCGCACCACCGAGCAGGCAACGCTGCTGGGCGGCACGGGCAACATCCTGCTGGCCGCCATCGGCGGCATCATGGTGCCCAAGTTCGTGATGCCCGAAACCATGCGGCATGTGGCGGAGTGGTCGCCGATGTCCTGGGGACTGGAAGGCTTCCTCGACGTGATGCTGCGCGGTGGAGGCTTCGCGGCGATTGCGCCGGAAGTCGCCGGTTTGACGACCCTAGGCGTCGTGGCAATACTGCTGGCCGGCGTCCTGCACCAGCGGCGCATCGATTGAGAGAGCCGTAACGCGCATGCCGATTTCCGAATTCGATTCCCTGAAGCAGGCGCTGAAGGCCATGGTCATCAAGGAATGCGGCAAGGATGTGCCGCCGGATCAGATCGGCGACGACGAGCAGCTCATCGGCGGACCGCTGGAGCTGGATTCGCTGGATGCGCTGCAGATCTGCCTCGCCGTGGTGGAGCAATACGGCGTGCGCATCGAAGGCGGCAAGGACGCCCGCAAGGCGCTGGTGTCCATCACCACGCTGGCAGAGACCATCGCCGCGGCCAAAGCCACGGCCTGATGCAGCCGGACTGACATGCCGGCCTGCTATTTCATCGGCGCCGGCCTGCACACGGCACTGGGCAACGGTATTGCCGAAAACATCGCGACGCTGGCCGGGGGCCTTGTGGCACCGAGCACCGCCGTCGCGCACTTCGCCGGCCGCACGCAGCAACTGCCCTATCGCACGCTGCGCGGCGCGGCTCCCGCCGGCAACGATGCCGCCGGCGAGCAGGCACGGCTGGATGCGGTGCTGGCCGCCACCATTGGCAGTGCGCTGGATGAGGCCGGCCTCACGCGCGAGCAACGCCGCCGCGCGGGGTTGTTCCTCGGCACTTCCTCTTTCGACATCGGCGTGTCGGAAGCGGAGTACCGCGAGGCATTGCTGGTGGACCCCACCGCGATACCACTGGACCGGCAGCCCAGCGCCAGCCTCGGCCAGTTCGCGCTGCGCATCAAGGCACGGCTTGGCCTTGCCGGGCCGGATTTCAGCTTCAACACCGCCTGCACGGCCAGCGCCAATGCGCTGCTGCATGCGGATGCGATGGTACGCAGTGGCCGGCTCGAGCATGCGGTGGTGGTCGGCGTCGAGACTTTCAACGTGATCACCGCGCTGGGCTTCCAGGGCCTGCAGCTGCTGTCGCCGGGCAACATGAAGCCCTTCGATCCGCAGCGCGACGGGCTGGTGCTGGGCGAGGCCTGTGCGGCGCTGGTACTGGGCCCCACAGCCCTGCGTCCCGGAAGTTTTTTCCTGCGCGGCGGTGCGAATCTCTGCGACACGCACAGCATGTCGGCCGCCAACCCGGACGGCTCCACCGTGGCGCTGGTGATGCAGCGGGCCTTGCAGTCCGCGCGGCTCACACCGCGCGACATCGCGGCGCTGAAGGCACATGGCACCGCCAGCCTGCTGAACGACGAGGCCGAAGCCGCCGGCATGCGGCAGCTGTTCGGCGAACTGCCGCCACTGTGCGCAATGAAGCCGTGGCTGGGACACACGCTGGGCGCCTGTGGCCTGAACGAGCTGCTGCTGTTCTGCGCGGCGGCCGGCCAGGGCTTTCTCATCGGCACGCCCGGCATCGCGGCCGACAGCGACCTGGGCGTGCGCCTCAACCAGCACCCGCGGCCGCTGCCCGCCGGCAATTTCATGCTCAATTACTTCGGCTTCGGCGGCAACAACACCTCGCTGATCGTGACCAGCGCCCGGGACGCGCATCCGTGAGCGCGCAGATCTACGCCTGCGGCGACTACTGCGCGCCGGCCGCCGATCCAGCCGTGGAGCTGAAGGCACTGGTGAAGCAGACCACCGGCGAGGCCGTGCGTCGCATCGGCCGCTTCATACAACTGGCCATGATCGGCGCGGGGCGCTGCGCGCAGGCAGCTCCGGTACCGGCGGACACCGCCGTGTACTTCGCTTCGGGGCGCGGGGATTTCGAGACCACCGTGGAAGTGATGGCCACGCTGTTCCGCCACGGCGGGGCGCCCAAGCCGCTGGCCTTCGTGAACACGGTGAGCAATGCCGCCTGCTACTACGTGGCGCGCAGCCTGAAATTGCAGAGCCGCAGCAATTTCGTGTGCAACCGCTGCCTCGCCTTCGAGAGCGTGCTGCAGCTGGCATTGATGGATGTGCAGACCGGCAACGCCAGCTCGGCGCTGGTGGGCAGCGTGGATGCGGTGACCAACCCGCTGCAGGAACATCGCCGGCGCCTGCACCTGGCCGCGGATGCACCGCTGGCCGAAGGCAGCCACTGGCTGTGGCTGGGGCCGGCGCGCAGCGACCGGCCGCGCCTGGGCGAAGTGCTCGCGGTGGAACAGTTCAGCGAACGCGCCGCATTGCTGGCATGGATCGCTGCTCGGCAACTCACCGCGCAGCAATGCGCGTTCAGCGCCGGACAGTTCCTGGATCCGCTCGCGGCCGCGGCACTGCGCAATGAGGGCGGACTGAGCCAGGTCTTCGATTACCGCGCCGGACGCGGCTACTACGACAGCCAGAGTGGCGCGGTCATCGCACAGTTCCTGGGCAGCGACGCGCCCTGCGCGCGGCTGCTGCATGTCAACGCCGATCCGGCCGGCTGTTTCAGCGTGATGCTGGTCGCGCGCTGAGGGCACGCGACCGGCACCACCGCGGCGCCTACTTGAAGGCGAACTTCGCGAACAGCGAAAAGGCCCTGGCGTGCTCGTCTTCGATCGAGGCGGACATGAACTGCGCGCCGACCTGCAGCGTCGGGCCACGCAGCGTCCAGTCGATGTCGTACGCCACCATCAGCCTGAAGCCGAAGCCGTTGTCGCTTTTCACGTCGTCGAAGGCATCTTCGGACGACTGCAGCACCATCTTGGCGAGCCCCAGGTCCGCACCCAGCAGCAGGTATTTCTGTGACGGCAGCGGGTAGTACCGCACTCCGGCACCGAACACGTAGGTATTCAACTGCAGGTACTGGTCGGAATCGTCCGAGTCCTGGTACCGGTCGGCAAACCCGACCACCGAGCCGACCAGGTACAGGTTCGGCCGCACCGCGCCGCCGGCGGCCAGGTCCACCGAAAGAGTGATGTGGTCGTATCCGAAGTCTTTGAGTTCGTCCAGGGTATCGTCCACGTCGTCACCGTAGCTCACCCCGCCCAGGCCCAATCCCACATCGATATAGAAGCCGCGTCTTTCATCGGCGGCGTGGACCGCGGTGGCACCCAGCAACAGTGCACAGCACGAGCCCGCCAGGATCTGCAAACGGTTCATGGACATCCCTCCTCTGGATTGTTGGATTTGTTCAGACTTCCTTGAGCTGCCGCCACACCGCGGCTTCGCGATCCGCGCAGCCATCGAGCACATCGCCCAGCGCGTTCAGGTCCAGCGGCTCGCGCTTGCGCACCATCTTGGTGGCGCGCAGCGCGAAGCGCCGCCATTCATCACCGGCCAGCGTGAGGTCCTTCGAGGCCTGCGCCAGCTGCTGACTGCCCAGCAGCTGCGCGGATTCCTGCAGGAACGAGGCGTAGATGAAGCGGAACCCCGCGCCGCCGCTGCCGATCTCCTCCTGCATGCGCACGATGTGCGTGAGGTACAGCGGCAGGTAGCGATCGCGGTCGCGATGCTTCGCCAGCTTGCGGATCCGGCGGCCAAGGTAGCGGATGCCGCGCACGCCGATCATCGGGAACAGTGGCTGCATCATGTTGCGGTAGTTGGCGCGGATGGCGGGCCGGATCAGCTTGCTCACGTCCAGGTCCTCGCCGCCGCCCACCGGGAAGTACATCAGCCCCTTCGCCGCCATTGCGCCCTTCGCAAAGCGTGCCTTGGCCATGGCGGCGCGCGGGCAACGCGTCACGGTCTCGAACAGCGGGTCGCTGACGAGGTAATCATTGCCGTCGCGGCCGTAGACGATGAGGTTGTGCATGTTGAAGTGGAAGCGGAACTGGTCCGGTACATAGGGCAGCCAGTAGATGCAGGTCTGCAACCCGACCACGCGGCCGCGGGCGAGCTCCGCGTCCAGCGCCGCCTCGCCGGCCGCGATGGAGCTGAACTTCTGGCGCTGCATGCGGATGCCCAGCCGCTTGTGCATGGCCTTGACGATGGCGCCCGGCCACATGCGATAAGAGATCAGCGGCATGCCCGCCATCTTGATGATGGGGATGTAGGCGAAGGCCAGCGCCGCGGCGAGGCCGAAGGCCATGGGCTCGGAGAGCGGCTTGCCGTAATGCGTGAGCAGCGCGGAAACCACGCCGCTCTCGCAGTGCGCGGCCTGGCGGTGTTCGAAGGTGCTCATGGTGAGGCCGGCAGTGCGCGCAGTTCCGCGACGGCAACGCCCATGGCGTCCGCATAGCGTTGCAGCAGCCGGTCCGGCAGGCGCGCGAACACGCCGGGGCGCAGGTGCCGGCGCAGCCGCCAGCGCCACACGCCGCTCACCGAGGCCAGCGTGTCGAAATCCATGCGCCGCGCGAACATGTGGTACTCCAGCGGCGAGGTGAGGCCGGCATGGGCGCGCCGCAGGGCCTCTCCACGCTGGCGTTCCAGCTCCGCCACGGCGAGTTCGGTGGAAAAGCTTTCCACTTCCCAGCCGCTGGAAGGCACGCCGGTGTACTGGCCCTGCTCGTCGACGGCATACAGCAGCTTGCGCAGGCCGCCGTAGGTCGGCGAGGCGTCCTGCGGGACGGTGCCCTTCTCCACTGCTGGCTAAACCACGGTCAGGTGCATGAAGCCCGTGGCGAAGCGGCCACTCTCGGGCACGTAGCAAAGCAGGCGCTGGCCGGCCTGCAGCCGGCCGGAACGGCGCAGCTCGTCGATGATGATGTAGATCGAGGCCGCGCCGGTGTTGCCCTTGGTGGGCAGGTTGGTGAACCAGCGTTCCTGGGGAATATCGACGCCACCCTTCACCAGGTGCGCATGCACCTTGTCGCGGAAGAACTTCGAGGAGTAATGCGGCAGGAACCAGTCCACGTCCTGCGCGCGCAGGCCGCGCCGTTCGGACAGCGTGCGCACCGGCTTCTCCACGGTGTAGCGCATCACATGCTCGTTGAGCAGCTTCACGTCCTGGCGCACGGCCATGATGGTGTTGTGCTCGCGTTCGCGCGGCGTCATCGACGTCCAGCCGCGGATGCTGCCATCGGGCAGCTTGGCGGCACCGGCATACATGCAGGTCTCCATCTCGCCGGCGTAGGAGAAGATCTCGATCCAGTCGATGCGCAGGTTGAGCGTGCCGGCGCGTGGCGCGGGCTCGATCAGCACCGCGCCGGCGCCATCGGAGAGCATCCAGCGCAGGAAGTCGCGATCGAAGGCCAGCTCCGGCTTCGCCTCCAGTTCGGTGGCTTCGGTCTCGGTGCGCAGGTTGCGCACCGACATCATCGCCGAGGAGAGTTCCGAGCCTGTGGCCACGGCATTGCGCCGCGTGCCCGACAGCACGGCCATGTGCGCGTAGCGCAGCGAGGCCAGGCCCGACAGGCACACGCCGGTGGTGGCCACGGCCTCCAGCGGCGGCAGGCCGAGCTCGCCGTGCACCATCGAGGCATGGTTGGGCATGATCTGGTCGGCGATGGAGGTGCCGCAGGCCAGGCATTCGAGCTGCGCGAGATCCACGCCATCCTGCGCCAGCGCCTTCACCGCCTCGGCGGTGAGGCTGGCGTTGGTATGCGTGGGCTGCAGCGTCACCGGATCGATGCCGTAGTGGCGCGTGAGGATGCCATTGCTGCGCAACACGGTGGGCCGCGCGCGCGAGGGCTTCTCGCCCAGCTGGCCGAGGATGCGCTCCATCTGGTCGTTGGCGACGGGCGCATTCGGCAGCACCGCGGAGGTGGCGGTGATGAAACCCGCGCTCATGGATTGGTCCTCAACAGTTCCCCCGATTCCCCGGACGGCGCGGCGAAATACTGGCGTTGCCGCGCGATGCGCGCGCGCGTCAGCGGCGACAGCAATGTCTTCAACATGAATACCACCGGCACGATGGTGAGCAGCATGGCGACCAGGAACACCACGTACAGCGCCAGTACCAGCCGGCGCAGTGGCGCGGCCGGGCGGCCGCAGGCGCGCAGCAGCTTGCCCCACAGGCGGAAACTGCGCCGCACGATGAACTCCGAGGAGATGAGGCCGGGATGCACGGTGACGGCGGACAGCCCGCCGAGCATCGGCCGCGTGTCACCACGCGCGCGCCGCGGCAGCTGCGCGGCGATGGCCTTGCCGAAGCGCGCGGTGTCACGCACATCGCTGTCCCAGATGCCGGCCCTGGGCAGCAGGCCCCCCAGGTACGGCCCCTTGCGGCCCGACAAGAGCCAGGCCGGCGTGGTGATCACGCTGATGGCGCCGTGGGTGCGCTCGGCCAGCACCACGTTGTCGATGAGGTGCGCGCCGGCCTGCGCGAGGTATTCCTTCACGCGTTCCTGGGCCTGCAGCCACATGTTGCGGCAGGCGACCACCGTGATGACGGGCTTGTCCTTCAGCAGCCGGGCCGCGTCGCGTTGCAGGAAGGCGGTCACGGGCAGCGAAGGCGACAGGAACCACACCTGGTAGGCGAGGATGACGAGGTCGAAGTCCCCCTCCACCGCCACGGGCTCGATCGGGTCGGGATCGGCGTAGATGCATTCCGGGAAGGTGTCGAAGAAGCGCCAGAACGACCAGGGAAAGGCATAGGGCCGCACCGGCCGGAGCTGCACCACCGTGACATCGATGCCCGGCGCCGCCAGCAGCGGCCGGGTGATCTGGTCCACGATGTCGCGCAACTGCCCGGTCTGTGAAAAATGGATGACAAGCACCCGCTTGCCGCTGCCTTCCGCCACTTCCGCCACTTCCGTCACTTCTGGATCTTGTGGGGCGGAACTATAGCCTACCGCCCCCCTGCAACTCGATACGGATGCTTACCGGGCAGTGGTCGGAACCCATGATTTCGGCATGTATTTTCGCTTCCTTCACCCGGCCGGCGAGCGCCGCGGACACCAGCACGTAGTCGATTCTCCATCCCACGTTGCGGGCCCGCGAATTGGCGAAGTGCGACCACCAGGAATAGTGGCCGTTGCCCTGCGTGAACAGGCGGAAGGTGTCGACGAAGCCGGCGTCGACGAAATTCTGGAAACCGGCGCGTTCCTCGTCGGTGAACCCCTTCTTGCCGCGGTTGGGCCTGGGGTTGGCGAGGTCGAGCTCGGTATGCGCCACGTTCAGGTCGCCGCAGAAGATCACCGGCTTGGTCTGCTCCAGCTGCTTCACGTAGGCCAGGAAGGCCGGGTCCCAGTGCTCGTGCCGCAGCTTCACGCGCGACAGGTCGTCCTTGGCATTGGGCGTGTACACAGTGACCGCATGGAACTCCGGGAACTCCGCGGCGATGACGCGCCCCTCGTTCCAGGAATCGCGCTTGAGCTCGTCGGCGAAGGTGAATTTCTTCGCGAAGCTGTCCGGAAAGCCGTTGGTGACCTTCAGCGGCTTCTCCTTCGAGAAGATCGCGGTGCCCGAATAGCCTTTCTTCTCGGCGGAATTCCAGTACTCGTGATAATCGGCGAGGTCGATCTCGGCCTGGCCCTTCTCGGCCTTGGTCTCCTGCAGGCACAGGATATCCGGCTGGTGCTCGGCGATGAATTTCTGGAAGGTGCCCTTCTTGACCACGGCGCGAATGCCGTTGACGTTCCACGAATAGAATTTCATGCCGTGCTCCGAAGCTAGGACTGCTCCGGCGCATTGTATGTGGTGACCGTCACGCGGTTCCTGCCTTCCGCCTTGCTGCTGTAGAGCGCGCGATCGGCGGCATTGACCAGATCCTCCGGCCGTCCATCGATGTTGGGCACACAGGTGGCCGAACCCAGGCTGACCGTGACCACGCCCAGCGGACTATCCGCATGCGGCAGTTCCAGCTGCTGCAGAGCCTGCCGGATCCGTTCGGCCACCTCGCCCGCGCCAGTGGCGCCGATGCCCGGCAGCACCAGGCCGAATTCCTCGCCGCCGTAGCGCGCGGCGCAGTCCTGCTCGCGCCGCAGGCAGCCGGCGATGGTGCGCGCCACCACGAGCAGGCACTGGTCGCCCTCCTGGTGGCCGTGCTGGTCGTTGTAGCGCTTGAAGTGGTCCACATCGACCATGATCACCGACAGCGGCGAGCCCGCGAGCCGGCACTGGTCCCAGCCATCGGCCAGCAGCTGGTCGAAGCGGCGGCGGTTGCCGAGGCCGGTCAACCCGTCCTTCCACACCATCGAGGCGAGCTTGCGGTTGGCGGACTCCAGGTCCAGTTCCGCGCGGTGGCGGCGCGTGATGTCGCGCAGCGTGATGATGAAGCCCTCCTTGCCGCTGCGGCCGCGGTTCAGCGCGATGTCCGGATCCACATCGGTGTCCAGCAGCGTGAAGTCCTCGTCGCGGAAGTGCTTGATGCGCGCCTCCACCCAGCGGCGCGAACCATCGGCGCGCCGCACCGGGAAGGTGATGGTGGCCTTGCCGCCCTGGCGACGAGTCATTTCCGCCAGCTGCTGCTGCACGGCAGCGGCGTGCTCGGCGCCCAGCTGGTCGCGGAAGCTGCCGCGCAGGAATTCCGCGGACGTCTGCCCGAGGATCTCGCCTATCTGCGGCGACACGTACAGCCGCCGGCCGTTCAGGTCGGTCAGCGCGATGGCATCCGAGGAATGCTCGGCCAGCAGCCGCAGGCGGTTGCGCAGCTTGCGTTCGGTGCTCTGGTTGTGGCGCAGCGCGGACATCGTCGCCGCCACCGGGAAGCAGGTCAGCAGCAGCACGCCGACGAACACCTGCAGGATGTTGTAGGGATTGATGCCGGAGCCTTCCGGCGCCACCAGCACCAGCGGACCGCGGCCCAGGTGGGTCATCACCGCGGCGATGACCACCACGATCACCAGCACGAAGGCCGTGCCGGCGAAGCCGCCGCGCAGCGCCGCCACGATTACCGTGGGGAAGATCAGGATCAGCAGCGGATACCTGCTCTCCGTGAACACCACCATGGTGGTCACGATGATCAGCGCCACGCCCGGCACCAGTTCCAGCAGGCGCGCCCGCCGGAACAGCCGTATCAACCCGTGGCCGCCCAGCGCCAGCGCGATCGGTGCCACCGTCGCCATGCCCAGCGCATGCCCGAGGCCCCAGCCCAGCAGCGCGCCTCCGGTGAACTGGCCACTGGCGGCAAGCCAGCCGGCGAACAGCAGGCCCGACAGCAGCGGCGCCAGCAGCACCGCGAAGGCCAGGAAATGCAGGAACGGGCGCGGCAGCGACAGCTCGCGCGCATTGCCGATCAGCGCACGCAGCGGCCACGCCGCGGCGCAGATCTCCGCCGTGTTGAGCAGCACCGTGACCGCCACGGCCCCGGGCTGTTGCCCGGCCAGCAGGCCGCTGGCGAGCTGGGCCACCGCGTTGACGACCAGCAAGGCCGGCCAGCGCTCGCGGGCAACCGCCAGCAGGTATCCCAGCGCAAGGCCATTGGACAGCCAGATGGAGGAGATGCCGCGGTCCGGATGGGCATACCGCGCAGCCAGCAGGCCGACGGCGGTCACCAGGGAAAACAGCAGCAGCCACTCGCCAATCCTGGAGAGCTGCGCTCTGACCGGCTGCGGCATGGGGAAACCGGTTCCTCGAAGCAGTGCGTGGACGGTGTCGCAGCCTCGCAAGGCGCTGCGGTACGGTCAACAACATCACCGCGACGGACTTTGCGATATCGGCAAAAACATGCTGCGGCTGGCGCGCGCCGCGACACGACCGGAATGTGACGTCCTGCCCATTCCATGGCGGCGCACTGGCCGATAAATGACGACCAGCCCTGGCCTCACGTGACCTTGCCGATGAATTCGCGCGCCGATGACCTGCTCAACTCCTACCTGGCCCTGTTCAGGAGCCTGGCACCGGGGCTGCGCGGCCTGTGCCTGTTCGATGAGCACATGGCGCTGTGGGAGAGCTCGGATGAGGCCGATCCGCAGGCCGCCCGGGATCTGCTCGCCAACCGCAGCTGGGGTGAACAGGGCGTGGAGACCACGGCCGCGGCGAAGTCGCGCAATGGCACGCTGACGCTGGCGCTGCCGCTGCAGCGCAGTTCCGGGCGGCTGCTGGCGGTGGTCTGCGTGCAGTTCGCCGACGACGACAGCAACGCGCTGGGGAAGAACCCGGCGGCGAAGCTGGTACGCCGCCTGAAGCCCGCGCTCACCTGCCTGCGCCGCGAACTGGCCAACCGCATGACCCGCATGGCGCGCGCCACCACGCTGGCCGAGCGCACTGCCGAGCTGGAATGGCTGTTCGGGTTCAGCACCGAAGCACAGCAGGAGGGCGCGGAGCACCGCGCGCTGGAGCGCCTGCTGGCCGCCTCCGCCACGCGCCTGCAGGCGCAGTACGCCGCGCTGTTCGTGCCCGACCGGCATATGCAGTCGGACTTCGCGCAGCCGGACTCGCCACATGCCGCGGCGCTGCGCCAGGCGCTGGCGAGGATGCAGGACCATCTGCTGGCCTGGGCGCATCTGCGCAAGCAGCCGCTGGTGACCAATGCCGACGAACGGGCCGCCGCGGCCGGACTGCCGGCATGCAAGATCCTGTCCGTGCCGGTGGCGGCCCGGTCCGGCCGCATCATCGGCGTGCTGGTGTTCCTGAATCCGGTGGACGCGCCGGACTTCCAGAGCCGGCAGCAGTTCCTCGCGCGGCACCTCGGGCGGCATGCCACCACGCTGCTGGAAGCACAGTTCGATCCCATGACGGACCTGCTGACGCGCGCCGCGCTGGAGGAGCATTTCGCCACGCTGGAGCAGCAGCCGGATGGCCGGCAGCGCGCGCTGATTTATCTGGATGTGGACCGGCTGCACCTGGTCAACGAACTGCATGGCTTCGAACTGGGCGACGAGATCATCGTGCACGTGGCGCAGCTGCTGGGCGCGCCGCATGTACCGCCGGGCTCGATGGTGAGCCGCATGACCGGCGACTGCTTTGCCATCGTGGTGGCCGGATGCGGGCCGCAGGAGGCCACCGCCATCGCGCGGCGCATACAGGAAGCCGCGGCGCGCATCCGCATCGGTCCGGCGCAGCAACCGGTCGAGATCTCCCTCAGCTGCGGCGTCGCCGGGTTCATGCCGGCGCCCAAGGCCTTTGCGCGCACGCTGGCGGCGGCGGAGATCGCCTGCAAGGCGGCCAAGGACCATGGCCGTGCGCGCGTGGAGATATACGCCTCGGAAGACAGCACCATGATGCGCCGGCACGACGACATCCTGATCGTCGGGCAGCTGCGCGAGGCGCTGCAGAACGACCGGATGATGTTGTATGCGCAGCGCATCGTGCCACTGCGCAACCGCGCCCGTGCCGGCGGCTACGAACTGCTGGTGCGGCTGCAGACCCCCGATGGCAGCATCGCCGCGCCGCCGGAGTTCCTGTCGGCCGCGCAGCGCTACCAGCTGCTGCCGGCCATCGATCGCTGGGTGGTGGGCCGCGCGCTGCAGGTGCTGGGCGCGTACCGCCACCTGGTGGCGCAGACCGGGCTGTCGTTCTCCATCAACCTCTCGGCGCAATCCATCGGCGACGAGGCCTTCATCGAGCAGACCATCGAGCAGATCCGCGCCTCCGGCGTGCCCCCGGCCTCGATCACCATCGAGATCACCGAGCAGACGGCCGTGTCGAACCTGGCCGTGTCCGCCGAGCTGATGCGCCGCATGCGCGGGGTGGGCTGCAAGGTGGCGCTGGATGATTTCGGCACCGGCATGAACTCGCTGGCGGCGCTGAAGGGGCTGCCGGTGAACCGCATCAAGATCGACGGCGGCTTCGTGCGCGACCTGTTGACCAACCCGCGCTCGCTGGCCGCGGTGCATTCCATCATGGCGCTGGCGAAATCGCTGGAGCTGGACACCGTGGCCGAGTACGTGGAGACCGAGGCGCTGGCCGCCCGGCTCACCGCGCTGGGCATCGACTACGGCCAGGGCTATGCCTTCGGCATGCCGGTGCCGCTGGACACGGTGTTCGGCGAGTTGCAGAACGAGGACGACGATCGCACGCGCATCGCGGGCCACTGATCCATCGCGCTGCATGTAGGCATGCAGGATGTGCCGAACGGGCCATCGTGCGCGCGCCGCGCGGCTACTAGGCTCAAGCCTCCCTACCGCAGGAGGCCACATGAATCGCCGTCACCCGGGCTTGCTCGTATTGCTGCTGCTGGCCGTCGCCGTGCCGGTGAACCTGCTGGCCGCCCAGCCGCAGAACGGCTACCTGTACATCAACGCGCCATTCCAGGGTGCACGTGTGTTCGGCCAGTTCGACGTCTCGGTGGGCCTGAACAACCTGTGGCTGCAGACTGTGCAGTTCAAGGTGGACGGCCAGCCCGTCGGGGCTCCACAGATCATTCCCCCCTACCACGTGAACTGGGATTCCACGAGCGTCAGCGACGGCTGGCATACGCTCAGCGCGGTGGCGGTCGACGAGAACAACATCGAATACACCACCCAGCAGGTGACCGTGCGTGTCAGCAATGCGGCGCCACCGGCGGCCGCCGTGCAACGCTTCGAAGAAACCGCTGTCAGCTACGACGCCGGCTGGCAGCCGCACTTTTACTGGGACTGGCTGGCCTGGAGCGGCGGCACCGGCTCGGCCATGGACACCAACACGGCCGGCGCGCGGGCCACGTTCACGTTCACCGGCACCTCGGTAACCTGGATCGGTTATCGCGGCATGAGGGCCGGCATGGCCCGCGTGTACATCGATGGCAATTTCATCACCACCGTCGACCTGTTCGGGCGGCGCGACGAGAACATGGCGCGCGTGTACACGGCCGGTGGCCTGAGCCCTGGCAGCCATACCCTGGTCATCGAGGCCACCGGCGAGCAGAACATCGATGCGTACAGCAACCAGGTGGTGATCGACGCTTTCGATGTACCCAGGCCACAGGCCACCTCGCATCTGCAGGAATCCGACCCCGCCCTCGCCCTGTCGGGCAACTGGACCTTCGACGACTACCAGCGTCCCTGGAGCGGCGGCGGCGCCTACATCTCGCAGAGCGCGGGCGCGGTGGGCACGCTGACCTTCCGCGGCAGCGAGGTGCGCTGGATCAGCTATCACGGACCGGAGGCCGGTATCGCGCGGATGTACGTGGATGGCGTATTCGTGCGCGAGGTCGACGGCTACGCCGGGCACCCGCAGGTGCAGGACCTGCTGTTCACGACCACAGGCCTCGATCCGGAAGCCATGCACACACTGACCATCGAGGCCACCGGCCGCGCCAACCCCGCGGCCACCGCCGCCTGGGTGGTAGTGGATGCCTTCGACGTCACCGCCCCGGGCGAGCGCTTCGAGCAGAACGAATGGGCGGTGAGCTACAGCGGCGACTGGGTGCTCAACAACAACAAGCCCTGGAGCGAAGGCACGTCGATGGCGGCCTACTACCCGGGCCTGTCGGCCACCGTGAAGTTCGTCGGCACGGGCATATCGTGGATCGGCTTCCGCGCGGCGCGTACGGGCATCGCGCAGGTGTACGTGGACGGTGTCCGTTATCCCGACGTGGATTGCTATGTGCCTTCGGGTGAAGGCTGGCAGGACACGGTGTTCCGCGTCGCGGGGCTGGCGCCAGGCGCGCACACGCTGCAGATCGTGGTGAACGGCGACAAGAACCCGAACGCCACCAACGCCTATATCGTCCTCGACGCCTTCGACGTGGTGCGATGAAGCGGGTGCGCCACGCCGCGCGATGTCGCGGCGTGGCGCAGGGTGGCGAAGCCGCCTACTGCAGCGATTTCGCCACCCTGAATCCCAGGTAATCGTGGCCACGCGTGGTGGCCAGATATGGCGCGCCGCGCCGCGCCGAGCGCTGCATGTACGGGTTGCTGGTGAAGGTGCCGTTGCGGAACACGCGCACCGCGCAGTCGCCCTCGGTGCTGGCGCTGCCATCGACTGGCGCATGCTTCATGTCCGCCTCGTAGCAGTCCTGCGTCCACTCGAAGACATTGCCGTGCATGTCGTACAGGCCCCAGGCATTGGCCTGGAACGAGCCCACCGGCGCCGTCTCGTTCAGGAAGATGTCCTTGCCCTCGGCATAGGGACCGCGCTCGCCATGACCACGCATGCCGAAATTGCCCCGGTTGTAGTCAATGGCATCGCCCCAGGGGAAAGCCGTGGTGGTGCCGGCGCGCGCGGCGTATTCCCATTCGGCCTCGCTGGGCAGGCGGTAGGCATCGTCACTGCCGGTCTTCCAGTTCAGCCAGCCCACGAAGCGCTGGGCGTCGTACCAGCTCATGCCCACCGCCGGGCGCATGCCGCGGCCCTTGTCCTTGTAGTTCGGGTTGCGCGAGCCATCCGCGTTGTTGCGCAACGCGAGGTCGATCTCCGCACCTTCGCACCAGTTGTCGCGCACGCAGGCCTCCCACTGGTTCCAGGTCACCGGCGTGGTGGCGATGGCGAAGGACCTGGCGATGTTCACGCGATGCTGCGGTTCGTCCGCGTCGCGTTCGGGCTCGGAGGCCGGCGAACCCATCATGAAACTGCCCGCCGGCAGCACCACGAGCTCGGGACAGTTGCGGCACTCGCGGATGCGCTTGCCGGTCTTCGCGGGCGCCGCCGCCATTGCCAGCACCGGCAACAGCACCAGCAGCAGCACACAGGTGGTTCTGGTAACCATGTTTCGACCCCTTGCTGTGGGACCCTCGCCCCGATTGGTGGCGCAGTATATCGGCACCGTCCGCACCCACTGCCCCGCGCGGCGTCCGAGGGGTAAGGTGTCCCCACAAAACCAGAGCATGAACGGGGGCCACATGAACACGGCACAACAGCCAGTTGCAGAAAACGGTTCGGATAACGACAAGCCGCCGTTCCGCTTCTACGACAACCGCCAGAAATACCTGGCGTTCGTGAACACCTGCAACGAGAAGTCGGCGGTGGCGCATCGCGCGGCGCTGGAACTACAGCAGATCCGGCCCACGCCGCCGGCACTGCGCGTGTTCGACGCGGGCATGGGCGACGGCACTGTGCTGGCGCGGCTGATGCGCAACATCCACCAGGTGTTCCCGACCGTGCCGATGTCGGTGGTGGCCAAGGAGATCAGCCTGGAAGACGTGCGCCTCGGGCTGGAGAAGATGCCCGACCGCTTCTACGAACATCCAGCCACGGTGCTGGTGATCTCGAACCTCAACTATGCGGATGCGCCGCGCCTGGCCCCGCGCAACCTGCAGCCCGGCACCGCCGTGAACTGGCAGGAGCTGCGCCTGACCGGCAACACCACGCATGAATACGCCGAGCAGATCGAGGCGCTGGGCCCGGTGCTGACGCATGGCTGGCAGACCCACCCCAGCCCGAAGACCGGCAACCCCGTTTACGCGCGGCCCACCGTGCTGGTGATCTACCGCGAGGATCATCAATTCCTGCTCGACAGCGTGATACCGCGGCCCGGCAAGGTGCTTGAAGGCTACGACCTGATCCTCGCCTCGCAGCCGTGGCGCGCACGCATGTCCGCCGAATTCAAGGCGCGTACGGTACTGGCGCCGCTTACCCGAAACCTCGCGCCGGGCGGACGGCTGCTGGCCGTGCAGTCCTGCGGCCACGATCCTGGCGTGGAGATCATCCAGCAGCTGTGGCCGAAGGAGAATCCCTTCCAGGTGGACCGTCGCCAGCTGCTCACCGCATTGCGCGCGGAACTCGGCGCCGAGGCGGCGGAGTTCGTGCTCGACCCGCTGCCCGACCACCAGTCCATCCTGCGCTACCAGATGCACACGCTGCCCTCGGAGATCGGCGACCGCATCGGCACCTCGACGCTGTTCGCGGCGTGGAATGCCGCGATCTACGTGGCGCAGATCGAGGACGAGCGGCTGGACGCCGTGGTCACCAATGGCGCGTACCTGGATGCGACGCAGGCCGTGCTGCAGAAGCATGGCGGCCTGTGGTTCAACGACGAAACCTTCGTGGTGACGCGGCGGGCTGGCGGGCGCTGAGTCCCTTTCCGGGTGTCCTACAAGCATCCCTCAGGTTGGCCTACACGGCGGCAGCGGGCCGCACTCTATTTATGCTTATGGGCAGCAGCCGGGACGACACAGGGAGCAGCAGGGAATGAGCGGGAATGTCGACGTACTGGTTCCAACCGGCGTGGAGGGTCTGGATGACATCCTGCGCGGAGGACTGCCGCAGGGCTGCCTGTCGCTGATTTCCGGCGCTCCCGGCACCGGCAAGACCACCCTCGCCATGCAGTTCCTGCTGCAGGGCGTCGCCCACGGCGAACGCTGCCTGTACGTCACGCTGTCCGAGTCGCAGCGGGAGATCGACAAGGTGGCCCGCAGCCATGGCTGGGATCTGTCCGGCATCCACGTGAAGGAACTGGGCGCTTCGGAGCGCAGCTTCTCGGCCAGCGAGCAGCTCACCGTGTTCAATCCTTCCGAGGTCGAGCTGGGCGAGACCACCGAGGCCATGATCGCCATCATCAGGGAAGTGCGCCCGCAGCGCGTGGTGCTCGACTCGCTGTCCGAACTGCGGCTGATTGCCCAGAACAGCCTGCGCTACCGGCGGCAGGTGCTGGCCATGAAGCATTTCTTCGCCGGCCACGACTGCACCGTGCTGCTGCTCGACGACCAGACCGGCGGCGCGGAAGACGACCACCTGCAGAGCATTGCCCATGGCGTGGTGGTGCTGGAGCAGCTGGCCAACCAGTTCGGCGCCGAGCGGCGGCGGCTGCGCGTCGCCAAGATGCGCGGCGTGGCCTTCCGCGGCGGCTATCACGATTTCTGCATGCGTCGCGGCGGCCTCGATGTATATCCGCGGCTGGTAGCTTCCGAGCACATCACCGACTTCGCGGACCACAACGTGACCACCGGCAACGCCCACCTCGACCTGCTGCTGGGCGGCGGGCTGCCCACCGGCACCAGCACGCTGTTGCTTGGTCCGGCGGGCACGGGCAAGTCCACGGTTGCCACCCAGTTCGCCGTGGCCAGCGCGGCGCGCGGCGAACGGGTCGCCATCTTCGCCTTCGACGAAAACTCGGGCACCTTCCGTTCGCGCTCGCGCAAGCTGGGCATGGAAGTGGACACCGCGCTGGCGGACCGGCGCATCACGCTGCAGCAGGTGGACCCCGCGGAACTGTCCTCCGGCGAGTTCGCCGCCATCGTGCGCCGCGCCTGCCAGGGCACCGATGCCGCCGGCGTGCCGGCGAAGATGGTCATCATCGACAGCCTCAACGGCTACCTGAACGCCATGCCCGAGGAAAAATTCCTCACCGCGCAGCTGCATGAGCTGCTGTCGTTCCTCGCGCAGCAGGGCGTGGTCACGGTGCTCACCGTCACGCAGGCCGGCATGGTGGGCAACATGGTTTCGCCGGTCGACACCACGTATCTCGCGGACAACGTCATCCTGCTGCGCTTCTTCGAGGCAGCGGGATCCATCCGGCGCGCCATCTCGGTGATGAAGAAGCGCAATGGCCCGCATGAACGCACGCTGCGCGAGCTGGACATGGACAGCACCGGCCTCTTGATCGGCGATCCGCTGGTGGAATTCCACGGCGTGCTCACCGGCGTGCCCACCTATGTGGGCAGGAACGGCACGTTGCAGAAGAAACCCCCGCGTGGACGCTGAGCGGACCCGGCCGCGCTTCGACGCGCAGCGGGCACGCATCCTGGTGCTGCCGCTGACCTCGGCGGACGGGCTCGCCATCGCGAAGCTGCTGGATTCGGTGGATGTGTCCTGCGGCGTGTTCGCCACCATGACGGAACTGTGCGCGGCGCTGGATGCGGGCGCGGACAGCCTCATCCTCAGCGAGGAAGCCGTGCTTGCCCATTCCGCGCAGCTGCTGGCGGGCCTCGCCGGCCAGCCGATGTGGTCGGAACTGCCGGTGATCATCCTGTCCAAGCCCGGCCGTGAATCCGATGTCTTCGCCGACATCATGCCGCGGCTGGGCAACGTCAGCGTCATCGAGCGCCCGGTGCGCATGTCGACGCTGCTGGCGCTGGTGCGCTCCAACCTGCGCGCCAGGACGCGCCAGTACCAGTTGCGCGACTACCTGCGGGAGCGCGAACAGCTGCTCGAATCCGAGCGCCACGCGCGTGGCGACGCCGAGCGCGCCGGCCGCATCAAGGATGAATTCCTCGCCACCCTGAGCCATGAACTGCGCACGCCGCTGAACGCGGTGCTCGGCTGGACGCGCGTGCTGCGCAAGCTGCAGGGACATTCCGAGGAAGTGGCCAGCGGCCTTGCGGTGATCGAACGCAATGCCCGCTCGCAGGCGCAGATCATCGGCGACCTGCTCGACATGAGCAGCATCATCTCCGGCAAGGTGCGGCTGGACATGCGGCCGATGGACCTGGCGGCAGTGCTCGACGACGCCGCCGCAACCGTGCGGCCCGCCGCCGAAGCCAAGGGCATCCGCCTGCAGGTGGTGCACGAGACCGCCACTCCCGCCATGAAGGGGGACGCGGATCGCCTGCAGCAGGTGTTGTGGAACCTGCTGGCCAATGCGGTCAAGTTCACGCCGCATGGCGGTGCCGTCGCCGCGCGGGTGTCCTGTGATGGCGAGCAGCTCACCGTGAAGGTGACCGACAACGGCGAAGGCATCGATCCGGTGTTCCTGCCGCATATCTTCGATCGCTTCCGCCAGGCCGACGCGTCGAGCGCGCGCCGCCACGGGGGCCTCGGGCTGGGGTTGTCGATAGTGCGGCAGCTGGTGGAACTGCATGGCGGCACCGTCTCCGCCCACAGTGCGGGTGCGGGCAAAGGTTCCACCTTCCTGGTGACGCTGCCAGTGGCCGCCGCCGACATTCCAGCGGCGGATCCGACGGGCCCATGGCGCGCACTGGATGAACCCGAGCCGGCGGAGGCGCGGGCCGCCGTGGACCTCGCGGGGTTGCGCGTGCTGGTGGTGGACGATGAACCGGATTCGCGCGCGCTGCTCGAGCGGCTGCTGCAGGAATGCCAGGCCAGCGTGGTCACGGCGGCATCAGCCGATGAAGCCATGAGCGTGCTGACGCGCGAAGCGCCGCACCTGCTGGTCAGCGACATCGGCATGCCCGGCACCGATGGTTACGCGCTGCTGCGGCAGATCCGTGCGCTGGGAAATTCCAGAGCCATCATTCCGGCCATCGCGGTCACCGCCTACGTGCGCAGCGAGGACAAGGCGCTGGCCGCGCGTGCCGGCTTCCAGGCTCATCTGAGCAAACCGGTCGATCCCGTCGAACTGCAGGGCACCGTGGAACGCCTCGCCCGGCGCAGCGCTGTCCATCCGGGCTAGCCCGGCCGCGGCGGGCTACTTCGCGCGTCGCGTCCGCTTCGACTTCGCGGCCGCGCGCTTCCTGCCCGGCACCTTCGCGCCTTCGCGCCGCGCCTCGGACAGGCCGATGGCGATGGCCTGCTTGCGGCTGGTGACCTTCGCGCCGGAGCTGCCGCTGCGCAAGGTGCCGCGCTTGCGTTCATGCATGGCGCGCTTCACCTTGCTCTGCGCGCGTCTGGAATATCTGGCCATGTGTGGGCTCCAGTCCTTGCAGTGGCGAAAGCCTGGTACCGCCGCGGTCCCGGCAACGTCAGCCATGCACAGTCACGCACAGTAGGTTTTCTCCGACAGCAATCCGCGTCGGGGCGTCATGGCGTGATCCGCGGCATGCCGTGGATCATCATGCCCATGAAGCTGCTGCTGACATGGCTGGTTGGAGTTCCCGCGCTGGTCGCGGCGATGGTATTGGCACGCGCCGTCTCGCCGCAGGGCCTGCGCGCGGCGCCACCCGCGCCGCCACCGCAGGCCCGCGTGATCGATTCATGCCGCGGGCAACTCGATCTCCACAAGGTGCTGCCCGCTGTCCCGCACCAGCGGCACCGTGTCGCCTGCGACCGGGTGGCCATCCAGTAGCAGCAGCGGCCGCGCGCCACCGCGGCGCATGCGCACCAGGTATTCGGCGCCGGCCAGCTGCAGTGTCACCTCGAACTGCGGCCATTCATCCGGCACGCAGGGGCGGATCCGCATCGCCTCGCCCCCCACCTGGATGCCCAGCACATGCTCGAGCACGGCGCGGTACATCCAGCCCGCGGCGCCGGTGTACCAGGTCCAGCCGCCCTGCTGTGCGAGGCCGGGCCCGGAGTAGATGTCCGCGGCCAGTACATAGGGCTCGACGCGATAGGTGCGCGCGGCATCGCGGCTGGCGCTGCGCAGTATCGGGTTGAGCATGCGCAGCAGCTCGCCCACGCGGCCGCTGTTGCCGAGCATGGCCTCGGCGATCAGCACCCATACCGCCGCATGCGTGTACTGCCCGCCGTTCTCGCGCAGTCCCGGCAGGTAGCCCTTGATGTAGCCCGGGTCCATGGGCGCGCTGTCGAAGGGCGGCGTGAACAGCAGCACCAGTCCTTCGTCCACATGCACCAGCTGCTGCCACATGGCATCCATGGCGGCGCGCGCCCGCGCCGGGTCTGCCGCCTTGGACAGCACCGCCCAGCTCTGCGCCAGCGAATCGATGCGGCACTCCGCGTTGATGCGCGAGCCCAGCGGTGTGCCATCGTCGAAGAAGGCGCGCCGATACCACTCCCCATCCCAGGCCTCGCGTTCGCAGGCCTGCGCCAGCGCATCGGCATGCGCGCGCCAGCGCTCGGCGCGCGCCAGGTCCCGCCGCGCCTGCGCCAGCGGCGCGAAGCGGCGCATGGTGGTGATCAGGAACCAGGCCATCCACACGCTTTCGCCGCGCCCGGCATGGCCGACGCGGTTCATGCCATCGTTCCAGTCGCCGCCGCCGATCAGCGGCAGGCCATGCGCGCCGGTGGCGAGGCTGCGGTCCAGTGCCCGCGCGCAATGTTCATACAGCGTGCCCTGCAGCTCGGAGACCGCCGGCTGGTAATGCGCATCCTCCCGCTCCAGCGGCAGTTCCGGGCCTTCGATGAAGGGCACGGTCTCATCCAGCACGGCGGCATCGCGCGTGATCTCGAGGTAGCGGTGCACGGCGAACGGCAGCCACACGCGGTCGTCGGAGAAATGCGTGCGCACGCCGCGCCCGCTGGGTGGATGCCACCAGTGCTGCACATCGCCCGGCGGAAACTGCCGCGCGGCGGCACGCAGCAGATGCGCGCGCACCTGCGCGGGAATCAGCAGGTTCACCGCCATGCCGTCCTGCAACTGGTCGCGGAAGCCGAAGGCACCGCCGCATTGATAGAAGGCGCTGCGTCCCCACAGCCGGCAGGCGATGGTCTGGTACGGCAGCCAGCGGTTGCACAGCAGGTCCAGCGCGCGATCCGGCGTGCTGATGCGCACCTTGCCCAGCAGCGCATCCCAGCGCGCGCGCACTTCGGCGAGCACGGCGGCGGGCTCGGCCTCGCGATAGCGGCGCACCAGCCAGCGCGCGCCTTCTGCGTCCGCGGCCTGGCCCAGCACCAGCGAGACTTCCTCGGTCGCGCCGGGCGCCAGTTCCAGCGTCACCGCGAAGGCACAGCATGGGTCCAGCCCCGCGTCCGCGCCCGGCGACCAGTCGGCGTGATTCCACAGGCCGGCGGGCGCGGCTGTGCTGCCATTGCGGCCGAGGAAATCGTGACGGCTGGCGGTGCAGCGCTGCTGGCGACCGCCCAGGTCGCAGAAGGCCACGCGCGATCCGAAGTCGACCAGTGCCGGGTTGCAGGCGAACTGCGCGCCGGTGGCCGTATCCATATGGGTCTGCACGTCGTGGCCCGGCAACGCCCGCGATGCCGCCAGCGACCACTCCACATAGCTGATCACGGTGACGCGGCGCGTGCGTGCGCCGCTGTTGGTGAGGCGCAGGTGGCACAGCTTCACCGGATCGTCGGAGGCCACCAGCACGGTCAGCGTGGACTGGAACTCGCGGAATGAAACCTCGAAGCGGCTGTAGCCCTGGCCATGCGCGATCTCGTAGCGGGCTTCGGCGCGGCGCACCGGCTGCGGCGCCGGGCTCCAGTACTGGCCATCATCGGCCACCAGGTAGAAGCATTCGCCGGAAGGGTCCACCACCGCGTCGTTGGACCATGGCGTCAGCTGGTTCTCGCGGCTGTTCAGCGACCAGGTGCACATCGCGCCGCGTTCGGTGACCAGCGATCCGAACTGCTCATTGGCGAGCACATTGCTCCACGGCGCCGGTGTGTTGCCGGTGCCGGTGAGCAGGATGCGGTACTCATCGCCGTCCGCGGCGAAGCCGCCCCAGCCATTGAAGTAGGCCAGCCCGTCGGCCAGGTCCGGCGCGGGCACGTACTGCCGCACGGCTGGCTCGCCGCCGCTGGCGGCCGGCGCCGTGAGGCCGGGAACGCGGCGCACCGCCGGGCGCGACAGCTGCTCCTGCAGGCTGCCCTGCGCCGGGTTCATCACCACGCGCGCCAGCGACACCAGCAGCGCGCGCTCGGCCGTGCTCATGGCATCCAGCTCCAGCGTGAAGATGCCGCCGCGATCCTCGCCCTCGCCGTAGCCGAAACCCCGGGCGGTGCGTTCGATGGCCTGCTGCAGGTCCCTCTGGTAGGAATGCCGGCGCTCGTTGAGTACCACCACGTCGATCAGCAGCTGCTTGATGCGCAGGTACTCCTGCGCCCGCAGCACCTGCTGGATGAACGGCAGGTCGTCGTGGCTCTGGCAGCGCAGCAGCAGTATCGGGCGGTCACCGGAAATGGAGTGGCGCCACAGGTGCGTTACATCCAGCGTGTTGCGTTCACGCAGGCCGGCGGCACCGCGCAGCTGCCCGGTGGGCATCATCAGGTGCGCGGCCAGCGACTGGAACAGCATGGCCTCGGACAGGCTGCTGCGCAGGTAGTGCAGGTCCGAGCGCGCGAAGGTCCAGGCCGATTCCATCACATGGTCGAACAGCGCATGGGTGCGGTACTTCACCGCCAGCGCCAGCGCCTGCTCGCGCGACTCGGCCACGAAGGTCGCGAAGGTGACGCTGACCGCCGCGCGCGGCGGCACGGACACGCGCGTGCGCAGGCTGAACACCGGATCCAGCACATTGCCCGCCGTGTTGGTCAGCGCCTGGCCCTCGCGCAGCGCCTGCGGCAGGCGGCTGCCCTGGCCGCGCCCGATGAAGCGGCCCCGATCGGTCTCGTACTGCAATGGTGCCGCCGCTTCCGTGGCGGCCGCGATCACATGCACGGCCCACAGTGGCGCATCGCGCTCGCTGCGCGGGCGGCGCTTGGCCAGCAACGCGCCGCTGTCCGCCAGGAATTCGGTCTGCACGAACAGGTTGGAGAAGGCCGGGTGCGCAAGGTCGGCGCGCTGCGGTGCCAGCACCACTTCGGCATAGGAGGTGAGCTCGATCAGCCGCGGCCGGCTGCCCTCGTTGCGCAGCGTGATCCGCCGCAGCTCGCCGTCATCGTCCGGCGGCACCACCACGGCCATGGTGGTGCGCAGCTGGCCGTCGCGGCGCGCGACATAGGCGCATTCCTCGTTGAAGTGCACATGGTATTCATCGGGCACCGCGGCCGTGGGCTGGAAGCCGGCGGACCACAGCCGCTGCTGCTCCACGTCGTGCACGTAGATGAAACTGCCCCAGCAGTCCTGCGCGGCATCCTCGCGCCAGCGCGTCACCGCGCGTCCGCGCCAGCTGCTGTATCCGGCGCCGGAGTCGGTGAGCATCACGGTGTAGCGGCGATTGGACAGCAGGTGCGTCACCGGCGCGGGCGAACGGTAGCCTTCGATGGTGCGCGCCACCTCCGGCGTCGCATCGAGCTCATGCGGCAGCGGCAGGTCATCCTCGAGCAGCGCGGGCGCCTCGACGAAGCGGATGCCGCGCTCCTGCAGCAACAGGTCCGCGGCGGTGATGGCGGGCTCGGCGTGGAAGCGCTCGCGCATCGCGCCCTGCTGCAGCACATTGTCCAGCGCCACGAGGCTCATGCCCTGGTGATGCGCCATGTAGGCACGCACCACCGCCACGGCCTTGCCCTCGGGCACGCGACCCGCCGAGTAATCCAGCGCCTCGTAGTAGCCGTATCCGCCACGCGCACCCGCGGCCGTCAGCGCGCGCAGGTTGGCGGCTGCTTCCACCGGGCGATACATCGCGGCCAGTGCCGTGGCATAGGGCGCGACCACATAGTCCGCGCCCAGTCCGCGCTTCAATCCCAGCGTGGGCAGGCCGAAGCCCGAGTACTGGTAGGTGTACTCGCGGTCGCGCACATTCCACGCCGATTCGGAAATGCCCCATGGCAGGTGGTGCCGCATGCCATAGGCGATCTGCTGCCGCACGGCGCGGCGGCTGGTCTGGTCGAGCAGGCTGCGCGGCGGCTCCTGCATCACCAGCGTGGGCATCAGGTACTCGAACATCGAACCGGACCAGGAGGCCAGCACCGGATGGCGCGGGCCGCCGGTCAGGCGTCGTCCCAGCTGGAACCAGTGCGAATGCGGCACATCGCCGCGCGCGATCGCCACCAGGCTCGCCAGCCGCGCCTCGGAAGCCAGCAGGTCGTAGTAGCTGTCGTCCAGTTCGCGCTCGGCGACGCGATAGCCGATGGAGAACAGGCCGCGGCCGCGCTCGTACAGGAAACCGAAGGACATGGCGGCCACCAGCTGCGCGCATTCGCCGGCGGTTTCCAGCAGCAGTTCGGCGAGCACCGCATGCCGCGGGGACAGCGGCGCCAGGGTCTCGAGCGTCACCTCGCGCGCCAGCACGCCGGTTGCGGGCAGGTCCTGCAGATCCTGCAGATGCGAGTGGATATCCTGGCCCGCCCGCGCGAGCCAGCGCGTGACTTCCTCGGGCAATGCCGCGTTGTCACGGCGCAGCTGCGCGGCAATGTCGCGCGCGGCGGCCTGCAGCGTGGCCGCGACCGCGGCCAGCGTCGGGCATTCCACCGCCAGCTGCTGCGCGATGTGGCGCAGCGCGGTGAGCAACTCCACGCCGCGCGCGCTGGCGGCGGCGGCCGGTGCTTCCCGCAGCGCCTCGCCACACAGATCCAGCGCATCGAGCGGACCGCTGAAGGCGCGTGGCGACAGCAACGGCGCGGCGCGCATGGCAAGACAGGCCTGCCGCAGCGCCAGCAGGTGGCCGGCAAGGTTGCCGCTGTCCACGGTGGAGACATAGCGCGGCAGCAGCGCGGTCAGCGAACGCGTGTCGTACCAGTTCAGGAAGTGGCCGTTGCAGCGCTCCAGCTGCTGCAGCGAGGCCAGCGTCATGGTGAGCCGGTCGCAGGTGGCCTGCAGTCCCAGCCAGCCGAAGTCGCGCGCCGCCACCGTGGAAAGCAGATACAGCCCGATGTTGGTGGGCGAGGTGCGGTGCGCAACCACCGGTTGAGGATCTTCCTGGAAGTTGTCCGGTGGCAGGTGGTTGTCCTCGGCCGTGACGAAGCGCTCGAAGAACGCCCAGGTCAGCCGCGCGGTGCCGCGCAGGTCCCTTTCCACATTGCGCGGCAGCGATGCCTGCAGGCGCCGCGCATGCAGCGGCCGGCTCAGGAAGCGCGCCACCACCGGCGACAGCCACCACAGCAGCAGCAGTGGTGCGAACTTCGTCACCGCCGGTGGATTGACGAGCATCAGCACCGCCACCGCCGCGACCACCACGATGCTGGCACTCTTCAGCGGCCACTCGAAGCTGGTCAGCAGCACGCCGCGCCGCGACTTGGATTGCGCGGCCGTGACCCATTCGAGCAGATGCCGCCGCGAGATGCCCATGCGGTACAGCGCGCGGCCGATGGCATCGACGGCGAGCCAGGCGTTCTGCGCCAGCAATGCCAGTGACACCGCGGCGCGCCCGAATTCGGTGTACAGGTCCGACAGCAGCCGCTGCAGGTGCATGCGGCGCGAGCGCGCGGCCGGCATGCGCACCAGCCGTTCCAGCGCATTCACCAGTGCCGGCCACAGCGCCGGGCCCAGCACCAGCAGCAGCCACGGCAGCGGGCGGGACAGTGGATTGGCGAAGGCCGCGATCAGCAGCGCCATCGAGCATGGCGCCAGCAGCGAGCGGCGCAGGTTGTCGAGCATCTTCCAGCGCCCGAGCGGCGGCAGTGGCCCATGCCGCCCGAGTATCCACGGCAGCAGCTGCCAGTCGCCGCGCATCCAGCGATGCAGCCGCGCCGCCGCCACCTCCGAGTGCGAGGGAAAATCCTCGAACAGCTCCACATCGGACACCAGCGCGCAGCGCGCGAACAGGCCTTCGAACAGGTCGTGGCTGAGCACCGCATTGGCAGGCACGCGGTCGCGCAGCACCGACTCCCAGGCCGCGAGGTCGTACAGGCCCTTGCCGATGTACTGCCCTTCGCCGAACAGGTCCTGGTGCAGGTCCGAGGCCGCCACCGCATAGGGATCGACGCCGCTGCCGCTGGTGATGATCTCGCGGTACAGCGAATGCTCTTCGGCCGCGGGCAGCAGCGGCGTGATGCGCGGCTGCAGTACCGCGTAGCCGGCCACCACGCGCCGCGCGGTGGGCGAGACCTGCGGCCGGTTCAGCGGATGCGCGGCCGTGCCCACGAGGTCCCGCAACGCGCCCAGCGGCAGCCGCGTATCGGCGTCCAGCGTCAGCACGTAGCGCACGCCTGCGGGCTTGCGCAGGGTGCCGTCGGCATCGGGCAGGAAGCTCGTTGGGCCGTGGTCCAGCAACAGGCGGTTCAGCTCCTCGATCTTGCCGCGCTTGCGCTCCCAGCCGATGTAACGACCTTCGCTGGCATCCCATTGCCGGCGCCGGTGCAGCAGGAAGTACTTCGGTTCGGCGCCCTCCAGCGGTTCGGCGGCATTCAGCGCCGCGATGCCGCGGCGGGCCGCCTCCAGTATGGCGGCGTCCTCCGGCCGCGACTCGGTGTCGCTGTCGGTCCAGTCGGAGAGCAATGCCAGCCGCACCTGGGCATCGGCCGCGGCCAGTGCATGCACATGCAGCTGGCGGCAGGCCTCGGCCGCGTCGGCCACCGACCGCAGCATGATGGGCACCACAATCAGTGTCTTCATGTCCGCGGCGAGGCCCTGCTCCAGTGCCAGGCAGGGCAGATGGCGCGGCGGAAAGAAGCGCAGCCATTCCCGGTTCAGCAGCGCCATCACCAGTTCGGATGCGGGGAATGCCGCAAGCCCGGCCAGCAACAGCAGCAGCGCCGCGGAGTTCATGCGCCACTGCGTGCCCAGCAGCAGCGCCAGCATCACCACCGCCAGCGTGAGCACGGCGATGCTGCCCAGGTACAGCGCCACGCCATGCCTTACCGTCCAGCGGCGCAGCCGCTGCGGCAGCGTCACCGGACAGCGCAATGCGGATTCCAGTCCGGCCCGCTGTGGCCCGATCAGCCAGGCGCCGAGGTCGGCGGCATCGGCCGCCGGCGTTTCCAGCAGGCGCAGCAGGTCCGCGGTGACCGCGGGCTCGGGCCGGCGCGCCACCCGCGCCAGCTGTTCGATGCTGGCCCGATAGCGGGCGCGCGTGCGCCGGTCGCAGGCCACGTAGTCCGCGCGCGTGCGCAGCAGCGCCTCGACGCGCGAGGTCTGTTCGAACACCGCGAACCAGTCGAAGGAAGCCAGCGCGCGCAGGCTGGTGATGATGTTGCGCGCGGCCACGTTGCTGGCACTGCGCCGTGCATGCTGGCGCTGGATGTAGTCGTCGATGGTGGTACCGCGTCGCGCCAGCTGTTGCGACAGCGCGGTCAGCAGCGGACGGCCGCGCTCGCCCATGCCCTGCAGGCGGTGCGCGAGCTGCACGATGTACGGCGCGGAGAAGCGGTCCTCGTGCGTGGCCAGCCGCGCCGGGTCCGGTGCGGGTGAAGCGGTCCCCTGCACCAGCGAATCGGCCAGATCATCCGCGGCGGCGCGCGCCGCCAGCGAGCTCTCCACGCGGATCGCGATGCGCCGCAGCTCCTCGATCAGGGCCAGCCGCAGCACCGCATGCAGGGTCCAGATTTCCCGCATCTCCAGCGGCACGACTTCCTGGTAGCCATGCAGCAGCCGCACCAGCATCTGCGGGCGGAAATTCCACAAGGTGTGGCGCAGGAATTCGGCGGCGATGTGCAGGATGCGCGGCGCCGCGCTGTCGCCCGCGCGCGCGTCGCGCGGCAGTTCGCGCCAGGTGCGGCGTGACAGGCGCAGCGGAATGTCGTTCAGGTGGTCGGTGATGACGTGGAAGTTGTCGAGGATCCACTGCGCGGCCGGCGAGATCGCCCGGCCGGCCTGCAATGCCGCCACGACGCAGCGATAGGTTGATTCCAGGGCCGTGGCATCGCGGCGCAGGCGGCCGCGGTAGTCGCGCTGTGCTGCAGCTGTCTCGCCGCGGGGAAGGCAGCCGTCGGTGGCCAGGAAGCGCCCGTACTGTTCGAGCCGGTCAAGGTCCCACAGCTCACCATCCGCGGAAGGTTCGGACTGCTCAACCAGACTGGTCAGCCGCTGCAGCAGTGCTGGCGGCAGTTCCACGGCATCCTGCATGGTCGCCTCGGTCGGGGCTCGTGCAAGAAAGCCCCGGCGTGCCGGGGCTTTCCCTTGCAACAACGTCTTCGTGTCGCGTTACGGCTTCTTGATCTCGAGCTGGTTGTCCACCGACTTCACGCCCTCGACATCGCGGGCAATGGCGCCGGCGGTCTGCGCTTCGGCGGCCGAGCTCGCCCAGCCACGCAGCGTGACACGACCGTTCTTCGAATCCACGTTCACGTCCAGGCCATCCACGCGCTTGGACTCCAGCAGCTCTGCTTTCACCTTGCTGGTGATGGCCACGTCATCCACGTACTGGCCGGCAGTGGACTGGCCGCGGAACACATTGCAACCCGACATGGCGATGACCGCCGCGACCGCCGCGATGGCGCTGAACTTTCTTGTGGTATTCATGGGATCTCCTCTGAAAAAAACCGACCGCACATGCGGCTGCAGGCAGATTGCGCCCACGCGCTCGCGGCAACGACGGCGAATTCCCGCGCTGTTTCGTAAGACTTTGCTGATTGCCGCGCCCACGTCGCGGCACGCAGACGGGCGCCGGTCATCGTCCTACATGGGCTGTGTCGCTTTCCCGACAGAGTGCACACGGCATCTGCGCGAGCCTGTCGACGCGTTGTTGAAGGAGAGCAACATGTCCGCGAGTGCCACACCCAGCAGCAGACAAGCCACCGGCGATGCCAGGGGCGCGGGCACTGCGTCTGCCTTTCTTTCCGACATCAACACCATCCGCGCGCGGGCCCGGCAGCAGGTGCTGGATGGCGCGGTCACGCCCAGCTACGGCGCGGATCGCGCAGTGGTGCTCGGCCTGCTGAACTCCGCACTGGCCACCGAAATCGTGTGCGTGTTGCGTTATCGCCGCCACTATTTCATGGCCAGCGGCGCGCTCGGCGAAGCCATCAAGCATGAGCTGCTCGAGCATGCCAACGAGGAGCAGGCGCATGCCGACCGCATCGCCGAGCGCATCGTGCAGCTGGGCGGCGAACCGGACCTGAACCCGCTGGGCATCGTCGATCGCAGCCACTCCGAGTACGTGGCCGGCACAACCCTGGGGGAGATGGTCAACGAGGACCTGGTGGCCGAACGGGTGGCCATCGAGTCGTACACCGAAATGATCCGCTTCATCGGCGATTCCGATCCGACCACGCGCCGGATGCTCGAAGGCATCCTCGCGAACGAGGAGGAACACGCCGAGGAGCTGGCGAGCATGCTGGAAACGGTTTCCGGCAGGGCTCGTGGCTGATTTTGTTTGATGCAGTGGAAAAAGGAGAACGTCATGACCAATGCCAATAAGTTTGCTTCGGCCCTGTTGCTGGGCGCGCTGGGGGTATCCGCGGCCCAGGCTGTGGAGCCTGTGCTCGGGCCCTACATCGGCGTGTCCGGCACCCAGGCGCGCTTCGACAAGGACGCCTTCGACATCGACGACGTGGACGACGAGGACACCGGCTGGAAGGGCATCGCGGGCTACCGCTTCGCGCCCTTCTTCGGTGCCGAGCTGTCGTACGTGGACTTCGGCGAGACTGATGCGCCCGAAGACGTCATCGGCGGCCCGTTCCGCGCCAATGCCAAGGCCTTGACGGCATTTGGCCTGGGCATCGTGCCGGTGGGCCCGGTGGAGCTGTTCGGCAAGCTCGGCGGCTCGCGCGTGAAATCACGCGGCCGGATCGGCGGCGCTGACTTCAGCGAGGCCGACACCAAGCTGGCCTATGGCGCCGGCGTGCAGCTGGCACTGCGCAATGTGGGCCTGCGTGCCGAATGGGAAAAGTTCGACACCGACACCATCGGCAACCTGAAGGTGGTCTCGGTGGGCATTACGTATACGTTCCCGATCGCTCCCCGCTGAAGTCCTCGCCGGGATCGATCCATTTGGAAAGGGCCGGTACCAGCAGGTGCCGGCCCGTTTCCATTCACCGGCTCACTCGCTTTTGCCGTCCCGCCATTCACCGCGCAGCACTTCACCTTCGATGACGTCGCCCTGCCCGGGCGGCTTGCGGAAGCGCGGATCCTCGCGCATCTGCCGCATCGCGCGGCGCAGCTTCCACCACAGCCAGCCGAACACGATCACGGCCACCACGAAGGCGACCGCGAAGACGGCCAGCGAGAACATGAACCCCAGCACCAGCATGGCGATGGCCACCAGGCCAGCGAGAATGCGGCCAATGAGGCCAGGCAATCCGCGTGCCTTGTCCCGGCTGCCGGGCAGCGGCGGCACTACTTGCCCTCCCCGTGTTCAACGGCGGCCGGAATGGGATGAGTGTTCATGGGTACCTCCGGGATTGCTTCAATCCAGCCAGCCGCGCTTCAACAGCTCGTGCACGCCCGCAATGACGTGATGCGGGCGGCGATCCAGTGGCTGCTGCCTCCATTGCGCGCTGCTGGTCGTGCCGGTGCACACGCCGAAGCCGGTGGCCTTGCCGCGCCGGGCCATCTGCATCTCCACCAGCGGATCGTCGCCCACCACGCCCACCTCGCCGGTTTTCACGCCCAGCTGCCGCGCCACGAAGCGCAGCGCATGCAGCGAGGGCTTGCCGGTGATGATGGCGCGCGCCCCGGTCATGCGACGCACCGCGCCGTTGATGGCATACGAGTAGCCGATGGTGCGTCCGCTGCGCGAGGCGAAGAACGGCACATCGGAGGCCACGTAAAGCTTCGCCCCGTTCCAGATGGCGTGGCAGGCGGCCTCGATGTCGCGCATGCCGCAGTCCGGATGCCAGCCGATGTACACCGCGTCGACGCGCTCGCAGTCGGGCTCGCCGGTGAAGCGGACGGCGATGCCCTGCTCCTGCAGCACGTGGCCGACATCGGGCGAACCCAGCACCAGCACGCGCCGCACGCCGGCGCGCGTGAACACCGCGGCGGTGACGCTGGAGGGCGTGAACATCTGGTGGTCATCGATGGGCAGGCCGAAGCCGCGCAGCCTGGCGGCCTGCTGTGCCGGTTGCTGGCCGCTGCCATTGGTGAGCACGACATAAGGAATGCCGCGCTCGCGCAGCCGGGTCAGCACCTGGATGGCGCCGGGCAGCACGTCATAGGATTTGCCGCTGCGGTCGCCCAGCACCAGCGTGCCGTCCAGGTCGAACATGAAGCCCTTGACCCGCGAACGCCTCAAGCCCTGCCTCCGGAAAGCTGCAACCGGAAGCCCGGCTTCTCGACGATGACCTGCGCAAGGTCGCGGCGCGTGCACAGTTCCTGGATCAGCTTCAGCACCGGCCGCAGTGCCGGATCGTATTCGCGCGGCGCGGGGCCGGCGGCCTGCATGGCATCCACCAGATTGGCGGGCATGGTGGCGCGCAGCAGCAGCTCCTCGTCCGCAAGCTGCGCACCCAGCTTGCGGCGCAGCCCGGCCACGTCCACCGGCGGCGGCTCGGACTGGATTTCCCTGGTGCGCGGCAGGCTCATGATGCGGTCCATCACCTGCGCGTCGATGGGCGTGTTGGGCCGGCCGAAACGCCCCAGCGCATAGCGGATCACCTCGTCGGGAATCACGCCGTAACGCTCCTTGCCGGTCACATTCATCACCGCCATGGTCATCAGCATCTGCGCGAACGGCGTCATCACGATGGGCCAGCCCAGCTCCTCGCGCACGCGCCCGAGTTCGGCGATCACCGCGCCTTCCATATGCGACACGCGCGCCTCGGCAAGATGGCGCCGCATGGTGCCCACCATGCCGCCGGGCAGCTGGTGGTGCAGGTAGGCGGCGTCGAAGGCCATCGGCTGGCCGGCCGGCAGGTCCTCGGCCGCGGCCAGCTGCGTGAAGTAGTGGCTGACTTCGGCCAGTGCCGCGTCATCGATGTCCACGCGATGCCCCAGCGCCCTGAGGTTGGCCACCACGCGCTGGGCGGGCGGGTTGGAAGTGCCGTCGGCGGCTGCACCGGACGCGCACTGCAGCGCGCCGATGCCATGCCCCGCCGCTTCCATGTAGGCCAGGTCCGCAAGACCGATGGTGCAATGGGCATGCAGTTCCAGCGACTTGGCGCCGATCACCGCCTTGATGGCGGGCACCAGCGTGCGCGCACGCTGCGGCATCAACAGCCCGCCCGGATCCTTGATGTACAGCGCGTCCACATCCGCACAGGCGGCGAGCCTGCTGGCGGCCTGCACGTAATGCGCGTCGTCATGGATGGGGCTCAGCGTGTACACCAGCGCCGCGATCACGGATTCCCCGCCGACGCGCTTGACCATCCGCGCGCAGGCGATCTGCGCGTCGATGTCGTTCATCGGATCGGCCAGGCAGAAGCGGCGGATGCCATTGCGCGCCAGCGCGCGGAACGCCAGCTCCATGCATTCGGGACTGGCCGTTTCCCAGGCGATGAAGCGGAAGCCCGTGGACATGAACTGCAGCGGCGTGCGCGGCGTGGCCGCGGCCATCAGCCGGATGCGCTCCCAGGGGTCCTCGCGCTTGTAGCGCACCGCCACGCCCATGTGCGTGGAGGTGATGAAGTCGATGGCCTTGAAGCCCACCCGGTCCAGCACCGGCGCGATGGACAGCGTGCGCGCCGTGTCGATGCCGGTGGCACCCCACAGGCACTGGTTGCCATCGCGCAGGCTCGTCTCCACCAGCCGGATGTCGGCCATCACGCGCTCCTGCGGGCGAGGAAACCCGTGTCGACGCCACCGCGCGCGAATTGCGCGTCGGCCAGCGTCGCGGCCTGGAATGCGAGATTGGTGCACACGCCCTCGATGCGCGTCGCGGCCAGCGCCGCGGCCAGCCGCGTGCGCGCCAATTCGCGCGTGGCACCGTGCGCGATGATCTTGCCGAGCAGCGAATCGTAGTACGGCGGCACGCTGCTGCCGGCGGCGATGTGCGTGTCCACGCGCAGCCCCACACCCGACGGCCATTCGGCGCGCGTCACCCGGCCGGGGCAAGGCTTCCAGTCCCGCGCCGGATCCTCGGCGTTGATGCGGCATTCGATGGCGCAACCGGTGATGCGCACGGCCTGCTGCGCCAGCGGCAATGGCGCGCCGCCGGCGATGGCGAGCTGCGCCGCCACCAGATCGAGGCCCGTGACCGCCTCGGTGACCGGATGCTCCACCTGGATGCGCGCGTTCATTTCCAGAAAGTAGAACTCGCCGCGCGCCGCGTCCACGAGAAATTCCACGGTGCCCGCGCTGCGGTATTGCAGCCCCGCAGCGAAGCGCAGCGCGGCCGCGTGCAGTGCCGCGCGCAGGCCTTGGTCCAATGCCGGCGCCGGGCTTTCCTCGATCAGCTTCTGGTAGCGGCGCTGCACCGAGCAGTCGCGCTCGCCCAGGTGGATGACATGGCCCTGCCCGTCACCGAGCACCTGTACCTCCACGTGACGACCGCGTTCCACGTAGCGCTCCAGGTACAGGCGCGCATCGCCGAAGGCGGCGCCGGCTTCGCCCGCCGCCATGTCCATCGCCGCGGACAGATCCTCCAGGCGCTCCACGCGCTGCATGCCGCGGCCGCCGCCACCGCCCACCGCCTTGATCAGCAACGGCGCACCGATGCGCGCGGCCAGGGCGGCGGCCTGCCTGGCATCGTGCACGGCGCCGCCGGGCACCACCGGCACCGCGGCGGCCTCCGCCACCACGCGCGCGCGCAGCTTGTCGCCCACGGCATCGATCTGCGCCGCGGTGGGACCGATGAAGACGAGGCCGGCCTGCTCGCAGCGGCGCGCAAAGGCGGCGCGCTCGGACAGGAAGCCATAGCCCGGATGCACGGCATCGGCGCCGGTGCCCAGCGCGGCCTGCACCAGTGTGTCGATTTTCAGGTAGGAATCCGGCGCGGGCGCCGGCCCGATGCACACGACGCGATCGGCATGGCGCGCCGGCAGCGAGTCGCGATCGGCTTCGGATACCGCGAGCACGGTCTCAAGGCCCAGCGTGCGGCAGCAGCGGATCACGCGCAGCGCGATTTCCCCGCGATTGGCGATCAGCACGCGACGGATCGGCATGATCAGTCCGTGCGCACGAACAGCAAGGCCTCGCCGTGCTCCACCAGCTCGCCACTGCGCGCCGCGACGGCTACCACCTCGCCGCTCACGCCGGCGCGCACGGTGTTCATCAGCTTCATCACCTCGATGATGCCGACGATGGTATCGGCTGCGACCCGCGCGCCGGGCTCAATGAAGGGCGGTTCGCCCGGCTTGGGCGAGCGATGGAAGATGCCCAGCAGCGGCGCGCACACCGGCGTTGTGCCGGGCGGAATTTCCACCGGCGGTGGCGCCGCCGGAGCCACCGGTGAAGCAGACGCGGCCGCAGCCTGCGGCAGCAGCGCAGGCGGCGGCGCGCCGCTGCGGCGCAGCTGCAGCTTCACGCCATTCAACTCCAGTTCCAGGGTGTCGAAGCCGGAGGCGTCCAGTGCCTTCAGGATCGCAGCCACATCCTTCGCAGTCAGGCTCAACGCTGGCCTCCGAACACGTCCATCACATGGTGCAGGGGATTGTCCTTGGCCGCCGCGACGGGAGCGGCCTCGCGCGCCGACCACACGGTCTCGGGGCGGCTCTGCAGGATGTGCAGCGAGCCCTCAGCGTCAAACGCCCACTCGATGTCCTGCGGGCGGCCGTAGTGCTTCTCGATGCGCCGCGCCAGCTCGCGCAGCTGCTGCAGCTGCGCGTCGGTGAGACAGGGCATCTCGCGCAGTTCCGCGGGCGTGGGCTGTTCTTCCGTGCCACCACCGGCGCGTGGCACATGGCGCACATGCTTGTCGCGGATCTCGCGCACGCTGATCTCGCCGGTGATCTTGCCGAGCACGAAGCGGTCCGGCGTGACTTCACCGCTGACCACCGCCGAGCCCAGGCCCCAGGCGCCCTCGATGACGATCACCGAGCGGTCGCCGGTGGTGGGGCTGCGCGTGAACATCACGCCGGCACAGCGCGCCGCGACCATGCGCTGCACGACCACGGCCATGGCGACGCCCGCTTCCGGCAGGCCCTGCCTGCGCCGGTATGCGATGGACGGCACGGAGTACATGCTCGCCCAGCAGCCGCGCACCTGCCGCTCCACCTCGTCGGCTCCCATTACCCACAGGTATGTGTCCTGCAGGCCGGCGAAGCTCGCATCCTCCGCGTCCTCGGTAGTGGCCGAGGAACGCACCGCCAGCGGCGCGCGCGCCTCGCCCGCGCAGAGTGCGTGATGCGCTTCAGTGAGCACGTCCCGCAGCGATGCCGGCAAGGGCTGGCCCTGCACGCGCGCACCGAGCTCGGCGGATACCGCCGCGATGCCGTCCAGATCATCGGCCCCGAGCGTCGCCACACGCTGGCGCACCGGAGCCGACCGCTCCAGCGCCGCGATGAAATCCTCGAAAGCGGCGGTGCGCACCACGAAGCCCGCCGGCACGGCAATGCCGGCGCGGGTCAGCTCGCCCAGCGAACCACCCTTGCCACCCACGGTGGGCCGGTCCGCCAGCGTCAGGTCCGCGAACCAGCCGATCAGCTCAGGTGCGGCCATTGCGTCAGTCGAGCAGCGTCACGATGCCGCGCCCGCCATCCACGCGGATGCGCTGCCCGTCGCGGATGCGGCGCGTGGCGGTGCCCGTGCCCACCACCGCGGGCAGCCCGTACTCGCGCGCCACGATGGCCGCGTGGCTCATCGAGCCACCGATGTCGGACACAGCCGCGGCGATCTTGCGGAAGATCGGCGACCAGGTGGGGTTCGTCACCTGGCAGACGAGGATGTCGCCATCGCGCAGACGGCTGATCTCCTCCACGGTCTTCACCACGCGCGCCGTGCCCTCGACCACGCCGCGCGAGGCGGCGAAGCCCTTCAGCTCCTTCGTTTCGCCTGCTTCTTCGGCGGTCAGCCAGGCATCCAGGCTCTCGCGGGTGATTCCCCACAGCATCACGATGGCCGGGTCGTCGATGATCTCCGGCACCGGCCCCAGCGCCGGCGGCGTGTCCTGCTGCGCCCATGCCGCGATGGCGGCGCGACGCTCCGCGACGATCGCCGGCCAGTGCGCGGAACCGCGCGGCGGCGAGCCCGCCGACCAGCTCTGCATCAAATCGATGATCGCGGACTCCAGCTCGAAGTGCGTCAGGTGGAATACGTCCTCTTCCTTCGCGAAGAAGCCGTGTTCGGCCAGCAGGCGGCCGAATTCGCGGATCTTGTTGAAGAACAGGTTGGTGTACCAGTGCTCGCAGTAGAACTTGTGTCCTTCCACGTAGGGAAACACGCGATGCGCGAGGCTGATCATCTGGTCGAAGGCCGCGCGGTCGGCGTCGGTGGCCAGCAGCTCGCGGTAGTCGGACACCAGTTGCGCGCGCTCTTCCAGCAGCTGGTTCACCGGACGTTCGAGGGCGTCGCCGGCCTGCACCTGGCGGATGTAGCTGGGCAGTGCCGAGAACGGCAGCGACAGGTCGTCGTTCCAGGAGCGATGGTAGTGGTAGAAGCCATCACCCACATTCACGTTGAACCAGGGATGGCGCGAGGATTCCAGCTCCTGCAGCCACTTCTTCCCCGACGGGCCCATGTCTTTCAGACTTTCGAGAATGGTGTGCACGGTGGAACCATCCTGGAAGGGCTGCTCCACGCCCAGCTGCACGGCCACGCGCGCCAGGCGCCGCAGTTCCTCGTCGGGACGGAAGATCTCGGCCTCGATGCCGGCCACCATGCGTGCGATGGACTGGTCGCTGATCTCCGGGAAGGCCTTCTTGCAGAAGGCGAAGAAGGTCATGTACGCGCCGTAACCCAGCAGCAGGAACTCGAAGTGGTGATGCCACATCCGGAAGTAGCCTTCGAGGGTCTTCTGGTAGGTGTCCAGCAGCCAGTGGTTGGCGGCGATGCCGCGGCCCGCGCGCACATGTTCCAGCGGTTCGTATTTCGGCAGCGCGAGCGGCGGCAACTGCTGCGCGTCCTCGATCAGCGCGCGCATCTTGTGCTTCCACTGCGCGTACAGCGCCTCCCAGTTCTCGTAGTAGTAGAACGCGCGCTGCATGAACTCGTCGGTGCGTTCCTTGATCTCGGCCGGATCGCTGACGCCGACGCCGCTGATGTAGATGCGGCCGTTGATGATGCGCTCGTCGATGCCCTTGACCGTGGGCAGGCAGTGCACGCGGGTGTTGGAGGCACCCAGCGCGCAGTATGCGGCTTCGCCGGTCACCGAATCGAAGGCATGCATGGGCTCGGGGAAGTGCATGGAGTTGTAGAACCAGAAGCGGCTGTCGTCTTCCGGCCCGAACTGCATGTAGTAGGGATAGGCGGCCTGGGCACGCTCGGTACCGGGGACTACCTTCAGCGAACTGGGCAGCGGAAAACCCTTCATCGAACCCCCTCCCCGGCCGTTGCGGAGCCGTTCGATGCTACTCGGCGCCCGCACGCGGCGGCAACCGTCGTTCCAGTAGACTTGCCGCGATGTCCCCACACAATCACGGCCTCCCAGGTGTATTCGTGGCGGTGCGAATGCCGCCGGAGCTGCATGAACTGCCCGCGCTGCCGTACACCTTGTACCGTGGCGAGGCGCAGCTGCCGGACCTGCCACCGCCGGCGCGCGAAAACGTGCGCGCCTTGATCACCAATGGTTCGCACGGCGCACCACGCGAGCTGATCGAATGTTTTCCGCGCCTGGAGCTGATCGCGAGCCTGGGCATCGGCGTGGATGCCATCGACTTCGCCTGCGTGCGCGAGCGTGGCATCCGCGTCACCAACACGCCGGGCGTGATCCAGGACGATGTGGCCGACCTTGCCATGGCGATGATCATCGACCGCCTGCGCAACATCCGCGACGCCAATGCCTTCCTGCTGCGCGGCGACTGGCTCAAGGGCGCGTTCCCTGTTTCGCGCACCGTCACCGGGCGGCGGCTCGGCATCCTCGGCATGGGCGCGATCGGCCAGCAGATCGCGGCACGCGCGGCGGCGTTCCGCATGCAGGTGTGCTGGCACGGGCCGCGACCGAAGCCACAGCTGGATCTGCCTTACGTGGCGGATCTGCTGGATCTGGCGAGACGGTCCGAGGTGCTGGTGGTGAGCTGTTCCGGCGGACCGGCCACGCATCACCTGGTCAACGCCGGGGTGCTTGATGCGCTCGGTCCGCAGGGCGTGCTGGTCAATGTCGCACGCGGCTCGGTGGTCGATAGCAGCGCACTGATCGCCGCGCTGTCCGCCGGGCGGCTCGGCGCGGCCGCGCTGGATGTGTACGAGGACGAGCCGCGCGTACCGCAGGGGCTGCTGGAATCGGACCGCGTATTGCTGACCCCGCACCTGGGCTCGGGCACGCAGGAGACGCGCCGGCGCATGGGCGAAATCGTGCTCGCCAGCCTGGCGGATCATTTTGCCGGACGCACGCCGGCCAATCTCGTGCAGGGCTGACGCGGCTACTTCGCGCGGCCCTTGTACTTCTGCGCCAGCAGCGGAATCGCGATGATCTGGTTGCGCGCGCTGGGAGTGCCCCAGCCACCATAGAACACGATGCCGAACAAGGTCCGGCCGTCCTTGCCACCCAGCGCCACACCATGCGTGCCGCGCGGCGCGGGAATGGAACCGAGGAATTCACCGGCTGGCGAGAACACGTCGACGGATGCACCGGTCGCCACGTATACACGGCCCTCGGCATCCACGGCCGAGCCATCACCACCCTGCCCGCCGCGCAGCTTCGCGAATTCGCGCTGGTTGGTGAGCGCGCCATCCGCCTGCACATCGAAGGCCACCAGCACACCGCCGTTGGTGGTGTACAGGATCTTCTCGTCCGGACTCAGGATGATGCCGTTGACGTTCCGCACATCGCCGTACCTGGTCAGCACGCCGTCGCGATTGGCATAGAACACGCCGGCGCCGGAGACGGCCAGGTACACACCACCGCGTGCGTCGGCCATCAGGTCGTTCACGCTGCCGCCGGCGCACTCCAGCGGCTCACCCTGATAAGTGGTGGCGAACATCCTGCGGCGCGGCTCCAGCTGCTCGATGCCGCTTCCCAGTCCGCGCACGGCCAGGAACAGCGCGCCGTTCTTGCTGCGTGACAGGGCACCACCAGTGTTGGTGTTTTCGTACAGCACGGTGGCGAGGCCGGTGGCCGGGTCCAGCCGCATCACATTGCTGGCGTCGTTGTTGGCGAACAGGATGGTGCCGTCGTCGTTGGCGATGGGACCATCGGCGTTGTTGCCCTCCCAGGCCCAGACCACATTCCAGCGCTGGCCCGCCGCCAGCACACCGGGTATGGCCGTGGTGGCCGGCAGTTCCGGCGCGGGCGGCGGCGCGCTGTTGGCCGGCGTCGCCGCACCACCGCGTGGCGGACGCACCGGCGGAGGTGTCCTGCACTTTGCAGTGAGCGCCGCGAGCCCCGGGTCCTGCCCCGCCTGCAGGCTGCTGCCGCGAGCGAACGCCGAAGGGGGCTGCGGCTGGGCGGCAGCTGCCGCGGCGCAGACCACGAACAGGGCGATGGCCAGTCTGGAATGCATGGTTGTCCCCCCGGGAAGCGGTGGCTGATGGTACTCCAGCGGCAGCGACCGCCGCCCCGGCCAGTGGCTGTGTTCATCGGGCGACACGCCCGGACAATTCCTACAGCGAAGGACAATCCCGAGGGACTGCGGGCGCCGACAGTGCCGGCCAACCTCTGTCCGGTTACCCATCAAAGTGCCAGCGGGCACAGGAGCAAGTCATGAGGAAGTTCATCACCGCAACACTGGCAACCCTGGCCGTCGGGGGCTTCATGAGTACCGCCATCGCCGACGAGACCGTCGGACAGAAAGTCGACGACGCCGCCGTGGTGGCGAAGATCAAGGCCGAGCTGCTGAAGTCCCCGGACGTCAGTGGCCTCGCCGTCAACGTGGACGCCAGGAACGGCGTCGTGACGCTGTCGGGCAGCGCCAGGACCGAAGCGGAGCGCACCAAGGCGGCGGACATCGCCAAACGCGCCGACGGCGTTGCCAAGGTGGACAACAAGATCGTGATCAAGCCCGAGCACAAGTAACCGGGCCGTTGAGGATGCCGTCTGCCGCTTGCGTGGCAGACGGCATCTTTCTGTGCGGCGGGCTTATGTTCCGCCGGAACCATCCCGCAGCAGAATCATCCAAACCGCGGGTTGAACACCATTCTTTTTCGCCATCCGGCCGCACTGGCGGATACGGTGGCAGGATGGACTGACCGGGGTTGTTCACCTATCTTCCAGACCCCGGCAATACAGGCACATTTGTATGGCCGCGACGCATAATAAGGTGGGGACAATGATGGAGGGGTCGATGCGCAAGGGCAGAGCTTGGTTTGGTAATGCGCTCAAACTGGGTGCCTGCATGCCCCTTGCGCTGGTTGCCCTGACGGCCCAGGCCGCGCAACCCCAGAGCACCGCGAAGGCGGACGCAAAGCGTTTCAACGAGCTGACCAAGACCTACTGCGTCAAGTGCCACAACACCGAGGACTGGGCCGGTGGCGTCGCCATGGACACCATGGACCTGGCCCATGCCAGTGACGATCCGGAAATCTGGGAGGAGGCTGTCAGCAAACTGCGCGGCCGGCTGATGCCGCCCGCCGGGAACAAGCAGCCCAGCCAGGCCGATGTCGATGCCTTTGTCGGCTTCCTGGAAACCTCGCTGGATTCCTCCGCCAGGCCGCGCATCGGCCATGTGCCGCTGCAGCGCCTGAATCGCACGGAATTCGCCGCTTCCATCAAGGAGCTGCTGGGCGTCGACATCGACGCCAAGGCGGCCCTGCCCACCGAGGTGGAAGTCGAAGGCTTCAGCAACATCGCCAGCGCCCTGGGTGTGTCGCCGGCGTTCCTGGAGCAGTACATGGCGGTGACGCGCAGGGCGGTCAAGCTCGCCCTGGGCGAGCCGGTTCCCAAGATGGCCAAGGTGACCATTACCAATGGTGGGGCGGCGCCGCCCACCGCTTATCCGCTGGGAACGCGCGGTGCGGCCGGCGGCCGCGGCGCGGGCATGAGCTTCAGCTACATCTTCCCGGCCGATGGCGAGTACCACATCAACATTCCCGAGGAAGACTACATCGACATGGGCCTGTACCCGCGCGGTGCCGAGCACCCGGCGACGATGGTGGTCCTGATCGACGGCGTGGAGCAGGTGCGCAAGCAGATCGGCGGCAAGGAATACCTGGACATCGCCGACCGCGATGGCCCCGCCGGCAAGAAAGTCATCCTGTCCAGGCTCTCCAGCACGGTGCAGGTGACGGCCGGCAAGCATGAGGTCACGGTGACCTTCATCGAGCGCGCCCGCAGCCTCAGCAACGATGAAACGGGCAACGGCCGCATGTACCAGCCGGTGCTGCAATCGGCCATCCTGGTCGAGGGCCCCTTCTCACCGAAGGGCCGGTCGATGAACGACACCCGTGCCAAGGTGTTCGTGTGCATGCCGAAAGCGGCCGCGGATGAGCGCCCCTGTGCGGAAACGATCGGACGGCACATGGCCACCAGGGCCTTCCGCCGCCCCGTCACCGATGCCGACATGAAGTCGCTGATGCGCTTCTACGATGCGGGCCGCGCGGAAGCGGGCGGCTTCGAAGCCGGTGTGTCGGAAATGGTGATCGCCATCCTGTCCACGCCCGACTTCCTGTACCGCGACATCCCGGTTTCGGCCAAGGCCGGCGAAGCGCGGCTGCTGACCGACCTGGAGCTCGCCACCCGCCTCTCATTCTTCATGTGGAACACCGGGCCCGACGAGCAGCTGATCGAACTGGCCAGCGCCAGACGCCTGTCCGATCCGGCCGTCATGCAGCAGCAGGTGGCGCGCATGCTGAAGGATCCGCGCGCCAACACGCTGGTGGAGAACTTCGCGCTGGCCTGGCTGAATCTGGACGAGCTGGACAAGGTCAGCCCGGATGGCTTCAGCGCGGCGATGCGCTCGAACTACGAAACCGAGATCCGCATGTTCCTGGCCAGCGTGCTGCTGGAAGACCGCAGCGTGACGGACCTGCTCACCGCGGACTGGACCTTCGTCAACGATACCCTGGCCCAGCAGTACGGCATCCAGGGTGTGCGCGGCCCGAACTTCCGCCGCATCACGCTGGCCAACGAGAACCGCTGGGGCATTCTCGGCAAGGGCGCGATGCTGCTGCGTACCTCGTACGGCAGCCGTACCTCGCCGGTGCTGCGCGGCGCCTGGGTGCTCGACCGCATCATGGGCACGCCGCCGCATCCACCGCCTCCCAACGTCAATACCGATATCGGCGTGAAGGACGGCGAAGTACCCACCACCGTGCGTGCGCGGCTGGAACTGCATCGCACGAACGCCACCTGCCAGGCCTGCCACGGCATCATCGATCCGCCCGGGCTCGCGCTGGAGAACTTCGACAACCAGGGCCGCTGGCGCGATGTCGACGTGCAGGCGCAGCGCGCGCCCATCGACGCGGCCACTGAACTGTCCAGCGGACTGAAGATCAACGGCCCGGTGGAGCTGCGCAAATACCTCGCCAGCCACAAGGACCAGTTCCCCACCACGGTGACGAAGCGCCTGATGATGTATGCGCTGAACCGCGAGGTGGAGTACTACGACATGCCGCAGGTACGCCAGATCGTGCGCAACGCGGCGGCGAACAACTACCGCTTCTCGGACCTCATCAACGGCATCGTCAACAGCGATGCGTTCCGCAAGCAGGGACCGGAAGAGCGCAAGCCGACCGTGGCATCCACCGTCAACAGCGGCCCCGTGGCCAAGTAAGAAGGAAGACAGCGATGGCCTATTTCCTCACCAAGAAGCATCTGTCCCGCCGGACATTCCTGCGTGGCAGCGGCATTGCACTCGGCCTGCCCTTCCTCGACGCAATGGTGCCCGCCGGCACGGCGCTGGCACAGACCGCCGCCGCGCCGAAAACCCGCGCCGGGTTCTTCTACCTGCCGCACGGCGCCATCATGAACAACACCGTGTACGGCAAGGAAGTCGACACCTGGACCTCTAGCGGCAAGGGCGCGGACTTCAAGCTGGGCGCCACCGTGTCGCCGCTGGAGCCGTTCAAGAAATACGTCACCACCTTCGAGAACATCGAGAACAGCACCGCCATGGGTTCGGTGCACACGCTGAACCCGGCCACCTGGCTGTCCTGCGTGCGTCCGGACACCAGCGCCACCGGTGCCTCGCTGGGCATCACGCTGGACCAGCTCATCGCGCAGAAGCTGGGCCAGCAGACCGCGCTGCCCTCGATGGAAGTGGCCTCCGAGACCACCGTGCAGATCGCGGCCGGCAACGGCGGCTTCTACACCACCACCGCGTTCGCGGCGCCCACCAAGCCGCTGCCGATGGAATTCAACCCGCGCAAGGTGTTCATCCAGCTGATCGGCGAGTACGACTCGGCGGCCGAACGCGAGGAAATGCTGCGCAAGAACTCCAGCGTGCTGGACCTGATCAACGAGCGGTCGAAGTCACTGCGCGGCGAACTCAGCCCGGGCGACCAGCGCACCCTGTCGGACTACCTCGACACCGTGCGCGAGCTGGAGCGTCGCGTGAAGTTGGCCCGGCAGAGCGACATCAGCAAGTTCGAGACCCCGGATGCGCCAGTGGGCCAGCTGGAGGATTTCGACGCGCAGCTGAAGATCATGTTCGACCTGATCGCACTGGCGTACCAGGCCGACATGACACGCGTGGTGAACTTCATCATGGCCGCCGAAGGCACGGACCGGAACTATCCACAGTTCGGCGACACCGACGGCTTCCACCCCACCAGCCATCATGCCAACCAGCGTGGCCGCATTACCGCGCTGCAGAAGATCCAGCGCTACCACATGGAGCGCTTCGCCGAGTTCCTGAAGAAGCTGGATGCCACCAAGGAAGGCGATGGCAGCGTGCTCGACCATTCGCTGTTCCTGTATGGCTCGAACATGGGCAACAGCAATGCGCACGACAACTACCCGCTGCCGGAGGTGCTCATCGGCGGCGCCAACGGCAAGCACAAGGGCGGCAAGAACCTCGTCATGCCCGAGCGCACGCCGCTGGCGAACATCCACCTGACCATCCTGGACAAGCTCGGCATCCCGCAGAAGAGCTTCGGCAACAGCACTGGCATGATTTCCGAGGTCTGACATGGGTAGTGACCGCAGGCATTTCCTGAAGGCGGGGCTGGGTGGGCTCGCCGGACTGACTTCGCTGCCGCTGGTGGGCAGCCTCGCCGGCTGCGCCGCGCAGCCCACCGGTGAATCCTCGTCCCGCGCAACGGTGGTCAAGGCAAAGGCATTGCCCATCGCACCGGTTGCCGGAAAGATCCGCGTCATCACCGGTGCGCCGGGCAATGTGGTGGTGCTGGATACGGGCACGGACCTCTTGCTGGTGGATTCCGGTTCGCTGGAGCTGGCGCCATCGGTGCAGAAGACACTGGGCCGCGGCAAGGTCGGCAAGCTCTTCAACACGCACTACCACGGCGACCAGACCGGCGGAAACGCGCTGTTCGCGACGGCCGGCACCGAGATCCACGCGCACACCATCACGAAGCAGTGGCTCGCGGCCGACTACTACGTGCCAGCCGAGGATCGCTGGGTGAAGGCGCCGCCGCAGGAAGCCGTGCCGAAGGTCACCTTCCGCAGCAAGGGCGAACTGCAGGCTGGCGCCGAGCGCGTCGAATACGGCTACCTGCTCGAAGCCCACACCCGCGGCGATGCCTACGTGTTCTTCCGCGATTCGAACGTGCTCGCGGCCGGCGACGTGGTCTCGCCACAGCGCGATCCGGTGCTCGACTGGTACTCGGGCGCGTGGCTGGGCGGCCGTGCCGACGCCATGGAAGAGCTGGTCAAGCTCGCCAATGAACAGACACTGATCGTGCCGGCCTACGGCCCGGTGCTGACCTACGAGCAGCTGAAGGCCGAGCGCGACCTGATGGTCAAGGTGTACGACATCACCTCGGCACTGAACCACAAGGGCAACAGCGCCGAGGACATGGTCAACAAGGGCGTGCTGAACGATGTCGGCCGCAAGTTCGTGGATCCTTACAAATTTCTTTATGACGCGGTGAAGGGTTACCAGGCCCACTACACCAATTTCGGGGGCAACGTTGTTTAAGCAATCCACCCATGCCCGGGGGTTCCGGGCCATGGCCGTCATTGGCCTGCTGTCGATCGCGGCCGCGGCAGGGGCGGCGCAGAAGCGCACGCTGGTGGACCTGGTGCGCGAAGGCAAGCGCGAGAACGCGCTGGCCGCCATCACCCCCGCGCCGCAGGTGGACATCAACGAGAAGGCCTCCGACGGTTCCACCGCGCTGATGTGGGCCGCCTACAACGATGACCTGGAACTGGTGCAGACGCTGCTGAAGGTCGGCGCCAGGGCCAATGTCACGAGCAACTTCGGCGCCACCGCGCTCAGCGAGGCGATCAAGATCGGCAACATGCAGATTTTCCGCGCATTGCTGGATGCCGGTGCCGACATCGAGTCACCCAACCTGGACAAACAGACTGCGTTGATGCTGGCCATCAGCAGCAACCAGCCGGAGATGGCGAAGCTCCTGATCGAACGTGGCGCCAACGTGAAGGCCATCGAGACCTTCCGCGACCAGACCCCGCTGATGTGGGCGGCCGGTGCCAACCAGCCGGAGATCGTGGACCTGCTGCTGGCCAAGGGCGCCAACACCCAGGTGAACCTGCGCGCCAGGGCCGATGACTGGGAACGCACGCAGACCTCCGAGCCGCGCGCGCAGTTCAGCTCGCGCCATACCGGCGGCCTCACCGCCCTGCTCTACGCCACGCGTTCGGGCTGCCTGCGCTGCGTGCAGTCGCTGGTCAATGCCGGCGCGGACATCAACAAGCCCAACCCCGATGGCGTCACGCCGCTGCTGAACGCGGCGGACAACAGCCGCTGGGACATCGTCATGTACCTGCTCGACAAGGGCGCCAACCCGCATGTCTGGGACATGCATGGCCGCACCGCGTTGTGGATCACCGTGGACCGCAAGTCCGCGGGCGCCGGTGGCGGTGGCTTCGGCGGTGGTCCGGGTGGCGGCGGACGTGGCGGTGGCCCCGGAGCTGGCGCTCCCGGTGCAGGCCGTGGTGGCAACCCCGGCGCCGCCCCTGGTGCCATCGGTGGTCCTGGCGGTCCCGGCGGTCCTCCCGGCGGATTTGGCGGCCGCGGTGGCGCCGCCGCGGCGACCGGGGCACCGGCAATCACGCCGTTGCAGGTCATGAACCGCCTGATCGAGATGGGCGTCGACGTCAATCACGAACTGACGCGCAAGCGCCCCTATACCAACGGCCGGCAACGCTTCACCGACTACGACATGCGCGATGGCGTGGCCCCGCTGTTCCTTGCGACGCTGGGCAATGATCAGGAGACCATCGACCTGCTGCTGAAGCATGGCGCCGAGGTGGACCTGCCCAATGTGTTCCAGATGACGCCCGTGATGATTGCTGCGGGCATGCGCGCCACGGGCAGGAATGAAATCTGTGGTGGCGCAGCGGACTCCGCGCGCAACTTGCGGATGGTGGATGCGCTGATCGCCGCCGGCGCCGACATCAACCGGCAGGTCACTGGCAGCAGGAACCGTTCCGGAACCATCATGGCCTACGTGGCCGGTTGCGACCAGGAAGGGCGCACCGCCTTGATGAGCGCGGCAAACGTCGGCTCCGAAACAACCGTCAAGGAACTGCTGCAACGGGGCGCGAACCCGCTGCTGCGCGATGCCGAAGGCCACACGGCGCTTGACCTCGCGAAGGCGCCGGCCCCGAAGACATACCCGGAGGGCGCACAGCGGGAGCGGCTGCTCAAGGGTCGCGCGGCTGCAGCCGAGCTGCTGGAAACAGCGATGGCGAAGAGCGCGCCAGTGGCCGCCGCGACCCCGGCCAGATAAACGCGGCGCTTCGCGCAATGAACGCCCCGGATGACGGTACGCCATCCGGGGCGTTTTCATTTCCGCTTGCCTAACCCACCTCCGACTGCGCCTGCAACGCGCCCGGCGAAACATGCCGACGCGTGAACTCCCACGGCGACAAGGGCTTTGACAGCAGGAACCCCTGCCCCTCATGGCAACCACGCTGGCGCAGCCATTCCAGCTGCTCGGGCCGCTCTATGCCTTCGGCCGTCACGCCCAGGTTCAGGCTCGATGCCAGCGACAGGATGGCGCTGGCCACCGCCGCATCGGCCGGCGAGCGGTCCACGTTCTGCACGAAGGCCTTGTCGATCTTGATGCGGTCGGGCGGAAAGCGCGTGATGTAGGACAGCGCCGAATACCTGGTGCCGAAATCATCGAGCGCGATGCGGCAGCCCAGTTGCCGCAGGTTCTGCAGCACCTTCTGCACGCTGGCCGAATCATTGGCCAGCAGCGATTCGGTGATTTCCACCTCGATCAGCGACGGTGAAATACCCGCAGCGGCCGCCTCGGCGGCGATCACCGCGGCCGGGTCGCCGTGCATCATTTCCTTCGCCGAACAGTTGATGGCCACCGGGATGCAGACCCCCAGGTCCTGCCAGTGCCGCAACTGGCGGCATACCGCGCGCACCACCCAGCTGCTCATCTGGATGATCAGCCCGCTGTCCTCGGCGATCTCCACGAAGCGCGCCGGCGATACCTCGCCATGCTCCTCGTCGCGCCAGCGCAAGAGCGCCTCGGCACCGGCGATGTGGCCATCCTTCAGGTTGAACTTGGGCTGAAACTCGATGTGCAGCATCTCGTCGCGCACCGCACGACGCAGCCTTGCCTCCAGCGCCAGCCAGTCGCGCAGGCGGTTGTTCATGGCCGTGCTGTAGGACACCACTTCGTCGGCGCCATCGGCCTTGGACTGGTACATCGCGGTGTCGGCATGCTTGAGCACGGTGGCGACGTCCGCGCCGTCCTCCGGATAAACAGCCATGCCGATGCTGGGCGTGCAGTGGAATTCCAGCGAGTCGATGCGGATGGGTTGCGACAGCGAGTTGCGGCAGGCAGCCGCCACCGCCAGCGCGCGTTCGCGTGCCTGCGCGGCACCGACCACGATGACGAACTCGTCGCCACCGAGCCGCGCCACCAGCAGCTGCATGTCCCGCGCTTCGAGGGCCTGCACGGACTCGGCCAGGCGCGCCGCCACGGTGCGCAGCACGGTGTCGCCCACCGAGTGGCCGAAAGTGTCGTTGACGCGCTTGAAGCCGTTGAGGTCCATGTAGACCAGGGCCACGGAATTCCCTGACGCGGCCGCCTGCGCCATCCATGTGCCGGCGCGGTCCAGGCAGCAGTGGCGGTTGGCAAGGCCGGTCAGTGGATCGAAGTATGCAAGGCGCTCGATGCGGTCGGCGGCGCGGGTACGCTCGGTGGTGTCCTGCTGCAGCACCACCACGTCGCCGCCCTCGCGCTGGCTGAGGCGGATTTCATAGGAGCGATGCTGCGTGCCATTCTGGATGCGGAACTCGAGCTTGCGTTGCACGCCATCGGCAGCGGTGCGCGAGATGGCCTCCAGCAGCTTGCCCATCTGCGCGGCCGGCGCGATCGCCGTATCGGATTCCGCCGGCGCGGCCACGTCGTGGCGCTGCGCGGCGATGCGCGAGTTGGAACTCCAGCGGATCTCGCCGCTGGGCGACACCACCCACAGGCTGTCGGGCAAGGCATCCACCAGCGTGCGCACCTGCGTGATGCGTTCGCGCAATGCGCGCGCCGCCTCGGCGTTGCGCAGGATGTACTCCAGCCGCCGCGGCAGCAGCGCCCAGTTCACCGGCTTGGAGACGAAGTCCGTGGCGCCGGCCTCGAATGCCAGGCGGATGGCCTCGGAATCATCGTGGCCAGTGACGATCACGATGGGCACGCTGTCGAAGCGCGGATCCTCGCGCAGCCGGCGGCACACCGACAGGCCGTCGAGGCCGGGCATGCTCACGTCCAGCAGCGCGATGGCCACATTGGATTCCAGCGCCGCTTCCAGCGCCGCGCTGCCGTTGTCGAAGCACAGGCTGGCAAGGCCCGCGGCGGCGGCGGCCTCGGCCAGCAGTACGCGGCCCAGTTCCTCGTCCTCGGCGATGATGGCCACGGGCATGGCGCGCAGCAGCGTGGTCATGCCGAAGCCGCCATGCGCCGCGAGCGCAGTGTGGCCAGCAGCTCCGGGAACGCAGCCACCAGCAGTTGATGCAGATCCTTCGCACGCATGCTCTCTCCTGCGCGACAGTGCTGCTCCAGTTCGCGCAGTGCTGCCGCAAATGCCATTGCCCCCACGTTCGCTGCACTGGACTTGAGCCGGTGGCACAGGTCCGCGGCCTGCGGCAGCTCGTCGTTGCACAGGGCCGCGTCCAGCGCCGCCATCACCGGCTGCGAGGAGGATTCGAACAGCGCGGCCAGCCGGCCATACAGCGCCTCGGGCCCGCCCTTGCCCAGGCCGCGCAGTGCATGCACGGCGCTGGGATCGATGCTGGCCAATCCTTCCAGCACTGGGACTGTTGTGCTGGCTGATGCTTCGACCACTGCATTCTTCGGCGCATCGACCGGCGCGGCTGGCAGCCTGGTGGCGGAAGTATCTGCAGTTACGGGAGTAACAGGTTCATGAGGCGCGCGCGTGATCCACCGCGCCAGCATCGCGCGGCAATCCTGCAGCGAGTACGGCTTGCTCAGGATGTCGTCCATGCCGGCCGCCAGCACACGCTCGCGGTAGCTGCGTGCATCGTGCGCAGTCAGCGCCACGATGGGTACGCGCTGGCCGTCGCGCTCGCGTTCGCGGATATGCGCGGTGGCGGTGAAGCCATCCATGTCTGCCATGTTCAGGTCCATGAATACCAGGTCGAAATGCTCAGTCTGGCGGCGCGCCAGCGCGGTCTCGGCGCTGGTCACCCAGGCGCTGCTGCAGCCCAGCTCGGCGAGGTAACCCTGCGCCACCGCGGCATTCACCGGATCGTCTTCCACCAGCAGCACGTGGCCATGCAGGGCCTGCAGCTCCTGCTGCGGGGCCGGAGCCTGGATGAGTTCGGGCTTGTGCAGCACCGTGGCCAGTGCCTCGAGCACGGCCACGTGATGCACGGGCTTCAGCACCACCGCACGTTCCGGCAGCAGCAGGCGCAGGCCCAGGCGCTCGGCCTCGGCGGGCGTGGCGATCACTACCAGCGAATCGCGGCAGAGTTCAGGTCGCGTGAGCCAGCGTGCCAGCTGCGGCTCGCAGCTGCCGGCATCGACCAGCAGCAGTTCGCCCGGTCGCGCCTCGCTGTCCTGGCCTTGCGGCTCCCAGGTCAGAGTCAGTCCCAATGCGGCACAGTGCCGCTGCAGCGCCTCGGCCAGCGACGGCCGGCGCGTGCACAGGCGCGCGCTGACCACCGGCAACTGTGGCTGCGGCGCGAGTTCCGCGCCCAGCTGCATCGGCAGATGCAGCGTGAACGTCGAGCCGATCTGCTGCCGGCTCTCCACCGCGATCCTGCCGCCCATCAGTTCCGCCAGTTCACGGCAGATCGACAGGCCAAGGCCGGTGCCACCGAACTGGCGCGTGGTCTTCTCGTCGGCCTGCGTGAAGGGTTCGAAGATCTTCGCCAGCACGGCCTCATCCATGCCGATGCCCGTATCGGTCACGGACAGCTTCACCATGACACTGTCGCCGGCGAGTTCCTCCACGTCGGCGCGCACCACGATCTCGCCCTGCGCGGTGAACTTCACCGCGTTGCCGACCAGGTTCATCAGCACCTGGCGCACGCGCAGCGGATCGCCGCGCAGCTGGCGGCGCATGCCGCGCGGCGGGCACACGATGAGTTCCAGGCCCTTGCTCTCGGCAGCGCCGGCAAACAGGCTGGTGCATTCCTCCAGCACCTGGCCGATGTCCACCGGCAGCGCTTCCAGCTGCACCTTGCCGGCGCGGATCTTCGACAGGTCCAGCAAGTCGTTGACGATCTGCAGCAGGATCTGCGCCGAGGAGCGGATGGTCCTGGTCAGGTGCGTCTGCGTGGCAGACAGGCTGGTGCGCGACAGCAGCTCCGTCATGCCCACGACACCATTCATCGGCGTGCGCAGCTCGTGGCTCATGCGGTCGAGGAAGTCGCTCTTGGCGCGTGCGGCCTCTTCCAGCTGGCGATTGCTCTCCACCAGCTCGACGGTGCGCTCCTTGACCTGCGTTTCCAGGTGATCGCGTGCGCGCTCGATCTCGCGGAACTTGCGCCGCTGGTGGCGGATGCGCTGCGCGATGGCGAGGCCGAGCAGCAGCGTGTAGGCGGCGTAGGCCCAGGGTGTGAACCAGGGTGCCGGATCACGATGCACAGGGAAGCGCAGCGGCGCGCTCCAGGGTGAGTCGGCACTCGCGCCGCGCACCTCCAGCATGTAGTCGCCGGCCAGCAATGTGTTGAGCGGAATGCTCTGTCCGGCAGGAATCTCCACCGGGCGATCCATCAACCCGTCGATGCGATAGGAAAGCCGCGCGCCCGGCGCGGCGAAATCCAGCACGGCGAAGTTCAGCGAGGCGATGTTGTCGCGGTACCCCAGCGACAGTTCGCGCCGCAACCATTGCGGTACCTCGCCCTTCAGGGGCACACCCAGCACGTCGATGCCGGTGAGCAGCACGGTGGGTGGTTCGCGCGCCCCGGAGAGGCGCTGCGGATCGAAGATGTTGAACCCGCCGGCACCGCCAAAGCACAGCCGGCCATCCTTCAGGCGGTAGATGGCACCGGAAGTGAATTCCTCGCCCTGCAAGCCATCCTCGCGGTGGTAGCGACGCGTGATGCCGGCTTCCGGGTCGAGGTAGACCAGACCAGCGGTACCGCTGATCCAGATGCCGCCGCGCGGGTCCCCGACCACCCCGTAGGCCTTGTACTTGTCCGGCAAGCCAGTCGGCGTCACGGCGACGAGGCGCTGCTTTTCCGACGGCACGCCGGCCTCCAGCGCCTGCGCCACGCCGGCATCGGTTCCGATCCACACCCGCCCGCGGCTATCCATGCCCAGCGAGTAGATGAAATCGCTGGGCAGTGCATCCGGATGCGCCGAGTCGTAGTGGAAGGACTGCAGCAGCCGGCCCGCCGCATCGACAATGGTGAGGCCGGTTTCCGAACCCAGCCAGAAGTTGCCCTGCGTGTCTTCGAGCAGGGCGGTGACATTGGGGCCACTCACCGCATCCGGCTGTGCGCCGAAGGCGAGCTGGCGAATGTCACCGGTAGCCGGATCGACAATGTTGACGCCGCCGCCATATGTGCCCACCCACAGCAGGCCGGCACGCGACTCGGCCAGCGACATGATGCCCCCGGAACTGAGCGAGCGTGGCCTGCCCGGTGCGACTGCGAAGGACTGCAGGCGATTGTCCGGCAGCAACCTCTTCAGGCCTTCGCCCATGGTGCCGATCCACAGCGAGCCATCGTGGCCTTCCTTCAGCGAACCCACGCCGGTATCGCCCAGCGCTTTCGCGCGTCCGACCACCGCGTCGATGCTGGTGGCGGCACCGGTGATGCTGTCGTAGCGGTACAGCCCGCCCATTGAAGCCACCCACACGTCGCGGCCACGCGCATCGGCGAAACCCATCACCTGCTGCTCGCGCAACCAGTCGGGCCGCGCGCCACCCATTTCCCAGCTGCGCGGGTTCCAGCGGCTGACACCGCCATTGCGCGTGCCGATCCACAGGAGCCCGGTCGGGTCCTGGTACAGCGACATGATGAAGTCGTCGCGCAGCGTGGCGACGTCACCGGCATCGCGGCGGTAATGCACGAAGCCGCGCGCGCCGGGTTGCAGCAGGTCCAGGCCGCGCGTCGTGCCCACCCACAGGTTGCCGGCCGTATCCAGCAGCAATGCGCGCACGTCGGGCGACGCCAGCGAATCCGGCTTGCGGTCGTCATGGCGCTCGGTGCGCAGCACCTTGCCGTCACGATCGATGCGTGCCAGGCCCATGTCGTAGGTGCCGACCCAGTAAGTGCCGTCGGGGTTCTCCACCAGCTGCGAGACCTGCGCACGCAGCGTGGCATCGCGTGGCGAGAGCCCCATGCGTTCGATGCGGCCGGAGGCCTGGTGCCAGCGGTCGAGCCCGCCGTCGGTGCCGATCCACACATCGCCGTGGCTGTCCTGGCGCAGCAAGTAGACGTTGTCATCGCTCAGCGTGGCGGCATCCTCGCCATGGCGCAGGTGCCGCACCTTGCCGGTGGCGGGGTCGAGTACATCCACCCCGGCATCGCTGGTGCCGATCCACACCTGGCCGCGGGCATCCACCAGCAGCGTGCGTACGGCATTGCTGGCCAACGAGGCCGCATCGTCCTTTGCATGCTGGAAGATATCGAAGCGGTCGGCGTTGCGACGCCAGCGCGCCACGCCACCATTCTTCACGGCGATCCACAGGTCGTGGTTCGCGTCTTCCACCACCTGCCAGACGATGCTGCTGGGCAGGGCATTCCTGCCATCGGTGAAGCTGGCATAGCGCACCAGCTTCTGCTGTCCGTCGCGCTGGCCGTCGAAACGCACCAGGCCATCCTCGGTGCCCAGCCACACGAAGCCCTGCGAGTCGCGCAGCGTGGTCATCACGGTGGCCTGTGGCAGGCCATCGGCGGTGGTGAGATGCCGCAGCACCAGGGGCCGCTGTTCCGCGGCTGGCGCCGCGCAGGCCATCACCAGCAGCAGCAGCCCCGCGGCCAGCCTGCAAACCTTCCCTGGAATTGCCGCGGTGGAACCGCCAATGAACATCATCGACATAAGATGAATGACGGGGGTTGGCGGCGCGGTGAACCAGTTCGGAACGTGTCTCACCTGCACCGCACAGGCGATGCAGGTGAGAAGCCGGTCACATTTGCAGGACGCCCCTTACTGGTTGGGCACCCACGGTGCGATCGACGCCGGAGCCGCGCCCGAAGCCGGCGACGGCGGTGCCGTCCACCAGTCCACGCCCTTGCTCCAGGCGTAGCCCTTGCTCCACGCATAGCCCTTGCTCCAGGCGTAGCCCTTGCTCCAGGCGTAACCCTTGCTCCAGGCGTAGCCCTTGCTCCACGCGTAGCCGGCACTCCAGCTGTAGCCATCCAGGGGATAGCCCTTGCTCCATGCATAGCCGTCGGCATTCACCGGATCGCCCCACTCGGAGCCGACCATGTCCATCACGTAGTAGTTGCCGTTGGCATCCTGGTTGGCGGGGCCGCCGTAGTGCCGCGTGCCGCCGAGGTCCGCATTGATGTCCAGGCCAACGTTGGCGCAGCCATACGCGCCGCTGTTGTACGCGGCGGTGGCGTTGAGCAGGCCCGCGCCCTGCTGGAACACGCTGTAGGCCAGCTTGCCCGTGCTCTTCACCGCCGGCCGCGCGCTGGCGATCAGGCGGCACTTCACCTCATCCGGCGTCAGCGACGGGTACCGCTGCAGCAGCAGCGCCACCACGCCCGAAGTCACCGCCGCGGCCTGCGAGGTGCCCGACATGGTGAACAGCTGCTCGGTGAGCTGCATGGAATCCGGATCGATGTTGGGCAGCGTGCTGCTGCTGGACATCGAGGCGGCGATGTGACCGCCCGGCGCCACGAGTTCCGGCTTCACGAAGCCCTCGTACGTCGGGCCGGTGGCCGAGAAGCTGGCGAGCTTGTCGTCCGCACCGTTGTACGGCGTGTAGTTGTCGGTAAGCGCGCCCACCGTGATCACGTAGGGCACGTTGCCCGGCACGTTGACCGTCATCGGCGACGGGCCATCGTTGCCTGCGGACACCACCACCACGATGCCGGCGCGCCACGCGGCCATCACCGCCTGGTTCAGCGGATCGTCCCAGTAGAAGGACTGCGGCGGCGCGCCGAAGGAAAGATTCAGCACGCGGATGTTGTAGCGCGCCTTGTTGGCCACTACCCAGTTCAGGCCGGCGATCAGGTCGCTGTAGCGACCGGCGCCGTCCCGGTTGAAGGCCCGCACCACCACCAGGTTGGCGCGCGGCGCGATGCCCTGGTAGCGGCCGGCGAGATTCATGCCGCCGCCGGCGGCCACCGAGGTGACATGCGTGCCATGGCCGTACGGGTCACCGGTCACGCGGCCACCATTGAGCACATCGACCGAGGCCAGGATGCGCGAACCGTAGTTCTGCGTGGTGTCCTGCCACAGGCCGCTGTCCAGCACCGCGATGGTCACGCCAGCGCCGGTGATGCCGGCAGCCTGCAACCGGTCGGCATCGATCAGGTTCGGGTAGTTGGTCTCGTACAGCAGGCCCAGCAGCGACACGCCGGTGCCATCCTGCAGCGAGGTATTCGAGCTGAGCGAGGTGATCAGCGGCGAGGTCAGCGACTGCGTCAGGCTGGTCGACAACACCGGCTGCAGCACGCTGGTGAAGGTCGTCGTGGTGAGGGAACCCACCACGCTGCCGGACAGGGTCGAATTGGTGGTGTTGACGGTGCTCTTCAGCAGGGTGTTCAGGCTTGACAGCAGGCCGCTGCTGCGCACGCCGCGGTCCTCGTACAGTCGCACCGCGCCCTCACGCCGCAACCGCGCGGCCTGCGCCCGCGTCAGCCGCGCGCTGGCGGCGCGGATGATGGGCAGTTGCTGTTCCACACGTGCACCGATGCCCGCGAGTTGTGCCTGTACCGCCGCGGTGGTTGCGCCCTGCACGATCCACGTGCGGACCTCGCCGGTGGGGGCGGCGCTGCGGCTCTGCGTACCCATGACCCCCAGCATCGCCAGGGCGGTGATAGCGGCAATTGGTCGTGCAATGGTCATAGAAGTTTTCCTGGGCCTGCGGCTTGAGACTTGGTGCACTCACTTTCGCCCGGGAGAAGTGAGACGTACGTGGCAAAAATCCGCGTACCGCGCGCCGCAAGTGTGACGGGGCGCACATAACGGGCTGTCAAACCAATATGTCAGCGCGCTTGGGGCATCAGCGGGGGTCCTGCTGGATGCACTGGCAACCACCCAGCCGTCGACACCCTTGCTGGTACTGCTGCATGGCGTTCGCGCCGTCATGGACGGACTGCGCCAGCACGACTTTGGCCTGCTCCACATCGAAGAGCAGATCCGTCGCCGCGACCCTGCCCCACCAAACGCGCAGGTACAGCAGCCTCTCGTTGAGCCACTTCACTTCTGTGAGTCCCCAGGGGTCGGTGAAGGAGATGCGGATGGCGCGCGCCTGCTCGGCGAAGATGAGGACGGACTGCCGCGGCGCATCGCCCTGCACGGCGAAGGAGTACGCGCGGTTCGGCGCGCGGGTCACCTGCGACGGTGCGGTGGCTGCAACGCGCTCGATCTTCGTGCGCGACGGCCAGTTCCAGTCGTCGGTGTCCGTGAGGTAGAGCCGGGGCTCGGTCCAGCAATCTGGTGGGAGTCCGGGCCATGCGCCCTGCTGTCCGGAGCGGGGTTCGGCGGCAGTCGCGGCGCCCACGGCCAACAACCAGCCGAGGCAGGCGGCCCGGGCAAATGGACCGACGCCCCGTTCCGCCCGGTCCGCTTGACTGGTTGCGTCTTTCATAGCATCGACATGTGCTCAGCGCTCGCTCGCCACGGGCTTGTGCTTCTCGAAGAACCGGAACACCTCGGGCGGTCCGCTCCGGATCGGCGCGGCGTGGTTCCCGCCACGGATCTCGAAGTACTGGACGCTTATGCCCGCTTCCCGCAGTCGCGCCAGCGAATTGCGCATGCCCTCGATGGGCAGCAGCTCGTCGCGATCGCCGATCATGATCATCAGCGGCGTAACGCGCATGACCTCGAAGCCGGCACCTGCATCCGGCACACCGGGCGCCATCGCCGCAATGGCGGCCCATTGCCCCGGATACTTGCGGCCAAGATGCAGCACGCCCGTGCCGCCCATCGATGTGCCGGCGAGGTAGATCCTGCGCTCATCGATGTTGTAGTCGCGGCGCACGATCTCCAGCACGTTCAGCACGTCCTGTTCGCTGTACGCGGACTTGCGCTCCCCGGCTTCACCCATGCCACGGCGCACGAATCCGTACCAGCCATCCGGCCGGTATCCTGAAGGGCCTACCACGATGTAGCCGTGGCGCTCGGCGCCGGAGGTCAGATCGTTCACCAGCATCTGCGGCGGCGAACCCAGGCCGTGCAGGGCGACGATCAATGGCACGGGCGTTTTCGATTTGGCCGCCCTGGGTGGCACGAACAGCGCGTACTGCAGCGTCTCGCCCGTGGGCTCGAAGACATAGCTCTTCATCTGGATGCCGGCGTGCACGCCGCGTTGCCTCGGCGCCGCCATGCCACGGCGGCCTGGGGCGGTAGCGCCCGGTGGCAGGCCGCCACGTGCCCCGCCTGCAGGAGGGGCGCCGCCTTGTGAACGGGCTCCGCCTCCGGGCTGCATCTGCGGAATGGCATCCGACGGTGTTGCCATCAGCAGCACGCCCAGCATCGCTGGCACGATGCGTCGAATTCCATTCGCCTTCATGGCGGCATACCTCCAGAGTCGCCCCGCTTGACATGCTACATGAGTAGCACATAGGTTTCGCCAACCTGCCCGGCCAGCGCAAGCGAGTTTCCGTGACACCTGCTTCGCCCGAACGACTGTCGCGCCGCGAGCGCGAGATCATGCATGCGGTCTTTGCGCTGGATAACCGCGCCTCCGCCGAGGAGATCCGCGCGCGGCTGGTGGATCCGCCCGGCTATTCCGCGGTGCGCGCCATGCTGGCGAGGCTCGAGGCCAAGGGCCACCTGCGGCACCGCCAGGACGGCTTGCGCTACATCTACTCGGCCACCACCGCGCCCGGCACGGCCAAGCGCAATGCCCTGCAGCACTACCTCGGCGTGTTCTTCGGCGGTTCGCGCGGGCAGCTGGTCACCGCGCTGCTGCAGGACGAGGCGTGGTCGGATGCGGAGCTGGAAGAACTGGAGCAGATGATCGCGCGGGCCAGGAAGGAGCGCCGGACCGCGCGGGCCGACGACAACACGCGCCGGAGGAAGCCATCGTGATCACGGTGCCGTTGCTGCTTGGTGAAATCACCCTGGTGTTCGGCATCGCGTTGCTGGTCGCGCGACTGGCATCGCGCGCCCGGGCGGCAGTGCGGCACCTGGTGCTGGCGGGCGCATTCGGTGTCGCGCTGGTGCTGCCGCTTGCCACGCTGGTCAGTCCGACGCTTGCCATCGAGTTCGCCGCCCTGCCCGCACGCGCGGCAGCGCGGGCAACTCGCGAGACCATGGTGGCTGACCCGATCCCTGCTGTTCCGGCTGACCTCGCGGTGGCAGCTGACGCGGCGGTAGCAGCTGACCGCGCAGTGACACTCGACCTGCCAATTACTGCCGGGTCACCACCTGCATCCGCCTCGGCGCCCACCGGAGCGCAGCCGATCCTGCGGCGCGCGAGTGATCCCGTCACTCTTTTCTCACCCACCCCTCCACTCACGCGCTGGCTGCTGCTCGCCTGGGCCATCGGTGCATTGCTGGCGCTGACGCCGGTGTGTGTGAGCCTGTGGCGCCTGCACGTTATCCGTCGCGGCGGCGCGCCCTGGCCTGCGGGCAGGAACTGGCTGGCGCGGCTGGCATCCACGTCCCGTGCACGGCAACCGCAGGTGCTGCTGCACGCGGACCTCGCGGCACCGATCACCAACGGCCTGCTGCGCCCGGTGATCATCCTGCCCGCCGCGGCCGCGGACTGGAGCGAGGTGCACCTCGCCAATGCATTGCTGCATGAATTGGAACATGTACGCCGCCACGACTGGGCCGTGCACCTGGCCACGCGCACGGTGTGTGCGCTGTACTGGTTCCATCCACTGTCCTGGATCGCATGGCGCGCACTGCGGCTGGAAGCCGAACGCGCCTGCGACGATGCCGTGCTGGCGCAGCAGGACGCCGCACCTTACGCAGCACAATTGCTGGAACTGGCACGGCGCTTCGCGAAGCGCGCGGCGCTGCCGGGATTGCAGATGGCCAGCCGCAGCGACCTGTCGTTGCGGATCACCGCAGTGCTCGATGGCACGCGGCCACGCGGCCGCGCAGGCCGGAAGGCCACTGCCGGCATCGCGCTCGTGGCGCTCGTCCTCATCGCAATGCTCGCGCCGCTGCGTGTGGTCGGGCCGGTGCACGCCAATGAAGCCGTCGCTCCGCCACGGCTGGTGGCGGCGGCGCCGCTGCGTAACGTCGGTCCACGACAGACCCCGCTACGCATCAACCCGGCGCCGCCGGCATTGCCCGCGGATTCACCACTCGCATACACGGGCATCATTTTCAGCGGCGGCGAGGATCCGCATGCCTACGGTCCGCGCATCGAACTGTGCAGGCAGGATGGGCAATGGATCGGGTTCGTGTCCGAGTTCACTGGCCTGCCCGCCAACCCACCCAGCGCGCGGATGCAGGACCTGCGGCTGGACGAGCGCAGCGGCACTCTCTCTTTTTCCGCGCAGCTGACCATTGGCGTGGAACCGCAGGCCGGCGGCTATGCACCGGCCACGCGGCTGCATGAATTCTCGGGGCGAATCGACGCCGCCACCGTGAAGGGCCGGCGCAGGGTGCGATCCCTCGCACCGGGCGCCGAGGTGCAAAGCGAGGAAATCCTCCTGAAGCGGGATCCGTACAACGCAGCGCGCGCGGGTTCCTGTGCGACATGGCGCGACAGCTGGAACAGCCGACCGGGCATCCGCGACGCCGTCGGCACCGGGGCACCGGCTTTCGACTCGCCGCGCGCACTGGTCGCGGACATCCTCGAAATGGTGCAGTCCGCATTGGCCGATGAAGCCACCCGCGCACTGGATGAAGTCAGGCGCCCGATCACCGGCCTGCGCCACATCCAGCGCCACGCACAGGCCGTGCTGGACGACAACGGCCGCGACACCGCGGCACTCGCCGCCAACTACCTCGAAGTGATCAATGCGCTGGCCAACATCGCGGACCTCGCGATCAACGTGGCATCGCGCCCACCCGAGGCCGGTTTGTCGCCGCAGCGGCTGCGGCAGCTGGCGGCCAGGATGCGGGAGCAGAACGCCGCGCTGTCCGCCATGCTGCTGCCCGTGCTGCGCAGCGGTGGCGATCCCACGCCCGCGCACGACGCCGCACGCGTCGCGCTCGACATCGCATTGGCGGCACGCGACGACACGCGCTTCGTCACCGCCACACGGCACCCGTGGCTGTACACCGAACTGGTCACGCTGGAGCGCGCCGCGCGCTCCTGTGCCAGCGATGACGGCACCGATCCGCAAGCGACGCTGAAGCTGCACCTCCTCGGCCGCTCCATCCAGACCACGGCGAACCAGGCCGACCAGATCGCCGGGCGCAACAACGAACCCCCCGATGAGCGGCGCAAGGCCACCGAACTGGCCGCGTCCCTGCGCAACATCAGCGGCCGCCTCGACGGCAGCTATCCCGCGCAGGGCGGGCAGCAGGTTTCGTTCCGCGTTCCCGGTGCGGACATCGAGCTGCTGCGGATTACCGGCGACAACCAGTACGACCGGCAGGTGACCTGGGATTCGGCGCGCATGGTCCGCCGCTGCGACACGGATCCATGCGATGAAGTCCGCGCGCGAGGCTGGTGGTTCAAGGGCAAGGTGATCGTCGAATACCGGCTGCGTGGCGATCCGGCGCTGCGTTCCTGCCACTTCTACGTGAACGAGCGGCAAGCGGGCTCTCAATGGGTGGATCTGCAGGCGCCGGCGCGTGGCATCACTGCGATCACCGCACCCGAGAGCGGATCGGGCAGCCAGGGCAGATGTCTGGCCGCGCCGGCGGCAGCGCCGGTCGTGGAGATTCCATGATGCGGCTCAGTCGATACCTCATCGGGCTGTTGCTGCCGGCAACGCTGATGGCCGCACCAGCACGCGAGTACGTGGCGGTCCTCTACAACTCCGCCATGCCCAGCATCGAGACGCCCATTGCGGGCGTTGACCTGGGCTCCCTCGGCTACGACTCGCCACCGCGCACCGTGCCGGGTACGAGGAAAGACCTGAACAACGATGGCACGCCTGATCTCATCCTGCAGGGCAGCCTCACCTACTGCGGTACCGGAGGCTGTGCGTTGCATGTCTTCGACGGCAAGTCCGGCAGGAAGATCGGGGACCTCTTCGGCAACCCGCTGCTGGTCCATGCGACCGCTATCAATGGTTGGCCGGTGCTGTCGATCTACTCACATGGCAGCGCCACATCCGGGTCGTACAGCACGTTCGTATTCGACGGCCGGCAGTACGTGCAGGCGAATTCCGTCATGTTGTACGAGGAATCGGTGACCGAACTGTTCGGCAGGTTGCCACCGGTAGCGAGACCGGACGATACATGGGGAGACCCGGTCGAGGGCGTGCAGCTGCGCCTGGCGCTCGCAACAGTCAGCCTGCCACCAACGCCTCCGGGTCAGCTGCCGGCTTTCGAAGTACAGATCCGCAATCAGGGGAGTTCGACCGTCACCCTGATTCCCGACATGCTCGGCTGCGCGGAAATCGAGATCGACGGCGTCTGGTACAGGCATGTTTGCGTCAACACTGGCAGCCGGCCCGTCGACATTGCGCCGGGCTCACAGAGCGCTCCGCTGCGCATGCAGCCGAATGCGTCGTATCTGATGTTCGAGACGCAAGACAAGCCTGCGCCGCGTGCAGGGCCACATGAGGTTCGAATCAGAAACTCCGCGTCGGTCTATGCAGTCCGCGCCGACAGGACGGCCGGGTTCGTTCAAGTGTGGCTGAAGCTCGTCAGCAATCGCATCACTGTCGACATTCCGGCGTCCACAACCGCGCCGGCCAGGCAATGAGGTGCGTGCCGGCAGCCATGGACTCCATCGTTTGGCGGCACTGCCATGGAGGTGAATTCGATGAACAAGAACCAAGGCCTCGCCATGATGTGTACGGCCTTCCTGGTAGCGATGGTGGGAGTTGGTTTCGCGCAGGAGCACCGACCGTCGATTCAGACTGAGCGAGCCGACCTGCCAAAGCGCAACCTCCTCGTCCTCTACTACGACGATGCCTTCTTGTTTGCAGGGCGCCACTACGGCGACGGAGATACCGAAACCGCCCTTCTCGTCCATTCGAAAGCGACCAACCAGTGGCGTCGAATCAAGGCCATTTCGACGGAAAATGGGCGCTTCGGGAGATCATCAGCGGACATGATGATTTCAGTGGGGTGGGACTTCACGGCCCTGGCTGAGCGTCCCTATTCCGATCAACCCTTGAGAACGCCGGGGTCGATCATGTTCCCTGACAAGATCGAGTACGACCCTGCCGGCGGCCGATATACCCTTAGATATGCTTCTGCTTCGAGCGTGCAGTTTCCGGCGGCAGAGACCATTCTGTATGTCGCACGTGCGGATCTTGTGGAGGCATTTGGTCGCCCATGATGCGCGTAATCAGACGCTACATCGCCGCGCGGTGCATCATGGTCGGACTTGGACTGCTGTGCGTGACTGTGGCGCACGCACAGCAGTCGGCGCTTCCCATTATCGAAACTGCCGTTCCCTTGGCCGCCGCCGAAACAGATAGCTCGTCATCAGTGGAATCCCGGCCGATCGAGTCAAACGGCGTGGCCTTCATCATCAAAGCCGTCAAGAAGTCATTTGATGGCAATGAACCGCTTGCGCTGCAAATCACCTTTCGCAACGTCACGGCACAAACAATCTGGTTGCCGCGGTACCTCCAGATCCTGCATCTGGATGAGACCGCCACGGGAAAGCACTTCACCGGAGTGACGGCACGCCCCGGCGGAATAGCAGGGTTACCTCAACCTCCACCCATCCGTCTTCGACCTCATGAGGCGCTGGCCTCTGTGGTGACATTCTCGAATTTCGGGTTCGTCCAGGAAGATCTGAGTTATGCCGACGCACGTAGCGAGTTGGGTCGCATGGCTAAAGAACTTCGCCCCGATGCGCCTGGACGCGTGCCACCTCCGCAATTGCCCCCCGGGATGTATCGCCTGGCAATGGAAGTCCGGAGCCCGGACGAGTATCGGCAGGCCATCGCGACAACGCTGGACAATGCACCACTGTGCAAGGCGCAGGCGGCGGCCATCAAGGACGGAAACTACGAATACCACGACGACGAATGCCGGATAAACGACCTTCCAGAGGATTTCGATGCTGCGCTTTTGTGGAAGGACGATGTGTTGCGGAGCAATCCCGTCGAGCTGAAGGTGACCATTCAATGACCAAAGCGACGTCAGACACCTTTTGCTCTACGCCTGACAGATCGTCACAAGTCAGCTCGCGGCTGGCGACGCCGCGCGGAGTCGCAGCGTGGATCCTGTTGCTGGCCGTCACATCCGCCGCAGCAGGTGAAGAATCCCGTGAGGCAAACAAGGTGGTGACTGGCGCCAGTGCCATTGCGCAGCAATCCGAATCCGGCCAGCCCGCCAGGCCGTTCCTGCTGGTCGAAGGCTGGTTCGACCGCGAATGGGTTTCGGATCTCTACACCTTCACGATGGACGGCAGGCTGATCAAGCGACTGACCAGCGAACCGCTGCCGACCAACCATCTGGTTACCGTTGCATCCGGCCTGGGCGATCCGTACTTCGTCGCCAATGCATCGGCGCTGTACAGCCTGTCGTTGCGCCACAACCTGCTCATGCCCGTGCATGCGGCAAACGTCGGTGTGGTCGCGGTTGCACCGGATGGCCGGACTGCCGCCTTCGTTATCGCTGCGGATGCGCCACCCGGCACGCCTTACGTCGCGCCACAGCGTGCCCGCGCGTCTGTCAGTGCTGGTCCCCCGCTGGTCCTGCGCGTGACGCCGGTCATCGCCGGGTCACCCTGGCGGCCGGTGCAGTTCACGCTGCCGCCACAGGTAATCCCCACCGAGATGACCTTCACGCCGGACGGCGGGCATGTGCTGATCACCCACTGGCCCGGCGAGCACACGGCGCAACTGCTGATGGTTGACCTGAAGAACGGCGCCAGCCAGACCGTGCTCGCCGGCGATGACGTCTCCTACTACCAGCCGGTGTTCGCGCCCGATGGCAAGTCGCTGCTGGCGGTCCGCGAGGATTTTCGTGCCGGCCGCTGGTCCATCATCTCGCTGCCATGGCCGGTCGCCGGATCACCTGCCGTCATCGTGACCAGTCCGCGCGGCGTTTCGCTCTCGAAACCGGCCTTTCTTGCTGACGGCACCCGGTTCCTGTTTCAGCAGGAGGAGACGCTGGTACGCGCCACGCTGGATGGCAAGTCGGTCGACCCGCTGACCGGCACACTGGACCTGAAGGATCATGAGTGGTTGCCCGGCCTCGTCGACCGCAGGCGACCCACGCGCGCCGGCTGGATGCCCGGTGTCGTCATCCGCTACATCGCCCGCCTCGAGTGGCGCGAGCGCAGCAACCATGAGGATCCGGCGCTGGCTGACCTGATCGTGATCGATGTGCAGACCGGGCGGCGCACCACCGTGCCGATGCCATCCGGCAAGTTGCTCGCCGCGGTGGTCGTGGAGCAGGGAGACCCCAGATGAGAGCCTGGCTTGTCCCCTGTGCCCTGTTCGCAGTGTCCCTGCCTGCGCTCGCGCAGGACTTCCCGGGGAAAATCATCTACTCGGTGGAAGTGGTCGAATGGGCACTCGAACGCAATGCCGATGGCAGCAAGGGCCCGAAGCGGAAAACCGGCATCTTCTGCCATCACAAGGAAGCCGGACCCGGTCAGTTCGAACTGGCATCCCTCACCTGCTACCAGTTGCGCAATGGTGAAGTCATCGCCATCGCGGGCGGCGGCGCGGGATTCCTGAAGAAGCTGCAGGCGCTGCCCATCGCAAGCTTCGATGTCGACAAGGAAATGAAAGCAACCCGCCAGAAGCAACGGGCGAACGGCGTCGGGGAGGTAGGGGTGCTGGACGGCGCCAGGTACCGCATCCGCTATGATTTCAACGGCGCGAGCATCGACTACACGGGCTGGAACCCCGGCCCCGTGATCGACCACATGGCGCCCGACAGCGTGAACCTCGGCAACCTGAAGCAACTGATCGACTTCATTGCGTTGAATCTCGGCCGGATGGCAACCGGCCTCGTGCCGCTGGACTAGGTCATGCGACGGATGACTACGCGGACCCTGTGCACGTTGATCGTGTTGCCGCTGCTGCTGTCCGCGCCGGCGGCAACCACGATGGCGGCGCAGGAGGCCCCCGGCCCCGCCACTTCCGGCGGCATCACCGAGATCACGCTGGAGCGCACGGCCTGCGACGGATTCTGTCCGGCCGACACCCTGGTGCTGCGCCCGAACGGCAAGGCTGTTTACACCGGCAAGGCCAACACGCGCCTGACCGGCGAGTTCGCCGGTCCATTCGAACCGGAGGATTTCAACCGGCTGGCGCGCTGGCTGGTCACCGAAGGTTTCTTCCAGCTGCCTGACCGCCCCCGCATGGTCATCAGTGACGACTCCACGGAGGTGATCAGCGTCACGCGCAACGGCCAGCGCAAGTCCGTCTCCAGCTACAAGTCGGCCCAGCCGCTGCAACTGTGGGCCATGGGCAACCTCATCCGTTCCTTCGCGGCGGATATCCAGTGGGAGCCGGCGCGTTCGGGCATCCGCGGCCAGCTGCTCTGGAAGGCACCGGGAGCGGAATGGCGCGCAGCGCCGGATGAATACGTCTGGGTCACCGGTACCGGCACGCAAGACCGGCGCCTGTTCCGCACCGATGGCGATGGGCAGTTCGAGATCAACCTGGCGCCGGGTACCTACGGCGTCGCGTGGCGACTGCACGCGGGCGACCCAGTGAATGTGGTGGTGCAGCCGGATCGCTTCGCGCCATTGGACCTGCGGCTGGATATTGCGGCCCGCAACGCCGCCATTCAGTACCGCGAACCTCCGCCTCCACCGGGCGATGGCCTCTACCTTGACGCCAGCGGCATGACCGCGAACTGGATGCTGCGTGATGGCATCGAGGAGATCCGGCTGGGCGAGCGGGCGACGCCACCTATTCTGGCGAAGCGGCTGGTGGCCGAAGGTCCGGACAATTCGATCTTCCGCCTCGCCCTGACCGTACCTTACGAAGAGAAGAACCAGTCCCTCACCCTCTTCTCGCTCTACCTGGTCGTTGGCGATACCGCTTATCGGTCGCTCGGCACCACCAGCAGCGGCAAGGACAACCCGGTGGTGTACTTCAGGATTCCCGGCGCGGAGCGGGCCCGGCAGGTTGCGAAGATCTTCGACATTCCGGTGGAGAATTTCAGCAGGCCGGACTACCGGCTTACGGTGTCGATCACACCCACGCAGCAGTCGTTCCGGCGTGGTGAGCCGGTCACCGCCAGGCTGCGCATCGTCAACAATGGTGGCGAGCACATCAGCTTCGCGGACCCGGGCCGCGGCAGCGAACGCGACCGTTATGTGTTTTCTGCCCGCAAGAACGGCCAACCTCTCGCGGACCTCAGCTTTGCCGGAGATCGCACCGGCACGGCGACGCCGCGATATCTCGCGCCCGGTGCGGCGTTCGAGGGCACGGTGAACCTGGGCAATTGGTTCGAATTCAGCCAGGCGGGCGTCCATGAGATCCATGGTTCGTACCAGCTGAATTTCCAGGACTCGCGCAACCAGCGGATCGGGCTGTCGTCCTGGACGGAGTACGCGCAGGCGGATTTCGTCGTCACCATCGAGTGAGCAGATGCCTCGTCGGGCATCCCCATGCACGCGGGAGAAGATCCATGAATCACCGGTCAATGGCCCTGGCTCTGGTTTCAGGCGCAGCTCTTTGCTGCTTTTCTTCTTTTCCGACGGTGGGCGCGGACGCAGTCGCTGCAATCTCCGGGCCCAGCCGCGATCAGCAAGCCCACATTGATTGGGTGGGGAGGATCCATAACCGCATGCTGACCATCACCCCAGGCATGACACGAGCGCAGCTCCTTGAAGTGTTTGAACACGACGGCGGGCTATCAACACCACTGCAAGGCAGGTTCGTGAGTCGAGAATGCCTGTATTTCAAGGTGGACGTGGAATTTCAGGCTGTGGGCCGACCATCTCGCGACGCCAATGGGCGCGTCACCATGATCGAAGCGAACGAAGATCGGATCACCAAGATATCGAGGCCATACCTGGAGCCGCCTTTCGCCGACTAACCGCGCATTCACCGTCACCATCGAGTGAGCAGATGCTCGTCACGCATCTCCTCACGTCACGGCCCGCCGTACAGGTCGCCAGTGCCCTGCCCGCAACCCAGCGCCAGCAGCGCATCGCGATGCGCCGCCGTATCCACGCCGCTGGCCAGCAACGTCAGCCCCAGGCCACGCGCGATGCCGGACACCGCGCCGCATACGCGGTGCGCGAGTTCGTCCTGCAGCAGCCGGCTGGCCCAGGCGCGGTCCAGTTGCAGTCCCCACAGCGGCGCGCCGGCCAACCGCGGCAAGGGCACGAGGTCACGGCCCATCTCATCGGCCACGATGCGCACGCCCAGCGCATGCAACGGCGCGAATTCGGAGGGGTCGCGCGACACCGCCGCGCTCTCGGCGAGCCGGATTTCCAGCCGCTCCGCAGGCAGCGCCGAATCGAGCACTGCGCGGCGCACATCGGCCAGGAACCCTTCATCCAGCGCATGCGCGCGCAGCGCACCGAAGGACAGCCGCAGCTCCGCATCCGCCTGCGGCAGTCGCGCGAAGTCCTCGTGCAGCGTATGCAGCACGCTGCGCGACAACGCCGTCGCCAGCCCCATCGACTGCGCCACCGGCAGGAACTCCGCCGCGGCAATGCCACCGCGCAATGGATGCTCCCAGGTCACGTAACCCACCCATGCTGTGCGCTTGCCCGTGGCGAGGTCGTGGCGGAAGCGATAGCGCAACCGGAAATGCCGCGCCTCGATGGCGCTGCGCAGCTCGCGTGCGATATCCATGCGCGCCAGCGATTTCATCTTCAATGTGTCGCTGAAGAAGAAGACCCGCGCGGTGGCGGCGCGGCGTGCCTCGCCCGCTGCCACGCAGGCGTGCTCCACCAGCACCTGCGGCGCGGTGGCATCCAGGCCGAGGATGGCCACACCCACATGCAGTGCCAGCTGGAACTGCGTATCGCCCAGCTCCACCGGTTCGCGCAGCCGCGCGCACAGCCGCGCGAGGCAGGCCTCGATGCGTTCGCGATCCGCGCTGTGTATGCACAGCGCGAGCTGGTTGTCCTTCAACTGGCCCGCAATCCATTCCGGTTCGCCACGGGGACGGTCGGCAGCCAGCTGCAGCACGTTGCGCAGCGCGCCGCCGACGATCTGCTCGGACACCAGCGGCGCGATGACCCGCCCCAGTTCGGTGATGTCGTCGATCTGGATCACCGCCACCGCCAGCGGCTGCTCGCGCAGCCGCGCGCTGGACAGGGCTTCCTTCAGGCGCCTGAGGAAGCCGCGGCGATCCGGCTCGCGCAACGGCGCGGCGCTTTCGCCGGCGCGCCGGTCCGTCACCTGCGCGGCGGCGGTCGCGGGAAGGATGGTGCAGGCGCAGCGGTCCTGGCCCAGCGCCGCGGCGCGGATCTCGAAGGGTTCGCCGCCGATGTCGAAGTGCGCCACGCTGCGGCCGCGGTCGGCGATGGCGCGGCGCGCGAGCTGCGCGATCAGCACCGCCACCGGTTCGGGCCAGGCGGGCCGGAAGTTGCCCTCCTCCCAGCTGCCCAGGGCGCGCAATGCCGGCACCCCGCGCCCGCCTTCCACCCGCAGCAAGGTGCCGTCCCGGCGCACGAGCAGGATCAGTTCGGGCAGCTGCTGCAGGAAATCTCCATCGGACATGCCCGGAATGGTCCCCCGCCATGGGCTGTATCGCGTTGACACAGCTCTGCTTTTCGACAACCGCGGCAAAGGTGCCCCCGGTGGGCGGCGCGGGAAGAATTCCCGCCGATCCCCTATGATCCGGCCCTTCCGAACAGCAAACGGGGATCGCACATGAGGTTTTTCCAGCGGATTGTTCTCGGCTCCGCGCTGGCGCTGACCGCCACGGGCAGCCTCGCGGCACAACCGGCCGCGGCCACGGCCGACTGGCCCACCTTCGGCGGCAGCAATGCCCGCTACAACGCCAACATGGCACCGACGAAGATCACCGCGGCCAACGTGGGCTCGATGGTGCGCATGCAGGTGCAGGTCTCCTCGCCCATCGATGCCGGGCTCATTTACCTGAAGGGCGTGCGGGTGAACGGCGCCTCGCGCGATGTGTTCTTCGGCACCACCAACATGGGGCGCACCGTAGCCATCGACGCCAACGAGGGCAAGGTGCTGTGGGAATACAGCACACCGGGCTTCGATGAGGCCGCCGCCTTCACGGGTTCGAAGCCGGCCCTCGGGCCCTTCACCGTCAGGCAGATCACCAACTCCACGCCGGTGGCCGATGACAACCGGCAGTTCATCTACGCCGCGGGCGCCGACGGCAAGGTCGCCAAGATCTCCATCGCCGATGGCAAGGGTGTGTGGAGCACCTCGGTCACGAAGATGCCGAGCATGGAGAAGATGGATTCACCGCTGTCCTTCGTGAAGGGCAAGGTGCTGGTGCCCACCGCCGGCTACGTCGGCGACGCGCCGCCCTACCAGGGCCACGTGGCGGTGATCGACGCGCAGAGCGGCAAGCTGGAGAGCGTGTGGAACTCGCTGTGCAGCGATCGCACCGGGCTGATCGATCCGCCGTCCTGCCCGCAGACCCAGTCGGCCATCTGGGGTCGCGCCGGCATCGTGGTGGATCCGGCCACCGGCAACCTGCTGTTCTCCACCGGCAATGGTCCCTGGGATGGCAAGACCGCCTGGGGCGATGCGCTGATCATGCTGGACCCGACCGGCACGAAGATGACGGGCAACTGGACCACCACCAACAACGCGGAGCTGAACCAGAAAGACCTCGACATGGGTTCCACCTCGCCGGTGCTGCTGGGCGATGGCTACATCGCGCAGGGCGGCAAGGACGGCACCATCCGCGTGGTGCACATGGATGCCATCAAGGGCACCGAGCCGCATCAGGGCAATGAAACGCAGATCGTGGAAGTGCCCGGCAAGGGTCAATTGCTGTCGGGCTCGCCCCTCGCGAAGATCGACGGCAAGACGTACCTGTTCGCCTCGGCGCGCGCCGGCACCACGGCGTGGATCTTCGGTGCGGACCACAAGCTCACTGAAGCCTGGAAGAGCACCACCGGCGGCAACACGCCGTTCTATGCAGGCGGGCTGCTGTACATCTACACCACCGGCCAGGCGCCGAAGCTCAATGTGCTGGACGCCACTACCGGCAAGAACGTGGCCGCGCTGGATGCGGCCACCGGGCACTGGAACCACGCCATCGTGGTGGACAACCGGATCGCGCTGCCCGAAGGCGCGATGCAGGGTTTCAGCGGCGGCTTTGGTGGCGGCCGCGGTGGTGGCGGTGGTCGTCCGGGTGGACCGGGCAGGCCGGGCGGACCTGGCGGACCTGGCGGCGCGCCAGCAGGTGCGCCGGGCGCGGCACCAGCACCGCCGCCGGCGCCACCGCCAGCACCTGCTGCACCGGCGACTCCGGAGTCCATTCCCACCGGCATCGTCAACATCTGGAAGCTGCCGTAAGGAATCGCGCGTGGACAGGGCAAGCGCCCTGTCCACGCGATCAGTAATTCCAGCGCAGCCGCAGCCCCCAGGTACGCGGCGCACCCACCACGCAGCGTTGCACCATCGAGTGATTCGTCGCGTCCTGTGCTCCCAGTGTGGCGCCCAGTGGCTGGTCGGCCAGCGTCAGGCAGTAACCCTTGTCGGTGAGATTGTTGCCAAGCACCGCCAGCTCCCATTTTCCTGATGCCGAACGCAGCCCGGTGCGCGCACCGAGCAATCCATAGCCACCTTGTTCGGACTGCGGGTTGTCGTTGGAGATCAGGCCGATGTTCTGTCTGCCGAGGAACTGCCAGCCCGCGCCCGCGAACCAGGTGAGCCCGCCACCGAGCCTTGCCGTCCAGTCGGCGTCCAGCACCAGCTGCCAGCGCGGCGAGAATGTCTTGCGCACGCCGGTGATGTCCTGCGGCGTGGTGTCGCCGGGCAGTGGCGGCGCGGCGCGGTAATCCAGGTAGCGTGAATCCAGATAGCCGACACCGGCGACGAAGCGCAGCGCTTCCAGGGGTTTCCAGCGCAGGTCCGCTTCCACGCCCTGCTGGCGCACCTTGCCCACGTTGAGCACGTTGAAGGAAATGCCGTCGAAGGCGCGATCCTGGAAATCCTTCACGTCGGTGCGATAGACGGTGAGGTTGGCAGTGGCGCGGCCACCAGGCAGCGTGCCCTTCACGCCCAGCTCGAAATTGGTGGCATGTTCCGGTCCGAAGGTGCGTCGCCCGGCACCCAGCACCTCGCGCGAACCCTCCGGGTTGAAGCCGCCCGACTTGTAGCCGGTGGAGGCCGTGGCAAACAGCATGGTGCCGCTGCGCGGGAACCAGCTCAGATTGGCGAACCAGGTGGCGCGATCGTCATCGCGATGCATGTCCAGCGTGGTTTCCGGCAACCGCACCAGCGAAGCGAAGGGATTGTTCAGTGCCAGCCGGAAGTCCGCGCGCTTGCGGTCGTGGGTCTGGCGCAGGCCCAGCGTCGCGGACAGCTGCTCGTTGAAATGCCAGCTGCCCTGGCCGAACACGGCAAGACTGTGGAGGTCCTGCGCGAAACTGCCATCGATGACGCGGTACTGCGGCGCGGCCTGGCATTGCTGTGCCTGGGTCGGTCCCTGCAGCTGCCGGATGGTGGGCACGCAGAAGGCGGTGCCCGCGTCGAAACCCTGGTCGATGTCGTAGTCCTCGCGATACAGGAACAGCCCCGCCACCCAGTCGAACCGGCCGCCGGTAGGCGACAGCAGCTGGAATTCCTGCGACAGCGTGCGCGTGTCGAACAGGGTGAAGCGCGGCAGGATGTCGGCGGGAATGCGTATCGCACTCTCCAGCACATCGGCCCGCCACTGGCGCCACGCCGAGATGGAGCGTAACTGCAGCCCGGCCAGCTGGTACCGCACATCGAGCGCCACACCACCCTGCTCATCGCGCAGGTCATCGCGATGATCCTGGTTGATGCGCCAGTCGAACGGATCGGCAGTGGTCGCGGTGGCGCCATACAGGGAGCCGAGCCGCGCGTTGAAGGCCGGAGTCGCCGTCCTGTTCAGCACTTCGATGGCGCCACCCTCCGCGTCGATGCGCGCGTAGTCCAGCGTCAGCAGCAGCGACAGGTCAGCGGTGGCATCGAGGCGCAGTTTGCCGCGCGCCACCAGGTCCTCGCGCGCGCCGTAGTGCTCGTTGCTGAAGGTGTTGTAGCCGTAGCCGTCGCGCGTGACGTAGCTTGCCGCGAAGCGTCCCGCCAGATGCTCCGCGAGCGGACCATTGACGACCCCACCCAGCGAGATGCGGTCATGGTCACCGTAGCCGGCCTCGACCGTCGCGGCAGGCGCGGCCCCGGGATCGCGCGTGGTGATGTTGAGCGCGCCGATCAGCGCATTGCGTCCGAACAGCGTGCCCTGCGGGCCGCGCAGCACCTCGAAGGTCTCGATGTCCGGCAGCAGCCCGATCAGCGACCCGGCGCGCGGATAGTAGACGCTGTCGATGAACGCGCCGACGCTGGATTCGATGGCGCTGTTGCCCACCGAGCCCACGCCGCGGATGGCGAGGATGCTGTTGGACTGCTGCGAACCATGGGACACCGTGAAGCCCGGGGTCATGCGCGCCACGTCCTCGACCAGGCCGGCGCCGCGGTGCTGCAGGTACTCGCCGCTGAAGGCCGCGATCGACACCGGCACCTGCTGCACGGATTGCGCGCGGCGCTGCGCGGTGACCGTCACGTCTTCCAGTACGGCATCGGCTTGCGGCGGCTGCGCCTGTGCGAACGCCTGGCAGGCGACGAACACGCCCAGCAGGGTGAATACACATGAGTGGATTTTCGGCATCCCGCGCGCCATCCGCATGGGACCGGATCATATCGCCCGGCCCCGGCGCGCGTTTGTCAGCCGGCGCCGCGATTACGGCGTGGTGGCCTGCCCTGCTTTCAGGCGGGCCGGGTCCGGATCCTTCGCTGCCATCAGCTTGCGGATCAGTTCGGCGGTCTCGGGTCGCACCGTGGTCGCGCCCTGCCGCCCGAACCCGCCGGCTTTGCCCAGCGCCGAATCCAGCGGCAGCATGCCGCCGTTGTCCCTGGCGAACAGGTCCGCGCCGTTGTCGGCGAGGAACTGGATGACCTCGTTCCAGCCCCAGATGGCTGCGCCATGCAGCGCCGTACGACCGGTGGCGCTGTCCTTGCGGTTGATGTCGGCCCGCTTCGCCAGCAACAGCTTCAGGGTTTCGATGGCCTGCGCCTGGGTATTGTCGATGCCGCGCGAGTCGATGTCATTGGAGCCCAGGCCGGCGGCGGCGTGGACAGGCGTGAAGCCGCGATTGGTGGCGAGGTTCGGGTCCGCGCCGTATTCCAGCAGCATCTGCACCAGCGGCGCGTCGCCGGCCTTGGCCGCGCGGATCAGCGCGGTGGCGCCGAAGGTCAGCATGGTATCGAGGCCACGGTCCGGACCCACGGCGCGGTACGGCGGCAACAGTTTCAGCTGGATGTCCGGATCGGCGCCACGCTCCAGCAGCAGCTTCGCGATCTCGATGGGCTGCGTCCTGTCCAGCGACAGCTGGTCGGCGCGACCGCCCCTGGGCAGCGTGCTCACGTCAGCAAGCGCGTACAGGTGCGAGCGGCCCCACCAGTCCCAGCGGTTCGCTTCGGCGCCGCCCAGGATGAGCTCTTTCGCGGCATCGAAGTTCATCGACAGCAGTGCGTACTGCAGCGCCGTGGTGTTCTCCGGATCGCTGGCGCTGGGGTCCGCGCCACCCTGCAGCAGGTAGCGCACGCACAGCGCGCAGCCCTGGCGCGCGGCGTACATCAGCGCGTTCATGTTGCCCACGGGGCGCTGCTGCGCGCGTGGTTCGCTGGATACCTGGCGCTGGCCGAGGTTAGACGGCGTGCGGATTTCCGGATCCGCGCCACCCTTGATCAGCACCCGCACCACTTCGGGCTGGCTCTGCGCCGCGGCCAGGATCAGCGCGGTCTGGCCGCGTGTGGGTTCCCTGGTGTTGACGTTGGCGCCGGCCTTCACCAGCGCCGCGGCGGCCTCGGCATTGGGCGTGCGCGCCACGATCATCAGCGCGGTCATGCCGCCTTCATTGGCAACGTCCGGGTTGGCGCCCGCCTTCAGCAATTTCCTGATGATGGCGGTGTTGCCGGCCAGTGCCGCCTCGTACAGCGGTGTGGAGCCGAAGCGGTTACGGGCATTCACGTCCGCGTGGGATTTGATCAGCGCTTCCACCTGCGCGGCGTCGCCGTTGTACACGGCCCAGTGCAGCGGAGTGGTGCCGTCCGGATCCGCAGCGCTGGCCTTGTCCGCAGCGGGGGCGGAAATGGCCCAGGACAGCAGCAAGACCGGAAGCGCAACACGAAACAATGGCCCTTGCAGGCGTGCGCGGCTCATCGCCATCAGACCTCAGCCATCAGTCCGGTGCTGTCGCCCACCTTCTCCACTGGCGTGCCGGCGCGATCCAGCACGGTGAGCAACAGGTTCGCCAGCGGCGTCTTGTCCGCGTACTTCAGGTGCTGGCCGCCTTTCACCCTGCCGCAGGCGCCGCCGATCAGCGTGATGGGCAGCGGGAACTGGTTGTGCCGGTCGCTGTTGCTCATGTTCGAGCCGTACATCATCAAGAGATGGTCGTACATGCTGCCGTCGCCATCCGGCAGTTCCTGCAGCTTCTTCAGGAAGCGCGCCAGGTGCTCGGAGTGGTAGGTCTGCAGCCGGATCAGCTTCTGGATCTTGGCCGGGTCGTTCGCATGATGTGACAGCGGATGGAAGGCATCGGGAATCTGGATCTGCGGATAGGTCTGGCTGCTGACCTCCGCCGCCATCATGAAATTCACGATGCGCGTCAGGTTGGCCTGGTAGGCCAGCGCCATGATGTCGAACATCAGCTTCAGCTGGTCGTCCCAGGCCATGGTGGCCGGCGGCACCGGTGGCAATGTCAGCTTGGAAACATCCGAATGCGCGGCCTTCTCCACGCGTCGCTCGATCTCGCGCACGGTCTCCATGTAGTCGTCGAGCTCGGCGCGGTCGCGCGCGCCCAGCTGGCCCTTCAGCGTGTTGGCGTCCGCGGCCACCATGTCGAGCATGCTGTTGTACTGGCCGGCAAGCACGCTGCGTTCCTCGGCGGATTCACCGCGGCCGAACAGGCGCTGGAACAGCTTGCGCGGGTTCGGTTCCATCGGCAGCCCCGTGGTCGGCGTGCGGAAGGAAATGGTCTGCGAATTGCCGCAGCCATACATGCGGTCACAGGCGCCGCTGGAACCGCCCTGCTCCATACCCACTTCCAGCGAGGGCAGCGGCGTGTCCTGGCCCAGCTTCGCGGCCGCCATCTGGTCGATGGATACGCCGCCGTAGCGTTCGGCCGATTCGCGCGGATGCACGCAGGTCAGCCAGGTGCCGGGCACGATGCCATGCACCGAGGCGCTCATGCCCGGCCGGTTTTCCAGGCCCGACACGATGGTGAGCTTGCTCCTGAAGGGTTCCAGCGGCTTCAGGATGGGAGACATGTCGAACTCCCTGCCCTCCTTGGCCGGCGTCCAGTGATCCATGATGGCGCCGTGCGGGAAGTAGATGAACGCCAGCCTGGGCTTCGCGGCCGCGGCGGTCTGCGCCAGCGCCGTGGCGGCCGGGATCATCGCGTCAAGCAGCGGCAGGCCGATGCTGACGCCCACACCCCTGAGCACGGTGCGGCGGGACAGATGCTTCCGGGTGATGAACATGGCTCGCGTCCTTGTTACGGTTGGGTCACGGAGTTCTGCGCGGTAGCCGGCGCCGGCAGCGGCACCTGGCGCATCTGGAAGGCATCGCTGTTCACGATGCCCATGACGATGGACTCGAAACGGTAATTGTCTTTTGCCGCGCCGCGCACGATGGCGCGCACCGCCGGCATGTCGTGGTATTCCACGGTGCGGCCCAGCGCGAACATCAGCAGCTTGCTGGTGAACGTCTGCACGAACTGTCCGGGCCGTGATGCCAGCGCGGCGCGCAGGTCCGCGGGGCCTTTCACCTGCTGGCCGGAGGCCAGGCGCCCGCCGGCATCGATGGATGCCAGTGAGGCACGATCCACATTGCGCCACTTGCCCACGGCATCGAAGTTCTCCAGCGCAAAACCCAGCGGATCCATGATGCCGTGGCAGGCGTTGCAGGAAGCCTGCGAGCGATGCAGTTCCAGCCGCTCGCGCACCGTCAGCGGTCGCGTGCCGCTCTTGCCATCCTTCAATGCCTCGACGCCCGGTGGTGGTGGCGTGGGCGGCGTGCCGATCAGGTTTTCCAGTATCCACGCGCCGCGCAACACCGGCGAGGTACGGTCCCCGTAGGAAGTCGCCAGCAACACCTGCGCCTTGCCCAGCAGGCCGAAGCGGTCCGGATCCTGCCATTCGATGCGGCGGAATTCGTTGCCGCGCACGCTGGTCAGGCCGTAGTGCAGCGCCAGGCGCTCGTTGAGGAAGGTGTGGCTGGCGGTGAGCAGGTTCACCACGCTCTGGTCGCTGCGCAGCACGCTGTCCAGGAACAGCTCGACTTCCTTGCGCATGGCGGTGCGCAGGCCGGCGTCGAATTCCGGGTACGCGGCGCTGTCCGGCATGATCTCGTCGGCCTTGTCCAGCACCAGCCACTGGAAGGCGAAGTTGCTCACCAGCGATTTGCTGCGCGCGTCGGCCAGCATGCGACTCACCTGTTTCTGCAGCACCTGCGGCTCATGCAGCCTGCCGGATTCGCCGAGCGCCAGCAGTTCATCGTCCGGGCCCTGGCTCCACAGGAAGAAGGCCAGGCGCGAGGCCAGGTCCAGGTCGCTGACGCGATAAGACTGCCCCGGCGCGAGGTTGGCCGGCACTGCTTCCGCGCGGTACAGGAACTTCGGGCTCGCCAGGATGGCCATCAGCCCCTGCTGGATGCCGGCATCGAAATTGCCGGCCTTGCGTGCCTCGCTGTAGAAACGCAGCGGCGCGGCGAGGTCCTCATCCGTGACCGGACGACGGAACGCCTCGCGTGCGATGCGGCCCAGGATGCGCTTCGCGCAGGGCGTTTCCTCGGCGGTGCCGGCAGGACGGCAGATGAAGATCTTCCTGCGGCTCGGCGTCTCGAGCAGGCCATTGGTCATGGCGCCGGGCGGCGCCACGATCTCCAGTGCATTGCCTCCGGCACTACCGCCGCGCGGACCGCCGCCGCCCGGACCCAGGGCCTTCAGCATGTCGTCGCCTTCGGTCAATGTGCCGGCGGGCGTCGCCACCACCACCTTGTGCATGCCGGCCTTCATGCTGACCTTGATGCCGCGGCCGCTGCGCGTGGCGGCGGAAGCGGTGGCGCTGTCCCACACGGGAACGCCGTCGATCAGCAGCACGTTGCCGCCGGAGGCACCAGCCGCGGTATTGAAGTAACCCTGCACGGGAGCCGCTGCCCCGCCGCGGCCACCGCCGCCACCCGCGCCGCCGATGTTGAAGGTGTATTCCCCATCCACCGGGAAGTCATGCATGGCGATCACGCCGCCACGCGTGCCCAGCGGCATGCCCGGCACGTACATGCGGCCATCCTCGTTGCCACCGCGATACGTGGTGCCGGCGCGCGCGCTCTTCGCATCACCGACGGCGAGCACGCTGACTTCGCGCGCGGCCCACAGGTACTGGTCCAGGTAGGACGGCGACACCTTCAGGATATTGGCGATGTTGTCGAAGCCCTCGTTGCGCACGTCCTTGGGCAGCAGCACCGCGGCGTCGAACTGCAGGTGCAGCATCTGCGCCACCGCACGCTCGTATTCGGTGCGGTTCAGCCGATGCAGCGACACGAAGCCCGGCGCCGGATTTCCGGCAGCATGCGCATCGATGCGGTCTTCCAGGAACGCGACCACCTGGTCGATGTTCTGCTGGCTGGGCTGCTTCTCGGTGGGCGGCGGCATCAGCCGGCCGCGCAGCTTGGTGACGACTTTCTCCCAGGTTTTCGCATCCGCCGGAATCTGGCCGAGATCCATGCTGTCGAGCGCCAGCTGCCCCGCCCAGTCGGTGGTGTTGTGGCACTTCTGGCAATACGTCTGCAGCAGCGCGGCGGACTTCTTCTCGCCGGCCGCGGGTGCGGCATGCAGCACCGGCGCGGCACTGATCGCGAGCAGCGCGGCGGGCAGGAGCTTGAGGATGAAAGGCCTGTGCATGTCAGACGATTCCGCCCAGCTCGCGCGCATGCGCCCACAGTCCGAGATACGCGTTCTGCAGGAACAGCTTCGAATCACCCCACTGCGGATCGAAATCCTTCGTCAGGTTCTGCTGGATGAAATCATCGCCATTCCAGCCCGACTTGATGCCCTTCACCAGGATGGGCCGCACCGCGGCCAGCATGTCGGCATGTGCCTGCAGTTCTGCCTTGCCCACCACCGGGCCCGCGCCCGGCACGATGCGTGTCTGGTCGTTGCACAGCTCCAGCAGTTTGCGGTTCGCGTCGGCCATGCCGCCGATCCAGCCACCGGTGGTGTAGTCGAGGATGGGATACCTGCCCACCGCCAGCAGGTCGCCCACCGTCAGCACATTGTGTTTGGGGAAGTGCACGTAGATGTCACCGTCGGTGTGCGCCTGCCACAGGTGGCCGTAGGCGACGTCCGTGCCGGCGTGTTGCAGCTTGCCGGCACCGTGGAAGCCGACCTTCGGTACCGCCTCCGCCGGCCGACGCTTGTACAGGCGGTCCTGCCACGGCACGAAGATGGAAGTGCCCAGCCACTGGCGCGTGAAGGCCTGCGCCAGGATGGTGGTGCCGGACTTCGTCAGTGCCTCGTTGCCGCCGGTGTGGTCCCAGTGCCAGTGGGTATTGAAGGCGGTGGTGACGCGACGTGTGCCGGTTTCGGCCTGCACGGCATCCAGCAACGCCGGGGTGTATTCGGCGGAGCCGGTATCCACCATGAGGAGCCCTTCGGCGGCCGTGCCCAGCGTCACCACATTGCCGCCAGCGCCGGAATACACGAGCAGATCATCGGCGAGGCGGGTGGCCTTGATCGCGGCCGGCGCGGCTGCAGGGGCGGCGGCGAGCGCGCGACCGCCCAGTGCGCAGCCGGCGGCACCCGCGATCGCGACCTGCATGAAATTCCTGCGATCGATCAAGGCCCTGCCCCCGCCCGCCGAGTCGCCGGGCATGTCAGCACGTCCGCCCTGAATAATCCAGCGCTGGTAGACTGCGCCGCCCTGCTCCCGGACCCCGCATGCTTTCCACGGTCAATCTGACAATCCAGTTCGGCGCCAAGCCGCTATTCGAACAGGTCTCGGTCAAGTTCTCGGATGGCAACCGCTATGGCCTGATCGGCGCCAATGGCTGCGGCAAGTCCACCCTGATGAAGATCCTCGGCGGCGAGCTGGAACCCAGCGCCGGCGAGGCGGTGCTGCAGAGTGGCCTGCGCCTGGGCAAGCTGAACCAGAACCAGTTCGGCTACGAGGACCAGCGTGTGCTGGACGTGGTGATGCAGGGCCACCAGGAGATGTGGCAGGCCATGACCGAACGCGACCGCATCTATGCGGACGCGAACTCCACCGACGAGGACTACATGCGCGCCGCCGAACTGGAAACGCGCTTCGCCGAGTACGGCGGCTATGACGCCGAGGCGCGCGCCAGCGCCATCCTGGTGGAGGCCGGCCTCGACGAGTCGCTGCACAACGGCCCGATGCGCGAAGTGGCGCCGGGCCTGAAGCTGCGCGTGCTGCTGGCACAGGCGCTGTTCTCGCGCCCCGACGTGCTGCTGCTGGACGAGCCCACCAACAACCTCGACATCAACTCCATCCGCTGGCTCGAAGGCGTGCTGAACGACTACGAAGCCACCATGATCATCATCAGCCACGACCGGCACTTCCTGAACCAGGTGTGCACGCACATCGCGGACCTGGACTTCCAGCAGGTGAAGATCTATCCCGGCAACTACGACGACTTCATGCTGGCCTCGGTGCAGGCACGGCAGCGCGTCGAGGCCGCCAACGCCAAGGCGCGCGACCAGATCTCCGACCTGCAGGAGTTCGTGCGGCGTTTCTCGGCCAACGCCTCCAAGGCGCGCCAGGCCACTTCGCGGCGCAAGCAGATCGAGAAGATCCGGATCGAGGAGATCAAACCCTCCTCGCGCCAGAACCCCTACATCCGCTTCGAGCAGGCAAAGAAGCTGTACCGCTCGGCCGTGACGGTGGAGAAGCTCACCTTCGGCTATCCCGGTGCGGACACCACGTTGCTGCGCAACGTGAACTTCACCGTGGAGGGTGGCGAGCGCATCGCCATCATCGGCCCCAATGGCATCGGCAAGACCACGCTGATGCGCTGCCTCGCCGGCGAGCTCAAGCCCGACAGCGGCCACATCACCTGGGTGGAGAACGCCGAGCCCGGCTACATGCCGCAGGACCCGCAGGCCGAGTTCGCGGAGAAGACCGACCTGTTCAAGTGGATGTCCACCTGGTCCGGCAAGGCCGACGACGAACAGATCGTGCGCGCCACACTGGGCCGGCTGCTGTTCTCCGGCGACGAGACGAAGAAATCGGTGAAGGTGCTTTCCGGCGGCGAGAAGGGCCGGATGATGTACGGCAAGCTGATGCTGACGCGGCCCAACGTGCTGTTGATGGACGAACCCACCAACCACATGGACATGGAGACCATCGAGTCACTGCAGATCGGGCTGGAGAAATACCCCGGCACGCTGATTTTCGTGTCGCATGACCGCGAGTTCGTCAGTGCGCTGGCGACGCGCATCATCGAGATGCGGGGTGATGGCAGCATTGCCGATTACAACGGGAGTTATGACGAGTATCTGCGGGCGCAGGGAATCGGGGTTTAGGGGGGCAGAGGTTTGGCGAGGGGCGTGGGTGCACGTCGCGGCGCTGGCGTTGTGGTGTGGAGATGCGCCTGTCGCGGCACCTGCGGCCGGAAGTTTTGCGGCTACGCCCCGGGCGCCGGCTACGAAGTCTCAGAGGCTGACCATTTCAGTCTGAAAAAGCGGCTTTGTCACGATAGTGAACACGTGTCCACTATCGTGACAAAGCCACTTTTTTGACTCAACACCGAGCCTGACCGCAATTGAATTCACAGCATCTCTCGGGGGCGTAGCCGCAAAACCTCCGACCGCTGCCGCCCGCGAGAACGCCAGCGACGACCGTTTCGCAACGCCAGACCGCGCTACACGCTACCTCGCCAAACTTCCTTTCACCCCGACGAAGCACACCGGCAAATCAATTGCCAAGCAATCCCCGCAAGGCGAGCAGTTCCTCAGTGCTCAGTGCACCATCCTTGCTGGTGTCGAACAACCCCATCGCCCGTTCGAGCAGCGGCCGCATCTGGTCCGGCAACTCCTGCAGTGAAATGCGGTCGTCGCAGTTGCGGTCGGCGTAGCCGAATAGTTGCTGGATGCGCCCCAGCTGCGTGTCGTGGGTGGGTTTTTCACTGGTCTCATCGACCCAGCGGAAACGCACACCACCGTAGAGCATTTCGTCCCAGGACTGCAGGCCCCACAGCACGGTCTTCGTCGGGTCCGGATTGCCGCGATGCTGCGCCGAGTTGTCGTACACGGTGGTGTAGATCAGCTTCGAGCCAGCGGGAATCGTCACCGGCTCCTTCAGCAAATATTCGCGCTGCCAGTTGAAATCGTACTTCGGCACGGACAGCAACAGCTGCTTGCGTCCATCCGGATACTGCAGCTCGAACTTCATGCTGTGGCCGCGGTAGTGCGCATGCGGGAACAGGCTGTAGAGAATCGCTTCCTTGTGGAAAGGCAGGTAGGCCGACTCCTCGTAGGCGGCTTCGCCCGCGGGAATGCGGATCGCCGGGTTCACGGCCACGGTGTGCCGCAGGATGTGGCGTGGCGCGTCCTTGTGGAAGTACAGCCCGATGCGCGTGACATCGGTGACGGCTTTGCCGGTGGTCGTGTAATGCACCTGCAGAACGAACCGGCCACCGGGTTCGAGCCGCACTCCGGTGTCCTGCGGAAATTCGTAGGCTTCCATGCCGGGTGTGTAGCCGCCCAGGTAGTTGTCGAACAGGTCCGCCTGCGGAATCACGCGGCGGCCCGCGCCGGCCGGCATGGAATAGCCAGCCAGCACATGGTGCAGCACGCTGCGTTCACCCGGCAGCACCACTGCCGCGCGCACCCACACGGCATGGTCGAGCGGATTCGCCACCATCGGGTTCTGGTAATCCAGCACGCCTGTCGCCGGCACCTGGAATGCAGGCAGCGTGACGATCAGGTCCGGCTCGCCCAGCGGCCATTCGCTGCGGACCGCGCCGACCGTCGTGAGTGGATCCGGCCCCGTGCCGCGCGGTGCGCCGGCTTCCACCCAGTGCACGATGGTGGCCATGTCAGCCGATGAAAGACCGCGATCGCCCATGAAGGCACCGACATGCGGATCGGCATGCCAGGGCGGCATGCGCCTGGTGCGCAGCACTTCGCGGATCATCGGCGCGAAGCCCTGCACCTTCCTGTACTCGGTCATTGCCCAGGGACCGATGCCGCCGGGACGGTGGCATTCCACGCAGTTCCTCACCAGCAGCGGCGCAATGGTCTGGCTGTAGGATGCGATGGGCGCGGGATGTTCACGATGCGGGATATTCACGATGCAGCCCGGTGAATCGCGCTTCGCCACCTTCACCTTCTTTCCCGCCAGCACATCGTCCAGCGCATCGGCGAGGTAGCGATGCTTCGCGCTGGCCTGCTGCCGCTCGTAGGTCAGGCGATCATCGATGGGGCCGCGATACGCGAGGTTCCAGGTCTTCGTGTCGATGACGAAGATCTCGGCAGTGCGCGTCACGTCCAGCGCCTCGCCCACCAGCTGCGCCTCGTCCACCAGAATGGGGATGTCGTAGCCGAACTCGCGCGCTTCGGCGGCAATGGCATCGCGGTCATCCTGCAGGTTGGAATTCAGCATCAGGAAGCCGATGCCCCGGGCGGCGTAAGCGGCCCGCACCTCGCGCAGCGCCTGCCACGCATTGCGTGTGATCGGGCAGCCATTGCCCTGGACCATGATGACCACGGCCTTCTTGTCCGCAAGGTAGTACAGCTCGTGGGACTTCCCTTGCTCGTCCAGCAGCGTGAAGTTGTCCACCCGTGCCTGTGCCGGCAGCGTGATGACGAGCAGGAGCAGTACCGACATCAAAGTACGCATGGTTCACCTCGCCAGCGGCAGGGAAATCGTGACGCGCAGGCCCGGCTGCAATTCCTCCAGCCGCAACGGCGCCTCGTGCAGGTCGCTGATCGCCTTGACCAGTGCAAGGCCGAGCCCGGAGCCCAGCGTGCCACGTGAAGTATCCAGCCGCACGAACCGCTGCAGCACCTTCTCGTGCTGGATGGATGGAATGCCCGGTCCGGCGTCTTCCACGCTCAGCTTGGCGGCATCCGCTGCACGCACCAGCCGCACGGTCAGCGGCACGCCCGGCGGCGTATGGCGCAGCACGTTCTCGATCAGGTTCACCAGCAGCTGCACCAGCAGCGGCCGGTCACCCACCATGCCGATGCCGGGCTGGATGTCGACCCTGAGGCTGCGGCCTTCGTCCTCGAACAGGGGCCGGTAGTCGGCCACCACGCCGCCGACCAGTTGCGACAGGTCGACCGTGCCGAAGCCGGCGCGGCGCTGGCGGGTCTGGATCTGCGCGATGCGCAGCAGTGCACCGAACACGGAAAGCACATGGTCCACGTCCGCGATGGAACGATCCATCGCGCCGCGCGCCGGATTGCGCGCATCGATGGACGCGCGCGCCTGCTCCAGGCGGAAACGCAGATGCGCCAGCGGCGTGCGCAGTTCATGCGCGATGTCGGTGGACAGCTGCCGCATGCCTTCCAGCAGCTGCTCGCTGCGCTGCCAGGTGGCATTCAGCGCAGCCGACAGCTGGTCGATCTCGTCCCGCCGGCTGCTGACCGGCAACCTGTTTTCGATCTCGCCCTCGACGATGCGTCCCGCCACGGACGCAATGGTTTCCACGCGGCGCAGGTAGCGTCGTGCGGTCACGAAGCCGGCCAGCAGCGCGGCGGCGACACCGGTGACCACGGCGGCGAGAAAGGCGCGGCGCAGCCGCAGCAGCAGCCCGTCCGCGCGGGAACGGTCGAAACCCACGTACAGGCCGCGGCCGTCCGCCAGGCGCTCCTCCACCACATGCAGCCGCCGGGGCACGGGGCCAGCCGACAGGATGTGGACCGGTATGTCGCCAACCTCGGCCGGCCGCTCGCGGATCTCGCCATCCAGATGGCGCCCGTCCGCATCGAACAGGCCGAAGTGCTCGCCCTGGCCCACGTCGAGCGCGTCCATCTGCAGGCCACCGACAGGCGTCGTGTTGAACAGGTGCGTCAGCACGCGCAGCTCGTCGGTGGCGGTCTCGTGCACGCGCTGCTCCACGTAGGCACCCACCGACCACCACACCACGCCGAACAGGGAGATAACGATGGCCGCGAAGATCACCGCCTGCAAACCGGCCAGCCGGAACGCAGCACTGCGCAGCAGTGCGATGCGGGGTGCCGGCGGGTGGATCATCAGGCCTGGCGGTTGGCCGGGTTGCCGCGCAGCAGGTAGCCCTCGCCGCGCACGGTCTCGATGAGATCGCCCGACGCGAAGCCGCGATCCACCTTGCTGCGCAGGCGGCTGATGTGGGTCTCGACAATGCTGGTCTGCGGATCGAAGTCGTACTTCCACACGTCCTGCAGCAGCATGGTGCGCGTCACCAGCTGGTCGCAGTGGCGCATCAGGTATTCGAGCAGCAGGAACTCGCGCGGCTGCAGCGCGATGCTGGTGCCGGCGCGCTTGACGGTGCGGCCCACGGCATCGAGCACCAGGTCCGCCACCTGCAGCACCGCGGCCGGCACCTCGGTGCGCGAGTGGCGGCGTTGCAATGCCATCAGCCGTGCGCTCAGTTCCACGAAGGCAAACGGCTTGATCAGGTAGTCGTCGGCGCCGGCCTCGATGCCCTCGACGCGCGCATCGATGTCGCCCACGGCGGTAAGCATCAACACCGGAGTCGGGTCGTCGCGCTCGCGCAGGCGGCGCACCAGCGCCACTCCATCGCCATCCGGCAGCAGGCGGTCGAGCACGACGGCATCGAAACGCGCCGCGGCGAGCCGCGCCATCGCGGAAGTGCCATCGGTGGTCTCGCTGACGTTGTGGCCAGCGGCGGCGAGTCCGGCCACCACGTGGCTGCGGGTTTCCGCATCATCGTCGACGACCAGTATGCGCAAGGGACGACCCCGGTTCCGGGCGACTTGCCCGTGCGGCATGTTGACCATTGCCCCCCCTCTGATCCGCTTACTTATTAGTAAGAAGGATAGTCAGCCCGCTTGCCGAAAATGTCGATGGCCATGGAATTAAAAAAAGACATATGGCGGCCTGGCATCGTGGCGACGTCATTGCAGGCCATCCTGGCACGGGGTTCGGTGGCGGGGCTGCCCATCACCTGGCTGCCGCAGGTCGGGCCACTGCGCTACCTGGCCGACCCGTTCGGGCTGTGGCGCGACGACAAGCTGCATGTGTTCGCCGAGCTCTACGACTACCGGACGCGTGTCGGCGCCATCGAAGTGCTGATCTTCGATGCACAACTGCGGCTGCAGGAGCGCCGGCCCGCATTGGTCACGCCATGGCACCTGTCCTACCCCTATGTGTTCGAGGCGGAAGGTGAAACATGGCTGCTGCCCGAGGCGCATCGTGCCGGCGGCCTGACGCTGTACCGCGCGGTGGAATTCCCGTTCCGCTGGGAACAGGCGCATCGCATCGCGCTGGATCAGCTGCCGCTCGACGCCACCCCGCTGTTCCACGACGGCTTGTGGTGGCTGTTCTATACCTCGGCGGCGCGGCGCATCGACCGCAACGCCGCGCTGCATGTGTCCTGGGCCGCACAGCTGCAGGGACCATGGCATGCCGTGCCCGGCAATCCGGTGCGTTTCGACCCGGCGGGCGCGAGGCCAGGCGGCACGCCGCTGTGCATCGACGGGCGCGTGATGTTGCCGGTGCAGGACTGCAGCCACACCTACGGGGGCGCGCTGCGGCCGCTATGGTTCGATGTACTGACGCCGGAGAAGATCGAACTGTCCGCGGGTCCGGCGCTGTCCGCCCCGGCCGCATTCGCGCCGTTCACGGACGGCCTGCACACGCTCGCGGCCGCGGGCGCGGTCACGTTGATCGATGTGAAACAAACGCAGTTGTCGCTGCGGGGACTGCTGCTGGATGTGGGGCGCAAGGCACGGCGGAAGCTGCACTGGAGCGCAAGGACTGCCAGCGCCGGAAGCTGAGCAGGTAATCCTCGGCGATCGGTCCGATGCGATGCATGGCCACGCTGTTGGCCAGCAGCACCGGATCGGCAGGCGGCGCCGCCAGTACCTCGCGCATGGCCTGCGCCATTGCCGACGCATCCCCGATGGGCACGGCCCGGCCAAGTGCGCCATCGATTCCCAGATCCTTCACGGCGTGCGTGCAACGCGTGACGATGGTCTGCCTGCCCGCGGACAGCGCCTCGATCACCACCGCCGGATAGCCCTCGTATTGCGAGGACAGCACGAAGGCGCGCGATTGGTCCAGCCACGACTTGATGCGGCAGGAGTAGCCAGGCAGAGACACGCGCCCGGTGAGCCCCAGCGCCGCGATCTGCTGGCGCAGGCGCTCCTCATCCGGCCCCTTGCCCACGATGGTCAGGCGCACCGTGGGGTCGTCGATCAGCGCAACCGCCTCGACCAGCGTGCTGAAACCCTTCTCGCGGACCAGGCGGCCCGCCGCCACGAAATGGCGGCAGCCCTGCGGCACGGGTGTCGGCGGCGGCATGTCATCGTCCAGCGCGGGCGTGGCAATGCGGACCGCGGCGTTGCGACCCAGTATCCGGTTGGCCTGGTCGCGCGCGCGCTCGGACATGCAGATCACGCCATCGGCGCCGCGCAGGCGGTAACGCATGCGCAGTTCGAACAAGGCCTGCCGCAAGGCTCCGCGCTGCGGCTTGTCGAGCGCGGCGCTGACCTGCGCCACGATCACCGGCCGGATTGGCGTGGGCAGCCGCGCCAGCGCCGGCACCACTGGCCAGTGGAAATTCCCCGGCACGAAGCACACATCCACCGGATGCTGGCTGAAGTAGCGGGCCGCGGCTTCACCCAGCCGTTCGCGGGAACCGGGGCCGCGCTGGATCTCCACCGGCGCTTCCACCAGATTGATCCTGGGACACAGCAGCTCAGCCAGCTCGCCCTTGCGCGAACCGCAGAACACCGTGACGCGGGCACCTGTCCGCGCCCAGCGCCGCGCCAACCGCAGGGCGATGCGCTCCGTACCGCCCAGCGCAAGGTCGTGCAGGACCAGCCCCAGGACCAGCGGCCCCGGGCTCGACATGTCGCTCACTGACTCTCCCTGACTTTCTTGTTGTTATCGTGCGGGCATCCACGCGGCGCTGCAGCGGCAAAGCCTGGGGAATGCCCGTTGGCGAGTTATAGGCAGAGCGTGCTGGCCATGCATTTACTGATTGGTAACCAGCCCTTGCCTGATTAACGTGGGACAGTCCGCGCGCATCCTCCTCCCGGACCACTGCAAACCCGCAGCGATCCAGTCGTGCCTTCGCATCCGCGGCGCAGGCTGAGCGCGACACGAGCTGCGCAAGCAGCATTGCCATCAGCACGAAGCTACTCCGCACAGCGTCCGGGCCCGGTCACAACCATGCACAGCCCCCGATACCGGGAAATTCGACAGTGGGTCTCCGTGGACCTTCTGTTACCTGCGCTCAGGGCTTTGCCACCGTGGCATGGCACAGGCTCGCTGCGGGCGCTGCTGCTGTGCGCGCTGCTGGCGCCGGCCGTCGCGGGCCAGCCGGACCAGGCGCTGCCCGCGGAGTCGGTGAAGGCCGCTTTCGTGCTGCGTTTCGTCGGTTATATCGGCTGGCCGGAGCAATTCCTGCCCCGCGACAGGTTCGTCATCGCCGTGGCTGGCGCGCCGCAGGTGGCGCTGAACCTGCAGGCGCTGCTGGGCGATCGCTTGCTGCTGAAGCGGCCCGTGCAGGTGCGCCGTGTTGCCAGCATCCGCGACGCCGCCGACGCACAGATCCTCTACGTGGGTCGCGATCTGCCCGGTGACCGCCGCACATTGCTGGCGCCGCTTTCCGGCCGCAACACGCTGGTCATCACCGAAGAAGACGCAGGGCTGGCGGCAGGCAGCGCGATCAACCTGTTCACCGCCGACCAGCACGTGCGCTTCGAAATCTCGGTTCCGGCGGCGCGCCAGGCCGGCCTGACCATCAGTTCGGACCTGCTGGCGCTGGCCGTGCGGGTGCGCCAATGAACACGCGGTTGATGCGCCCGCTGCGTTCGATGTTCGGCAGCCTGTCCTCGGTACGGGGCCAGCTCACGCTGGTGGTGGTGCTGACCACCGCCATCGCGTTGCTGACCATGACCGCAGCCCTGCTGCACCGGGACCTGACCGAATACCGCCAGACGCAGGCCAGCGACCTGGGCATCGAGGCCGGCATCATCGCGCTGGTTACCGCGCCGGCCGTGGCCTTTGATGACCGCAACGCCGTGCAACGCAACCTGACCGCGCTGGGCTCCAGGCCGGTGGTGCAGGCGGCGGCGCTGTACTCGGCCGATGGTGCGCTGTATGCACGGTATGTCCGCGATGGCGCGACACCGCCGCCGCAACGACTCGCCCGCGGCGCGCAGGCGCTGCGCATCGCGGACGGCCGGCTGGAAGTGACGCATGACATCCGCCGGGATGGCGAATACCTGGGCATGCTGCTGCTCAGTGCCGGCTACGATCCCTGGGCCCATGTGCGCGCCTATGTGGGGGTGCTGTGCGTGATGATGCTGCTGAGCCTCGGGCTCGCGCTGCTGCTGGCCGCGGGATTGCGGCGCCGGATCACCGATCCGGTGGAATCACTCGCGGCGGTGGCCAACGACATCATCACGCGGCGCGACGCCAGCCTGCGCGCGCCACCGGCCGCGCTGGAGGAATTCGCCGTGGTGGTCAACGCCTTCAACCGCGTGCTGGACGATTCCGCCGACCAGACCCGCGCGCTGCGCGAGAGCGAGAACCTGTATCGCGCCATCGGCGAATCCATCGACTACGGCGTGTGGGTGTGCGACGCGGCGGGGCGCTGCATCTACGCCAGCGATTCCTTCCTCAAGCTACTGGGCATCACCCAGGCCCAATGTTCGAACCTGGGCTGGCATGAGGCGCTGCATCCGGATGAGATTGATGCCACCAAGGCCGCCTGGCAGGAATGCGTCCGTACCGGCGGCATCTGGTATCGCGAGCATCGCTTCCTCGGCGCCGACAGGCGCTATCACCCCATCCTCGCGCAGGGCGTGCCGATGCGCGGCGAGGCGGGCCGGATCACCGGCTGGGCGGGCATCAACCTGGACATTGCGCGCCTGAAGAAGACCGAGATGGCGCTGCGCCGCGCCGACCGGCGCAAGGACGATTTCCTCGCCACGCTGGCGCATGAACTGCGCAATCCGCTGGCGCCGATACGCCACGCGGCGCGGCTGCTGGGCACGCCGGTGCTGGACGCCGCGCAGGCGCAGATGGCGCGCGACATCATCAGTCGCCAGGTGGCCCGCATGGCGCTGCTGCTGGATGACCTGCTGGAGGTGTCACGCATCACCCGTGGCCGCCTCGAACTGCGCAAGGAGCGCGTATCCCTGGCCGCGCTGGTAAAGGCCGCGGTGGAGACCAGCAAGCCGCTGATCGACTCCAAGCGGCACGAGTTCACCATGCACCTGCCGGCCGAGCCGGTGGAACTGCTGGTGGATCCGCTGCGGATGTCGCAGGCCCTGTCCAACCTGCTGACCAATGCCGCCAAGTACACCGATGCCGGCGGACGCATCCACCGGGAAGTGCGCTGCCTGCCGCACCACGTGGAGTTTTCCGTGCGCGATTCGGGCATCGGACTGCCGCCGGCGCAGATTCCCATCGTGTTCGACATGTTCTCGCAGGTGGATTCCCCCATCGACCGCTCGGAAGGCGGTCTGGGCATCGGCCTCGCCCTGGTCAAGGGCCTGGTCTCGCTGCACGGTGGCAGCGTCGAGGCGGCGAGCGAAGGTCCGGGCAAGGGCAGCGTCTTCACCATGCACGTTCCGGCCGCGCAGCTGCGGGATGCCGTGGCCGCCGCGCACATTCCGGCCTCATCCGGGCGACCGCCCGTGTCCGCGCCGGGACGGGTGCTGGTGGTCGATGACAACCAGGATGCCGCCACCACGCTCGCCATGGTCCTGCGCTACTACGGACACACCGTATTCACCGCGCACGACGGCGAGACGGCGTTGCGGACCGGAGACCAGGAGGAGCCCGATGCCATCATCCTCGACATCGGCATGCCGGAAATGAACGGTTACGAGGTCGCGCAGCGCGTGCGTCGCACCACCTGGGGCAACGATGTGCTGCTGCTGGCGCTGACCGGCTGGGGGCAGAAGGAGGACATCGACCGCGCATTGCGCTCGGGTTTTGACGCCCACCTGACCAAACCGGCGGACCCGGAGCGCATCAAGGGCCTCCTTGAGGAGTTCATGGCACAACGCAACGAGACAGGGAATGAACCAGCCCGCACCTTCCCGTAAAGTAGGCGCCCAGATGCAATCGCCCATTTCCATCGTCGTGGCCGAAGACAACGACGACCTGCGCATGATCATGGCGCCACTGATCAACGCCGTGCCGACACTGCACTGTGTCGGCGCCACGGCCTACCTCGATGAGGTGGCACCGCTGATCGAGCAGCACCAGGCCCAGGTTGCCGTGCTGGATATCGAACTGCGCGGCGGCTCCGCCCTGAAGCAGCTGCCGGCGTTGCGCGCGCGGTTTCCCGGCACGCGCTTCATCATCCACAGCGGGCACGCCCTGCCCGAGCTGCTGCGACGTTCGGGTGCGGATGCCTTCGTGCTGAAGTCAGGCGACTTCGATGAGCTGATCGCCGCGATCCAGTCGCTGGCCAGCCCCGGCAGCGTGGCGCAAGCGCCGCCGGGCCAGTAGCCGCGGGATCTCTCAGGTATGGATCAGGCGGACAGCGGCTCGTGCTGCAGCGCCTGGACGAACAGCCGCGCGCACTGCAGGCGCTGGTCATGGCGGCTCTCGGCGCTGGCACGTTGTTCTGGAGGCAGCAGGTCCGGACAGCTCACGCCACGCACGCGACGCGAGTAATAGTCGGAAAGACCACGGGCCAGACGGTCCGTCATGACGCTGTTGCGGATGATCTGCTCGTTCATGTGCGAGGCTCCTCCACTGCACTGCCTTGGAAAATTCTTGCAGTCCAGCGCCGTGGCCACGAGTGGAGCGACGCCTGATTGCGACGTCGGCAGTGTCCTACAGGCGGGCGGGCATGGCCCCCGGCCCCGCCAGCGGGATCAGCGACCGGCTGGCGCTCCGGTCGACGGCAGCAGGTAACCGTGGTTGGTCATCCGTGATTGCGGCCGCAGCTCGCAGGGCACGCAGTCGTGCAGGTACAGCGGCGGCAGGCGGCCGCTGACCGGATTCACGTAGTTGAACCACATGGGGAGGATGCCCGGCCATTCGATGGGCGTGCCGCTGCCGCCGCGCAGCCCCTCGCCGCGTTTGCCGATTCCGGTCATCAGGATGTCCGGCGGGTATTTGGTCAGCAGCTGGCTGGGCCGCGACGGCGGGCGATCCGCGCCCACCGGCTTCACGCCGGCCCAGCCACCCTGCCAGCCCGCGGAAGTCATGTAGTGCTCGTCGATCTCCAGCGCCCACAGCCGCCAGATGCCGTTCTCTATCACCGCCTGGTCGTTCGGGTACATGCCGGAGGAGAAGGAGGAGCGTCCCACCTGTCCATCCGCCACCTTGCCCGTGGCGGTCTGGATCAGCCGCGTACGCAGGTTGGCGGAGCGGCCGTCGGCCGCGACGAAGATCACCGGTTGCGTGCGCCAGTGGTAGGCGATGCCGGTGCGCATGCCGGTGGTCTTCGTGTTGGTGCCGTAGTTGGCATTGACGGCACCCAGGATGCGTTCGCGCCCGATGTAGTAACCGGCGAACGGCGAGTGCTTGTTGCCCTTTTCCGAGAACACGCCGGCCATCTCCGGCCACTGGGAATCATCGATGTAGAAGCCGTAGGCGGCGGACACATTGGTCGTGCCTTCGTAGGCCACGAGCTTGTCGTACGCCAGGCGCGCCGCGGCCAGGCGCTCGGCGTCACTGCCCCGCGCGGCCGGCCTGCGCGCAGTGATCGGACCGGTCAGCGGCTTCGTGGCGAGCAGCGCGAGGCCCGACATCCTGATGGCCTTGCCGGTGACCGGATGCGCCGCGAGGAAGGCCGGTGTGGATCGATTGGCCGGCGGCGCCACGCCACCTCTGCCCCAGCCGCTGGCGTAGTCCGCCTTCACCGTGGTGTACAGCCGCATCTCGCGCAGCTTCCACACGCCGCCTTCCTTGACGAAGCGGTTGTGGAACACCGTGAATTCCCAGCCTTGCTGGCCCCCGACGCCCGCGCCCAGCTGCGCCATTTCCAGGCCGCGGCTGAAGGCCTCGGTGCCGCTGCCCTCGACGCGCACCAAAGTGTCGAAGATGGGGTGATCATTGAACACGCCCTCGGTCAGGCCAGCCGGACCCATGCGCTCCATGGCCTTGCGGATCTGCGCTGGCCCCTTGAAGGTGCCCACGCCCGGGATCTCCACCACACCATCCTGTGCGAACAGGTCCACCACGTCATCCCACATGCGCCGATCGACGTAGTAGCCGTAGGCATGCTGCAGGTTGCGCACCGCATCCTCGTCGGCCAGCTTCGCGATGCGCCCTTCCAGCCCGGCCAGCGAGGCATTGCTGCGTGGCGCCGGCTGCGGCGCAGGCGGCAGCGGAATGCCCGTCTCGTCCAGCGTGAAGTGGTAGGGCACGATGGGCAGGTCGGCGTTGCCGGCATTGCGCCAGCCCTTCGCGTAGCTGCCTTCGTACTGCGGCCAGTAGTGCGAGACGGAAATCTTCCAGGTGCCGCCCTCGCGCACGTACTCGTTCTCGTAGATGCCGCCCTCGATGCGCGTGTTGTCCCTGCCATCGCCCTGCAGCAGCAGGCCGTTGTAGCGCACCTTCGCCGACTGGCCATCGGCCGACAGATTCGCCAGCGGCTGGTCGATGACCTCGAAGTGCAGCGCGCCGGGCGCCAGGCCCTGGCGGCCGCCACCCTGTTTGTCGGTCAGCCACTTCGCGATGGCGCGGCTGCCGCTCACCGTCTGTTCCCCGTGGATGAACTTCGCATTGGCGGAGAACAGCGCGCCCATCTCGTTCCACAGCCCGGCGTTGGCCAGGTGGGTATACAGGCGCTGCAGGTCCTTCACCTGCCGCAGCGATTCGATGCGCTCGACATCCTGGGCCAGCGCGTCGACGGAATCCGCGGCCTGCGCGACGGTGCCGGCGAGACTGACCAGTGTCAGCGCCACCAGGCGTTTAACCAGGGGAAGTCTGGAAAGCATGCGTGCTCCTGGCCGTTGAAACATTCTGGATTAGGGCTGCCGGATACTAGATCAGCGGCCGCGGGACGGGCGAGCATTGAGCGGCAGCCGGTCATGCCCGATGCGGCAGGCATTTCGCGGAGCGGTCATGGTGGAGTGCAGGGGATGAAACGTGTACAGCGCCTGGTATGGATCGCGCTGCTCGCGCTGCTTGCAGCGGGCGGCATCGTCGCGGCGTGGCGCTGGCTGGAAGAGCCGGCGGGACAACTCGCGCACATTGCGCAATTCGGCGACAACCCCACCAGTCTCGCGATGCATCTGTATGTGCCACCGCGATTGGCAGCGCGGCCGGCCGTGTTGCTGGCGCTGCACTGGTGCCAGGGAAGCGGCCCGGACTTCCACGCCACGACGCGCTACGCGCAGCTTGCCGACCGCCATGGCTTCATCGTGATCTACCCTTCGGTGACGCGCGCCAGCCGCTGCTGGGACGTGCATTCACCAGCGGCGCTGACCCATGGCGGCGGCAGCGACCCGCAAGGCCTGTTGTCGATGCTTGGCTACGTGATGCAACACCATCCCGCTGATCCCGAGCGGGTGTTCGTGACCGGACACTCCTCGGGCGGCATGATGACGCAGCTGCTGCTGGGCGCGTACCCCGATGTATTCCGCGCCGGGGCCGCGCAGGCCGGCGTGCCCTTCGGCTGCTTCGCCGGTGCGGAGGAGTGGCATGAACCCTGTGCGCAGGGCCAGGTCACCATGACCGCGCAGCAATGGGGCGAGCTGGTGCGGCAGGCATATCCGGGCTTCACCGGCCGCCGCCCCGCAGTGCAGCTCTGGCACGGCACCGCGGATGACGGCCTGAGCTTTCGCAACTTTGGCGAGTCGATCAAGCAATGGTCAAACGTGCTGGGCACCGCTGCTTCACCGGCCGCGACCGCGCAGGACGTGCCGCGCCGGGCATGGACGCGGCAGCGGTACGTGGATGCCCGCGGCGAAGTACGGCTGGAGACGTATCGCGGCCAGGGCGAACCGCACAACTTCCGCATGTCCGAAGAAACGGTGATGGGCTTCTTCGGCCTCGACCGTTAGTGCCCCTTCACCAGCTCGGTGCTCAGGTCCCACAAGCGCTTGCGGGCCGCGGCGTCATAGGCCTGCTGGTTCGCCCGCGCCTCGTTCATCTGGTTGAAGTACAGCCCGGTGCGGCCCGACACCACGGTGCCCACGGCCAGCTGCATCACCGCATTGGCGCCATCCTGCACCGAGGCCATGGGCCGGCGGCCTGAAGCGGTGACCATCGGCGTATCCATCATCGTGGCCGGATGCAGCGAGTTCACGGTCACCTTTGCAGGATCCAGCTGCTCGGCCAGCGTGATGGTGTACATGATCTGCGCCAGCTTGGACTGCGAGTACGCGGACATGGTCTGGTAGTTGTTCTTCATCATCACATCGTCGAAATTCACCGGCCGCTGGCCGATGGAAGCGACATTGACGATGCGCGCCGGCGCGCCGGCCTGCAGCACCGGCAGCAGCTCGCGGGTCAGCAGGAAATGCGACAGGTAATTCACCGCGAACACCAGCTCGTAGCCGTCCTTGCTCTCGGCGCGCTCGCCATTGCTGGCGCCGCCGATGCCGGCGTTGTTGATCAAGAGGTTGAGCTTCGGGTGATTGGCCTTGACGCGCCTGGCCAGTGCACTGACCTCGGCCAGCGAAGCCAGGTCACCACTGTAGTACACCGCCTTGCCCGGCCCCGCCCTGGTGATCTCGGCGGCAATCTCCGCGCCGCGCTGCTCGTTCAGGCCATGCACGATGACGGTGGCGCCCATGGCGCCGAGGCGCTTCGCGACTACTTCGCCAAGACCGCTGGTGGAACCGGTGACCAGCGCCGTCTTGCCCTGCATGTCGATGGTGTCGGCGGCAACTGCCCCTTGCGCGAACCATGCGCACAGCGCGGCGATCAGCATCCTGGACAACGTTTTCATGGAGTTCCCCTTGTGGTTGCCTTCACCTGCTGGACGATGCGCGTCAGTGCGGCCAGGTCCTCCCTGAGGCCACCCTCCACGATGAATACTTCGGTGCCCTGCTGCTCCAGCGCAGTGGCTTCGGTGATGCCCTGGTACTTCACCGCCAGCGCACGCCTGTACGCCTCGACGAACTGCGCAGCTTCAGCTTCACTGTCCCAGGAGGTGCGCAACAGCAACAGCGTGTCTTCCGCACCCTTGCGCTTGAACACTGCATAGCGGTCGCCGTTCCAGCCGGCCGCGGCAGCCTCGGCGCCGGCGGGCTGCTCGCCGTTCACCTTGAAGATGATGCGCCACTGGATCTCGCCGATCACATCCTCGTCGATCAGCTCCCAGTCGCGCAGTGCACGTTCCTTGTCGAAATCCGGCCACTTGAAGCGGCTCACGCCCTCGCGCGCCAGCCACTTCTCCGGATGCAGGATCTGCTCGGTGGACTGCGGCGGATACTCCTTGTAAAGCTTCTCCACGGCGGGCCAGCCCTGCCCCTGCACTGCGAACACGAAGGCCGCGCCCTTCAGGTAATTGCCCACCAGCGTCTCCAGGATGAACGGCGGGATCTTGTCCACCTCCACCTTCGCGCCCGCGGCGGCTTCACCCACCATCTCGCGCAGGCCGGCGACGTCCATGCCGGCCTGCATGGCGATGACCGGCCCGACCAGCGCGCGCGGCGGCGTCACGCCATTGGTCATCTGCCGGATGCCCCACACCATGCAGATGTAAGTCGCCTCGCCCTCCACCACGGCCACGCGCGCCAGCATCTGGTCCGAATCCAGCTTGAGCTTGTCCGATACATAGCCGTTGAGGTCGAAGTACTGGTCCTGCAGCGCGTGGTACAGCTCATGCGAATAGATGACGCCCTGCTCCAGCGCATCGCCGCCTTCGTCGAGCAGGTAGATGCGGCCGCTGTCCGGGTCGTAGTAGGCAGCCACCTGCGACTCCATGACGGTACGCATCATGGCGCGGTAGTCGTCGATCACCGGACCGCGATACAGGCCGACGCGACGCACGATCTTGTCGAAGTGCTTCGCGAGGGCAGGCGGCACCGCGTCCTGCATCTCCTTTTCCATGTGGCGGCCGAGGCCTTCGGGCGTCTGCTTTTCCATCGGCACCGGCTTCCTGAACGGCAGGCCGCGGATTTCGGCCACGTCCTTCTGGATGCTGGCCGCCCGTTGCAGCGGGTCGGCGGGATCCGCTGCGGACGCGCTGGTGGCAAAGGCAGCCACCAGTACGGCGGCAGCATTCCCGGCCAGGCTCGACATCTTTGCCTTCATGGTTCCGTCACCTCGTAGCCGAGTTTCGCCAGCTCCGCCAGATAACCGCTGGCGCCAACCACCTCGCGCACCGGCAGCACCGCGAAGGTGGACCGGTTGCGCTCCAGCGCATCGCGCGCGGCGGCCACCCATTCACGCCGCACCTGCACACGGGCCTGCTCCTCGTGCCAGTTCCAGTCGGCTTCCATCTTCTTCACGGCCGCGGCACCGGCGGAATCTCCCTGCGTGGTGGCGAATTCAAGCACGTTCTCGCATTCGTTGCCGATCTCCGGTTCGTGCTCCAGGCCGCGCATGGCGTTGATGTCGCCGCGCGCCCAGGCGTTGGCCAGCACCTTCATGTGTTCGAGGTCGGTGGGCACACGCGCAAGGCTCTGGGTGAAGCAGTCGATGTCCGGCAGGCCGACCTGCGCCATGGTCTTCAGCATGCCCTTCAGCGGGGGTGTGCGCACGGTCCGTTCGGCATCGCGCAGCCTGCGCACCGGCACCCTGTGCCGTTTCGCCGCCGCCCTCACGACCCCTTCCACATCCGGTCCCCCGCGCAGCCCGTTCCTGTCGTATGCCGCCTCGCGCAGTTCATCCATGGCCAGCGCCGGCCGCAGCCGCTCCACGCTCCGGCCCAGGTACTTCTCGCGCAGCGGCCGCCACTTCGCGTAGGTCGCCGGCGGCAGAACGTCCTGCAGCTTCCTGCCGTCGGGAATGTTCACGGCCTTGATGATCGAGGGGATGTGCGTCAGCGCACTGAACAGGCTGATGTCCGGGATGATGTCGACTACCCCCGGCAACAGCACCTGCTGCGACTCCGCGATGCGCGCCTCCACCTGCCGCGCGCGCCAGGTCATCCCCCTGGGCAGCGGCTCGTAGCTGGCCAGTACCCACATCACGTGCTCGCCGCTGGAGACCTTCCACAGACCCGGCCCTGGCTGCTCGCCGATGACGAGCACGGTTTCCAGTTCCTCGTCCTGCAACAGCTCCGCCGCGAACGCCAGGCTTGAGGCCAGCGCGAGCACTGCGCAGACAGTCGCGATGATCACGCGGCGGGCGCCAATCACTTTCAATGGGCTACTCCTGACTGAAGCTCGCGAGCCAGGGTTCAACCCTGCCGGGATCGGGGAGGAACGTCCGACACATCCCCAGCAACTGTTCACCCTGCGTCGAATGCAATTCGATCCGTTCCCCTGCAGATGCAAATACGTGAAAGACAGGTGTCGTTGCCAGGACATTCCCAAGCGTGGGACCTATGCCGCGCAGAACACGGGCATCGGTATCGCGCAACCACGCCAGCAGCTGCCGCACGTTGTCGCCCGACAATGGCTGCTGCATCCGGACACCGCCGATGTGAAAGGTGTTGGCCTTCGGGCGCAGCAGATACCCGTCCGCCAGCAGCAGGCCGCAGGAGGCGAACGAGGTCGCCGCCACCTCTTCAAGACCAGCCAGCAATTTGGAGGACTCTTCCTTCCATTGGCCGATCCGCAGCAGCGCAGCAAGCGCATGGTACAGCTCGTGCGCAGCAACGATTTGGTGGTTCCCGGCGTGCGCTGCGCCTGGGATCAGCACCGCCAGCTCCAGCGGACGCCCGCTCTTCCATTCGACTTTCCTGGCGAGTGAATAAGCCGTTCCCTGCGGCATGACGTAGAGATCCACGTGGATGGGCGTGGGCCTCGCGGGCCAGATCCGCGTGGTCACCAGATGGATCGCCTGCGCGATCCGGCGCGCGTATTCCGCGGCACCCTCGACGTCCTCACCGTCGTCCCAATAGCGGACCAGCACCTTCCCTTCCTGGTGCCTGGCAACCTTGCGACTCGGCGGATGCGCCTGTTCCGCTGACGCCAGTGCCTTCGCATCGACTATTCCCGACTGGCCGCCCGTCATGTAGTCGAGAAACTGGGTAGTGCCCGTAAACCGCCAGTGGGTCCGGCGGGTCACCTTGACGGTATTCGCGCTGATGTCGGTCGACGCGACCACACCGGTCGGCCCGTTCCAGTCGAAGAAGGTCGGACTGGCGGGTGTTTCTGCAGCCCGAGGCTGCACATTGCCTGGCAGGCAAAGCAGCGCGAGTCCGCAGACGACAAGCGCCGGTATGGTTTTGAACCGGGTCAGTACACGCACCTTGTGCCTCACTGGTCCGCCCGGATGACGAGTTCGCCGACGATCTGCAACTGGCCCGCCGCCAGCGTTGCCTGGTCCACATGCAGATCCAGAGGCTCGTCAGCAGCGAGCTTCCAGTGCGCCACTGCGTTCTGCTGCAGGCGGGCCCATCCCACATCCTGCAGCTCCACATCGAGATGCTTGCCCTGCAGGCCGCGCAGCGTCACGCCGCGCAGGCCCGTGGCGACGACCTGCGTGATGGCCGGAGTCTCGATGCGCACGGTGAGTCCCCCATCCGCATTGCTGGCAGCATCGTCCTGCAGCCACAGCTCTTCGCCCTTGCGCCGCGCGCGCAGCCGCCGCGCAGCGCCTTCCGCGGCAGGGAAGCTCACCTTGTATTCGGCCGCACCAATGATCTCCACAGTGAAATCACCACTCACGTTCAGGCGCGTGACGTCGCGAAACACCCGATCGGCGGCTTCCCCCGGCGTGGTTGAGCGGCGGATCATGGTGTAGCCATCCAGCCCCAGGGACAGCAACGCGCGCAGCCATTCCGGCGTGTCGGAGTCCACGACGGCGGCATGCAGCCGGTTCGCTGCCACGAAGAGAAGCACTCCCCCGTATAACGCCAGCATGGTGTTGCGGATGTCCCTTCTGACCGGCGTCACGGCGCGCGTTTCCGGATCGACGGCACCGGCGGCGCGCGCCGCGCTGCGTGGATCCTCCTCAGTTCATCGAGGTCGAGCCCCAGCAGATCCATGCTGGCAAACACCCCCGGCAGCACTTCATCGATGAACTGCCGGCGCTTGAGCTGCAGCGTGAGGTCGCGGGCGTTCGCGGTCAGGAAATAGCCCACGCCACGCTGCGTGGTCAGGATGTCGTTGTCCACGAGGTAACCCAGGCCCTTGATCACGGTGTTGGGATTCACCGAGGTGGTCACTGCCAGGTCCTTCAGCGCCGGCAGCTTGTCGCCGTTGCGCAGTTCGTTCTTCAGCAGCTGCTCGCAGATGAAATCGGCCACCTGCAGGTAGATGGGATAACTGGGCTTAAAGTCCATCCTGCACCTCATGCGTACACAGGCCGCGGTAGGCCACCCGCAGCATCCACAGCGTGAAACCGGTCGCGGCCACGACATTCATCCAGGAAGCCGCGAACAGCGGCACCAGCTCGAAACCCAGCGGCCGCACGGGCGCCCAGCGTGTCCAGCTGTAGTGGTCCCAGTAGAAGGCGCGGTCGGCGACGTACAGCACGGCGAGAAAGCCCGCGAAGGCCACCAGCAGGAACAGCACAGTGCGGGGCAACGCCAGCGAACGGAAGCAGATGGCGCCGGTCAGCACCAGCGCCTGCGCGACCAGGTACACGCGCATCATCAGCAGCGCCGGCGGGACGAGCGGCGAGAAGGCGGGCGCCCGCGCATCGATCCACAGCAGCGGGAGCTGGTTGGCCAGCCAGTCCATGGCGTTGAAGCTCAGCACCACGTACAGCAGCAGCAGGGGCCCGGTCAGCAGGTAACGGCTGAGGAATCGTTCGAGGTTCGAACATGGCAGCATCAGGTACCGATGCCGCTCCAGCGGATGATGCATGTCGTGGAAGGCGAGGCTGGTCAGCAGCAGGCCGCCAGCCAGCAGGTAGATGCCGAACACCACGATGCTGATGGATGGCTGCGCGGTGGTGCCGGCCTCGGTCAACGTGGCGTGCAGCAGCACGGTCAGGCCCAGGAACGCCAGCGTGCAATACAGCACCGGCCGCAGCATGCGCAGGGCATCGTTCTGCAGGACCCGCTGGAAACGCGCGAACGAGAACGCGTTCATGCGGCCTCCGTGCGCAGCAGTTCGCGCATCCGCGCGGGGTCTGCGGTGGCGAGGCCGAACATCAGTTCCAGGTCGAGGCGGCTGTCCTGTACGCCCGGGTTCCGGCGCACCACGCGGAAGCCTTCCAGCGTCTGCTCGGCGTACAGCGCATCGATGGGCGCCAGCGGTTCCACGGACACATGCAGCCGCGATTCCAGTGCCTCCACGGTGGCATGCAGCAGGATCTGGCCGCGCGCCAGCACCATCACCGAATCGATCAGGCCCTGCAGGTCATGCGCCTGGTGGGTGGAAATGAGGAAGCTGCGGTCCGGCTGGAAATGATTGATGAGCAGCTTGCGGAACTGGCTCTTGCTGGGAATGTCGAGCCCATTGGTGGGCTCGTCGAGTACCAGCAGGCTGGCCTGGGTGGCGAGGCCGAAGGCCAGCAGGAATTTCTTCTTCTGTCCGAGCGACAGCGTGTTCAGCTTCTGCCGGCGCGACACCTGCAGGTCCGCCAGCAGGCGACCAAAGAGCTGCGGATCGAAGCGCGGATACAGGCTGCCATAGCGCCGCTCATACGTGTCCGCATCGAAGCCCGGCAGGTCGAACTCCTCCGGCAACAGGAAGATGTCCGCGAGGAAAGCCGGTTCGCGACGCGCCGGCTCGTGGCCGACCACGCGGCACTGTCCGGCCTGCGGAAAGCTCAGGCCGGCGATCAGCTTGAGCAGGCTGCTCTTGCCGGCGCCGTTGGCGCCGAGCATTCCGCAGATGGTTCCCGCGGGCACATGCAGGTTCAGGTCCGAGAACAGGGCTGCCCCCTTGCGGGAGTAGCGGAATCCGAGGTTCTTGAGATCGATCATGCGGGTCTCCGACCTGCAGGGCGTCCGTGCGCAGCGAACTTACTACTTTACTATCTAGCTAGTAAAGTAGATTTGTAGCCGCCGGAACCTCGACACCTCTTGTATCCTCGATCGCCGCGAGGAGGCCACGGGCTTTCCCGCCAGAAAATCAGCCGGGGTCCAAAGCATGTCCGCGACACTTTCCGCCGCCCAGCGCATCGAGATCGAGCGCGCTTGCGAACGCCTCATCCTGGCCTACTCGCGCGCACTGGACGTCGGTGACATGAACGCCGCCGCGGACTGCTTCGCCGAGCACGGCACTTTCTCGCGGCCGATGGCGCCGGATCAGCTCATCGTCGGGCGCGAAGCCGTACGCGCCTCGCTGCAGTCGCGGCCGAAGACACTGCTGACGCGGCACCTGAGCACCAACATGATGATCGACGTGGAGAGCCGCGATGCGGCCAGCGGGCTGTCGTACCTGACCATGGTCTCCACCACGCCGCCGGAAGGCGCGGCCCCGCCGCATGTCTCGTCGGGCCCGATCTGGTTCGGCGAGATGCGCGACCGCTTCGTGCGCGAGAACGGCCTGTGGAAGTTCCAGGAACGGCGCGGTTCGATCCAGATGAAACTCGGCGGTGCCCCATGAGCAGGAGCGGTGGTTTCGTGGCGGTGGCTGCACTGCTGCTGGCGCTGGGCAGCCCCATGGCCTGCGCCGCTGCACGGCAGCCCAACATCCTGCTCATCCTCATCGACGATCTGGGCGCCGAATCCTCCAGCCTGTATCCGCTGGCCGGCGAGAGCGGCGCGGCCGCCATGCCCAACATCGAGAAGCTGGCCGCGCAGGGCCTGGTATTCGAGAACGCCTGGGTGAACCCGATGTGCTCACCCACGCGCGCCACCATCATCTCCGGCCGCTACGGCCACCATACCGGCGTGCTGGTGGCCGGCGACGTGCTGGATCCGAAAACCCCCACCATCTGGGATTACATCCGCAAGGACAGCCCGGCGAAGTACGACATGGCGGTGTTCGGCAAGTGGCACCTCGGCGGCAATGGCGGCGAGATCCAGCATGTGCAGAACATGCGCGTGCCCAACTTCCGCGGCTTCCTCGGTGCGCAGATCTCCGACTACTACAACTGGACAGCGTGGGACGGCAACACCGGCACCGCCGCGCCGATGCAGACCTACTCCACCACGGCGCTGACCAACTGGGCCATCGACTTCATGCGCTGGCACAAGGCCGAGCGGCCGCAGGATCCCTGGTTCCTGTACCTGCCGTACAACGCCGTGCATGCGCCCTTCCAGGTACCGCCCGCGGGGACATTCACCACTGACGTCGGTGGCCTCGCCCCCGGCACGCGCTCCGCCACGGTGCCGGTATTCAAGGCCATGATTGAGGCGCTGGATGCCGAGATCGGGCGGCTGCTGCAGCACGTGGACCTGAAGGACACGCTGGTGATCTACCTCGGCGACAACGGCACGCAGGCCAATGTGAAGGACAAGGGCGCGAAGCTCCGCGGCTCCAAGATGAGCACCTGGGAAGGTGGTGCGCGAGTGCCGCTGGTCATGGCCGGTGCCGGTGTCACGCGCACCGGGCGCGAACCGGCACTGGTCAATGGCGTGGACCTGTACCCCACCATCGCGGCCGCGGCGGGCATCAAGGTGAAGAAGGCCAACGACGGCTACAGCCTGCTGCCACTGCTGGCCAACGCCAAGGCAAGAACCGGGCGCGCGTTCGCGCTGACCGAATTCTGCAATGCCAGCGCCTCGCGCTTTGCCGTGCGCAACCTGGACTACAAGCTGGTTTTCGACAACGCCACGGGCTGGGGCTTGTACGACCTGCGCAGCGACCAGGCCGAAGCGCAGAACCTGTATGGCACGCTCGCTGCGGCGAAGGTGCAGAAGACGCTCCAGGACGCCCTGAACAAGGCGCAACGCACCGCCACCAGCGGCTGCTTCGACAGGACCGAAGTCACCCCCGCTGCCGCGGCGCGTGCCGCGGACTGAGCCTTCGCGCCCACGATGACGCTACGTCATGCGTGGGTCGATGCGTGGCAGTGGTTTTTCCGCGGGGCCGGCCAGCACCGCTCCACTGGGTGAGAAGCGCGAGCCGTGGCAGGGGCAATCCCAGCTGCGGTCGGCGCCATTCCAGTGCACCAGGCATTTCAGGTGCGTGCAGGTGGCCGAACAGATGTCCAGGTGTCCATCCTCGTGCCGGTATGCCGCGCACCTGGCGCCATCAAGCACCACGATGCGGCCTTCGCCCACCGGCACATCCTGCAGCGCCAGCCGGCGCGCGCGATCGAAGCGGTCGCGCACCATGTACCAGGGATAGTCCAGGTTCTCGCGCAGGTAGCGCGTGATGCCGCCATGGAAGGGCTTGCGATCCACGCGCAGCAGGTTTGCCCACGGGTTGGCGCGGTCGAGGAAGGCATCGCAGGCCATCGAAGCTGCCAGCGTGCCGAAAGTGAAGCCGTTGCCCGCAAAGCCGGTGGCGATGAACTCGCCCGGCGCGTGCTCGCCGATGTAGGGCAACCCGTCGTCGGTTTCGATGACCTGCCCCAGCCAGCGCTGCGTGACCCTGGCCTCCGGCAGGCGTTCGAGCAGCCGCTGTTCGAGTTCCTCGAAGGCATGCTCGTCGTTTTCCTGTCCGGTCTTGGCATCTGCTCCGCCGAAGATCGCGAACTGATGATCCGCGCGTTGTTCGATGCGCAGGTAGTCGTAAGGGTCGGCGGTATCCCAGAACAACGCGTCCGGCAGCGTCTGCCTCGGCAGAACCGCGCCAAGCACGTAGCTCGTGTACAGCGACAACCTGGACTGGAACAGCCCCGCGCGCACCGCTCCCAGCGAACCGCTGAGCGGATTGTGGGTGGCGATCACCACGTAGTTGCAGCGGATCTGGTGACCGCTGGCGAGCACCACGCGGCGTGGCTGGTCCTCGATATGGTCGAGGATGGTCTGTTCGAATACATGGCAGTCACCGCCGGGAATCTGCCGCAGCAATGCTGCGAGGTAGCGCCCAGGATCGAAGGCCGCCTGATCGTGGAAGCAGATTCCGGGCACATCGAGCCGCGGCACGCGCTCCACGAAACGCGCGTCGAAACCAAAGCGCAGCGCCAGCGCCGCATCCTCCTGCAGATGATCGATGGCGCGGCGCGCTTCGGAGGCACGAGGGTCGGCGCGCAGTGGCGCATGCAGGTAGCCCGGCAGCCGGCGGAAGCCACAATCCACGCCAGTCTGCTGCACGATGGTGGCGATCTGGTCGATGGCCGCGGCACCGGCCTTCCACAGGGCGCGTGCGCCGTCATCGCCGAAGCGCCGCACCAGCTGGTGCAGGCGCGCGTCCGTCACATGCGTGAGGTGCGCCGTCGTGTGGCCGGTGTCGGCATGTCCGACGCGGGTGCGTTCCAGCAACACGACGCGATGCCCCAGCTGCCGCAGCATCCAGGCCGTGGTGACACCGGTTATTCCAGCGCCGACCACCACCACGTCGGTTTCCATGTCCTGCCCGACAGCCGGAAACCGCGGCAGTGGCGCCTGCAGCCAGGGCGAGGCCGTTGCCACAGGATGCCGCAGAGGAATCGAGGCCCGCTGGAACATGGGCGGGAGACTGCGCCGCGCTGCAGGCACGCGGCATTCCGTGATTTCGCGGCGTGGTGTAGGACGCCGCCGCCGATCAATCCAGCCCCTGCTCCTTCAGCACCGCGCCGGCGACATTGAAGCCTTCGGCCGCGGCCGGTATTCCCGCATACAGCCACACCTGCATCAGCGTCTCGCGGATTTCTTCCTGCGTGACGCCATTCGCGAGCGCGCCCTGCACGTGGTAACGCAGCTGCGGGCTGCGGCCCAGCGTCGCCAGGATGGCGATGGTCAGCATGCTGCGCGTCCTGTGGTCGATGACCCCCGCGTTCCACGCCTCGCCGAAGCATTGCTCGGTGACGATCTCCTCGAAGCGGCGCCGGAATGGCGAGGCATTGTTCAACGCATCCTCCGCACCGGCCTTGCCGAACATCCTGCGGCGCAGGGCGAGGCCCGCTTCTTCCAGTTTCTTGTCCATGTCATTCCTCCGTTTTCGAACTGGCCGACGCGCCCAGCGCGACAAAGGCGCGCGAACTGTCGCTGCCGGCGCCTTCGGCATCGCGCGCGAACGCGAAGCGCTCGCGCGCCAGCCGGAACAGCGGCAGGTCGAGCGCGATGTCCTCGCCCAGGTCCGCGGCGATGCGCACATCCTTGGCCAGCAGGCCCAGCGCGAACCCCGTGGCGAAGCGACCGGTGATCACGTGTTCCTTCGCCACCAGCTCGGTGATGAAGCTGCGGCCGGTGGAGGCGTTGAGCACATCCACCATGGCCTTCGGGTCGAGCCCGAAGGCTTCGCCCAGCGCCAGTCCTTCCGCCACCGCGATCATCTTGGCGCCGGCGATGATGTTGTTGATGGCCTTCATGGCATGCCCGTTGCCGAGGCCGCCGAGCACGAACAGCTGGCCGCCCATGGCGGAAAGCACGGGCGTCACGCGGTCGAGCAGTTCCGGAACCCCGCAGCCGATCATGATGGCCAGCGTGCCGGCCTCCGCGCGGGTGCGCGCGCCGGAGACTGGTGCATCCACCAGCACGAGGCCGCGGTTGGCGAGCAGCGCGCCGGTCTCGCGCGTCAGCATGGGCTCGGAGGAGCTCATGTCGATGAACACCGTGCCGGGCGGCATCACCTTCAGCAGCGCCTGTCCTTCGGCGCGCGTCAGCACCTCCTGCACCACCTTGCCATCCGGCAGCATGGTGATGATGAACTCGCATTCGCCCAGTGCGGCCAGCGATGCCGCGGCGGCGCAGCCCAGTTCGCCTGCCGCCTGCGCGGCGCGCCCAGCGGCAATGTCGAACAGCGTCACAGCGAAGCCCTTGTTCACCAGGTTGGCAGCCATTGGCGTGCCCATGGTGCCGATGCCGATAAAGCCGACACGCGTCATCATGCAACCCCCGTCTTGTTGCCCGGGAGAATACGGGAAGTCCCCGGGTTGCAGTGATTCGTCACCGCACGCGGAACCGGTAGTGGCCGGTGACCGGATAAGCCAGCAGCATGTCCTCTTCCTTCGGACCGGCACCGATGTTGTGGATGACCAGCGGCCGATCCGTGCCGGCGGCGCGCCGGTCCGACACGATGCCGATATGCGGCAGGTTGCCTGGCAGCATCCAGGTGACGAGGTCGCCAGGCAGGAAGGTCGTGGTGGTGCCTGCCACCTTCGCGTTCGCACGCTCCAGGAACTTCTGCAGGTTCGGGACGCGGCGGTGATCGATGTTCGTGTCCGGCCTGCTCAGGCCCCACAGGGGCGGATAACGATTGAAGTTGGCCCGCATGTCCTCGTGCACCAGCACCTGCAGGTCTACTCCGATGGCGCGATAGGCGCGAATCACCACATCAGTGCACACACCGCGGTCCGCCGGCACGTCGCCCATGGGATAGCCGATGCGCGCATAACTGCCGTCGTAGATGACGGCTGCGAGGGTCTGGCGTCGCGCCGCATCCACCAGGCCGGGTGATTGCGCGAGCGCCACGGTGGACGCCAGCGCGGCAATTACAGTGGCCGCGGTTGCCCACAGGTTGCGCCAGCAGCGGGACACCGCGTCGGTCATCGATGCCTAGAGGTGCCGCGTTTCGGCAGGCACATTGCCCCAGTTGTTGTTGCGCCCGTCCGCGTACCTGATGGGCGCCGCGAGCAACTCCGCCAGGTCGAGGTCTTCCAGCGACAGCACCTGCACGGCGACATAGTCGCCGCCGATTTCGGCAATGTGCCCGCGTCCGAAGGTGCGCACTCCGCAACGCGAGCAGAACAGGTGGTGACCGGACAGCGTGCCGAACTGGTAATCGCTGAGCGCGCTCTCGGACGTCAGCAGCCGGAACGCGTCTGGCTTCAGGATGACGTTCCAGTTGCGCGTCCTGGTGCACAGCGAACAATTGCATTTGTTGGTGCCCAGCGAAAGATCGATGTCGGCCTCGAATCGCACGGCGCCGCAATGGCAGCTGCCGGTGTAGGTCTTGAGCATGTTCGTCCTTGCGGCTGTCGCTTCCGCCGCCAGCATACCTACAGGGGCACGCAGGCGGACAGCGCGTGAAAGCCCGCTACCCGATTTGCTCGGCAAGACCGATGAGGATTCCCTCGGGACCGCGGATGTAGCACAGCCGGTAGACGCCCTGGTAGTCGACCACTTCGTCGACAACCGTGGCACCGAGCCGCGCGAGCCGGGCCAGGGTGGCATGGATGTCATCAACCGCGAACATCACGCGCAGGTATCCCAGCGAATTCACCGGCGCCCTGCGGTGATCGGAGACGACGCCGGGGGCGTCGAAGCGCGACAGCTCGAGGCGGCTGTGGCCGTCCGGGGTGGACATCATGGCGATCTCCACGCGCTGGCCGTGCACACCGGTGACGCGCCCGGCCCATTCGCCTTCGATGGGCATGCGGCCTTCGAAGGCAAGGCCCAGCTCGGTGAAGAACTCGATGGCGGCATCCAAGTTTTCCACCACGATGCCGACGTTGTCCATGCGCTTGACGGTCATGAAGCCCTCTGCAGCCGACCCCGCCGCTTACGGCAACTGGAAGGCGGTAGCTGCGGGCGGGTCCTGTTTCTTCTGTCGAGGGTCAGCCCATCATTTACATGGACGGGCGAGAACGGCCCAACTCCGGATTCCGCCCACGGCACCCCAAGCTGTTGCGCCAGGAACCTGGCGTGCCCGAGCGCGTCAGCACGCGGGTTACGGCGAATCAGGTGAACGGAAGTGCTGCTCATGGATCTCGACATCCGGAGCAAGATCGCTCCAGGCCCTGCGGGTGCGAACGTAAACGTGGCGAAATTTCGCGTCACCCAGCAACTTCGGGTCGTCCAGAGTGCCGGCAGGAATGGTGCGCACGCCCGGTACAGCCTGCAGTGTAAAGCCGAGATTGGAACCGCAGCGTGGACAGAAGCAGACCTCCAGCCATCTGCCGGATTCATCCGAGATGTGGCGATAGCGCGTCGGTGACATCCCCTCAAATGCGACGCGCTCATCCTGGAAGACGACCTCCGTACCGAACGCGGTTCCCGTGCGCCGCTGGCACCACAGGCAGTGACAGATCGTGACCCGCTCCGGCGGGCCAGTGCACACGTACCGGATGGCACCGCAGACACATCGACCTGTGTAGTGAGGCGCCACGCGCGCCTATGCCAGGCCGCAATCCGACGGGCGCCCAGGTTCGAATGCGTTGCAGCCGCCAGCCATTCAGCGCGCACCCGCCACTGCCAGGTTGGCGCCGGCCACATACGATGCCGCCTCCGACACCAGGAACATCACCGCCGCAGCGACTTCGTCAGGTTCGCCCGCGCGGCGCATGGGCAGCGCCGCAGAGATGGCATCGAGCTTGCCAGGCACATGGATGTCGGTGCGGATCGGCCCTGGCGACACCGCGTTCACGCGGATGCCCTGCGCGCCCACCTCACGCGCCAGGCCCAGCGCGAGGCTGTCGATGCCGCCCTTGGATGCGGCATACCACACATGCTCGCCCGGCGAACCGTACTGCGAGGCGCGCGAGGAAATCAGCACGATGGAACCGCCCTGCCCGCCGGCACCGGTGGCCATGCGCCGCACGGCCTCGCGCGAGCAGATCAGCGCGCCGGTGAGATTCACATCGATCACCTGCTGCAGGGTTTCGTTGCTGGCGTTCGCCAGCGGCGAGGAAGGCCCGGTGATGCCGCCGTTGTAGACCAGCACGGCCAGGCGGCCAAGCTGGTCCGCGGTGGCGAACAGCCGTTCGATGTCGGCGACCTTGCCAGTATCCGCCTGCACCGCCTGCGCCTCGCCGCCCGCGTCGCGGATGCGCGTGGCGACCGCATTGGCGGCACTTTCATTCGAGGTGAAGGTGAACAGCACCTGGTAGCCGGCATGCGCCGCCTGCAACGCAATGGCTTCACCGATGCCGCGGCTGCCACCGGTCAACAGGAACACCGGCTTGCTCGCCGTCTCACTCATGTGCGATTCCTTCAGTGCGCGAGGATGCCGGTGCGCGGTAGATCGGCCTGCCACAGCTGTCGCAGGACAGGTCCCGCGTCGGCAGTGCCAGCGCACCGGGCAGATGGCCTGGCCGCGGCGCGCTTGCGCAGCAGGCACAGAACGTATCCGCTGAATGATTGTTCAGCGCCGCCAGCATGGCGTCGGTCCACGGCGTTCCGCAGTATGGACACAGCGGTGCCGCGGCGGCCTGCGTCACAGCGTCCTTGCCACGCGGATGGTCATGTAGTTCCGGCCGCGCGTATCGGGCGTGTAACCACGGATGCGATTGCCCGAGCGATGCATGTACGGGTTGCTGATGAACGAGCCGGAGCGGAACTCGCGCGAGTTGCAGCTGCCTTCCTTCACCGCCGAGCCATCGTTCGCGCTTTTGCTGAGGTCCTCGAGGTGGCAGTCCTCGATCCACTCGAAGGCATTGCCGTGCATGTCGTACAGGCCGAAGGCATTGGGCGGAAACGACGCCACCGGCGCGGTCTGGTTCGCCCACACATCGCGGCCTTCGGTCTTCGGTCCGAGGCCGGGTTCCTCCTTGCCGAAATTGCCGAAGTTGTGGTCGAGCTTGTCGCCCCAGGGGTAGGCCGTGGTGGTGCCGGCGCGCGCGGCGTATTCCCACTCGGCTTCCGACAGCAGGCGGTACAGATCATCCTGCCCGGTCTTGCGGTTCAGCCAGCCCACATAGGCCTGCGCGTCGTACCAGCTCACGCCCACCACCGGCCGCGTGCCGCGGCCCCAGTCGACGAAATCCGGATTGGGCGTGCCATCCATCTTCAGTCGCAGCGCCTTGTCCACGGCGAGCCCGTCGCAGGCGCCATCACGCACGCAGGCTTCCCACTGGTCCCAGGTGACTTCGGTGCGGCTCACCGCGAAGGCCCTGGCAATGGTCACGCGATGCTGGTTCTCGATGGGACGATGATGGTCCTCGGTGGCCGGCGTGCCCATCACGAAGGAGCCCGCGGGCATCACCACCATGTCAGGACAGAAGCGGCATTCCCTGAAGGAACCACCCGGCTCTGGAATGGTGGTCGCCACCTGTCGGGCGGTGACGCAGCCGGCCAGCAGCGCGGCCGCGGTCATGATCAACGCGAATATCTTTTTCATGATTGCGATCTCCGGCTGATGAATGCCTGCGGCCTTGCCCCCGGGGGAAGCAATTGTTGATTGCCCTTGGACAAACCATTGCCACCCTTTAGTCTCGATGCGCATCTTTTCATTTTGCCGAAACGGAAGCCAACCATGATTACCAAAGGAACTCTCCGCGCCCGCCTGCCCCGGGCTGCCGCGCTCGGTGCCGCGGGCCTGATGATGCTGGGATGCGTGTCATCGCAGGCACCCACCGTCCCCGCAGCGCCGCTGGTTCCCATCAAGGTGGCGGGCGCGCGCTGGATCGAGTTGTCACCGGTGGTGGTGGCGGCGAACAGCTTCTATCCGCAGCAGATCCCGGTGCCCTCGGGTGGCGTGGTCAGCATCACCTCGGGAGCGGCGGACCTCGCCACCAATGCGGAAACGCAATTGCTGCGCGAATCGGTGAACAACCCGGACCTGCGCATCATCGCAACCGTCTCGGAAAGCTTCTATCGCCTGGTGGCGCGGCGCTCGGCAGGCATCAGCAAGCTGTCGGACCTCAAGGGCAAGCGCGTGATCGTGCCGCGCAATACCTCCGCACAGTACTACCTGGTGGCCATGCTGCGCAGCGCGGGGCTGAAGGAAGAGGACGTGACTCTGGTGAGCATGACGCCGGCGCCGGCGGGTTCCCCGCCCAGCAAGTTCCGCAGCGCCGAGGCGCTGAAGCGCGGCGAGGCCGATGTCCTCGCCACCTTCGAACCCGAGCCGGAGTACGCCATGCGCCTGCTGGGCAGTGACGGCATCGTGCTGCAGGACAAGAAGGTGTATCGCGAGGCCTTCAACCTGCACGCGCGCGCACCGGACCTGGCCGATCCCGAAAAGCGCCGCGCCATCGTGCGCTTCGTGCGCGCCGTCGCCGATGCCAGCAAGGCGCTGAAGAAGGACCGCAAGCCCTACGAGGACCACATCGCGAGCGTGATCGGCTTCACTCCCGAGCAGATCGGCTGGGGCTGGCCGGAAACCGAGTTCCCCGTGAAGATCATCCCGGACATGCTCGACGTGCTGGAGATCGAGGAGCAGTGGGTGGCCAAGGAACGCAACCGCACGCCGCGCCCGCGCGCGGAGCTGGCCCGATACATCGACCGTTCCGTGGTCGATGAGGCGCTGGCACTGAAGCTGAAGTAGCGCTCGCAGCAGCAACCGCTCGCCGCCGGCGCGAAGTCCGGAGTAGCATGCCGGCTCATCTTTCGCAGGGGGTCGGCAATGGCAACGGAAAAATCCGGCGTCGATCGGCGCCAGTTCCTGGGTGGCATGGCGGTGGCGGCGGGCGCAGCGGGCCTGCTCGGTGCCTGCTCGCGCAGCGCGGAAAAGACAGAAGCCACCGCGGCGGGCACCGCGGCTCCGGCAGCTCCAGCCGTGCCGGCACCGCTGCGGGATGTCGCGGGCAAGGTGGCCTTCATCACCGGGGGCTCCAGCGGCATCGGCCTCGGCCAGGCCCGCGTGCTCCACGAAGCCGGCATGAAGGTGGTCATCGGCTACATCCGTGACGACCAGATCGGCCCGGCGCTGGACAGCTTCAGCACCGACAAGGACCGCGTGCACGCGATCAAGGTGAACGTCATCGACCGTGCAGCGATGAAGGCCGCGGCCGACGAGATCGAAAGGAAGTTCGGGAAGATCCACCTGCTGTCGAACAACGCCGGCATCGGCCCGCTGACCAGGCTGATCGACACCGAGCCGAAGGATTTCGACCAGACCATCGCGGTGAACCTCACCGGCGTGTACAACGGCATCCACGAGTTCCTGCCGCGCATCCGCAAGCATGGCGAGGGCGGGCATGTGGTCACCACCTCCTCGATGAGCGGCATCCTGCCCACCGAGGGCGGCGGCGCCGGCGCCTACACGGCCAGCAAGTTCGCCATCACCGGCATGATGGAAATCCTGCGCTCCGAGCTGGACGCGGCGCAGGCCGGCGTCGGGGCCTCGGTGTACTGTCCCGGCCTCGTGGCCACGAACATCTACGAGCTGGAGAAGAACGTCAGTGCCGCGTTCAACGAGAAGGACAAGGCCGGCCCCGCGGACGCGGCGGCCAACACGGCGCGCATCCGCGAGATCATTGGCGCGGGCATGGATCCTATGGAGGCCGCGCGGATCGTGCTCGCCGGCATCCGCAACAACGACCTGTTCATCCTGTCGCATCCGGAGTTCCGCGCCGGGTTGCAGGAACGCATGGAGGCGCTGATGGAGTCGCTGCCGGATACCACGGCGCCGCAGGCGCGCCTGGCGCAGGAACAGGTGACCATGCACAACTCCCTGTATGTGCGCGAGCGCGACAAGCTGCGCGGTCGGCGGCGCAAGGCGTGAAGCGCACAAAGGAAGCGCTCGCTGCGCGCGATGATCCGGGCTCGCCGCCGTGCATGCTGACTGGCAGCTGAAGAACCTCGCCAATTCGTAGCCCGAACACATAACCCCCGGATATCGCGCGCAGGGTCATCCGGCGGGTGCACACCGGCCGGGGGCCGCGTATCCTTGGGCCAGGGTCGAGCTCCCGCTCGAAGCATCCACAGACATATGGAGATCATCCGATGATCACGTTTGCGCAACGGCAGCTCGCCGCCGCCATGACTCTGACCGCCCTGTCCCTGCTGACACCGGCGCTGGCCGGTGAGGCAGCACCAGCGGCAGCTCCCGCCCCTGCGCCAGCGGCGCAGGCACAGCAGCCCGTCGATGCCCCGCCACCGAAGGATTACGTGGTGCCGGCCAAGACCAAGGACTACATCAAGAAGGCGGTGGAAAACCCCGACCGCCTGCCGCAACACAGGATCCACGACGCCTACCGCAAGCCGGCCGAAGTGCTGCAGCTGGCGAACATCCGTCCCGGCCAGCGCGTGATCGAGTTCTCCTCGTACGGCAACTACTGGTCCACGATGCTGTCGGACATCATCGGCCCGAAGGGCGAGCTGTACATGTACGACCTGCCGCCGTTCGAGCCGTATGCGAAGTACGGCCAGGCCTTCGTCGAGAAGCACCCGAACACGAAGTTCCAGAACATCGACCACAACAAGATCGAGCTGCCCAAGCAGTCCGACCTGATCGTGTGCATCAGCTGCTTCCACGAGCTGCTGCTGACCACGCAGATGCAGGCGCTGCTCACCAAGATGATCAAGTCGCTGAAGCCGGGCGGCTACTTCATCGTGGTGTTCCCCACGGCGCGCGACTCCACGGGCACGGATGACACCGGCAGGTTGCATCGCGTCGACAAGGAAGTGGTGCGCGGCTATGTCCAGGCGGCCGGTTTCGTGCTGACCGAAGAGAGCCGGATCCTCTGGAACAACGAAGACTCGCGCAACAAGATGGTGGAGACCGAAACCGAGGTGGACCTCTCGGACCGGACGTTCTACATCTTCCGCAAGTAACCCAGGCGTTTCGCTTGATCGCAGGGGCCGGCAGCAATGCCGGCCCTTTTTCATTGCGCGGCCGGTCGACACCATTGCCATCCCGTGCGTTTTCGCCGGGTGCATACTATGCGCCCGCGATTTCAAGCCAGTTCGTCAGGGGGAGAACATGTCTCGACACATCCATATGCCGCGCATGGCGGTGCTGAACCTGTTCATTCCACTGCTCGCCCTGGGCCTGGGCGGCACCGCGAGTGCGGCGCAGAACTGCGACCGTGCCTGCCTGTCCGGCCTCGTCACGCAGTACATGGATGCGCTGGTGGCGCGCGATGTCGCGAAGCTTCCGCTGGCCGCGCCCGATGTGAAATACACCGAGCAGGGCCGGGCCGTGAAGCTCGGCGAAGGGCTGTGGAAAACCACCACCGGCAAGGGCACGTTCCGCCACGACTACCTCGATGTACGCAAGCAGGTCGCCGCCACGCACGTGGTACTCCTCGAGGGCCAGACCCAGGTGCTGTATTCAGTGCTGCTGCACGTGAAGGACAGCAGGATCAATGGCATCGAGACGCTGGTGCAGCGGGTGAACGCGGAAAGCCGCATGCGGCCCACCGAGCTTGGCAAGCCGGTCCGCGGCATGGACGACCCGGTGCCCGCGGGCAGGAAGATGTCGCGCGAGGCCATGGTCCGCACCGCCCTCACCTACGCAGAGGGCCTGCGGGTCGGCAGCTTCACCGATGCCGGCACGCCCTTTGCCGCGGATGCCTATCGCGTGGAGAACGGCATGATCCTCGCCGGTCCCGGCTGTGGCCGCGCCGATTGCGGCCTGTACGCCCAGAACATCACCGTGCACCCCAGCATCATTGCCAGCGTCGCTGCCGTGGACGAGGAGAACGGCACCGTGCTGCTGTGGATGAATTTCGGCCACGCGGGCACCTCGTATGGCGAGGGCAACTCACTGGTGACCTACGAAGCCTTCAAGGTGTGGGGCGGGCAGATCCATTCCATCAATGCCTTCTTCCTGGGGCTGCCCATCTCCACTGCGCGTTTCTGGCCCTCTTCCGATCCGGTTCCGAAATAGCCGCATCGCCCGCCGCATCACCACTGCGTGGCGTGGCGGCCGGCATTTTCGCGCCGGCCGGCTTCACGACCTATACTTCGCGGCAACGCCCGGCAACCGACCGGGCGAAAACGCGGGGGAATTCCATGATGATTCGTGCCTGGAACGGGCGGCGCCTGCGAGCCGCAATCGGCATCACGCTCGGGCTCATGCTTGTGGCCTGTTCCCCGCGCGACGGCGCCGGCACGCAGACCCGCCCCGCCAACTTCGGCAAGGCGGCCGTGGATGGCGCCCGCATCGTCAATGCCGACAATGAACCGGGCTCGTGGATGAGCCACGGCCGCAGCTACTCCGAGCAGCGCTTCAGTCCGCTGGCGAAGATCAACAAGGACACGGTGGGCAAGCTCGGCCTCGCCTGGTTCGCCGACATGGACACCAACCGCGGCCAGGAGGCCACGCCGCTGATGGTCGACGGCGTGCTGTACACCACCACCGCCTGGAGCAAGGTGAAGGCCTACGACGCGAAGACCGGCCAGGCATTGTGGGCCTTCGATCCCGAAGTCCCCGGCCAGTTCGGCGTGAACGCCTGCTGCGACGTGGTAAACCGTGGCGTGGCCGTGTGGCAGGGCAAGGTGTTCGTCGGCACCATCGATGGCCGGCTGATCGCACTGGATTCGGCCACCGGCAACAAGCTGTGGGATGTGGTCACGGTTGATCAAACCAAGCCCTACACCATTACCGGCGCGCCGCGCGTCGTGAAGGGCAAGGTGCTGATCGGCAATGGCGGCGCCGAGTTCGGCGTGCGTGGCTACATCTCGGCCTACGAGCCCGACACCGGCAAGATGGTGTGGCGCTTCTACACCGTGCCCGGCAATCCGGCGGATGGCCCGGACAAGGCCGCTTCCGACAGCGCGCTCGCAACGGCGGTGAAGACCTGGAACGGCCAGTGGTGGCAGATCGGCGGCGGCGGCACGGTGTGGGATTCCATGGCCTACGACCCGGGCCTTGACCTGCTGTATTTCGGCGTGGGCAACGGCAGTCCGTGGAACCACAGCCTGCGCAGCGCAGGCAAGGGCGACAACCTGTTCCTGTCGTCCATCGTCGCGGTCAGGCCGGACACCGGCGAGTACGTGTGGCACTACCAGTCCACCAATGGCGAGAGCTGGGACCACACCGCCACGCAGCAGATCATCATCGCGGACCTGACCATCGACGGCGCAAAGCGCCATGTGGTGATGCAGGCGCCGAAGAACGGCTTCTTCTATGTGATCGATGCCGCCACCGGCAAGTTGATCTCGGCGCAGAACTTCACCGATGTTTCCTGGGCCACGCATGTGGACATCGCCACCGGCCGGCCGGTGGAGAACCCGGCGGCGCGCTACAACCTCACCGGCAAGCCCTTCCTGTCGCTGCAGAATCCCAACGGCGCGCACACCTGGCATTCGATGGCCTTCAGCCCGCAGACCGGGCTGGTGTACCTGCCCATCCACGGCACGCCATTCATCTTCGGCAAGCCGGCCAGCTACAAGCCGCACAGCATGGCAACCAATGTCGGTGCGGATTTTTCCGGCAATGCCACGCTGGATCCGAAGGACGTGCTGGCGAAAACCTATGGCCGGTTGATCGCCTGGGATCCGGTGAACCAGAAGGAAGTCTGGCGCGTGGAGCGCGCCGGAATGGCCAATGGCGGCGCGCTGGCCACGGCCGGCGGCCTGGTGTTCCAGGGCACGGGCTCGGGTGAGTTCACAGCGCTGGATGCGGCCAGCGGCAAGCAGCTGTGGTCCGCAGCCACGCAGACTGGCGTGGTGGCCGCGCCGATGACCTACGAGATCGACGGCGAACAGTACGTGGCGCTGATGGTGGGCACCGGCAGTTCCTGGGCGATGATCGGCGGCGACGCCAACATGAAGGGCTTCGTGCCGCAGAACCTGTCGCGGCTGCTGGTGTACAAGCTCGGCGGCACCGTGCAACTGCCGGCCGCACCGGCGAAGACGATGCTGCCGATTGCGCCTCCGCCGAACACCGCCCCGGCCGCCGAGGTCGCGCGCGGCGCTCCGTTGTACGACACCTACTGCAGCAGCTGCCACGGCGCCGGCGTGATCGGTGTGGGCATCCTGCCGGACCTGCGCCGCACGCCATTGCTGGCCACGGCAGAGGCATTCGAGCAGGTGGTCATCGGCGGAGGACGCCAGCACAACGGCATGGCGAATTTCTCCAGCGTGCTGAAGAAGGACGAAGTGGAGGCGATCCGCGCGTTCGTGATCCTGCGCGCCAACCAGGACAAGCCGGAGGCGCCTTAGCGCAAGCTCAGGGCGGCCTCGTCCATCAGCTCGGTCCGGCGCTGTTCCAGCCGCGCGCCCAGCGCCTCGAAGTCGAGGCCGGCGCGCGCGGCGAGGTCGAAGATGCCGCCATCCATCTCTTCCTCGACGACATGGCACTGGATCAGGTCGCCCAGCACCTGCACGCGCGCGTCGAAATAGTGGTCGGCCGCGATACCGGGTGAGCAGCGGATCCTGCCGATCACCTGGCGCGCGTCGTCATGTTCGAGCACAGCCTGGTGATACAGCACATGGTTGCCCGTCGCTTCCTCGAAGGCCGGGTAGAAGATCTCCTCTTCCAGGCGCGCATGCACCTCTATGGCCCTGCACAGGTCGGCGACCAGCGCCTCGCGCCGCGCGGCATTGTCGGTGTTGCGGAACTGCTGGAACCAAGACTCCACCTGGCGGTGGTCGGCCTTGAGCAGTTCGATGGCGTTGGCCGGCGCGGCATTGCCCGCGATGTTGATGGCCGGATTGCGCGCGGCGTGTCCCGCTACCGTATTGATGGCCATGGATGCTCCTTGTGAGGTCCGTGCGCCCAGACTAGGCGCTGGGTGCACGGGCCTGCCACGTCCCGGCGCCGCAACATCGGGTAGGCGCATGCCGACGGTGTCGGGCACCGCCCCCCGGTGACAAAGCTGCCCGCCCCGGGGCTGAGGTAGGCTCCAGTGCAGAATCCCCCGGGAGATCTGGAATGGATGCTGTCCACCTGTTCGAACTGTTGATCGCGATGCTGTTCGCGGTCATCGCCCTGCACTACCTGGCGCACCGGCTGCACCTGCCGCCGGCTGCGGCGCTGATCGCCGGTGGTGCGGCGCTGGCTTTCATCCCCGGCCTGCCCCACATCTCGCTGGACCCGGAACTGGTGCTGGTGATCTTCCTGCCGCCGCTGTTGATGGACGGTGCGTGGTTCCTGCCACTGCGGCACCTGCGCCGCCACCTGGTCGGCATCCTGTCGCTGTCCATCGGCGCGGTGGTGTTCACCACGGCGGTGGTGGCGGTGGTGACACATGCGCTGCTGCCCTCGCTGCCCTGGGCGGCGTGCGCGGCGCTGGGCGCCATCGTCTCGCCGCCGGATGCGGTATCGGCACGCGCCGTGCTGCAGCGGGTGCGGCTGCCGCAGCGCCTCTCCATCCTGCTGGAGGGAGAGAGCCTGCTGAACGATGCCACAGGCCTCGTGCTGTTCCGCTTCGCGGTGGCCGCGGCGGTTACCGGCACGTTCAGCACTGCGGAAGCGCTCGGCACATTCACGCAGCTGGCGCTGGGTGGGGCCGCCATAGGTATCGCGGTGGCGCTGCTGTGGCGCTTCGTGGTGAAGCGCCTGCGCGACGAATACCTGGTCATCGCCGCATCGGTACTGCTGTGCTGGGCCGCCTATCTGCTGGCGGAAATGCTGGAGCTTTCCGGCGTGATCGCCACGGTGGCGTGCGGACTGATCTGCGGCTGGTACCAGCACGTGGTGTTCTCGGCCACCATCCGCATGCGCGGCAACTCGTTCTGGGCGGTGATGATCTTCCTGCTCGAGGCCAGCGTGTTCATGCTGATCGGCTCGTCCCTGCGCGAGGTCATCGACCGCGCCGGCGGCTTCGGCGTGGTGCTGCACGACATGGCCGCGCCCATCCTGTGGATCGTGCTGGCGATGACGGTGGCGCGCTTCGCATGGATCTTCGCCTGCGACGGCCTCATCGCGTTGCGGCGCAGGTCCGACTGGCGCCGCTTCGAGACCATGGGCTGGCGCGCCTCGACGGTGCTGAGCTGGGCCGGCATGCGTGGCGTGGTCACGCTGGCCGTGGCGCTCAGCGTGCCGGCGGACATGGCCGGCCGCGACTTCCTGCTGGTTGCGGCCTTCGCGGTGATCCTGGTCACCGTGCTGCTGCAGGGTACGACCCTGGGCCCCGTCATCCGCTGGCTGCGGCCCCCGGAGGCTGGCGCGCAGGTGGCGCCGCTGGACATGTCGCAGGCCGAGGTGGCGATGGCCCAGGCGCAGGTGAAGCTGGTGGAATCGCGCGCTTATGCGCCGGACGGCACGCTGATCCACCCGCAGCTGCTGGAGCGCTACCAGCGGCGCGCCACCATCAGCGCGAACTACGCCGGCAACGAGGCGCAGCAGCAGCCGCGGCTGCAGGCGCATTTCGACCTGGTGCTGGAGGCCGTGGCCGCGGCGCGCACCGAACTGCTGCGGCTGCATCGCGCCGGGCAGATCGACGACCACGTGCTGCACGAGCTGGAGCGCGACCTGGACCTGGAAGAGCTCGGCGCGCTGTCTGCCAAGGCCACCTGATGAAGCCCGACCTCGTGGGATGGCTGGCTTCCGGGGTGTTGCTGCTGACATTGCTGCGCCAGGTGCGGGCGCAGTGGAAGTCCGGGCAGACCCAGGGTGTATCGCGCTGGCTGTTCATCGGCCAGCTCACGGCGTCACTGGGGTTCGCCATCTACAGCTGGATGGTGGACAACAAGGTCTTCCTGATCACCAACATCGCGCTGGTGCTCACGGCAATCGCCGGCGAACTGATCTACCTGCGCAACCGCCGCCGCAGCGACTCCAGGTAATCGTCCCAGTCCGGTTCGGTGCAGTCGTAGTCCAGCATGCGGCCTTCCTTCAACTGCGTGTACTGGCGCTTCAGTGTCGGCGGCTCGGTGTAGAACGCGGGATCCTCGATGGTCACTTCCACGTCCATGCGGCGCAGCCCGTCCTTCGTGTAGGGGGTGTAGCGCTCGATGATGCGCGCGTCCTCGCTGTGCGCAGTGGGCTGGTCCACGGCCTCCTTCAGGCCGGTGGTCTCCACCACCAGCGTGCTGCCCTCCCAGTGGCCCCAGGACAGGCCGTCGCGGCTGGGCAGGATGTCCTCCGGCGCGATCCTGCGACCGTCCAGGAACACGCGCCTCACCTCGTTGTGCGTCTCGTAGATGATGGTCAGCTGCTCGGGGCGCTGCACGAACTCCACTGGATACCCGCCGCCGAGGAAGATGGTCAGCGGCATGCCATGTGTCACGCAATGCGCGCCGGGCGTATCGCCGGTGGGGTCCACGAGCTGGTGATATTCCGCCAGCTTCTGCTGCGCCTCTGGCGTGAAGGGAGCGGTCTTCGCGAAATCACCGGGGCCGTTCAGTGAGGCGCCGGCTCTGCCGTTGGCGTCCATGGTCCACACCCCGGTGAGGTCAGGCGTGGACGGGGATCTTGTTCCGCATGCGGACAGACACAGCACAGCGCCCAGCGCCAGGTACGACCGACGAAACATGATCATCCCCTCGATTGACTGTTCGTCGGATACTACGACACCACAACCGTTGCAGGCTCGCCGATGCAGAAGCTCCGCCGGATCCGCCATTCCATTGCCAGCAGCGGGCTGCTGCGCACGCTCGCGGACCTCGCCAACCAGACCCTTGCGATCCGCGCGCTGGCGTATGACGCCGAGGCGGATGATGCCTTCGACCGGCGGCACGGCACGGATACCTCCGGCAGCGTGCAGACGGACCAGCTCGGCATCGACAACGCGGCCTTGCGCGACAAGGCCATCCGCTACCTGCCCTCTCCGCCGCGTGTGACGCGCTGGATGCTGCACGCCGCGGGTGTCAGGCCGGCCGACTTCACCTTCGTGGACCTGGGCTGCGGCAAGGGACGCGTGCTGCTGCTGGCCGCGCAATTGCCATTCCGCGCGGTGGTGGGCGTGGACATTTCCGCCGAGCTCTGCGCGGTGGCACGTCGCAACGCCGACCTGTGCCAGGCGACTTCGCGCAGCCGCATCGAAGTGCGCACTGCCGACGCCACGCAGCTGGATTTCCCGGACGGCAACCTGCTGATCCACATGTACCACCCTTTCGATCCGGAGCTGACCGTGCGGGTGTTCGAGAGGCTGGGTGCGTCGCTGGCGCAGTCGCCGCGCAAGGTGGTGGTGGGCTACCTGTTGTACACCGCTGCGGTGCCGGCAGTGCAAGCCGCCTTCGCGCGCATCCCGTGGCTGCGGCGTATGCGGTACGAGCACTCGGTGACCGGGCAGTACGACTGGCTGTTCTACGCCAACGACGTCGCGGACTGAGCGGCGGTCACGCGCACACTCCAGCGCACATCACGCGCAACACGGCCGCGGCCGCGTCGGGCAGATCGGTGATCCGCGCATCGCGGCCCGCGCCCAGCACTTCGGTGAGCACATCCTTGGTGATGGCGGTCCAGCCGCCCGGCGTCTGGTAGCTGACGAGGAACTCGCCCTCGTGCCGGTCACGCAGCAGGCGCGACTGGTCGCAGGCGCGGGCGCGATTTGCCGCCGCCAGCTGCGCATCCGATGACAGGATGTATTCCACCGGCAACGCGGGGATCTCCGCAGTGGCCAGCTCGTCGCCGATGAACAGCCGCCCAGTCGGCATCACCTCGCCGCGCATGCGCCGCTGCAGCGCCTGCACGATGCGCCCGAAGATGTCCGCCGCGAATTGCTGCGGATACTCGTACAGCTTCTGCACTTCATCGGGCATGTGCGGCAGCCTGCGCCAGCCACTCACCCAGCCGAGACGCTCTGCGCCGGCGCCGGCATCGCTGAACACATCTTCCAGGCTGAAGCGTGTTTCCGCCTCGGGCTGCAGCGTCTTGATCGCCATGTGTTCCATCAGGTTGGACGAGAACCCGTACATGACGCCATACGGGGAATACGCGCCCTGCACCGGGCGGAACTGCGGGCAATCCTCGAGCAGCAGCGGCACCACGCGCCCGATCAGCTCCGTGTACGCCCGCACCAGCTGCACATGCCGCTGGCCCATGGGCGTGAGAGTGGCCGCGCCGGATGCATCCACCGCCACGAACAGATGTTCGATCATGCTGTAGGCGCCGAGCAGGTCGAGGCGGTTCACGAACAGTTCCGGGTCCGGCGAGATGGCCTGGCAGATGGCGCCGCCCAGTTCGACACGCAAGCCCTGCGCGCCCTCCCGCGCGGCCTGCTCGCAGGCCCGCAGCAGCGGCACGAGGCCCTGCAGCGTCATCGCGCAATCCAGTGCATTGGAACGGCGCGTGCTCAGCAGCAGCGCCGCATCATCGAGCGGCGTGCCCTGCATGTTGAAGTGACGCAGCTGCGAGCGCAGGTGCCCGCCCGCCATCAGCACGCTGGCCTTTTGGATCTGCAGCCGGTCCGCCTCAGTCAGCGAATGCGCCACCTGTTCGGCCACCCTGAAGTACGGTGCCAGTTCATCGGTGGTGGGGCTCTGTGCCACGGGCACCAGCCAGCGCACATCACGCACCAGCACGGGCTGTTGCGGGGTTGAGGACTGCCACAGTTCATCCAGGACGCGCTGGTTCTGCGCCAGCCGCTCCGTCGCGGCCTCAGGCCCGGCGTCCCACAGCCGCATGTCGAGCAGGGCCAGGCAGCGCACGATGTACAGGTTGAACAGCGTCTGCGCGTAGTGCACGCGGCCATTGCGCCCCGGCCAGCGCGTGTGCCGCCACAGCCGGAAGGCGCGCGCCATCATGTCCGCCGGGTCGAACATCTCGTTCGGTATGCCCGGCATGTCGCGGGGACGGAAGCCCTGCGCCCAGTGCGCCTGCTGCAGCTGGCCGCGCAGACTGGCCTGATCACGGCCTGCCACGGGCGCGGCGAAGAAGCAGTCCTCGAACTGGCGTGACAGCAGCGCGCGGTCTTCCTGGTACTGCACGGACTTGTCCTGTGCATTCAGCACCAGCTGCAGCTTGTCGATGATCTGCGCGCGGCGGGACAGGAAGGATTGCAGCAACTCGATGTGTGCCTGGAACAGCACCTGCTCCGATCGTTCGCCAGTCGCCATGCTTCCCATCCCCAGATCGCGAGGGCAGGATACGGCAGTCCAAATGGGGGCGCCATGACGTTGCGAGCTGTCCTGCTGACCGCGGCCTGTCTGCTGGCGAGCCCGCTTGCCACAGCGCAGGTGCTGTTCTCGGGCAACGAGGCCGTCAGCGGCAACGCCGCCGCGGGCCTCGCCACCTACACGCAGAGCTGCATGAGTTGCCATGGCCAGCGCATGGAAGGCAGCCCCTTCGGTCCCACGCTGGTCGGGCCGGGCTTCATGAACAAATGGCGCGGCAAGCAGGCCGAAGAACTGCTCGCGCAGATGCGGAACACCATGCCACCCAAGGGCACGGGCATCAGCGTGAGCCCCGAGACAATGCCGGATGTGCTGGCCCTGCTCGTCATGGCCAATCTGCAGGGATTGCCGCCGCTGGCCGCGGCGCCCGTTGCGCCACGCGCCGCGGCAGCGCCGCGCGTGCGCGTACCCGACCCGCTGCCGGCGAACCTGCTGCAGCGGCTGGCCTCGCTGCGCCCCGTGTCGGAAGCCATGCTGGCCGAGCCGGCGGATGGCGACTGGCTGATGTGGCGCCGGACCTTCGATGCCGCGGGCTACAGTCCGCTGCGGCAGATCGACCGCGGCAATGTGCAACAGCTGCGTCTGGCCTGGACGTTGCCACTGGACCGCAGTGCCAACGAGATCACGCCGCTGGTACACGACGGAGTGCTGTTCGTCTTCAGCGGCAACGTCGTGCTGGCCATCGACGGCGCGCAGGGTACACCGCTGTGGCGCTACCAGCATGGCAGCGCGAACAGCTTCGGCGGCCAGGGCGAGCGCATGAAGTCCATGGCGCTGCACGGTGAGGCGTTGCTGGTCGCGACGCCGGATGGCCGCGTGCTGGCGCTGGAGGCGCGCAGCGGCAAGGTGCTGTGGAACACGGCCATCGCCGGCATCACGCCGGGTTCCGGGCTGAACCTGACCGCCGGGCCATTGATCGCGCGTGGCGTGGTCATGGTCGGTGCCAGCCTTGGTCTCAACAACAAAGGCGGCTGCTTCATCGTCGGACTGGACGTGGCCACCGGCAAGGAACGCTGGCGATTCAATACCGTGGCGCGACCGGGCACACCGGGTGGGGATTCGTGGAACGGCGCACCCGTCAACGAACGTTTCGGCGGCGGTGTGTGGACCACCGGCAGTTACGACCCGCAGCTGAACCTCGCCTATTTCGGCATCGGCAACACCTACGCCACCGCCGCGCTGCTGCAGCCCCGGCCCGGCTCCACCGCAGTCTCCGCCAACGATGCGCTGTACACCGACACCACCGTGGCGCTGCGCCCGGAAACCGGCGAACTGGTGTGGCACTACCAGCATCACCGGCGCGATGTGTGGGACCAGGACTGGGCCTTCGAACAGACGCTGGTCACGCTGGACAGCAGCGCCGGCAGCCAAAGGCTGGTAGTCACCGGCGGCAAGACCGGAATCTTCGAAGCCGTCGATGCGGCCACCGGGAAGTTCCTGTTCGCGCACGACTCCGGCCTCACCAACCTGATCATCGGCATCGATCCGCGCACTGGGGAGAAGCGCACCAGTCCCGCGCTCGAACCCATGGCCGGCAAGACGCTGTTGCTGTGTCCGGGAAACTTCGGTGCGCGCAACTGGCCCGCCACCACGCTGAACCCCGCCACCGGCACGCTGTTCATGCCCATGCTGGAATCCTGCGCCGACTTCATGTGGACACCGCCTGACGCCGCACAGACCGCCAGTGGTGGCACCGACCTGCGCTTCGCGCAGCAAAGACCGCGTCCGGATGGTGACGGCAACCTGGGCCGCGTGATGGCGCTGGATCTCACCACCCAGCGCGTGCAGTGGACGCATCGGCAGCCTGCGCCCATGTCCAGTTCGCTGCTGGCCACCGCGGGCGGCCTCGTGTTCGCCGGCGACCTTGCCCGCAACTTCAGCGCCTTTGACCAGGGGGATGGCAAGCAGCTGTGGAGCGTGCCTTTGCCGGCCGCGGCGGAGTCCACGCCCATCACTTACTCCATCGGCGAGCGGCAGTACATCGCGGTGGTCAGCGGTGAAGGCAGCCGCCTGTGGCAGAACGTGCGCCGCCTGGACAGCAGCCTGGGTGCGCCGCAAACGGATATCGCGCTGATCGTGTTCGCATTGCCCGCCAATTGATGATTCGCGCACGGCCACCGATCGGCCGCTAGAATCCGCACCTCCCCGCAAAGGAATTGAGGGGCTCATGAAACTGTCCAGCGGATTGATCACCCTGCTGCTGATGGCGCCCGCACTGGTCATGGCGGCGGCGCCTTCGTCCCCGCCATCAACAGACGCCACACAGGTTGCCCCACTGGATGAACTCGACGAGGTGTTCGTCGAAGGGCGCCGCAACCGCGAGCGGCCCAGGAGCTGGGACGACTACCAGCGACCCTTCAATTTCCTCGCGCAACTGGTCGGCCAGTTCGTCGTCGAGGGGCAGGTCGACCTGCACGCCCAGGGCAACAGCGAGGACCTGCGCAAGGTATCGGGGCGTGCCAACTGCCTGGGTTTCGGTTCGGCGCCGGGTGTGCAATGCGAGCTGAACCTGCGGTGGCCGGAGACCCGCGGGCCGGGCGGCGAGGAGATTCCCGGCGGAGTTTCCACGCTGGATCCTGCCGTGCTGCTGTTCGGGTTCGAACCCGCGCTGCCGGGAGTTTCATACGTGACGGTGGACAACCGGGGCATCGCGGATACGGCCGCAGGCAGGATGATCTCCGCGAACACCCTGCTCACACGCTCGAAGTGCGTGGCGGTGGCGGTGACCGGTAATTGCGAGCGCATCGCGCGGATCACGATCGAGCCGGGCTTCACTGTCATCAGGCTGAGCATCGACCTCGCCATCGAGCAGCAGAAGGCGGTCAGCTTCCTGTTCGTCATGAACCGGGTGCCGGGGAGTTCCGCGGTGGTCTATGGCCGCAAGCAGGAGAAGGAAAAGAAGAAATGAACCGCATGCGGATACCAGTGCTGTTGCTGCTGCCCTCCGCCGCGATGCTGTGCTGCGCCGACGCGCATGCGCAGGCGCGCGGCCCATCGGCGAAGGAGATACAGGAAACGGGTCAGGACGTGGGCAGCAGCGCGCGGGACTTGACGCCATACCTCGAAGACCTCGCCCGCGAGACCGGCATCGACATGGCGGAACTGGCGTCAGGGTTGACCTGGACGCCGACCGGCTTCGTCCTGCAGCGTGGCGGCGAGAGAATACCGCTCGGGATGCTGGGGCCGCCCGCTCCCCCGACACTCGACGAGGCTGCCCGTGCCAGCAAGAACCAGGAACAGCGAACCTGGCTAAGCCGCATCGTGGGGCGATTCCGCCTCGCCGGTCGCGTCGAGAAAAGGCAAACCATTGCGCTGGAGATTGACGGCCAGCGGCCTGAATTCGCCGAGACCACGCTGGTCGGCAACGTCAGCGGCATCGCGGATTGCGCCGCCGTGGGTACGGGGCCGGGTGTTCATTGCATCCTCAATGTCGTCTGGCCGGTCATCGAGCCCATTTCGCCAGGCAGCGGCTTCGCCGCGATGCAGCTGCCGCCCCCGGCTTCCGAGCGGATCAGGGTAATGCGACCGGCCGTGATGGTGCTGGGGTTGAATCCGGATACCGCGGAGATCCGCGCATCCATGGTCACCGATGACAGCATCGCCCACACCTGGGCGGGACGACTCGAAGCAAATTTCCTGACCGCGCGGCGGACCAGCGGCTGCGCCGATGCGCGGAATCTCCCCAAGCCTCCCGCTCCACCCTGCTTCCAGCCTGTGGAGATCCTCGCCGAACCGGACAGCGCCAACCTCGTGATGGTGCACCGGGCCGCCGGCGTGACTCTCAAACTCAGCATGCGCCGCGACCCGGCTGCAAAAGCGGAGCAGCCCATGAAGACCAAGAAGGTGAGGTAGCGGCGCAAAACCGCCGACTATCAGCCGCCGCCGTGCTCCGCCATTTCCTTGCGCATGTATTCCTGATGCGCGTGGTCCTTTTCCTTCTTCTGCGCGCCGTACTTGGCGCGCGCCACCTTCAGCCCCCGCTCGCGGGTCGTGGGCGTGCTCACCTTGGCCGAGAAAGGAAAGAACCGCTCAGGCTCCTTCGCGCCGCACTTCGGGCAATCCGGCGTCTCGCCCGCCTTCACGAGCTGCTCGAAGCGATGCCCGCACTTTTTGCACTGGTAGTCGTAGATCGGCATGGCGCCGAAGATACCGCAAGCCTCAGCGGCGCGACATGGTCGCGAGCGAACGCGGCAGCAGCCACACCTGCCGGTTGCGCAGGTCGAACACCAGCCGGTGGCGCGACAGCACGGCCATGCCCAGCAGGTTCGGGCAGGACCAGGCCACGTCGGATTTCTTCTCTGTGAGCGGCACATCACGGTAGCGCTGGTTGCCGAATGACACCTGCTCCAGCGCCGCCCGCGCGGGCGCGCTCCACTGCGCGCCGCCCGGACCTGTGACGCTGGTTTCGGCGGCGCCACGCGGCAGTTCCAGCGCGGCCAACACCTCGCCGCTCAGCGCCAGTCCGGAATTGAAGCCCGTATCGAGGATGGCGCACACCGGCTCATCACGGCCATTCACGCGCAGCTGCACCGTGGGCTTGTTCGCGACGATCTTCACGGGCATGGCGGCGACTGCCGGCGACCGGAAAGTGCCGGGACGGATCAGCGTCAATCGCCCCGCATCGAAATCCATCTCGACGATGGCCTGCAGGAACAGCTCCGGGCCGAGCGCGAACTGGGTCTCCGCTGTCTGGTGTCCGATGGCCACCTTGCCGAGCTCGATGGAGGCGCCGCCCAGCTGCAGTGGCAGGCCGGCAGCGGTGGGATAGCTGCGTCCATTGATGGTGGTCGCGCCATCGGCGCGCGCGCCGGCCGCGGCAGCCAGTGCCGGCGTCATCACCGGCCAGCCGCCGCCGGAATCCACCAGCACGGCGGTTTCCTCACCGAGGATGCGCCCCGGCACCACCGGACGGCCGACGCTGTCCCGGGCGAGCGGCAGCTCGATGCGGTCATGACCGTTCCAGTGCAGCGGCGAAGCGCGGGTGACGGCCAGCTTTTCGATGGAGGCACAACCGCTGAGCAGCAGCGGGACGACCAGCAACAGGGTTGCAGCAAGGCGCGGCAGGCGTGATGGCATGCGTGGCTACTTCCAGTTCGCGGGGAGATCGTTGCGTCCAGCGGGTCCCCTTCCTCACCGGCGCTGATCGACCGCGTTTATGGCATAGAACGCGCCGGCGTGGCGTTAAGTGTTTCCCTGAAATGGACGCCCAACCCTGGCAGCGACTACTCTTTCCCGCGGCTCAGGATGCCGGCGGGGTCGAAGGATGCGGGGCGAAGGCATGACGCGGACGAGAGCATTGTGGGTGGCCCTGCTGCTGCTCGGCACGGGCTCCGTGGCAGCCCAGGCCCAGAACGCGGCCATTCCCCGCACCGCCGCCGGCAAGCCCAATCTCAACGGCATCTGGCAGGTGCTGAACGAGGCCAACTGGAACCTCGAACCGCATATCGCGAGCCAGGGGCCGGTCGATACCCTGGGCGCCATCGGCGCGGTGGCGCCGGGAATCGGCGTGGTGGAGGGCGGCAGGATTCCCTATCTGCCCGCGGCAAAAGAGCAGCGCCAGAAGAATTTCGCGAGCCGCCGCACCGAGGATCCGGAAGCCAGATGCTTCATGGCCGGCGTGCCGCGCGCCACCTACATGCCCCACCCCTTCCAGATCGTGCAGTCCGACACCGACATCATGCTGGTGTACCAGTACGCAGGTTCAGTGCGCACCATTGCCATGAAGAACCAGGGCGAGGCGCCGGTAGACAGCTGGATGGGCTGGAACAACGGCCAGTGGAAGGGCGACACGCTGGTGGTGGAAGTGACCGGGCTCACTGCCAACTGGCTGGACCGCAGCGGCAACTACGCCTCCGAGAACCGTCGCGTCACCGAGCGCTACACGATGACGGACAAGGATCACATCCTTTATGAGGCGACCATCACCGACCCGACGGTGTTCTCCGCGCCGTGGATGATCCGCATGCCGCTGTACCGGCGCGTGGAAGCCAACGCGCGGCTGATGGACTTCCGCTGCGTGGAATTCGCCGAAGAGATGATGTACGGCACCTTGCGCAAACCCGGCACCGGGGGACCCAGGGCAGCAGAATGATCATGAAGCGCCGACGCGCGACGTGCGCTACAGCAACGAGGAGTTCGGCCTGACGGTGGACCAGGCCGACATGGTGAATACCACGTGGTGTTCATGAGCGAGATGATCCGGCAGGCGATAGCAGGAGAAACCATGCACATCTGGCCCCGACTGGTATTGCTCGCCATGGCTGCTGCCGCGGGTCTCGCGGCTGGTGGCAGCGCCATTGCGCACCACAGCTTCGCCGCCGAGTTCGACGTGAAGAGCCCGGTGGAATTCAAGGGCAAGGTCGTGAAGGTTGAACTGATCAACCCGCATTCCTGGATCCACGTCGAAACCACCAGCAAGGATGGCGTCAAGGAAGTGTGGATGGTGGAAGGCGGCAGCCCCAACGCGCTGTTCCGCAAGGGCATCACCAAGGCCAGCATCCCGGTGGGCGCCGAATTGCAGGTAACGGGCTACCAGGCGCGCGACAAGGCCAGGCGTTGCGTGGGCCGCACCATCACGTTTGCCGATGGCAAGCCGCTGTTCTTCGAGAGCACGCAGATTCCGGAAGCAGCGCAGTAGCCCGCGACTGAAGGGCTGCGACAGCATGTAGCCGTGCCGGCCAGACTGGTTGCCGGCGCGATGCGACGCCCCACATCACCTCGGTGAACAGCGCCTTCATCTGCGTCCAATAAAGTGCTGCGCGTTCTGCGCATGGGCGCATGCAGTTCCCGCCGACAGGGCGGAACGCTAGGAATCGTCCGACACATGGACCGTATCGCACCGGACGGCATCGAGAGCATTTCTCCGATTGGTAACCCGTGCAGCTGCCGTCAATTTGAACTCACGAAGTGCAACAGGCGTATGCGTATGGAGACGTGCACCTTTGGCGACATTTTGCGCTGACAGCTGCGATCGGCCTTCATTAGGTCAAACCATTATTTACCGGGAGCAACTCCAATGAACAAACTCCACCCGGATTCGGTCTCGCTGAAAGGGATCGCGCTGCTGGTGTTCTGCCTGCTATTCACAAGCTGGGTCCAGGCGGCGACCCCTGCCCCGCCGACTGGCCTTGCTGCCAGCGCACCCAGCGGCAGGGTGGTCCTGAGCTGGACCGCCAGCAGTGGTGCCACGAGTTACAACGTGAAGCGCACCATGTCCAGCGGCGGGCCGTACTACCAGCTGGCAAACGTGGCTTCGAACTCCTTCACCGACTATGGCGTGCTCAACGGCAACACCTATTACTACGTCGTGTCCGCCGTGAATGCGGATGGTGAGAGCAGCGACACCTCCCAGGTCAGTGGAACCCCAGGAGCTTCTGCCACGCCGCCCGGCGCGCCCACCGGGCTTGCCGCGACTGCCGGCAACGCGCAGGTGAACCTCGCCTGGGCGGCCGGCAGCGGCGCCACCAGCTACCTGGTGAAGCGCAGCACCAGCAGCGGCGGGCCCTACGCGCAGATCGCCGCACCGGGCTCGACTTCGTACACCGATTCCGCCGTCACCAACGGTACGGCCTATTACTACGTTGTCTCCTCCGTGAACGCGGCGGGCGAAAGCGCCAACTCGCCGCAGGCCACGGCCACGCCGGCGGGGTCGGGATCCGGGTCGGGATCGGGCGCGTCCGGGATTCCCGCCACGCCAACGGGCTTGACTGCTGCATCCGGCAACGGCCGTGTGGGCCTGACCTGGACGGCAAGCAGCGGCGCCACCAGCTACAACGTGAAACGCACCATGACCAGCGGCGGACCGTACTACCAGCTGGCTAGAGTGAACTCGACCTCGTTCAACGATCACGGGGTGCTGAATGGCAGTACCTACTACTACGTCGTGTCCGCGACGAATTCCAATGGCGAGAGCAGCAATACTTCCCAGGTTGCCGGAACACCCGGGGCAACCTCGGCGACCGTTCCCGCCGCGCCGGGCGGCCTCTCCGCCTCGGCCAGCAATGCACGAGTGAGCCTCACCTGGTCAGCCAGCAGCGGCGCCACAAGCTATCGCGTGAAGCGCAGCACCAGCAGCGGCGGCCCATACACCCAGATCGCAGCGCCGGGCTCGACCTCGTACACCGACTCCGCCGTGGCCAACGGCACCACGTATTACTACGTCGTGTCCGCAGTGAACTCCGCCGGCGAAAGCGGCAACTCCGGGCAGGCTGTGGCGACGCCCTCCGCCCCCGTGACGGTTCCCGCCGCTCCCACCGGACTGTCAGCCACCGGTGGCAATGCGCAGGTGAACCTCGGCTGGCCGGCGAGCAGCGGCGCCACCAGTTATCGCGTGAAGCGCGCCACCAGCAGCGGCGGACCGTACACGCAGATCGGCGCGCCCACCTCGACTTCCCATACCGACACAGCAGTTTCCAACGGCACCGCGTACTACTACGTTGTCACCGCGGTGAACTCGGCCGGCGAAAGCGGCAACTCGCCCCAGGCCACTGCGACACCTGTGGCATCCACCGGAATCCCCGCCACACCCGGCATGCTCATGGCTGTATCCAGCAATGGCCGGGTAACGCTGAACTGGGGGGCCAGCAGTGGCGCAACCAGCTACAACGTGAAGCGCACCATGACCAGCGGCGGACCGTACTACCCGCTGGCAAACGTCAGCACCACCACCTTCGCCGACCACGGGGTGCTGAACAACAACACCTACTACTACGTGGTCTCCGCGGTGAACTCCGCCGGCGAGAGCGCCAACACCTCGCAGGTCAGCGGCACTCCTGGGGCGTCCGCGACCATTCCCGTCGCGCCGACCAGCCTCTCGGCCTCGGCTGGCAATGCGCAGGTGAGCCTGAGCTGGCCGGCGAGCAGTGGTGCCACCGGTTACAGGGTCAAGCGCGCGACCACCAGCGGTGGGCCTTACACGCAGGTGGCGGCGCCCACCTCGACCTCCCACATCGACACGTCACTCACCAATGGCACCAGGTACTACTACGTCGTCACCGCCACGAATTCCGCCGGTGAGAGTGGCAACTCGCCGCAGGCCAGCGCCGCACCGGCTGCCGGCACGACGGTTCCCGCCGCGCCGACGGGCCTTTCGGCCTCGCCCAGCAGCGGTCGTGTCACCCTGAGCTGGACAGCCAGCAGTGGTGCCACCAGCTATCGCGTGAAGCGCAGCACCACCAGTAGCGGGCCTTACACACAGATCGCGTCGCCGACCTCGACCTCCCATGCGGATACGGCGGTGTCCAATGGCACGACCTACTACTACGTCGTGACCGCCGTGAACGCCGCTGGGGAAAGCGGCAATTCCGCGCCGGCGTCGGCGACTCCGGCCAGCAACGTGACCCTGCTCTTCGACGACTTCGACGGCACCTCCATCGACACCGCGAAGTGGACGGTAGTGAACCGTCTCAGCGACCAGGTCAATGGCGAACTGGACTGCGTGCTCGCGCGCAATGTCAGCGTGCGCAACGGCTTCCTCGAAGGCGTATCGAAATACGAGGATTACACCTGCGGGGATTCGATCGAAGCGCCGAAGCTGATGCACTACACCTCCTGGCACATCCAGCAGAAGACGACGCCCTTCCTGTATGGAACCATCGAGGCGCGCGTGCGCGTACCCGGCGGCACGGGGCTGTGGCCGCTGGTATGGATGCTGGGCCACGAATGGCAGGCGAGCCAGCCGTACACGGCCAACACGCCGGAGCACCAGTGGCCCAACGGTGGCTGGGGCGAGATCGACATCGTTGAGTTCATGGGCGGGCAGCGGCGCGAGAACAACACGGTGGTGCACTTCAACCAGCCCGGCGGAGCCTGGAATTCGACACTGCCGTACGACGCCAATACCCGCTTCATGGTGTATCGCCTGCAGTGGAGCGCATCGGCGTTGATCTGGTCCGTGGATGCCGAGGATGGACAGGGATTCCGGACGTTGCGCACCATCACCGATCCGGCGCGGATTCCGAACGTGCCGATGTACGTGATCCTCAGCACCGCCATCGGCGGTATCGGCGGCGGCACGCCGAACCCGGCCACATTCCCGCAGACCTACCAGGCCGACTGGGTGCGTGTGACCCAGTGATCAACCAGTGATCAACTGACAACCGCCTGGACTGGACCGCTCGTGCATGGCGAGCGGTCCAGGTGCTGCACATGGAGCGAGACGGCAAGTGGCCGTCTTGCGACATTTTGCACAGACCGTAGCCGCGGGCTAACTTAAGGTCCAACTAGAAAGGCACCCCCTCGACGGGAGTCCGACCAATGTCTCACCACCGCGCGGCCTCGATCACACCCAGGGTGCTGGGCGTGCTCGCCTGCTGCCTGCTGATGGTGGGTTGCCTGGATGAAGAAGGCACCGCGAACCCGCCGGCCGCGACACCCGCGACGCCGGCAAACCTCACTGCCATCGCGGGCAATGCCGCCGTGGCGCTATCGTGGACGGCCAGCAATGGCACTGAGCGATATCACCTGAAGCGCTCCATGACCAGCGGCGGACCGTTCAGCGAGATCGCCGTCCCCACCTCCACCTCTTTCAATGATCTGGGGCTCGCGAATGGCGCCACGTATTTCTATGTCATATCGGCCTCGAACCCGGCCGGCCAGAGCAATGACTCGCCACAGGTGAGCGCCACGCCGGTGGCGCCGGCAACCATACCGGCCACGCCCGGCGGGTTTTCGGCCACCGCCGGCAATGCTCAGGTGGCGCTCAACTGGACCGCCAGCGCGGGCGCAACCGGCTACAACGTGAAGCGCGGCACGAGCAACGGTGGCCCGTATCCGGTGGTGGTTGCCGTGATGTCGAACACCCACATCGACATCGGCGTGACCAACGGCACCACTTATTACTACGTGGTGTCCGCGGTGAACCTGGCGGGCGAGAGCAGCAACTCATCCCAGTCCAGTGCGATGCCGGTGGTTCCGGCAACCGCGCCCGCCATGCCCACCGGCCTCACCACCACGGCCGGCAACAATCAGGTCAGCCTCGCATGGGCTGCCAGCAGCGGCGCGGCGAGTTATCGCGTCAAGCGTGCCAATGCCGGCACCGGACCGTTTGTGCAGATCGCAACGTCGACCTCCACCAGCTACCTGGATTCTGCTGCGCTCAACGGCAACACGTATTTCTATGTAGTCGCCGCCACCAACACGGCAGGCGACAGCGGCGACTCCCCGGCGGCCAGCGCAACGCCACTGGCCCCCGTTCCGGCCGTGCCCACCGGGCTCGCCGCCGCCGCCGGCAATGCGCAGGTTGCGCTGACCTGGAATGCCAGCACCGGCGCCACCGGTTACCGACTCAAGCGCGCCAGCAGCAGCGGCGGACCGTACACGCAGATCGCCGCAACGGCCTCCACCTCGCACACCGATACCTCCGTGATCAATGGCACCGCGTACTACTACGTGGTCACCGCCGTTAACGCCACGGGCGAAAGCGGCAACTCCGCGCAGGCGAATGCAAGGCCACTGCCTCCCGCGCCTGCCCCGCCCGTCGGACTCGCCGCCACAACGAGCAACGCGCAGGTCAGCCTGAGCTGGACTGCCAGCAGCGGCGCCAGCAGTTACCGCGTGAAGCGCGGCATTTTCAATGGCGGACCTTACACGCAGATCGCCACGCCAACGTCAGCTGCATACACCGACTCCGCAGTCACCAATGGCACCACGTATTACTACGTAGTCACCGCGCTCAACGCGGGTGGCGAAAGCGCCGATTCCGCACAGGCCAGCGCCACCCCGACGCCACCGATTCCCGCCGCCCCCACCGCACTCACGGCGACCGCCGGTGACCACCAGGTCGCGCTGAGCTGGCCGGCGAGCTCCGGGGCAACCAGCTATCGCGTGAAGCGCGGCACCAGCAGCGGCGGACCCTACGTGCAATTGACGGCCCCGGCCAGCACCGCCTACACCGACACCACGACCAGCAACGGCATCACTTACTACTATGTGGTGACCGCCGCGAATTCTTCCGGTGAAAGCGGCAACTCGCCGCAGGCCTCTGCCACTCCCGCCGCCACGGTTGCCATCCCGGCCACGCCGAACGCACTGATGGCCGTGTCTGGCGATGGCCAGGTCGGCCTGAGCTGGATGGCGAGCAGTGGTGCCAGCAGCTACAACGTGAAGCGCAGCCTGGTCAGCGGCGGAAGCTATTCACAGCTCGCGAATCCGGCGGGCAATTCATACACCGATGCCGCGGTGACCAATGGCACCACGTACTACTACATCGTCTCCGCCGTGAATTCGGCCGGCGAGAGCGGCAACTCATCGCAGGTCAGCGGCACACCCACCTCACCCGTGACGGCTCCCGCCGCACCCACCGGGCTTTCCGCCACCAGCGGCAATGGCCAGGTCAGCCTGGTCTGGACAGCGAGCAGCGGTGCAACCAGCTACCATGTGCTGCGCGCCACCACCAGCGGCGGGCCCTACACGGAGATCGCAGTGCCGATCGCAACCGCCTACCTCGACAACAGCGTGACCAACGACACGACGTACTACTACGTCGTGACGGCGGCGAACTCCGCCGGGCAGAGTGGCAACTCGCAGCAGGCATCGGCGCGACCATCCGGATCGACCGTGATTTTCTTCGACGACTTCTCCGGCACCTCGGTGGACACCACCAAGTGGTCAGTGCTGAACCGCCTCAGCGACCAGGTCAATGGCGAGCTGGACTGCGTGGTACCGCAGAACATCACCGTGCAGGGCGGCTTCCTCTCCGGCGTCTCGAAACGCGAGGACTACACCTGCGGGGATTCGATCGAGGCGCCGAAGCTGATGCACTACACCTCCTGGCACATCCAGCAGAAGACCGCGCCCTTCCAGTACGGAACCATCGAGGCCCGTGTGCGCGTGCCCGGCGGCACGGGACTGTGGCCGCTGGTGTGGATGCTGGGCTACCAGTGGCAGGCGAGCCAGCCCCTCACCGCCAATGTCGCCGGCCACCAGTGGCCCAACGGCGGCTGGGGCGAGATCGATATCGTCGAGTTCCTGGCCAACCAGCGGCGCGAGAACAACACCGTCGTGCATTTCAACCAGCCCGGCGGATCCTGGAACGGGACGTTGCCGTATGACGCCAACACCCGCTTCATGGTGTACCGCCTGCAGTGGAGCGTCTCGGCGCTGATCTGGTCCGTTGATGCCGAGGATGGCCAGGGGTTTCGCACGCTGCGCACCATCACCGATCCGGCGCGCATTCCCAACGTGCCCATGTACGTCATCCTCAGCACCGCCATCGGCGGCATCGGTGGCGGTACGCCCGACCCGGCCACCTTCCCGCAGACCTACCAGGCCGACTGGGTGCGCGTCACGCAGTAGTCAACTGGCGCGGCAGCACGTCGCCAGGTCCGGCGACGCGAGGAACATCGCGGCACGCCCTACCATCCGAACGCGTAGCGTTCGGCGCGCACATCCGCCCCGCCGCGCAAGGTGCCGAACTTCGCATCCACGCCCACCGCGACCATGGCCGAGGCAATGCCATAGTCGCTGGCCAGCAGGATGCGATGCCCACGGCGCGCCAGCGACTGCAGCACGTCATTGGGCACGCGTGTCTCCACCTCGAACACGCCCGGCTGGTCGCGCTTGTCGGCGAAGGACTGGTGCATGTGCATGGAATCCAGTCGTGGATATTCGATGGCCTGCTGGATGTTCATCCGGCCCAGCACGATGTTCAGCAACACCTGCACGATCTGCTGGTCCTGACTGTCGCCGCCGGGCGTGCCGATGGCAAGAAACGGCTTGCCATCGCGCGTGACGATGCAGGGCGACAGCGTGGTGCGTGGCCGCTTGCCGCCCGCCAGCACATTGGGACTGGCCGGATCGAGGTCGAACACGGTCAGGCGGTTGCTCATGGGCACGCCGGTGTCGCCGGCGATGTAGGCGCCACCAACCAGCCACCCGGAGCTGGGCGTGCAGCTGAACAGGTTGCCTCTGGCATCCACGATTTCGATGGCAGTGGTGTCGTTGGACGGATCGCCGGGCAGCTTCAGCGCATGTGGCCGGAATGGCGTGGCGGGCGCGCGGCCACCGCGCTGGTGCAGGTACGGATTGCCATAGCGGTGCTGCACCGAGGCCTGCTGCCCGATCAGCGCGGCGCGCTCGGCGGCATAGCTCTTCGACAGCAGCCCTTCGGCGGGAATGTCCGCGAACAACGGATCGCCGAACCAGGCATTGCGATCATCCAGCGCGAGCTTCAGCGCTTCGGCCAGCGTGTGCAGGTACTGCTCGCCGCCATGCTGCATCCTGTCGATGCCGGCCGCTTCGAGGATGTTCAGCGTGAGCAATGAAGTCGGACCCTGGCTCCAGAAGCCGGCCTTGTGGATGTCGTAGCCCTGGAAGCTCGTGGTGACGGCGGCTTCCAGGCGGCCGCGGTACGTCGCCAGGTCCTCGTAGGTCAGCAGACCGCCATCGGCCTGCACGGCGCCAGCAATGCGACGCGCCACATCGCCCTTGTAGAACACATCGCGGCCGGCTTCGATGGCCTTCCGGCGATCGGCGCCCTGCTTCAGCGCGGCGCGCTCGGCATCCGCCAGCGCCCGCAGCGTGGCCGCGAGGTTCTTCTGGCGGAAGATCTCGCCGACCTCCATCACCCGCCCTTCCGGGTAGTAGGTGCGGCGCGCCCATTCCCACTTCACGGTGTTGTCGTGGTTGTTGAGCATCGACTTGCGCAACCAGCCGTACATGGGGAAGCCGTCGGCGAGCTGGATGGCGGGCTGCAGCACCTGCGCCAGCGACATCGTGCCGAAGTTCTGCAGCGTCAGGGCCATGGAGTCGACCACCGCCGGGATGGTGCCGCCGTTGGGCCCGTTGCCCGGTATCACTCCCGCGGCCTGGAACACCTTCGGGCTGGCCGCCTTCGGCGCGGTTCCCTGGCCGCAGACCACGCTGACCTTGCCGGTGGCGGCCTGGTACAGCACCACCGGTGCCTCGCCCCCGAGGCCGAAGTGCGAAATCTCGTTCACGGCCGCGGCAAACACGGCGGCCACGCCCGCATCGAAGGCATTGCCGCCGGCGGCCAGAATGCGTGTGGCTGCTTCGACGGTGTAGTGGCGGCCCGCGGCGACGATGCCATGGGTGCCATACAGTTCCGGCCGCAGGGTTTCACGGTCCTCGGCGCGACGGCGGGCGATCGCGGCCGCGGCAACTGGCGGAGTGGGCACGGGCTGCGGCAACAGCTGGGCCGGCGCATTCGTGGCCAGCGCGGCGGTGGTCGCGGCGATGGAAAGCTTGTGGAAATCGCGTCGTGAAGGCATACACCAATTCCCTGTGCTGGAACGAAGATCAGCGCGAACAGGCTGGCACGGACAGGCCCGGGGATAGTAATGCATCCACCCCCGTGCCCGTGACGGCTCGAAGCGACACCGCGAGGCCGCGAGGGATTCGTGCCACGATAGGCGCGGTTTCCACAGCACGGAGGATCGCGACATGAAGAGCTTCAGGATCATCGGCAGTGCAACCGCCCTCACCGCATTGACTGCCCTCGCCACGTTCACGCCGGGCACGGCACTGGCGGACGGCCCGCAGGCCATCAGCACCGCCGCGCAGCACGCAGGCCTGGCGGCTGGCGGCGCCGACCTGGCCGGAGTGCGCCGGCACCTGCACCATGCGCTGAATTGCCTGGTGGGAGCGGACGGCCAGGGTTTCGACGCAGCATCCGGCAACCCCTGCCAGGCCGCTGGCGGCGCGATACCGCAGACGGCCGACGCCGCGGCGAAGGACAAGTTGCAGAAGGCCGCAACCCAGCTCCGCACCGCCATCGGCAATGAAAATCTCGACGCCGCGAAGAAGGCGGCAACGGACGTGCAGCAGATGTTGAAGTAGCCGGCCAGCGGCGCGGGATCATCCCGCATGGCGCGCCCGCATCGCCGATGCGGGCGCTGCCAGGGAAAACTAGGCCCGCAGTTCCGTGGACAGATCCAGCTTCTCGAAGCGGTGCCCCAGCCAGAAGATCGCCAACCCCACTTCCACCGCCAGCGCCGCCGCGGCAAGCAGCACCGCAATGCCCGCGGCGATTGCATTGGGGACGAACAGGTGCGCGAGACCAAAGGCCAGGGCTGCCACGGCCACGGCGGGCAGCACCATCAGCAACATCACGAGCAACTGGCCGGCGACGAACAGGATGCGCTGGCCCATCACTTCCACGCCCTGCTGCACCTTGCCCGGGCCGGGCTGCCAGGCCGGCAGCAGCACGGCGGCGGCATTGACGATGGTCAGCTGCGCCATGCACAGCAGCGGCGCGAGCACTGCAAGGCCCAGCGCCGCGCCGATGCGCACCGGCGGCGTCAGCCATTCCATCCGGCGCATTTCCGGCGGCAGCAGCAGTGCGCCGGCCAGCAACATCAGCCACAGGAAGCCGGTGAGGATGCAGGCCGGCGCCAGCATTCCGCCCAGCATGATCTGCCAGCCGCGCAGCGGGTAGGTCTTCAGGATGTCGGTGTTCGGCAGGTCGCTGCGGAAATCCTGCCGCGCGAGCTGCGGCCCGAGCACCAGCGAATAACCGGCCATCACCAGCACCACCGTCGCCAGCGGCGCGCGCATTGCATTGAACAGCGGCGCGTCGGCGAACCCGATGCAGACAGCGACGATCAGCACGGCCGCGACCAGCGCATTGCGCAGCCGCAGATACTCCGCGGTGGACAGCAGGTTCTTCCACAGGAAGGCCACTTCCGGCCGGCCGGCGCGGGAGAGTTCGAAAGGCGCGCGGCGGGCCTTCTGCTTGCCTGCCGCGCCGCGCCAGTTGCCGGCGCGCATCGCGGCCACCGCTGCGGCGCGTTTCTCCGCCTTGGCGATGGAGGCTTCCTCGAAGCCCACCTGCGCATACAGCACCCACAGGTAGTGGGCCGCATGGATCAGCAGCGCAGGACCGATCGCGAGCAGGAAGGCATGCCCATCGGCGGCCAGTGCCGGGCCGAGCAGCACCTTGAAGGGCAGCAGCAACCACGCCACCGGTCCCTGCTCCACGGCCGCCATGCCCAGCTCGGTGCCTGCTTTCACTGCGCGCCACAGCCACGCCAGCGGCAGGCCGATCGCCAGACCCCAGGCTGCGACTGCCAGCAACTGGCAGCGCAGCGGCGTGAGGCCGCGATCCTGCCAGCGCGTGATGGTGAAGGCCGAGCCGATGCTGTGCAGGGCGAGCGTGGCGACCACAATCCACCAGCCCGCAAAGCGCATTGCAAAGTGCGGCGCCACACCGTGCCAGCGCGTCGACACCAGCGCCAGGATCAGCGCGGTGAAGGCGCTGGCCAGCGTCGCCATGATGAGCCGGTAGTGGATCAGCGACTGACGGCTCACCGGCGCCGGAAACAGGAAGGCGATCTCGGCCTCGGTGAAGTTCAGCGCCGCGCGTTGCCGGCGCAGCACCCAGCACAGCGCCATGTAGACCAGCAGCCCGGCGGCACCGAGCAGCAGCAGGATGGATGGACCATCCACCGGCAGGTCTTCCAGTGGCATGCCGCCGCGCGTCCGCGACCGCGCGCCGAACTGCCGTCCGAACACGAAGTAGAAGTACGCCAGGCCGATCACCGCGCCCGCCATGTACTTGGGCTGCCGCAGCCGGCGCAGGCGCGAAGCCAGCAGATTGCGCAGCGACCGCACCCGCAGATAGAACAGGGCCTGCGCGAGGTTGCCGGTCATCATCAGCGCTCCGAATCGCCGGTGGCGCGGATGAAGATCTCCTCCAGGCTCACCCCGCTCTCGCCGCGACTGAATTGCGCCGACACTTCGGCCAGCGTGCCATCGGCGATCTTGCTGCCGCGCTTCAGGATCAGCACATGCGTGCAGACTTCTTCCAGCATGTGCAGCAGGTGCGAGCTGAGCACGATGGCCGCGCCCGCCGCGGCGCGCTGCAGGATGGAGTTCTTCATGCGGCGTATGCCCAGCGGGTCAAGGCCGGTGAGTGGTTCGTCGAAGAACATCACCTTCGGGGCATGCAGCAAGCCGCAGGCAATGGCCAGCTTCTGCTTCATGCCGCGCGACAGTGCCGCCGGCAGCTCGTCGGCCTTGTCGGCGATCTCGAATTCCTCCAGCAGCGGCTGGGCGATGGCCTCGTGGCCCGCCACGCCGTAGACCCGCGCGACGAAAGCCAGGTGCTGGCGCACTGTGAGGTAATCGAACAGCCGCGGCTCATCCGGAAAGAAGGCCAGCGCACGCTTGGCCGCGATCGGGTCGGCGCGCAGGTCGTGGCCATCGATGCGGATGCTGCCGGCAGTGGCTGGAATGATGCCGGCCGCGCTGCGCAGCGTGGTGGTCTTGCCCGCGCCATTCGGGCCCACCAGCCCCAGCACCTCGCCCGGCCGCACCGTGAAGGAAAGATCGCGCACGGCCACGAATTCACCGTAGCGCTTGCCCAGCTCCCTGACTTCGATCATGTGCCACTTCCACGGTTGTGTTCTGATTGTCGCGCCGGCACATGATGCCGCATCTGGCGGGTGGATGGATTTTCCTGACGAAGAGCAGGTGGAGCCTGGCGAAGCGGCGCCGGTGGAAGTGCCGTGGACCGCACTGTCGCCCGAAGCACTGCGCGGCGTGATCGAGGCGTTCGTGCTGCGCGAGGGCACGGATTACGGTGCCAGCGAAGTTGCGCATGCAGAAAAACTGCGGCAGGTGCAGCAGGAACTGGAACGTGGCACGGCGCGCATCGTGTTCGATCCACAGACCGCCACCGTGACGCTGTTGCCGGTGAGGTAGGACTGCACCTACCGGAGGGTGGCGCGCCTGGGGATACGCCAGGCGCGTATGCGCGCAGGAGACTGCGGGCGTTCCCGTCATCGACCACTCACGCGAGGTGCCCCATGAAAGCTCCCCTGCTCGCCTTGCTCGCAAGCTGCGCCACGCTCGCCGCCTGCAATCGCGCCGAAGCGCCCTCCGCCACCTCGGATACTCCCAGCCCCACCAGCGCGCCTGCCAGTAGTTCGGACAGCGCGATGCCGGCGAGCCAGCCGGGCGCCGCCCAGCCGGGCACCATTCCCGTCACACCGCCCATCGACACGCCGTCCGCGGCGCTGCCACCGCCCATTGATGACAAGCCACCCGCTCCGGTTGGTGCCAGCCCGCCGTAATCAAGCGCTGCGCGGGGAGCAAAAAGGCAGAATGCGCTGGAGCAGGCCTTCACGCGGCTGCAGCCATGCAGCCGCGTCCGTTGCGACATCGCTGAATCGCGGACAACGCCCGAAGTCGCGCCGGCGCAGATGATCCAGAATGCTCGCCGGCGTGTCAGCGGGAGCATGCAAATGCGTGGCGGGGTCATCTGGGTAGCGATAGCAGCGAGCCTTGCAGGCTGCGGCGGATCTGCGCCAGCCGACACCGCGGCTGGCGATGCACCGCTGGAAACACGCGAGCGCAATGCCACGCGTTACCAGCCGGCATTTGCCGGGCAGACGCGCATCGCCGGCATCCGCGACAGCGTGCAGCTGGAGGTGCAGGAGATGACGCACCAGCTGAACATGCCCTGGGCGGTGGAGTTGCTGCCCGATGGCCGCTTCCTTGTCGCCGAACGACCGGGGACGCTGCGCATCGCGGACAGCGACGGGCGGCTAACGCAGGTCAGCGGTGTGCCACGGGTGCTGGCGCAGGGCCAGGGCGGCCTGCTCGATGTGGCGCTGGATCCGGATTTCCCCACCAACCGCACCATCTACTTCAGTTACGCCGAGCCACGTGTAGGGGGCAATGGCACCACGCTCGCCAGGGCGGTGCTCCATGAATCCGGTGGCACAGCTTCGCTGGCGAATCTCAGCGTGATCTTCCGCCAGCTGCCCACCTTCCAGTCGCAGCTGCACTTCGGTTCGCGCATCGCCTTCGGGCGCGATGGCAAGCTGTTCCTGTCGCTGGGTGAGCGGTCGGTGCCGGCCGGGCGCGTGCAGGCACAGGACCTTGCCAGCCACTTCGGCAAGGTGATCCGCATCAACACCGATGGCTCGGTGCCGCCGGACAACCCCTTCGTCGGGCGCGCTGATGCAAAGCCCGAGATCTGGTCGTACGGCCATCGCAATGTGCAGGCCGCCGCGATCGACAGCGTCACCGGCAAGCTGTGGATCGTGGAGCACGGTCCGCGCGGCGGCGACGAACTCAACCATCCGGAGCCCGGCAGGAACTACGGCTGGCCGGTGATCACCTACGGCATCGACTATCCCGGTCCGCCGATCGGCGACGGCATTCAACAGAAAGAGGGCATGGAGCAGCCGGTGTACTACTGGGATCCGGTGATCGCGCCATCGGGAATGATGGTGTATCGCGGCGCACTGTTCCCGCAGTGGCAGGGCAGCATCTTCATCGGCGCGCTGGGCGGCATGAAGCTGGTGCGACTGCAGATGGATGGCGACCGCGTGGCGGGCGAGGAATGGCTGCTCGCGGAGCGCCGCGCGCGCATCCGCGATGTGCAGCAGGGGCCGGATGGGTCGGTCTACGTGCTCACGGAAGAAGGGTCGAGTTCGAAGCTGTTACGGCTGCGGCCCGCGACCTGAAGCGCTTTCGGTGAGCGCGATGTCGACCCAGCGGCGCACCTCGATCGACGGATCCTCGCGCGCCCGCTCGAAGGCCGCGCGCACCTGTGGGTTGCCGATCTGCTGTTCCAGCACCTGGACGGCATAGGCGCGCACCGCCTCGTCCGGATGGCTGGCGAGGTCCGCGAGCAGTACCGGCACGAAGGCCTCGTCCGTTGGCGCCAACCGCAGGGCGTCCCAGGCCATCGCCCGTACTTTCGCGTCCTGCTCGCGCCGGCCAATGTCCAGCACCACGCGCGCGGCCTCCTTGTTCAGCTGGCCAACCCAGCGCCCATCGGGGCTGACGCCTCGCACGTTCAGCAGGCGCGAGCGGGCCGGCAGGCTTTCATCGAACAGCAGGCCACGGGCCCAGTCGGCCGTATCCCGACCGGCGACGGCGGCGCGCTGCGCCGCCTCGCGCACGCTCCACGTCCCGGGCCATTCGGGTTCGCGATCCGCATCCTCCGCGGCAGCGCGCAGCAATGCTTCCCGTACGCCGGGCTGGTCCAGGAAAGTGTGCAGGTCAAGTGCCACCTGGTAACGCACCTTCGGGTCGGCATCGTGGACCAGCGCCTGCAGCAGTGGCTGCACCAGCGATGCGTCGTCCACATCGCGGAGCAGGCCCCAGATCGCATTGCGCACCTGGGCATCCTCTGACCGCCTGGCGATTCCGGCCGCGGCGGCGACGACCTCCTTGTCGAAGGAACTGCGCTGCCCGGGCGGACCATTGCCCATGAGCTTCTGCAGTGCGGCCGCGCGTTCCCGGTCGGCCCGGCTGGCGTCCAGCACGGTCACCCGGGCGGCAGCTGCCAGGCCCTTGTCGTCAAACAAGGTTTTTTCACGGACGCTGTGCGCCTTGCTTTGCCCGAATCTTTCCGCATGACCGGCCTCCATGGAGACCCCACTGCCGCCGACGCCCTGGTCCATCTCGCCTGTCCGGGTGTCGAACAGCGTCGCGCTGCAACCATCGGTGGTCGACATCACCAGCACCTTGGCGGCGCCCAGGCTGCGCGCGATCTTCCGGTCCCTCCAGGCCAGCGTGACCCTTTCCGTGAATGATGAGCGGGTGTGGACCGCGGCATCCGTGGCGACTTTTATTCCATCCAGCGTACGCAGTTCCGCGACGGCTGCCTGGTAGCACCGGTTGCCCAGCGCGATATCCGGCGCACCGGCCGCCGCCTCCGGCCGCCAGAGCACGACGACGCGGTGCGGGTCCATGGGTGGGTTCACCGCGGGCTTTGCGTCATCAGTCGCGACGGCGGTCGGTGCAACTGCGGGTGTGGCATCGCCAGCGACCGCAGGTGCCGGTGTCGCGGCTTCCGCAATTTCCCGCGCAACCCGCGCAACTGCCGTCGATTCGCTGCTCACCGCAGTAGCGGAGCGTACGTCGCGCCGCGTGGACTGCCATACCAGCGCCGCCGCCAGTGCTGCGGTGGCCAGCAGCACACCACCGACCACATAGGGCCGGAACGCGCGACGCGCGGGTACTGCCAGCTGCGCGGGCAACGCCGCTGCGATGCATGCGCGCAGCGTGGCCGGCGTCGGCGGCACCGGCAGGGCGACGAGCTCGCCCCAGTTCGTCCAGTCGGCGCGACAGGCGGGGCAGGACGCCAGATGGCGATCAATGGCTTCGCGCTGCGTGAGTGTGAGCGCTTCCGGGGCAGTGGCATCGAGCAGATGACTGGTTTCCTGGCAGTTCACTTGAGGGCCTCCATGGGGATTGCCGACGGCGCCTGCTGCTGCAGGCAGCGCGTCAGGTTCTGGCGGGCGCGATACAGGCGCATGGTCAGCGCGTCCATCGCGATGTTGGTGATGCTGGCGATCTCGGGCAGCGTGTAGCCTTCCGCGCGCAACCCGAGCAGGAACTGCTGGCCAGGTTCAAGCCTGCGCCAGGCCTGTTCGAGCTGCGTCATGCGCTGCCGCGCGTCCAGCGATTCCTCGGGTGTGGGGCCACTACAGGCCGATGCCGCGAGATCCGTGTCGTTGCCGGCCGCCTCGACCGGCGAGACCCGTGCCCGGCGCGCGCCGTCCACGAACAGGTTGTGCATGACGCGCAGCAGCCAGGACTTGACCGGTTCACGCAGCTGCTCCAGCCGCTCGCAGGCGCGCACGCAGGTTTCCTGCACCAGGTCCTCGGCATCGGCGCGATTGCGCGTGAGCCGGTACGCCGCGCGGAACAGCGCATCCAGATGCGGCTCGATCAAGGTGCTGAAACGCTTGTTGTCGGTCCCTGCCATGGGCGGTTCTCCAGATGTTCAGCAACCAATACGAACCTGGAGAAAAATCCTAACGGCTCAAGCCGGCCATCCGGCGCGTCGGGAACCGACGGCGGAGTCAACCGTGCCGCGCCGCCCTCACTTGCAGGTGATGGCGGCGCTGGCCGACGCGGCCAGCGGCATCACCTCGAAGCGTTTGGTGTTGTTGTAGTTGTAGTTGCCGAGTCAGGCCGGCAGGCGCTCAGCTGGCATACAGCGCCCACAATTCGGCAAGGCGCTGGCCAATCTCATCGCTGAACTTCACCGCGCGGAAAGTCTTCAGCGCGTCGGCTTTCTGCCCGGCCTTGATCTGCGCGATGCCCAGTGCCATGGCCGCATCGGCCGGATTCTTCAGGCCACCCTTGGCAATGCCGGCCTGCAGCGCAGCGATGGCCTTGGCGTATTCGCCGAAGCTGTACTGCGTCATGCCCAGGGTCACGTAGGCCTCGCCATTGGGCGCGCCCTTGGCCGCAGCCTCCATCTTGGGCAATTCGCTTCTGACCGTGGCCGCGCGATTGGCGGCAGACGGGATGTAGCGGCGGACACGATCCTGCTCGGTGCCCGGCGGAAAGGCGTTCGCCTTCATGCCGGCTTCCAGCACCCGCTGCGACTCCGCGTAAAGGCTCGCCGACAGGGCCGCATTCGAGTACGCCATGAAGTCCTGCCCCTGCTTCAGGGTTCCCGTCATCTCCATCAGCCGGTACAGCAGCAGCTCCTGGCGCGCATTCAGGCGCTCGCGCTTCACCTCGTAGAGCAGCGCCAGCCACGTGGCGGAATCCGGGTAGTACTTGACGATCTTCTCGAGCGTGGCCTGCGCCGCGTCCTTCTTGCCGGCCTTCGAATAGGAGGACTGCAGCAGGATCAGCTCATTGCGGTTCGGCCGCTGGCCGCGCTTTTCCTTTTCGCTGACCAGGTTCTCGAAGAAACGCACGGCGGCCCCGTAGTCCTTCATCTCGTAGTAGCCCTGTCCCACCCATTGGTAGACATCGGGGCTCGCGTCGCCGGCCTTGATCAGCTGCTGGCCGTAGTCGATGACCTTCTTGAAGTCCTTCTGCTGGTAGGCCATGCCGAGCAGGTTGCGGTACTGCTGGTTCACCAGCGCGGGCGGCAGGAACCCGGATTCGATCTGGCCTTCGAGGGCCTTCATCATGCCGGCGTTGTCGTTCTGCGCCATGGCGGCCCGGTACAGGAAGGTGTGGGCCGCGAACACGTCATCCCTGGTCTTGCCGGGGTTGGCGAGCGCGGCATTGGACTTGGCGACCGCTTCGCTGAAGCGCCGGGCATTCAGGGCGTCCCGGGCCTCCTTGAGATTGACGCGATTGGCTTCGCTGACCTTGGGCGTGGGCATCTGGGGCTGCGCCGGATAAGCCGCGCCACCCGTCAACAGCAGCAGGCCCGCCACCACAATGGCTGACCACAGATTTCCCGATTGATGCAGCTTGCCCCGCATGTCCCGCTCCTTTTCTGTTTGTCCCGCCTGACGTCAGACTGCAGGCTAACTCCAGCGGTCGGCCGCGATCAACGCCACGTCACGGGTCTGACGGTAATTCGCGCTACGTAGGATTCAGCCCACCGCCACTGGCGGCGTCCGCAGACAGCCGGCCGCGGGCTCCGCCACCAGAATCCCATGGTGAAGAAGCTCTGGCAGAAGACGGCAGGAGCGCGTGACCTCGTCTCCTGCTCCATCCACAACTGGCTGGATGACGGCGCCAGCACCATCGGCGCCGCGCTGGCGTTCTACTGTGCCTTCTCGCTGGCGCCGCTGCTGGTGATCATCATCACGGTGGCGGGCTGGATCGTGGACCAGGCGGCCGCACGCACCTTCCTGCACGCACAGCTGGACATGCTGTTCGGCACCGCCACCTCCGGGGTCATCATGGACGCGGTGCGCAACTCGCAGTTCGCCGAAGGCACCCTGGCCACGCTCATCAGCGTGGGCACGCTGCTCATCGCCGCCACCACGGTGCTGGCCGCACTCGATGAGGCGCTGGAGAAGATACTGGGCGGCGCGCCGCGCCCCGGCTCGGGCCTTGGCAACTGGCTGCGCCGCCGGCTGCTGTCGCTGGGCTTCATATTGAGCCTGAGCTTCCTGCTGCTGGTGTCGCTGACCATCTCCACGGCACTGGCGGGGCTGCGCGGCTGGGTCACGCATCGCTATTCGCCACTGGTGGGCGCGGTGGGCGCACTGGACCTTGCGATCTCCGTCGCGCTGATGACCTCGCTGTTCGCGTTGATCTACCGCTATGTACCGGCGCAGCGGCTGCCGTGGAAACAGGTCATCGGCGGGGGCCTGCTTACGGCATTGCTGTTCAGCGCGGGCAAGTGGGCGGTGGGGCTGTACCTGGCGAAGTCCACCGTGCCGTCGGCCTTCGGTGCGGCGGCGTCCTTCGCCGCGCTGCTGCTGTGGCTGTATTACACGGCACAGATCTTCCTGTTCGGCGCCGAATTCACCGCCTGCCTGGCCGGGCGTGGCTGGAAATCCGGCAAACAGGGCACACCCGAGAGACATCGAGGAGACCGCAATCATGGCAACGCAGGAACTGCACCGCGGCCGGCTGGTCGACCACATCCAGCTGGTCGTGGGTGACCTGGCCGCGAGCCGCAACTTCTACACGGCCGTGTTCGAATGCCTGGGCATTCCCATGGGCGGCACCGCCGATGACTACTTCTGGGCGGACGAGCTGTTCATCTCGACGAGGCAAAGCACGTCCGCGCAGGGCGCACTGACCGGGCGCCATCATCTGGCCTTCCAGGCGCAGAGCCGCGCCATGGTGGATGCCTTCCACAAGACCGCGCTGGCCCATGGCGGCCGGGACAATGGTGCCCCCGGCGAGCGCCCCTACCATCCGGGCTACTACGCGGCGTTCGTGCTGGATCCGGATGGCAACAACATCGAAGCCGTGTATCACGGCGCGGCAACGCGCAGCGCTGCCTCGGTGCGCATCACGTTCTAGGCCGGCGGCGCCTTCAGCGCCTGCTCGATCAGGAACAGGTCCGTGAGCAGCGCACGCACGTGCACCGAGGCGTTGAAGTTGTCGACCAGCAGCGAGCCGATGTGCTCGCGGCCGAGCACGAGGTCGAGCGCGCCGCGTGCCACCTGCACATCACGCTCCACGGCGTCGAGGAAATGCACGGCGCCGCCCGGTTCGGCGAGGCCGGCAAAGACGCCGCGCAATGTGCCGCGCATCTCGCCCAGCGCCACATGCATGCGCTGCAGGGTGTCGCGTAATTCGGTGCCGGCATCGTGCTGCCGCCCTTGCGCCGCGTAGGCCAGCAGGTATTCATAGCCGCGCTCGATGACATCGATGCGCTGCGCGAGCAGCCCGGCTTCACTCACCGCGCTCTACCCGCTCCACGTTGTGCTCGGCCTTCAGGTCCGTGCGCGATATGAAGCCCCGCATCATCGCCCTGAGATAGGCGCGCTTCTCCGGCAGGATGCCGAAGTACACATGCACCAGCACCAGGAACACCGACAGCAGTGCCGCGAGATCATGCAGCAGCATCATCACGCCCCAGCCGCGTGGCGAGAAACCGTATGCGTCGCGCTGCAGGAACGGCACGCCGGCCTTCTGCAGCATCAAGAGGCCCGTGACGATGGCCACCAGCAGCGCCACCGCCCAGGCCAGGTGCATCAGCTTCTGCGGCAGCGTGTACTTGCCGGCGGCATGCGGCGAGAAATCCGCGGCCGACAGCACCAGCATCGTGCCCGGCCGCTGCCAGAACAGCGCGCGCACGATGTGCAGCAGGATCAGCAGCGTCAACACCAGCCCCGCCACCCAGTGCACGCCATACCAGGCGAAGCGCAGCCCCAGGATGGGCGCGAGGCTGGTGACCAGCAGCACGGCCATGGTGAGGGCCATGAGCCAGTGGAACCAGCGGTCGATGCGCGCATGCCGCAGCAGCGGCCGGGTGTCGTTGCTCATGCCTGGCCCCCGCTCCCGCCGGAACGGCGTCGCACCACGCGCCAGATCAGGTGCACGACGATCACGGCGATGCCGGCCCAGAACGCCACGGGGAGCAGATCCCAGGAAGCACCGTTCACCACTGTCTCGCCGTAGGTGTCATGGCCATAACGCAGCAGGTTCATGAGGCGATACTCCGGAGCGCACGGCGCACGAGGTTCTGCAGCAGCGGGACCTTGAACTGGTTGTAGTGCAGCGGCGCGGCGCCCTCGGTGGCCAGCGGGGCCACCTTCTCGATGGTTTCGTCATTGGCCGGGCCGCCGACCAGCGCCTTCTCCACGGCCGTCAGCCGGTGCGGCACGCAAGCCGCGGCGCCGCAGACGAAGCGCACATCCTGGATGCTGTTGCCGCTGTGCTTCAGGGCCATCGAGATGCTCAGCAGCGCGAAATCCCAGGCGGCACGCTCGGCTACCTTCTCGAAATAGAACTTCGCCCCGGCCCAGGTCGCTGGAATGCGCACGGCGGTGAGGATCTCGCCCGGCTTGATCACCGTCATGCGCCGGATGTTCACATCCGGGCCGATGAAGAACTCCGCCGCGGGCACCACGCGCTCGCCCGAGCCGTGGATCACCATGCTGGCATCCAGCGCCACCAGTGCGTTCGCGGTATCCGACGGGGTGACGGCCACGCAGCGGCTGGCCCCGAAGATGGCATGTTCGCGGTTCTGCCCTTCCGGCGTATCCGCGTAGCACATGTTGCCGCCGGCGCGGTAACAGTCCACGCCGCCGCGGTAATACCAGCAGCGCGTGTCTTGGCACAGGTTGCCGCCCAGCGTGCCGGCGTTGCGGATCTGCGGACTCGCCACGCGGCCCGCGGCGCTGGCCAGCAGCGCGTAGCGCTCGCGCACCTGCGCGTTGTTCTCTACCTCGGTGAGCGTGGTCAGTGCACCGATCTCGAGGCCGCCATTGGCTTCGCGCACGCCCTTGAGCTCGGCGATGCCGGAAAGATCGATCACGGCGCCGGTGCGCTTGGTGCGGTTCTTCAGCCAGTCCCAGCTGTCCTGTCCGCCGCCCACCAGCCAGCCGTCCTCGCCCAGCCGCGCGGCGAGGTCGAGCGCGGTGGCCAGCGAATCCGGCTGGTACAGATCGAAGTGGGGCATCATGTCGCGCAGCATCGATGTCCCCTTACTGGCAGTTGACCTGCAGCGCGCCATGCGCCTGCGGCTGTTTTGCCAGGTGGTTCAGGATCATGTCGGGCACCACCGGCGTGCGGTTGAACACATGCCCGCCGATGGCTTCGGACAGCGCGCACAGCAGCGCTGACCCCGCGCAACCCAGCAGTGGCTCGCCGATACCCTTGGTGCCCAGCGGGCTGGAGGGATCCGGCTTGTCCACCGCGCTGGCGCGGAAGCGCAGCGCCACGTCGCCGTAAGTTGGCGGCTTGGCCTGGTACAGGCCGACGCTGGCGGGCAGGCCGTTCTGCGGGTCGTACACGATGCGCTCGAAGGCGCCCACGCCGAAGCCCTGCACCGCGCCGCTCTTGATCTGCGTCTCCAGGCCCGCGGGGTGGATCACCGTGCCGCAGTCGGCGACGCCGAGGTAATCCACGATCACATGCTTGCCGGTTTCCAGGTCCAGCTCGATCTCGATGAAGGCCGCGGCGAAGGCCGCGGGCGCGCCATTCACGGGCAGGTTGTCCTTGGCCACGCCAATCAGGCCCGTGCCCGCCATCGCGGTGGCCGAGACCTGCGTCATCGGATTGATGTCCTTGGGCAACTCGTGACCGTCGAACTTGCCGCCCAGCGCAATCGCCCGCCTCGCGGCTTCGGCGTAGCTCATGCCGGTACCGGGGCTTCCCCTGCGGAACACCCGCTTGCCGTCGACCTCGTAGCCATCCGGCGAACCGCCGAAGGCCTTCGCGGCGATTTCCTTCAGCTTGTTCAGCGCATCCATGGCCGCCACGTAGTTGGTGCGCGCCATGGTGAAGTTGGTGTTGCTGCCGAACTGGCCGATGTTCCATGGCAGGTTGCGCCGTGAATCCCCGCGCTCGATCACGACATCATTCCAGTCGAGCTTGAGCACCTCCGCGGCGATGCGCGAGGTGCTGGAGTGCGAGAAGGTGCCGAGGTTGCCCACGCCGGTGTGGATGTGCACCTTGCCGGTGGGCAGGATGCGCAGCAGGCCATCGAAGCCGTTGAAGCCGGCCGGATGGAAGGCCTGCCCCACCGCTATCGCCGTTACCTTGCTGCCCTTTTTCGTGCCATTGCGCGCCAGCCGTTCCTGCCAGCCGAACTGCTGCGCGCCCTGCTCCAGCGCATCCTTCAGGTAGCAGCTGGTGGCCGGCGTGCGCTGCGGCCCGATGGCGGCGTTCAACCCGCCGACATTGCGCAGGCGGATGGCGAGGCGATCGATCTTCAATTCACGCGCCGCGCGATCCAGCAGCGGCTCCATGATGTGCGACATCTGGTTGTAGCCGGGGCCGCGCTGCGCGCTGCGGATGGGCGAATTGGCATGCACCGGCACGCCACGCCAGCGCATGGCCTCGGGCTGGTACAGCACCGACAGCGCATCGGGCGCGTTGCGGAAATCCCAGAAGCTGTTGCAGGCGCCGTTCTCCTGCACGATGTACACGTCCGCGGCCAGCAGCTTGCCGTCCTCGGCGAAGCCCAGCTTGATCTGGCCCTGGAAGCCCAGGCGCGCCGAACCGTTGTAGTACTCCTCGGCGCGGCTGATGCGCATCATCACCGGCCGGTTGATCTTCTTCGACAGCAGCGCCGGCAGCGCCTGCAAGGTGTACGCGCCGCCCTTGGAGCCGAAGCCGCCACCGCAGTATTCGGCCACCACCACGAGGTCGGTGGGCGGGATGCCGATCATTCCCGCCAGCGCCGGCGTGATGAAGGACTGGCTCTGCGAGGACACGTGCAGGATGCACTTGCCCCCCTGCCAGTAGGCCATCGCCGTGCGCGGCTCCATGCTGTGGTGTGAATTGCTGGCATGCACGAAGGGCTCGTCGATGATGAGCTTCGCCTTCTTGAAGGCCGCGTCCAGGTCGCCGAAGGTCCAGTCCTGCTTGGGTGCCGGCTCGCCCATGGGCATGCGGTTGCCGGCGTTGTCGAAGTCCTCTTTCTTCCACTTCAGCTTGCCCAGCGGCACGCCATTGGCGCCGATGTTGCCGTCGGTGCGCGCATCGGGTTTGTCCGGATGCAGGCTTGCGAGCGGATCCACATGGAAGGGCAGCGGCTCGTAGTCGATCTTTATCTTCTCGATGGCGTCCTGCGCGGTGGTCTCGTCTTCCGCCGCCAGCAGCAGGATGGGCGCGCCCACATAACCCGGCTCGTTGGTGAGCAGCGGAATCTCCGGGGCTTCCGGGTTCTTCACGTCGTTGGCGGTCAGCATGCCGACCACGCCCGGCATCTTCAGCGCCTCCTCGGCGTCGATCTTCATCACGCGCGCATGCGGATAGGGGCTGGACAGGAGCCGCGCGAACACCATGCCTTCGGCGCGGAAGTCCTCGGCGTACTTGGCTTCGCCGGTGACCTTGGCCACCACATCGTGCGGGATGAAATCCTGGCCCAGCAGCTTATGCGCCATGGTGGATCTCCGCGGTGTTGCCGGCTGCGCGCATCACGGCATTCAGGTAATTGTCGTAGGCACCGCAGCGGCACAGGTTGCCGGAGAGCGCATGGCGGGCCTCTTCGCGCGTGGGCCTGGGGTTCTTCTGCAGCAGCGCAACCGTCGCCACCACCTGGCCTGGCGTGCAGAAGCCGCATTGCGGGCCCAGCTCGTCGACGAAAGCCTGCTGCACCGTATGCAGTTCGCCATTCGGGCCGCGCAGGCCTTCCACCGTGAGCACCTTGCGGGCGCGCACGCTGTGGGTCAGCGTCGAGCAGGAATAACTGGTGACGCCATCGATCATCACCGTGCAGGCGCCGCATTCGGCGCGGTCGCAGCCCAGCTTGGTGCCGGTGAGGCCGAGCTTGTAGCGCAGCGTCATGGCCAGGGTTTCCTGCGGCAGCACGTCCACGCGGCGCAGCTGGCCATTCACGTCGATGGAGATCAGCCGTTCGACCGAACCGGCGACGCTGGCCGAACGCGCGCCGCCGCCACCGCACCCGGCGAGTCCACCCATCACGAAGCTGGCTGACGATGCCACGGCGCCCGAAGCGATGACGCGCTTGATGAATTCGCGGCGCGACAGGCGCCGTGCTTCCGGCTCCGCTTCGATGGTCGGATTGCTCATGCATGCCCCCACTGACCAGCGCGTGAGGGTACGCGCACAGCGGCGGCAGCGGCAAGGGGTACACTGCCGGCCATGATTCCGGTGCTCATCGTCGGTGGCGGGGCGGCGGGAACCATGCTGCACCTGGAGCTGGCGCGGCGTGGCATTGCCGCGCGCTCCATCGACCGGCTGCCCGGGCCCGCTCCCACTTCGCGCGCCGTCACCATCCACGCGCGCACCGCCGAAATCATGGAGCGCATCGACCAGCGGCTGATCAACCGCTATATGGCCCGTGCACTGCCCAGCAAGGGCTATGTGCTGCACTTCGTCGATGACACCGGGCGGCGCAGCGAAGTGCGCCCCGGCCTGGACTTCACCACGCTGGACTGCCGCTATCCGCGGCTGTACCTGCACGGCCAGCACGAAACCGAGCAGGTGCTGCGCGAATTCCTGCGCAGCGAATTCGGCCAGGGCACGCAGTGGGGCACTGAACTGGTGGATGTGGCGCATGTGGATGGCGGTGCGCTGGCGCGCATACGGCTGGTCGATGGCCGCGTCGAGGAAGTTGCGGCGCGCTACCTCGTGGCCTGCGACGGCGGCAACTCGCGCATCCGCCGCGCGCTGCGCCTGGTGCAGGACGAGAGCGACTACAAGGGTTCGGTGATGCAGAACCTGGATGTCTTCCTGCGCGACTTCCCCGACACCGACGATTACGTGCACTACTGCGCCGGGCGCGACCACTTCGTGATGCTGGTGAAGATGCCCGGCGGCTACCACCGCCTGCTGCTCAGCGACCGCGGCGAGGCGGCCGCCCCGCACGTGACGCCCGAACAGGGCTTCCTGCGCGTGATCAACCGCCACTTCGACGGCGTGCACCTTGGCGAGGTGGTGTGGCATTCCCGGTGGGAGAGCCATGTGCGGCTGGCGCACACCTATCGCGACCGCAATGTGTTCCTGGCCGGGGATTCGGCGCATGTGCACTCCACCACCGGTGGGCAGGGCATGAACTGCTGCCTGCAGGATGCCTGGAACCTCGGCTGGAAGCTGGCGCTGGTGCTGCACGGCCAGGCGCGCGAATCACTGCTCGACACCTACGAGGCCGAGCGCAAGCCCATTGCCGAACAGGTGATCTGGGCCGCATCGGCGCTGCACGAGATCTTCATGGGGCATGGCAGGAGCATTGCCGAGCGCACCGCGCGCATCAGCGACCCACAGTTCCTGGATGCGGTGGTCGGGCGTTGCTCGGGCATTTCCTACACGTATCGCGACAATGTCGAACAGTCCCCCGCCGCGGATGTGCCCGACAGTCCACGCAACGGCGATCGCGCTCCGGACGCCGACCTCGGCGACGGCCGCACGCTGTTCGCAGCGACGCGCCACACCGGCTACACCCTGCTGGCCATACCCGGCAGCGCCGGCACGCCGATTGGGCTGGAAAGGCGGCTGCAGCAACTGGAACGCGAGTTCGAAGGCCTGGTGCGGGCCTGGGTCTTGCCACGCAGCGCCGACCTGCTTGCGCGCTACGGCGATGTGGCCGAAGACTGGCTGTACCTGATCCGCCCCGATGGCTACGTCGGCTGGCGCTGCCGGGCGGACGATGCAACGCAGCCCGGCGCATACCTCGGCCATTGGTTGAATTCCGCTTCCGCAAACTGAAAAGGAACCTCTACGTGAAAGCTTTCCGGATCGCATTGCTGCTGGTGCTCGCTCCGCTGGCCGGTGCCGGCCAGGCCCCTGATTCGCGCATCGAGCAAGCGGATTTCGGCACGACGCCGGACGGGGTGGTCGTCAGGCAGTTCACCTTGCACAACCACAAGGGCATGACGGTGCGCGTGATCAGCTACGGCGCGACCATCACCGAAATCTCCGTGCCGGACCGCAACGGCGCGGCAGCCAATGTCATCCTGGGTTCCCAGTCGCTGGCGGATTACCTGGGCAGGTTCTCCGCCGCTTCCGTGCAGGGCCGCTATGCCAACCGCATTGCCAAGGGGCACTTCGTGCTGGACGGCACCGAGTACCAGGTGACGAAGAACATCGGCGAGCATCACCTGCATGGCGGCAGGGTGGGTTTCGCCAAAGTGGTATGGCAGGCGAGGCCTCTTCCACCAAAGAAGCACGAAGTCGGCGTGCGCATGAGCTACCTGAGCGCCGATGGCGAGGAAGGCTACCCCGGCGCGCTGACGGCCACCGTCACCTATTCGTTGACGGACGACAACGAACTGCGGCTCGACTACACCGCCACCACCGACAAGCCAACCGTGGTGAACCTGACCAATCACGCCTATTTCGATCTGTCGGCCGCCGGCAAGATCAGCGACCAGGTGCTGTGGATCAACGCCGACCACTACACGCTGGCAGACAGCCAGTTGATTCCCACCGGCGAGATCGCCTCCGTCAAAGGTACGCCGCTCGATTTCACCACCGCCTCCAGCATCGGAGCGCGTGCAAAATTGATCCCGCCGCCGAAACGGCAGGCCTTCGACGACAACTTCATCATCAATGGCGGTGGCTCGAAGCTGGTGAAGGCGGCCGAGGTGCGCGATCCGGCCAGCGGCCGCGTGATGCAGGTGCTGACGACCCAGCCCGGGCTGCAACTGTTCACTGGCAATACGGCCGGGTTCTGCCTGGAGCCCCACCACTTTCCCGACTCACCCAACCATCCCCGGTTCCCCTCGACCACGCTGCGCCCGGGCAAGCCGTTCGCCAGCACCACCGTCTACATGTTCCGGAATTGAGGCACAGAAGCGCTGAACGCCGCGCTGTCGGAGCACTCCGACAACCGTCCGACTGATCCGACAGTTCAATCAGCCACTGCGTACTGACCAAGGCGCGGCGGTGCTTCCATCCTCGTGGGCACACCCACACAGGAGAGCGCCATGAAGGACAAGACCGTGCATGTTCTGAACGACCTGCTGGAAGTCACCAAGGATGGCGAGGAAGGTTTCGAACGGGCCGCTGCCGAAGTCGAGGATCTTCCCGTGAAGACCGTGCTCAATGAATGTGCCGCCAACTGCCGCAGCAGCGCGCGGGAGCTGGAGAGCCAGGTGCGCCGGCTGGGTGGCAGCCCCGACGACGACGGCTCGGCAGCCGGGGCCATGCATCGCGGCTGGGTGAACCTGAAGGCAGCGATCACCGGCCACGACACCAAGGCGGTGCTGAATGAATGCGAACGCGGCGAGGACTTCGCGAAGGGCCGCTATCGCAAGGCGCTGGAAGAGGAAGACCTGCCTTCGGATATCCGTTCGCTGATCCAGGACCAGTACCAGGGCGTGCTCGCCAACCACGACCGCATCAAGGCGCTGCGCGACCAGTACGCGAGGCGTTGACGCCTTGCTTCACCGCGCCGCGTAATTCTGCGTGGCGCCGGTCCTGCCATTGGTGAGGGTGAAGGAGCCATCGGCCTTCGCCCTCACCTTGAACCAGTACGCCGTGTCGTCCAGGTTCGCGATGTGTTCCGGCGGCGCATTGTGCCCGCCGGCCTCGGCGGAAGTGTGCAGCTGCCAGGTGTCCACGCCCTTCGCTTCGTGCAGCGTCTTCAATGTGGGTGTGCGTCCGCCCTTGCGTGGCGCGTTGTTTACCACCGCGGCGCGTGGCTGGAACGCGGCCAGCGTCGCAGGGTCCGAGGCGCCGGTGTTGCCGTGGTGGGGCACGAGGTAGAGATCGACGAGGCCGACGAGATTCGCGGGACAGATCAGGTCGTACAGGGGCTGGTCATTCAGGTCGCCCACGTCGAGGAAACGGAACTTGCCGAAGGCGAGCAGGAAACCGTTTGAGCGCGTGTTCTCGTCGCCGGGATAACTGCTGGCCATCGCGGTCGGCGCGCAGGCCGCATTGCGGTTGCCCGCGCCTGGCAGTGGCGCAACCAGCGTGCGCCGGTCGGAACTGACCACGGTGGCTTCCACCCCTTTCAGCGGCAGGCGGTCGCCGGGTTTCGGCAGCAGATGCCGGCCGCGTGCGCGCACCGGCAGGTAGTCGTCGTAGGCAACGGCATCCAGCGCATCCACCAGGCCCGGCTTCGCGCGATCCTCCGGCGGGTACGCACTGCCGTGATCGATGAAGGTGCCGATAGGCACCAGCTGCGCCAGTTCCGGCACGCCGCCCATGTGATCGCGGTGGAAGTGCGTGATCAACAGGTAGTCGATGCGCTCGACACCGGCATCGCGCATGGCGGCGCGGATGCGGTTGGGGTCGCGCGCCACGGCCGGATCGCCGCGTGTGGAATTGATGGCACCCGCGCCGGCGAAGCCCGCGTCCACCAGCAGGGTCTCGCGTGACGGCGTGACGATCAGCGTGGACTGCCCGCCTTCCACGTCGATGAAGTAGATCTGCAGTTCATCCGGCGGCGCCGCGGCCTGCACCGATGCACCCAACAGCAATACGGTGGCGGCGCTGCAGGCGGCGCGCCATTTCTGCAGCTTCATCCATGCGCCGCGATATCCTGTCGCCGCCCCGGCCCCAGGAGACCGCAATGAAGCTGCTGAATCCCTCATCACTGTACGATCCCTCGCCGAATTCCTATTCTCAGGTTGCCATCGTACCGTCCGGCGCGCGCCTCGCCTTCATTTCCGGCCAGGGCGGCGACAATCCGGATGGCTCGTTCGCGACGGATTTTCGCATCCAGGCTGAAGCCGCGTTCCGCAACCTCGGGCTTGCGCTCGAAGCTCTCGGCGCGAAGACCACCGATGTCGCGAAGATTACCGTAATGATCGTCGGTCACGACATGGAGAAGCTGGCCATCATGCAGGCCGCGCAGCGCTCGCTGCTCGACGCGCATCACCCGGCTGCCACGCTTGTTCCGGTGCCGTGCCTGGCGTTGCCAGATATGCAGATCGAGGTCGAGGCGGTGGTGGCGCTTGCGCAGGAGTGAACCTGCCAGACCATCATGGCCCTGTCTTCGTGAGTACACGCTCCAGCAGCCAATCCGATTCAGAGGGAAGCGTCACGATGCTGGTTCTTCTGTTCGGTGCTCTGCTCACGAATTTGTGACGCATTCGAGTCCGGATGCGGACCGGCTTGGTCGCATGCGGTGCATCGATCCGCAGCTCCCGCCAGCAGGAGATCGTTGTTCCAGGACCTCCCACAGGCACGACCGGACAGTCCCCCCTGAATGCAATCGAGCTGCCGAGCAGTTTCGCCACACCACCCTCGGCGGTACCGTCGCTGTTCAACTTCAAATAGTTGATACCGGGCGTGGCGAGGTCCAGACCGAATACGTACACATCGATCCACACACCCTGGATGCCGGGAGGCGTGATCCGGAATATGCAATGCACCCCGGGACCGTTGCCGATCCCGACGCAGTCGACCTCTCCGAGAGGCTGGTGTCTCTGCAGAATGCGGAATCGTCCCACCAGTCTTCTCAACCAGGCATCCAGTTCCGTCAGCTCTGAATTGCGGGCGAACGCCGCCTCCGCGTTTTCCTTCATCGCGCCTGCGGCACCACGCGTCTGTGCATTGACATCGCCACAACCCAGCGCCGCCGCCCAGCACAGCATCCACATCAAGGCCTTGTGAATTCCTTTCACGGAGGGAAGTGCCCCGGGTGGACCACCGACTCAGACCCGGGCACGCGGCGCATCACGAAGGCGTACTCCACCGCCTTCTGGTTGTCCGCCCTCAGTTCGATTCGCATCTCGACCAGCTCAAGATCTGGCGTGGCGTTGACGCTCATGACGCGCTGGCAGTTGCCGGGAAGATCCGTACAGGGAGTGCGCGAAACCAGCGTGTCGCCAACCAGCAGTGCCAGGTCACCGTTGGCCACGCCCTTGTTGCCCACCAGCAAGTAGCGGATGCCGAGGCGGTTGGGTTCGAAGCCGTAGACGATCATCGCGGGATCGAATTGGGATACGCCGCCCAGGATGGGCTCGCCCCTGGCTCCAATCGCTTCCGGCCAGCGGACCCGCAGGTCGCACTGGACGGCGGGCGCCGTGCCGAATCCGGTGCAGGTGGCCAGCCCCTCCACCTGCCGCAAATCTCCTGCATTTGCCTTGCCGTGCAGGTCGACGTGCCCCTCGAAGGTGAAGCTGCCTATCAGCCGGGCCATCCAGTCGACTATTTTCTGCGCGTTGCGTTCGCTCTTAATACGAACGCCGTTAACGAGCACTTCGTCCAGCTGCTGGTCTGATGGAGATGGCGGGGTTTCCGCCGCGGCAGCGCTTGCCGGAAGTGCCGACAACAATGCCAGCATGGCCATGCCGCAGTGAAGCGCGTTGACGACCATATGGCGGCTCATCCCTGCCTCCCTGCGATGGTTGCGAAACCACTCTTCTCGGCACGAGGGCCCGTGCGCCGAATGCCGAAGGGCAGACTACAACCGCCAGACCACGTGCGGCAATCCAGGCGTTGCCCCGGTCAGGCCGATCGGTACCGCAGGTTCGCGCGCGTCAGCTGCCCGATGTTGCTGCAACCCATCAGCTTCATGCCGCGCGTGAGTTCATTGCGCATCAGCGTCAGCGCACGGTCCACACCCGCCTCCCCCGCCGCGGAAAGCGGGAACAGGTAGTAACGCCCCAACCCCACCGCCTTCGCGCCCAGTGACAGCGCCTTCAGCACATGCGTGCCGCGCTGCACGCCGCCATCCATCATCACGTCGATGCGGTCGCCCACCGCATCGACGATCTCGGCCAGCTGGTCGAAGCCGCTGCGCGAGCCATCCAGCTGGCGGCCACCGTGGTTGGACAGCACGATGCCGGTGCAGCCGATGTCCACCGCGCGGCGCGCGTCTTCCACCGACATCACGCCCTTCAGGCAGAACTGGCCGTTCCAGTCCTTCACCATGCCGGCGACGTAATTCCAGTCCATGGACTGGTCCAGCATCTCGGAGAAGTAGCGGCCGATGGAGATGGAGCCGCGCTCGATCCTGATGTGCTCCTCCAGCTGCGGCATGCGGAAGCCTTCGTGCGTGAGGTAGTCGAAGGCCCAGCGGGGTTTCAGCGCGAACTGCAGCATGCCGGCCAGCGTCAGCCGCAGCGGGATGGAGAAGCCGGTGCGCAGGTCGCGCTCGCGGTTGCCGCCGGTGATGGTGTCCACGGTGAGCATCATCACGTTGACGCCTGCTTCCTTTGCACTCTGCAGCATGGCGCTGTTCAGGCCGTGGTCCTTGTGCACGTAGAACTGGTAGCACTGCGGCGTGGCGTACTTGCGGCGCAGTTCTGCGAGGCTCACCGTGCCCAGCGAGGACACGCCGAACATGGTGCCGAAGCGCGAGGCCGCGGCCGCCGTTGCATATTCACCGGTGTGATGGAACAGCCGCTGCAGCGCCGTCGGCGAGCAGTACACCGGCAGCGCCAGCTTCTGCCCCATCACCGTCACGGACAGGTCGATGTCCGCGACGCCGCGCAGCACATTGGGCACGAGGTCGACCTGCTCGAACGACGAGGTATTGCGACGGTAGGTCACCTCATCGTCGGCGGCGCCGTCGATATAGTTGAACAACGGGCCAGGCAGGCGCTGCCGCGCGAGCCGGCGGAAATCGCCGAAGTTGTGGCAATCAGTGAGGCGCATGTCGGACCGGTCAGAGGGCGTAGGCGTAGATCGTGGCCAGGATGCCCAGCACCGACGCCAGCAGCACGCTGTGCTTGAAGGTGAAGCGGAACAGCCGGCCCTCCTCCGAGCGCGACATGCCGGTGGCCGCGACCGCCACCGCAATGCTGGTGAGGCTGATCATCTTGCCCATCACGCCGCCAGCCGAATTCGACGCGGCCATCATGGCCGGGCTCAGCCCCAGGCTGTTGGCGGTGGCCACCTGCAGGTTGCCGAACAGTGCGTTCGCCGAGGTGTCGCTGCCGGTCAGGAACACGCCCAGCCAGCCCAGCAGCGAGCTGAAGAACGGGAACAGCACGCCGGTCATCGCGAAGGCTTCGCCCAGCGTGACCACCGCGCCGCTGTAGTTCATCACGTAGGCCAGCGCCAGCACGGAGGAGATGGTCAGCAGCGAGAACGCCAGCTGCTTCAGCACCCGCCCCAGGATGCCCAGGTAGCGCCCGATGGACACGCGCAGCACCAGCGCCGCCACCATGGTGGCCAGTGCGCAGGCGGTGCCCGCGGCGGCCAGCCAGTTGAAGTTGAAGCGCGCCGCATAAGGCGTGGGGCTCGCGACGATGGGCGCCGAGCGCTCGATCTGGTTGTGCAGGCCGGGCCAGTCGAAGGGGATGTTGGTGGTCTCGAGCAGGGCCTTGGTCTTTGGATAGCCCCAGATCAGCACGAACAGCACCAGGAACAGGTACGGCGACCAGGCCAGCAGCGTGCGTCCGAAGCCATGCGACTGCGGTGCGGCAGCCGCCTGGTGCTCACCGGCCAGCACGAAGCCGTCGCTGGGCTGCCAGAACCGGAACAGCACGACCAGGCCCACCATGGCGGTCAGCGCCGCCAGGATATCCACCAGCTGCGGCCCGACGAAGTTCGACACCAGGAACTGCACGCCGGCAAAGCACACGCCGCACACGATCGCAGCCGGCAGCACACCCTTCAGGCCGCGCATGCCGCCCATCACGAATACCAGGTACCCCGGGATCAGCAGCGACACCGGCGCGCACAGCCGGCCCACCCAGGCACTGAGCTCGCGTTCATCGAGGCCGGTGGTGAGGGACAGCGTGACCACCGGTACGCCGATCGACCCGAAGGCCACCGGCGCGGTGTTGGCCAGCAGGCAGATGCCGGCCGCATAGAACGGCGAGAAGCCCAGGCCCGTGAGCATGGCGGCCGCCACGGCCACCGGCGTGCCGAAACCCGCGGCACCCTCGACGAAGGCGCCGAATGCGAAGGCGATCAGCATGGCCTGCAGCCGGCGGTCGGTGGTCACCCCGCCGATCGAATCCTTGATGATCTTGAAATTGCCGGTTTCCTCGGTGATCCGGTACAGCACCACCGCCCAGTAGACGATCCAGCCGATGGGCAGGATGCCGAACGCGGCACCCATGGTGGCGGAGCTGGCCGCGAGCTGCACCGGCATGCCGTACACCGTCACGGCGATGACGAGCGCGGCGGCGAGGCCGGCGAGGCCGGCGACCCAGGCCGGCTTGCGCAGCACGCCAATGAGCAGCAAGGGCACCAGGATGGGCACCGCCGCGGCGAGAGTGGACCACCCCAGGCTGTCCATCAGGGGCTGATAGTGCTGCTGCCACATGGTTGTTCTCGTTTTCTGCTGCTGAAACGCAGCGGCGGATGATGCCGTACAACCCCGCCAGTGTCACCGGGGCCGGTGTATTCAGCCGCCCTTGAAGCCCTTGGCCACGAGGTACACCTCGCGTGACTCCTTGCGCGAGGCCTCGGGCTTCCTGATGAGCACCTTGTCGAAGTGCTTGCGCAGCTCCTTCACGTATTGGTCGGAGCCCGCGCCCTGGAACATCTTGGCCGCGAAGGTGGCGCCGGGTTTCAGGGTCTTGCACACCGTGTCCAGCGCGAGCTCCAGGAAGTACATCGAGGTCGCCTGGTCGGCCACATCGATGCCGGTGATGTTGGGCGCGATGTCCGAGATGATGAGGTCGAACTTGCCGCCGCCCAGCCAGCCGAGCAGCTGCTGCACGATGGCCTCGTCGGTGAAGTCGCCCTGGATGAAATCCACGTTCTTCAGCGTGTCCATGGGCAGGATATCGGTGGCGAGGATGCGGCCCTTGTCGCCGACGATCTTTCCGGCCACCTGCGACCAGCCGCCGGGCGCGGAGCCCAGGTCGAGGATGCGCATGCCGGGGCGGATCAGCTTGTCCTTGTCGTTGAGCTCGATGAGCTTGTAGGCCGAGCGCGAGCGGTAGCCATCCTTCTGCGCCTGCTTGACGAACGGGTCGCTGAGATGGCGCGACAGCCAGCTGGCGCTGCTCTTGGATCGGGCCATCGCGCGGATTCACCGGAGGCTAGAATGGCGCGCATTCTAACCCTCTGCCGGAAACACCGGCCAGGAAGCTTCCGGTGATCCGCATCAGCGAATTGCCCTTGCCGCTCGACTACGCACCGGATGCGCTGCGCCAGGCCATCCTGCGACGCCTCGGCATCGGGACGACCGAACTCGTGGATTTCACGCTGTTCAAGCGCAGCCATGATGCGCGCAGGAAGAGCGCCATCGTGTTCGTGTGCATCGTCGATGTCACCGTGCGCGACGAGGCCGCGGTACTGCGCCGCTGCGCCGGCGACCGCCATGTGGGCATCGCGCCCGATACCTCCTACCACCCGGTGGCGCGCGCGCCGGCGGTGCTCACGGAGCGGCCGCTGGTGGTGGGGTTCGGTCCCTGCGGCCTGTTCGCCGCGCTGCTGCTGGCGCAGATGGGCTTCCGGCCCATCGTGCTGGAGCGCGGCCGCGAGGTGCGCCGCCGCACCCAGGACACCTGGGGTTTGTGGCGCCAGAAGACCCTGACGCCGGAATCCAATGTGCAGTTCGGCGAAGGCGGCGCGGGCCTGTTCTCCGACGGCAAGCTGTACAGCCAGATCAAGGACCCGAAATTCTACGGCCGCAAGGTGATGCAGGAGTTCGTGCGCGCCGGCGCGCCGGAAGACATCCTGTACCTGGGCCGGCCGCATATCGGCACCTTCCGGCTGACCGGCGTGGTGGCGCGGATGCGCGAGCAGATCATCGCGCTGGGCGGCGAGGTGCGCTTCGAGGCGCGCGTCACGGACCTCATCATCGGGGACGGCCAGGTCGAAGGCGTGGTGCTCGCCGATGGCGAAACCCTGCGCAGCCGCCACGTGGTGCTGGCGCTGGGCCACAGCTCGCGCGACACATTGCGCATGCTGGAAAGGCGCCAGGTGTTCCTCGAAGCCAAGCCCTTCGCCATCGGCTTTCGCATCGAGCACCCGCAATCGCTGATCGATGCCGCGCGCTTCGGCCGCTTCGCCGGCCACCCGCAGCTGGGCGCGGCGGACTACAAGCTGGTGCATCACGCGCGCAATGGCCGCGCGGTGTACAGCTTCTGCATGTGCCCCGGCGGCACGGTGGTCGCGGCCACCTCCGAGCCCGGGCGCGTGGTCACCAATGGCATGAGCCAGTATTCGCGCAATGAGCGCAATGCCAATGCCGGTATTGTTGTTGCCATCGATCCGCAGCAGGATTTTCCCGGCGGGCCGCTGGCCGGCGTGGCGCTGCAGGAGGAGCTGGAATCCCGTGCCTATGAATTGGGCGGCAGCGACTACTGCGCGCCAGCACAGCTGGTGGGGGATTTCCTGCGTGGCAAGGCTTCCACGCAACTGGGCCAGGTGATTCCCTCCTACCAGCCGGGCGTGAAGCTGGGCGACCTCGCCGGCGCGCTGCCGGCGTTTGCCACCGAGGCCATCCGCGAAGCACTGCCCGCCTTCGGCCGGCAGATCCATGGCTTCGATCGCGACGACGCGGTGCTCACCGGCGTCGAGAGCCGCACCTCCTCGCCGGTGCGCATCACGCGCGATGCGCAATCGCTGCAGAGCCTGAATGTGCGCGGCCTGTACCCTTGCGGCGAAGGCGCGGGTTACGCCGGTGGCATTCTCTCCGCCGGGGTCGATGGCATCCGCGTGGCCGAAGCCGTGGCACGGAGCCTGTCATGAAGTTCGAAGACATCCGCAAGCTGCACCAGAAGAAATTCCGCGAGGAGTGCGGCTGTTTCCTGCTGGAAGGCGAGCACCTGGTGCAGGAACTGCAGAAGGCCGCGCAGCGCGACCCGCGGTTGGGCGCCAGCGAGATCTACTACACGCATGAATACGCGCGCCCCGCGGGCGACCTGCCGGCGCAGGTGATCAACGCCCGGCACATGGCGCAGATCAGCGAGACGCGCTCACCGCAGGGCGTGGCTGCAGTGGTGCCGCTGCTGCAGGCACCTGCGCCGCGCGCTGGCGAGCGCGCCATCTACCTGCACGAGATCCAGGACCCAGGCAACCTCGGCACCATCCTGCGCACGCTGGCCTGGTTCGGCGGCTTCCGCTGCCTGCTGAGCGCGGACAGCGTGGACCTGCACAATGGCAAGGTGGTGCGGGCCAGCATGGGCGCGATCTTCCACGTGCCGGTGGAATTCGACGTGCCCATCGAGACACTGGCGCAGCGCTATGGCCCGCTCGCCTGCCTCGACCTTGCGGGGCAACCGATCACGACGCCCGCCTTCCGCAGGTTCAACTGCTACCTGTACGGCAACGAAGCACGCGGGCTGCCCCGCGAGGCATTGACCAGGCTGCAGGTGGAACCATTCACCATCGCGGGGACCGGCGCCATCGAGTCACTGAATGTCGCGGCTGCCGTGAACATCTGCCAGTACGAACTGCACCGGCCATCGCAGGGTTGAGGCATGGTGCATCCCCCCACTGATGCGGAGCATCCGGACCACCCGCGCCTGTCCAAGCGCATGGGTGAACTCGGGCTGTGTTCGCGGCGCGAGGCGGAACGCTGGATCACCAGCGGCTGGGTGAAAGTGGACGGCCAGGTGGTCGACACGCTGGGCGTGCGCGTATCGCGCGCTGCGCGCATCGACATCGATCCCGCGGCACGCGCCCACCAGAGCGGCCAGGTCACCATCCTGCTGCACAAGCCGGTGGGCTATGTATCCGGCCAGGCCGAGGACGGCCATGAACCCGCGATCGTGCTGATCCGCCCGGAGAATCGCTGGTCCGCGGATCCCTCGCCCATCCAGTTCCAGCCCCAACATCTGCGCGGGCTGGCGCCAGCGGGCCGCCTCGACATCGACTCCACGGGCCTCTTGGTACTCACCCAGGACGGGCGCGTGGCAAAACAGCTGATCGGCGAGGATTCCTCGGTCGAGAAGGAATACCTGGTGCGTGTCGAAGGCAACCTGTCGCAGGACGGCCTGCTGAAGCTGCGGCATGGGCTCACGCTCGATGGCATCAAGCTGCGGCCCGCGCAGGTCTCATGGCAGAACGATCACCAGCTGCGCTTCGTGCTGCGCCAAGGCCGCAAGCGGCAGATCCGTCGCATGTGCGAACTGGTCGGGCTGTTCGTCACCGGCCTGAAGCGCGTGCGCAGCGGCAACGTGGTGCTGGGCGGCCTGCCCGCAGGCAAGTGGCGCTACCTGCGGCCCGAAGAAAAGTTCTGACTGCAGCCGCGGGACGCGATCACTTACTCGTAGACCGTCCTGCAGACCCGCTCGGTGGTCGTCTCCGTGGCGTTCTTCTGCACACTCTTCTGTATGCGGTTGCCGGCATAACCACCGGCCACGGCGCCGCCCACCGTGGCCACATCGCCCTTGGTGCCCTTGCCGCCAACCTTGTCGCCGACCACGCCGCCCACTACGGCTCCGGCGACAGTGCCAAGTATCCTGTCCTTGTCCTTCACGGGTTTCTGTTGCGTGACCACCCGGTCGGTGCACACCTCACGCGGAGTCTTCGCGGCGGTGGTCTGTGCTGCCAGCCTGGTGTCTGCCTTCGTGGTCTCGTCGTTGCAGCCACCCAGCAGAGCCAGGGACATGCCACTCATCAGGATTGCAGCCATTCTGGTTGTACTCATGGCGATTCTCCTTTTTGATTCCCTCGTCGCACATGGTGGGCGTGGGCTTGCACCCCGACACCTCCCCGCAGCTGACAGCTGCTGTGGGAACCGTCCCACACCTTGAGTCCGCGCTGGTGGGCGCGTCTAATCGGCCGGTTCGCGACACAGAGCAGGGAGCCAGCGTCACCGTGAAACAAGGTATCCACAGCAGCACCCATGCCGCCTGCCTCATCAAGGCATTTGCAGGTTGCGGACTCATCGTCATGTCCATGCTGTGCGCGGGCGATGCCGCCGCCGCACAACGCGGACCAGGTGGCGGTGCATTCGCGCGCGGCGGCCAGGGTTTCCAGCCCGGCACGATGCCGCTGCGTGCCGGTGCCGTGATGCGCGAATACCGCTTCGAACCCACCGGCGAGAAGTTGAAGTACGCGCTGTTCGTGCCGCGCAAGGTGGACAGGAAGAAGCCCGCACCGCTGGTCATCGCATTGCACGGCGCCGGTGGCGGGCCCGAATCCATCCTGAACGCAATGGCCGCGGCCGCCGACAAGCATCGCTACATCCTGGTTGCGCCCACCGGCTACACGGACACGGGCTGGTATGGCTTCATCCGCCGCATCGCGGGCCCGGCCGAGCGCGAGACCTCCCGCCTCAGCGAGCTCGACGTGATGAACGTGCTGGGAATTGTCAGGGCCGAATACAACATCGATCCCGCCCGCATCTACGTGGTCGGCGCATCGATGGGCGGTGTCGGCGCCGTGCACCTGGCTGCGAAGTACCCGGAGCTGTGGGCCGCCATCGGCGTGATCTCACCCGCCATCACCAGCAATGTGCCGGAGGAATTCGAGAACTATGCCGGCGCACCGGTGGTGGTGCTGCACGGTGACCACGATGACGGCGTGGACGTCGGCCTGGTGCGCGGCTGGGTGGTGCGGCTGAATGAGCGGAAGATTCCGACGCGGTACTACGAATACAAGGGCGGCACGCACATCTCGGTGGTGCAGCAGGCGGGCGAGAAGGTGTTCGAATTCCTGGACAGGCACCCCCGCCCGGCTGCGGCACCAGTTCCCTGACCCGTCGCGCCGGGCGGGAGGTCCAACAGCTCAGCGTGCCGCGGCCCTCGCGGCCGAGACTGCCGCCGCACGCACATCAGCCAGCGCGCGCTGCGTGGCCAGTTCCATCGCCGCCACGATCGCCGTCATGCGGTTTTCAGCCGCGGGCTCGCTGGCCGCGGCATCGCAACGGCCCAGCACGCGGCGCGGGGTACCGGCGGTCACGGTGCAGTCGAACGCCACCTGGATCACCGGCAATGCGCTGGCGGATTCGTAGGCCGCCTCGAAATGCCGCACCGTGAGCAGCAGTTCGTAGTCGCTGGCCACCGCCGGGCGGCCGGCTTCCACCACATGTGTGAAGCCACCGCCGCCGGCCAGCGACTGCACGGCCAGCGTCGCGATCACGCGCGGCAGCGCATCGCCCCAGCGACTGGCCGCGAAATGATCCAGCTCCTGCCCGGCGCGGGTCAGCAGTATGCGATCCGTGTCGAAGCCCGGCTGCACCACCGGCTGCAGCACCGACAGCACGCCCGGCAGAGCGGCGGTGCCCGTCGCGGGCGCGGCGCGCAGCAGATACGTGCGGTCGGGTTCGTCCTTGCTGCGCAGGCCACTGCAGGCGGTGAGCAGCACGCCAAGCAGTAGTGCAGGCACCAGATGCAGGGCTGCGGTGGAAATGGCAACTCGTTTCACCGGGGCACCTCCACGCCACGCGGCGCGGGCTGGTAGATCAGCTGCGAGGGGTTTTCCTTCAGGCTGCGCGACAGCTCTGAGAAGGCTGTCGCCGCGGCGCGCACCTCCTCCACCATGCGCTGCATCTGCGGCAGGCCATCCTGCGTGAAGCCGGCCACCGGGCCGCGGTTCTCGGCGATGAAGCGGTCGATGCCCTCGCTGGCCTTGCGCAGGTTGTCGGCAGTGGTGTTGAGCCGCTCGGTGAGCTGCGTGATGGATGGGCCGAACTGCTCGGTGGCGTCCTGCAGGCCGGCCACGAGCTTGCGCACATCGCCGATGGTCACGTGCAGGTCCTGCAGCACCGTATCGACGCCGCCCATGGTCGCAGGCAGGCGCTCGCTGAGCGCGTGCAGGTTCTGCACCATCGCGGCCAGTGCCCTGGCATTGGCGGGCGAGATGATTTCCTGCGCGCGCTCCAGCAGCAGCGCCACATTGCCCGCGAGCTCGGGCAGGCTGTTGAGGAAGCTGTCGAAGTTGGAGCGCACGGTGTTGATCACCGGATAGCGCTCGGTGGGCACGGCCGGCAGCACCTCGCGGTTGCCGCTGTTCTGCCGCAGGTCGATGTACAGCAGGCCGGTGGCAAGGCTCAGCGAGGACAACTCGGCGGTGGTCTGCGGGGAAACCGGGGTCTCATCGTCGATCTCCACCACCACCTGCACGCGCGTGGCGCTGCGCGGATCGAGGCGGATGCGCCGCACCTTGCCCACCTCGACGCCCAGGTAACGCACCGAGCCGCCCTCGGACAGGCCGGTGACGCTGCCCTGGAAGTAGATCTCGTAGCGCACGTAGCTGCGGCGATCGCGCCCTTCCGAATACCAGTACACGAACAGCACGGCCAGCATGGTGACCAGGATGACGAAGGCGCCGACCACGGCGTAACGCGCCTCACGCTCCATGCGCATCTCCACCCGCGGCGAAGCGGCCCGCGCGCGTGCCACGGAAATAGGCCTGAATCCAGGGATGCGGGTGGTCCACGATGCGCTCGCGCGTGTCCTGCACCATGCGGCGGTCGACGATCACGCCGACGCGCTGGCAGATGCGGAAGATGGTGTCCAGGTCATGGGTGATCATCACCACAGTAAGATGCAGTTCCTTCTGTAGATAGGCAATCAGGTCGTCGAACCCGGCTGCGCTGATCGGATCAAGGCCGGAGGTGGGTTCGTCCAGGAACAGCAGCTGCGGGTCCAGCGCCAGCGCCCGCGCCAGCGCGGCGCGCTTGATCATGCCACCGGAAAGCTGTGACGGGTATTTGGCGGCCGCATCCTGCGGCAGGCCCACCAGCCGCAGTTTGAGCTTCGCCAGGTCGTCCATGGCCGCGCGTGGCAGCTTCAGGTGCTCGATCATCGGCAGCTGGATGTTTTCCCGCACCGTGAGCGCGGAGAACAGCGCGCCATGCTGGAAGGTCACCCCGTAGCGCGCCTTGGCCGCGCGCAGCGGCTTGCCGGACAGCCGCGTCATGTCCAGGCCTTCCACCTGCACGCTGCCGCGCTGCGGACGGCGCAGGCCGAGGATGGTCCGCAGCAGCACCGACTTGCCGCTGCCCGAACCGCCGATGATGCCGAACACCTCGCCACGGCGTACCTGCATGTCGAGGCCGTCGTGCACCAGCTGGCGGCCGAAGCGGTTGACCACGCCGCGCACATCCACCGCGATGTCGGTTGCCGCTTCCATCAGAAGTCGATCTTCATGTACAGGATGGCGAACAATGCATCGGCCAGCAGCACCAGGAAGATCGACTGCACCACGGCGACGGTGGTCAGCCGCCCCAGCTCGCGCGAGGAATCGCGCACCTGCAGGCCACGCAAGGTGCTGATCAGCGCGATCAGCACGGCGAACACCGGTGCCTTGATCAGGCCCGCCCAGAACGTGGTGGGCGCGATGGCCTCGTTGGCGCGGCCGAGGAACTGCTGCAGCGGCATGTCCAGCACCACCTGGCACAGCAGCGCGCCACCGGCGAGGCCGATGAGATCGGCGGCGATGGTCAGCAGCGGCAGCGCGATGACCAGGCCCAGCACCCGCGGCACCACCAGCGCCTCGATCTGGTCCACGCCGATGGCATCCAGCGCATCGATCTCGTCGTTGAGCTTCATCGAACCGATCTCGGCGGCGAAGGAACTGCCGGTACGGCCGGCCACGATGATGGCGGTCAGCAGCACACCCAGCTCGCGCAGCACGCCCACGGTGACCAGATCCACCACGTAGACGTCCGCACCGTAGTTGCGCAGCTGGCTGGCCGACAGATAGCCCACGATCACCGCCATCAGGAAGGCGATCAGCGACACGATGGGCAGGGCGGTGATGCCGGTATCGTACACATGCCGCGCCACCGAAATCGGCCGCAGGCGCCGCCAGCGCAGCAGTGCCTGCAGGAACACCACGGTGGCGCGGCCCACGAAAGCCACCCCCGCACGCGCTTCCTGCACGCGCTCCAGCGCCGTACGCCCGAGCTTCTCCACCGGCGTGTAGGTCACTTCCTCGCGCAATGCCGCCGGTCGCTTCGCCGCGTCCGCGTACAGCGCGATACGCACCAGCTGCAGGGCCTGCGGTTCGGCGTCGGCAAAGCGCACCGCCACTCCGCGCGCGGCCAGCTGGCGCGTGAGATCGTCCAGCGCCCAGGCGCCCGCCAGATCCATGGCGGTGGCGCTGCCGGCCACGATGGTGACCTCGCTGGCATCGCCCAGCTCGAGCCCTGCGGATTCGGCACGTATCACCGGGATGCCGGCGGCGCCCCAGGCGCCGCGCAGCTTCACTTCCAGTTGTGGACCTTCACGCCGGCTTTCGAGGAAAGCCATCCAACACCCTTGAGGTCTCGTGCCAAACGTCCGCCATCATGCAGGTGTACCGCATTCGGGCGCGCGCGGCGAGCGCATCCGGCTGCATCGGGCGTCAGACGACACGCACACCCATGGCGCCATCGCGCACTGCCTCGAGGAACTCGCGCATCGGCCGCGCCGGTCGCCCGGTGATCTCGCGGTAGTCGGGGCTCGTGATGTCGAACTCGCCGGCTTCGATGGCCTGCATCGTGCCCACCGTGCTGTTCGCGAGCTCCGCCGGCAGGCCCCATTTCTCCATCATGTAGCGGGGCCAGTCGGCGCCGGTGACCTGCTGGTAACGCACCGGCCGGTCGAACACCGTGGACATCAGGGCCGCGACCTCCTCGCCGGAATAAGTGCGCTCCATGGTTTCGGAATACGTGCGGCCGGAGGGTTCGTCGCGCATCAGCACCTGCGCCGCCGACGCGCCGAGATCCGCGCGCGCCACATAGGCCGTGCGCGCGGCGCCACCCGGACGGTGCAGCACGCCGCTGGCCAGGGTCTCCTGCAGGTCGCCGGTCAGGATGTCGGCATACAGCGCATGACGCAGGATGGTGAAGTCCAGGCCCGAGGCCTTGATGGCCTGCTCGGTGGGCAGATGCACCAGCCGGCTGTGCTCGACGCGCGGGTTGTCGGCATTGAGGAAACTGGGATAGACCACGTGGCGCACGCCGGCGGCGCGGGCTGCATCCAGGGCGTTCAGGTTCTGCCGCAGGCGCAGGTCATTGGTGTCGTAGGTGGGGATGAACAGCGCCTTGTGCACGCCCTGCAGGGCACGCTGCATCAGCGCGGGATCACGGAAGTCGGCGTGGCGCACCTGCACTGCGCGGGCGGCGAGGTCGCGGGCGAAGGGCGAGGCCACATCGCGCGTGCCCACTGCCAGCGATGCGCCATGGCCGGCTTCCAGAATGGTGTTGATGACGGCGCGGGCGAATTGCCCGTTTGCTCCTGAAACGAAGATCATCTTTTTTTCCGAATTGCGCAGCTGCGGTGGCCGATGATAGCGCCAGCGCGGCGGCTCCAAAAAAGAAAGGGCCGGCATTGCTGCCGGCCCTTACTGTCGCGATCCGGATTTAGGGGGCGCCGGATCGTGAGTTCAAGGCGCCCGGGTGCGGCAGAAGTACACCGGATAGTTGATGGCCACGGAGTTCAGGGTGGAGCGCACCGCGAGGATCTCCGTCGGGCACCACGTGAATGGACCCGCCGCGTTGACATCGAAATACGCGGCTGCCGGCTGGCCCAGGTCCGCGTAGGTCGTGTTCGCCACCGCTGCTGCGAATGTCGCGGCCGGCGCGATCAGGTACACCACCGGCGACGGCGAGCGGCCGTCCGCCGCGCTTTGTCCGCCCGGCATCCTGCCCACAAAGCCAGGCAATACCGCCAGTGCGGTGGTGCCGAACTGGGGAACGAGGCGGCTGTTGGCAACGGTGGTACCGGTCGCGCTTGCCAGGTTGGCGACGCCCACGAACGTGTTGCTCGACACCGTTACGTCGGTGAGGTGGAAGTCCGCCCCTTCGTTGAAGCCGAACAGGTAGGGATCGCCACGCGCCGGCCGGTTATAGGCAAAGCATCCCGTGCTGGTGCCGCGTCGTGTGTAGACACCGAAAGGGGCCTGCACATCGGACACGGTGAAGCAGGCGTCGTTCATGCTGGGCGCGCCGCCGGTCACGCCGACATGGGTGCCGTAGTAGTTCAGGTAGTCCCACACCCAGATGCGGCGGTTGTCGCGCGAAGCCCAGGTGCCAGTCATTTCGGAGTTGATCGACTGCGGCTCGGTGAGTACCCAGTCCAGCCGCGCCGCGGCCGCGCTCGCGCCACCGAAGACGCCGGTGATCCTGCCCAGCGTCTGGGTGGGATTGCGCCCCTGGCCGAAGGGCACCCTGGATAGCTGCACGTTGTTCATCACTGCGGTCCACATGCCGATGCCACCGCCGGCCACTGGCGTGCCGTTGACCGTCGGCGCAGGTGCGGCACTCAGGCCAGCGAAGCCGGTGCGGGCCGCATTCCACACGGAGTTGTTCGCGGCCGAGTATGTGGCGGGGAACGCGGCCGTCGGATCGGTATCCGTGATTAGCGTGAAACGCAAGGTCCCGGTGCCCGGGTCGTAGTCGTAGAAGCCCTGCTCCACCTGCACGGACCACAGGGACGCGGGCCAGGAGAAGAAGGGGCTTTCCGCAATGCCACCCGCTGCATAGCCATGGGTGCCATGCAGGAAGGTGCCGTCGGCGAAGAACGCCAGCATGTTGCTGCTGCCGAGGTTCTGCACTGTCCAGTCATAGTTGTTGAAGGTGGCGGTGACGGCCACCGGATTGGGGATGCTGGTGGTTGCCGCAGGCTTCCACGTCGAACTGCTCAGCCGGTAGGTGCCGCTGAGTTCACGCCCGGCTGCAGGCAATGCCCGGCAGAACACATTCAGGCGGCTGCCCCAGGCGCGCGTTCCCGGGACCGCTCCGGGAAGCGTGGCCACCGGAGCGGTGTCCGTGATGTTGGTTGGATTGATGGAACCCGTCCGGTACAGGGAGACGCCGCCGCCATCGCCCACCACGCAGGTGCGGCCGGTGGGCTGGCGCGCCACCACGACGTCGAATACCGCCGCGACATTGCTGGCGAACAGCACCGGTGTGGCACCGCCGACAGTGAACGCGCCATACGCCGTGACCTCGTAGCTGGTCTTGACGTTGCCCTGCGTGTCGCGGACTTCCAGCAGCAGGCCACCGGGAATCGCACCGGCCTCGGTCGCGCCGCCCGGCGGCGGGTTGTAGGCCACCGATCCGGACATGGTGAACTGGCAGGCCGGCACCGTCGTCGTCGTGGACAGGCCGACTATCACATTGGTGACGTCAGTGGCCGGATTGGAACCGGTGGCATTGGTGATCAGGCACCGGCTTTCGAGGCCGTCGGTGTCGATGAAGCTGGCGCTGACCGTGTAAGTCAGCGGAGTGCCCGCCGCGACGGTCACCGTAGGCGGCTGCCCGGGACTGGTGTTGGGATTGGGAATGGTGACGGTGGCGCTGAACAGCGCGTCGTCGAAAGTCACGCTGGTCTGGCCCGGCGTGACCGTCCGCTCCTGCATCCACTCGCCGGTGTACACGACCACCTTGGCGCCCGGCAGGCCACTGAACACTGCAGGGTCCGCAGGAATCTGCACGGTCAGGTTGCGCCGGGGAACATCGGGCGTGCAGGTGAGCACGACGGCGGTGTCCTGCCCCCGCACCAGCGTGCCCGTACCGCCGCTGCTCACCATGCACTCCTTGCCGAAGGGCTGGCCCCTGACCACGATGTCGTATTCAGTGCCCTCGTCCAGCGCACCGAAGGAGAACGGCACAGACTCGGGGGTCGCCGTGGCGAAGGCCGGGTCGGCGCCGAGCACGGTGATGTCGTTGGCGTCATCACTGCTGAAGCCCAGCGTCATGGTGCGTCCGCCGCCCAGGCCGTTGATGACGCCCTTGAGAACCACCTTCTGCGTGGGCAGTGCGGTGGAGGGTTCGCTCCTCACGTCCTTCACCGAATCGCAGCCCGCCAGCGCCAGCACGCCCAGCGCCAATGCCCAGGTCATGGGCTTATTGATGTTCGTTTTCATGCATTCCCCCGGAATCAGAACTTGGCCTGCACACCGAAGCGGTATGCACGGCCCAGCGTGTCGTGGAAACCGGCCGTCGCACCGGAGATGCCGCCACCGGTGAACGGCGGCGTCTTGTCCATCAGGTTGGTGACCGACCCGAACATCCGGAACTGCTTCAGGTTCGCGAACTTCAGGTCATACGACAGGTTCAGGTCGAACCGCGCATAGGCCTTGACGGAGTTGTTGTCCACCGTGGCATTGCTGATGGCACCGGTGGCGGTGTAGTAGCCCGGCTCGCTGGGGTCGTCGACCCAGCGCTTGTCGAGCACGGCACCGCCGATGTAGCGCATCAGCACCGAACCGCTGAAGTCGCCCAGCAGGTAGCTGGCCGTGATGTTGCCGGTCCATTCCGGCGTGGCGGCCACGCCCGGAATGAACACGCTGCTGCGGATCTGGCCGACCAGGTCCACACACTGGTAGCGGTTGACGACGTAGGTGCCGGCGAAGTCTTCCCAGAACTCTCCCGTGGCCGGGTCGTAGTTCTGCGGATCCGCCCGGTCCAGCGCCGCGCCGCAGGCACCGCTGGGGTTGGCGCCGCGCAGGGTGCCGGAGGTCTGCTGCACGCCGGAGGATTCCATCGCCCGGCTGCCGCGCAGGTTCAATACCATTGTGCCCGGCACCGCCTCGAAGGCACGGTTCAGCGGGAAGGTGTAGCTGGCGCTGAAGTCGATGCCGCGCCGCTGGTACGGCAGCGAGTTGGTCGGACGGTCGCGGTTGTAGCTCAGCAGGTCCTCGAGGTCCATCGAGCCCGGGATGGCATTGCCGTCCTGGTCATACAGCGGCGCGAAGGTGAGCTCACGGCACGTCGACAGGTTCATGTTCGGAGCGTTGGGTACGCCCCCGTCGAGGAAGGCGTCCGCCGACAGGCCGGCGTTGCTGCCCTCGAAGCAGGCCGTCACCGGGTTGGAGTTGTTGAACGGCGTATTGATGCCGTCCCGCACGCCGATGTCGAAGTAATCCACCGACAGCGTCATGCCCTGCGCCCAGCCGCCCGGCCGCAGCACCATGCCGATGGTCAGCGTGTTGCTCTTCTCCGGCTTGAGGCCGGAGTTGCCGACGCGCACCTGGGCATAGCGTTCGTTCTGGTTCTCGATGCTGGTCGAAGTGCCCTCGCGCCAGGGGTTCCTGATGGCGAACTCGTCGGGAATGCCCGGCTGGTAGAGGAACAGCTCGCGGTAGTCCGCCGCGCGCAGGTCGCGCGAGCGGGTGAGCCGGAAGCGCAGCCACTCGAAGGGCTCGAACTCGGCCGAGAACTTCCAGTTGGGCGTCCTCTGCGTGGCCGACTGACCGGTGGTGCCCGCGCCACCCTTGTTGTTGTAGATGCCGTAGCGGACCGCCGCATTGACCGACAGCATGTTGATACCGTCCTGGCCCGACACCAGCGGCAGGTTCAGCTCGGTGTAACCCTCGGTTACCCGCGTCCGGCCGCCAAATGCATCGGCCCAGACATTGGCGAGGTCGGCGCGCGCGTAGAAGTCGCCCTGCGTGCCCTCGTTGTCGGTCTTGTTCTCGCGGAACTCGATGCCGAACGCCGCCGACAGCGGACCCGCCCAGCCATTCCACAGCGTGCCATTGGTGCTGAAGGCTGCCACCTGCTGCGCGACGCTGCCCGAGGAGCGGCTGTCCACGAAGGCGTAGTCCAGGGCCTGCTGTTGCAGCTCCGCGGCGTTGTAGAAAATGCCGGAGTAGGCGGCATTGGTGTCGCCGAAGGTGTCCTGGCTGCTGTAGGTCGTGCCGAACAGGTTCAGCGGCTTGCAGTCCGCCGCCAGCGCGGCCAGCGAATCCGGACCGGTGATCGGACGGCCCTGGGTATCCAGCACCGGCGCACCGTCACGGAGGATGCGGCAGATCGGCAGGCCGAAGGTGGCCGAGTTCGGCCGGTCGTCGATCACCGCGTCCAGCGCGAAGGCCAGGCGCAGGTTGGTGGCGTTGTTCTTCTGCAGCGACTTGCTGTCGGTTCCGCCGTACTGGTAGTAGGCATCCCAGCGCCAGTCGGTGCCAAACCTGCCTTTCACGCCCGCGAGGCCGTTGTAGGTGTTGGTGTCGGAGCTGGTCTCGCGCCAGATCTGCGGATTCCACAGCTTGCGGATCGCGGTCATGCCCGAGCAGGGATTGCCGCCATACAGTGCCTGCACGCCGGCATTGCCCGCGCCGGCCGTGCCACTGCGACCGAACGCGCTCTGCACCTGCAGCAGCGCTTCCTGGCTGAGGTTGTTCAGGAAGGCATACGAATTGCGCCCCACCTGCGGCAGCACCAGCGGCGAGCCGTCGAAGGCCTCGTTCAGCGTGATGCTTTCCAGCAGCCAGTAATCGTTGGTGTGGTAGGGGTTGTAGAACTGTGCGCCGGGCACGGCCTGGTTCGGGGCAAAGCTGACCCGACGCCACGTGCCGGTGGCCCGCACCCGTCCGGTCTGGGGATCCCTGGCCCAGCCGTCAAAATCCGGTGTCGGCGGATTCGGCGACATGTCCACGGGAATCCACCAGGGCCAGGAAATGCCTCGCGTCAGGGGGATTGCAGTCGTACCGATGGTCACCTGTGTCCAGGTCGCCTGGGCAGGACCGAACGGCAGGCCCCCGGGGCCCACCTGGTTGCCGTTGGTGAAGCCGGTCTGGGCGGCGTGCGGGAATCCGAGCTGGGCCGCCAGTGCGGCAGTGGCCGTGGCATTGCCCAGGCGGGTGTCACGCAGCGGGATGATGGTCCCGTCCGGATAGGGCTGGCCGTTGTACACCACGATGTTGGTGGCGTTCTGCGTGTAGTACAGCACGGCACCCGGCGCGGCAAAGGTGCTCGCCTGGCCCGGCGAGTCGAAGCGCGCGCAATAAGTGCCGGTAGTGTGCAGGTTGCGGTTCTCGGCTTCGGTGTTGGCGTAACGGGCCTGGAAATAGCCCGTCATGGAGTCGGTGAAGTCGTACTCGAAGTTCGAGAAGAACACCTTGCGCTCGTTGCTGGGCAGCAGCGTGCTGGTGCTGGTCACCAGATCGCCGCTGCCGTTGACCACGGAGGTCGAGGCACCGCCGCGGTAGCCGTAGGCGTACTCGGAGCCACCCACACCGCCGTTGTCGAAGCGGTAGCCGGCCGTCGCGCGCTCGTCGTTGTGGTAGAGCGCGCCCTGCGACCACCGCTGCTCGTAGCGCACGTTGGCCATCTCGAAGCGCGCGGGCATGTTCCCGTAGTTCTGGAACGGCGTATTCGCGGCCTGCAGGTCTTCCTGGTTGCCGGAGCTGTTGGTGAACAACGAGCGGGACTCGGCGCACCAGCTGCGCGCGCTGGCGCAGTTGCGGATGGCCGAGGTGCTCTGGTACTCGCCGCTGAGCAGGAAGTGTCCCCTGCCGCCGAACACCGGCATGCCACCGGAGATAGCGATGTGCGGGCTGCCGCCATCGCCGGCCTCGTTGACGCCGTAGTCCATGTCGAGGTTGAGGCCAGTCAGGCGGCTGTTCAGCACCAGGTTGACCACGCCGGCGACGGCGCCCGAACCGTAGGTGGCCGAAGCACCGCCGGTGACCACATCCATGCGTTGCAGCAGGTTGGTCGGAATGGTGTTCAGGTCCACCACGTCGGCCTGGTTGGAAGTGGACGCCACGCGCCGGCCGTCCACCAGCGTCAGCGTGCGCGACCCGAAGGTCGGATCCAGGCCACGCAGGTTGGGGATTGTGGCGCCGATGAAGTAGGAGCCGCGGTCCATGACATCCATGCCACCGCCACCGGAGCCTGCCTGGTTGTCGCCGGTCAGCGAGGGCATGTAGCTGGAGATGTTCTGGGGAACCAGCTGCGTCAGTGCATCGGCCACGTTGACGATGCCAAGGCGCCGCATCTCCTCGCCGCTGATCGAGGTGACCGGGTTGGAGGCCGTGACATTGGGATTCTGGATGCGCGTACCGGTAACCCTTACCTCCGCGAGTTCCTCTTCAGCGGAAACCTCTTCTGCAGTCTCCTCCGCCGCTTCGGCGGACATCGCCTGGGGGGAAAACCCGATCAGTGCACCTGCTCCCAGCAAGGCAACCAGCGACGCGCGCACGATTGGCACGCACACAGCATGTCTAGACACGTAGTACTCCCCCCGGCTAGTTGATTGTTGCGGCCACGGATTCACTTCCATGGATCGGCCGCGCAGCGAAGCATTCGCTATCGGCGGAGGCAGCACTTACTGGGAACGGAAGTGCTGCTTGAGATACGGGGAATTGATGACCCGCGAACGCAGGGGCGCGGAGGGAGTCGGCTTACTCCTTGAAGAAAGGCTCGACCTTGCCTTTCAGCAGCACCGTCAGCGGCTTGCCACGGCGATCCAGCGTCTTGCCCACCACCGAGCGGATCCAGCCCTCGGAGACGCAGTACTCCTCGACATTGGTGCGCTCCACGCCGTTGAAACGGATGCCGACGTTGCGGGCCAGCAGCTTCTCGTCATAGAACTTGCTGGAAGGGTCGACGCACAGGCGGTCGGGCAGCGTATCGGACAAGGCACTTCTCCCCGTGAAGGACGGGGAATATACCGGAGGCGGTCAGCTTCCCACCACGGCCTCGGCGATGCGGTAGGCGTTCTGCCGTGCCTGCTCGCGCATCGCCGTCTCGGCCATTTCACGTTGCGCCGGCTCCATCGTCGCCACCATCCGCTCCTGCACCAGCCTGCGCAGCGCTTCGGCCCTGGCCTGCGCTTCGGCCCCGAGCGTGGTGCCATCGGCGCGGGTCAGGTAGCGCCGCACCGACTCCTCGCTGCCGACGGTCAGCAGCTCGCGCAGCTGCAGGCCCAGGCCGGCGAGGAACTCGTGTTCGCCATCGAGCGGCATGCCGAACACCCAGGGCTCGTGCCGGATCATGTTCATGAAGCGCTCTATCGGCGGTCGGTTGGCCGGTGGCACTTTGGTGAGATCGACTTTACCGAGGCCATCGATCATCGCGCGGGTGGCGAAATCGAACACGATGCTCGAGCCAGGTGCGTGCGTGGCGAGAAAGCGGAAGGTGTCGCGCAGCGGCTGCTCCTGCACGTACATGGTCAGGCCTTCCATGAGGACGAAGGTGCGGCGCGCCGGGTCGTAGCCATGACGCGCCAGCGCGTCGGGCAGGGTCTCGTGCTGCAGATCCGCCGCGACGTAGGTGAGGTTCGCCGGCGCACCACCGAGCGCCGCGGCAACCCGCCCCTGCTTGAATTCAGACGTGACTGGCCGGTCGACTTCATATACGCGCCTGCCTGCCAGCAGCTCGGTGCAGCGATACGCGCGGGAATCCAGGCCGGCACCCAGGATCAGGCATTGGACGGCGCCATCCGCGACGGCCCGCTGCAGCGCCTGGTCGATGAAGCGGGTCCGCTCGGTCATGGCGCGCACCGTGCCTGCGACCTCGATCTCCTGCATGGCCGCCGCGTAGCTGCCAGCCAGGAATTCCACGATGGGAATGTCGCCTTCGAGTTGCGCCGGGTCGCCCAGCAGTGCGCCGGCCAGGCGATCCGGATTGCGCACGGCAGGGTCGGGCTCGCGTGCGCCGATGGCGCGTGCGGCAGCCACCCAGATGGCGGTCTTCGAGATCGTGTCTTGTCCGGGCATCGGGGGTGCTCCGGCAGGTCGAGGCTTATAGCCGGTGCCGGTGCGTCCTGGGTAGCTTGCCGGGACGGCAGGAAAAAAAAACGGTGCGAATCCGGAGCTTCGGGGGTGGAAGACGGATTCGCACCTACTTCAGAACTGGTCGCTGAGGCCAGCCTTGAAGAATGGGCCTGCGTCGTGTTGGCACGACATCAGGCAATGGAACGGGCGATCTCCTCTCTCAGAATCCAACCCTGACGCCAAGGGTGAAGAAACGCCCCATGTCGTCATGGAACCCAAGCGTCGGGTAGAACAGATTCGGCAGGCCGGAGTCGGACGGGAACAGCGGAGCCCGCTCGTTGAGCAGGTTGCTTACCGTGAGGTAGATTTCCGTGTTGCGGGTGTCACCGCGCTCGCCGATCCGCTTGCTCACCGTCGTATCGAGCACGTTGAAGCGGGGCAGGTTCGGCTGCACATAGTTCTGACCGGTGGTGGTGACCGGCGTCGTGGCCAAACGCACCTTGCCCAACCACTGGTTCTGAAGTGCCACTGTCCAGCCCTGATTCTGATAGGACAGGAAAGTGCTCTGACGGAGTTTGGGTGCCCTGGTCCAGGAGACGGGCGACCCCGGCAGGTTGACGGTTTCCACTGGCGGCTGATAGGTCGCCATGTGGCGGAATGACACACGCCCGCCCAGCGCCGGAACCAGTTCGCTCACGTCAAATCCATAGTTGAGCTGGAAATCGTAGCCATGCGTTTTCAGGCGCGCGGCGTTGAGTCCAACGTTCAGGATTTCGATCGGATAGTTGGCGGGCAAGGTATAGCCCGGATTGGCGGGATCCGAGATGGGCCGGTTCGCCAGAGCGCAGATGGGCGAGTTGTATGCCGGAGCGGTGTCGGTGCACAGGCTCTGGAACTGGTCATAGCGCACCCGGGTGATCGCGTCCGTCATCTTGGTGCGGAAATAGTCCACCGAAAAATTGAAATCCGGCAGGAAAGTCGGCGTCAGCACGATGCCAGCAGTCAGCGTGCGCGACTTTTCCGGAGTCAGGTCGGGATTGCCCCGACCCACCAGTCGCGTGGCGCCCGGCGTACCGCCGGTCAGGGCGTCCGTGAAACTCGTCGAGGAGATGTTGAGCGGCTCGAACAGGTCGTTGAGGTTCGGGGCCCGGATGTCCCGCGACAGGGTGGCGCGCGCCCGGATCGAATCGTTGACCGCCCAGTTCAGACCACCTTTCCATGTCTGCACGGCGCTGAAAGAGGAATACTTGGTGTGGCGCAGGCCCCAGTTGGTGGACAGGTCCTGCACGAATGGCACGCCCGTGACCAGCGGCACGTTCATTTCGAGCGCGACTTCCCACACGTCATTCTTGGCACTGACCGGCGCGTTGGTGTTCTGCACCCACCGCACCGGCGCGCTCGGCACTCCCTGGACCGTGGACGCATTGGCCAGACACATGCGCAGGCCCGTGCAATCCACGAAGTCCGTCGGCAGCGCGTTGCTCTTCATGTCGTAGGTGTTCCAGCGCGCATCGAACGACAGGTTGGCGCGAATCTCGCCGGCCGGGAGGCCCAGGCCGAACAGGCCACCGCCGATCGACGCACCGACGTTGTCGACGTGCTGCTCCAGCGCCCAGTACGTGCTCGAACTGATGTAGTTGAACGCGCCGACCGAGGGGCCGTTCGGATCGGTGATGTTGGTCGGCACGCAACCGGGGTAGAGGTCACGGTAAGCGGGTTGCGTGGTAACCCAGCAGACGATCGTCCCGCTCACGTTCACGGTTCCGCCCGGGACAGGAATGGTCGTGCCAGGCGGTGCGATCACGGCGTCCAGCGACGCCAGGTATCTGGCGTTGTCCGTGTTGTTCGGGTTGATGACCTTGTTGATGCTTTCGCCGTAGTTGTAGAAGAAATCCCAGTTGAAGTTGCCTACTGATCCGGTGAGGCCGAACTCCAGGTTCCTGGCGCGATCCCGCGCATCGGTGCGATACATGCGATGACTGGGGCCCGCGCCCTCGCCACCGACGTTGTTCCAGATGTACGAGGTTGCGGAAAAGTACGGCGTGCTGGGCGGTGCCGGTGGCGTGGTGCCGTTCTGCAAGGCAGACGGCGGCGAACCGGGCAGGCAGCGCCATCCGGCGGCACCGGGCGTGCCGCAGGTGATGCCGGCGCCCAGCTGGGTCTGTGTCGCGGGCGAGAGGAACGGGTTGTCCGCGAACAATGTGTTGGGACGGTTGGCGTTGGCGCTGACGGTGACGTTGACCCAGTCCGAGATATTCGTGGCCGTTGCCCACGATCCCTGCACATAGGCATTCACGTTGTCGGTGAGGTCGTAGCTGAAGCGACCGAACCAGTCCTTCATCGAAATGCCCGACCGGAACGTGCCGTACTTGATCCAGCCGCCATCACCGCCCGACTCGATGTTCCCGGAACCGGTCGGTACGCCGTGCGCCAGCGGCGTCAGGATGCCGGGTGCATTGAACGTGTAGTTGTTGACGCTGCAGGCAGTGCCGCAATTGACCGTGCCATTCATGGCCTCGTGAATGCGGCGGGCGTATGGGGTGTAGGCGTATGGATTGGCGGCGGACCCGGTGCCGGTCAGCAGCCATGCCTGCCCGTCCTTGCCATAGGGGCGCGCGCTGATCGGAATCTTCGACTGTTCGCGGTACCGCGCTGAAGTCTCGAAATGTCCGCGGCCACCGAACAGCGATGTGCCCCAGGCAAAACCGATCTGCCCTTGTTCGCCGTCGCCGTACTTGGAAATTCCCGCATCGGACTGGAACCTGAATCCGGTGAAATTCTTGTCCAGCACATAGTTGATGACGCCGGCCACCGCATCGGAACCGTACACGGCGGATGCGCCGCCGGTGACGATGTCTACGCGTTTCACCAGCATCTGCGGCAGGGTGTCGACGTTGACCGTGCCGTCCTGGTTGGATGGCGCCACGCGATGGCCATCGAGCAGCACCAGGGTGCGCGAAGCGCCGAAATTGCGCAGCGAAAACGTGTTGCCACCGTTGTTGGTGGAGCCGTTGCCCTGGCTGCGCGGGGTTCGGCCGCCGCCGGGCCCACCAGCCACTATCTGGGGAAGCTTGTTGATCGCGTCAGCAATGTCGCTGGGTGTGGTCTTGGCTGCTTCTTCCACGTCGAGCGAAGCGATCGGTGTGGGCGACTTGACGTTCTCGGTGATGACGCGCGAGCCGGTCACCGTGACTTCTTCAAGCTCGGTGTCCGTTGCCGCCTCCGCACCCTGCGCCCAGGCTGTGCCGGCATACGAGGCTGATGCACCGATGATGGCCGCGACGGAAGCGCGCAAAAGGCGTGACGAGGACATTCAAAACCCCCTGACAAGACCGAGTTGAATTTGGACAGGGCGCATTGGTACGACTATTTGGTTGTCGTGTCAACCTCGCTGCCCCCGGCAGGCATAAAAAAACGCCTTCGGCACCGCTCGCGGGTGCGCTCATTCATGAAGAACAATTTAGATATCGCGGGGCGACCGCGATCGACTGTCAGCGTTGCTTGCGCGTCGTGCCGGAGCGCCGCCGCGAGCCGGTTCGTGCGGCGATGCGCGCCTGACCTGATGCGATGACTCGCACCATGGCGGCCTGCGCACGCTTGCTGTTGCCTTTTTCGATGGCATCCACCACGGCGCCATGGTTGGCGGCGGTGTCCTTGAGGTCGTTCGGATCATCCACCGGCGTGTTCTGCGAGAACGAGGCGAACAGCGCAGCCTCGATCACCGCGGCCATCGAACGCAGCATCGGGTTGCCGGAAGCCACGCCGATCAGCTGATGGAACTCAAGGTCCGCCTCGGCGAATTTGTCCCGGCTGCGATCGCTCTCGCCCATGCGCCGCACGCAGTCGCGCAGCTGGGTCACGTGCAGCGGCGAGCGGCGTTCCGCCGCGAGGCTGGCGGCGGAAGGTTCGAATGCGAGGCGGATCTCGGCCAGCGAGCGGCGGAACTCCTCATCGAGGCCGAGCTCGACACGCCAGGCCAGCAGCTCCGCATCAAAGAAATTCCAGCTCGAGGAATTCAGCACACGCGTGCCGACCCGCGTCTTCAGAACCACCAGCCCCTTTGCCGACAGCGTCTTCATCACCTCGCGCAGCACCGTGCGCGAGACGCCGAAGCGCTCCATCAGCGCGGCCTCGGGCGGCAGATTGGCACCGGGCGCATAGATGCCGGTGAGGATTTCCTTGCCGACGGTGCGCGCGATGTTGTCGTGGCTGGAGCGCGCCTTGACAACATGCAGGCGGCGCATGTGTTGCAGCGATGTCATGCAGTCCGGGCTCCGGCGAGGCGCATGGCGCGCAACGATACGCTATTTCCGGGCCGTGGAATCGGGTGGGCTCCCACGTATACTGATCCCGTGATGACTGACACCACGCTTTTTTACATCGATGGCCGCTGGGTTTCACCGGCAATCCCGCGCGTTCTCGACATCGAGAACCCCACTACTGAACTAACCGTTGCCCAGGTCAGCCTTGGCAGCCAGGCGGATGTGGATCGCGCAGTGACCGCGGCCCGCACGGCGTTCGAATCCTTCTCGCAGACCACATCGGCGGAGCGCATCGCGCTGCTCGAACGCATCGTGGCCGAATACAACCGGCGCGCGCCGGAGCTGGCCGCCGCGCTCAGCGCCGAGATGGGCGCGCCGGCATGGCTGGCCCGCGATGCACAGGTGCCGCTGGGCATCATCCATTTCACCCAGGCCATCGAGGTGCTCAAGAGCTACCAGTTCGAACGCCAGTTCGGCACCACGCTGGTCCGGCGCGAGCCCGCCGGCGTATGCGCGCTGATCACGCCATGGAACTGGCCGCTGTACCAGATCGGCACCAAGGTGGCCTCCGCGCTGGCTGCCGGCTGCACCATGGTGCTCAAGCCCAGCGAGATCGCGCCGCTGAATGCGCTGATCTTCACCGAGGCGCTGCATGCGGCCGGCGTGCCGCCGGGCGTGTTCAACCTGGTCAATGGCGACGGTCCGACGGTGGGTGCGGCGTTGAGCACGCACCCCGGCATCGACATGGTGTCCTTCACCGGCTCGACGCGCGCCGGCATCGAAGTGGCGCGCAATGCCGCGGCCACCGTGAAGCGCGTGGCACAGGAGCTGGGCGGCAAGTCGGCGAACATCCTGCTGGAGGATGCGGACCTCGCGACTTTCGTGCCGCAGGGTGTGCAGGCCTGCTTCATGAATTCCGGGCAGGCCTGCGCCTCGCCCACGCGCATGCTGGTGCCGCAGCGGTTGCATGACGAGGTGGTGCGGCTCGCGAAGGCATCCGCGCAAGCCACGCCTGTTGGCGATCCGCTGCAGGACGGCATCAAGGTGGGCCCGCTGGTCAGCAAGGCGCAGTTCGAGCGCGTGCAGGGCTACATCCGCAAGGGAATCGAGGAAGGCGCAACCCTTGTGGCCGGCGGAGCCGGCAAGCCGGAGGGGATGACAGCCGGTCATTTCGCGAGGCCCACCATCTTTGCGAACGTCCGGCCCGACATGACCATCGCGCAGGAAGAAATCTTCGGACCGGTGCTGGCCATCATCCCCTACCGCGACGAGGACGACGCCGTGCGCATCGCCAACGACTCGCAGTACGGCCTGTCCGGGTTCGTGGTCTCGAAGGATCTGGAACGCGCCCGCAAACTCGCGCGGCGGCTGCGCACCGGCCAGGTACGCCTGAATGGCGCGAAGCACGATTACTCCGCGCCCTTCGGCGGCTACAAGTACTCCGGCAACGGACGCGAGTTCGGCGTGTTCGGGCTCGAGGAATTCCTCGAAGCCAAGTCGATCTGCGGGTACTTCACCACGGCGTGAGACCGGCGGGCCACCCAGCTGAAGCGCTGCGGAAGATGTTCGAACAGCAGGAGCAGTTGTCGCGCAGTGAATCCCGCTTGCGGATCGCGCGCCTGGAATGGATGACGTGCTGTTCGCCATCCGCAGGCTTGCTGCTGTCGCCATAGCGGGCCGGCGTCGGCTGCCCGGGCAGTTTGCAAGCTGCCGGGCGCGCGCGGCGCAGGCCCACTGCGAGGTGGCGAATGAGTGGGTGCCATGCTAAACGTGCAGTCCACACAAGCATGTGTGCCGCGCCAGAACTTCCGCCGTGAAAAATCGCCGCAATACCCCGCTGCAAAGGGGATGGTTCGCCATCGTGGCGCTGCTGGTCGCACAGCAGGTGTGCGCAACCACGTCCAGCGCGCTGGCCGAGGCATCGATGCATGGCGACCTGCCCGCCATGAAGGCGCTGCTGAAGAGCGGTTCCGACCCTGACGCCCCCGGCCCGTTCGGCACCCCGGCATTGCACTGGCGCGTGGACATGGACGACCTGTCCGGCGCGCGCCTGCTGCTGCAGGCCGGCGCCAATGCCAAGGCACTGACCGATCGTGGCATCAGCGCATTGAGCCTGGCCATCGCCAACGGCAATGTCGACATGGTGGCGCTGCTGCTGCAATCCGGCGCGGATGCCAACCAGCTCGAACCCACCGGCGAGACGCAACTGATGATGGCCGCACAGGCTGGCGTGCTGCCGGTGGTGCAAAGCCTGCTGGCGCATGGCGCGCGCGTCGATGAACGGGAAGCCGGGTTCGGCCAGACCGCGCTGATGTACGCCGCCCGTGCCGGCCATGCCGATATCGCCGCTGCATTGCTGACCGCCGGCGCACAGGCCAACGTCGCAACCAAGGTGGGCGCCGCGCCGCCCTTCATCCCGCCGAATTCCGTGGCGGGCTTCGGCTTTGGCGTCGGCATCCTGCGCGGTGGCGTGCCTGCCGACCGGGGTCGGCGCGAACCGGCGCCGGGTGGCATGACGCCGCTGCATCACGCGGCGCGCCACAACCATGTCGAGGTGGCGAAGCTGCTGCTGAAGGCCGGCGCCAGCATCGATGCACGCGAGGCCAACGACATCACGCCGCTGCTGATGGCGATCTCCAACGACAACATGCAGGCCGCGCACCTGCTGCTGGAGAGCGGCGCCAACGTGAACGCGGTGGATTGGTACGGGCGCACCCCGCTGTGGGAAGCGGTGAACGTGCGCAACCTGTACGTGCACAACGCCACCTTCAAGAACGGCATCGACCGCGCGCCGGTGCTGGAACTGATCCGCGCGCTGCTGGCGGCACACGCCAACGTGAATGCCCGGACCAAGGAGACGCCGCCTTTCCGCAACCACCTGCTGGAAATCACCGGCTCGCTGGAATGGGTGGATTTCACCGGCCAGACGCCCTTCCTCACCGCCGCGCTCGCCGGTGATGTCACGGTGATGAAGCTGCTGCTGGAAAACGGCGCGGATCCGAAGATCAACACCTTCCAGGGCACCTCGCCGCTGATGGCCGCGGCAGGCGTGAACTGGGTGGTGGCGCAGACCTGGACCGAAGGGCCCGCGCAGCTGCTCGAGGCGGTGAAGCTGTGCCGCGAGCTGGGCATGGACGTGAACCAGGCCAACTCCATGGGCGTCACCGCGCTGCATGGCGCGGCCAATCGCGGTTCGGATGACATCATCCGCTTCCTGGTGGCGCAGGGCGCCGACCTCACCGCGCAGGACAACGAGCATCGCTCCGCGCTGGACTGGGCCAAGGGGGTGTTCCTGGCCACGCATCCGCCGGAGCCCAAGCCCGGTTCCATCGCATTGATCACGCAGCTGCTGCAGGCGCAAGGCAAACCCGTCCGATGAGCACACGCAACGCCATGATCCGCGGGGCCGCACTGGCTGCGGCGCTGCTCGCGTCCGGTGTGGCATTGAGCGCCGACGCGCTGCAAGCGCTGACCGGAAAGTACTGCACCCCCTGCCACAACACCGAGGACTGGGCCGGCGGGCTGGATCTGTCCACGCTGGACCACGCACACGTGGGCAGGAACGCCGAAACCTGGGAAAAGGTCGTGGTGAAGCTGCGCTCGGGCATGATGCCGCCGCCGGGCAAGGAGCGGCCGTCGCGCAACGAAGCCGATGCCGTGTTGCGTACGCTGGAGACGCGGCTGGATGCGGAGGCGTCCGTGCGCGCCGCGGCACCGGCACTGCATCGCCTCAACCGCATTGAATACGCCAATGCCATCCGCGACATCTTCGGCCTGGCGATCGACGCCGCCACGTTGCTGCCGCCGGATGATTCCAGCAATGGCTTCGACAATGTGGCCGCGGGCCTGGGTGTGTCGCCCGCGCTGATCCAGGCCTACACCACTGCGGCGATGAAGCTCAGCCGCACCATGGTGGGCGACATGACGGCCACCGAAAGCATCGCGGTGTACCAGGTGCCGACGAAACTCGCGCAGGACCAGCATCTGGAAGGGCTGCCGCCGGGCTCGCGCGGCGGCTTACGCTTCACGCACTATTTCCCGCTGGATGCCGAGTACCGCATCAGCGTGCGCAACGCCGGCGGGTTCGGTGGCGGTGGCGGTGGCGGCGGATTCGGTGGTTTCGCTGGCGGCGGCTTTGCCGGTGGCTTCAACGGCGGTGGTGCGTTTGACCCGCGCAACTTCGCGCAGGCCGCAGGGGCAGCAGCAGGTGCAGGCGGTGCGGGTGCGGCCCCAGGCGCAGCACCGGGCGCGGTCGGATTTGATTTCCGCAACGCAGCTGCAGCCGCGGGTGGCTTCGATGTGCGCAACATGGGTGCACTCAATCGCGGCGGCGCCTCGCCCATCGATGTGACGCTCGATGGCCAGCGCGTGGAGGTACCAAACCTGCGCAATTTCACGCTGCGCGTGAAGGCCGGGCCGCATGAACTGACCGCCGCGCTGTTCGACCAGCGCCGTACCGCCGGCGTCAACGACATCTACTCGGTGTATCGCGTCACCGGTGGCATCGACGCCGTGGAAATCACCGGACCGTTCAATGCCACAGGCCCGGGCGACACGCAGATCCGGCGTCGCATCTTCAGCTGCCATCCGCAGGCACCGGCCGCGGAACGGGGCTGTGCCGAGCGCATCGTGGTGGATATCGCCAGCCGCGCCTTCCGCGCCCCGCAGAAGCCGCAGGATCTCGCGGTGATCCTCGAGTTCTACGAACGCGGTCGCGCCGAGGGCGGCTTCGAAGCCGGCATCCAGCAGGCATTGGCGCGCATCCTGGTCGACCCGCGCTTCCTGTTCCGCATCGAGGAGGAACCGCCCGCCACCACCGCCGGAACGCTGCGCGAGATCAGCGACCTGGAACTGGCCTCGCGCCTGTCGTTCTTCCTGTGGAGCAGCATCCCCGACCAGCCGCTGATCGACCTGGCCGTGCAGCGCAAGCTGCACCAGCCGCAGGTGCTGGTGGCGCAGGTGAAGCGCATGCTGGCAGACGAACGCGCGCGGGCGCTGGTGGAAAACTTCGCCGGGCAGTGGCTGTTCCTGCGCGAACTGGCCACGGTGGCGCCAGAGGTGGAAGGCTTCGACGAGAACCTGCGCCAGGCCTTCATCGAAGAGACGCAGTCGCTGGTGGGCTGGGTCATTGCGCAGGACCGGCCGCTCACCGAACTGCTGACGGCCAATTACACCTTCCTGAACGAGCGCCTGGCGCGGCACTACGGCATTGCCGGCGTGCGCGGCGCGCATTTCCGCCGCGTGCAGCTGCCGCCAGGCTCGCATCGGCGCGGCCTGCTGGGGCACGGCAGCATCCTCACCATCACTTCAACCGCAACGCGCACTTCGCCGGTGATCCGCGGCGCCTGGGTGCTGGAGAACATCCTGGGCGCGCCGCCGCCCGCGCCGCCGCCTGGCGTGGAAACCAACATCGATGGCGACGGCACGCAGGTGCTCACCTCATCGGTGCGCGCGCGGCTCGAGGCGCACCGCAAGAACCCCTCCTGCGGGGCCTGCCATGGAGTGATCGACCCGGTGGGGTTCGCGCTGGAGAACTTCAGCGCCATCGGCGCCTGGCGCGAGCGCGATGGCGACAACGCGGTGGATGCGCGCGGCACGCTGGTGGATGGCACCACCCTGGCCGGCCCGGACGACCTGATCAACGCGCTGATGGCACGCCCGCAGATGTTCGTCACCACCTTCACGGAGAAGCTGCTGACCTATGCGCTGGGCCGCACGGTGGACTATCGTGACATGCCGACGGTGCGGGCCATCGTGCAGCAGGCCGGCCGCGAGGATTACAAGGTCAGCGCGTTGATCATGGGCGTGGTGCAGAGCGCAACCTTCCGCCAGCGCGCCACGGCCAAGGGGGGTACATGAGCCATTTCATCACCCGCAGGCATCTCTCGCGTCGCGCCGTGCTGCGCGGCGCGGGCACCATGCTGGCGTTGCCGTTGCTGCAATCCATGGTGCCGGCCATGTCGGCCACACCGACGCCCCGCACGCGTTTCGCTGCCATCTATTTCCCGCATGGCGCCACCATGTCGCGCTGGACGCCCGTCAACACCGGCCGTGATTTCACCTTCAGCGAGATCCTGCAGCCACTGGAGCCATACCGCTCGCATATCAATGTCATCAGCAACCTCACGCATCCGCTGGCTTACGGCCCGGGCGGCGCCACCGGCAATCACAACCGTTCTTCGGCGAGCTACCTCAGCGGCGCGAAGGCGCAGTCCGGCGCGCAGCCACGGCTGGGCATCACGGTGGATCAGGTGGCGGCCCGGCACCTGGGCCAGGACACGCCGCTGCCATCGCTGGAACTGATGATCGAGGATTCCAGCATGAGCTGCGGCGAGGGCCTGAGCTGCGCCTACCGCAACACATTGTCCTGGCAGAGCGAGACCTCGCCGCTGCCCATGCAGAACAACCCGCAGGTGCTGTTCGAGCAATTGTTCGGCGACGGTGCCAACGCCGCGCAACGCAGTGCGCGCCGCACCCAGGCGCTGAGCCTGTTAGATTCAGTGGCGGACCAGATCCAGGGCCTGAACCGCCGGCTGCCGGCCACCGACCGCGAGCGTCTCGACCACTACATCACCGACGTGCGCGAGATCGAGCGGCGCATCGCGCAGGCCGGCGAGCGCACCGGCGGCAATGTCGAACTGCCCAGCCGGCCCAACGGCATTCCCGACGATGTGGAGCAGCACATCAAGCTGATGTACGACCTTTTGACGCTGGCCTGGCAGACCGAGGTCACGCGCATCAGCACCTTCATGATCGCCAAGGAGTTGAGCGGCGCGGTGTATCCGAAGAGCGGCGTGCGCGATTCCTTCCACATCCTGTCGCACCATTCGAACAACGAGAACAACAAGGCGCGCTTCGCCGTGCTGAACCGCTACCACACCGGGCTGCTCGCCTACTTCGTGGACAAGCTCGCGAAGCTGCCCGACGGCGACGGCACGCTGCTGGACCACTCACTGGTGCTGTATGGCAGCGGCATGAGCGACGGCAATTCGCACAACCACGATCCGCTGCCCGTCCTGCTGGCCGGCGGTGCCAGCGGCCGCATCACCGGCAACCGGCACCTGGTGCAGGCCGAGCACACACCCATGTCGAACCTGCTCCTGACAGTGCTGCAGAAGCTCGGCTGCCCGGAGGAACGTTTCGGCGACAGCACGGCGGCACTGGCGATCTAAGAACAAAATGGGGGAGCGATGAAGTACGCCGTCTGGTTCCTGCGGCTCATCTTCGCTGCGTGGATGATTCCCGCGGGCGTGAACCATTTCTACCAGATCTTCCCGCAGCCGATGGGCAACCAGGCGGCGAGCCATGAGCTCATCGTGGCGCTGATCGACAGCCATCTGTTTGATCTCGTCAAGGCGGTGGAACTGCTGGCCGGCATCGCGGTGCTGATCGGATACCGCGCGTCGCTGGCATTGCTGATCTGCATGCCGGTGTCCTTCAACGTGTTCTGGTGGGATGCGCCACTGGAAGGCTGGGGCTCGCGTGCCGCACTGTTCGGCTACTCGGTGCTGGCCTGCAACCTGTTGCTGTGCCTCGCCTACATGAAGACCTATCGCTCGATGTTCGCGTGGCGGTCGGTGCCGCGCGCCGTCAGTGCCGGAGCCGCCGCGTGAGTGCGCTGGTGCTGACGACGCGCATGCTGTTCGGCGCGTGGATGCTGGCGAGCGGACTGAACCACTTCTTCCTGCATCTGTGGCCGGAACCGGTTGGTCACACACCGCTGGCCATCCAGTTACTGGACGCGTTCACGCACTCCGGCTTGCTGGATGTGGCGATGGTCATCGCGCTCGCCTGCGGCGCGCTGATCCTGCTCGGGCGCTTCACGCCGGTGGCGCTGTGCGTGCTGATGCCGGTGTCGACCTGCACGCTGTACTGGGCGGCGGTGCTGGATCACCAGGTGCTGGGCTCGCTGCTTGCGCTGGTGGCGTTCCTGCTGAACGGCGTGTTGATGCTGTGCTTCATCGATTACTACCGCGGCGCGTTGCAGCGCCGTGCGCTGACGCTCGGTGAACGTTGAGGAGATGGCAGTGACCTACGACTCGCTGTTCACGAGCCCCAACGGCCGCACGTCGCGCACGCAGTTCATCCCCGCGGCATTGGTGCTGCTCGCCGCGGTGGTGTTCTTCTGGTACTTCGTGAAGGGGCGTACAGGGACGTTCTGCCTGCTGGTGCTGGTGTATCCGGGGGTCATGCTGCATGCAAAGCGGCTGCATGACATGGGGCGCAGTGCGTGGCTGCTCGCAGTGCCGGTGGTGGTGTTGCTGGGCATGTTCGCGGTGAAGCTCAAGTACGCGAGCTTCGGTGCTGACATCGACGCGGCCCTGCCGATGATCGCGCCAGTCGTCGCCGCGGCTTTCACGCTGTGGGGTGCGCTGGGCAGGTCACTTGAACCCTGAGCGGGCGCGCAGCAGTGCCAGCAGGATGAAGATCAGCGGGAACTCCGGCAGAGAGGACTGCGCCGCGGTCATGCGTTCGTTGCGCCCTGCGCGCAACGAACGATGAGGGCGGCACAATAAAAAGCCTGCCTGCGCGGCATTTTTACGCCTGCAGCCCATGCTCAACCCTCCCGCAGCAACAGCGCGGGTTGCGTGCGTCGCGCGATCCCCGAGGGCCCGAGGCTTGCAACCAGTGCCAGAGCGAACAACCCGCCGACCGCCGCAATGGCCACGACGTAGGGTGAGATGTCGCGAGGTATGTAGTAGTCCCGCAGCCACGAGACCATGAGAATCCCGAGCGGTACCGCCAGCACCGTGCCGGGCAGCGCCAGGATCAGGCCACGACGCAGCACCAGCCGCCCGAGGGCTCGCGGAGTTGCACCGACTGAAGCGCGGATGGCGTACTCGCGACGGCCCGCCATCACCAGGTAGCGCTGGGTTCCGTAGAACCCAAACGCCGCGAGCAGCACCACGATCGACGCAGCGCTGATGGTCAGGAGCCCGCGCGCCCGGTCCGGCGCCAGGATGTCGTTGCGCGCCTTGGCCAGCGGGACGATGTTGCCCATGAGGTTCAGTTCAAGCTTGCCGCCTGCGTCCTGAATCTGCTTCTGGAACGACGATTGAGGTAGCGCGCTTTCCACCAGCACGACTCCCCCGGTGGCGGAGCTCACTCCGGAAAGAATCAGCGGTTCGGTACCAGCCAGCGGACGATCAAAGGGAAAGTCCTCGATCACTCCAATGATCTGTGTCGGCTGCTGGCTCCTGGAATTGCGGCTGGCGGCCTGGGCCGCAGCACCTGGCATCGGTTCACCGGCAATGTCCTCACGGCCAAAGAACCGGCGCGCAAACGCCTGGTTCACCAGTGCCCCACCGAGGTCGCCTTCATCCAGGTTCCTGCCATGCAGGATCTTCAGCCCCAGCATGCCCACGTAGTACGGATCGATGGCCACCGAGCGTATTCGAACCACCTGCCCGGGAGTGGCCGGATCCGGCAGCGTGCTCATCCCGTCCCCAGTGTTTGGTGACTGGACGCCCGGCACCGCCGCGGCCAGCGACACAGCACTGATGCCCGGCAATGCGAGGAAGGCCTCGCGCTTGCGCGCGTTTTCCACAATCCCGCCCTGCGTCGATGCCACGCCGTTGGTCATGGTGACGCGAAAGGCCATGGCGTACGGCACCGCGTACAGGTTGCGGGTCTTGTAGCCGGGGTAAGCCAGCAGCAGCGACGCGAGATACCAGGCGAATGCAATCGCGGCTCCACCCAGCACGCCGGCTACCGCAATCTGCAGCGTGCCAGCGATGCGCTGTCCGATGGTGGCGCGCGCGGCGACCAGCCGGCTGCTGGCGGCAATGCCCATGCGCCGCAGGCCGGCGACCGGCGCCAGCGACACCAGCAAGGTAACCAGCAGCAGGAAGGTGCCGACCAGCGCGAGCACACGCCAATCCAGCAGCGTGACGTCCCGCCACTGCGCCTGCCGCAGGAAAGGCAGGGCACGCAGCAGGTGCGAGAGCCACACACTCAGCGCCAGGCCAAGCACCGCGGCGACGGCAACCAGTACGGCCGCTTCGTGAAGGAGCTGGCGCGCCAGCCGTCGCATGGAGGCACCAACAGCCATCCTGATGCCCAATTCGCTGCGCCGGCCCGGCGCGCGTGCCAGCAGGAATAGGCTGACGTTGGCGGCAGCGACCAGTGCCAGCAATACGCTGGCGCCGAGGAACAGTTGCAGCTGTCGCTGTGTTTCACGGCGGACAAGCACGTCCTGGACGATGCCATCCGCGACGTCGTATTCGGCGCCGACGCGACGCATGAAATCCGACAACGGCAAGCTGCCCTTGAGCTGCCGCGCGGCAGCGCGATTGCTCACGCCATCCGCGCGACGCGCGACTGTACGCAGAGCGAGACCATTCGACATTTGCGCCCGCTGAGCAGCGGGCTGCAGCGCCAGGGCTCGCTCCACCGGGATCCAGAAGGCGGTCCAGCCATTCCTGGCCTGAGTGGGTGGTTCCAGGCTCTCGAATGCCCGGTCCATCACGCCCACGATGCGAAAGTTCTCTTCGGTCTTCTCGCCGGCAGCCGCGGGTGCGAAGGGATTCGCCATTACTCCGATAAGCATCGTCTTGCCGATGACATCGGGATGCCCATCGAATTTTTCCTGCCAGTAGCGCCAGGAAATGACCACAACGGGCGCACCTTGTTCGTCATGGTCCGCCGCCGAGAATCCGTTACCGAGAGCGAGCCTTGGTCGAATACCGGGAAAGAAATCCCGGGTCACCAGTTCCCCCCCGGCTGACGCCTTCTCCGGACCGACCCTGAATGTCGTGCGAACGGCTCCCGCCACATGCTCGAAAGCCGTGGCCTCCTTCGACATCCGCTCCACCAATGCCAGCGGCAGCTGCCCGGAGTTCCGGCCGTCGTACCAGTTGACCGTGACGATGCGCTTGCCGGCTTCGAAACCCCGCTCCGGTCGCAGGATCAGGTCCGCGTACATGGAAAGGAACGCGGCGACGAATGCCATGCCGATCGCCAGCACCGCAACCACGCCCAGGCTTGCGCCGGGCGTACGCCGATACAGGCGCAGCGCGTGCCGGATGTCCTCCCGCAGCGCTGTCACGCCGGCTCCCGCAGCTTGCCGTCGAGCATGTGGATGCGCCGGCTGGCACGCTCCGCGTACACCGGATTGTGGGTCACCGTGATCAACGTGGCGCCGTCGGCGTGCAGCCGGTCGAGCAGCAGCATCAGCTGGTCGCCATTGGCCGCGTCCAGGTTTCCGGTTGGCTCATCGGCGAGGATCAGCGCCGGGTTCGCCACCAGTGCGCGCGCCACCGCCACACGCTGCTGCTGGCCACCGGACAACTGCGTGGGAAAGTGCCCGGCACGATGGCTCATGCTCACTCGCTCCAGCGCGGTGGCCACGGCCTGCTTCAACGCAGCGCTGTCCATGCCCTTGCGATAGGTCAATGGCAAAGCCACGTTCTCGGCGACAGTCATCTCCGGAATCAGGTTGAAGCTCTGGAAGATGAAACCGATCTCGCGGTTGCGCAGCCGCGCCCGTTCCTCGGCATCGATGCTGCCCACCGGCACGCCGGCAAGCCGGTACTCACCGGAGGTCGGTTCGTCGAGCAGGCCAAGCAGTGAGAGCAGCGTCGACTTGCCGCAGCCAGACGGTCCCTCCAGCGTGACGTACTCGCCGCGCTGGATGGTGAGGTCGACGCCGCCGAGTGCATGGGTTTCCACTTCCTCGGTGGTGTAGACGCGGCGCAACTGCCTGAGCTCGATCAGCGGTGTGGCTTCGGACATCTTCCATTCCCTCCGTTATTGCTCTTCTGCCGGATCCGCGATCAGCGGATGCGGATCTCGCTCTCTTCAGCCCATTCGCTCATGTCGGCAAGAATCACGCGGTCCCCTTCCTTCAGGCCCGCGGTGATCTCGATCTCGCGTGGCGAGATCCGGCCGATCCGGACTGCGACGCGCTCGGCGCGCCCGCCACCGCGGGCGAGCCGGAACAGGTTGATGGAGGTCTGGTCATCGCGCAGCGCCGCGGGGCGATTCACCACCAGCGTCTCGGCGATGCGGGAGATCTCGATGCGAGCCGTGACGGAAAGATCCGGCCGCAGCCCCTGGTGACCGATCCCGTCGAGAGACACATCCACGGTGACCAGCCGGTCCTGCACTGTGGGCTCGACGCGGATGACCTTGCCCGTGAGTGTTTCCCGCCCCATCTCCAGACGCGCCGGTTGCGCGAGCTGGATCAACGCAGCGTCGCGCTCGGAGACTTTCACCCTGGCGATGAGATTGTCCGGGTTCACGATGCGCGCGACCTGCGTACCCACGGCCAGGCGCATGCCGGCTTCTGCATCCACGGTCTGGACCACCCCAGCGAATCCGGCGCGCACCTGCAGATCGGCGATCTGCTGTTCAAGGCGTTCAACATCGAAGCCGCGTTGCTCAAGCCTGGCGGCCGCGGCCGCATCCTGCAGCTCGCGCGTCTGCGGGATACGCTCCAGCTGGGATCTGGCCGCCTCGAAACGCCGCCTCTGTTGTTCAGCCTTGATGGCGGAATTACGGACATCGACATCCGACACGGCGTGCGATGCGGAAAGTTTCTGTTTGGCTTCGCTCTCGATCTGCGAGGAGGTGTATTCCGCCTCATATCCGGCAACCGTTACCTGCTGGTTCAGGTACTCATCGTCTGCCTTGGCCCGCTGCAGGCGACTGTCAGCCTGCGCCGCCTTCAATTCCGAGCGCGCCCGCTGCAACTCGCCTCCCAGCGAGTTGCTGCTCAATTCCACCAGTACGTCCTGCGGATGCACCGGCTGACCAGGCAGCACCAGCACCCGCTCCACCACGCCATCCGTGCGTGTCGTGACGGTGCGAATCTCGAGCGCAACGAGTGTTCCGGCCGCGCTGACTTCGTGGATGAATTCGCCGCGCCGGACTTCCGCGTTCCACAGCAGCTCCGCATCCGCCACGGGTGCGCGATTGACCATGGCCACAGCCGCCCACGCCAGCAGCGCCACGCCGATGAATGCGCCCCCGGCCAGAGCATATCGACGGTAGTGATTGCGGCGAATTCCCTGGCGCTGGATATCCATCGTTTTGTTCAGCCAGTGGACCGGACGGTCACTGCGTCACCGGCGCCGCTCGCCAATGATCTGCCGGATCGTGTTGCGCACGGACTGGTCCGGATCGCTGTCGCGCGCCTTGATCAGGACATCGAGGATGCCCGGCTCGGTGACGTGCGCGCGTGCCAGCACGTCGCCGGCAACCGCGCGACGATTCGGCTCGGGGTCGGCCTGGAGAATGCGCAGGAGCATTGCGGTGATATCGGGATTCCGCGTGGATTGATAGCTGACATTGCTCATCAGTAGTCGATCATTCCCGCGCAGCCTGCCCGCGTCCGGCAATGCCTCCGCAAACGCGCGCAGTGCGGCGTCATTACCCAGCATGTCGTTGAGGATTTTCCGGTAGTCCGGATTGTTGGACGCTGTTCTCTCCGTAGGGCCAGGCGGGTACAAGTAGTACACGAGGGCTTCCATGCGCTGCGCAGCCGGGAGGCTGCGGTCCTGCAGCGAGGCGCTCACGTAGCGCCGCCACGGCTCCTCACCCGACAGGCTGCGCTCCGCCACCGCGCGGACCAGCGGACGCGCATCACCGCGGGCAACGGCTTCCAGCGCCGGCCGCACGCGTGGGTCGTCGCGGAAGTCCGCCGAGAGTGTTTCCACTGCCGCAAGGCGCGCGTCTTCCGGATCCTGCGACAGGGAGGCCAGCAACGGCTGCAGGAGAGCGGGGCTGCCGATACCGCGCAGGCTGCGCCAGATCTGCGCCCGCAGCACCGGATCAGCCATCGCCGCCAGTTCGATCGCCGCGCGCACCACATCGGCATCACGCAGCGGACCCATGCTGCCCGCCCTGAGCTGCAACCGGTAAAGCTGTTCCAGCGCTGCAGCGCGTTGCGCCGGATCCAGGGATGCATCCTTGAACCTGGCCTGCAGCGGGCCGATCACTGAGGAATCCGCCGGAAACACATCCTGGCGCAGTTTGCGTACCAGCGTCCTGGCCACTCCACGTGGGTCCTGGCATCGCGTTTCCACCGCCTCGGAACCGGAGCATGCGGCCTGCGGGTCGATGGCCAGCGAATCGAATGCACTGTAAATTTCCGCGGCACCTCTGCCAGCAGGCCGCGTCCGTTCTGCCTGCATCGCCACCGGAACAAGACGCGCATCTGCCCGCATCACTGCGGAATCCAGGATCTGCACCACATCTCCGCTGACCCACACGCGGTACTCCAGGTCGGATCGAATTGCTTCGGCAGAATCTGGCTGCGCCAGCCTCAGACCCGGCACTTCGCGCAGTTCCTCGAACATCGCGGCGTACATGGACCGTACGGCCTGACCCCTGACAGGATTGCTGGCCCTCACCCGCCGTTCCGTCCGCACGGCCTCCCGCAGGGCCGGTGAAAGCCGGATCTCGTTTCTTTCCATCTCTGTCTCATCGGGCAGTTCCACCCGCACCGTGAACAGCGGCGCGGAGGGGTGTTCCGCAGCAACGGTGGCTGCAAGTGCGGCTGTGGGCGTGTCAGGTACCCCACCCTGGATTGGCGCAATTGCCGGGGTTTCCACGATGTGCGGAGCATGTTCCGGCGCTGTGGGGGCAGTGGGCCACAACACCAGGGCCACCAATGCCGCGGCCGCAGCCAGCGCCGTGAACATGCCCGCGAGCCGCATGCGGCTTGTAACCCTCCGGCTGGCGGAAGGCCGCGAACCGGTGGCGATCAGCGCCCGACAGCGCGCCGCGAAATCCGCCGGCACCGCCATGTCCGGCAATGACGCGAGACCAGCCTGCAGGTTCCAGGCGCGCGCGCAATCCACGCACACCGCCAGATGCGCATCAACCTGTCGGCGTCGCCCGGCGTCGAGTCGGTCGATGCGCTCGTTGTCGAGGATGTTCATGACTTCTTCGCAGTTCATGTCTTGCTCCCGAACAGGAGCGCCACGGAAGCAGCTCCCGTCTGTTGCTCCAGATGGCGCGCCAGGCTGTTGCGCGCGCGGTGCAGCCTTGCGCGCAGCACTTCCCGGCCGATGCCGGTGATGGCTTCGATTTCACCGAGGTCGTAGCCTTCGATGCGCAGCACAAGCAACGTGCGCTGTGTTTCATCGAGCTTCAGGAAAGCCCGCGCCACCGAACGCTGCGCATCCGACAGCAGCAGCGACTGCTCCGGCCCGGGCAGTGCGCTGACCAGCGGGCTGACCGCATCCGCCTCCTCCAGCTGCACGTGCTGCGAACGCTTCCTGCGCCGCGCGCCATCGATGAAGCGGTTATGCAGCACCCGCAGCAGCCAGCGCACCGGATGCTCCGCACCACCGAAAGCAGCCGGGTTCTCGCAGGCAGCGACGCAGGTCTCCTGCACCAGGTCCTGCGCATCGGCGCGGTTGCGCACCAGGCGGTAGGCCACCCGCAGCAGCGTTTCCAGGTGGGGTGCCACCTGGGCGTCGAACCGGTCTGTTCTGGTGTCCGCCATGCGGCTCCCTCGTCTGCCTGCAGGGAAGACGCCCCATGAAGGCAAATGTAACGGCCAGCCGTAGGACAGTCCTGACAACAGCGCGCCGGCGTTCCCGGATTCGTTTGTGGTGACGCGGTGTTCCATCATGGCTACCCCAAACCACCGGGGCTACGCCATGCACCTGAACACGCTGATGATCCGTTACATCGTCAATGACGTGAATACGGCGGTGGATTTCTACACCCGCCACCTGGGTTTCCATGTGAACGGCCAGAGCGGCCCGAACTTCGCGCTGCTGGAGCGCGACAACCTGCAGCTGGTGCTGAGTCCGCCGAAGGGTCCCGGCGGCGGTTCGCAACCCATGCCGGACGGCCGCCGGCCGGAACCGGGCGGATGGAACCGCATCATCCTGAAGAGCGGCGATGTTGCGGCAGACGCGGCCACCCTGAAGCAGGCCGGCGTTCACTTCCGCAATGAAATCGTGGCGGGGCCTGGGGGTCGCCAGATCCTGCTCGAGGACCCTTCCGGCAATCCGGTGGAGCTGTTCGAACCGGCGCCCGAATCCGCGAAGCACTGACGCACCGTTGACGTCGGTGTGCGCCGGCCCTCAGCCTCACCACCCCGCCTTTGTCGATCAACGGCGCCACGCAGAGCAACGAGCTGCTCTGGGAGCGCGTGGACTGAAGCCTCAGTCGTAGCTGATGGTGTAGATCAGATCCACCGCGCTGGCCTCGCTGGCCTGCGCGCGCACGGTCAGCCGCCGCGTGATGTCGTAGAAGATGAACAGCGTGCTGGCCGCGCCGGCCAGACCCTGCTGATAGGTCAGGTACAGCTCGTTCGAGATGCGCTTGCCGATGGATACGCCACTGTCGGTGAGACCCAGTTCGTCCACGCCCAGGCCCGAGGCCAGCTTGCCGCTGAGCTGTCCGGCGGCAAGGCTCAGCGCGGCCTGCTGCATCGAGGTGCCTTCGGCACCGGTCACCACGGTTGCGCGGCCCAGCACCACCCAGGAGAGCTTCTCGCCTTCGGGCAACTCGGGCTCCGAATACAGCTGGATGCGCGGCGCCAGCAGCGTGCCGGTGACATGCACGCCAGCGCGCACGTCGATCAGCGGCCGGATGGCCAGCAGTTCCAGTGACGGGTTGGAAGTGGAACCGTTGAACCGCACCACACCGGTCTCGATGTTCAGCGCCTGGCCCCAGGCGCGATAGCGGCCTTCCACCGTGCGCACCTCGCCGAACACGAGGAAGGGATTGCTGCCCGTGGTGGCGCTGCGCACGGTGAGTTTGCCCTCGAGCCGGCTGGTGAGCCCCTCGCCCTCCAGCGCCAGATCACGCCCGAGGTCGAGGTCGATCACCATGTCCATTGGTTTGCGGGTTTTCAGTTCGCCACGCGTGCGGGCTTCGGCCGCGGACGGGTTGCGCAGGTCCGTGCTGCGCACGATCACCACGTCATCGCCCAGCGTGGGCGCGCTGGCTTCGGGCAGCACGATGGAGGCGCGATCGACGGTGAGATTGCCGCGTACCCGCAGTTGCCCCTCGTTGAGGTCCGCGGCCAGGTCGCCGCTCAGCGTCATCTGGCGGTCATTGCGCGCCAGCACCTGCATTTCGTCCAGTACTGCTGCCAGGTCCATCACGATGCCGGTTTCCGCGGCACTGGCATTCTCCACCTTGCCCCAGTCGATGCTGCCATTCACCGACATGCGGCCGCGCTCCTTCGGCGGCGGCGTGCGGTTGCCGCTGAACCCGCGTACATAGGCGCGGCTGCCAGTGGCGCCCTGGAATATCAGCTCCTCGATGCTCATGCGCGAACCTTCGAGGCTGGCGCGCAACGTGCCGTCGTGCAGGTCCACGCCATCCAGCACCGAGCGGATGTTCAGATCCCTGCCTTCGAGCCCGCCGGTGAGCTGCGGTTTGCCCACCGTGCCCGCCAGTTTCACGTTTGCATCCAGCGCGCCCTGGATGCGCCAGCCGGGAGGAACCAGAAAGGCCCAGGAGCTCAGGTCCTGCAGTTTCGCGGTAATGGAACCGCTCAGCGGCGCGCTGGGCGGCAGGCTCCAGCCGCCCGCCTGCTGCGTGAAGCGTGTGGCCACGCTCGCCGTGATGGCACCGGCGTTCTGCGTATCCCAGTTCACCTCCGCGCTGACGTTTGCATCGTCGGCCTGCACGGTGAGGTCGAAGGCGCGGATGCCGGCTGCGGTGCCGGAGTCCACCAGCACCAGGTCGCCGCTGTCGCGTTGCAGGTGCGCGCGCAGGCTGACGCGCTCGGTCATGCGCACATCCCATTCGCCGCGCAACACCAGGTCGGTGCGCATGCCCGCGGTGGTCAGCGGTCCCTCACCTTTTTCCGTGAGCAGCACATCGAGCCAGGCCGGCTGCAGGCCCGTGACGGTGCCGGTGCTCTGCATGGTCATGGCGCCGCGGGCGTTGCGGCTCCATGTCATCGGTTGCCACGCCACCTTCAGTGGTTCGGTGGAACCGAGGCCCGGTGGCGCCGTCACCGTGGCATTGCCCGCAGTGGCGGTGAGTTCCAGGTCCGCACCGGTCTGCAGCACGAACTGCAGGTTGTCGGAAAGCTGCAGTTGCCAGGGCTCCGCTCCCTCCTGCAGCGTGGCCGCGGCGGTGAACTTCTGCGTGGCGATGTTCCAGCGCGGCGCACCGCCGCGGCCGCGCGCCTGCGTGGCCTGCATGCTCACATCCACCACCGCCTGCATGTCGTTGACGCGTGCATCGCCGTCGATGTTCACCGTGGCGGCCGCGAGGTTGCCCTGCACGTCCAGGTCCAGCTTGCGCACCAGCACGTGCCTGGCGGATTGCGTTGCGCTGGCAGGCAGATCGATGCGCAGTCCATCGGTATGCGCCAGCGCGTTCATGTGCAGGCGCGGCTGCGCGGCGGGGTTCTTCAGGCCCTCGAGCCACTGGCGCCAGTTGCCCTGCCAGTCGGCGGTGAGGCTGGCCGCACCAGCGGCGTGCACATCGGGCATGCGATCACCAACGAAAGGCAGGCCCCGCAACCAGGCTTCCACCGTCTCCGCCGATTCCAGCTGCAGCGACACCTTGCCGCCGCCCGTCTGCGGCAGCATCGCGGCATCGGCCGACAGCATGACGCCCGGTACGGTGGCGGTGAGCTGCGCCTTCACCGTATCCAGTTTCGGCAACGACAGCTCGATGCCGCTGCCATCGGCGGTGGCCTGGAAGGCATCCGCATGCAGGCGTTCCAGTGTCAGCCGCGTCGGCGTCCAGCGCCCCCGTGCCTCGAGCGCGCGGATTTCCCAGGCGCTGCGTTGTGCGGCGGTGGCGGCCTCGTCCGCATCGCTCGCCACCTTGATGTCGAAGGTGAGGCCCTGATCCACCCGGCCCGCCACGGTCAGCTCGCCGGACAAGCGGGCCGCGACATCATTGGCCAGCTTCCTGTGGATCTGTCGCACCGGCAGGCTTTGCAGGCTGCCGCGGATATCCATGGCACCGGTCCGCGGTATGTAGTTGCCGCGCAGCTGCGCGCTGCCCTCGCCCATGCGCAGGTCGAAGGTTTCGATATGCCATTGCGCGGGTTGCATGCGCAGGTCGGCGCGGAACCAGTCCAGCGGCACCAGTTCGCGATCCAGCGGACCGGGTGTGGCGTTGCGGATGTCGGCCTCGATGCGCTGGCTGTCCGGCTGCACGGGCGTGAGGGTGGCGGGGCCGGTGAACGAGGTGCGCGGCAGGCTGGTGAGCAGCGCGCGCAGGTTCACTTGCCGCAGCTCGAGCTGCAACGCGCTTTGCGCCGGCTGCTGCAGCACCATCGAACCCTGCAGTGTGGCCGCGCCATCCCCGGCGCGGCTGCCGAGCTCGACGCGCGCCATCTCGATATCCACCTGTTGCAGCGACAAGTGCGACCTGCCGGTGAACTGGCGCAACGGCAGGCGTTGCCGGTCCCAGGCACCGGGCTGGTCGTTGGAGATTTCCATGACCGCGTTCCATTGTTCCATGCCGCCGCCGGTGGGCTGGACGGTGGCGCTGCCGCGCAGCGCCGTGACCGGCGCCTGCGCATGGAAGGCGTGGGCATTCACATTGGCCAGCTGCAGCTGCACCTGCTGCGCGGGCTGCGAGCGCCAGGGATGGATGGCGGCCTGCGCCTGGATCTGCGCGGCTTGCGCGGTCGGCACATCCTGTTGCCGCGCATCCAGCATCAGGTCCAGCTGCGCGGCGTCACCACCGGCGAGGCTGCCGCCGGCGGTGAGCTTTGCCTGCATCGCAAAAGGGGTATCCGGCACGAGATTGCGCAGCGAGGCGTCCAGCTGCGCGGCAAGTGCCAGCGTCGTCGCATGCAACCGCGCATCGAGCTGCAGCTGGCTCTGGCCGTACTGCAGGCTGGTGACCTGCAGCAGGTGCTGCTCGCCGTCATAGCGGTAGCGCGCGGCGATGTTGTCCAGCGCCTGCACGCTGGCAACACCCTGCGCATCCACGCTCTCCAGTTCCACACGTGCCACCGTCAGCGGCACGTCGAGCCGGATGGGCAGCGACACATCCTCCGGCATGCTGAACGGTGGTTCGTCCGGTTTGTCCGGCTCCTCATGCGGCGTGGTGCGCAGGTGGATCCTGCCGATGGCGAGCGTGCGGACATTCAGCTCGCGCCGCAGCAGCTGGCGCAGCGACCAGTCCACCTTCAGGTTCTCCACAGTCAGCGTGGTGCCGGGCTTGCTCCACTGCAGCTGGCCGATGCTGCCGCCACCGGTGATGGACCCGGCCACATCGCGATACGCCAGCTGCTGTTCCTCTGGCACCCAGCGTTGTGCCAAGTGCAGCGCGCGCGCCAGCGAACCCTCGCTGCCGGCCCACCACAGCAGCGCCGACAACAACAGCAACGGCAGCACCACCACGCCCAGGACCACCCAGAGCACTACGCGCTTCCAGGGCCGGCGATGGATCACAGGTGGTGCTGCCGCATTCATTGGAACTGGAACCCCACGCGCAGGTGCAATTTCCAGTTCTGCGTTCTGGTGCCATAGGCCACATCCAGCTCAAGCGGACCCATCGGGCTCGCCCAGCGCATGCCGGTGCCGACGCCGGGAAAGATCACCGCGTCGCGTGCCCGGTCCGCGGCGGCACCGGCATCCACGAACAGCAGATGCTCGAAGCTGCGCGAATCCCCGAACAGCGTGACCGGGTTCTGCCATTCGACGCTGACCATGGCCATGTTGCGGGCGCCATAGGTCTTGCCGTCATCCAGTCGCGTGCCGATGCTCTGGTACTTGTAGCCACGCACCGTGGTGTCGCCGCCGGTCAGGAACAGCAGGCGCGCGGGAATATCCACCTCCTCGCGCGCCACGATGGTGCCGGCCTCGGCGCGAAACGCGAGGCGGCTGCGCTTGCCGGCGCGGTTGCGCTCGCCGAACGGCCACAGGTACAGGCCGCGCGCATTGAAGCGCATGAAGGGTTTGCGTTCGGGCGTCACGGTCAGGCCCACGCCGGCGTCGAGGCCCACGCCGAAACCACTGGTGGGGCTGAGGCGGTTGTTGAAGTAGCGGCCGGTCCAGGCGTAATTGCCCAGCAGCGAGGAGCTGCTGGCCGGCGCGTCGCCGCCGACCTGGTTGCTGGCGTCGTACTGCAGGTAGTAGCGCCGCTCGGTCTTGTCGCCGAGGAAGGAGCGGCCGCCGTTCAGCGACAGCGTGTTCGCCTTGACGTCGCCGACATCGGAACGTTCCAGCGCAAGGCCGGTGTTCCAGGCCCAGCCGGAGGCGGCCGGCATCGCCGTCCAGTTGGTGGACAGCGCCAGCGTCTGCGTGCCCACGGCGACATGGTTCACGGCCCGCCAGCCCAGCGGCCACATCTGGTTGTGCGTGTGGTCGATGGACACGCGCGGACCAGTGTCGGTGCTGTAGCCCGGGCCGAACACGATCTTCTGCATCTTCGCCTCGCGCAGCTGCGCGATGACGGTGGCGTTCTGCGGATTGCGCTCGCCGCTGTCCAGCGTCAGGAACACCGAGTCGAAGTAGCCGCTGGTCACCAGCCGCTGCTGGGTGTCCAGCAGCGTTTCCTCGCTGTACAGCTTGCCGGTGGGCAGGTGCGCGATGTTGCGGATGCCCTCGGCGTCGTAGCGCTCCACGCCCTCCAGGCGCAACGCGCCGAAGTAATACGCCGGGCCGGTTTCGTAGGTGATGTCCAGCCGCGCGAGGTTCGAGTCCGCGAGGATCTCGGCGCGGCTTTCGACGATGCGTGCCGTGGGGAAGCGCCGCCGCTGCAGTACGCGCAGGCCCGCGCTCTTGGAGGTGTCCCAGCCTTCCTGGGTGAAGGTCTCGCCATCCCTGAGCAGCCAGTCGCGCTCGATGATGCGCTGCTGGCGCTGGTGCTGCGAGGCGTCTTCCACGTCGCCGGCAAAGCGGATCTCGTGGCTCTCGACGCTGGTCTGCTGACCCGGATCCACCTCGATGACGATGCGGCGCTTCGTGCCGGGCGCGCCGGCTTCGCCTGCCTTGAGGTCCAGCTGCGGATTGAAATAACCCTGCGCCGCCAGCAGGTCGCGCGCATTGGACTCGGTCTCGCCCAGCAGGCGCCGCAGCTCGCCGGGCTGCAGGTCGGCGAAGTCGGCGAAGCGCTGGATGTCCAGGTGCTTCTCCAGGTGCTTGCGCATCTTGCGGTTCTTGCTGACCACCTGCACTTCGAAGGACAGCGACGTGGATGCACCGGCCTCGTTCTTTTCACCGCGCAGCGCGGCGCAGCCCTGCAGCATGACCAGGGCCGCAAGCAGCAGACCAAACCGGCGCGATGGATGGGATGTGGAGCTCATGAACCGGAAGCGGATGCCTTGCTTGAAGGTATACAACAGGCCCGTTCCGGTGTAACGCGCGGCGCTGTAGGCCGCTGCCGACAGGACCATGGTTGTCAGCGCCAGTTGGCGTGCGCGCTCCAGTACTCGACCGCGCGCCGGTATGCCGCGCGATCCAGCGGCACACCGGAGCCGCCCTCGGCCACGCCCAGCGCATTGCGCAACATGGTGATGGGCGCCATCGGAATCTCCGCAGGCTCGCTGGTGTACATGCAGCCGACGATGCCCCAGTCCGCCGCGATGGGCGCGCCCTCCTTTGCCAGCTGCTCCCGGCTGTAGAGGATGACCACCAGATAGCCGGCCACCGGCGGCTCGATACCCTCGAACCAGCGCACCAGCACCGGCAGTTCGCTGCTGTTGCGCGCCTCGTAGCCGCTGCGCAGCAGGTGCTGGTTCGAGTCGGTGATGGGCGCGGTCAGGCAGCGGGTGGAAGTCCAGTTGCGGTGCACGTGCAGCTTGCAGAACGGCGCGTAGCCATCCAGCACGCTGGATGGGGCATGGGTGTTGAGGTAGTGCTCGAATTCCGCGGCGGTGATGTCCTGGATGGTGTTGGCTCGCGGCTCGCGCGGGAACAGGCGCGGCCGGGCGAATTCGGTCAGGACGATCTGGTCTGGCACCGCGCGATCTTACTGGAACTGTTCGGGTACCTTCTTCGATGCCTCTTCCATCAGGTGGACCCGGCGCCACGGGCCGGTCCGCGCCACCAGCAATCGCATGCGACTCCACAGCGCGCCGAGCAGTTTTCCAGTTCCTCATCCGTGCCCAGCACATCAAGGACCATGGAGTCACCGACGGCGAGATGGAACAGGCTGCCGTCATCGCGCTCGACCAGTGGCTGGGTGGGCATGGCGGCTGGAGACTCCAACCCGCCCGCCCGCGAAACGTAGCCTCAGCCCTTGCGTGCCGCCTGGATCTTCGCCACGTCGATCTTGCCCATGTCCATCATCGCGGTGAACACGCGCTGGCGCAGCTGTGGATCCGGATCAGCGAGCGAAGCGATGAGCACCGCTGGCGTGATCTGCCAGGAGATGCCCCATTTGTCCTTGCACCAGCCGCAGGCACTTTCCTGGCCGCCGTTGCCGACGATGGCATTCCAGTAGCGATCGGTCTCGGCCTGGTCGGCCGTGGCGACCTGGAAGGAGAAGGCTTCGCTGTGCTTGAAGGTCGGACCGCCGTTGAGGCCGACGCAGGCAATGCCGAGCACGGTGAATTCCACCACCAGCGCAGTGCCGGCCTTGCCGCCGGGGTAGTCGGTGGGCGCGTACTGCACGGCTCCGACCGAGCTGTCCGGAAAGGTGCTGGCGTAGAAAGCCGCGGCCTCTTCGGCGTCGTGGTCGTACCACAGGCAGATGCGGGTATCCGGAACACGGGTGGTCATGGTGTTTCCTTGCGGGGGCGAGACGCGGCCGACTATATACCGGTCCGCGTCCTCGTCCCGCAGGACTGGATCAGGAGGTCGTGGACTCGCCCGACACCTGCAAGCCCGACACCTTCACTTGCCACCCGCGGCCGGCGCGGGTTCCTCAGGCTGACTCAGCCAGGCGAACATCACCTGGGCGGTCGCGCCCGCCTTGTTCTGCAGCGTCTCCAAAGACTGGATGCTGCTGCCCTTTGAACCAAAGCCGGGATCGAACTGCTGCAACTGCCTGCTGATGGCGCGCGCACCCGGCTGTTCGTCTCCCCTGGTGTTCATGCGGATGGCACCGAGGGCCTCACCCTTGGCCGTCAGGGCGACCACGGGCATGCCGGCATCGGAGTTTGAGCGGGTGAACGCTTCCGGCATCAACCGCTCCACGATGGTGACCGCGGGAGACAGCCGCGTTGCGGTCTCGGCGAGCTCCTGCTGGAGCGCCCGGCCGAACTCGGTCGTGCTGCCGCCAGGCAGCCCGATCATGCTGGGGCCGGACTCGCCCGCGCGGCGCGGCCACACATAGTCGACCAGCAGGCTGCGCGAGAAATCGATGGGACGCATGATGCCGCTGGCATCCTCGGTTAGCCCGTTGATGCCTTCCTGAACACGCAGGTTCCCGATCAGGCCAATGCGGCTCACCTCGATGCCCAGCCGCGTGGCCAGTTGCTCCGCTCTGGCGGCGATCATGGCATCCAGCAGCTGCGTGGCCGCCGCGGCGGTGCGTGGCATTTCGGGCATGCCGGCGGCGGGGCGCGGATTCCCGCGGCTCACCAGCTCCACATACTCGCGTTCGATCCCGCCCTCTTCGGTGAGCAACACGGTCACCCGGTTCACTTCCGGACTGTTCGACGGCAGCAGCAGGCCGGCATGGCGGGAACGCACCAGTTGCTCCACGTTCACGCTGGAACGCGCGGCGTCGTAGTCGTCGGCAACGATGGCGATGCTGGTCCACATGTCCGCGCGCAGCGTACGCCCATCGGGCAGCTGCGAATGCTTGCGGCGGAAGCCGCCCTGGATCGAGCCGATCATGGTGTCGGGCATCAGGCGCCGCATCTCGTTGCTGGCGGCGGCGGGATCGCGCGGGTCCGCGAGCCTTGCGGCGCTGTGGACCACGCTGCCGTTCCGCCGCATCACCACCGCCGCGTGGAAGGTGCCGTCCGTATCCGGCCCCTCCACCAGTTCCGGATGACGTTCCACCAGCTTGCGCAACGCCAGGTCCTGGGTCGTTTCGGAGACGGGGCGCGGCCGCGGCGGGAACAGTGGCAGATCGGCCATCGGCATGACTGCCGCCGCCACTGGCCGCGGAGCAGGAGGCACGGGTTGCGGCGCCGGCGGTACCGGGGCCGCCACGCTCTTTTGCTCCACTGCCGCCACGGGGATTGCTGCCGGAATCGCTGCAGCAGCAGCGCCTCGCGGCGGCGCCCCGGAGCCGAGCCTTATCGCCAGCATGGCGGCCGCAGCGGCCAGCACCACCGCACCGATGATGACGATGCGTCGCGCAGTACGCCGCTTGCCGCGGGATGCGGGACCGGGCGTCGCGGACAGGCGCGCCATCACCGCGTCCAGCGGTGCCGGTCCCGGCTCGCTGAACTGCAGCGCCACGCGCAGCTGTTGTTCAAGTTCCATGTTCATCTCCCTCCAGTTGGGAGCGCAGCCACTCCAGCGAGCGGCGCAGGTGACTCTTGATGGTGGCCACCGGCATCGGCAGCAGTTCGGCGATGTCGGCGGGATCCAGGTCCTGCTGGAAGCGCAGCAGCATCACCGCGCGTGCATCCGGCGCCAGTTGCAGCAGCAGGTGGTGCAGACGCGAGGACAGCAGCGGATCGGCGTCGAGTTCCGTGGCCGCGGGCTCGAACGCCGGCGGCATCGCAGCCATCGGCACCAGCCGCGGCCTGCGACCGGCATGCCGCTGGCGATCGATGCAACGATGCGTGATGGAGCGCAGCAGCCAGCGCACGAGGTGTTCCTCGTTGGTGATCTGCGCCAGCGCGGCATGCAGTTGCAGGAATACATCCTGCAAAAGCTCCTCCGCGTCGGAGCGCAGGCCGGTGAAACGCAGCGCGACGCTGAAGATGCGCGCCTGGTGCGCGCCCATCAGTTCGCGGAAGGCGGCAAGGTCCCCGCGGCGGGCCCGCTCCAGGCAGCCGTCGCGGATCGGGGCGTCATCGGCTGCCGCGGCCCCGGGCCTGCTGGTGTGTGGTGCGTCCATGGACCCCTATAACGTCTGCGGCGATGGCCGCGGACGCAGCTGAAGGCATTTTTTCGCCACCTTTCCGCCGAGCGGGATTTTGCACGTCGTGGATCGACGCCGGTAACCTCGGCACACTGCCCGTGAACAGGGGGTTACCAACATGAAATTAGTGCGCTTCATCGCGATCACCGCCTTCGCGCCTGCCATGGCAGCGGCGGCGGACTTCTCCGGCAACTGGAAGCTCGACAACACCTTCAACGGCCAGGTTTCGGCCATCCACTGCACGCTGGTGCAGGCGGGCGAGGCGCTAAGCGGCAGCTGCAAGCCCGATATCGCCGGCATGGAAGCCTCGAAGCTCGCCGGCACGGTGAAGGGGTCGCAGGCGAAGTGGGGTTACGACCTGGTGTTCAACGGCAAGCCGGCACGCGTGGACTTCGAGGTGACGCTGGCGGCGGATGGCTCACTGTCGGGCAACCTGCTGCGCAATGGCAGTGGCTCGCCGATCAAGGGCACGCGGCAGAAGTAAGCGCGCCGCAGGGCGATCAGGCGCGCCCTGCGATGGCAAATGCCGCGCCGGCCGGATCCATCGCCACCAGGATGGTCGAGCCATCCGGCACCTGGTGCGCGTCGCGCACGATCTTGCCGCCGCCTGCCTCGATGGCCCGTTTCGCCGCCGCCACCGATGGCACGCCGAAATAGAACATCCAGATGCCCGGCGGAGCATCGGCGGGCTTCTGCATCACCGCGCCGATGCGCACGCCATCGTGGTCGATGAAGCAGTAGTCGCCCATCGGCCCCATCGGCATGGTCTCGTTGAACTGGAAGTTGAAGTGCTTCGCGTAGAAAGCCCTGGCGCGCGCAAGGTCGTCGCTGGCCAGTTCATTCCAGCGCACGCGCTGGGTGATCGCGGGGGAGGCCTCGAACACATCGCTCTGCGCCGTGGGTTTGTCCGGCGGCGGGATGGGATCAATCACGTACAGCGGCGTGCCCATGGGGTCGGCGATCATGGCGATGCGGCCCGCGGGCAGGTCCATGCGTGGCATCAGCACCTTGCCGCCATCGGCTTCGATGGCCTTCGTGGCGGCATCGACATCGGCCACGTGCAGGTAACCCAGCCATAGCGGCCGCGCGCCATGGCGCTGCATGTCCGCGGAGATGCGCAGCACGCCGCCGGCCGAACCGCCGTCGTCGCGCAGGATCATGCGGTAATCCTTCTCGCCCGGCGCCGCGGTCTGCGGCGTGAACTTCCACCCCAGCACTGCGCCGTAGAACCTGCCGGCCGCGTCGGGGTCGGGAGTCATCAGTTCGTACCAGATGAAACTGCCAGTGCTCATGTGTTGCCTCGCCCTCACCCGCCGCATCACAGGTTAGCGGCTGCACACGCGAGATACCACATGTCGTGCTGCATGTCATGGCGCGGTCGCGCGTGCCCTTATACGATGCCCGGCCTCGTATCACCGAAGGAACAGCATGCAATTCATCAGATCGGTTTCGGCCATCTCAGTCGTGGCTGTTGCGACCACGCTGGCCGGTGCATGGAGCACCTCTGCCGCAGCGGCGGAACAGGCCTGGTGGCAGCGCATCGATGGCTACGCCGCCATCGGCACCGTTCACGCGCGGGCACGACCCGACAACGGCGGCACGATTACCGCGACCTTCAACGACAGCAGCACCCCGGAAGTGGACAAGTCGCTGCGCATCGAGGGTGGCCGCAACAGCAGCCATTACATGCCGGTGGGCACGGTGGGCGCGCGCTTCAACCAGTTCGCGGGCTTCACCTGGGGCGTCGAGCTGCAGGGCTATTCCTTCAGCGACACGGTGCAGGCGCCGCCGCGCGATGCACCAGGCACCACGCCGCTGAACAACTTCGCGACGTTCCGGGAAACCGGGCAGTTCAAGATGGATGGCTCGGACATCACGGCCACCGCGGGCTACAGCCGCTGGAACCTCACCGCCGAGGGCGTGGTGGGCTGGCGCGAAGGCTCGTACTTCACGCGCTCGGAACTGTATTCATTCGGTGTGTTCACCACCGGCAACTTCATCAACCTGAATCTTTCCAACGGCACCACGTTCAAGGGCGACGGACTGGTGTATGGCCTGCGCCTCGACTACGTGGTACCGCGCACGCCGCTGCGGGTGCTGGCGGGCTACAGGTATTCGAAGCTGGACGGCAAGACCGATGCCTTCGGCAGCGCCGCGGGCTCGATTGCCTCATCACCCAGCGCGCCGCTGGTGGGTGCGGCCACGGTGACGCGCAATGACGCCGATGCGAAAGGCAAGATCCAGGACCTGGAGTACGGCCTGCGTTACGACTTCACGCCGTCGGAGCGCGTCGGCACCTTCATCAGCCTCACCTATACCGAGACCAGCCTGAAGATCCGCGGCCAACCCACTGGCGGCGCCGGCTTCGGTGGCACCATCGGCACGCTGACGACGAACTCCTTCGCCCAGGCCGGCATGACCTCGACGACGCCGCAGGTCGGCAAGGCCAGGGGCTCGCTGCAGGGATTGAAGCTGACGGTGGGAATCGGGTTCTGAGCAGCGGCGTGATGGCGACGCTGCACGGCCCTCACGCTTCAGCCGCGCGGCTGGTCGGGCAGTAGCTGCTCGACCACCGCACGCGCCGTATGCGCGGCGTTGCCATCGCCGTCCATCTGACCAGCCACGGCGGCACCGTCGTACAGCACCATCAGCTGGCGCGCGAGGGCCTCGGCATCGGTCGCGCCGCAGTCGCGGCACAGTGACCGCAGCAGGTCGAGCAGCCAGGCACGCGACTGTTCGCACACCGCCTTCACGCAACTGCCTTCGCGCGTCTCCGCACTGGCGCGCACGAAGGCACAACCCCTGAAGCCCGGCTCCCGCGCGCGCTCGTGCATCTCGTCGAAGATGCCGAGCAGCCTGGCGCGCGCGTCGGGCAACGCCTCGATGCGCTGCTGGATCCGGGCGCGCCGCGCCTCGTGCCGCGCCAGCAGGTAGGCCTTCACCAGCGCGTCCTTGCTGCCGAAAGTGTTGTACAGCGAGGCCTTGGCCACCCCGGCCCGCTCGATGATCCGGTCGATGCCCACCGTGTTCACGCCCTCCTCATAGAAGAGCTCGTTGGCGGCGGCCAGCAGGCGCTCGCGGGCTGAAAGCTGTTCATGAACAGCGGGTTGCTCACTCATGGGCGTCTACTCCTTTTGGGAGATACCTGTGTGTAGACCGGTCTGTATAGTACACGTCCAAGGCAAGACAGATCTGTCTGGTCACATGCGAGGTCCATCATGTCCGCACCGCACTCCGCCTCGTGGCGCCTGCCGCCTTCCATCGCCTTCATCGTGCTGGCCTCCGTCACGGTGAGCTTCCTCGCCAGCGCCAGCGCACCGATGCCGCTGTACCCGGCCTACCAGGCAGCGTGGGGTTTCTCGCCGCTGGCCGTGACCACCATCTTCGGGGTGTACGCCATCGCCGTGCTGGTGGCATTGCTGTTCTTCGGCCGGCTGTCCGATCACCTCGGCCGCAAGCCGGTGCTGCTGTCGGCGATGCTGGTGCAGGTGCTGGCCATGGGCCTGTTCGCCGCCGCGGACGGCCTCGGCATGCTGCTGTTCGCACGCGTGGTGCAGGGTTTCGCGGCGGGTGTGGCCATCGCCGCGGTCGGTGCCGGGCTGCTGGACCTGGACAAGGGACGCGGCGCGATGGCCAACGCGTTGACCACGCCACTGGGCACCGCCACCGGCGGCATCCTGTCGGGCCTGTTCGTCACCCTGCTACCGGCGCCGCAGCAGCTGGTGTTCCTGTTCCTTGGTGCCGTGATGGTCGCGCAGGGTATCGGCATCGCCTTCATGCGCGAGACGCTGGTGCCTCGCGCAGGAGTGCTCGCCTCGCTGAAGCCGCAGTTCGCTTTTTCTGATGCGATCCGCGCACCGCTGCTGCGCGCCGCGCCGGCAGTGGTGGCCACCTGGGCCGCCGCGGGCGTCTTCGGTTCGCTGTCGCCAGCGATGGTCCGCAGCATCACCGGCAATGCTTCACCGCTGCTCTCCGGCCTCGCCATGTTCGTGATGGCGGGCACCGGCGGCATCGCCGTGCATGTGCTGCGCCAGCTCGAACCGCGCCGCTCGATGCGCCTGGGCGCGGTGTCGCTGGCGGCGGGCGTGCTGCTGATCGTGCCCGCGCTGTGGTTCAACCTGCTGGCGCTGTTCTATGCCGGACTGTCGCTGGCCGGTTTCGGTTTCGGCAGCGGCTTCCAGGGCGCGGTGCGCAGCGTCGTCGCCAGCGCCCGTGCGCATGAACGCGCCGGCGTGCTTTCGGTGGTGTTCGTGCTGGCCTATCTCGCCATGGGTCTGCCGGCCATCGGCGCCGGCTGGCTGCTGGTGCACGGCGGGAACCTGACCTCCACCACGCTGGAATTCGCCGCGCTGGTGTTCGTGCTGGCGGTGGTGGCGGTGCTGCCGGAAGGCGGCGCGCGCCGTGCCACGGCGGCGCGCAACGTCACCTGATCATTGGCTCCAGGGGGTCCCGGCGTCGCGGCGCGACCGGGACTCCATGAGCGACTTTGGCGCCCGCTGTTGGCATGATGGCCGCCGCTGCAGGGGAGCGACCGGTCGCCATGAATACCTTCAAACACATCAACGCAACGGTGGGGCGCTACCGCTGGACCATCTGCGCGCTGGTGTTCTTCGCCACCACCATCAACTACGTGGACCGCAATGTGCTCGGGCTCCTGAAGCCCGTGCTCTCCGATGAAGGAGTGTTCGGCGCCGACAAGGCTGCGCAGGAACGCAACTACGCCAATGTGGTGATCTGCTTCCAGCTTGCCTATGCGCTGGGCATGCTGCTGGCCGGCCGCCTGATCGACTGGCTGGGTACCAGGTCCGGCTATGCGTATTCGCTGATCGGCTGGAGCATCGCCGCCATCGGCCACGCCTTCGGACACCACACCTGGAGCTTCGGCTTCTGGCGCGCGGCGCTGGGTTTCACCGAGTCTGGCAACTTCCCCGCGGCGAACAAGACCATCGCGCTGTGGTTCCCGAAAAAGGAACGCGCGCTGGCCACCGGCCTGTACAACTCCGGCGCCAACGTGGGCGCCATCGTCGCGCCGCTGACCGTGCCGTACATCGCCGCCGAGTGGGGCTGGGAATGGGCCTTCATCCTCACCGGTGCGGTGGGCCTCTTGTGGCTGGTGTTCTGGTATCGCCACTATGAAACGCCGGCCGCGAAGCTCGCCGCCGGCAAGCTTGCACAGGCCGAGTACGACTTCATCCACAGCGATCCGGAAGAAGCCGCGGCGGGCGCGGTGGCGCCGGTGCGATGGCTCAGCCTGCTGCGCTTCCGCCAGACCTGGGCCTTCGTGGCGGGGAAGTTCATCACCGATCCGGTGTGGTGGTTCTACCTGTTCTGGCTGCCAGCCTTCCTCAACGAGGAGAATGCCCGCAAGGTCGCCGCGTTCACTGCGGCAAATCCCGGCTTCACCGGCGCAGCCTCCACGGTGCCCGGCTACATCAGTTGGACGCTGGCGGTGGCCGTGGTCTACCTGATCTCCACGGCAGGGTCGGTGTTCGGCGGCTGGCTGCCGAAGCACTTCGCCATGCGCGGCATGGACCTGAACCGCGCCCGCAAGCTGTCGATGTTCCTGTTTGCGCTCGGGCCGCTGGCGGTGCTGTTTGCCTCGCGCCTGGGCGAGATCGACACCTGGCTGGCCGTGCTCACCATCGGCATCGCCACCGCCGCGCACCAGGCCTGGTCGGCCAACATCTTCACCACCGTGTCCGACATGTTCCCGAAGCGCGCCATCGCCTCGGTCACCGGTATCGGCGGCATGGCCGGCGGCATCGGCGGCATGGCGCTGTCGATCATTGCCGGCGGGCTGCTCGCACGAGCCGCGCAGGAGGGCAGGATCGAGCTGGGCTACGGAATCATGTTCATGATCTGCGGCCTGGCCTACGTGGTGGCATGGCTCGTGATGCACCTGCTGGTGCCGAGGTTCCAGCTGGTGGATCTGCGGTAGCACCGCAGGAATAGGCACTTTCCTACATGGCCTCGGCGCGTCGGCGGCATGACGCGCACCCTTCCCCGCGCCAGCATTTTTCGCATGGACAGACGCATGCAGTTGGCGCTGCTGGTGGCCATCGCGGTGCTGGTGATATCCAACGTGCACGCCGCGGCCACCCCCTATGTCGGTCCATATGCCGGCGGCGACGTGTTGATGGCGCGCCTGCACCCGACGCGCAGCAATGTGTACACGGCAACCCCCGACAACATTGCAAGGAATGACCGGGATCTGGGCTGGAAGGGGCTGGTGGGAGTGCGCATGTCCTCCCACTTCGCCTTCGAGGCTGGCTTCACCGACTTCGGGGAAGTCACCGCGGCGCCGGTGGGAACGGGCGGACCGTCGCGCGTGCGCACCCGTGCATTCACCGCCTTCGGCGTCGGCATCGTGCCGGTGGGCCTGGTGGATGTGTTCGCCAAGGCGGGCCCCACACGACTGCAGTCCACCGGCCATTCCGGTGGCCGCTATTTCGACAGGCAGCAACGCAGGATCACCAGCGGCGTGGGCGTGCAGCTGAACCGGCGCCGACTGGTGCTGCGGCTGGAATACGAAAAGTTCGGCAGCGGCGTGCTCGCCGACCTGGACATGCTTTCACTGGGCTTCAGGTTGTCGCTGCGTCCGCGATAGCGCAGCGCATGGCGCGCCCCGGCTGGCGTGCCTATAGTAGCGAGGCATCAGCGGAGGCCTCGCGCATGCGCACACGGCTGTATTCCCTCGAAGAACTCAACGACATCCCCGGCACCACCATCTTCAACGCCATGCGCAGCCGGCAGGCCTACCACCTGCACAAGTTCTGCATGTCGCTGATGGATCCGGCCAGTCGCGATGCATTCCGGCAGGACGAGCACGCCTACCTGGAGCGCTTCCGCATGAGCACCGAACAGAAGCAGGCCGTGCTCGACCGCGATTTCAACCAGCTGATCGAACTGGGCGGCAACATCTACTTCCTGGTGAAGCTGTCCAATACCGACGGCTGGAGCACGCAGAAGGCGGTGGGCTCGATGACCGGCATGACGCCGGATGAGTACGCCGCGATGATGCGGGCCGGCGGGCGGCCCATCAAAGGCAACCGCTCCATCCGCGGAAAGAACTAGTGGCGCGCATCACCGCCGGCATCGCCAGCAGCCACGTCCCGGCCATCGGTGCCGCCTTCGACCTCGGCCGCACGCAGGAGCCCTACTGGAAGCCGGTGTTCGACGGCTTCGAGTGGGTGAAGCAATTCCAGCAGCGCGAGGAGCCTGACGTCGTCATCCTCTGCTACAACGACCATGCCAGCGCGATGATGCTCGACGTGGTGCCGACCTTCGCGCTGGGCTGCGCCGAGGAATTCGCGCCGGCCGACGAGGGCTGGGGTGCAAGGCCGGTGCCCATGGTGATGGGCGATCCGGTGCTGGCGGGCCATCTGGCCGAACAGCTGGTCATCGACAACTTCGACATGACTTTGATGAACCACCTGGATGTGGACCACGGCCTGACCGTGCCGCTGTCGCTGATGTTCGGCAAAGTCACGCAGTGGCCGGTGCGCGTGGTGCCGCTGGCGGTCAACGTGACGCAGTTTCCCACGCCCTCGGCCGAACGCTGCTGGCAACTGGGCGCGGCGATCGCGGACGCGGTGCAGGCCTATCCGGCCGGGCTCAATGTGCAGATCTGGGGCACCGGCGGCATGAGCCACCAGCTGCAGGGCGAGCGCGCCGGCCTGATCAATCCGGAATTCGACAACGCCTTCCTGGACAAGCTGTCCGACCGCACCGATGAACTGCGCCGCCTGACGCGGCTGGAGTTTCTGCGCGAGAGCGGCTCCGAGGGCATCGAGCTGATCATGTGGCTGATCATGCGTGGCGCGCTGGGTGAAAAAGTCGAGGAGCTGCATCGCTTCTACCATGTGCCGGCATCGAACACCGCCGTTGGCCACATCGTGTTGCGGCCCTTGCGTTGAACCGGCGGTCGCCGGGACGGCGCATCGCCATTCGTATTACCATTAAAACCGCCTGAATCCGCCGAAGAAGAAGGACGAGGAAGCCACATGACCATCCACACCCGGCCGGGATCGGCCGCGCCATGAGCGACACCGGCAATGTTTCCGAGGAGCGCACTTACGCGAAGGTCACGCTGCGGCTGCTGCCCTTCCTTGGGTTGTGTTACCTGATCGCCTACCTGGACCGCGTCAATGTGGGCTTTGCCAAGCTGCAGATGCAGGCGGATCTGGCCATCTCCGATGCCGCCTACGGCTTCGGCGCCGGCATTTTCTTCTTCGGCTACTTCCTGTTCGAGGTGCCCAGCAACCTGGCGCTGCACCGGGTGGGGGCGCGGATGTGGATCGCACGCATCATGGTGAGCTGGGGCATCATCTCCGCCGCCATGGCGTTCGTCGAACCGATGGCGCGCGCCACCGGCCTTGAAGTGCAGACCATGTTCTACAGCCTGCGCTTCCTGCTTGGTGTGGCCGAGGCGGGCTTCTTCCCCGGCGTGCTGCTGTACCTGAACTACTGGTATCCGGCGCACCGGCAGAGCCGTGCGGTGGCATTGCTGCTGATGGCCCAGCCCTTCTCCTTCGTGTTCGGCGCACCGGCCTCGGGCGCCATCATGGAGAACTTCGCCGGCGCGGGCGGCATGTTCGGCTGGCAGTGGCTGTTCATCATCGAGGCCGCGCCCGCCGTGCTGGTGGGCATCCTGGTACTGCTCTACCTCGACAATGGCATCGACGCGGCGCGCTGGCTGTCTCCGGCCGAGAAGCAGCTGCTCAAGAACAGCCTGGCGCAGGATGCGCGCTCCAAGGTCGAGCATCGGCTGGGCGCGGTGCTGTCGATGCCGTCCATCTGGCTGTTCGCGGGCATCCTGTTCTGCATCGTCACGGGGGTGTACGGCATCAACTTCTGGCTGCCCACCATCATCGGCGAGACGGGTATCAAATCCGTGCTGACCATTGGCCTGGTCACCGCCGCGTGTTACTTCAGCAGCGCGGTGATGTCGGTGCTGATCACGCGCCGCGCCGAGCGCATGAACGAGAAGCGCTGGCACGCGGCCGCCGCGGCCATCGTCGGCGGCATGGCGCTGGCGCTGAGCACCGTCTCCACCGGCAGCACGCTGGCGACGGCGGTGCTGCTGTCCATCGCCACCACCGGCGCGCTGGTGACCTCGGCACTGTTCTGGAGCTTCCCCGGCTCGCTGCTGACCGGCGTAGGTGTCGCTGCCGGGCTGGCCACCATCAACTCCATCGGCAATCTCGGCGGCTTCGCCGGCCCGTACCTGCTCGGCGCACTGAGCCAGTGGCTTGGCAGCCGCACCGCCGGCGTGTGCGTGCTCGGCGCATTCATCGCCGCTGCCGGCGTGCTGATCGCCCTCACCTGCCGTCACTACGGCCTGCGTGATCGCCCGGCGCCCATACCGACATCCACCTCCAACTGAATGGAACCTATCGTGAGCAACACCCAGCAGCTTTCACACTACATCGACGGGCAATGGACGACCGGCGCCGCGTCCGGCGACAGCCTCAACCCTTCCGACACGCGCGATGTGGTCGCCACCATTCCCGCCGGCGATGCCGCGACGGTGGATGCCGCGGTGGCCGCGGCGAAGGCGGCCTTCCCCGCGTGGGCGGATGCCAGCCCCGAAGTGCGTTCGGACCTGCTCGAGCGCGTGGCCTCGACCATCATGGCGCGCAAGGACGAACTCGGCCGGCTGCTGTCGCGCGAGGAAGGCAAGACTCTGGCGGAAGGCACCGGCGAAGTGATGCGCGCGGCGCGCATCTTCCGCTTCTTCTCCGGCGAGGCGCTGCGCCGTCGCGGCGTCACGGTGGATTCCACGCGTCCCGGCGTCGCGGTCGAAACCTATCGCGAGCCGCTGGGCGTATTCGGCCTGATCACGCCGTGGAATTTCCCCATCGCCATCCCGGCCTGGAAGAGCGCGCCGGCGCTGGCCTTCGGCAATACCGTGGTGCTGAAGCCCGCCTCGCTGACGCCGGCGATGGCCGGCGCGCTCACGCAGATCATCCACGAGGCCGGCTTCCCCAAGGGCGTGTTCAATCTCGTGCTGGGCAGCGGCGCCGTGGGTGGCGCGCTGACCGCACATCCGGATGTAGCGGGTGTTTCCTTCACCGGCGGCCAGAGCACCGGCGCCCAGGTGGCCAGGTCCGCATTCGCGCACAACGCGCGCGTGCAGCTGGAGATGGGTGGCAAGAACCCGCTGGTGGTGCTGGATGACTGCGACCTGGACCGCGCCGTGCAGTGCGCGCTGGATGGCGGCTTCTTCGCCACTGGCCAGCGCTGCACCGCTTCGAGCCGCGTCATCGTCACCGAAGGCATCCACGACCGCTTCATCGCGGCGCTGGCGGCCCGCGTCAAGGCACTGAAGGTGGGCGATGCGCTGGCGGCGGATACGCAGATGGGGCCGCTGGCAAGCCAGGCCCAGCTCGAGACCTCGCTGTCGTACATCGACATCGCCACCAAACAGGGCGGACGCAAGGTGGCTGGCGGCGAAGCGCTGCAGCTGGGCACGCCGGGCTACTACCTGTCGCCCGCGCTGATCACCGACACGCAGCAGGACATGCGCATCAATGGCGAGGAGGTCTTCGGCCCGGTGGTGTCGACCATGCGCGTGAAGAATTACGAGGAGGCGCTCGCCACCGCCAATGCCGGCGAGTTCGGCCTGTCCGCCGGCATCATGACCAACTCGCTGAAGTACGCGCGCCATTTCGTGCGCAATGTGCGCGCCGGCATGGTGATGACCAACCTGCCGACGGCCGGCGTGGATTACCACGTGCCCTTCGGCGGCACGCGCAAGTCGAGCTACGGGCCGCGCGAACAGGGCTTCGCCGCGGTGGAGTTCTACACGCAGGTCAAGACCAGCTACACGGGGGCGTGAGCAAGCTCATGCCGCGCAAACTGCGTCATGCCTGGGGCTGGCTTGCGGCATTGGCCGCGGGCGTGGCGGTGGCCGCGCCGCCCGACCACGTCGACATCACCTGGATGTCGATCGCCAACATGCACTTCGACCTGGGCAAGCAGCAGATCCTCGCCGATGGCTACATCACGCGGCTGCCGCAGAACAACTTCTACGGCGGCGGCGGCGGCTTCGCGGCGACGCGCCGCGCGATGGCGCCGGACGTCGCCGCGGTGCGCGAGGTGTTCGACGCCATCGGCGGCAAGCGCGCCGTCAACCTGCTGATCGCAGGCCACAGCCACTGGGACCACACCTTCGACACCGCCACCTGGTCGAAGCTCTCCGGCGCCAAAGTGATCGGCTCGCCGACCACCTGCCTGCAGACGCGTGCGGGGGGGCTGGCGAAACGGCGCTGCCAGCCGGTGTACGGCGGTGAACACATCCGTCTGGCCAGGGGCATCGACATGTACGTGATCCGCTGGAACCACAGCGGCGATCCGGCGCAGAACCCCGAACAGCACGATCCGGGCGAGCTGCGCACCGTTCCGGTTCCCGACCGCGACGGCGCATTGCGCGCGGGAGTGGCGGAGGATTTCCCCAATGGCGGTGGCAACCGCGCCTACCTGTTCAAGGTCACCGGCCCCGCCGGCACCTTCAGCTGGCTGTTCCAGGACTCCGCCAGTGCCGTGGACCTGCAGCAGCCGGTCATCGTGGACGGCAGGAACTACGGCGCACCGCTGGACAACCTCGCCGCCGCCATGCGCGCCGCGAAACTTGAATCCGTGGACCTGTGGATCGCCACCGGTGGCGCGGCGGTGGCGCGGCTGGTGCTGCCGGTGGTGAAGCCACGGGCCTACCTGCCGGTGCACTGGGACGGCCTGTTCGGTGCATTCAAGGCCGGCCCGCCGCAGCCCTTCGCCGATGCACCACTCGCTGCCCTGCTGCGCGACAGCAGTGTGCAGCTGGTGGTGCCGCGGCAGTACATGGAGAAGTGGCGCCTGGATGCCCAGGGCATCCGGCCGCAGGACAATTCCGCCGTCCAGAACAAGCTGGGGTTGCAGGTTCGCTGATCAGCGGGCGGTGCTGGCGCCGCCCGCGCTGGTGCCGAAGCGGGCCAGCGTCTCGCGCAATGTGCGCAGCTTGGGTGGCTTGCTGAGCACCAGGTCCACATCGGGCGGCACGTCGCCTTCATGCACCATGCGCTCACCCCAGCCGGTGAGCATGATCACCGGCACGGCGCGGGACAGTGCCTTCACGGCACGCGCCACCTGCCGGCCATCCACCTGCGGCATGCCCAGGTCCGTGAACACCATGGTGAAAGGCGTGCCCGCGGCCAGCGCCGCGCCGAACGCGTCGATGCCTTCCTGGCCGCTGCCGGCCGCCACCACCGCATGGCCCTCGTTCTCCAGGATCTCGCGCAGCGTGCGCAGCAGTACCGGATCGTCGTCGATGACCAGGATGCGCAGGCCGCGTGGAGCAACCGCCGGAGCCGGTGTTTCCGCCACGCGCTCCGCGGTGGTCGCGGCGAAGATCAGGCGCACGCTGGTGCCCTGGCCGGGCGCGCTGTCGATGTGGATGTCCGCGCTGTGCCGCTGCGCCGTGCCGTACACCATGGCAAGGCCGAGCCCGGTGCCACGCTCGCCCTTGGTGGTGAAGAAAGGCTCCAGGCAGCGACGCCGCGCATCCTCGTCCATGCCCACGCCGGTATCGCGCACTTCGACCATCACCTGGCCTGGCACCGTGCTGGCCGTACGCACCGTCAGCAGGCCACCGCCCGGCATGGCATCCACCGCATTGAACAGCAGGTTGGTCAGCGCCTCGCGGATCTCGCTCTCGGCGCCCATGATGGCCGGCAGGCCGGGCGCAAGCTCCGTGCGCTGCTCGATGGTGATGCCGCGCTGCTGCGGCATGGCGCCCCAGCGCGCGCGCGTCAGCTCCACCACCTGCGGCACCAGCTCGTTCAGCTGCACCGGTGCGAGCACCAGCTGCGCCTCGCGCTCGCGGTAGAACTCGCGCATGCGCGCCACCGTGGCCGCCACATCATGGATGGCCCGCTGCACGACCTGCAGCTGCCTGCGCCCCTGTTCGCTGAGCCCGCTTTCGCGCTCCAGTATCGAATCCGTGTACAGGGCCACCGGCGAGATGTTGTTGTTGATGTCATGCGCGATGCCGCTGGCCATCTGGCCCAGCGCCCGCAGGCGGTCCTGCTGCATGGCCGCCTGCTGCGTGTCGCGCAGGTCCCGGTAGGCCTGCTGCAGCGCCCCGTACAGCTGCGCATGGTGCGCTGCCAGCGCCACGTGCTCGCTGAGCTGGCGCAGGAACTCGCAGTCCCCGCTGTTGAAGCCGGCAGCGTGGCGCGCGGCGATCAGCACGCCGGATACATGGTTTTCCACCTGCAGCGGCGCGGCCACCAGCGCACGCAGTCCGGCGACGGCCAGCGCCTGCGCGAACGGCAGCGGCACGGCGCCGATGTCCGGCTCGTAGACGAGATGGCCATGCACCCATGGCGCGAGTCCGTTCGCATCGATCGGGATGGGCTGGCCCTGCTGCAGGGGCATGCGCTGTGCGATGGACAGGCTGCGGGGGCCGATGCTGTCGACGTGCAACCGGTCGTGCCCGGGCTCGTAGCTGCAGATGCAGGCGAAATCCACCGGCAGCTGGTCCTCGATGCTGCGCAGTACCACCTGGAAGATGCTGGGCAGGTCCTGGCGTTCGCCGATGGCGCGCGTGATCCGGTGCAGCAGGCTCAGGCTCTCCAGCTGCGCCTGCTTGCGCTGCTCTGCCAGCCGGCGCTCGGTGATGTCGTTGAACAGCACGGCGACGCGGCGGCTGTCGGCGCCACCGACGCGATAGGCGCGGACATGGAAGTGGCGGCCAGTGCCTGGCTCTTCCTCTTCCATGTCCACCGGCTCGCCCGTCTGCGCGACGCGGGCGTAGATCTGCATCCAGCGTTCCGGCAGCGCCGGCACGACGACCGTCTTGCGCTGCCCGACCACGTCGCGCAGTCCGGACTGCGCCTCGAACTCGCGGTTGGTCTCCAGGTACACGAAGTCGACGGGGTGGCCTGCCGCGTCGAAGATCATCTCGATGGTGCAGAACGCCTCGGTCATCGTCTGGAACAGCTTGCGGTGCTGGTCGGCGGATTCGCGCAGCAGCGCCGCGGACTGCTCCTGGATGCGCGCGGCCATGGTGTTGAAGGTCGCGCCCAGCCGGCCCAGTTCGTCGCGGTTGTCGATGGCCACGCGCGTATCCATCTCGCCCGCGCCGAAGGCGTCGGCGCCGGCTGCAAGCCTGTGCACCGGCCGCAGGATGCCGCGCGTGAACAAGAGGCCGGTGGCCAGCGCCAGCAGCATGATCACCGCGCCGAACAGCAGCTTGGAACGCACCATGGCGGCGATCGATCCGGACAGCACACTGGCCGGCACGGTGTGGAACACCATCCAGGGAATGGTGGCGCAGCGCTGGCCGACCAGCCAGACCGTCTGCCGGTCCGCCGTCCAGGCCCGGAAAATGCCGATGTCGGGCAGCTTGCGGTAATCGATGGGCGGGTCCCAGCGCACGCCCATCACATCCGACAGCAGTTCGCGGGTGCGGGCGCCGAAGCGCTGCTCCTGCACCAGCGTTTCGATGTCCCGGGCCGTGAGTTCCTGCACCGGGTGGAACAGCGTGTCGGGCCTGGTGGAATGCGCGACGCGTATGCCAAGGCCGTCCACCAGCGTCGCGAAGCTGCCCGGTCCGGATGCATCGTTCACCTCACTGAGCAAACGCGTGAGGTACGCGGCATCCACCCAGATCGCGGCTGCGCCGGCGACCTTGCCATCAGTGGCGATGACCGGTGCCAGGTAGCCGATCGAGGCCATTTCACCGTTCGGCGTCTGCGCCAGGAAGATGTCGGAAATCACCGCCGTGCCGGACAGCGCGCTCCTGACGAACCCGTAGCGCGCAAGGCTGCTGCCCTCCAGCCCAGCCTCGGTGCCGATCGCCACCGTGCCGGCGGCATCCAGCAGCGCGATGCCGCGGATGCCGGGATCGATGTCCGTCCAGAACTGCAGTTGCGAATGCACCAGCCCGCGCACGCGGGTGGCCTCGGCCGTGCTGCCCCGCGTCTGGCTCAATGCCGCCGGCGCCGAGCGGGCCAGCAGGTTCGCGGTGCGCGCGTAACTTTCGTTGAAGGCATCGATGCGCCGCGCCAGCATCTGCGCGCGCGCCTGCAGCAACCCGGCGGTGGACTGGCGCAGCACGGAGGAGGCGTTGTGCACGGAGATCCACGTGGCGATCCCCAGCGGCAACAACGATGCCGCAACGAGCAGCGCCACGATCTTGCTGCGCAGCGACCAGTCCCTGTATCCCAACCAGGCCCGCATGCCACTCCCCCGGTTTTTTTTCTGGTGCCTGACAGGAAGCCGAGCCGCCACCTTACGCCAATTGCCGCGCAAACAGCAGCAATGAGGCGCGCTCGGGTTTCACTCCAGCAGCCGGTGCCCCTTCGGCAGTTGATGCGCATACCAGCTCGCCAGCCGATGGCGCACTGACTTCTCGGCGACCTGGTCTTCGGGCATCGGCGCGATGAGCTTGTCGTGTACCAGCAGGCGATACACGTACAGCGCCTTGTCGCTGGCCGAGTCGGTGGGCTCGAACTGCACCACCTTGCGCCCGACGGCGTAGTCGACGCCGGCCTGCAGGGCGGCCTTGAACAGCTCGGCTTCGTGCTTGAACTTCTTCATGGTTCACGGAGTAAACCACACCCTAGCCCCACATCCGCGCGCTGCGCAGCGCGGCCCTGCGTTGCGGCTGCCCCAGCAGCAGCGAGGCGAAGTCGTGGCTGACCAGCGGACGACCGGTGTGGTGGCCCTGCACCACGTCGCAGCCCAGTGCCTGCAGCCGGTCCAGCTGCGCCTGCTGCTCCACTCCCTCGGCCACCACCTGCATGCCCAGCACCCGCGCCACGTCGATGATGGCCCCGATCACCGCACCGGTCTTCTCGTCCTGCAGCATCTGGGCGATGAACGAGCCGTCGATCTTCACCGTATCGACCGGGAAGCTGCGCAGGTAATTCAGCGAGGAGTAGCCGGTGCCGAAATCATCCAGCGCCACATGCACGCCCATGGCGCGCAGCTCATGCAATGCCTGGGTCGCATCCTCGCGCACGTTCATCAGCGAGGATTCGGTGATCTCCACGCGCAGCACGCCGGCATCGAGCCCATGGTCGCGCAGCGCGCCACCGATCACCCCGACCATGTCCTGGCGCCGGAACTGCATCGGCGAGACATTGACCGATATCGGGATCACCGGCAGCCCCTGGTCCTGCCATTCGCGCGCCTGCCGGCAGGCTTCGCGTATCACCCATTCGCCGATGCGCAGGATCAGGCCGCTGTCCTCGGCGACACCGATGAAGGTGCCCGGGTAGATGCAGCAGCCGTCCTGGTCGCGCCAGCGCAGCAGCGCCTCGGCGCCGACGATCCGCCGCGTGGCGATCTGGTACTGCGGCTGGTAGTGCAGCTCGAAGCCGCCCTGCTCCAGCGCCAGCCGCAGGCCGTTCTCCACGCGCAGGCGCTCCATCGAGGCCGTGTTCATCTCGCCGGAGTAGTACTGGAAGGCGGCCTTGCCCTGCTGCTTGGCGTGGTACATGGCGGTGTCGGCGTTGCGCAGCAGCTCCTCGGCACTGGTGCCATCGGCCGGGAAAGTGGCGATGCCGATGCTGGCCGTGACGAACACCTGCGTGCCGCCCAGCGCGAACGGGCGCTCCAGCTGCCCGAGGATGCGATGCGCCACCGACCCCGCCGCCAGCCGGTCGCGCAGTTCGGGCAGCAGGATCACGAACTCGTCGCCGCCCACGCGCGACACCACCGCATCGTGGATGGCGGCGAAGCTCGCCGTGGAATCCGGGTCCAGCCCCTGGCACACGTACAGGCCGAGCGTGTCCTCGGCGCGGATCAGCTCGCTGAGCGTGCCCGCCAGCCGGCGCAGCACTTCGTCCGCCGACTGGTGGCCGACGGTGTCGTTGATGCGCTTGAAATTGTCCAGGTCCACGAACAGCACGGCGAACTCGGCATGGCGCCGGCTGCTGCGCGCCAGCACCTTCTCCAGATGCTCATGCAGCACGCGCCGGTTCGGCAGGCCGGTGAGCCCGTCCTCGAAGGCCAGCGCGCGGATCTGTTCGTTGGATGCCGCCAGCTGCTCCAGCACCTGCTCGCGCGCACGCGCCTCTTCCTCAAGCCGGAGCTTGGCGGTCTCCAGCTCGCGGGTGCGCTCGCGCACCTGGCCGCCCAGCTCATCCAGCTTCATCGCGGACAGCCGCGCCAGCTCCTGCTCGGCATTGACGCGCTCGGCGATCTCGCGCTTCAGCGCGGCATTGGCCTGCTCGATGCTCTTCGTCTGCTGCTCGCGCAGCGCATAGAGCATGGCGTTCTCGATGGACACCGCGATCTGCAGCATCAGCACATTGAGCGCCTCGAGCCGTTCCGCCGTGAAGGCGCCGGCGATCTGGTTGTTCTCCAGGTAGATCAGGCCGGTGAGCCGGCCCTTGTGCTGGATGGGTGCGCACAGCACGGACCTGGGGCGCCGCGCCACCACATAGGCGTCCTGGCGGAAGCGGGCGCTGTGCACGGGTTCGGCCAGCACCAGGTTCTCGCGGGTATGCATCACGTAGTTGGCGATGCCTTCGGAAAGCAGCCGCGAGCCGTACAGCGACTCGCCCATCAGCAGGCGTGTCTCGCCCAGCAGGCTGTCGCGCACGCCCTGGATCAGCGGCCTTCCCTGGTCATGCAGCACCAGCACGGCGCGATCGCCACCGGCGTTCTCCAGGATGATCTCCAGCAGCTTGGCCAGCAGGCTTTCCAGCACGATCTCGCCGGAGAGCACCTGGCTGGATTTCAGCAGCGTGGCAAGGTCGAGCGCATCGCCGCGTTCAACCGCACCGCGCGCGGTGGAACCCGTGCCGCCGGCCAGGGCCGCGCCGCGCAGGCCGAAGCGCCCGCGCAGCGCGATGATCCTGTTGTGCGCGCCCCAGCTCTCGCAGGCATGGATGGCGCGCTCCACGTACAGCGACCCGAAATCCCTCTTGCCGGCATCGAACCAGAATTGCGCTGCCCGCTCCGCGGCGAGCGCCTCCATGTTGAGGAAGCCATGTTCGCCGGCGGCCGCCAGCGCCTGGTCGTACAGATGCATGGCGTCGGCGCCCCGGCCATCGACGCGTGCGCGCTCGGCGCAGATCAGCAGCCAGCCATGCCGGAAGTTCTCCGGGCACGCCTGGTTCCAGCCGGCGAATTCGGCCTCGCAGGCCGCAAGCTGCGCGCGGAATGCCTCGCGCTCATCCGCCGCCGCCGTGGGCAGCAGCGCCGCCAGCGTCAGCGCATGGAACAACGTGTGGTCGCTGCGCGTCACGAAGGCGGCACTGAAGGGCAGCAGCTGCTGCGATTCACGCGCGAAGGCCAGCGCCTCGCGGTATTCGCCGCGCAGGTACCGGTTCATCAGCAGCAGGATGAACCAGTCGGATTCAAACGAGAGATTGCCGCGCGCGCGGATCGCGGCCGTGCATTCGTCCTCGGTGGCGTCGCTTGAACCCAGGTCCTGCCGGTCGCGCTGGCCGCGCAGCCACTCGATGAAGCGGATGCGCGGTTCCAGGTACGTGAGCTTGTGCATCTCGCCCACGCGCAGCAGCAGGTCACGGGCCGCCAGCGCCTCCTCGTGCACATCGGCCAGCGGCGCGCCGCGGAACTGCTGGTGGCTGACGCTGCGCGCGGCACTGTAGGCGGCATGCAGGTGGTCGCCGGTCTGCAGGCCATGCAGCCGCGCCTTGCGGTACAGCTCGATGCTCTCCTCCACCGGCTTGATCCAGTGCGAGGCCAGCAGGCCCCACACGAAGTACGCGCCCGACAGCACGGAGGTATCGCCCAGCCGCTGCAGCAGGTCCACGGCGAGCCTGGCGAAGCGGTAGGCATCACCGAAGCGACCCAGCGCATTGCTCAGCACGCCGGCGAACGACACGTAGCCGCGCGCCGAGTGGGCGCAGTTGCCGGCCTGCAGCGACAACCCGATCATGCGGCAGCAGATCAGCGCGTACAGTTGCTGGTTGGTCTGGAAGGCGGCCGGCAGGCAGTGCGTGAGCAAGGCCATCAGCGCCACTTTCTCCGCGTCCTCCATGGGCGGCAGGTCAAGCAGCTTCTCGATGCCCAGTGCCTCGGTCTGTCCGAGCATGGCGCCGATCTGGCCCGGCAGCATCCGCGCGAGGCTGTCCGCATCCTGCGGCAGCTCGATGTCGAATTCGGCGGCGGCGGCGCAACCGCAGGCCAGCGCCTCGGCCATCTGGCCGATGCTCAGGTGGGTCTGCACCTGCAGGGCGCGCAGCTGCGTGCGCTGCAGGCGCGACTGCGCCTGCAGCAGCGCCTTCCCGATGACGACGAAGGCGTCGGCGTGCGTGGCACTCAGCGCCAGCACCTCGGCCAGCTTCATGTGCGCTTCCAGGGCGCGACGATGGTGGCGCTCCCAGCACTGATCCCCGCCAACCAGCGCGATGGCCTGGCGCAGGCAACGCACCGCCAGCGCATAGGCCGTGGAATTGCGGGCGCGGATCGCCGTCCAGTAGTTCAGGCGCGCCAGATCCAGCCGCTCCTTTTCCTCATCCATCAGCGGCTCGCCCTGGTTCAGGTGGTTCACCACCTCGAACAGGCGCGGCCCCAGCTGCTCGGCGTTGGCCCCGCCACCCAGCAGGCGGCCGATGCGCAGATGCATGGCCGGCCGCTCCTGCGCATCGATCAGGTCGTACGCGGCACTCTGCACCCGGTCATGCAGGAAGGCGAAGCGGCGATGCACCAGCGCGGATTCGACCGCATTGGCATCCAGGGCTTCCAGCGGCGTGAGCGCCAGCAGCAGCTCCTCGGCCAGGGCAGGCTGCAGCCGTTCGGCAGCGGCCTGCTCGCTGATGCGCAGCACGGTGGCGAGCGTGGCAAGGTCGAAGCGCGCGCCGATTACGGCGGCGAAACGCAACGCGTCGCGCGTGTCTTCGGGCAGGCGTGCCAGCTTGGCGGCGAGGAACTCGACCACGTTCTCGGTGATCGCGGCGCTGCGCACCGCCTCCAGGTCCCAGGTGAAGGCATGCGCGGCCGGATCGAAGGCCAGCAGGCCCTCGGCGTACAAGGTGCGCAGGAACTGGCGGATGAAGAAGGGATTGCCGCCGGTCTTCTGGCAGATCAGCGCGGCCAGCGGCCGCACGTCCGGCACCGGGGCATGCAGCGTGTCGGCGAGCAGCGCGGCCACCTCGGCCACCTGCACCGGGCCGAGCTGGATGGACTGCGCACTGACGCCGCGTTTGTCCTGCTCCTGCAATGTCAGCGCGAACGGATGGGTCGGGTCGACCTCGTTGTCGCGATAGGCCTGGATGACCAGCAGCGACTCGGTGTCGGTACGCGCCAGCATCTGCGTGAGCAGCGTCAGGCTGGCGGGGTCTGCCCACTGCATGTCGTCCAGGAACAGCACCAGCGGATGCGCGCGCCGCGCGAACACCTGGATGAAGTTCTGCAGCACCAGCGTGAAGCGGTTCTGCGCCTCGAAGCCGGTCAGCGCCGGCACTTCCGGCTGCTCGCCGATGATCAGCTCGAGCGAGGGAATGACGTCGAGCAGCACGCGGCCGTTGCCGCCCACCGCCGCGCGGATCTCGAGCCGCCACTGCTCCACCGCCGCGGGACCTTCGGTGAGCAGCTGCTCGACCAGCTGCTGGAAGGCATCCACCAGCGCCGAGAACGGCATGTCGCGACGCAGCTGGTCGAACTTGCCGGAGGCGAACAGTCCGCGACAGGCGGTGATCGATTCATGCATTGCCTCGACCAGCGAGGTCTTGCCGATGCCCGCGACACCAGCCACGCGCACCGTGCATACCCGGCCGGCCGCGACCTGCTGCAGTGACGCAGCCAGCAACGCTGCCTCGCGCTCGCGCCCGTAGAGTTTCTGCGGCGGCTCGAAGCGCTCGATCACATCCTGCAGGCCCGGCTCGAAGGGCGCCTGTTCCGCGCCATCGGTGAGGCTCGCGAGGCAGCGCTGCAGATCCGCCACCAGACCGGCGGCACTCTGGTAGCGCTCCTCGGGTGCCTTGCGCAGCAGCTTGGCGACGATGGCCGTCAGCATGGCCGGCGCCGCGCAGATTTCATGCAGCGGCACGGGCGACCCCGCGATGTGGAAATGCACCAGTTCCAGCGGATCGGCGCTCTGCCTCGGCAACCGGCCGCTGAACAACTCGTAAAGCGAGACGCCGAAGGAATACCAGTCCGCGCGATGATCCACGCTGCGATTGGTCCTGCCGGTCTGCTCCGGCGCGATGTAGGCCAGCGTGCCCTCCAGCGCCGCGGCCGGGCGGAACTTGCCTTCCTGGTAGCGCAGCCGCGTGGCCAGGCCGAAGTCCACCAGCGCGGCCGCGGAGGTGGCGGGGTCGTAGATCAGGTTGTGGCTGTTGATGTCCTTGTGGATCACGCCGGCGGCATGCACCGCGCCGACCACCTGCGCGAGCCGGATCGCCGCGTGCAGTCGCTC